>Ga0302325_10000119_pt1 | contig 228470 bp, 206 predicted proteins | sample Palsa_T0_2_FD_201948 | JGI IMG/M metagenome (GOLD analysis project Ga0302325, IMG submission 201948) | Peat permafrost microbial communities from Stordalen Mire near Abisko, Sweden - Palsa_T0_2 | ecosystem: Environmental > Terrestrial > Soil > Palsa > Peat permafrost | place: Sweden: Abisko...
TCGCCACAACCCGGAAATGATACGTGTCGTGCGCTTTCAAACCCGACAACGCGACCGCCTCATGCGTGGGACCCGCACCACCAGCCAGTTTCGCCGACGCCGACTTCTGCCCATAGCTTTCGGTCAGGCCATATTCCACTTCATACGTCGTTTCCGAACCCGCGGGCGCAAGCGTGAATTCGACCTTCGCCGTCGCTTCCGTGATCGACCCCGCTCCCACCCCTGAGATCACCGGCGGGCCCAGCGTCGCGAACGTCATATCCGCGCTATCCACCCCAGCAGGCGCCTGCGCGTTCTTCGCCACAACCCGGAAATGGTAGGTGCTCCCCGCTTTCAGCCCCGACAACGAGACCACCTCGGGCGTCGGCCCAGCGCCGCCAGCGAGTTTCGCCGACGCCGACTTCTGCCCATAGCTTTCGGTCAGGCCATATTCCACTTCATACGTCGCTTCGGAGCCCGCGGGCGCGAGTATGAATTCGACCTTCGCAGTCGTTTCCGTGATTCCAGCCGTCTTCACTTCCGAGATCACAGGCGGGCCGAGCGTCGCGAAGGTCTTGTCCGCGCTACTGACACCCGCGGGCGCCTGCGCGTTCTTCGCCACAACACGGAAGTGATATGTACTGTCCGCTTTCAAACCCGACAGCGCCACCGCCTCATGCGTGGGACCCGCACCACCAGCCAGTTTCGCGGATGCCGACTTCTGCCCATAGCTTTCGGTCAGGCCATATTCCACTTCATACGTCGTTTCCGAGCCCGCAGGCGCGAGCGTGAATTCGACCTTCGCAGTCGTTTCCGTGATTCCAGCCGCCTTCACTTCCGAGATCACAGGCGGGCCGAGCGTCGCGAAGGTCTTGTCCGCGCTACTGACACCCGCGGGCGCCTGCGCGTTCTTCGCCACAACACGGAAGTGGTAGGTGCTGCCAGCTTTCAAGCCCGTCAGGCTCACCGCCTCGCGCGTCGGCGCGGATTCCGCAGCCAGTTTTGCCGATCCTGACTTCTGTCCATAGCTTTCGGTTGGACCGTATTCGACTTCGTACGTTGTTTCCAAGCCTTCGGGTGCAAGCGTGAATTCGACCTTCGCCGTAGTTTCCGTGACCGTGCCGGCTTTGACTTCCGAGATGACTGGCGGGCCGGTGATCTTGGCGGTGCTCGACGCCACCGCTTCCGAGCCCCCCACGTCTTTGATTGTGACCGTGATCTTGTAATTGCCGACGGCGGCGTAGGTATGGGAGCCGCTCACGAGAAAGCCTCCGCCTTCGGCGGCCTTGATCGTCCCGGTGCTCGTTGATTCGTCGCCCCAGTCGATGCTCGCCGTGTAGTCAGAGACTTTGCCGTCTGGGTTGGCGTCGGTGAACTTCGCGACTGTGCCGGTCAGCTTCACGCCCGCCGTCCCGCTCAAGGCTTCACCGGAGGCGCTCAGCGGCGCGTCAGCGACTTCAGCCCGAAACGGGACCTTGTGCGTGCCGCAGTCGTCTTCGTAGTTGACCGAGCCGTTGTACGTACCGGCCTCTTCGTAGGTGTGTGCGCCGGTGATGATGAACGATTCGATGACGGTAGCTTCGGATGTCTGCCCGTCACCCCATTCGATCGTCGGTACGCCGGAGATGCTGCAGCCTGCCGTCGCGAGTTCGCCGGAGAATTGGGTGCCCTCGACGGCTTCGATCGTGAACGGGACCAGTTCGAAGGCCCCGATGGCGCAGCCGGCGCCCTGAGGACGGGGGACTCCGCGCTGGTCGGTGCCGTCGCAGTACGGGCTGCCCTTCGGGACTGCGTCAACCGCCGGGCTCGTCGGTTCGAGCCCCAGCGTGTTCGTCTCGCCGCCGTTGTTCTGCAGTTCCCCTGAGCTGAAGTCTGGGAAGGTCTGCTGGAGGTCTCCTTCCGATGTGAAGCCGCATTCGGTCCCGTTGTCGAGGTTGTAGCCGTCTGAGTGGATCGTCGCCGGCCTCGTCACAGAGCAGTTGGTCGGGATGTACTCCTCCTCGATCTCGGCGTTGTACGCGAGGATCGAGCCGGCGACGTCGGCTGTGCCGGCGTAGATCAGGAGCCCCGCGCCCGGCCCACGCGCCGCACCACCGGTCTCTTCTTTTGTGGTGTTATCGGCGATCGTCGAGTCGATGATCGTCACCTCGTTTTCGTCGGCGACGCCGTCGTCGCTCCAGCTGAAGATGCCCGCGCCCAGGCGCGCGTCGTTTTCCGCGACCGTCGAATCATCGACCGTCAGCACGCCCCTCTTACCGGGTGAGCACACCTCTTCCTCTTCCTCTTCTTCGATGCAGACGGCTGAGCCGTGGTTCTGGATCCCGCCCGAGTCTCCGCCGCCGGTGCTGGCTTGGTTGCCGGAGACGAGCGAGCGCTCCACGACCAGCGTGCCGGTGTCGTTCGAGATCCCGCCCCCCGAGGATGCAGTCCCACCTGTGATCCAGTCTTCGGCGAGGACCAGTTCCCCGGCGTTGTAGACGTCGCCGCCGAAGTAGCCGTTGCTTTCGCCGGCGGTCCCGCCGGAGATCTCGAGCCCGGAGATGAGCACCGACGGCGTTTTGCCTCTGGCCGGGGTCTTGACGCTGAACGCCCGTGCCGGCGCGCCGCCCGCAGTCAACTCGACATGGGTCTTGCGTGCCCCTGCCCCCTCGATCGAGAGCGACTGCGTGATTTCGAGTTCGCCGTTCGCCAGCGTGTAGGTGCCGGCCGGGACGACAATCGTGTCGGTGGGGTTCGGCGTCGCCGCGAGTTTGTTCTCGTAGTCGATCAGTTGCCGCAGCGAGCAGGTGCCGGCAGCGGGGTTCGCGCACGTACCGGGAACGTCCTTGGCGTCTCCCGCCGTATAGGTCGCCGCTTGGGCAGATGCCGCCAGCGACGTGAGGACCGCCAGCGCGACGAGCAGCATCGAGGTGGCCCGAGGCCACCGCATGCGGATCCTTGGCGTCGGTCGAATGGCGTATCGCTCACGATGTCTCAAGATCAGCCCCCCGGCTGAAGATGCTCGCAGAGTTAGGGCGCGCGGGCAAGGTAGTGCTGGCCGGTGAACAGCGTGACCGTCTTGCGCCGCACGAAGTCGCGCACCGAGACGACACCACGCTGAACCTTCGTCAACGTCCCGTCGCACTGGTTGGACACGCTCCACACCGTGCCGCGCACCGTCGCCGCGCTGTACTGCCCCTTGGTCGTGAATTTGCCGTGCGCGTTTGCGTTCAGGCGGCCGAGCACCTTGCTGCTCAGCTTCGCCGCCACCGCCGCCCCCTTGCCAAGCGATGCGCACACCTGGCGCGCGGTGTGCGCATCCATGATGTCCAGTTCGGCCAAGCCCTTTTGCTTGCGCGCCTGCAGCAGCTTGAAGATCCCCGCGCCGAAATCGCCGAACTGCGGTTTCTTGCTGCTCGTCGTCGCGGTCTCGAGCGCGACCACCCCGTGTGTCGTTTCCAGCACCGAGCCCACCGGGATCTGGCGCGCTTCCGTCAGCGGGACGAAGTGAAGCCCCTTGCTCAAACTCTCAAGCGCCGCCGTGGGGGAGGACAGGCCGCGCTCCAACAGGTTCGTGGCGCTCGCCGCCTGGGCCCCCGGCACCGCGATGAGCACCGTGCCGGACACCGGCTCCACGTTCGCGGTCTTGCCCAACGCCGGTTCGGGCAACGAGGCAAACGTCGCGGCCGGCGTGGTGAAGGGCTGGTCTGCGCTGCGCGCGCCGGTCGCGGCCAGCGCATTCGTCGCGACCACGTCGAAGTGGTAGGTGTGGTTCGACTCCAGGTCAGTGATCGTCCGCGTCAGGCTCTGTTCGCCGGCGGTTTCACCGATGTTCACGCGTTCGGTTTCCTCGCCGTAGCTCGTGTTTGGCCCGTAGTCCACGACATAGGTCGTATCTGCGCCGTTGGGGTTGATCGTGAAGCCAAGCGTGGCAGTTGTCGTCGTTACCGACACGACGTGCACGTTGGACACGGTGGGCGGACCCGGGGTCGGCCCTTTGCTGACCGCTTGTTCGTATTCGACGGCGCCGATGTCGCAGCCAGAGCCCTGCGGTCGCGCCACGTCGCGTTGGTCAGCGCCTTTGCAGAACGGGAAGCTGGTGGGAATCGCGTTGACCGCCCGGCTCGTGAGCGCCGGGGCGAGCGTGTTGGTGCTGCCGCCGTTATCGCTCAGCGCGTTCGGACTGAATTCAGGATTGACGCCCTGGAGGTCTCCCGTCGAGGTGAAGCCGCATTCGCTCCCGTTCTCGAGGTTGTATCCGAGCGAGGCGATCGTTCCCGATTCTTCGGTCGAGCAGTTGCCCTCGGTGTTCGCACCGTCCTCGATGCCCGCGTTCTCGGCGACGATCGAACCAGCCACCTCGATGTCGCTACCGCGGGCAAACAGGCCCGCCCCTGCGGCGGCAGCGGGTTCTGTTCTTGCTTCGTTCTTGGCGATCGTGGAACCGATGATCACGATCTTGTTTTCGCCTCCCGGTTCTCCCGAGCCGTAGATGCCGGCCCCAACGCCCGCCTTGTTATCGGCGATCGTCGAGTCTTGGACAGCTACGTGGGCGTTCTCAGCCTCGAAGCTTCGGCTCACGATTCCGCCTCCATCCCCGTCGACGTTGTCCACTTCTCCGCCGAGGTTTTCGGACACGAGCGAGCGTTCGATAGCGAGCGTGCCGGATTCGGGTTCGCCCCCGGGCTCGTTAAAGATCCCGCCTCCGAAGGACGAGATGCCTCCCGTGATCCAGTCTTCGACCAAGACTAGCTTCGCGTCGTTGAAGATATCGCCGCCTTCGCCGTCACTCTCTTCCCCGCCGGAAATCTCAAGGCCCGAGATGAGCACAGTCGGCACGGGACCCTCGGGCAGCACCACACGGAACGCTCGCGCGTGCACGGCAACCACATGGGTGGTCCGCGCGCCCGCGCCTACGATCAACACGGACTCGAAGACCGCGAGTTCGCCTTTGGTCAACGTGTATTCGCCGGCTGGAACGACGATCTCGGAGGGTTCTTCCGAGGGGTGTTCGTTCGTGTATTCGATCAGCTCTCGCAGCGAGCATTTGCCGGAGGCCGGTTCGCATACGCCGCCGAGATCTTCCTGCGTGCCCACCGTGTAGATCGACGCTGCCTGTGCCGAGGTGGCGAGCGCGGCGAGGAGCAACATGCATGCCGCAGCCGCGGCTAGGACCAACATTCTCCTGTGCATCGGCATAAGCCCGCCTTCGACTTCTGGTAGGGGCAGCGCCCCCCGCTTGACCATCCCAGGCGAGCGACGGTAGAGGTTTGCTCGCGTGCTGTCAAATGCGAGACCGCGTTGCCACGTCGCCGGCCGCACCGCGCCCGACCCGCCTAACGGGTCGCTGGCCTAAGGCCTCGCCAGGTAGTGCTGCCCCGTGAACAGCGTGATCGTCTTGCGCCGCACGAAGTCGCGCACCGTGACAACGCCGCGGGTGACCCGGGTGAGGGTGCCATCGCACTGGTTGAGCACGCCCCACACGGTCCCCCGCACGGTCGCAGCGCTGTACTGCCCGCGCGTCGTGAAGTTCCCGTGTGCGCTGGCCCTGAGCCGACCCAGCACCTTGCTGCTCAGCTTGGCCGCGACGGCACGCTTGCCAATCGTCGCGCAGACCTGGCGCGGGCTGTGCGTGTCCATGATGTCCAGTTCCGCGAGGCCCTTGCGCTTGCGGTTTTGCAGCAGCTTGAAGATCCCATCTTCGAAGTCACCCGTCTGCTCTCTGGCCGCCGCGGCGGTCGCCGTGGCGATCTGAGCCGTGCCCGCGGCGGTGTCGAAGACGGTGCCAACGGGGAGCTGGCGGGGTTCGGTCAACGGGATGAAGTGCAGGCCCTTGCTCGCGCCGGCGACGGCGAGCGGGTCGGCCAATGGGCCTGCGAGGCTCGCGTACGCCGTGGCTGGCAGCGCCACGAACACCTTGCCCCGAATGGGCTGCGCGTTGACGTTCTTGCCGAGGACCGGCGGCGGGAGCACCGTGTAGTTGAAGCTCGCTTCGGTCGTACCGCATGCATTCGCGGCCGAGCGTGTCACGACATAGGACCCGGGCTTCGCCGTGGGGATCGGGACGTGTGCCGCCGACGGGTTGACCGTCAACCCCGGGCCACTCGCGACGATCGAGACGGACGCCGCTTCGCCCACTTCGTAGGTCAGATCACCTTGATCGCTCGCGATCGAGACGCTCGGCCCGCCCGACGCGACCGTCACGCTCAACACGTGATGCGTCGCCTCCTGGGCGCCGGTCTGGTCTTCGCCCCAGTATTCCAGCGTGTGCTGACCCGGGGTCAAGGCGATCGTCGCCTGTCCTCCCAGCCCCGTCGCGATCGACTGCTGAGGCCCAGCATCCAGCACGTAGTCGACCGCCTTCGCGCCATTCGCAGCCGAAACCGTGATCGGTACCAGGCCCGAGGAGACACACGCCCCGGCGGTCGCGCTCGACGTCGGCTGACTCGAAGGCGAGATGGTCGTCTCGAAGCTCACCGTGGCGCCCACCACCGGTGTGTTGACTCGCGCCGCCAGCGTGATCGGCCACGAGAGCCCCATGCCATTGTCCTCGTCCGTCGCTGCAGCGACGGTGTCCGGGAATTGCGTCGCTTCCTTGTTCACGTCCGACCATACGCTGGAGAACAAGCCCTCGATGAAACGCGGAGCGGTGGCGCCACCGCTCGTGCCGCTCGGCGTCAGCGCCATCAGCCGCGCGGACGGACTGTCGTCGGGGTCGATCGTGCATGCCACCGCGCCAGCTTCGGGGACGTTGACGGCGCCGTAGCCTGCGGCGAAGCCCGACAGGTGGCAGTCACCCGCGTGGTAGAGGGCGCCTTCGAGCGCTTCGAAGAGCATGTTCTTGATCGCGATTTTTGTCGTGTAGAAGTCCTGACCGGCGACATAGCTGTCGGTCTCGGTCAGTTCCGCGACCTGTTCGAATTCCTCTTCCACGGGCTCGGTCGCGCGGACGACCGTCGTGACCACGAACGGTTCCGATGCCGTTCCCTTGCCCGCGAGTTTTTGTTCGATCGGTTCGTATTTGAGTTCCGCGTGGGCCCCTTCCGGGCTGGGACCCCAAACGTGGCGGCCTTCCGTTTCGTGAATCTGGAATTCGCCTTCCGCGTAGGCCAGGAAGGTCCCGCAGGAGCCTGGTTCGGTGCCGCCCAGGAAGCTGAGACCGGTATCGGACGCCGCGTGGACCTGGCACGCGAGGTCGCTGTCGATGTAGATCGAGCTGAGCGGGCTACCGGGGCTTTCGATGACCTTCTGGGCCGCGGCGCCCACCGCAGGTCGCCACGCCAGCACTGCCAGCGCCACAAGCGCGGCCACCCCCGCGCGTACCGCGATCAGCCTCAGCGGCTGGGAACCTGGCGCGCGGCAATTGAATCAGAGCAATCGGAGCAACGCCTACGGCGAAGCCGCCGGGCGCCAGCCACGGCGCGACCCCACTCCCACGCCCGCGAACGCGCCAGCCATGGCACGACCCCACTCCCACGCCGGCGAACGCCCCAGCCACACCGCGCCGCGCCGCCTGGCATCCTTAGCGCATGAACGACACGCAGCAGGGGGGCGAGGAGCAGGACCCGCGGGTCGGGACCTACGTGGGGCCGTACATGATCGAGTCGGTGCTGGGCATCGGCGGCATGGGTCGCGTGTACCGGGCGACCGACGCCGACGGGCAGCTGGTGGCGCTGAAGCTGGTGCGCAGCGACCTGGCCGAGGACAGCGTCTTCCGCCGTCGCTTCGAACGCGAGGCGAAGATCGCCCAGGACGTCAAGAGCCCGCACGTCGTGCCCGTGCTCGACACGGGCGAGCACGAAGGCGTGCCCTACCTCTCCCAGCGCTTCATCGAGGGCGGCTCGCTCGAGCACAAGCTCAAGCAGGAGCAGCGACTCGACGTGCCCACGACGCTGCTGATCTGCGCACAGGTCGCCGCCGGCCTGGACGCGCTGTTCGCCGGCGGCATGGTGCACCGCGACGTCAAGCCAGGCAACGTCCTGCTGGACCTCGACGGCACGGCACTGATCACCGACTTCGGCCTGGCCAAGGACAGCCAGGCCACGGCGCTCACCAGGCCGGGCCAGGCGCTCGGCTCGATGGACTACATGTCGCCCGAGCAGATTCGCGGCGAGGAGGTCACCGCGGCGACCGACGTCTACTCGCTCGCCTGCGTCCTGTGCGAGTGCCTCACCGGCGCGCCGCCGTTCGCCGACCGCCAGGGCATGCGCGTGCTGTGGGCCCAGCTCCAGGACGACGCGCCCGACCCGACGGCGAACCTCGCCGACGCGCCGCCGGCGCTCGGTCCCGCGATCCTGCGCGGGATGGAGAAGGAGGCCGCCAAGCGCCCGCAGAGCGCCGGCGAGTACGCGCGGCTGCTGTACGAGGCGGCCGGCCTCACACCGCCGGCCAGCTGACGCGAGCGCCAACTCACGGGCGCCCAAGCGCGCCCAAGCCGGCGCTCGACGCGCTCAGTCGCCCTCGGCCGCCTGAATCGCGGTGATCGCGACGGTGTTGACGATGTCGCTGACCGCACAGCCGCGGCTGAGGTCGTTGACGGGCTTGCGCAGCCCCTGTAGCACGGGGCCGATCGCGAGCGCTCCCGATGAGCGCTGCACCGCCTTGTAGGCGACGTTGCCGGTGTCGAGGTCGGGGAAGATGAACACGGTCGCGTTGCCCGCAACCTCGCTCTCGGGCAACTTCAGCTTGGCGACGCTCACGTCGACCGCGGCGTCGTACTGGATCGGCCCCTCGACCTTCAGATCGCCACGCTGGCGACGCACGATCTCGGTGGCCTCGCGCACCGCGTCGACCTGCGCGCCCTTGGCCGAGTCGCCCGTGGAATAGGACAGCATCGCGATCCGCGGCTCGATGCCGAAGGCGCTCGCCGTGTCCGCGGAGCTGATCGCGATGTCCGCCAGCTGCTGGCTGTTGGGCGTCGGGTTCACGGCGCAGTCGCCGTACACGAGCACGCGGTCGCTGAGGCACATCAGGAACACGCTCGAGACGACCGACACGCCCGGGCGGGCTTTCACGAACTCGAACGACGGGCGGATCGTGTCGCCGGTCGTGTGGGCCGCCCCCGAGACCATCCCGTCGACCTCGCCCAGGTGAACCATCATCGTGCCGAAGTACGTCGGATCGCCGAGCGTGTCGAAGGCCATCTCCTCGGTCACGCCCTTGTGCTGGCGCAACTCGTGGTAGACCGCGCCGTATCGCTCGCGCTCGGGCGAGCTCAGCGGATCGACGATCTGCGCGCCGTCCAGGTCCACGCCGAGCGAGGCGGCGCGCGTGCGCACCGCCTCGGCCTCGCCGAGCAGCGTCAGCGCGACCACGCCGCGGCGCAGGAGGATGTCGGCCGCCCGCAGCACGCGGTCGTCTTCGCCCTCGGGCAGCACGATGTGGCGGTGCGCCGCCTTCGCGCGCTCGATCAACTCGTACTCGAACATCGTCGGCGTCATCCGCTCCGGTCGTTTGACCATGAAGCGCAGCTGCAGCTCGACCTTGTCGACACTGCGCTCGAACACGCCGAGCGCGCTCGCGATCCTGCGCTCGTTGCCCGCCCGCAGCACCGGCCTCACCGACGAGATCGCCGCCGCCGCCACGTGCGTGCGCTCGTCGGTCTCGAGCACCGGGAACGGCGATGTCTCGAGCAGCCGGCGCACGGTCGGCGAGAGCTGGTAGCCACCCGTCAACAGCAGCCCCGAGACGGCCGGGAACGTCGGCGAGAGCGTGCTGGCAAGGCAGGCGACGACGATGTCCGAGCGATCGGCCGGCACCACCACCAGCGTCCCCTCCTCGAGGTCCTCGATGAAGTGCTCGACGCTCATCGCCGCCACCCGCACCGCGCGCACGTCACGCTCGAGCATGTCCGCGCCCGCGAACACCGGGCGCGCGCCCAGCGCGGTCTGGACCTCGCCCACGTTCGGGTGATCGAGCTCGGCGTGCTCGGGCATCACGTACACCCACTCCTCGCCGGTGTTCGGCGCGAGCCGCGCCTCCACCTCGCCGACCGACTCCGGCGCGACCCGGTTGACGATCACGCCGAACAGCACGCAGCCCTTGCGCTGCAGCAGTTCGCGCGCAAGCTGCACCTCCTCCACGACATCGGCGCTCGCCGCCCCGTTGATCACGACCAGCACCGGGCAGCCGAGCTGATTGGCGAGGTTCGTGTTCAGGTCGAAGTCGAGCGCCGGCGTGGCGCCGACGAAGTCGGTGCCCTCGCACACGACGAAGTCGCAGCCCTGCTCGAGCTCCCTGAAGGCGGCGAGCACGCGCTTCTCGATCTCCTCGTGCTCGCCGTGGGCGATCAGCCCGGTGACCACATCGGCGGTCGGGCCGTGCATCTGCTCATACGCAGCCTGCAGCTGGTAGCGCTCGCGCATCAGCTCGATCTGCGGGTCGGGCTCCGCGGCGCTGCGAATCACCGGGCGGAAGAAGCCGATGCGCTGCAGCCGCGCCGAGAGCATCTCCATGAAACCGAGCGCCACGACGGACTTGCCGCTGCTCGGGCCCATCGCCGTGATGTAGATGTTCTGCGCCACCGACGAGCCCTCAGCGAACGACCGCGTAGACGTTGTGTTCGCCGAGAACGCCCTTGAAGCGCCGCTCGCCGCGATCCTCGAAGCGGAAATTCGGGTCGGTCTCCGTGTATTCCTTCAGCGTCGAGGAGACGATGATCTCGCCACCGTGCGCGCAGCCGGCGATGCGGGCGCCGAGCACCACCGTGCGCCCGTACATCTCCTCTTCGTTGGTGATCACGAAGCCGGTATGCAGGCCGACGCGCATCCGCAGCGGGCGATCGCTTCCCGGGACGGTGCGCTCGACGAGCGAGCTCTGCAGGTCGATCGCGCAGCGCAGCGCCGCGTGAGCGCTGTCGAAGGCGACCATGAACCCGTCGTCGTGGGACTTCACCACCGTGCCCGCGTGATGGCCAACGACCTGCTCGACGATCGTGCGATGGTCGCGCAGCAGCTCCTCCGCGCGCTCGGCTCCGAGGCCCTCCCTGATCTCGCCGGCGTCCTCGATGTCGCAGAAGAGCAACGTCAGGGCCCCATCGGGGGAGCTCATCTCGCCCAGTTCGGGCTGCGCGTCCCCCAGTGCCGAGGCGATCACGTCGATCGATGTCATCGCTCCGATTTCCAACCCTGGCCTCCTGATCGCCTGCAACCCAGCGCGAGCGCAAGCATAGCCGTACCCGCCCACCCCGAATGGGGTAGATTGCCACTCCGATGGCCTCGCCACCCGAGCACAGCCGCCAAAGGCAGCGCGTCGTCGTCACCGGGATGGGGGCGATCACCTCGCAGGGCAACTCGCTCGAGGCGTTCTGGGATGGCGTCAGCCACGGCCGCGTGGCGATCCGCGCCGTCGAGCACCTGCCGATGGACGGCTACCGCACCAGCCTCGGCGGCGAGGTCCAGGACCCGGCGACGGCAGAGCACGGCTACCTGAACCCGGACGGCTTTCACGATCGCGCGATCGACTTCACGATGAAGGCGGCCGAGGAGGCGATGGCCAACTGCGGCGTGCAGGTCGGGCGGATTCCCGCCGAGCGCTGGGGCGTGGTGATCGGCACGTGCAACGCCGGGCTGCTCGCCGGCGAGGAGTGGCACGTGCGCCGCGCGCGCGGCGAGCAGCCGGACCCGCGGCTCGTGCTCTTGGTGGAGCCGCAGGCCCTCGCGGAGGCCCTCAGCGGCGCGTTCGACCTGCGCGGCCCGGTGCTGTCCGTCGACACCGCGTGTGCGGCCAGCGCCAACGCGATCGGCTACGCCGGCGAGCTCATCCGCAGCGGCCAGGCCGATGCCGTGCTGACGGGCGGCGCCGACGCCTTCTCGGACATCCTCTACGCCGGCTTCAACTCGCTCGAGTCGCTCTCTCCGGAGCCCGCCGCTCCGTATTCGCGCGACCGCAAAGGACTGTCGCTGGGCGAGGGCAGCGGCATGCTGGTGCTGATGCGCGAGGACCTCGCGCGCGAGCACGGCGCCCCCGTGCTCGCCGAGATCCTCGGTTACGGCCTCTCGGCCGACGGCTACCACCCCACAGCGCCCCATCCGGAAGGGCGCGGCGCCGCGCGCGCGATCCAGACGGCGCTCTCACAGGGGGGCGTCTCGCCGAGCGAGGTCGGCTACGTCAACAGCCACGGCACGGGCACAGCCAAGAACGACCCCGCGGAGACCGCCGCGACGAAGGTCGGGCTCGGCGAGGACGCCGCTCGCAAAGCGGCAGTCAGCAGCACCAAGTCGATGATCGGGCACCTGCTCGGGGGCGCCGGCGCGATCGAGGCGATCTCGACGGTCAGCACGCTCGCCAACCAGCTCGCGCCGCCGACCGCCAACTACACCGAGGCGGATCCCGAGTGCGACCTGGACTACATCACCGAGGGGCCGCGCGAGATGGCGATCGATGTCGCCGTGTCCAACAACTTCGCCTTCGGCGGCGCCAACGCGTCGATCGTGTTCGCGCGTGCAGGCGCGCGGACAGAGGGTCCGCCGACGCCAAACCTGGATCGTGTCGTCATCACCGGACTGGGCGCGCTCACGCCGGCCGGCACCGACCTCGAGTCGCTGTGGCAGGCCTACAGCTCGGGTCGCGACTGCACGAGCGTCGAGGACGGCGGGCGACTCGGGCGCGTCGAGTTCTCCGCGGCGGACTTCCTGGGCCCCAAGGAGCGCAAGCGCGTCGACCGCCTCGGCCTGTTCTCGATCATCGCCTCGCGCCAGGCGCTCGCCGATGCCGGGCTCGAGCCGACCGATGAGAACCGCACGCGCATCGGCGCGATCCTCGGCACCGGCGTCGGGCCGATGGAAAGCATGGAGGACTTCGCCGTGGGCGTGATCGACGAAGGCGCCGGCGGCGCCAACCCCGCGGTCTTCCCCAACACCGTCTACAACGCCGCCGGCGGGCAGGTGGCGCTCAAGGTCGGCGTGCTTGGCTCCGCCTCGACGGTAACCGTGGGGCACGCGGCCGGCGCCGTGTCGCTTTGCTACGGCTGCGACCTCGCCGCGACCGATCACGCAGACGCAGTCCTGTGCCTCGGCGCGGACTCGCTGACCGACACCGTCGTCACCGCCTATCGCGAGCTCGGCATCCTCGCCGGCGCCTCATCCAACGGCTCGGGCGGCATCGCGCTCGCGGAGGCCGGCGTCGCGGTGCTGATCGAGCGCCTTGGCTTCGCGCGCGCGCGCGGGGCTCGCATCCACGGCGAGGTGCTCGGCTACGCCATCACCTCCGACGCACGCGGCATCGGACGCGTGGACCCCGAGGGCGAGGGGCTCGAGCGTGCGATGCGCCTGGCGCTCGACCTGGCCGGCGTGCCCCCGCAGGAGCTCGCCGCCGTGTGGGCTGCGCGCTGCGGGCTGTCGGTCGCCGACGAGGCCGAGGCGAAGGCGCTCGAGCGCGTGTTCGGCGCCGATGTGAAGGTCAACGCCCCCAAGCTCGCGCTCGGCGAGCCGATGGGCGCCGGCGCGTCGCTGAGCATGGCGCTGGCGATCTCGGCGTGGGAGCACGACAGCGACGTCGGCCCCGTGCTCGTCAACAGCACCTCGCTGGGCGGGACCAACGTCGCGATCGTGCTCGCGCCGTACGCCGCCTAGCTCTAACGAAGTTGATTGAAGCGACCCCGCCGGCAGATTTGATCTGTGCCCGTGGGAGGCATCCTTGTCAGCTCGGAAGCGTCTGGAGAGCGGCGAGGATCCCGTCGGCCTCGGTGCGTCCGGTGTAGTCGGGGTGGATGTCGACGAACCGCACGACGCGGTCGCGGTCGACGATCAGGACAGTCGGCATCGGCAGCACGGTGCCGCCGTCCGCGCGGGTGGTGCGGATGTCGACGCCGAGCTTGCGCTGTGCCGCAAGGCCCTCCTCGGAGGGCTCAAACGTGAGTCCGAGCGAGGAGGCGAGCTCGACACCTGGGTCGCTGAGGACGGTGTAGGTCAGCTCGGCCTTCTCTTGCGTGCTTAGCGATGTGTCGGGGGTCTCCGGGGAGATCGCGACCAGACGGGCCGAGTATGCGCCGAGGTGGGGCAGCAGGTCTTGTTGGTATGTACGAAGCGCGACGTTGCAGTAGGGGCACCAGCCGCCCCGGTAGAAGACGATGACGGCCGGTCCATCAGCGGTGAGCTCCTCAAGCGTCCGGGGCTGGCCCGTGGCGTCGGAGAGCGCGAATGGCGCCAGCGTGTCGCCAACGGACACCGCCCCGGCCGGTACTCCGCCGGCGGCGAGCGCGGCCTGATCGGACTCGAACACGGCGACTACTTCCGCGGGCAGCCGGCTCGCAGCGACTGCTTTCACCTCGCTGGCCTGCTCTGCGATCGTTGTCATCGCTGTTCGTTCCTTTCGTCGTGTCCGCCCAATGTGGACTATTTGGTCCACCTAAGGGCGAGCCTAACATACGTTGGACCAAACAGTCCAGCGAGATAGACTCCACCCGTGACTAGCGCTCAGCCGGCGACCGCGAGAGGACGCGAGACGCGCGAGCGGATCATCTGTGCCGCCGCGGAACTCGTCGCTGAACGCGGCGTCGCGGGCACATCACTCGACGATGTCCGCGCCAGGGCGCATGCGTCCAAGAGCCAGCTCTACCACTACTTCGCCGACCGCGACGACCTCATGCGCGCGGTCGCGGGCGCCGTCTGCGACGACGTCCTGGGCGGACAAGCGGAGATGTTCGCGCGCCTCGACACGATCGACGGCCTGCGCTCCTGGACCAACGCGCTCGTGACCCTCCAGCAGACCCGCCACGCCAAAGGCGGCTGCCCGATCGGCTCGCTCGCCGGCCAAATCGCCGAACACGACGACGGTGCCCGCCTCGCGCTCGCCGACGGCCTTGACCGCTGGGAGTCCGCGATCCGCGACGGACTCGAGCGGATGGCGGCCCGTGGCGAGCTGCGACCAGACGCCAACCCCGACGCGCTCGCTCAACGCACGCTCGCAGCCGTACAAGGCGGCCTGCTGCTCACCCAGATCCGACGCGACCCCAACCAGCTCCGCGCAACCCTGGACGGTGCACTGGACGCAATCCTCGCCGCTCGCGCCCAGCTTTGATCCTCGCCCGCAGGCGGTGGCTCCGCCCTTGGGTCAAGGGTATCGGCCCCCAGCTCAGGCCGCGACCGCGTCGGCGTCGCCCGCCGGCGTCGCTGAGATTGGCTGTGCCGTCCACGGCAGCACCATCCCCGCGTACTTCCACTTGCTCGTCTCGATCGCAAGGATCATCATCATCTCGCCGGCCTTGACGCGCCCGGTGGTCCACGCGTAGTCGACCGCCAGTGGCACCGCCGCGGACCCGGTGGCCCCCACCAGCGACAGGTTCTCGAAGATCTTGTCCTCCAGCGCGAGCCACTCCGGCGTCAGCAGGCCGGCCTCGCGCAGCTCGTCGGTCATGTAGCCGGCGTTGCCCTCGGGGATCACGCACACGTCGATCGTCTCCGCGGCGATGTCGCAGCGCGCGAGCGTGTCGGCGAGCGCGTCGGTGAGCACGTACGGCGTGTAGCGCCCGCTCTCGACGACGTCCACCTTCATCTCGATCAGCCGCTTGGCCTGCAGCTGCTTCGCGATCGGGGCGTGGGTGCCGCCGCCGATCACCTGCATGCCCGGCTTGCGATCGCCGCCCATGCTGCAGATCGCCGAGCCGCGCATGCCCACGCCCTCCTGCTCGTCGGCGCGCACCACCATCGCGCCGGCGCCGTCGCCGAAGTTGTAGATCCCGAGGCGATCGCGCATCCGTACGCGGTCGGGATCCTGGCCGAGGAACACGGGGACCGTCAGCGGCGAGATCGCCTCGCTGCCGATCACCAGCGCCGTCTCGTAGTCGCCCCGCTCGAGGTACAGCCGCGCGAAGTCGAGCGCCTCGACCGACCCCGCGCATCCCGAGCGGATGTCGATCGCCGCGCACTTGCTCAGACCGAGATGCTCCTGAACGAGCGTCGAGCTCGGCGGCAGGTGGTACTCCGGGCTGGCGGTCGAGACGATCAGCAGATCGATCTCCTGCGGCTCCAGCTCGGCGCGCGCGAGCGCCTGGCGCGCCGCCTTGGCGGCCATCTGCGAATTGGACTCCGACTGCTCGCCCGTATGGATGTCTGCGATCCAGTGGCGGGTTTTGACCTGAATGCCCTCCAGGACATCGTCGGGCAGCCCGCCCGCGACCTGCTCGAGCTGCTCGTTCGTGATCGGCTCGCCGGGCAGGTAGGCGCCGGTGGCGAGGAGCATCGCGCTTCGCATGCAGGCCTCCTCAGCGGTCCTTGAAATAGCGGTAGCCGCCGCCATGGAACAGCAGCGGCTCGATCTCGTGGCTGAAGTCGAGCGCGAGCACTTCGCCGATGAAGATCACGTGGTCGCCCGCCTCGTGGCTCGTGTTCAGCGCGCAGTCCAGATATCCGACCGCTCCGCCCAGCACCGGCGAGCCGCTCGCCGCCGTGCTGTGGTCGATGTCACCGAATGCGTCGCGGCCGCGCGGGCGATCCTTTGACGCGAAGAAGCGCGACAGCGGCTCCTGCTCGGCAGCGAGGATGTTCACAGCGAAGACGCCGTTCTCGCGGATCAGGTCCGCCCCCTCCGAGAACGACTTCACGCACACGAGCACCAGCGGCGGGTCCAGCGAGACCGACGAGAACGCGTTGGCGGTCATCCCGTAGGGATGCTCCTCGCCGCGCGTGGTCACGACCGTGACCCCGGTCGCGAACGCGCCGAGCGCCCCGCGAAAGTCCTCGCTGGCGAAGCCCTGCGCGGCGCTCGTCGGCTTGGTCGCGCCGCTGGGCAACTACGCGTCCTTGTCCATCGCGCGCAGCCGCGCGCGGACCACCTGATCGAAGTCCGCGGTCATGCCGAGCGACTGGGCGACGAGGTCGCGGAAGATGTCGCGATCCATCGCGATCAGCGTCGTCGGCTCGGTGGCGCGCACCGTCGCCGCGCGCGGCGTCCCGCGCATGATCGCCACCTCGCCGAAGAAGTGCCCGCGGCCGAGCGAGCTGAGCTTGCGAAAGCCGTCGTCGTCCTGTTGCTCGACGTCGACGGCCCCGTCGACGATGATGAAGAACTTGTCCGCCGGGCCGCCCTGACGCACGACGATCTCGCCGGTGTCCACCTTGACCGTCTGCAGCTCGCTGGCGATGCTGTCGATCTGCTGCGTCGGCAGGTCGCTGAACACGCTGTAGGCGCGCTCGCGGCTGAAGTCGGCGCCAAACGTGCCCGCCTCGGTCTTGCCGCCCGTCCCCGTGTTGTCGATGAACTGCAGTTCCGTGGGCACGATCCGGAAGAACGAGATCGACATCGTCGCGCCGGGCGAGAGCTCGGGGAACTTCTGGCCGAAGAGGTCGGCGACCTTCGCGATCGTTTCGCCGTTGAGCACGACGCTGCACTCGCCCGAGCCCTGCACGCCGCGGGTCTGGCGCAGGTCCTGGGCGTACTCGTCGACCGCAAAGGAGACGACGGGATTCTGGTCAAGATGACGTGCGGTGGTCGTCCCCGGGCGCGTCCAGAAGTACAGCGTCGGGCCGTCGTTGACGTACAGGAACGTGCTCGCGTGCGGCACCCCGTTGGGAGAGGCGGTGGCGAGGGTCAGAGTGTTCTGGGACGAGAGGTACTCGACCACGTGCGCCGGAACGTCTACGGCCGCCTGCTCGGGGGTCATTGCGTCTCCTTTTTCGGTGTCTGGATGCTGTGGCGGCGCGCGCACGGCCAAAGACGCGCCTGAGCAGCCACCCGCGCTGCAGCGTAATCACCGATGCTCCGTGAGTCAAGCAAACGCTAGACCTCCTGCTCGCTGCGGATCTCGCGCAACTGATGGGTATCCACGTCGTAAATGAAACCGCGGACGAGGTCGCTGTGCTCCAGGAACGGCGAGCGGCGAACCCGCAGGATCGACTGGCGCACATCGGCCTCCAGATCGACGAACGACTCGATCGCAAACGCCGGCGCCACACCCGTCGCCTGCTGCAGTTCCGCGCGAAACCCGTCATCGGTGATCGTCTGCATGCCGCAGCGGGTGTGGTGGATCAGCATCACCTCACGCGTGCCCAGCCGGCGCTGGGAGATCGCCAGCGAGCGGATCACGTCGTCGGTGATCACTCCGCCGGCGTTGCGCAGGACGTGCGCCTCGCCATCGCGCAGACCAAGTGCCGCCAACACGTTTACGCGACAGTCCATGCACGTCACCACCGCCACCTGCAGGCTCGGACGGGCGTCGAGCTCGCAGGGGGGCGTCGAGGCGGCGTACGCCTCGTTGTTGGCCACAAGGCCGTCGATCGCGCTGTTTGTAGTCATCGTCTCCGCTGGCGGCTCACGTGGCCGCTCCCCCATCGTTCCCGCCCCGACCGCGAATGCGTCCGAGCAGGCGCTTGAGCAGCCCCGGCCGCGCGCCCTGACCCTCGCCGCTGGGCAGCGCCGGAGCCTCCACCGGCGCGGGTTCCTCGCCCGCCGCCACCGCGCGTACGCGCGTCACCTGCGGCTGGGGAATCGCAGCCGGCGCCGGCGGCTCATCCGGCACCTCGCGCACACGCGTCACCTGCGGCTGCGGAATCGCAGCCGGCGCCTGCGGCTCCACATCCGGCACCTCGCGCACACGCGTCACCTGCGGCTGCGGAATCGCAGCCGGCGCCTGCGGCTCCACATCCGGCACCTCGCGCACACGCGTCACCTGCGGCTGGGGGATCGGCGCAGGCTCCGGCGCAACCGCTGTGGCCACGCGGGTCCGTCCCGCGTCCTCCGGCTGCTCCTCCGCCGCGGGCTCCGGCTCCGGAAGCGTCACCTGCAAGCTCATCTCCGAGACGCCGACCCGGAGCGTCGCGTCGGCGGTCAGCGTCACCGGCGCATCGATGCGCGCGCCGTCGACGAACGTGCCGTTGAGGGAGCCGAGGTCCTCGATCACGACGCCGCTCTCGGACGGGCGCACGGCGGCGTGACGGCGCGAGAGCTCCTCGTCCGCGATCGCCAGATCGACGTCGCGGCGCCCGATGATCAGCTCGTGCTCGACCTCGATCTCGCGGCCGGCGGCCGGCCCCGAGATCACCGTCAACGTGCAGGTTGCAGTCATGTCGGCTCGGTCAACCCCCCTGCCGCAAATCGCCGCGTGCTCGCCGTCGAGCACCGCCGCCGAGCCTATCAAGCTCCCTCACGGCTCGACCGTGACGAACTGTCGATGGGACTTCAGCGCGGGCCCGCCGAGCCCGAAGGCGGTGGCGCGATCGCGCACCGCACACACGAGCGGGTGCTTGAAGTGGCCGACCCAGGCGATCCTCCGAGATTGCGTTACGACCGGCGTCGTACGCGCGATGCGCACACGTTCATATGCGCGCAGCGCCGGCTCGACGCCGTCCTGCTCGCGCAGGCAGCGCGCCAGCGCGGCCGCGTCCTCGAGCACCTGGCAGGCGCCCTGGCTGAGGTTGGTCGTCATCGGGTGCGCGGCGTCGCCGAGCAGCGTCACGCGCCCGACGCCCCAGCTGGACAGCGGATCGCGGTCGTAGATCTGCAGCCGCGCGATGCCCTCGGGCGCCGTCGCGGCGATCGCCTGCGGGACGGGCTCCTGCCAGCCGGCGAAGCGCTCCAGCAGCGTCTCCTTCCCCGCGCTGGCGATGGGACCGGTCTCATCGCTGTAGAGGACGGCCGCCCAGAACAGGCGCTCGCCGCCAACGCGGTGCAGAATCGCACGGGCGCCTCCGCCGAAGAGCACGCGCTCGTCGCCCGCAGGCAGCGCGTAGCCCTCGTCGGCGATCAGGCTCTGCCACTGCGTGTAGCCGGCATAGCGCGGCTCCTGCTGGCCGTGGATCTGCGCCCTGACCGTCGAGCGCAGCCCGTCGGCGCCCACCAGCAGCGTGCCCCGCTCCTCGCTGCCGTCTGCGAGCGTCAGCCGCACGCCGTCGCCGTCCTGCGCGAATCCGGTGCACTCCGCGCCCAGTCGGATGCGCTCAGCGCCGACGGCATCCACGAGCAGCGCCTGCAGATCCTGACGGCTGACGCCGACGTCGGTGAAGCCGTTCTCGCGAGAGATCTCGCCCACCGGCCAGCGCGCGAGCAGCCTGCCGGTCGCGTTGCGGTACTCGGTCATCGCGATCGGCGCGCCGATCTCCTGCACCTGATCCCATAGGCCGAGCCGCTGCAGCGCGCGGGCCGCGTTGGTCCACATGTGAAAGCCGCCGCCGAGCTGGATCTTGCGAACGTCGCTGGCACGCTCGAAGACGACCGCGTCGATGCCCTGGCTGAGCAGCGCGTGCGCGGTCGCGAGCCCGCCGATGCCCCCGCCGATGATCAGCGCGCGCTCATCCGACATGGTCATCGGCCGCTCAAAACGAGTAGTCCATGTCCTTGACGTGCCCACGCGCAAACTGCGTCCGAAAGCCCACTGTGAGCGCGATGTCGCGCAGCCGGCAGGCGAGCGCGCCCCGCAGGCGGCTGGCGCGCGCCATCGACCACGACAGCGAGGCGAAGGTGGTCGTGCGCGGGATCCGCGCCTGCTCATAGTCGCGCAGCCCGGCGATCGGGTCCTGCTCCTGAGCGCCCAGGCAGCGGGCGAGCACGAGCGCGTCCTCGATCGCCTGGTTGGCGCCCTGGCCGAGGGCGTTGGTCATTGCGTGCGCGGCGTCGCCGATCAGGCTCACGCGCCCCACGCCCCACTGCTTCGAGGGCGGCCTGTCGTACATGTCGGCGCGCCCGATCGCCGCGTTCTCGCTCGCCTGGACGATCGTCTCGACGGGCGCCGGCCAGCCGCGAAAGCGCGCGAGCACGTCCTGCTTGCGCCGCTCGGGGTCGTCCTTCCCGCCGGCCGCGGCGGCGAACGTGCCCTCCCAGTAGACCTCCTCGGGACCGATGCGGTAGAAGAGAAAGCGCGCGCCACGCCCCCAGATGACGCGAAACAGGCCGACGGGAACGACGTCGGTGTCCACGCGCGCGATCGCCTGCCAGCTGACGTATCCGGCGTAACGCGGCTCGGTGGCGCCGGGCAGGCTCGCGCGCAGGGACGAGCGCAGCCCGTCCGCGCCGATCAGCACATCGCCGCGCTCCTCGCCGCCGTCCTGGAGACGCACCTTGACGCCGTCGCCGTCCTCCTCGAAGCCGGCACACGTCTGGCCGAAGCGCACGACCCCGTCCCCGACCGCGTCGAGCAGGACCCGGTGCAGGTCGGGGCGGCGCACGCCGAACGTCGGCGCGCCCACGCGCTGTTCGGTGTCGCGCACCGACCAGCCGTACATCAGCCTGCCGGAGGCGGTGCGGAACTCGGCGCGCTCGACGATCGCCGCGTCGCTGGCGAGCTCGAGCAGGCGCTCGCCCACGCCGATGCGCTGCAGGCCCCGCATGCCGTTGTGCCACACGTGGATGCAGCCGCCCACCTGGATCTGCTCGGGAGCGCCGGCGCGCTCGAGCACCACCGGCTCGACGCCGCTCTGGCGCAGGGCGATCGCGCTGGTCAGGCCGGCGATTCCCGCTCCGGCGATCAGCGCGCGCATCTCAGACGGCCCGCACTGCCATCGCCACGTTCTGGCCCTCCAGGCCGCGTGCCAGGGCAAGCGCTTGAGCGACCGGCGCCTGCCGCGCCTCGTTGGCGAGGAAGTCCAGCCCATCGCAGACGGGATCGGGGCTGTGCAGGTTGAGCGTCGGCGGCACCTGCTGGTGGTGCACGGCGAGCGCCGCCACGGCGAGGTTGAGCGCGCCGGCGCCCGCGCCGAGGTGTCCGGTCGCGGGCTTGACGCTCGAGACCAGCGGCGCGCCCTCGCCGTCGCCGAAGACCGAACGCAGCGCGCGTGCCTCGCTGGCGTCGCCGCGTCGCGTGCCGCTGCCGTGGCTTGCGACGTAGTCGATCGCCTGCGCCGACTCGCCCGCGCTGCGCAGCGCGGCGCCGATCGCGTGCGCGAGCGGGCTGCCGTCGGGATCGGGTGTGAGCAGGTGCGCGACGTCGGTCGCCGCGCCGGCGCCGCTCAGCTCCGCGTAGATCCGCGCGCCGCGCCCACGCGCGGCGTCCAGCTCCTCGAGCACCACGAACGCGCCGCCCTCGCCCATCACCGTCCCGTCGCGCTCGCTGTCGTACGGGCGGCAGGCGCCGGCGCCGAGCTCGTTGCTGCGCGTGGTCAGCCCCAGCGAGTCGATCTTCGCCATGTTCCACCAGCACACCGGCGCGTCCGCCCCGCCCGCCAGCGCCACATCGGCGTCGCCGCGGCGAATCGCGGCGTGCGCGCGCGCGATCGCGGTCAGCCCCGCCTCGGCCGTCCCCGAGAAGTAGGTGTTCGGCCCCCGCAGCGCGAACGCCTCGGAGACGTAGAACAGGGACGCACCCTGGATGCCCTCGATGAAGAACAGCGGGTGCACGCCCGAGGGCGCCAGCTCGCCGAACTGGCGCATGTCGACATTGCCGTGCTCGTCGCGCACCGCGACGGCGATCTCCTCGAAGTGCTCGGGCTTGGAGATTTCCTTGCCGCTGGCGGTGAACAGCGCCGCCCTGCCGTCGGGGTCATCCTCGGGCAGCTCCACGCCGCTGTCGCGCATCGCGAGCACCGCCGCGACCATCGCCAGCGTGTCGTAGCGCGTCATCGTGCGCAGCGCGCGACGCGCGACGAACTCCTTCGCTTCCAGCTCGTCGATCTCGGCGCCGATCTGCGTGCGCAGCGACGACGCGTCGTAGCTGGCGATCGGACCAACCGCGCTGCGGGCCTCGAGCAGCCCATCCCAGGTTGGCTGCGCGCCCACGCCGAGCGGCGTCACGAGGCCGATACCCGTCACGGCGACGCGACGGCGCTCGCCGCTCACAGGGCCACCGCGCGCAGCTTGCGCGCGCGCGTGACCACGCGCCCATCGACCGACGCCTCGCCGCTCAGCACCGCCTCGGTGTCGCTGCGCTGGGAGAGCTTCACCGTCAGCTCGAGCTGGTCGCCGGGTCCGACGAAGTGACGGAACGCGACGCGATCGGCTCCCGCCAGGCGCCACGGCCTGCCTGTGTCCGCCTCGAGCAGCTCGGCCGCAAGCGCACCGAGGCTGCCCAGGATCAGCACTCCCGGCAGCACGGGAAAGCGCGGGAAGTGGCTGTCGAAGATCGCGAGCGTGTTCGGCACGTTTCGAATCGCGCTCGCCGACTCGCCGGGCGTCAGGCTGACGATCTTGTCCAGCGTGCTCCAGCGACTCATGCGGCGTCCCGCAGCTCGGGCCGGCAGACCACCATCGCGCCGTTGGTACCGCCGAACGCGAACGCGTTGGTCATCGCGACGTTGACGGGCATCGCTCGCGCCTCGTTGGCGACGAAGTCGAGGTCGAGCTCTGGATCGCGGTGCTCGAGGTTGATCGTCGGGGAGACGACGCCGTCGCGGATCGCGCCAAGCGCGGCGAGCAGGTTGAGCGCCCCCGCCGCGCAGGTCGTGTGGCCGGTCATCGACTTCGGTGAGGTCACGACGATGCGGTGCGCGTGCTCGCCGAGCGCGCGCTTGATCGCGGTCGTCTCCGACGCGTCGCCGGCGGGCGTGCCGGTGCCGTGCGCGACGACGTAGTCGACGTCCTCGGCGACGAACCCCGAGTCGCGCAGCGCGCGCGTCATCGCGATCACCGCGCCGCCGCCGTCGGGTGGCGGGTCGGTCATCCGATAGGCGTTCAGACTCGAGCCGTACCCCGCGATCTCGGCGTGGATCTCCGCGCCGCGCGCACGCGCGGAGTCGAGCTCCTCGAGCACCATCACGACGCCGCCCTCGCCGAGCACGAAGCCCTTGCGGTCGCGGTCGAACGGGCGCGACGCGTGCTCGGGATCGTCGTTGTAGTCCTTCGTCAGCGCCCCGAGCAACGTGAAGCCGAGCACGTCCACCCAGCTTGTCAGCGCGTCGTAGCCGCCCGCGATCATCATCTTCGCCTCGCCGTCCTGGATGTAGCGGAACGCCTCGCCGATCGCGTGGCTGGAGGCGGTGCACGCCGTGCTCACGCCGATGCTCGGCCCCTGCGCCCCGGCGAAGCTCGCGAGCTCGACGCTCGCCACGTTCTGGCTCATGGTCACGGTCCGCGACGGCGGCCAGCGGTGCAGCCGATGACCGTCGCTGCGCCCGCGCGCGTCGAAGATGTCAGAGAACTCCTGCAGCTCCGGGCGCGCGACGCTCCCGCCCATCGACACGCCGCACTCGTAAGGGTCGTAGGTGCCCTCGGGGATGGCGGCCGCCCGCACCGCCTCGACGCCCGCCGCCAGGCCGAACGCGGCGCCGCGGTGCAGGCGGCGCATGAGGTGGCGATCCGGCAGCTGCTCGGGGTCGAAGTCCTCGACCATGCCGGCGATCCGCACCGGGTATGTGCTCGCGTCGAAGGTCGTGATCTGCCCGACGCCGCTGCGTCCGGCCTTCAGCGCCTCCCAGGTGCTCGGCGCGTCACGACCCACGGGAGTGACCGCGCCGATCCCCGTGATCGCGACCCGCGTCATCAGCCGGCCTCGGCGCGGGTCAACATGTCCTGCAGGCGCTTGGTGTCCTCGAGATCTGCGAGCGTGTCCGCGTCGATCAGCGCGCACATGATCTCCTGCGCGTCGAGCACCGTGCGGCCCTCGACGCTGACGTGACCGGAGACCACCGCGGTCTCGCTGCCAAACGAAGCGATCTCCCCGGCCATCTCGAGGATCTCACCCGGCCTGACGTCCCCCAGCCAGTCCACCGAGCCGATCGAAAGCAGCGCCGCGCGCTTGGCGCGCTCGGTGGAGATCATGATCAGCCAGGTCGCCGCCTGGCAGAGCGCCTCGAGCACGAACGGCGGTGGCATCACCAGGCCGGCGCCGTCCTCTTCCCAGTAGTCCTCGCTCAGCGACGTGAGCTTGCGCGCCCGCACGGACTTCGACGGCTCGAAGGCGTCGACTCGATCGATCAGGTGGAAACGCACCGCGCTCCTCGGCTACGCCAGCCCAGCCGCTCGTACACGCGCCACGACCGCCTCAGCCCCCCCGTTTCCACGACAGCCAGCCTGGGCTCAGCCGGCCGCGCCGTCGGCGCGGGACTTGACCATCTGCACGAGGTTCTCGACCGTGAACAGCGTCATCACCTCGTCGGCCTTCAGCTTGCCCTCGATGTCGGCGGGATCGGTCTGCGGCATCACCTTGCACAGCTGCGCGGCGCCGATCGCGCTGATGATCTGGTCGTCGTCGGAGAACTCGTCGTCGGAGATGCCGCCCTGGATGTAGTCACCCAGGTCCGAGGCCTCGATCTTGACACCGGTGCTCTTCTCGATGCGGAAAAGGATGTCGAGCAGGTCGATCGACTCGGCGCCGAGATCCTCCATCAGGGTCGCCTCGGGTGTCACCTCGTCATCGTCGAGCGCGAGCGCCTCGACCACCGCTTCCTTTACCGCACTGTCGACATCTGCCATGTTCGGCCTCCTGTGTCGCTGGTTTGTGGCGATACTAGATCACGGCGCTCCAAGCGGGATGCTGCCCCTCGCTCCTCGCATGCGAGCGTCAGAGCGGCTTGCCGATCCCGACCTGCGCGGAGACGCCGCCGTCGACCGTCAGCAGCGCTCCCGTCATGTGGCTGGAGTCGGGGCCGGCCAGGAACACGGCCGTGCGCGCCACCTCCTCAACCTCCGCGAAACGCTTCTGAGGGATCTGCTTGGTGATGCCCTTGCCGCCGTCCTTGTCCATCAGGCCGGCGACCATGTCCGTCGGTGCGAAGCCGGGGAGCACCGCGTTGACGCGGATCCCGAAGCGCGCGAACTCGACCGCGCAGCAGCGCGTGAACGCGTTGATCGCGCCCTTCGACGCCGCGTAGTTGGACTCGCCGGTCCAGCCGCGCTCGCCCATCACCGAGGAGATGTTGACGATCGCGCCTTCGCGCTGGGACATGAACGGCGAGAGCACCGACTTGGTGCAGTTGAACGTGCCGCCGAAGTTGACGCGCATCACGTCCATCCATTCCTCGGGCTCCATGTTGTAGACGAGCGCGTCCTTGGAGATGCCGGCGTTGTTGACGAGTATGTGGATGCCGCCGAGCTGCGCGACGGTCTCGCTGACGGCGGCCTGCGCCTGCTCGAAGTCCGAGACGTCGCCGCCGACGGCCGCTGCGCGTCCGCCTGCCTGCTGGATCGCCTCGACCACCTCCTGCGCCTGCGCCTCGCCCGACCGGTAGTTCACGGCCACCGCGGCGCCCTCGGCGGCGAGCACTTCCGCGATCGACCTGCCGATCCCCCGTGAGCCGCCCGTCACCAGCGCGACACGATCCTCGAGTTTGATGACCTAGCTCCTCAGCGTTGTGGTTGGGCGATTCTCGTGTAGCGCGCAGACGGATGTCAAGGCGGCGCGTCGAGCGCCCGCGTCGCGGGTCTGCTCGGAGCGCGAGCGCCTGCGCCCGCGGGCCACGCTGTGGCGCCTGCGGACCAGCTCGCGCCATGCGATCGGCGTCGCGATCCGCTCGTCGATCGCCCGCTGGCGCCACTCCTCGGGCAGGTCGTAGTGCAGCGTGCGCCCGCGGTCCTGGGCCCACTCGCGCCTGAGGCCGAGGCGCTCGGCCGCCGCGTGGAGCTCCTCCGCGCTTTCGGCGACCATGTGCGACCAGCATCGACCGCGGAAGGGGATGCGGGCGTCGTCCACGTACACAGCCATCTCGCGCGCTTTGCGGTGGGCGACGTGCCGGCCTTGCGGCTCAGGCGGACGCCGCCGCTCCCTCTGCCGGGGGCCGGAAGCGCCTGGGGACCAGCTGCTCCATCCAGAAGCTGCGAACGCGCAGCCGCTCGGCCACCTGGTTGGGTGAGTAGCCGCTGCCGTCGAAGAGCCCATCCGCCTGCCAGCGACTTGGGTCGAGGCTGATCGCGTATGGGTTCACGGGCGCGTCGGGGTCGAGCTGCACGTCCGGCAGGCTCTCCGCGGCCTTCGCGAACATCGTCACCGCGAGCGCCTCGTACAGCTCGATGTTCTCGGCCAGCTGCTCACGCAGCCGCTCGTCGTCCATGCCCGAATGCAGGTCGAGGTGTCGCTGGGGGAGCTGGGGGAACGCCGTCGGCGGGCTGAACGCGCCGAGCCACTCGCGGTGGTCGAGCTCGTCCCATTCGCGGAACAGCAGCTGCAGGATCGGGGTCAGGCGCATCGCGCGGTCGACCAGCGGCTCCACTTCGGCCATGAACTCGAGGTCGGTCAGCTTGCGGTGGAAGAACAGCAGCGCGGTCGTCGCCCAGTAGTAGAAGTAGTCGGCGGTGATCTTCGCGTTCATCACCTGCGGGTTGCGCCAGATCCCGTATTGATCCTCGTAGTAGCTGAGCGTCACCGCGAACAGCCGCTCGAAGCGCTGCTGGTGCGCGTCGGCCCGCGCGCCGATGTCCTCGCCGTCGAGCTCGCGCGCGATCAGGTCGGTGGCGAACGTGTTGCCGATCGCGATGTAGTCCGAGCCCGGCGAGTAGAACGGGTCGGCGAACGCCCCCGCCTCACCGACCAGGCACCAGCGCTCGGCGAAGAACTGGCGCTCGCAGCCCATCGCGAAGTCCTCCACCTTCAGGAAGTCCTCGATCTGATCGCGCCGGCCCTCCAGCGCCTGCGCGAGCTGCGGCTCGAACTCGGCGAACCACTCCATCGCCGCGTCCAGCGTGTTGATGCGATCGAACGGGTGAAACCGCGGGTCCGCGACGATGCCGATCGAGATCGGGCCCGACGCGAGCGGGATCAGCCACACCCAGTAGCCCGCTCCGCAGAGATGGTTGGTGCTGAGCTTGCGCAGCCCCGGAGCGCTCATTCGCCGATGCCACTGCTCGTCCTCGGACCACTCGTCGATGTCGAGGCCGCCCGCCAGGCGAAACCACGCGGAGTTGATGTGATGGCCGACCTCGCGCCCGAGCCCGAGCTTGCGCTTGAGCAGCCCCGCGCGCCCGCCCGCGTCCACCACCCAGCGGCTCGTCAGCTCGGAGGTCTCATCGCCGTGCGTGAGGGTCACGCGCTTGCGCTCGCCCTCGAGCTCGATCTCCTGCACGCGCCAGCCGCCGAGCACGGTGTTGCCGGCCTGCACGTTGCGCGCGGCGAGCTCGTTCTCGAAGCGCCCGCGGTCGAGCTGGTAGGAGTGAACGGGAGGGATCGCGGGCGACCCGTACTCCACGCGCAGCGCGATGTCCTCGTTCTTGCCCGCCGGGAAGAAGAAGCGCAGGCCGCACTTCGGCAGCTGCTCGGCATCGAGGTGATCGCGCATCCCGATCACGTCGGCGAAGTAGTTGGTGCTGACCTCCACGGTCGACTCGCCGACCTTGAACGCGGCCTCGGGCGCCGGGCCCTCGCGCTTCTCGGCGATCACGATCGACGTCTGCGCGCGGGCGGCCTTCAGCTGCAGACCGAGCGTCAAGCCCGCCAGTCCGCCACCGAGGATCGCAACGTCGAAGTCGCCGCGGCTGTCTGACATGACTCCTCACATTCCTGTCGTATGGTCATGGCCCATCAGGGTTTGCCGGCCCCCCATGGACGATGTGCGCGCGCTGCCGTGAAGCCCGCGTCGCGATCCTACTAGGGACAAACATACGGCGTCTCGCGCGGTGCTTTAGGGTGTGCTCGCGATGGGCAAGACCGCGTTTCTGTATCCGGGCCAGGGCTCACAGCGCGTCGGCATGGGAGCCGACCTGCTCGAGGCCCGCCCGGAGCTGATGGAGAGCTTCTTCGCGGCCGCGCAGGACGCCTCGGGCCTCGAGATTCGCACGCTCTGCCTGGAGGGCCCGATCGAGGATCTGACGCGCACCGAGGTCGCCCAGCCGGCGCTGTTCGCGGTCTCGATGGCGATGACCGAGCTCGCCCGCGAGGCGGGCCTGCAGCCGGACTTCGTCGCCGGGCACAGCCTCGGCGAGTACACCGCGGCGACCGCCGCCGGCTGCCTCAGCCCCAGCGAGGGAATCGCGCTGGTGTCAGAGCGCGGCCGGCGCATGGCCGCGATCCAGTCCCAGCGCCCCGGCACGATGGGGGCGATCATCGGCCTGTCGGCCGAGCGCGTGGGCGAGCTGTGCGAGACCGCGCGCGCCGCCGGCAGCGTCTCCCCCGCGAACCTCAACACGCCAACACAGACGGTCGTCTCGGGCGAGGAGGACGCGGTCGTGAAGCTGCTCGAGCTCGCTGAGGCCGACGGCGCCGAACGGGCGATCCGCCTGCAGGTGGGGGCGGCGTTCCACAGCGAGCTGATGGAGCCCGTGCAGAGCGCCCTCGCCGAGACGATGCAGGACCTTCAGTGGCAGGATCCGCATCCGCCGCTGGTCTCAAACGCGTCCGCGAAGGTGGTGGACAGCGCCAGCGGTGTCCGCGAGGCGCTCGTCGCGCAGATCGCGAGCCCGGTGCTGTGGGTGGACTGCGTGCGCACGCTCGTGAACGCGGGCGTGACCTCGTTTCTCGAGCTCGGCTCCGGACGGACGCTCAGCGGGCTCGTGCGCCAGGTCGAGCCTGAGGCCGAGACGTTCGCGGCCGACTCCCCCAAGAAGCTCGCGAAGTTCCTCGAACGCGCCGACGCCTGATGGGCTCGCCTAGCGGCGATCGCTTCGACGTCGTCGTGATCGGCGCCGGCCTCGGCGGGCTCTCGGCGGGCGCGTGCCTCGCGCGCGCCGGGCGCAGGGTGCTCGTGATCGAGCGCCAGGACGGGCCCGGGGGCAACGCGCGCGCGTTTCGACGCGACCCGTACACGTTCGACCCGGCGATCCACGTCACCGCGCAGGGCTTCAACATCGCCTTCCTGGATTTCTATCTGGGCGCGCTCGGCATCGGCGAGCGGGTCGAGCTGCTGCGCGCGCACGAGTGCTTCGGGGTCGACGTCGCCGGCGAGCGCTATCAGCTCCCCGTGGGCCTCGATGCGCTCAAGAGCTACCTCGCCGAGCAGTTCCCACACGAAGCCGACGGCGTCACGAGCTTCGTGGAGACATGCGCGCAGACAACCCGCGAGTCGCAGGCGCCGCCACCGCGGGTGGGGCTCGCCGACCTCGACGCGGTCAAGGCGCAGCTGCCGATGCTGTTCAAGTACCGGCGGGCGACGCTTGCTGATGTGCTCGACGAACACATCAAGGACCCGCTCGCCAAGGCCGTGTGCGGCGCGCAATGGCCCTACCTGGGCCTGCCGCCCGGACGCCTGTCGTTCATGGCCTACGCCGGCGCGTGGATGGCGCTCGTCGAACCGGGACCGCTGTATGTGCGCGGCAGCTTCCAGAGCCTCGCCGACGCGCTGGCGGCGTGCATCGAGGAGAACGGCGGCGAGCTCGTCCTGGCGAACGCCGCCACCGCGATCGAGCTCGCCGACGGGCGTGTCGCCGGCGTCGAGCTCGACGGCGGCGAGCATGTCGCAGCCGACGTGATCGTCTCCAACGCCGACGCCCGCCAGACATTCGAGCAGCTGCTGCCCGCGGAGGCCCTGCCCGAGCGCTTCTCCCGGCGGCTGGCGAAGATGCGCCCATCGGTGTCGGCGTTCCTGTTGTACTCGGCGGCCAAGCTCGACCCGGCGGCGCAGGGCCTCGCGCACGAGCACTTCGTCTATCCGAGCGACGACTACGACGCGATCTTCGACGGGGTGCTCGACGGCGAGCTCGGCGGCACGTGGTTCAGCCTGCCGAGCGTGCACGACTCCTCGCTGGCGCCCCCCGGCGAGCACGTGGTCATCTTCAGCAGCCTGATGGCATACGACATCGGCGAGCCGTGGGAGCAGGCCAAGCCGCGCTACACCGAGCTGATGCTGCAGGCCGCCGAGCGGGCGCTGCCCGGCTATCGCGACGCGATCACGTTCGCCGACAGCGCCACCCCCGCGACCTTCCAGCGCTACACGCTGGCCAGCGATGGCGCGGCCTACGGGTGGGAGAACACGCCCGACCAGACCGTGCCCAAGCGCCTGGACTACCGCACCCCGATCGAGGGCCTGTTCCTGACCGGGCACTGGACGCACCCGGGCACCGGCAGCATCCGCTGCCTGCTCTCGGGTGCCCAGACGGCGGCGGCCGTCGAGGGACGCAACGACCCCGTCGAGCTGCTGTCCAGCCTGGCAGGCGGCACGGCCTAGGAAAGAGCGGCGTGATCGTCGAGCGCGACGCCGCCGTGCCGATGCGCGACGGTGTCACGTTGCGTGCCGACGTCTACCGTCCCAAGGGCAATGGGCGCGTTCCGGCTGTCCTCGGGCGCACGCCGTATGACCGCACGTTCGGGCCGACGCCGCCGTCGATCATCGACCCGGAGCGGGCCGTCGCGGCGGGGATCGCGCTCGTGTGCATGGACGTGCGCGGCCAGCACGGCTCCGACGGCGAGTTCTATCCGTTTCGCAGCGAGCGCGCTGACGGCTATGACTCGGTCGAGTGGGTCGCCGGGCGGCGCTGGTGTAGCGGCGCGGTGGCGATGGCCGGGCGCTCCTACGCGGCGGCGACGCAGTGGCTCGCCGCGGCCGGCGCACCGCCGCATCTGCGCGCGATCGCCCCCGTGGTCGTCGGCAGCAACTACTTCGACGGCTGGGTCTACCAGGGCGGCGCGTTCCAGCTCGGCTTCAACCTCTTCTGGCTGCAGGTGATGGCCGGCCGCGGCAAGCGCACGCGCCTGGAGGAGCAGTACGCGCACCTGCCGTTGAAGACGGCGCCGCTGGTCGCAGACACCCCCAGCGGCCGCTTCTACCGCGAGTGGCTCGAGCACACCGTGCTCGACGACTACTGGCGCACGCTGTCGATCGACTCGAGCTACGCCGACGTGCGCGTGCCGGCGCTGAACGTCGGCGGCTGGTACGACATCTTCCTCGGCGGCACGCTCGAGAACTTCTCGCGCATGCGCCGCGAAGGCGCCACCGAGCTCGCGCGCACGCACACGCGGCTGCTCGTCGGCCCGTGGGCGCACGGCAGCACCTACGGCGCCTATCCCGACCACTCCTTCGACGCGTTCTCGCCGCACGACGGCATCGACCTGGCGGCCGTGCAGCTCGAGTTCCTCGCCGCGCACCTGTTCGCTCGTGAGGGCGATCGCGAGCCGGCGCCCGTGGCGCCGGTGCGGATCTTCGTGATGGGCGCCAACCGCTGGCGCGACGAGGAGGACTGGCCGCTGGCACGGGCGCTCGCGCAGCGCTGGTTCCTGCACGGCGACGGCAGCGCCATCACCGCCGCCCGCGGCGACGGCAGCGCCATCCCCCGCGGCGGCGGACTCTCACCGCAGCCGCCGGCCGATGAGCCGCCCGACGTCTTCAGGTTCGACCCGCGCGACCCGGCGCCGACGATCGGCGGTCCAACCTCGCTGCCGGGCCGCTTCCTGCGCACCAACGCCGGCCCACTGGACCAGCGCCCGCTCGAAGGCCGCGAGGACGTGCTCGTGTACACCAGCGAGCCGCTGCGCGAGGACCTCGAGGTGACCGGGCCGCTGAGCCTGACGCTGCACGCCGCCACCAGCGCCCATGACGCCGACTTCGTCGCGAAGCTGTGCGACGTGCACCCCGACGGGTTCTCGCTGATCCTCGCCGAGGGGATCCTGCGCGCCCGCTTCCGCGAGGGCCTCGAGCGCGAATGCGCGGTCGAGCCGGGGCGGATCTACGAGTACACAGTCGATCTGAAGGCCACCAGCAACCTGTTCCGCGCCGGCCACCGCATCAGGCTGCTGCTGACGAGCAGCTCGTTCCCGCGCTTCGATCGCAACGCGGGTAGCGGCAGGCCGGCGGGCGAGGACCGCGAGCAGGACCTGGTGGCCGCCGAGCAGGCGATCTTCCACGACGCCCAGCGCGCCTCGTGGCTGACCTTGCCGGTCGTGCCCAGCTGATCGTCTCAACGCGGCGCCGGGCGGCGCGCTCAGCCCGGCGCAGGACGACGCCGCCTTGCCTCAGGCGGGCAGCGTCGCGCCGCGCGCCTGCAGATCGAACTCCTCGACCCCCGGGAGCAGCTCCAAGGCGTCGGCGAGCGTCATGCCGTCCTCGGCGAACAGACCCTCCTGCTCCCACTTCGCAGGGTCGAGGCTGACGGCGAGCGGATTGATCCTCGCGCCCGGGTCGGGTGGGTCGGGCAGGTTCTTCGCCGCAAGGAAGAACGTCCACACGGCGAGCGACTTGAGGATCTTCACTTTCTCGCGCGCGTGCTCGATCATTTCCGCCTGGTCGAAGGGCTGCCCGATTTCATACTGGCTCTTGACGATCGGCTGGAAGTCGTTGCTCAGGACCGAGACCCCCTCCCATTTGCGCGGTTCGAGCGGGTGCCATTCGCGGAACAGCGCCTGCATGCGTTCGAGTAGGGGAATCAACGTTTCGAACAGGTCGACGATGTCGCCGAGGTCCTCCGGCTGGGTCATCTTGTCGTGCACGAACAGGAACGCCAGCGTGCAGAAGTACGCGGTGTTGTCGTACAGCTGCTTGGCGATCATCACCTGCGGGTTGCCGAAGAACTGGTACTGGTCCTTGTAGAGCGAGATCGTGGGGTTGAACAGCTGGAAGAAGAAGAAGTTGAAGAAGTCCAGGCGCTCCTCGATGTCCTCGCCATCGAGCTCGCGCTTGATCAGATCGCCGCTGAAGCTGTTGGTGTAGGCGATGAAGTCCGAGCCCGGCGAGTACAGCGCGTCGATGAAGCCCGCCGCCTCTCCCACGAGCGTCCAGCGATCCATCGAGAAGATCTGGCTCGAGGCGTAGGAGAAGTCCTCGATCACGAGGAAGTCTTCGACCTGCTCGCGCCGGCCCCTGACCTCGGCGGCGAGCTGCGGCTCGTGTTCGTCCATCCAGCTGAGCAGCCCGTCGAAAGTGTTGATCTGATCGAACGGGTGATAGCGCGGGTCCGCGCACAGGCCGATGCTGATCGGACCGGAGGCGAGGCGGATCAGCCACAGCCAGTAGCCCTGATCGACGAGATGCGTCGTCGCGAAGCTGCGAATTCCGCGATGCTGCTCGCGGTTCAGCCAGGCGTCGTCCTTGATCCACTCCTCGAAGTCCAGGCCGCCGCCGAGGCGAAACCAGGCGGCGTTGATGTGGTGGCCGGTCTCGGTGCCGAGCTCGAGCTTGTTGCGCAGCAGGTTGCGCCGGCCGGTCGCGTCCACCACCCAGTGCGCGGAGACGGTGACGGTGTCGTCCTCGTGCGCGACGGTCACCTTGTGCTCCTCCTCGCCGCCACCGAGCTCCACGTCGGTGACGCGCCAGCCGCGGAAGGCGTCGGCGCCGTGGCTGAGGCAGCGGTTGAACAGCTCGTTCTCGAAGCGTCCGCGGTCGATCTGGTGTGTCCACACGGGGTGATCGCCGGGCGTCGCCGGCGTGCAGAACTCGACGCGGCGGCTGAGGTCGCTGTTGTCGCCCGCGGGCATGTAGAAGCGCAGGCCGAGCTTGCGCAGCTGCACCGACTCGAGGTGGTCCTTCATACCGAGGATCTCGCGGTAGTAGTAGGCGCCGTTCTCGACCGTCGACTCACCGACCTTGAACGCGGCCTCCGGTGCGGGCTCGGCGCGTTTGTCGCACACCAGCACCTTCGTCTCAGGGCGCTGGCGCTTGAGCTGCAGCGCCAGCGACAGGCCGGCGAGGCCGCCGCCCATGATCGCCACGTCATAGTGTCCGTGCGGCGCACGGACGGCCTTCATTTCGGGAATCGACGCCGAGCGATCTGCCATTTGTTGCCCCCCTTGGTGGACCTGGTTCACACTTACGCGGATAGGATCGCGAGCACCTGCTCGCCGAGCTGCGCGCCGCTGCCGGCGCCAAGGATCTTGCCTTCGCCGTCAACGACCACGCCAACGGCCTCTTGATCGACGCCGCTCAGCCCGAACGCGCCGATCACATCGCCGGACCAGTCCATCAGCATGATCACTTCCCGCGATGGGTCCGACAGCGGTGGCTTACCCGCCGCCGCCAGGGTGGCGGTCTCGTCCTGCACCGCCTCCTGGTATGCCTTCTTGAGCTGGCTCTTGACCACGATGCGGGCCGCACGCGGTGCGGCCTGGAGGTCTGAGACGCCGATCACCGGCAGCTCGTCCGGGCCTTTGCTCGAGCGGATCGCCTGGATCCCCTGCTTCAGCTGCGGCGCGCTCTCGCGCCCGCCGAACGCGACCACGACCGTGCGGCCACGGAAGTCGCCAAGCGATACCGAGTGCCCGAGCACGTGATCGAGCGTGAAGTCGGGGGCCTGCGCGGGAAGCTGCTGCGTGGACACTTGCCTTACCTCCGATGGGAGCGGTCGCGTGCGCGAACTGTACCCGAGAGAGGTTCGCCGCGGGCGTCCGTGGATTGGCTCAGCCGCCGGCGGCGAGTTGCACTCGGCCCGTCGCGGCGAGTTGCATCCTGGTAGGTTCGCGGAGATGACCAAGGTGGTCGTAGTCGGTGCTGGAATTGGGGGGCTGGCCACCTCGATCGCTTTGCGGGGGGCCGGGGTCGAACACGTCGTGCTCGAGCGCGCGCCGGAGCTCTCGAAGGTCGAGCTGGGCGCCGGTGTGACGCTTTGGTGCAACGCGATGCTGATCCTGGACCGACTGGGCATCGGCGCTGAGATCAGGGATCGCGGAGCGGTCCTGCGCTGCTTCGAGCAACGCACAGCGCGCGGGCGGCTGCTCTCGCGCTGGCCGCTCGAGGAGATGGCACGCCGCCTCGGCGCGCCCGTCTGCGGGATCAACCGCCCCGACCTCCACGCCGCGCTGGTCGCCGGCGCGAGCGAGCAGGTGGTGAGGACCGGATGCAACGTGGAGAGCTTCGAGGACAGCGACGGCGGCGTCAGCGTCGCGCTCGCCGGCGGCGAGCGCGAGACGGGGGACGTGCTCGTCGGCGCCGACGGGATCGACTCCACGATTCGCAGGCAGCTGCTCGGGGCACAGGCGCCGCGGCACTCCGGGCTGACGATGTGGCGCGCGAACCTACCGTACGACGAGGCGATCGCTCCGAACGTCGACTTCATCGCCTGGTGGGGCGCGGGCACCAAGTTCGTCGTGTTTCGCTCCGGGCCCGAGCGCCTCAGCTGGGAGGGCATCGTCACCAGCGCACCGGGCGAGCAGGACGCCCCCGGCGCGAGCAAGCAAGCGGCGCTCGAGCGCTTCGCGGGCTTCACCGATCCCGTGCTGAAGGTGATCGACGCCACCAGCGAGCAGGCGATCTTCCGCACAGACGTGTTCGACCGTCCACCGGACGAGCGCTGGGGCCAGGGGCGGGTGACGCTGCTGGGCGACGCCGCTCACCCGATGACGTTCGCCGTCGGGCAGGGCGCCGCGCAGGCGCTCGAGGACGCGGTCGCGATCGGCGGCGTGCTGGGCGAGAGCGAGGGCGCCGATCTCGACGCCGCGCTGCGCTCCTACGAGCGACCGAGGATTGCCCGCGCCGCGCACTTCCAGACGATGGCGTGGCGGCTCGCGCGCGCCGGGGCGCTCGAAAGCCGTCCCGCTCAGGTGCTGCGCAACACCGCCTTCACGGCCTCATCGCCGATCGGCTGGCGCATGCAGGTCAAGGACATGGCGCTGCCGGCCTGATCGCGCCGCGCCCCCCAGCGATCCGACCGCCCCGGCGATCTGACCGTACCGCTGAGCTCAGGAGGACACCAGGTTGCCGTCGCACCAGAACAGCAGGCTGGCCAAGCCGAGCTGGTGGGGCAGGTTGGCGTTGACCACGGTGCTCGCGATGATCGCCTTGCTTGACGGCGGGTTCATGTAGAGGACGCGGTTGGCGTTGACCTCCGATGGCGGTGGGTCCTTGACGATCTGAAAGACGCCCATCATCCCGTTGTCCTCGTGGAAGTCGACGTGGCAGTGGAACACCGACTTCCCCACGAAGTCGGTCGGGTGTATGCGGATCGTGACTGAGCCGCCCGCGGGCACGTTGACCGTGTCCTGCCAGTCGATCCAGTTCAGTGGCCGGCCGTCGATCGCGACCACCTGGAACGGGTTCACGTGGATGTGGAAGTTGTGCCACTCGTCGCTGCGGCCATCCGGGCTCTTGATCGTCCACTGCTCGACCGAGTTCAGCGCCATCGTGATGTCGACGCGGTTGGCGCTGAACAGTTTCCCGTTCAGCGGAAATTCAGGCTCGTGGGCGACCGACGGGATCCGCGCCATCACGATCGTGCGGTAGACGTCGACGTGGGCGTGGCGGAGGTCCAGGGGGTGGCCGATCGGCCCGGTCGGCATTGGCACGCTCACGGCGGAGCCCGAGGAGATGACGTTGATCAGGGTCTGGAAGCCAAAGTTGCGACCATCTTCGGGCACGCCGCCGAACGGATCGAAGCAGCCCTTGAAGCACGGCTGGAACGGCATCGAGTTCAACGCGTAGCTGCCGGGCGGCTCGCCGCGGACAAGCACGTCGACGCGCTCACCTGGCCCGAGCAGTATTTCCCGTTCGGGTCGCATGTATTCCAGCGTCTGACCGTCGTAGGCGAGCACCTCGAACGTCACACCCGGGAGAGCCAGCTTCTGGAATCGCTCGCCCGTTGAATTGACGATCCGCCAGCGCTGCAGTTCCCCTGGCCGGATGTGCAGCGTCGGCTGATAGACGCCGTTGACCAGCAGCTGGCTCGGACCGGGGCTGGGCGGCGCGTGCACCTTGCCGGCGGGCACGCCGGGGATCGGCAGCGGTTTGCCGCCGGGCGGGGTCGGCTTGCCGCCGCTGATCATGATCAGCCGCTGCGGGATGTTGTGCAGCTCTTCGTCCAAGCCGCCCTCGACGATGATCCCGCCGAGCATTCCCGCGGTGGTCTCGGCGTCCACGAGCGGGTGGTAGTGGGGGTGGTACCAGTCCGTCCCCGGCGACTGGTCGAGCGGGATGTCGTAGGTGTAGTGGAAGTCCTGGAGCGGGTTGACGTCGACGAAGATGTTGTCGCTGTGGCCCTCGGGGCTGACGTGCAGGCCGTGCACGTGCAGGTTCGTCGGCAGCGGCAGCTTGTTGACCAGGTTGACGTGCACGACGTCGCCGCGGCAGATCACGAGCGTCGGGCCCGGCGTGCTGCCGTCGTACTCCATCCCCTGGTAGCTGTGATCGTCGACGTGGATCGTGTACGGAGTGGCGGTCAGCGTCGTGCTCAACACACCGTCGTGGCTGATGAGCATTGGCGGCTCGGGGAACCCGTCTTTGATCCAGCCCGAGAAGTGCTTGTCGCAATATGGGTTCGCGCGGGCGGTGGTTGTCGAGGACGAGCTCCCGCCCAGCAGCAGGATCGCGGCAACCGCGACGATCGCCACGACGGCGAGCGCCCCCGCGATCGGTGCCGCCCGCCGCTTGCGCGGCCCTGGCGCCGAGGCCGGGGCCGGGGCCGGCGAAGCCTCCCCCGGCGAGTCCCCGCTCGCCTCGGGGCGCCGGTCCTCGACTCGGCGTGCCCGCGTCGCACCGGGAGGCGCCACCGCCACCGGACGCACCCTCGTCGCCTCGAGCGGCGCGATCTCGATCCGCAACTCGCTGGCGCCGACGCGCACGGTGGCGCTCGCGGTGAGCGCCGTCCTGCCCGCGATTCGCCTTCCGTCGACGAACGTCCCGTTGCTCGAGCCGAGGTCCTCGATCTCGACGCCCTGCGCCACCGGGCGGACGGCCGCGTGCCGGCGGGAGACCTCGGGGTCGTCGATCGCGACATCCCCTTCACGCCCGATTATGAGCTCGCGATCGATCTGGGCGACCTCGCCGGGTCCAGGTCCCACGATCGATCGGCGGCCGGTCATCGCGGCGCCTGCAGCGACTCGATCGGGTGTCCGCTCATGGCGATGTGTCCGCTCATGGCGGCGAGGACCCCTCGTTCAGCCCGATGCGCCGATGCAGCCGGCGCAGCGGTCCCGGAGCCCACCAGTTGCGTTCGCCAAGCAGCGCCATCAGCGAGGGCACGAGCAGCGCGCGGATGATCGTCGCGTCGATGATCACCGCGGCCGCGATCCCGACCCCGACCTCCTTGATGAACACGATCGAGGAGGTCGCGAAGGCGCCGATCGCCACACAGAACAGCAGCGCCGCCTGGGTCACGATCCGGCCGGTGCGCTCGAGGCCGATCGCGACCGCCTCCTTGTTCGGGTGTCCGGCGTCCCGCGCTTCCTTGATGCGTGTCAGCAGGAACACGGTGTAGTCGCTGGCGAGACCGAACGCGATCGCGAAGATCAGGATCGGCTGGGAGATGTCGATCGCGTGCAGGCTCTGGAAGCCGAGCAGGCTCTGCAGGTGCCCGTCTTGGAAGATGAACACGAGGATCCCGAAGGCGGCGCTCAACGACAGGAAGTTCATCAGCAGCGACTTGAGTGGGAGGACCACCGACCCTGTCATCAGGAACAGGACGATGACGGTGAGCACGCAGAGGATGATCGCGACCACCGGCAGCAACCCAAAGATCGTCGATTTCTGATCCAGGAACTGCGCGGTCGTGCCGCCCGTCTCGACCGACGGGTTGCGATGCGCCCTGATGTCCTTTACCAGCGTGATCGTCGACGCCGCCAGCGGACGCTGGGCGGGCAGCACCGCGAACGTCCAGTAGCCGCCGCGCAGCGACGTCGCCGGGCCGCCGGCGGGCAGCGCGCCGGGCAGCCCGCGCACCTGGGCGGCGAGCGCGGCGACCTGCGTGCCCGCGCTCGCCGGCGCCTTGACGAGCGCCGTGATCTGCGACGACGCATCCGAGGAGTAGTCGCTGAGCAGCGCATCGTCGACCGTGCGCGCGGACATGCCCTTCGGCACCCCGCTCGCGTCCACGCCGATGAACCTGATGCCCGTGAACGGAATCCCGAGCACGAGCAGCACGACCACGCACGCGGTCGCGATCGGCACCGGCCGGCGCATCACCGCCTGGGATAGCCGATACCACGGTCCCTCCTGCTGCTGGGAAGCGGTCCGCTCTGCCGCGCGCCGCCAGCGCGCAGGCGAGAGCGAGTTGATCCGCGGCCCCAGCACCGCGAGCATCGCCGGCAGGGCGACCAGCGCGACCGTCACGGCGACGAGCGCGGTGATCGCGCCGCCGAGCCCCATCGAGACCAGGAACGGCATCGGGATCACGCACAGCGTCGCGAGCGCGAGCGCAACCGTCACGGCGCTGTAGGTGATCGTGCGCCCGGCCGTGCCGACGGCGCGGTGCAGGGCCTCGCGTTCGGTGCCGCCCTTCGCGAGCTCCTCGCGATATCGGGACACCACGAACAGGCTGTAGTCGATCGCCAGCCCCAGCCCGAGGCCGATGACGACGTTCAACGCGAACTGCGAGAGCGACAGGAACGAGTTGACCACGCGCAGTACCAGGAAGGTGCTGACGACCGTGACGCCACCGACGAACAGGGGCATCAGCGCCGCGACGACGCCGCGGAACACGAACAGCGAGAGGATGAACAGGATCGGGAAGGCAAGCCCCTCCGCCTTGCCGAGGTCCTTGCCGACCTCGCTGCCGAGCTGCTGACCGGCGACCGCGGGGCCGCCGAGCAGCACCGTGGGCGGCTTCTGCACGCGTTCCAACAGCCGCTTGGCCGCGTTGTTGGCGTCGTTTTCGGAGACGTTCTTGAAGAACGCCGCCACGTAGGTCGAGCTCCCGTTGCGCGCGACGAACGAGCGACTGCCGGTGTCGTAGTAGGAGAGCGTGCGCGTCACCGTCGGGTCCGCGCGCAGCTCGGAGGCGACGTTTTCGACCATCCCGCGCGCGCCGGGCGCGCTCACACCGCCAGGAGGCGTCACGAGCGCGATCACCTGGGCGCCCGGGAGCTCGCCCGTCGCCTTGGCGATCTGGTTTTTCACGACGATGCTCTGGGAGGAGTGGTCGTTGAAGGGGTCGTCGGCATGCAGCATGCCGGCCACCGGCGCGCCGAACACGACGGAGATCACGAAGAAGATCCCGACCGCGCCCAGGATTCGCCCGGGGTGCCGGTCGGAGAGGCCCGCCAACCTGCCGAGCAGGCCCGACCGCGACGGCGGTGGCGGCGCGGTCGGAGGCGAGGCCCCGGCCGGGGGCGGCGCTGGTGGGGGCGTCGGCGGCGGAGACGCGGACGGCGGGGACGGGACGACCGGCACCTGGCGCACACGTGTGACCTCGGGGTCGACACCGCGCAATACGGTCGCCGCGGCGTCGGGCTCGGACTCGACGGTCAGGGTCGTGGTCCCCACCCTGATCGTGTCGCCCTGGTGAAGCGCGGTCGGGCCGTCGATGCGGCGGCCGTTGACGAACGTGCCGTTGCTCGAGCCCAGGTCCTCGATCATCGCCGCGCCGCCCGCGTCCCAGACGTTGGCGTGCCGGCGCGAGAGCTCGAGGTCGCCCGCAAGTGCGCCGGCGAGCCCGTCTGGTGGCGAGTCGCGGCCGATCAGCAGCGGCTCGGCCGCCACCGGGAGGACCGACCCGGCCGCGTCGCCGGACGTCACGTGCAGTGAGGTGCTCGTGGGGCTCAGTGTCCACCTTCTCCCGCGTAGATCATGTGTCGCTTGCGCACGAGCGCAAGCGCGGTCAGGGCGCCGACCGCCGCGACGATCGCGGCGAGCAGGAAGATGGTTCGCAGCCCGCTCGCGTAGCTCAGGTGCGCGACCGAGATCAGGCCGGGTCGAAACGCCGCGGGCGCGCTGCGTACGAGCTGCGGCGTGCCGGCCGAGGAGATTGCGTTGGCGGCTGTGTTGGCGAGCGGCGCCAGCGGCGAGCCGGCGAGGGCGCTGTTCACATGGGTGCGAACCTGGTGCTGAAGCAACGCTCCGAGCACGGCGATGCCGGCTGCCGTGCCGGCCTCGCGGCAGGTGCTGTTCATCCCGGAGGCCATGCCGCCGCGCCACGGGGGGACGACCGACACCGCGGTCGACGCAAGCGTCGGGTTCATCATCCCGAGCCCGAGCCCCGCGAGCACCAGGCCGGGGAGGATCGCCGTCCACGAGGAACTCGAGCTGACGGCGGTCATCGAGAACACGCCGCCGGCGACCAGCGTGAGGCCGGCCGGGAGCACGATCCGGGGGCTGACCGTCGCGGTCATGCGCCCGGCAGCGGGCGCCGCGATCAGCGCTGCCCCCGTGAACACGAGCATCCGCAGGCCGGTTCCCACGGCGGAGTAGCCGAGGATCGACTGCAGCCAGGTGGTGAGGAAGAAGATCAGGGCGAGCACCGAGAAGCACACGGTGAAGGCCGACACCGACGAGCCGACAAAGGTCGGGTTGCGAAACAGCGAGAGATCGAACATCGGGTACTTGCGCCGCAGCTCGATCGCGACGAAAGCGACGCCGAGGATCACCGCCGCGCCGTAGCAGCCAAGGATCAAGCCGCTGGTCCAACCCTCGTCGTTACCGCGGATCGTCGCGAACACCGCCAGGAACAGCGCGCCGGAGAAGCTGGCGAGGCCCGGCCAGTCGATCTGCGTCGGCGGTCCGGGCAGGTTGACGACCTTGCGCTGGAGCAGGACGAAGGCGACGATCGCGATCGGCACGTTGATGTAGAAGATCGCCTGCCAGCCGATGCCCTGCACGAGCGCGCCGCCGACGATCGGGCCGAGGGCGACCGATAGGCCGTTGGTGGCGCCGTACAGGCCGAACGCCAGCGCGCGCTCGCCGGCGGGGAACTCCTGCACGATCAGCGCGAGCGAGCAGGCGAACATCGTCGCCCCGCCGATGCCCTGCACGCCGCGGGCGAAGTCGAGCACGGTCGCGTTCGGCGCCTGCGCACAGACGACTGAGGCGACCGTGAAGATGATCAGCCCGATGGTCAGCACGCGCTTGCGCCCGAAGATGTCCGCCATCGAGCCGGCGGCGAGCAGCACGGAGGTCAGCATCAGCGCATAGGCGTCGACGATCCACTGCAGCGAGGAGAAGGTCGGGTGCAGCGACGCGGAGATCGTCGGCAGCGCGACGGCGACGATCGTGACGTCGAGCAGCAGCATGAAGACCGTGATCAGCACCACCGCGAGCGTCCACCACTTGCGCGTCCCTGATTCCGCGGTCAGCAGCTTCGAGGACTGGCTGATGACTTCGCGCACGCCGCTGACCTGCGGCGGCAGCACTCGCGGCGTCTGCCCCGCGAACACGGGCGAGGTCAGCTCGATCGTCGCCTCGCCGATCTGGATCCGGTCTCCGGGCGCGAGCGTGGTGCGCTCGAGGATTCGTTCGCCGTCGACGTAGGTGCCATTGGAGGAGTGCAGGTCGTCGATCGTGGCGACGCCGTCGCGGACGCTCACCTTCGCGTGCAGCCGCGAGACCTCGCTGTCGAGCACCTGCAGGTCGCACTCAGGGGCGCGGCCGATCGTGGCGCTGTTGCCGGTCACGGCCGCCTTCGTGCCCACTCCCGGCCCGCTCAGGATCACGAGCTCGCCCTCGCTACCGGCCGGCGCGAACGTCGGCTCGGGCTCGTCCGGCGTCCGCGGCTCCTGCGGCGCTTGCACCGGCCTTGCCCGCGTCGCCTGCGGGTCTCCGAGCGCCGGCGCCTGCGCGACGGCCTCGGTCTCGATCGGCGCGAACTCGAGCGCGTTCTGGCCGATCCTGATCTGGTCGCCGGTGTGCAGCGGCCGCGAGCCGCTGACGCGCTCGCCGTTGAGGAACGTGCCGTTCGTGGAGCCGAGATCCTCGACGACAGCGGCGCCGTTGCTGAGACCGACGCGAGCGTGGCGCCGCGAGAGCTCGCCGCTCGGGTCCTCGAGCACGATGTCGGCCGTGTCGTCGCGGCCCAACACGGTCTCCTCGCCGAGCGCGAACATGCGGCCCGTGTCGGGGCCGTCGATCACCCGCAGCTCGCCGATCAGGCGCCTCGATGCTGTCGGCGGCGGCCCCCCCGCGCCGTCGCTCACCGCGAATCGTCCCCGACGATCCGCCAACTTCCGTCCTGCAGGCGCAGGCGCACGGACGGGCCCTGCTCGAGCGCGATCTCGGCCTCCTGGTGCTCCAGGTCGACCCGCAGGCGCAGCTCGAGCGGCGGCGGAGGGGGCGGCGGCTCCGGCTCCGCGGCCGCGGGTGGCGCCGCTTCGCGGACGCCAGCCGGCACGTCGACGACCACCGTCGCGGCGCGCACATCGACCGTGCCGGCGGGCGGCGCGGCGACGGCGGGGAGCGCGCGCACGACGAGCTTGCTCGAACCCAGCTCGATCTCATCGCCGAGCGCGAGCACGGCCGGCGCCTGCAGGCGTGCGCCGTTGACGAACGTGCCGTTGGTCGAGGAGAGATCCTCGAGCCGGTACTCGCCCGTCGGCAGGCGCGAGACCTCGGCGTGGTGGCGCGAGAGCTCGGGGTCGTTGGCCAGCTGCCCGTAGCCCTCGGTCTGGCGGCCGAAGACCAGCTGCTCGCCGACGCCGATCACGGTCCCCGCGGCGTTGCCCGCGACTACCTCCAGCTGCAGGCGGGTGGCTGGCGGAGCCTCGCTAGCCCCCGCAGCGCTCACGGCGTTGCGGCCTGCGCTGTCTCACCGGCGAGGAAGTGCTCGACGAAGTCCGTGGTCACATCGCCCGAGCGGAACTGCTCGTTGGCGAGCACGCGGCGATGGAAGGGGATCGTCGTCTTCACGCCGCGCCCCTCGATCTGGAACTCCGAGAGCGCGCGGTCCATGCGCTCGATCGCGCCCGATCGGTCCGGCGCCCAGACGATCAGCTTGGCGATCAGCGAGTCGTAGAACGGCGCGATGTTCCAGCCGGGATAGCAGTGCGAGTCAACGCGCGTCCACGGCCCGCCGGGCGGCACGTAGACGTCGAGGCGACCGGCCGCCGGGGCGAAGTCGCGGTCGGGATCCTCGGCGTTGACGCGGCACTCGATCGCGTGGCCGCGCAGCACGACGTCCTCCTGTGCCACCGACAGCGGCTCGCCTGCGGCGACGCGAATCTGCTCCTGGATCAGGTCGACGCTCGAGACCATCTCGCTGACCGGGTGCTCGACCTGGATGCGCGCGTTCATCTCCATGAAGCTGAGGTTGCCCTCGTGGTCGAGCAGGAACTCCATCGTGCCGGCGCCGGTGTAGCCGACGGCGAGCGCGCCGGCGACGGCGCGCTCGCCGATGTCGCGGCGCTGCTCGTCTGAGAGGTGGATCGACGGCGCCTCCTCGATCAGCTTCTGGTGGCGGCGCTGCACGGAGCAGTCGCGTTCGAAGAAGTAGACGCCGCTGCCGTGGCTGTCGCAGACGAGCTGCACCTCGGTGTGGCGAGGCGCGTCGAGATAGCGCTCGATGTACACGGCGCTGTCCTTGAACACCGCCTGCGCGGTCGCGCGGGTGGTGTTGTAGAGGCGCTCGAGGTCCTCGGCGCGGCGCACCACGTTCATGCCGCGCCCGCCGCCGCCGGCGACCGCCTTGATGATCACGGGAAAGCCGATCGAGTCGACGATCTCGCGTGCCTCGTCAACCGTCTGCACGGGTTCGATCGTGCCCGGCAGCAGCGGCAGGCCGGCCTTCTGCATGAGGTCGCGCGCAATCGCCTTGTCGCCGACCTTCTCCATCACCTCGGGGCGCGGCCCGATGAACGTGATCCCGTTGTCGGAGCAGATCTCGGCGAAGAACGGGTCCTCGGAGAGGAAGCCGTAGCCGGGGTGGATCGCGTCGGCGCCGGTCTTCTGCGCGGCACCGATGATGTTCGGGATGTGCAGGTAGCTCTTGCCGGGGTGCGGCGGCCCGACGTGCACGGCCTCGTCGGCGAAGCGCACGACCGCCGACTCCGCGTCGGCGGTCGAGTAGATCGCCACCGACTTGATGCCGAGCTCGCGACAGGCGCGCGCGACGCGGAGCGCGATCTCGCCGCGGTTGGCGATCAGGACCTTCTCGAACATCGGGCTAGTCCTCAGCGGGCTCGAGGTACATGAGCACCTGCTCGAACTCGACCCAGTCGCCGTTTTCGACGGCGATCTCGGCGACCTTGCCGCCCTCGCCGGCCGCCACCTCGTTCATCATCTTCATCGCCTCGACGATGCACACGGTCTGTCCGGGCTCGACGCTCGTGCCGACCTCCACGAAGGCTTTGGCGCCGGGTTGCGCGGCGCCGTAGTAGGTCCCCACCAGGGGCGCAAGGACGGGCACGCGCTTGTCCTGCTCGAGGTCGCCGATCGTGAACACGCCGGAGGCCATGCGCGCGCCGGGGGCGACGCTCAGCCCGGGACCGGCGCTGGGAGCGATCGGACCGCTGGTCGGCGCCGCGGGCGCCGCGCCCGCCGGTGCAGGCGCCTGGGCAGGCGGCGATCCGCGCTCGATCTCGATCTTGTAGTCGCCGGCGGCGACCGCGAAGCGCTGCACGGTGCTGCCCTCGAGCCGTTTGACGAGGTCGCGGGCCTCGGCCCATACCGACTCGATCAGCTCTCTGTCGGGAGTGCTCTTGGTGTTCTCGTTCTCGCTCATGTCTCCCCTGTGATTGGCGGAAGTGTGGGCTGACGTCCCGGCGTGCCGAACTTGCGAAAGCGCTCGTAGCGCTGATCGACCAGCTCCTGCGGGCTGAGCGGGAGCAGTTCGCGCAGGCTGTGGACGATTGCGGCCTTGACGTTCGCGCCGGCCGCCGCCGGGTCGGTCTGAGCGCCGCCGTCTGGCTCGGGCACGATCGCGTCCATGACGGTCAGGCGCAGCAGCTCGGGGCTGGTGATGCGCAGCGCCTTGGCCGCGCGCGGCGCGGCGCTCGCGTCCTTGAAGAGGATCGTCGAGCAGCCCTCGGGGCTGATCACCGAGTAGTAGGCGTTCTCCATCATCAGCACGCGGTTGCCAACGCCGAGGGCGAGCGCGCCGCCGCTGCCGCCCTCGCCGGTGACGACGGTCACGACCGGGATCGGCAGGCGCGACATCAGCATGATCGAATCGGCGATCGCGACCGATTGGCCGCGCTCCTCGGCGCCCAGCCCCGGGTAGGCGCCGGGCGTGTCGACGATCGTCACGAGCGGCAGCCCGAAGCGCGCCGCGTAGCGCATCAGGCGCATGCTCTTGCGGTAGCCCTCGGGCTCGGGCATGCCGAAGTTGTGCTCGACGAGCTCGCTCGTGGTGTGGCCCTTCTGCTGGCCGATCAGCATCACGGTCAGCTCGCCCAGGCGCGCGAGCCCGGCGATGATCGCCGGATCCTCCTCGAACAGGCGGTCGCCGTGCAGCTCCTGGAAGCCGTCGAACACGGAGCCGACCAGATCGAGCATCCGCGGCCGGTCGATGTGGCGCGCCAGCTGGACTATCTCCCAGGGATCGCGGTCCGGCAGCTGCTCGGCGTCGCGCACCGGTGCGGCGCCCTCGGTGGCCGGCAGGCGCGCCGGGCGCGCGGCGGCGTCTTCGCCGCGCGCGGCCTCGGCCTGGGCGTGGAGCTCGAGCAGGTTGCGGATCGTGCGCCGCAGGCCTTCGCGCGGCTCCACCAGGTCGAGCATCCCGTGCTCGAGCAGGAAGCCCGCGGTCTGAAAGCCGTCGGGCAGCTTCTGGCGGATCGTCTGCTCGATCACCGTCGGCCCGGCGAAGCCGATATGCGCGTCGGGCTCGGCGATCAGGATGTCCCCGAGCGTGGCGTAGGACGCGCTGACGCCGCCGTAGGTGGGGTCGGTCAGCAGCGAGATGAACAGCACGCCCTCCTCGGCCAGCCGCGCCATCACCTGGCTGGTCTTGGCCATCTGCATCAGCGACACGCACCCCTCCTGCATGCGCGCGCCGCCGGACGCGGAGATCACGAGCAGCGGCGTGCGCGTCTCCAGGGCGAGCTCGGCCGCGCGCGTGATCGACTCGCCGACGGCGCCGCCCATGCTGCCGCCGATGAACGAGAAGTCGATGCCGGCGACGACGACCGGCAGGCCGTCGATCGTGCCCCTGCCGTGCAGCGCGCCGGTCTTGGTCTCGCTCTTCTTCTGCGCCTGCGCGATCCGCTCGACGTAGGGCTTGGAGTCCGCGAACGACAGCGCGTCGACGATCTCGAGGTCGCCGCTGAGCTCCTCGAAGCTGTCCTCGTCGAGCAGCTGGCCGAGGCGCTCGCGGATGCGCAGCCGGAAGTGGTGGTTGCAGTCTGGGCAGACGCCGAGGTTGCGCCGCAGGCGCTTGTGGTAGACGAACGCCGCGCACGACGGGCAGCGAAACCACTCGGCGGAGGCGGCGCGGCTGGCTGTCGCGGGCTCAGCCAAGGAGATCCTCCGCGGCGAGACGACGGTCGTCGGCGTGCATGCGCCGGTACTCCGACAGCGACGCGTCCAGCGCGGCGTCGACCTGCTCGCGCGTGGGCGCCTCTTCCTGCTGCTCCTCCTCGTCGGCCTCGGCTGGCTCGCCCGCCTGTGCGCGCAGGAAGACGATCACGCCGGCCGTGCGACCCTGCGAGTCGCCGCTCGCGGCCTCGTGCGCGAGCTCGAGCGCGTGCTGCCAGTGCTCGCGCTGGATCTCCGCCTTGATCATGCCGTGCAGCGCGTAGGTCTCGTGGCCGGGCACGTCGTCGATCTCGCGCAGGCGCGCGAACGCGGTGAAGGCCTCGTCGGGGTTGCCGACCTCGAGGCTCAGCTCGGCCACGTCGAGCGCCGCCATCGGCTCCTCGGGCTCGGCCTCGGCGATCAGCCGCGCCTGTGCGAGCGCCTCCTCGTACTGGCCGAGCGTGCGGTACATGTCCACGAGGCTGATCGCCGCGGTCGAGGCGCCGCGCATGTTCTGCGCCGCCTGGCTGAGATAGCCGACGGCCTCCTGCTCGCGGCCGGCCGCGGCGGAGGTGTGGCCGAGATGGCTGAGCGCGACCTGATCGGCGGGGTTGAGCTCGACGGCATGGCGGAAGGCATCGCCCGCCTCCTCCGTGCGCCCCTCGGTCGCAAGCGCCTCGCCGAGGTGGTGCCACGCGTCGGCGTTCTCGGGGGCGAGCTCGGTCGCGCGCTCGAGCTGCTCGGTGGCGTCCTCGGCGTCGAGCTCCACGCCCGCGCGACCGGCGAGCACCAGCAGCTCGACGTCCTCGGGCGCGCCGGCAAGGCCCGCGAGCGCCGCCTCGCGGCTCTGGCGATACTCGCCGGCACGTAGGTGGGCGTCCGCGCGCTGGGCCGCGTCTGAGCTCATCGATCGCTCCGTGTCCTCACGCGTTGGATCCCTGCCACGTCCAGTTGGTCAGCTCGGGCGGGTCGTCTCCGAACTCGCGCACGTAGCGGCGGTGTTCGGCGAGCTGGTCGCGGTACTTGACGATCGCCTCCTGGGCGCCGTCGATCGTGCGCACCGCGAATTCGCCGGACATGCCGCGCACGAACTCGCTGACGCCGACGTCGACGCGGCTGAGCGCCTCGATCGCGAGCTGGTAGCGGTCGACGCCGTTCATCGCCAGCAGGTCGAAGGGCGTCGTGGTGGTGCCCTCCTCGGAGTAGCCACGCACGTGGAAGCGCTCCTGGCGCGGGCGCCGGTGGATCAGCTGGTGAACCGCCGAGGGGTAGCCGTGGAAGTTGAAGATCACCGGCCGTCCCTCCGTGAACAGATCCCCGAACTCGCCGACCGGCATCGCGTCCGGGTGCGCGCCGGGCGCGGCCATCGCGAACAGGTTGGTGACGTTGACGAAGCGCACCTTCAGATCGGGCACGTCCTCGCGCAGCAGGTTCGCGGCCGCGAGCAGCTCGATCGTGGGGATCGTGCCGCAGCTCGCGAGCACGAGGTCGGGCTGGCCGTCGTCCTGGTTGCTCGCCCACTCCCACGCGGAGGCGCCGGCGCGCACGTGCGCTTCGGCCTCCTCCATCGTCAGCCATTGCTGCAGCGGCAGCTTGGAGCCGATGATCAGGTTGATGCAGCCCTTCGCCTGTAGGCAGTGGTCCATCGTCGCCAGCAGCGTGTTCGCGTCCGGTGGGACGTACACGCGCGCATGCTCCTCGCGGCGGTTGAGCATCGAGTTGATGAAGCCTGGCATCTGGTGGGAGTAGCCGTTGTGATCCTGGCGCCAGCCCTCTGAGGTGAGCAGGTAGTTGAGCGAGGAGACCGGCTCGCGCCACGGCGCCTCCTCACGCGACATCTTCAGGAACTTGCCGTACTGGTTGACCATGCCGTCGACGATCGGGATGAACGCCTCGTAGCAGGGGAAGATGCCGTGACGGCCGGTGAGCACATAGCCCTGCAGCCAGCCCTGGCAGTTGTGCTCCGAGAGCACCTCCATGATGCGCCCGTCGGGCTTGTAGTCGGGGCTGATCTGCGGGTCGACCGGCCACTCGTAGGCGTGGTTCTCGACCTCGAACAGCGCCCCGAGCCGGTTGGAGGCGACCTCGTCGGGACAGACGACGCGGAAGTTCTTCTGCGTGCGGTTGAGCTCGAAGACCTGCGCGAGGTACTTGCCGACCGTGCCGAGCGAGCTCTCGGTGACCGCGCCGGGGGTTTCGAGCACGACCGCGTGGTCCTTCAGCGCGGGCAGCGCCAGCGCGACGCGCATGCGCCCGCCGTTGACGTGGGGGTTGACGCCCATGCGCCGCTCGCCGCTCGGGCACATCGCGGCGATCTCAGCGACCGGGCCGCCGCTCTCGTCGAACAGCTCCTCGGGACCGTAGGAGCGCAGCCACTCCTCCAGCGCATGAAGGTGCTCGGGGTTCGTGCGTGCCTGCATCGCCGGGACCTGGTGGGCGTTGGAGGTGCCCTCGACCTGCTTGCCGTCGAGCTCGCGAATCCCCGTCCAGCCCTTCGGCGAGCGCACGATCAGCATCGGCCACCTCGGGCGCTCCGGGGGGCGTCCGTCGCGCGCGGCTCCCTGCAGGTCGCGGATCTCACCGTAGGCGGTGTCGAGCGCCTCGGCGAGCGCGCCGTCGAGGTCCTCGCCGTCGACGATCAGCGGATGCCAGCCATAGCCCTCGAACAGCTTCGTCAGCTCGATGTCGCTCATCGAGCCGAAGATCGTCGGGTTGGCGATCTTGTAGCCGTTGAGGTGCAGGATCGGGAGCACCGCGCCGCACGTGGCGGGGTCGAGGAACTTGTTCGAGTGCCACGCCCCCGCCGTCGGGCCGGTCTCGGCCTCGCCGTCGCCGACGATGCACGCGACGATCAGCTCGGGGTTGTCGAGCGCGGCGCCGAACGCCGTCGCGAGCGCGTAGCCGAGCTCGCCGCCCTCGTGGATCGTGCCCGGCACGATCGGAGCGATGTGGCTGGGGAAGCCGCCCGGCCAGGAGAACAGTCGCACGAGCTTCGACAGGCCCTCGCGGTCACGGCTCATCTCCGGCTTGACCTCTTCCAGGCAGCCGTCGATCCACAGGTTTGCGAGGTTCGCCGGCGCGCCGTGGCCGGGGCCGGTCACGAGCAGCATGCTGGCGTCCGTGTCCAGGATCAGGCGGTTGAGCCCGGCGTAGATCAGGTTGATCCCCGGCACCGTGCCCCAGTGGCCGAGCAGGCGGTGCTTGATGTGCTCGGGCTTGAGGGGCTCCTCCAGGAGATGGTTGTCCTGGAGATAGATCATCGCGACCGCGATGTAGTTGGCTGCCCGTCGATAGAACGCGAGCCTCTCTGAGACTGGCGACAGAGCTTGTGTAGACAAGTTCCCCCCTGTTTGGGCTTTGGCCATGCGAGCGGCAGTGACTATACATATGAATCCGCGCGACGACGCGCTCGTTATCCGACGCGCTGAAAAGACGCTCGCTAAAGCTCTCGGCGAGTCAGCTGGCGCTCGTATGGACCGCGCCCCGTCAGGCAAGCGGCGCCGCAACGTGCCGCCAGCGCGAGGGCGCCCGTGGCGTCGAGCCCGGCGCCCAGGCCGTATGTGAGACCGGCGGCAAACGAGTCGCCGCAGCCATAGGAGTCGACGGGCTCGCCGGGCGGCGTGGCGGCGGCAAACCGGCCGCTGGCGCCGGAGCGCTCGCGGAAGCTGCCACCCCGCTCGCCTTCGGTGAAGACGACGAGCGCGGCTTCGTCCTCGACGCCGGCGAGCTCCCCGCGCTCGATCTCATCCTTGGCGCTCAGCACGAGCGCATCGAGTGGCACGCCGCGGCCGAGCGCGTGCCGAGCGCGCGGGCTCGCGACGAGCACCCGCGCGCTGCGGCGAGCGAGTCGCAGCGCGCTCTCATCGCCCGCCGTGAAGTAGATCGCGTCGCGCGCTCCGAGCGCCGTCCACCGTGCGGCCTCGGCCTCGCCGAGTGGCTCCAGGCGCTGCCCGAAGGTCGTGATCGTGCGCTCGCCGCCCGCGTCCGCCAGCGTCACCGCCGTGCGGGTGGCGGCCTGCTCGAAGGAGGCGCGCACGTCGACCCCGAGCGCACGCAGACGATCGAGCGAGCGACGGCCGTGCTCGTCCTCGCCGAGCGCCGTGACGAGCATCGCCTCGCCGGCGAGGCGCGCCAACTGCACGGCCGCCACCGCGCCGCCGCCGGCGGGCTCCTCGAACGGGTCGCGCGCGTGCACCACCTCGCCGGCGCGCGGCACGTGTGACACGCGCGCGAACTTCACCCACTCCACGTGGCCAACGACGGCCACCGTCGCCTGCAGCGAACGCACGCGCTTAGACCGCGGAACCAACCATCTACGGCACGAGCACGATCTTGTGGTGCGAGCCCGACGCCAGGCGCTGCCAGGCCTCCTGCACCTGATGCAGCGCGATCGGGTCGACGGCCACCTTCAGGTCGCCCACGTCAGCGGCCTCGGCCAGGCGCCGGTAGGCCTCGCGCTTGATCTCGGGCGGCGCCGCGAAGTTGGTGTGGCCCATGATCACGAGCATCTTGCCGCGGATCGCCGCCGAGGGCACGAGCGCGTCCGCGCCCGCGCCCGCGCCGAGTTGCACGATCCGCGCGCCGAAGCTCGCGGCGTTGACCGCGGCGACGAACGGCTCGCCGAACAGCGGGTCGACGACGACGTCGACCCGGCCCGCGGCGGCCTCGGCGAGCGCCGCTGGGAGATCGGGGGTCCCGTCGAGGCGCACGCTCGCGTCGGCGCCAAGCGACAGCGCCCGCTCCAGACCCTCCGGCGAGCGGGCGGCCGCAATGACGCGCCCGGCGCCGAGCAGCTTCGCCGCCTGCACCGCGACCTGACCGACGACGCCGCTTGCGGCGAGCACCAGCACATGCTCGCCCTCCCGCAGCTGGGCGCGCCAGGTGAGCGCGAGCCACGCGGCGAGCCCGGAGATCCCAAGGGCCACTGCAACGCCGTCCTGCACGCCGTCGGGCACCGGATAGGTCGAGCGCGGATCGATCAGCGCGCGCTCGGCCATCGAGCCGAACGGCGGGATCGGCGCGTCGAAGTACACGCGCGCGCCGTCGAGCAGGCCGACCCCCTCGCGCCCGGCGACCGACGGCAGCGGCGGCTTGCCCGCGTAGAAGCGCCCCGCGCAGATCGCGACGTCGACCGGGTTCAGGCCGGCGGCGAGCACGTCCACGACCGCCTGCTCGGGCCCGGCGGAGGGCTCCTGGAACTCGCCCTCGCTGGGGACTCCGTACTCGTGCAGGACCGCGGCTCGCATCGCCGGCCATCCTACGACTCACCGGACGCCCGGCGCGCGCCTCCTGGACAGCCGTGGGGCGGGTGGCACATAATGCCCCTCGCCATGCGCCTAATGCCTTTCGCGATGATGGGCCACCCAAGCCCCGAGCCGAGCTGAGCGGGGTGCAGGTCCGCTTCTGCGGCGTGCGGGGCTCGACTCCCGCGCCGGGGCTCGACTTCGTCCGCTACGGCGGGCACACGCCATGCCTTGCGCTTGCGCATGACGACGCCCCCGCGCCGACGCTGATCCTCGATGCGGGCACGGGGCTGCAGCGCGCCACCGCCGCGCTCGAGGACGGACCGTTCGCCGGCACGATCCTGCTTACGCACCTGCACTGGGATCACATCTTCGGGCTGCCGTTCTTCGCCGCCGCGGATCGCGCCGACGCGCGGCTGGAGATCTTGCTCCCCGAGCAGGAGAGCGGCGATGAGGCGAGCGCGGTGCTCGCGCGCGTGATGTCCCCGCCGTACTTCCCGATCGAACCGACCGAGCTGCGGGGGCGGTGGACGTTCGGCTCGATCGCGCCGGGGGAGCACACGATCGAGGGCTTCACGGTGCTAGCCCGGGAGATCCCGCACAAGGGCGGGCGCACGTTCGGCTACCGCATCGGCGACGGGCACTCGACACTCACCTACATGCCCGACCATTGCCCGACCGCGCTCGGCGACGGCGAGGACGGCTTCGGCGCCTACCACGCCGCCGCGATCGAGCTCGCAGAGGACGCCGACGTGCTGGTGCACGACTCTCAGCTGTTCCCGCAGGAGCTCGCCGCGGAAGCCGACTTCGGCCATGCGGTCGCCGACTACTCCGTCGAGCTCGCCAGACGCGCGGGCGCGCGCGCGGTCGTGCTGTTCCACCACCGCCACGACCGCACCGACGAGGCGCTCGACGGGCTCGCGCGCCGGCTCGGCGGCGGCGACGCTCCGAGCGTGAGCGTCGCGGCGCAGGACACGGTGCTCGAGCTGTAGGCGGCTTCGGCCCAGCTCCGGCATCACGCCCCAGTGCTCGCTCGTCGGGCGGACCCTGCTTGGGATCGGGCTATACGCCGGTCGGGTTCGTCGATCGCACTTTGGCCTGGGCCGGCGGTGTCTTCGATGACGGCGATCTGGCGGGTGGCGAATGCCGTCAACTCCGCCTCGACCTCGCGCATCTCCTGGAGCTCCGCTCGCATTCCGGCGAGACCGCCGGCTCCTCGGCCAGAGTCATCTCTGAGCCGGCTTTCCATCGCGCGACCGCGATTGGGCTTGAGATGCCACGCAGGGTCATCTCCGTGACCGCCTCGTCGCGAGTTGCGCACAGGAGAATCCCGATGCTGGGGGCGTCGTCGTCCGCGGCGAGCTGCTCGTCGACGGCGCTCACGTAGAAGTTGAGCTTGCCTGCGTGCTCGGGGTCGAACTCTCCGACCTTCAGCTCGATGACCACGAACCGGCGTTGAGGATGGTGGTAGAAGAGCAGGTCAATGATGAACTCACGCTCCCCCACCATCAGCGCCAGCTGACGTCCATAGAAGGAGAAACCCTTCCCAAGCGCGGTCATAAAGCGCTCGATGTCCGCCAGCAGGGCGAGTTCGAGATCGCGCTCACGCCCTGGGCTGCCCCGGATGAAATCCACCACCAGGGGATCCCGGGCGAGCGCCTGCGCTGCCTCGGCGTCACCGGGAGGCAGAGCCTGCTCGAAAGTTGCTGGGTGCCGCCCCCTGCGCGAGGTACAGGTCGTTGGCATATATGGTGCTGCAGCACAGGCCGCGTCCACTCGCCGGCCCGCTCGACATACCAGTCTCGCACCTCGGTGTCACGAATGCCCAGCAGCTCGATGATGTGGCCCCAGGGCAATGTTGCAACGCCGCGTTGCACCATCTCCTCCTCGGTCCAGGCACGCGAGAACTCGCGCATGTAGCGCAGGTTCCGCGGCGAGAACCCTGTTGTGTCGGGGTAGGCCGCGCGGAGGTCCGCTGAGAGTCGCCCGACGACCTTTGGCGCATTGGGACCCCGCTTGACCGGCGCGGCGTCCTCCTGCTCGGCGATATGCCGGCCGACATGCCAGTACACGCTCATCAGCTCCGCGTTCGCCGCGCGCAGCGCCAGCACGCGCGCTGCGTCGACTCTCGCCTCGATGTCCGCGAGCACATCGGCGTAGCGCGCGTCCGGCAAGCCGGCATCCAGCGTTTGGGTCAGGTTCGAGCCGGGTGCACGAGCCACGGTAACCGGGGGTACCGTGCAGCCCCGAGGCCAACAAGGAGGTTCCTCCTGGACGAGTGCTGACCCGTCTATACGCACCACAACGTTCCGGACCGTAGCAAAAGTATACGCAAAAATTTTGCGTATAGTAGAGGGATGGCGCGAGCCTCAATTGCCTACCTACCCTCTTCGGCGCAGGGCGCATCCGCCGCGGATGCGCCGCCCACATACCCCGACGACGTCGATGTCGTGGCGATCGTGCGCGCTGAGGATGGCGCGCATCGCGGTCTCCTGGGCGAGGCGCTGAACGAGGTCGCTGTGCGACACGCCGCGGCGCTCGTGGTCGAGCGGCTGGACGCCGTGGCCGGGTCGCTGCGCGAGCTCGTCGCGCTGCTCGACTGGCTCACGAGCGCCGGCTGCGACCTGGTCGCGCTCGACGTCGGCCTCGACACCGGCACGGCCGGCGGCGGGCGCACGATTGCCGCGCTGCGTGAGGTCGAGCGCTGGGAGCGCGAGCCCGCGCCGGGACGCCCACCACGCGGCCGACCCGGCCTGGCGGCGCGCGCGCCCGAGCTGCGCGAGCGCATCGCGACGATGCGCGAGCGCGGCCTCACCCTGCAGGCGATCGCCGACGCGCTCAACGACGAGGGCGTGCCGACCCAGCGCGGCGGAGCGCGCTGGCGCCCGTCGAGCGTGCAGGCCGCGCTCGGGTACCGACGTCCCCGCCCGCCGCTGCCGGGCGCTCCTCCGCCCCCGCCACCGCGCCCTCCAGGCCCGCACCCCCCACAGCGCGGCGGCCCCCGCCCATGACCGCGGTGATCGAGCGCTTCGGCGCGCTGGGCGTGTTCCTGCTGATGGTGCCCGAGAGCGCGTGCATCCCGGTCCCGAGCGAGGTCACGCTGCTGTTCGCCGGAGTGGCCGTGCACCAGGGTTGGATGAGCTTCCCGCTGGCGGTGCTGGCCGCCACCGCGGGCAACGTGGTGGGCTCGCTGCTCGCGTACGCGCTCGGGGCGAGCCGCCTGCTCACTCGGGTCCCGGGCGCGCGCGTGGTGCTCGCCCGCTGGGAAGGGCTGTTCGAGCGCCACGGCACGCGCGCGGTGTTCGTGGCGAGGCTGCTGCCGCTGGCGCGCACGTTCGTGTCGCTGCCGGCGGGAGCCAGGCGCGTGCCGCTGGTCACGTTCGTGGCGCTGACGACGATCGGCTGCGCGCTGTGGGCGACCGCGTTCGTGCTCGCCGGACTGCTCGCCGGGGCCGCGTGGACGGAGGTCAGCTCGCTCGTCGGCCGGGTGCTGCTGGGGGTTGGGGTGGTCGTGCTGGTGCTGAGCGTGTCGCGGAGACAGCGGCACGTCTGAAAGAGAATCGAAAATATAATTTCGTAGTTGGCCAGTGATGGCTAATATAATTTCTATCTGTGACGGCACCGCGCACGTACTCGCCCCTGACGGTCGAAGCAGCCAAGCTGCTTGGCGCACGCGTCCGGCTGGCACGCCGTGAGCGCCGGTGGACACTTCAGGAGCTAGCCGAGCGAGTCGGCGTCTCGCACGTGACGATGCGCAAGGTCGAGCGCGGCGACCTGACGGTTGCGCTGGGCATCGCGTTCGAGGCCGCGGCCGTCGTCGGCGTGCCGTTGTTCCACGAGGATCGGTCCCGCCGGTCGTTGGAGGCAAGTCGTGTGGATGACCGTCTCGCGGTGCTGCCGCAGCTCGTCCGCAAGCCGCTGAAGGTGGACGATGACTTCTGAGCCGCAGCAGGCGTTCGTGTGGATATGGCTCCCTGGAGCCGCCAACCCGGTGATCGCGGGCCGCCTGGACACGGTCGGCGAGCTCATCACGTTCACCTACGGGCGCAGCTTCCTCGCACGCGAGGATCGGATCTCGCTGTACCTGCCGGAGCTGCCGCTAATGCGCGGTGCCATCTCGCCGGTGGCCGGGGACGTGGCCGGCTGCATCGCCGACGCAGCCCCGGACGCGTGGGGGCGGCGGGTGATCCTGAACCGTCGGGTCGGTGGGGGTGCACTGGACACCTCGGACCTGAACCTCCTCACCTACCTGCTGGGGTCCGGCTCGGACCGGATCGGCGCCCTGGACTTCCAGACGTCGGCGTCCCAGTATGTCGCGCGCCGTTCGGCAAACGCGACGCTCGCAGAACTCAGCGAGTCCGCGGAGCGGGTGGAGCAGGGGATTCCGCTCTCGCCCGCGCTCGACCAAGCGCTGCTGCACGGCACCTCGGTGGGCGGCGCACGGCCGAAGGCGTTGATCAGCGACGACGGCCGGCAGCTGATCGCAAAGTTCAGCTCGACCACCGACACCTACCCAGTCGTCAAGGGCGAGTTCGTCGCGATGCGGCTCGCGCTCCTCGCCGGCTTGAACGTGGCAGCGGTCCAGCTCACGAAAGCGCTCGGCAAGGACGTGCTGCTGATCGAGCGCTTCGACCGGCCCGCGGGCGGCGGACGCCGGGCGATGGTCTCGGCACTGACGGTCCTCGGGCTCGACGGGGTGGCGGCCAGGTACGCGAGTTACGCCGACCTCGCGCAACTGATCCGCACCAGGTTCACCGACGCGATCCCGACGCTGCACGAGCTGTTCTCACGCATCACGTTCAACGTCCTCACGGGCAACAACGACGACCACGCCCGCAACCACGCCGCGTTTTGGGATGGCGCCGCGCTGACGCTCACGCCCGCGTATGACATCTGCCCGCAGCCGCGCGCAGGCGGCGAGACGGCGCAGGTCATGGCGATCGGCGAGGACGGCTACCGGATGAGCCAGGTCGCCGGTTGTATCGCCCGGGCATCCACGTATCGGCTGTCGGAATCGGACGCCCGTCAGATCGTCGACCATCAGATCGAGACGATCGAGACCCACTGGACAGACGTGTGCGACCAGGCCGCCCTGACCGAGGTCGATCGCGCGGGGTTCTGGCGACGGCAGTTTCTGAACCCATACGCGACCGAGGGCTATCGCTAGACGGGCCGTTCAGGAGATGCCTTTCAGCTCGAGCGATTCTTCGCCGTCGAGCGTGGCGCTCGTCGTGAGGGTAAGGCCAAACGCTTCTTCTTCACCGGCGACTAGCTCGAGCTTGTCGACCGACCCGCCCGCGAAGCTCGTGGGTTCCTGATCTCCTTCCTTGTTGGTGGCGAACGCCAGCGAGAACACGCTGGACATCTCGTCGTCCTTGCTCACGGGGCCGATCACCGAGCCGGCGATGGCCAGTTCGTAGGTGCCACAGGTGAAGCTGAGGAGGTGGTCCCCCGAGGCCGGCTGCAACTCCCACCCGAGCGAGACCTTCTTGGCGGCGGAGATGATGCCGAGCTGGGCGCGGAGAAGTGCGGTGATGATCCCCGTTTCGGCGCCTTCGCTGTGGCAGCTCGCGTTCAGCAGGTCGCTGTGGCAGCCGGAGAGGGTCAGTTGCAGCGAGGCGCCCTGGGTGCCCGTGTATTCGCCGGAGAGCTGGCTTTCGCCGCACTGCAGGAGCGGGAATCCGCCCTTGCCGCGCGAAACGAACGAAATGCTGCTCGCCAGCGAACTGAAGTGGTTGTGCTGACCCGGCCCGCGCTGCCATTCGTGCTTGCCCGCGCTCGTGGTCGTGGTGCATTTCGAGTTGCTGAAGGGGCCGGTCGGCCGCTTGAGCTTCAGGCAGCGCCCCAGTTCTGGCAGTTCGGAGGCGGGTGTGGCGAACGTCCCCTCGGCGCCGTAGCTGGTCCCCCGCGCGTTGGTGGCGACGATGCGGAAGTGGTAGGTGGTGGCGGAGCTGAGCTCGCTCAGCTGCGCGCTGACCGGGACCGGGCTCGAACCGGAGCCGGGCCCGGTCAGGCACGGCGCGCTCGAACCGTATTCGGAGGTCGTGCCGTATTCGAAGCGGCAGCTGGTGACGCTCGCGCCTTCGGGATTGACGCTGGCGTAGAGCGTCGCCGAGGATATGCGCACGGCGCCGGCGGGTTCGGTAACGACCACAGGTGCGGACTGGTAGACGAACTGGTCGGCCGGCGTCGCCGCGCTCGTGCCTTCGGGCGTCGTCACGGTGATGTCCACGGCGCCGCTGCCGGGCGGCGAGACGGCGAGGATTTCGCTGGGCGAGCGCACTTCGTATTCGCTCGCAGCGGTCGCGCCGAAGTGCACGGCGCTCGCCCCGTTCAGTCTCGTGCCGCTGATCGTGACGCTCGTTGCACCCGCGGCGGGGCCGGTGGCGGGGCTCACGCCGGTGACGCTTGACGCTTCGTAGCTGAACTGGTCGGCGGGGCTGACGTGGCTTGCGCCCTCGGCGGTCGTGACCGTGATGTCCACGACGCCGCTGCCGGAAGGCGAGGTCGCGGTCAGTTCGCTCGAGGAGAGGACTTCGAACGAGCTCGCGGCGTTCGCGCCGAAGTGCACGGCCGTGACTTCGCCGAGGCCGTGCCCTTGGATCGTCACCTTCGTCCCGCCGGCGCCGGGACCGCGGTTCGGGCTGACGCTGGCGATGGCTGAGAGCGCCGTCCGCAGGCTCACCAGGTCGTGCAGCCCGCCGGCTGAGATGGCAACCACTTCGCCGCTCAGGTATGGGCCGTCGGGACACGGTGCGCTGGCGAACGCGGGGCACACCTGCACGGGCACGTCGCTCGCCGCGTACAGGCTGTCACCGAGCTGCCCATAGCCGCCGCCGCCCCACTCGAGGATTTCCCCGGCGTCGGTGACGACGGTGTTCTCGCTGTTTTCCACGCCGCTCACCAGCGCGCTCACGTCGCTCAGGCCGCTCACGGCTACGGGGCTGCGACTGCAGCTTTCACTGCCACACGTTTCCGGCCCGCTGAGCGCGCCGTCGCCGAGCTGACCGTGGTAGTTGCTGCCCCAGTCGACCACGTGCCCGCCTTCGAGCAGCGCGGCGCTCGTGGAGTCGTCGGCGGCGATCGCGTGCACGCCGGAGAGGTCGTGAGCGCACGGGTAGAGTTCCCCGGCGGCGCACACGGCGGTGGGCGTGTCGCTCTGTGCGGTCGCGCCGTCGCCGAGTTCTCCTTCGCTGTCCGAGCCCCATGCAAGCACGCCGCCGTCGCTGCGCAGCGCGAGCACGTGAAAGGAGCCGGGGGCGAGCGCGGTGACGTCGCTGAGACCGGCGATCGCGCGCGGCACCTTGCTGCACTGGATCGTCTTCGCGAGGCACGTTTCGGGGCCGGTGTCCTTGCCGGTGGCGAGCTCGCCTTCGTTGTTTTCGCCCCAGGCCATGACCGTGCCGTTCTTCAGCAGCGCGAGGCTGAAGCGCTCGCCGGCCGCTATCGACACGACTTCTTTGAGGTAGTTGGCGGGGCTGCACGGCGATTCCTTGGCGGCGCACACCGGCACGGGCACGTCCGAGCTGTCAGTTTCGCTGTCTGCGCCGAGTTGCCCGCGCCCATTGCCGCCCCAAGCGAGGACCGTGCCGTTCTTCAGCAGCGCGAGGCTGTTGAACGCGCCGGCGGCAACCTGTGTGACTTCCTGCAGGTAGGGCCCGTCCGGGCATTCGCCTTCGGCGACCTTGAGCGTGGTCTGCGCTGCGCACACCTCGGTGGGCACGTCGATCGCGTGCTCGCTACCGTTGCCGACCGACCCCAGGGTGTTTTCGCCCCACGCCATGACCGTGCCGTTGGGCATCAGCGCGAGGCTCTGCGTGCCGCCGGCGGCGAGACCGACGGCTTCGGGCAGTTCGCTGACTTCGACGGGGACGGCGCTCTGGAGGATGGCGTCGTCGCCGAGCAAGCCGTCGTTGTAGCCCCACGCCAGCACCGGCCCGAGGGTGTCGTATATGTAGCGGTCTTCCGCGTTGGTTTCGCTGGTGCCCGCCGGCGTGGTGACGGTGACGTCAACCGTGCCGGCCCCCTGCGGCGTGAAGGCCGTGATCGATTCGGCCGAGCTCAGCGTGAAGTACTCCGCTTCGCGCGAGCCGAAGTAAACGGCGGTCGCGCCGGTGAAGTTCTCGCCGGTGATCGTGACGCTCGCGCCGCCGTCGGTCGGCCCGAAGTCGCTGGCGACCGACTTCACGGCGGGCGGCGCGGTCGTGAACGCGCTGTCGCTGCTGTAGCCCGTGCCGTTGGCGTTGGTGGCCATGAGGCGATAGTGGTAGGTGGTGTCCGCCTGCAGGCCGCTGATCGACGCGAGGACGGCTACGGCGGCACGGCCCGAGCCGGCGGAGGCATCGGGGACGGGCACGCTCGTACCGTACGCGGCGGTGGTGCCGTATTCGAAGTGGTAGGTGGCTTGGAGGCCTTGGGGATCGACCTTCCCGTTGAGCGTCGCTTCGCCGTTTGCGACGCCGCTGGCGGGGTTGGTGGCAGCGATCGGCGCGGGTGCACTGCTGAGCTGCAGCGGCCCGTCAGGCGAGCCGTTGCCGGTGGGCCCGTCGTAGCCGACCCCGGCGTGGCAGTAGTAGGCGTGGGTGGCAGGCGGCGTACACGTGCCGTTGCTGCCGGCGGTGACGTCGAACAGCGCTTCGGGGTCCTCGTAGAAGGCGTCGGCGCCCGGCAGCGAACGCGAGTATTCGCTGGCGTGCGCCTCGATGCCGGCGACGAGCGGCGAGCTCACGCTCGTACCGCATATGTCTTCCCAGCCTTTCTGGCCCTTGGCGTAGGTGGAGACGGGCGATTCGCATGCGGCCACAGCGGCGACGTCGTCGCTCATGCGCCCCGAGCAGCCGGTGTCGGTCTGCCAGATCGGCTTCGGCCACAGCTTTGCGCAGCCGCTTCCGCCCCCGGACCACACTTCCTCGGTCCAGCCGCGGGCGTTGTCCGCGCGGCGCAGAACGGTCCCGCCGACGGCGACCACGCTCGGCAGGTCCGCGGGGAAGTTGGGCGAGTCCCCGCCGCGCTCGTAGTTGTCGTAGCCGCCGTCGCCGGCGGAGACGGTGATGAGGATGCCCGGGTGATCGTAGGAGGGCGCTTCGTTTTCGCATTCGTTGCCGCAGAACTGTTCGAAGCTGCCATAGCTGTTGGAGATCTCGGTCGCCCCCAGGCGGGCGGCGGTGTCGACGGTCTCGCGCAGGCTTTCGCCGAAGGAACTGTTGGCCTCGGCGAGCATGATGTGGCAGTGCGGGCAGGCGGCGGAGGCCATCTCGATGTCGAGCGCGCTCTCTGTTTCCCAGCCTTCCTTGTCCGGAGGGTAGTTGTCTTCTACCCCCTCCTGGTTGACCTTTTTGAAGCAGCCGTTGGCTTTCGTGCACGGCGGCAGGCCGTAGCGTTCGCGGTACTTGGCGAGGTCTTCTTCGGCGGTCGGGTACCCGTATGCGTCCACCAGGGCGATCGTCTGCGTTTCACCGCCGCTAATGGGGATCCTGTACGCCGATTGCAGATCCTGCGGGTCGAACCCGCCCTTTTCGCCGCTTCCTTCCAGCAGCGGGCCGCCATCTGGCAGCCGGTAGCGCTTCACGCCGCGAACGACCACCGCTTCCGGAGAGGGGTCGACGATCTCTTCGCACGCTTCTTCCGGGCAAGCCCAATGCGCTTCGGTGGCGGACGGGCTGAGCGAGACCCCCCTGCGCGCGCGCTTGCGCTCGTGGCGCTCGCGTGGGCTGTGCGTCCCAGGGATCACTTCCGGTAGTCCCGCGAGGCTGACCGTCGCGGTTTGGTCGGCACCGGCGCCGGCTGGTGCTCCAGCGGCCGCGCCGACAAACACCAACGCGCTCGCCGTCATGCACGCCGCGAGCCGCCGCTGCCAGGTCCTGCCTCCTTGCCGCCCCACGATCGCCTCCCTCCAGACCGGTGCTACCAGCGTCTTCTCCCCCTGCTTGGCCCGGCACCCCCTGTTGCCGAGCGAACCGCCGGGTTGATAACAGCATACGCACAATGCGAGCGCAAGCTCCAGCCGCTGGGGCGACGTTATGGTTTGGCGCATGGACAAGCCGTTCGTGATGAACGTGGCCGACGCCCCCGCGATGCGCCACTCGCGCCGGGCGACGATCATCGACTTCGAGGACGACGACTCCCCGTGGCCCGACACCGGCGTCAACATCCAGATAATGCAGCCGGGGCAGCCGAACTGCCGCTACCACTCAGAGCCGGTGCAGGAGGACTTCCTGGTGCTGCACGGCGAGTGCATCGCCATCCTCGAAGGCGAGGAGCGTCCCCTACGGCAGTGGGACTTCCTGCACTGCCCGGCCGGAGTCGAGCACGTCTTCGTGGGAGCGGGTGACGGCCCGTGCGCCGTGCTGATGATCGGCTCGAGGCGCAAGGACGAGCCGCACTACCCCGTCAACGAGGTTGCGGCGAAGTACGACGCATCGGTCAAGACCGCGACCGACGAGCCGGCCGAGGCTTACGCCGACTGGCAGACGGAGCCGCGGCGCCCGACGCAGAATCCCTGGCCGCTCGACGGCGAGCGCTGAGCGCCGCCGGGCGCCAATCGTATAACGATTGCGATACAGGCTTCGCGGCGCAACACTCCCCGCCCGCCCGCCACGCAACACTCCCCGCCCGCCGGCCAACTACCCCCGCTCGCTATCGAGCGCGGCCATCTGCGGCTCGGGGTAACGATCCCCGACGACCGAATCTGGCGGAATCGCGCGCTCGAGCGCGGCGAGATCCTCGGCGTCTAGGTCCAGCTCCAGCGCCCCCAGCGCCTCCTGCAGGCGCTCGGGCGTACGCGAGCCGACGAGCGCGACGATGTCCGCGCCGCGGCCGAGCACCCACGCGATCGCGACCTGCGCGACGGTCGCGCCCTTGGCCTCGGCGACGCCACGCAGCCCGTCGACGAGCGCGAGGTTGCGGGCGCGGTTCTCGCCTGCGAAGCGCGGGGCGCGGGTGCGGAAGTCATTTGCCGCTAGCTCGCGCTCGGCGTCGAAGTGGCCGCTGATCAGGCCGCGACTGAGCACGCCGTAGGCGGTGATCGCGACGCCCAGCTCGCGGCACGCCGGCAGAATCGCGGCCTCGATCCCGCGCGAGATCAGCGAGTACTCGATCTGCACGTCGCAGATCGGATGGACCGCGACCGCGCGGGCGATCGTCTCGGCGCCGACCTCCGAGAGGCCGACGTGGCGCACGTAGCCCGCCTGCACCATCTCGGCGATCGCGCCGACGGTCTCCTCGATCGGCACCTTCGGATCAAGGCGCGCGGGGCGGTAGACATCGATGTGCTCCACGCCCAGCCGCGTCAGTGAGTGCGCGAGCGCCGTCTTGACCGCCGCCGGGCTCGCGTCGTAGCCCAACCACATGCCGTCCGGCCCGCGCTGCGCGCCGAACTTGACGCTCAGCAGGTACTCCTCGCGCGGGCGGGCGCGGAGCGCCTCGGCGATAAGCAGCTCGTTGTGGCCCATCCCGTAGAAGTCGCCCGTATCGAGCAGGTCGATTCCGGCATCGAGCGCCGCGTGGATCGTCGCGATCCCCTCGCCGCGATCCGCCGGCCCGTACGCCCCCGACATGCCCATGCAGCCGAGCCCGATGGCGGAGACCGCCGGGCCATCCGCACCCAGCCGTCGAACGTTCACGAGCACTCCATATAAATAAATATAGGAGGCCGGTGGTCGATGGTCACCACCGCGCTCGGGGAAAGTCAGCTTGTTGGAAATGTTCGTCCACTTCTTCGGGCATGCTCTGCACCTAAGACGCGCGCGCACGATAAGGGTGCATGGCTGCGCGTCCACACACGGCGCATCTGCGCCCGCGACGCAAATGGCTGACGCTCGACGGTCGACGTACGGTCCTGCTCGCGTTGATCCTGTTCGCCGCGATCTACGCGCTGCAGGCGAGCGACGCCAACGAGGCCGACGCCGAGGAAGTCCTGTACGTCGTGCCGATCGCGTTGCTCGCACTTCGGTTCGGCCTGCGCGGCGGGCTGACCGGCGCGCTCGTGGGACTGGCGTTGATCGGCACTTGGGATCTCGCCGCCGACGACTTCAACGTGAGCGTGCTCGGCGATGTCTGCTGGGCGATCGCGTTCCTGCTGCTCGGGACGCTGCTCGGCCACTTCGTCGATCACCGCCGCAAGCTGGAAGCCGAGATCTCGCGCTACTTCGAGTCATCGCTCGACATCCTTGCCACGATCGACTCCAGCGGCCGCTTCACGCGCGTCAACCCCGCGTGCGAACGCACGCTGGGCTACTCCGCGCAGTCGATGCGCAACCAGCCCACGCTCAGCTTCATCCACCCCGAGGACCTTGCGTCGACCGCCGTCGAGCACGACGCGCTTGGCGGCGGCGCCCACGAGACCGTCGGCTTCCGAAACCGCTTCCGCGCGGCGGACGGCAGCTACCGATGGCTCGAGTGGAGCGCCACCGGCTCGCCGCAGGAAGGCCTGATCTACGCAACCGCGCGCGACATCAGCGCCCAGGTGCAAGCCGAGCAGCAGCTCGCCAACCACGCGCAGGTTCTCGAGCGCGAAGTCGCCGAGCGCACGCGCGAGTTGGAGGACTCGCACGTCAAAGCGCTCAAGCGGCTCTCGCTCGCCGCCGCGTACCGCGACGACGAGACCTTCCACCACACCGAACGCGTGGCCGCCACCGCGGCGGAGATCGGCGCGCGCACGGGGCTGGACCCCGATCAGGTCGGCGTGCTGCGCCGCGCGGCGCCGCTGCACGACATCGGCAAGCTCGCGATCCCCGACTGCGTTCTGCTCAAGCCAGGCAAGCTGACCACGGAGGAGTTCGAGCTGATGAAGACGCACGCGGTTCGTGGCGCGGAGCTGCTCAGGGGCAGCGACTCACCGGTGCTGCAGATGGCCACCGTCATCGCCGAGACCCACCAGGAGCGCTGGGACGGCAGCGGCTACCCGGCGGGCCTCGCCGGCGAGGCGATCCCGCTCGTCGGGCGGATCGTCGCCGTCGCCGACGTGTTCGACGCGCTCACCCACGACCGGCCGTACAAGACCGCGTGGCCCGCGGACCAGGCGCTCGCCTACATCGAAAACGAGGCAGGCAGGCAGTTCGACCCGCGTGTCGTCGCCGCGTTCCTCGCGACCCGCGACGACGCCGCATCGAACACGGCGCGGGACGACCGGCACGAGCCGCCGCCCACGATCGACCCGCCGCGCCGCGGCGTCTCAGCCCACGGCGCGCGCGTCGGCGTCCCTGCGTGAGCCGCGCAGGAAGTGCGCGATCGCGTCGGCGACCAGCTCGTCGAGCTGCTCGGCGTCGACCATGCCGCCCGTGACCAGCGCGGCGATCCCCTGGATCGTCGCGAACAGGACGAGGCCGACGCGCTCTGGCTCACCGCGCTCGAGCGCGCCTTCGGCCTGACCCTGTTCGATCAGCTCGAGCATCACCGCGAACGCCCGCTCGGCGGCGTCGTTCAGCGTTCCCGACTGCTCGCCGTGCTTGCCCGCGAACATCAGCTCCAGCAGCGCCGCGTCGCGCGTCGCGAAACGCACGTACGCGGCCGCCGTTGCCTGCAGCCGCGCCTGGAAGTCCTCGCCCGCGCCGTGCACCGCGCCGCGCAGTTCATCGCCGAGGCGCGCGAAGCCGTCGTGCGCCAGCGCGTCGAGCAGCGCCTGGCGGTCTGGGAAGTGCCGCCGCGGCGCGCCGTGGCTGACGCCCACCTCGCGCGCGAGCTCGCGCAGCGACAGCGCCTGCACGCCGCGCTCGCGCAGCGTTCGCTCGGCCTGCGCGAGCAGCGCCGTGCGCAGGTTGCCGTGGTGATACGGGCGCTCAGCCACCGGCTCGGAGGCTATCGGACGAAGTTGTCGTTGACATCATTGTTGTCATAGTCTACATTGTTGTCCATGACTACTTCAAGCAGCACTCCCCTCCCTGACATGACCGGCCGCAACGTGATCGTCACCGGCGCCAACAGCGGCATCGGGCGCGCGGCCGCCAGCGCGCTCGCGGGCGCCGGCGCGCGCGTCGTGCTCGCCGTGCGCAACACCGACAAGGGCCAAGCCGCCGCCGCGAGCATGCCCGGCCAGACCGAGGTCCGCCAGCTCGATCTCGCCAGCCTCGCCTCCGTGCGCGAGTTCGCCGCCGCGTGGGATGGCGAGCTCGACCTGCTGATCAACAACGCCGGCGTGATGGCGCCGCCGCTGAGCCGCACCGCCGAGGGATTCGAGCTGCAGTTCGGCACCAACCACCTCGGCCACTTCGCGCTGACGAACCTGCTGCTCGAGCACGTCAGCGGCCGCGTCGTCACCGTCGCCTCCGGCGCCCATCACATGGGCAGCATCGATCTCGACGACCTCAACTGGGAGCGCCGGCGCTACAGTGCCTGGCGCGCCTACGGGCAGTCCAAGCTCGCCAACCTGCTGTTCACCGCCGAGCTGCAGCGCCGGCTGACCGACGCGGGCTCCACCGTGCTCGCCACCGCCGCCCACCCCGGCTACGCCGCGACCAACCTGCAGTTCCACAGCGGCCGGCGTGCGCTCGACCTGCTCAGCGCGCTCGGCAACCGCGTGATCGCACAGGACGAGCAGGCCGGCGCACAGCCGACGCTGTACGCCGCGGTCGCGGACGTGCCCGGCAACAGCTACGCCGGACCCGACGGCCTGCTGGAAATGCGCGGCAAGCCCAAGCTCGTCGGGCGCTCGAAGGCCGCCAAGGACGCCGACGTCGCTCGGCGCCTGTGGGACGCCTCCGAGGAGCTCACCGGCGTGCGCTTCGGGCTCGGCGCCGCCGCCGCCGCGTAGGCCGCGCGCCCGGGCCGCGCGCTGGCTAGATTGCTCGCACGATGAATCGGGCGCACGCCGTCGTCTGCTCCTCCGGCCGCTGGGCGCGCAGGGTCGAGCACGAGCTGCTCCCGTGGAGCTTGCGCGGCCTGGACCTGGGCGAGGACGCGCTCGAGATCGGCCCGGGCTTCGGCGCCACCACCAGCGTGCTCGCGCGCGGCTCAGGCGCGCTGACGGTTCTAGAGCTCTCCGAGGGCTACTGCCAGCGGCTGCGGCGCAAGCTCGGCGACAGCGTCGAGATCGTCCAAGCGGACGCCACCGCGATGCCGTTCGCCGACGGCCGCTTCTCCTCCGTCGTCTGCTTCACGATGCTCCACCACGTGCCAACGCCACAGCTGCAGGACCGTCTGCTCGCGGAGGCCGCGCGGGTCCTGCGCCCCGGCGGGCTGTTCGCCGGCACCGACAGCCTCGGCACCGGCCGCGCGTTCAAGCTGCTGCACGTCCGCGACACGCTCGTTCCGGTCGCCCCCGACGAGCTGCCCGCGCGCCTGGAACGCGCCGGCCTGATCGAGCCACACGTCGACACCGACGGCGGCTCGTTTCGCTTTCGCGCGCGCAAGCCACTCTGACGCTTGTCAAGCCGCTCCAACGGTTCTGGTACGCACAGAGACCCGGTCGTTCTATATATCCGACCGATTCAACTAATGTGCTAATGCTCTTCGGCTGCTTTGTCGAGTAGTAGCTATGGGTGAGGTGTCCCCGCACACGCCGGAGCACCCGACGCTCGACAAAGCCCCAAGACCGCGCTGGCACTGGCGACTGCTCGCGCGCCGGCGCGCCGGCGTGCAGGGCTCCGCGCTCGCCTTCGGCATCCGCCTGTTCGTGTCCGTGGCGCTCGCCTTCGCGCTGGTCGCCGTCACGAGCTATGTGCTGCTGGAACGAGACCTCGCGCACCTGCAGATCAACGAATACGCGGAAGACCAGCGCGCGGACGCGAGGGCCTTCGAACTCGAGGGCGCCCGTGCGACCGGCACGACGGAAGGGATCGGCGACATCGACCGCCTGCTCGAAGGCATCGCGCAGCGCCCCGGCACCCGGGAAGTCCTGCTGATCGACGCTCACCGCGTCGTCAGGGCGACGGGCAACGGTGCTCTGATCGGCGAAACCGACGCCAGCCCTCGCATCGACGCCGCCCTGGAGCACGGAGATTCCTATGCCGGACGCGAGGGTGGCGGCGGCAGCGAAAGCAGCAACTTCGAGTTCGTCCTCCCGGTCGAGCTCCCCAGCGGCCGTTACGCCTACGAGGTGATCTACAACGACAGCGCCTACGACGCGCAGCTGGGCGAACTGCGACGTATCCTCGCTCTGATCGGTCTGCTCACCCTGCTTGGCGGTGGGTCCGTCTTCTATCTCCTCGGCGGCCGGCGGCTGATACACGACCACCGCATGGTCCTGGAGCGAGCCACCCGCGACGGGCTGACCGACCTCCCCAACCAGCGAGCCTTCCAGGACGAGTTCCCGCAGGCCGTCGCGTCCGCCGCGCGCTATGAGGACACCTTCGCCCTGGCGCTGCTGGACGTCGACGACTTCAAGCTGATCAACGACCGCAACGGCCACCCGCACGGCGACGCGATCCTCAGGTCGGTGGCGGAGATCCTGCGCAACTCGCGGCCCGGGGATCGCCCATACCGGATTGGGGGCGACGAGTTCGCGCTGTCGCTGACGCACACCGACGCCGACGGCGCGCGCACGGTCGCTCGCAGGCTCAGTCGCAACATGGCCGACGCCGGCATCGCGGTCAGCGTCGGCGTGAGCGCGCTGCGCCCGGGACAGCAGGCCGACACGCTGCGCGCCGAGGCAGATGCCGCTCTGTACGAGGCCAAGCGCGACGGCGGCGATCGCGCAACGCACTTCGAGGACATCCGCGAACGCGTGGTCGTGACCACCGCCGAGAAGAAGGAGGCGGTGCTGCGGCTGATCGACGAGGGGCGCCTGAAGACGCTGTTCCAGCCGATCTGGAACCTCGCCGACGGGGGCCTGCTCGGGGTCGAGGCGCTGACGCGCCCGGACTCCTCCTACGGACTGTCCGGGCCCGCCGAAGCGTTCGACATCGCCGAGCAGATCGGGCGCGTCCACCAGCTCGATGTGCTGTGCATCGAGAACGCGCTCCGGCTTGCTCCCAAGCTTCACCCGGGGGTGCTGCTGTTCCTGAACCTCTCGCCGCTAACGCTCGACATCGACGCAGAGGCGGAGGCGTGGCTCGCGTCGGCCGTGGAACGCGCGGGACTCACGCCTCGAAAGGTCGTGGTGGAGGTCACCGAGCGCTTCGGCGGACGCACCGAGCGCGTCATCAAGCGCCTGCAGAACCTGCGCGCGCAGGGCTTCAAGATCGCCGTCGACGATGTCGGGACCGGCAACTCGGGCCTGGAGATGCTGAGCCGGATCAGCCCGGAGTTCGTCAAGCTCGACCGCAGCATCATCACCGCCGCCGCAACCGAGCCGAGCGCACGCGCGGTGCTGATGGCGATGGCGACCTTCGCGCGCCAGACCGGTGCGTTCGTGATCGCCGAGGGCATCGAGGACGATGAGATCCTGCGATTCCTGCGAGCGATCAACGAGGAGCACCAGCTCGCTTCCGACGCGATCATCCAGGGCGGGCAGGGCTACGGGCTTGGCCGCCCGTCACCCGAGCTCTCGCCGCAGTCGCCCTCGATCCTGCACGCTGGCCACGAGCTCGCACATCCCGCGGCGAACGTCTAACGGGCGCCCGTACCGGTATCGCCGCGCAAGCCGCTCTGGCGGCCGGTGTGCAATACTTAAGTGCGTGCTTAACCAATACGCACCGGCCGAGCGGGACATCGACCTGCTGTTCCAGGCGCTGGCGGACCCCAGCCGCCGCGCGATGGTCGACCGCCTGACGCGCGGGCCGGCGTCCGTGAGCGAGCTCGCGCGCCCGCTTCGGATGTCGCTGCCGGGTGTCGTCCAGCACCTGCACGTGCTGGAGGCAAGCGGGCTCGTCCGCTCGCAGAAGCTCGGGCGGGTGCGCACGTGCTCGGTCGAGCCGGCCGCGTTGCGCACGGCGGAGCGATGGATCTCAGACCGCCGCACGTTCTGGGAGGAAAGCCTCGACCGCCTCGGCGAGTACCTCGCCGCCGATCGGGAAGCGCAGGATCACAGCCAACCACAGCAAGGGAGCGAGAAATGAGCGACACAGAGCAGGCCGCCGCCGCGCGGTCGACCACACACTCCACGTTCGTGATCGAGCGGACCTACGACGCCTCGCCACAGCGGGTCTTCGACGCGTGGGCCGACCCCGCCGCCAAGGCGCGATGGTTCGGGCCGCCCAAGAAGGCCGACTACTCGTTCGAGTTCCGCGTCGGCGGGCGCGAGCGCTTCAGCAGCCAGGCGCCCGACGGCTCGCTCTACACCTTCGACGCGCTCTATCAGGACATCGTGCCCGGCCAGCGGATCGTCCACTGCTACGACATGCATCGCGACGGCGCGCGCATCTCCGTGTCGCTTGCCACGATCGAGTTCGAGGCACACGGCGACGGCACGCGGCTGACGCTCACCGAGTACGGCGTGTACCTCGACGGGCACGACACCCCCGAGCAGCGCGAGCACGGCACCAACGTGATGATCGAAGCGCTCGCCGAGTACCTCAGCCAGAGCGCCGAGGCCGACGCATGAACACAGCCGTCACGAGCGATCGCGCTCAGGACCCGCCCGCACAGCGGGCTGACGACGCCGCCAACGCCGCCGTGGCGATAGACGGCGCGGCCCATGACCGGCGCTGGGTCGCGCTGTACGTGCTGTGCGTGGGAATGCTGATGATCGTGCTCGACGTGACGGTCGTGAACGTCGCGCTGCCCTCGATCCAGGACGACCTGGGCTTCTCCACCGCGAGCCTCGCGTGGGTCGTCAACGCTTACCTGATCGCCTTTGGCGGGCTGCTGCTGCTGGCCGGGCGCTTCGGCGACCTGATCGGGCGCCGGCGCATCTTCCTCGCCGGCGTCGGCCTGTTCACGCTCGCCTCGCTCGCGTGCGGCCTCGCCGACAGCCAGTCGCTGCTGATCGCCGCGCGCTTCGTCCAGGGCATCGGCGGCGCGATGACCTCGGCGGTGATCCTGGGCATGATCGTGACGATGTTCCCCGAGCCGCGCGAGCAGGCCAAGGCGATCGGCGTGTACGCGTTCGTCGCCTCCGCCGGCGGCTCCGCCGGCCTGCTCGCCGGCGGCGTGATCACGCAGTCGATCGACTGGCACTGGATCTTCTTCGTGAACATCCCCATCGGCATCGCGACCGCCGTGTTCGCCAAACGCCTGCTGGCACACGACGCCGGCATAGGCTTCGGCGAGGGCGCCGACGTCCCCGGGGCGGTCCTCGTCACCGCGGCGCTGATGCTCGGCGTCTACACGATCGTCAAGCCGGCCGCGCAGGACGGCTGGGGCGCGGGGCGCACGCTCGCGCTCGGCGGCGTCTCGCTCGCGCTGCTGCTCGGCTTCCTCGCGCGCGAGGCCACCGCGCGCAACCCGCTCGTGCCGCTGCGCATCTTCCGCGCGCGCAACGTCGCGGCGGCCAACGCGATCCAGGTGCTGTCGGTCGCGGGCATGTTCGGCGTGTTCTTCCTCGGTGCGCTGTACCTGCGACGGGTGCTCGGCTACGACGCGCTGCAGATCGGGCTCGCGTTCCTGCCCGTCACGCTCACCATGGGCACCCTCTCGATCCGCTACTCCGAGCGGCTGGTCACGCGCTTCGGCGCGCGCAACATGCTCGTGCCCGGCCTCGTGCTGATCGCGCTCGCGCTCGTGCTGTTCGCCCAAGCCCCCGTGCACGGCAGCTACCTCGCGCACGTGCTCCCCTCGATGCTGCTGCTGGGGATCGGCGCCGGCGTGTGCTTCCCGGCGCTGATGAACGTCGCGATGTCCGGCGTGAGCCCGCGCGACGCGGGCCTGGCCTCGGGGCTCGTCAATACGACCGCGCAGGTCGGAGGCGCGCTCGGGCTGGCGGTGCTCGCGACGCTCTCCACCTCACGCAGCGCGCACCTGCTCGCGCACGGCAGCTCGACCGCCGAAGCGCTCACCCGCGGCTACCACCTTGCGTTCTGGATCGCCGCCGCGCTGACGGCGGCCGCGATCGCGATCGTGCCCACCGTGCTCGGCGCCAGCCGCAGCGAGCCTGTCGCGTAGCTTCGTTATGCGGTGCCCGCGGCCGATGAGCCCAACGCGCCCGATGAGCCCAACGCATCCAACGCGTCCGACGCCGGCCGAACCCGCGCCGACAGGATCGCGATGTCATCGCGAACGTTGTCCTCGGGGTCGATCAGCGCGAGCAGCGCGTCGATCGCGTCGGTGGCGCACGCGGGCGGCGTCTTCTCGAGCTGCTCGAGCATCTCCGTGACGCTGACCACGTGCTTGGGGGCATGCGCCTCCGAGAGCCCGTCGGTATATAGCGCCAGGGCGTCGCCCGGCTCGAGGATCGTCTTCGTCTCCTCGATCGCCGCATCGGCGAACACGCCCAGCAGCGCGCCGGAGCCACCCAGCTCGCGGGCACTGTGGTCATCGGCCCGCATCAGCAGCGCGGCGGGGTGGCCGGCGAGCGCGAGGCCCACCTCGACGTGCGACCCGCGAGCGCGGATGTGCGCGAGGATCGCTGTCGCGAAGCGCCCGTCGAAGTCCTGGTCGAGCATCGCGCGGTTGACCTGCGCGAGGACCTTGCCCGGGCTGCTGCCCTCGCGCGCGTAGACCGCGGCGGTGTGGCGCAGGAACCCGGTCAGCACGGCCGCCTCCGCCCCCTTGCCGCACACGTCGCCCACGATCAGCCAGCAGCTCTCGGCGTCTCCGAAGACGTCGTAGAAGTCGCCGCCCACCTCGCTGCCGGCGCCGCTGGGCCTGAAGTAGCTGGCCAGGTCAAGACCTGGGATCGTCGGCAGCACGGCGGGCATCAGGCTGCGACGCAGCGTGCGCGCGACCTGGGCGCGCTCGGCGTACAGACGGGCGTTGTCGAACGCCATCGCCGCGCGACCGGCAAGGTCCTCGAGCACGGCCAGCAGGCTGGGGTCGTGGCGCGCGTCCCCGTGCAGCTGCAGGAACGAGATCGCGCCTCGGGTACGACCGCGGGCGATCATCGGGAACACCGCCGCGCGCGTGTAGCCGACCTCGCGCATGAAGCGCTCGTGCTCATCGCTCTGCGCGGCCTGCTCGATCACGCCGTTTTCGGTGAGGTCCTGCAGCACGCGGGGAGCGTTGCCGGCAAGCACCTGCGCGACCGGGTGGCCGCTGCGCAAGTCGAGCGGAAAGGCCGCACGGATCCGCTCGACCCCCGCGGCGACCGCCGGGTCGACGGCGGCGGCCACCGTGCCGCCCACCAGCCCGCTCTCGTCGAGCAGATCGATCACGCACAGCTCGGCCAGGTCCGGCACGGCCATGTGCGCGATCGTCCGCAGCGTCTGCGCCGGGTCGAGCGACCGGTCCAGTTCGGCGGTCGCCGCGATCAGCAGTTCCATGCGCCGGCGCTGCTCGCGCAGCCGGTTGAGCGCGGCATGGACGACGACCGACGTCAGCAGCGCGAGCACGATCCCCACGCACGCCACCGCCGCGAACATCGTCGACACGTGCGCTTCGTAGGCGAGCGGCGCGAGAAACGCGAGCAACGCGGCGACGGAGACGCCGACATAGCGAGGACGCGGCTGAAAGGCCGCCGCGTGACCGAGTGCGAAGAAGTAGATCAGCGCGAACGGACTGTCGGGGCCGCCGCTGGACGCGCACAGCACGGCGATCACGAGCACGCCCCAGAGCTCGGCGAAGCAGGCCAGCCCGAGGCCTCCCCAGCCGCGACTGGCGGCCACCAGCAGCACGATGCCGGTCAGGAACGCATCGATCCCGACCGCCGTCACGCCGGCCGGCGAGTTCACGTGCGGGAGCAGCGCCGCGCTCGCGCACAGCAGCGCGCCCACTATGTACAGCCCGCCGGCGGTCGCGACCGCGGCGCGGGCTTCGCGCCGGTCGGCCGGCTCCTCCGACCCCGTCCCCGCGAGCGTGCCGGCGAGCGTCACGTCCGCGCCGTCATCCGCTCCTCCCACGAGCATCCGGCCTCCTCCCAGAGCCATCTCGACAGATCTTCACATTCTCCTCGCTCATATGGTCCCACGCGCAGGGTGATGCGCGGGCCGCCGCTCCCGAGCGACGACGCGATGGGTCGAATGGACAATCGCGGCCGCCGATTCTTGGCCATTGGGCCAGTGCGCCAAGGCTCGCCCTTGCGCAGCATTGACGCCGCATGAGCGCAGAGGTGATCATCTCCTATGACGGTACCCCGAACGACGACGACGCACTCGCGCTCGGGCAGCTGCTGGCGGGGGACGCTTCGAAGCTCGCGCTCGCCTACGTGCGCCACGCGCCCGAGTTCGATCCGGCCCGCGAGACGCTCGCCCAGCACGACGCGGAAGGCCGTCTCGAGCACGGCGCCTCCCTGCTCGGGGCTCCCGATATCCCACGTCACGTCGTCTTCGGCGCGACGACCGGGGAGGGTCTCGAAGAGCTGGCGGGCGCCGAGGGCGCATCGGTGATCGTGTTCGGATCGGACTATCGAACGCCGCCGGGTCATGCCGAACCGCCGACCTCGGCGCAACGGCTGCTGGAGATCGGGGGGACGGCCATCGGCGTCGCCGCCGCGGGGCTGCGCGCCGACCCCGATGCCAAGATCGGCTCGATCGCGGTGCTGCCAGGAGACGAAGCGGCGCAGCAGACCGCCGACGCGCTCGTGGCCAAGCTCGGTGCGAGCGTCGTCGCGGGCGAAGCACCGAGCGCCGACCTGATCGTCGTCGGCTCGCAGCCGGGCGCGCCCGCCGGGCGCGTCGCGCTGAGCGGCGCCGCGCGCACGATGCTCGATGCCTCGCGCGGCTCGGTGCTCGTCGTGCCGAGCGGCAAGCCGCTGCAGCTCTAAACGCGTCACAAGAGCGCCGTCGGCGCTAATAGCTGTAGGCGATGCAGCTCGACAGGCGCGATCAGGAGACCCTGCTGGGCGCTGCGCGCTCGGACCCCCAGGCGTTCGCCGCCTTCTACCGGTGCTTCGAGCGGCCCGTGCTCGGCTTCTTCATGCGTGCCACGCAGAGCGCGGAGCTCGCCGCGGATCTGACCGCGGAGACGTTCGCGCGGGCGCTCGAGTCGCTGGCGAGCTATGACCCCGCGAGGGGCCGGGCCGACCAGTGGCTGTTCGGGATCGCGCGCAACACGCTCAGATCGAGCTATCGCGACGGCCGCGTCGAGTCGGCCGCCCGCGAACGGCTCGGCCTGCCGCGGCTTGTGCTCGACGATCACGCGAGCGAGACGATCGCGCGGCTGGCACAGGAGGAGGACCGCGCGACGGTCGCTGTCGCGCGCCTTCCCGAGGAGCAGCGGCGCGCGATCCACGCCCGCGTCGTGGAGGACCGCGACTACGCGGAGATAGCCGGTGAGCTGCGCTGCTCGGAGGCCGTCGTGCGCCAACGGGTCAGCCGCGGCCTTCGCACCCTACGAGCGAGATTGGCTGGTGAACGATGAGCGTGCTGCCACAGCTGGAGCGTGACCTTCTGGAGGCTGCCGAGCGCAGGCTCGCGACCGGCGGCGATCGCGCCGGCGAGCCACAGGGCTCGCGGCGCACTCACGGCCCGGCGCGCCGGCTGCGCCTGTTGGCGCTGGCGCTCGTCTGCGTGCTCGCCACCGCCACGATCGCGCTCGCCGCCACCGGGGTGATCCTCACCGGCGCGCCGGTGCGCCCCGAAGGCCCGCTGAACCCGAGCGCCGGCGAGGGCGTCCCCGCGCCCGGCGCCTCGCAGCTCTTGCCCCTACGCGTGCCCGACCCCGAAGGCGGCCCGCCGTGGGGCATGCGAATCGTCCGCACGACCCGCGGCGAGGTCTGCGAGCAGATCGGCCGCGTCCAGGACGGGCAGCTCGGCGAGCTCGGGATCGACGGGGTCTTCAACGACGACGGGCGCTTTCACCCGATCCCCACGGATGTGCTGCCGGAAACGAGCAGGGTCGGAACGCGCAGCCCCGAGGACGATGCGACCGAGAGCGTCAGCTGCCAGCTCGCCGGCCAGGTCACCGTCGGCGAGCACGTGGGCGTCGATCGCAGCGCCGGCGCAGCCGACGGGCACGAACGCGCGCAGCCCAGGAGCGACCTGCGCGACCTCTCCTTTGGGCTCCTCGGCGCAGACGCCGTCAGCGTCAGCTACCGCGAGGGCTCGAGCGTGCGCACCGAACCGGTGCTGGCGCCGCTCGGCGCCTACCTGATCGTGCGGCGCGCCGCTCCCCACCAGCATGCCGGCGTCGGTTACGAGAGCCTCGGCACAGAAGGCGACCTGCCGCCCTCCGCGCCGCTGATCGCGATCACCTACCGCCTGGGCGGCAAGCCCTGCCAGCGAGGGCCGGTGCTTGCGCCCTGGGTCAGCGCGCATCTCGCCGATCCCTGTCCCCGGCCGCACTACCCGGCGAGCCGCTTCACGCCGCCGCCCGACCTGCACGAGCCGCTGCACGTGCGGCTGCAGATCAGCCACCACCGCATCACCGGGGCGCAGCTCAGCTTCACCGCGCCCCTCGCGGTCACCAGCGCGCGGGAGAAGTACGAGATCCGCATACCCGGTGTCGCATGTGAAGAGAGCTTCATCCGGGTCCACGGGCGCAGGCTCCGGGCTATCGGCGAGCAGGTCATCGGCGGGCCGTTCGCGGGGTTCAGCGGGACGTCCCTCGACCGCGACGTCGCGCGCGGATCGACGGTGACGCAGTCGCTCTCCGGTGTCGCGCTCTTCTCCGGCCTGTGCGGGCGCCCGCCGTTCACCAGACCCTGGACGAGACGCTCGGCGACGATCGAAGTGGTCTACCAACAAGGCGAAGGGGAAGGAACCCTGACACTGGTTGGCAGCGCCATTGTTCACGAGCCGCCCGGCACCCGCCCGGCGCACTGAGCGGTGTGCGGACGAGACGCGCATGAGCTGCGATGCTTGACGTGTGAAGGATCGAGTTCGCGAGCGCTACGCATCACAGGTCGATGGACTGCGCACGCTGGGCGGGCTGGTCGCGATCCTGTGGGTCGTCGAGATCGTCAACGCGCTCGACAGCTACCGGCTCGACAACGACGGGATCGTGCCGCGCAGCGTCGCGCACCTCGACGGCATCGTCTTTGCGCCGTTCCTGCACGCGAGCTTCGGGCACCTGCTGTCAAATACCGTGCCGTTCGTGATCCTCGGCGCCGCGATCGCGCTCGCCGGGGCCAGACGCCTGCTGTTCGTGAGCCTGATCGCGGCGCTCGTCAGCGGCGCCGGGACCTGGCTGACCGCCCCCGGGGGCACGGTGACGGTCGGCGCGAGCGGCGTCGTCTTCGGCTACGCGACCTACCTGATCAGCCGTGGCGTATTCAACCGCAAGATCGCCGAGCTGGGTCTCGGCCTCGTCGTGCTGGTGGTGTTCGGAGGAGCGCTGGTCTATGACCTGATCCCCCATACGGGGATCTCGTGGGAGGCGCACCTGTTCGGCGGCATCGGCGGCGTGCTCGCCGCGGCGGCGGTTGCGCGCGAGCGCCCGACGAAGACGAGCAAGGCGAGCCTGCCGGCGCGGGCGCGCGTCCAGTCATAGGGCGAGGCGCTGGGCGAAGAAGTCGAGGATCTCGTCGCGAGCGGCGATCGTCGGCTGGCCCTGCTCGTCGATCAGGTGTGCGGTGACGACGCTGTGTGGGCTCGCGACCACCTGCTCGAAGAACGGCGGCGTGTCCGGGTTGGCGGCGCTGTCGGGGAGCACGCGCGCGATGAAGCGCTCGCCGAGCGCCTCCTGGTAGGCGGCGAATCGTTGCGCCCGGCAGTGGCGGTCGCCCTCGAAGCGGTAGGCCATGACGGTCAGGTCCTCGCGCTCGAGACGCTGCCGTACGGACGCGAGCTCCTCGGGTGCGCTCTCCAGTCCGGCGGGGTCGTCGAGCGGCAGCGACGGCTGCGAGAGGACCGGCGCGAGCATCGCCGGCTCGAGCATCATCGTCAGCGCGAAGTTGCCGGTGAAGCACATCCCAATCGCGCCGACGCCGGGACCGCCGCACTCCTCGTGCGCGAGCCTCGCCAGCGCGCGCAGCCAGACGGTGACGGGGCTCGACGCGTTTGCGGCGAAGGCGCGGAACTCGGCGCTGACGCACGCGCGCTGCAGGACCGCGGTGCCCTCCTCGACGCGTGGCAGCGCGCCGTCGCGCCCGAACAGCGAGGGCATGTAGACGGTGAAGCCCGCGTCCCTGACCCAGCGGGCGAAGCGGGCGACGTGCGGGCTGATGCCAGGCATCTCGGTCATCACGATCACCGCCGGCCCGCTGCCGGTCGTGTGCACGACCTTCGTGACGCCATCGAGCGTGATCTCGCGCGGATCGAAGTCCTCGAGCGGGTCGTCCTCGTCGACGTTGTGTGCCGGCATCCTCGCGCCTCCGTTCTGATCGCGTCATCGACCCGAGCGGGCCGCGGTCGCCCGTTACTGTTACTGCTCCTCGAGCTCGCGTGCGCGCCCGGCGCAGTCCACGAGGTACTCGCCTTCTGTCGTGTTCGCAAGTTCGCCGCCCCACGCGGCGAGCGGCACCTGCGGACAGACGCGCGCGGCGGCGCGGCTGGCCGCGTTGCCGCCGAGGTAGTCGTAACTGCCGCCGAGCAGTACGTAGCGGGCCTGCCCGGAGGCCACCAGCCGCGCCAGCCCAGGCCCGTCGAGCGCCGGATCGACGCCGCCGTAGCCGCCAAACGCCGAAGCACGCAGACCCAGCAGGATCAGGCTGTCGGCGCTCAGAGACGCTTGGGTGAGCAACTGGAAGCGCCCGTCGGCGCCGTGCGTGAGCAGATAGCGGATGAGCGAGTCGGCGGTGGCGAGCTGCGGCCGACTGAGCTCGGCGCCCCCGTTGCCGTCGACCGCGCGCGGGCCCGCCGCTGGGAAGGTGCCCTCCACGGGGTGCCTCCAGGTGCTCGCCGCAAATGCCGTCGGGGCGACGAGCAGCACCGCGAGCAGGGCCACCAGGCTTGCGGTGCAGTGGCGCCCTCGCCTCAGCGCGAGCAGCGCAGCCAGCAGGGCCACGGCCGCCGCCGGCCCCAGCAGCACCTGCCAGATGGCGAGATAGTGGGCGTGATGCAGCAGCAGGATCTGCACGACGACGGTGCTCAGCACGGCCACCAGCATCAGCGCCGCGGACCGGCGCGGCCCAGGTCGCCCCGAGCGCGCCAGCCGCGCGATCGCGGCGAGCCCGACACCGACCATCGCCGCGACGCCCGGCCCGAGCGCGGAGATGTAATAGGGGTGGACGATGCCCTTTGACAGGCTCAGGAAGCCGGCCTCGCACAGCAGGAAGCCGCCGAACACGATCAGCCCCGCAAGCCGTGGGTCGCGCCGCGCGGGACGCGTGAGCGCGGCCGCGAGCAGGCCGATGAGCGCGAACGCGAGCATCCACGCGCCCTGATCGCCGAAGCCTTTGCGGAACAGGCGCAGCGGCCCGGGCGAGGTGCCGAACGCGATCGGACCCGCGGTGATCGTGGGGGCCACCTTCGGCGCGGCGTGGGGAGAGGGCGTCGGCAGGCGTAGCGTCGCCGTGCCCGCGCCGGTGGCTGCGGGCGCCTGGACCTGCGGCGCGACTTCCAGGTCCGCGACCGGTCCCGGTCCCCCTTTCTGGCCGCCCACGCGTCCGAAGCCGTTGTACCCGAACGTCAGGCCGAGCTCGGAGTTGTCGGTCGAGCTACCCACGAACGGCCGCTGGGCCGACGGCGTGAGGTCGACGGCGAGCATCCACGCGAGCGACAGCACCGCGCAGAGACAGCCAGCGAGCAGCAGGTGGCCGATGCGACGGCGCGGAGGGCCGGGAGCGCAGATGAGATAGCCGGCGGCGATGCCGGGGACGACGAGCAGCGCCGCGAGCGCCTTCGTGTTGAACGCCAGCGCGATCAGCACCGCGGTGGCGAGCAGCGCGCGCAGCCGCCCCGTCTCGATCGCGCGCAGCGCCACCCCACAGGCGAGCGTCATCAGCAGGATCAGCAGCGTGTCGACGTTGTTATCGCGCGAGACCGCCACGAACGACGGGAACACGGCGAGCGTCACGGCACTGGCGCTCGCGGCGAGCGTGCCGAAGCGTCCGCGCACGATCAGGTACAACGCCGCGACGGCCGCGACACCCATGATCGCCTGCGGCAGCAGCAGGCTCAGCGGCGTGAAGCCGAACACCTCGGCGCTCGCGGCCTGTACCCACAGTCCGAGCGGCGGCTTGTCGATCGATACCAGGCCGGCGGGGTCGGCGGCGAGGAAGAAGAAGTTGTGCCACGACAGCAGCATCGACTTCACGCCCGCCGAGTAGTACGCGTTCGCGTACCCGTTCTGGCCGAGCGCCCAGCAGTTGAGCACAGCGGCAAGCGCGATCGCGGCGAGCAGCGGCGCGCCAGCACGAGTGATGGCGGCGCTGCGTGAGCTCCGAGAGGGCGTTACGTGCATGTCGGCGAATGGGCTGGTCGTCGGGTCCGTGCAGACGGCCGAGGGCTCGTCGGTCCCACGGGAGGCATGGCGTGCGGGCGACTACGGTAGCCGCTACCGGCAAGCGATGGTCATGGTATGTTCCGGCTGTCGATCGGGAGAGGCGTTCGGGTGAGCGAGCGACGCGATGACAGCCGCGCATCCGGCACGTTCTCTGCCGCACCTTCGCATCGCGAACGCAAGGAGATCAGGGAATGAGACGGACAAGGATGGTGCTGGCGCTTGCAATGGGCGTGTTGGCATGTGGCGTGATCGCCTCGCCGGCGCTCGCGGTCAAGGAAAAGCCCGTGTTCGGGAAGTTCCGAGCGTCGGTCGCCGGCAGCACGAGAGGCATCGGAGAAGCCGACGAAATGACCCTTGGCCCCTACAAGTTCGAAGAATGCGAAAAGGAACTGCACTCCGACGGCACGGTCGTCCTCGGCGAATCGGAAACCTTCTTCCAGGAAGTCAAGTTCTCCAAGTGCGTCGCCACGCGCAACGGCGGCGGCGGCCTCAAGGAAGCCGTCTTCGCGAGCTTCAAGCTCGGCATGGAATTCCACTCCAACGGGTCGCTGAGACTCGGCCCGACGAGCGTCACCTTCGGCGCGAGCGACAGCACCTGCGAAGTCACGGTGCCGGCGCAGTGGGTCCCCGCGGTGGCGGAAACGAAGGGCGAAGACAAACTCTTCGAAGACGCCACCTACTCCACCGAACAGGAAAAACTCGAAGGTGGCCAGGAGAAGAAATTCGGCGAATTCCGCGAACGGCTTGACATCGACTGGGAACTCAAGGGGGTCGTCACGACCGTCAAGCTGACGCCGACCTGCAAATACGAAGGGGCGCACCTGAACGCCGCCGGGGAAGCCGAATTCAGCGGCGGCAAGATGGAAGGCGATCTGGAAGAAGTCACGCTTCAGGCGGGCAACCTGAGCTTCATCCCGCCGTCGCCTGCCGACTGAGGACAACCGCGACTGTACGAGCCCCGGCCACCGTGGCCGGGGCTCTGGGTGGCGCCGGGGCGGTAGCCGTGGCCCGAGGCGCTCCGCGCTGTTGCCTGCGCAGGCGAGAGCGACCTGCCGCCTTGACCATCGCCAGTTGATCGATATATACTGGCTCTATGAGGAAGCGTGCGATGCAGGAGGCGACGTTCCTGATCCTGACCGCGTTGGCTGGAGGCAGCCAGCACGGTTACGGGATCATCACCGACGTCGAGCAGATCTCGGACGGACGCGTCCGACTCCGCGCCGGAACCTTGTATACGGCTCTGGAGCGTCTTCGCGCGGACGGGCTGATCGAGGTCGACCGTGAGGAGGTCGTGGATAGCCGGTTGCGGCGCTACTACCGTCTTTCGGGTACGGGCAGGGAGCGCCTCGCGGCTGAGGCAGCTCGCCTGCAGGCGAACGCCCTCGTCGCGATGTCGCGGCTCGAGCCGCTCGGAGCGCTGCGATGAACGACCGCCCTGACCTCGAGCGCCGCTACCGGCGTCTGCTCGCGTGCTACCCCGCCGCGTTCCGCCGCGAGCACGAGCACGAGATGCTCTCGGTGCTGATGGCCGGCGCCGAGCAAGGGCAGCGGTGGCCGCGACTCGCGGAGGTCGCCGATCTGCTCAGAAGCGCGACCTCCATGCGGCTACGAAGCAGGCTCCGAACGTCGTGGGCATGGGAGTACAGGCATCGGCGTGTCATGGTCCCCGTGCGGGTTCTCATCGGGATCTGGCTGGTGGCCCTCACCGCCATCATCTACGGCTACGGCTACGGCTACGGCTACGGCGTCGGCGGCTGGTGGGGCCTGCTGCTCGTCCCGGCAGCAGCGGCGCATTTCTACGTCGCCTACCGCAACCTGCGCCACCGCGTCGAGGACTGATGGCGAGGCGGTGACCGCGAAGGAGACAGTTCGGGCGCTTTACGCGGCCTACGCCACAGGCGACCCGGATCGCATCGCGGCGCTGCTGCATCCTGATGTGATCTGGGTCGCTCCTGCAGGAAATGCCACACAGGTCGCGCTTGGGCTGGGAGCTGCCGATGACGCTGGGCCACCGCGCGGCCTCAACGATCTTGATCGTGATTCGATCGTGGCATTCATGGCCCACGACTATCCGCGGTTCTTCGCGAATGTGGCGTTCGAGGCCCGGTCGATGGTTGGCGAGGGGGACGTGGTGATGGCCGAGCCTGCTCGAGGGGACACCGCCCGACACTCAAATCGGCGGGGCGGGCGTCTAAACGGCTCGGCATAGGTACCTGGCGGAGATCCCATCCTCTGAACGCTCGACATGCGCGACCTCGAAGCCGCTCCTGGCGATCATCGGCTCGAGCAGCCAGGTGAACGTCGAATGCTCATCGCGCACATGCTCCTCCAGCTCGGCCCTGCTCCAGCCCTCCTCGATGCTGTCGCCGCCCGTCGCACACCATGCCTCGATCCGCTCCTCCGCCGTGCCGGGCGCGAAGTCGTAGACCACGTCCCAGAGGCGGAGCAGGCCTCCCGGCTTTAGCATCGCCCGCAGCCGGCTCAGCGCCACGGCCTTCCAGAAGTCTGGGAGATGGTGCAGCGCGTAGCGAGAGTAGATGAAGTCGGCCAGATCCCCCCGATGCTCGTAGGTGAGGAAGCCAGCCCGAACGAGCTCCACGTTTCCGAGTCGCAAATCAATGATCTTGCTGGCCAGGCGCTCCAGCATCGGCTCCGAGGGCTCGACGGCAATCACTCGCGCGCAGACGGGCGCGACCGTGACGCTGAACTGGCCGGTCCCGGCCCCGAACTCCAGGACGAGGGACTCGCGCTTCAGGCCCAGCGTCTGCAGCAGCGACACCTCGCTATCCGCACTCGCATCCTCCTTGGCGTCGTAGCGGGCGACGTGGGCAGCGTCGAGGTTCTCGCGTCCGGCGCGCTCGCGCTCATCGATCAGCCAGCCCGGCCGCCGAGTCAACCGGGGGTCCAGTCCGAGCGCGACCGGCTGCGCGGGCCGAGCCAACGCGTCCACGACGCAGTGGGGAAGACCTCGATCACCTCGACGCCCCCGAACCGAGCAAGAGCCTCGTAGAGGCCAAGCCCCTCGCGCACCCATTCGCAATAACTGCCCTCCGCGCGCGCCTCATCGGGCGTCCAGCGGATGCCGCAGACCTCCCTATTCAGCCTCCGCTCGCCATCGCGGCTGGTCTGTCCGTCTGGTGCATAGCAACACGGGCTGTCGATCGCAACGACGCCCGGCGCGTGCTCTGCGACCAGGGCCGGAACATCCTCAACGTCCAGATGGGCCTCGAGCGCGACCAGCCGACGCTCGCCCACCACCGCGACATCGAAGCCCTTACGCTCCCCACCGACGTCAACGCCAAGCCATCTTCCCATGGCTCAGGATTCAATCAGCAAGCAAACGGAGCCAGCTTAGAAGCGTGTGTCATTTCTCAGCTCGGGCGAGGATCTTCGTGGTCAGCGCTCCCTTGGCATCGGCGTGCCAGCACTGGGCTGAGCGACCAGTTTTGATCAACTTCCCGGAGCTGCGGATACCGCGGTAGGGTCCAGCGATGGGCAGCGAGACCATCACCGTAGGCGCGCGGAGTGTCCGCTTCTTGATCGAGGCCGCGGACTCGAACGGGACCGCATCGGTGTTCGAGTGCTTTGTCCCCACTGACGCGAGGATGCCAGCGCCCCACAGCCACGACGGCTTCGAGGAGACCATCTACGGCCTCGAGGGTGTCTCGACGTGGACGATCGACGGCGAGACGGTCGAGATCGTTCCAGGTGAGGCGATATGCGTATCGCGCGGGCAGATACACGGGTTCGACAACCGCGGCAGCATCGATGCGAAGTTTCTCGCGATCGCGACCCCAGGCGTCTTCGGATCCGCCTACTTCCGCGAGATCGGCGAGGTGCTTGCGGCTTCGTCCGGCGGTCCGCCGGATCTGGCGGCGATGGGCGAGGTGATGCGGCGCCACGGCCTCACGCCGGCCGCTCTGGGGGGTACTGCCTAAGCTCCACCCCTTGCGATGGCGTTGAGCCCTGCTGCTCGTGGGCGTAGCAGGGTCCAAGCTGCAGCTACGCAAACGCCTTCTTTGCTCCAAACGGCCTACGCAACTCCGATCCGATGTGGTTGTCTTAGCTGCGATGAGACGGGTCTTGGCGCTGGTTGTCTGGGTTGCACTGTCTGCCGCGAGCAGCGCCGCTGCAGCGCCAATGTTGATCGCGCCGCTGCACGGGGGGACGACCATCGAGTCGTTCGGCGACCTGCAGGTGTGGAGTGACTACAACGCGACCGACAAGAGCTGGCACCTTGTCGTGGACAGCGATGGCCTGATCTCGACGCCGCCCATCCCCGCCGCCACACGTACGATCGAAGCCGACGTTGGTCCTGGTCCGTCCGGCTCCCCGCTGCTCGTCTACAACGTCTGCGAAAGCGGCTGCCATCTTGTCGTTTCAGGAGTCGATGGGAGCGATCCTCGCACTGTCCCCGACAGCGCCGAAGCTCGGGACCCGACGATTTGGGGCGATCGGGTCGCTTGGGTAAGGGGCGCGAATCAGGTGATGACAAGCCTGCTCGACGGCAGCGGGCGAAGACTGCTCGGCGGCGCGCCGCGAAGGCTGTGCCAGCCGGCAACCAAAGCAGCGCGCGCGAGATGCGAAGCCACGACGGGCCCCACCGTCACCGGTCTGCAGCTGTACTACGGGCGGTTGGCGCTGACCGATTCGTTCTCCACCAGAAACGGAGACCCAAATGGAGAAGGCGAGGTGCTGACCGAGGCGGTCAAGGGCGGTCCGCAGAAGCTCATCGCGCTCGAAGGGGTTGAAGAAGGCGGGGGAGAAACGCTCTGGCTCGGTCCCTCCTGGTCAGAAGGGAAGCTCTACTTCTACGCGGACGGTCTTCCCGAGTGCGTCGAACACTGCATCTACGTGTATGGATTCGATCCGACGCACGATACGTATGTTCGAGCGACTGCATCCACCGAGCTGACCGGATTCTCGATGGCGACAGGGCTTCGGGCGTATGAAGCGACCGCTCCCGGCAACGGCTACGCCACTCCGAAGGCCTGCGCGGAAGCACTCGCGGGCGAACCGGCCGGGGAATCGATTCCGTGCGTCGTACGCCTGAGCAGTCCGTTTGCGTTCAGGCCAACACGCCCACCGATCTCGTAACGGCCCTGGCTGGCTCCTGCGGCGGTAACGGTGCTTGGGAGCGTGTCAGCGCAGACGAGCGCCGTCGCGTCGTTGGGCGGCCCGTCGCTTCGCCGCGGGAGTTAGACTCGCGGCGATGTCGTTGCACCTCTTCGCGGGTCTGCGCGTGCGGGATTTTCAGGCCGCCCGACAGTGGTACGAGCGGTTGCTGGGCGAGCCGACGTTCTTTCCCCACACCACCGAGGCGGTGTGGACGCTTGCCGAGGACCGGTCGGTCTACGTCGCGGAGCACGCCGATGGCGCGGGCAACTCCGTGGTGACGATCTTCCTTGACGATCTCGATGCCCAAGTAGCCGCGATTGCCGTCCGCGGGCTCGAGCCCGACGAGCGCGAGACGTACCCCAACGGCGTACGCAAGGCGCTCTACCGCGACCCCGACGGCAACGAGCTGGGGTTCGGCGGCGCGCCGCTCGACACCGATTCATAGCGAGCGGCTGTCCTCTCCGAGCAGCGAGCGCGTCGCTTGGAGCCTGCCGTGCGCGCATGGGTAGAGTTGGGTCGGATGAGCCGCACCGCGACAGATGAGTTGCGTGCGATCCAGGAGCTGTTGAAGGCGCGCTACCGGGAGGAGCCTGCAGCGGCCCTGATTACGCTTCAAGCCGACGGATCGTTGGACGATGGAGTGGCGTGCACGGTGAACACGGGGCGGTCGCTGGCGCGGGCGGGTCTGCATCCAGCATCTGGCGGTGACGGGACGCTGGCATGTTCGGGGGACATGCTGCTTCAGGCATTGGTCGCCTGTGCGGGGGGTCACAATGCGCGCGGTCGCGACGTCTCTCGGTCTGGCGGTCAGCGGCTCCGTCCATGCCGAGGGTGACCTTGACTTCCGGGGAATGTTGTCGGTGGACAAGCAGGCCCGGTCGGGTTCACGGCGATCAGGCTGGGCTTTGCGCTGGAGACCGACGCGGCTGAGGCGCAGCCAGAAACGCTCCTGCGCTTGACCGAGCGCTACTGCGTGGTCTTTCAGACGCTTGCGCGCTCGCCCGCCGTTTCGGTGACGCGCTCGTAAGACGGACGCTCCAAGTAGGGGCAGAGTTAGGTGCCCGGTGCGAGGCCGAGGTCGGTGAGCGCTCGGTCGCTCCTTGAGATGGCGCGCGCTGATGGCATGCCAACTGTCCTCATCCCAGAGGATATTGGGCGGGATTGTCGTCATCCAGCCCCAGCGGAAGTTCTCCTGGCCCGGTGACGCTTCGTCCGCAAACGCGGCCGTTGCCTGCCTCAGCAGTGGAGCGGCCGCCGCATGCCCTTCCGTGACGAAGGTGGCGAGGCCATCGAGCAGCAGATCCGATGGGCGGAGCGGGTGGGTCGGCCGCGGAGCCGATATGGCGGCACGGGATACCTCGGCCAGACCGGCGACGGAGGCCAAGCGACCGGCGAACAGCGCAGCTCCCCACGCGTCGAGGTAGGTCTCGCGCGCAAGCTCGGGGTCGAGCTGCTCGAGGCGTTGGGCCGCTTTCAATAGCAGTGGCGGCGCAGTCGTCCCCATGCTCGACGCGAACGCGATCTGACCCCTGAGCAACTCCACGTGCGCCATCTGCAGCTCGTCCGGCGTCGAGGCCTCGGCCAACGCCAGAAGCTCGAGCGCGCCCTCGAAGATGCCGGCATGCAAGCTTGCTTGGGCAGCGGCAAGCGCACGCCGCAGCCGTTGCTTGGGATCGCCCGACAGAACGACAGAGCGATGCAGGAACGCGGCTGCCGCGGCCAGGCCGCCGCGCGCCTGCGCGCGGCTGGCGGACTGCTCGAGCGCCGCGGCGACCGGCTCGTCGGGTCCCGCTGCGGCCGTGGCCAGATGCCATGCGCGACGGTCGGGGTCGAGGCTGCGGTCGGTCGCCTCTGCCAGGGCCAGATGGACCTCCCGGCGTTGCTCCGTGGTCGCCGTTCGGTATACGGCGGATCGCACCAGCGGATGGCGGAAGGTCACGCGCTGGCTCAGGGCCAGGAGCCCGTCGGTTTCCGCATAAACCGCCGAGACCGCGATGCCGAGTTGCTCAGAAGCGCGCAGCAAAAGCAGCGGATCACCGATGGGCTCTGCCGCCGCAAGCAGCAACAGACGCCGCGCGTCGTCGGAGACCGCGCTGACACGTCGTACGAAGCTCTCCTGGATTCGCCCCGACATTGCTTGCGCCTCTGGCAGCCCGAAGCCTCCAGCCAGCTGCGTCGCCGTCAATCCGCGTGGCAACTCGAGCAACGCCAACGGATTCCCACGCATCTCCGCGATGATCCGGTCGACAACGTGCTCATCCAGCTTGAACCGCAGGGTCGAGCGCAGCAGTGCGCGGGCGTCACCGGCGCGCAAGCCGCGCACATCCAGCCCGTCCACGTGCTGGAGCTCCAAGCCCGGCTCGCGCGCCGCGAACACGAACCCGACCCGCTCGGCGAGCAGGCGGCGAGCGACAAAGGCCAGGGTCAATTCCGAAGCCCGATCCAGCCACTGTGCATCATCGACGACGCACAGCAGCGGGCGCTGCTCCGCCTCTGCCGCGAAGAGACTCAGCACCGCCAACCCGACTAGAAATCGATCCGGCGCGACGCCGTCGCTCAGCGCGAACACGGTCTCCAGCGCGCGACGCTGCGGAGCCGGCAGCTCCTTGATGCGATCGAGCAACGGTGCGCACAACTGGTGCAAGCTGGCGAACGCGAGCTCCATCTCCGACTCCACCCCCACCGCCCGCACGACCCTCAGATCTGACGCCGACGCGACGAGATACTCCAACAGCGCCGTCTTCCCAATCCCAGCCTCGCCCCGCAGCACCACCGATCGGCTCTCGCCGCGACGGACCGCCGAGACCAAGTCATCAAGCAACACGCACTCGCTCGTCCGCCCGCGCAAGCCACCGGGCGGGCCCGGTGCGTGGAGACCGCTCTCCATCAGCAGCAACCGATCGTCGAGGACGTCCGCGCGGCCACAGGATCCTCACGCGAGACCTCGGCGAGCTTCTCGCCGTCCCCTCGACCGCTAAGCATCGCCGTCTCGGACCTATCCACGCTCGCCCCCCCTTCACTCGAGCTCTGGCGCCACCGCCAAGCAAGACTACGCCCTTGAAGGGCATGACTATGTCTCGCTCGAATGTTTAGCACTTGCCACCCCCAGAGGGTGCCTACCGCCCAGTCGCGCAATCGCCCGATATCGCCCCTGGAGCAACGGCGCCTTGCCGACCGAGCCGGTTGCCGACTCGACACTCCGCAGCCAACTGCGCGTCCTCAGCCGGGCACTCGGTCCAAGACCAAGAGCCGCGAGGAAATGTCGCCGTCGGACGACGTGATATAGCCCCCACCCGACGCAGGCTCGATCATCCTAGGACCGCCATCACGTGAAAGCAGTCGCCCGCGTTCACGGCCTTCATACCCTTGCTAATCGTCCATTCCAGGCGTCTGAGGTGACGCTCGCTCTTCATCGAAGGCAGAGATTGCTCATGCCTTCGGGCTTTCTCGACCGCGAGCTCCGCCGTGAGCCAACGCCGAGGATGGCAAGGAAATAAGGTCGCGTGGTGCCGAATGAAAGCACGCGGACCGAGGGCACACGGACGGTGCTCATAGCAGTCGCGGCGGATCTCGGGGTCGGGCTCGCCAAGGTCGGCGCAGCAGTCTTCACGGGTTCGTCCGCAATGGCCGCCGCGGCAGCGGACTCGCTCGCCGATACCGCCAACGATCTGTTCCTCCTCGTAGCTCAGCGTCGCAGTAGCCGCCCTGCCGACGATCGGCATCCCCTGGGGTACGGGCGCGAGGCGTACTTCTGGACGCTGTTCGCGGCCCTCGGCGTGTTCATCGCCGGTGCGACGTTCTCCCTACGTGAGGGCATCGACGAGCTGATCCACCCCAGCATCACCTCATCGTTCGCCGTGGCCTATGTCGTGCTTGCCATCTCCGCCGGTTTTGATCTGGTGTCAATTCGCGGACGTCGGACGCATACACCACGGGTTCCTACGTGATCCTGATCCCGACGCTCATCCGATCAAGTTCAGGCGAGGTCGGCTTGAGTTGCAGGACGGGCTCGGCGCTATCCCGGCCGGAGCCCTGTGAACAAGCGCGTCTACTAATGCCGAGGCAGCAGAACGATTCCAGCTAGGCGCAGGCGCTGGTATGGTTGCGCCGTTGGCTCTCGGCTGAGACGAGGAGCGATGCACAGCGCGGCGGAAGAGATGAAGTGGATGCGGGGTCCCTCGGCGCCATTGCGAGGGGCGCTTCTTGGTTTGGTGCTCGAGCGTTCGGGCCATAGCTACGACTTGGCGAATCGCCTGGTGGCGCGTCTGGGTGAGACGTGGCGGATCAACCCGAACGACGTGTATCGGCTTCTGAAACAGCTTGAGGATGGGCGCCTCGTGTCTTCGAGCGAGGAGCCGCGGCGGGGCGCTCGGAGCGGGACGCATGCGGTGTATTTCGCAACTGAGTCGACCGAGAGCGCGCTCGCTTTGTGGATGGAGACACTCGTGCCGATGGCTCCGGTACGTGTGGGGTTGCAGGCGAAGCTGGCGGTCGCCCGGGCGCAGGATGCCCCACGATTGTTGGTGGCGTTGAGGCAGTATGAGCGCGAATGCCTCGATCTGCTGCAGTTGACGCCGGCTGCGTCTGGAGCAATGCCTTCTTGGAAGGCGTTGTTTATGGATTGCACGAGGGAAGCCGTCGATGGTCAGCTTCGCCAGGAGGTCGCTTGGGCGCAGCACACGCGCAAGCGGATTAGGGAATACGAGGCGGCGGAGTAGCTGTGGATCGGCTGACGCCGTTGCTTTCGTTTGAGAGCGTGAGCAAGCGCTATCCGGATGGCAGTCGGGAGCTCGTCGTGCTCGATCGTGTGTCGTTCGAGATTCCTGCCGATGTGTTCGTGGGGATCTTCGGCACGCCCCGTTCCGGCAAGTCGACGTTGCTACGGTTGGCGGCCGGGATCGAGGCACCGAGTTCGGGTACGGTGCGTTTTGACGGGCGCGACTTGGCGTCTATGTCCGCCGTCGAGCGTGATCGGCTGTTGCGGCGTGACGTCGTGTTCATGTCGACGCAAGACTGGTCGCCGACGCCAACGGAGCGGGTCATTGACCATGTGGCGTTGTCACTCGGGAGTGACGGTCCTGCGTTGCGCGAGGCGAGACACCGTGCAAGGCGTGTGCTTGCCAGGGCTGGGATCACGAGCTGCGCCGATGAGCTCGCGCGGTCGCTCTCGCTGGTCGATCGGTCCAGGGTAGTTCTTGCCCGAGCGCTGATCCGCGAGCCCTCCGTGCTGCTGGTCGATGAGCCGGCGATCATCCCGAGCCTTAGCGAGAGGGACCAGTTCTGCGCGTTGCTACGCTCGGTCGCAGAGGAGCAGAGCGTGACGCTGGTGGTCGCTTCTGAAGAGATGGGGCCGTTGCATGGCGCGCGGGTGCTGTTCTCGATTGGTGATGGCGAGCTGTGCTCGACACAGGAACGGGCAACGGTCGTGCCGCTTCCGAGGCGGCATGTAGCTGGAGCTGAGCGGTCTGGACGGTGAGCACGCTCGAGCTGCGTGAGGTCGTCAAGCACTATTCAAGCGGCAGGGAGACGGTACGCGCCGTTGATGGGGTTTCGTTGACGGTGGCTAGTGGGGAGTTTGTTGCTCTCTACGGGCCTAGCGGCGCTGGAAAGACAACCCTGTTGCTTCTCGCGGCGGCCTTGGTTACCCCTGATCGCGGCAGTGTGCTGTTCGATGATGTGGATGTCGGTGGTCTTTCCGAGCGCGATGGGGCACGTTATCGACGAGAAGACGTGGGGTTCGTCTTTCAGTCTTTTCATCTGATGGCCAGCATGTCGGCGCTCGACAATTCGACGATCAAGTTGGCTGGAGGTGGGGCTACCGTGCGGGAGGCGCGGGTCAAGGCGCGGGGCTGGCTGGAGCGTGTGGGTCTCGGCGAGCGAGTCGAGCATAAGCCGGCTGAGCTTTCGATGGGGGAGCGTCAGCGGGTAGCGATTGCCCGTGCGTTGATTAATGAGCCGCGGCTCTTGCTTGCCGATGAGCCCACGGGCAACCTTGACTCTGAGCGTACGCGAGAGATCCTCGCGCTGTTGCGTGATGTATGCCACGAGCGCAACATTCCCGGGCTGCTCGTGACACACGACGCGGACGCTATGGGTTTCGTCGATCGTGCCTACACGCTGCGTGATGGTCGGCTGTATGACGAGCTGCAGTCGGGGCCGGCAGCGGCGCCGTGAAGCGAGTGTTGAACCCCAGGGTTCTGGGGTTGCGGTTGACGATGTTGCTGCATATCTGCGGTCGGCGATTGCGGCTACACACCGGCCAGGAGCTGCTCGCTGGGGGCGGCATCTCGGTGGGTGTGGCCCTCGTCTTTGGTGTTCTGTTCGCGAACACGAGCCTTACGGGCTCGGCTGGAGAACTCATCCATCAGGTCGTTGGCTCTGCGCGGCTCGAGCTCGCCGCGCGCTCCCCCGCTGGATTCGACGAACGGCTGGCCCTCGCCGCAGGGAGGCTGCCAGGAGTGCGGGCATCGGCTGGTGTGCTGCGTGAGAACGTCACTGTTGTTGGCCCACGTGGCGGCAGGTCGGTACAGCTCTTGGGTGTGAGCGCCGGTGTTGTGGCGTTGGGCAGCCTAGGCACTCGCGATTTCGGGCAATTCGGCTTCCACGTGGCCGGCGGGCTGATCTTGCCGGCGAGTGTCGCCGAAGCGACTGGTGCGCAACCGGGCGGCACAGTCACGCTGCTGGCCTTCGGGGCCACTCGTTCGGCGAGGGTCGGTGCGGTCCTCGCTGGCTCCTCGTTCGGCGTGCTCGCGTCGAGCTCGGTGGCGGTTGCACTGCTACCTGTCGCGCAAAGGCTTACGGGGCTGCCGACCAGAGTGACGCTCGTCCTCGTTGAGCCTCGAAAGGGTGCAGATAGGCGTGTGGCGGGTGAGCTGCGGACACTTGCGGGCGGGCGCCTTGATGTCGTCCCGGCTGACAACGAGCTTCGACTGCTCGACGAAGCCGTCAAGCCGAACGACCAGGCCACGGCGCTGTTCGCTGCGCTAAGTGTGATGGTGGGCTTCTTGCTCGCGCTCTGCGCGATGCTGCTCACCGTTCCCGAGCGGCGGCGGTTCATCGCCGACCTACGGATGCAGGGGTATGACTGGCGCCAAGCGCTGCTGATCATGGCGTGCGAGGCCGTGATGCTCGGGATCATGGCCTCGCTGGCGGGCGTCGTCTTCGGGTACGGGCTGTCCCGGCTGCTGTTTCACCGTGTGCCGGCGTATCTGGCATCTGTGTTCCCGATCGGCTCTCAGCAGAGCGTGCCGGTATCGATTGTGCTGCTGGCCGTCGGCTGCGGGATGCTCGCGACGCTGCTCGCGTCGCTGCCACTGGTGTTCGACCTGAACCCGAGGCGCGCCCGCGACGCGATCTACCGAGCGAGCGGAACGGGCAGCGAGAGTGTCAGCACGCAGGCGACGCTCGCAGTCGGGTCCGTCGGTGTCGGGCTGATTGTTCTCACGACTGTGTTGGTGCTGATCCTGCATACCCTCGCGCTTGCGGGTGGAGTGGCGCTCGCGGTGGCGACGCTCTGTCTGATACCGGCTGTGTTTGCCGGCGCGGCCCGGAGTCTGGCTCGAGGAAGCGAGCAGATGCGCGGCAGCGCGCTGATCCTTGCGGCGCGTGAGCTCAGCGCGGTCTCGACGCGCTCGATGGCGCTCGCCGGGATCGCGGCCCTCGCGGTGTACGGCAGCGTGGCGGTAGGCGGCGCGCAACGCGATGTGCTTCGTGGCCTTGACCAGGCCATCGTCCAAGAGTGGGGCGCAGCCCAGATATGGGTCACGCCAGACGCCAACATCTTCGATGCCGACAGTTTCCGTGTCAGCGGCGCAACGCTCTCAGCGCTAGCGCACGCACCGGGCATCACGTCAGTGCTCGCCCACCAGGGCGGCTTCCTTGATGTCGGCCGCCATCGTCTATGGATCCGCGCCACGCCTGCCGATGGTGCCGCGATGATCCTCTCAAGCCAGCTGCTGCGAGGCAATCTCGCGCACGCGACGAAGCTAATGCGCGAAAACGGATGGGCGACGGTCTCAAGCGGCTTCGCGAGCGAACGCGACCTTCGCGTCGGCGGCGCGTTCGTGCTGCCGACGCCATCTGGACCCGCGCGGTTCGGTGTCGCGGCGATCACGACGAACATGGGATGGCCATCCGGGACAGTGACCGTCAACACCAGCGACTACACCCGGCTGTGGCAGACAACCAGCCCCACGACACTCGCGATCAGCCTCAAGCCCGGCGTCAGCTCCACGACCGCGAAGCGAACGGTAGAGCAAGCTCTCGGGCACGACCAGGCGCTGCGCGTGCAGAGCTCAGGAGAACGCATAGCGGAGGTCGAGAGCACCGTCGGTCAAGGGCTGAGGAGTCTCAGCGAGATCGCCACGTTGCTCGTGATCGCGGCCGCTCTAGCCGTCGCCGTCGCTCTTAGCGCCGTCATCTGGCAGCGACGACCGCGCCTAGCGTCGTTGAAGATCCAGGGCTACGACCGTCGTCAGCTGTGGCGTGGGCTGCTACTGGAGTGCGCGATCGTGCTCGGCATAGGCTGCGCCGTCGGAGCCATCCTCGGCGTGTATGGGCACGCGCTGGCCTCTCGTGCGCTCATCCAAATCACGGGCTTCCCGGCGCCATTCTCGATCGACATCACGCAAATTGCCGTCACGCTTGCTCTCCTGGCGGGCATCGCGATGGCAGTCATCGCGCTGCCCGGACTGCTCGCGGCGCGCGTTCCCGCGCGGGCAAGCCTTCACGAATGAGGTCCATGCGCCCACACAGCCCACATTGGCCGCGAAGCTATCCCGCATGGCTTCACGAACAGACAGAATCGTCTCGTCAGGAGCATTTGTTCGTGCCGCACAGCGCTACTGGCTCGGCGTCTTCCCGAGATTCCGTTGCGAGATGCGAGGCTGGCAGGCGCATGCCCGCGCAATAGTCGATCCGGTTCTCCGCGACCTCGCGCTGGACGCCCAGCGCGCCAAGCGACGAAGCCTCGAGGGTGCCGTCGCCTTTGCGGCATTTGTCCCGCGCCCCGCGCAACGCCCGATAATCACCGCGCTCGCGGCCTACCAGGTCATCTTCGACTACCTCGACACGCTGGCTGAGCAACCCAACCCTGACCCGATCCGCAACGGCCGTCAGCTCAACCAGGCGCTCATCTCGGCACTGGAGCCGCAAAGAACGTCCTGCGACTACTACGCCCATCACCGACAGCGCGACGACAGCGGCTATCTGGACGCCCTCGTCGACGCGTGCCGTGCCGCGCTCGCTGAACTCCCTTCCTATGCGTCCATCATGGTGCCTGTACGTCGAGCGGCCGAGAGGATCGTCGTCTACCAAAGCCTCAACCACGGCGATGCCAACCGTTCACATGACGCCTTTGCGAGATGGGCGCGCGCGCAAACACAGCCAAAGTCTGGACTGCGCTGGTGGGAGACCGCAGCCGCGGCCGGCTCCTCGCTCGGGGTGCTCGCCCTTATCAGTGCCACAGCCGACCCCGCTCTCACCCGGCAGGACGCAGAAACTCTCGACGGCGCCTATTACCCGTGGATCGGGGCGCTGCACACGCTGCTGGACAGCTTGATCGACCGCGACGAGGACACGGCCGCGCTGGGCCAGCGCAGCCTCCTCGACTACTACAGCTCGCCGACCGAGACGGCAGCCCGCCTGGAAATGATCGCGACTCAGGCTGTCCGCTACACCATGCTGCTGCCGCGCCACCATAACCACGCGATGATCCTTGCGGCGATGGCCAGCTTCTACCTATCAGACCCGCAAGCCGCGACGCCCGACGCCCGCCTCGCCAAGAACCAGGTCCTAGCGACGATGGGCGGCCTCGCCGCCCCCACCATGCTCGTGATGCGCGCCCGGCGGGCAGCGAACCTGCTCTCGGCCGACAGGACCGCTCGCGGGGAGCCGCACTCCGGCGACCGCCAGCGGGACCAGAAGCTCGACAAAAGCCCGGACACAAGAGATCCTCCGTATCAGCCCAGGGAGTAATCCAATTTAGAATATTCAACTTTTGACTTGTTCCACTAGGAAGCATCGCGTCATCATCTAAAAGCGTTGCTGTGGATCGAAGCGTGCCAGACGGTTGACACGCCAGCTTCAGAGTCACGCCTTTCGTCTAGTCAGTGCGCGGGCCGGCGGCCCTCTGCGGTCGCCGGCCCGTACATACACGCATAAATGAGGGGCAAGCCACGCAGATGAGATCTTGGAAGAGACAAGGAGGAAGATGACCGGTTGCGAACTCCTCGTGACGCCGGGGGTGGCCTCGGGCGCGGTCGAGGGCGTGGGGAGATGACCGAGGCGGGCGAGCAACTACGCCAGAGCGTGATGATCGAGCTTTCCCCCGCTCAGGTTGATCGGGTAGTGCTCTCCGCGTCCCGCAACGGCAACATGGCGGTTCTGCTTTCGGGGCTTCATGGTGCGCGAGAGGAGCTCTTCGCAGCTCCGGCGCAACTGGACGACAGTCGGCTATCCCGCTCATTGTTGGCTGGCCTGTTGATGCTGGCCTGCTTTCCACCGGACGGAAGCTATCTGGCCAACGCGGAGGTCGCACGGATTGTCCAGATTCACCCGAGTACGGTCCATCGCTACATGTCGACATTCGTGGCCGTGGGCTTGCTGGAGCGGGACCCTCGCACACGACTGTACAGGCTCGCCCAATGAGCCAAGCCGAACGTTCAACGCAGGCGCCGTTCGGGCTCGCTGGAAGCCCCGGGTCTATGAGCGACGCTCGGATTGTGAGGGTCGACTTGAGCGACGCGCAGGTCGCTCAAGTCGTGCGTAGCACTTCGGCGGGCTCAGGTCTCGCGGCATCGCTAGCCGATCTGACCGAACCGCCTACGCTCCGCGACTCGGTTGCCCCGCTCCTCCCTGATCGACACTATTCCCGCTCGGTCCTCCTTGGATTGCTCGTGCTCGGTGCGTTTCCTCCAGACGGCGGCGAGCGTGCGCTGACCAATGTGGCAGCCGAACTTGAGCTTCCGGCAGGCACGACGCACCGCTACATCGGAACCTGGCTGGCCGTCGGGCTACTCGAACAGGACCCGGCGTCACGCAGATACAAGCGAGCACTACTGCACACCGATGCGCGCTCCACGCGATCACTCTGCTACCGACCTTCGCGTCGGACATGAACCCGAGCACGGCGCACCGCTACTGTATCGACGCTCGCGGCCGTTGGGCTGTTGGAGCAGGATTCCGACACGCGACGCTACAGGCTGGCGCGATGAACGGGCATCGGCCGACGGGGCGCAGGTCGGCGGAGTCTGGTCTCTTGATGTTGGCGTCCTTTCCGGCGGACGGGAGCTATCTGGGTAACGCGGAACTCGCGCGGATGCTGGACATGAACCCGAGCACGTCCCATCGCTATGTGTCGACGCTCGTCGCGGTCGGGCCGCTTGAGCGCGACCCCGCCACCAGACGCTACAGGCGGGCCAGCTGATGAGCCGGCTAGATGTCGCGGCTGATGGGCATGTTCGCCGGGGTCTCCCGCGGGGCTGGGTGTGTCGCGGTGAGTGGCGACGGTGAGGTTCTGATCGCGCTGACCGGGGGGCAGGTCGCGGAAGTGGTGCGAGAGGCATCCGGCCTGCAAGACCCGGCAAGCCGGCTTCCCGAACTCAGTGAGCTCGACATCGTCTCCGCGGTCGTGTTGCCGCTGTTGACGGATGAGTCGTATTCGCGGTCGGTGTTGCGTGCGCTGCTGGTGCTCAACGCGTTGCCACCGGATGGCAGCGCGCGGGATCTGACAGATATCGCCAGGGACGTGGATCTCTCGCCGAGCACGACACACCGCTACCTGCACACCTGGATGGCGGTCGAGCTCGTCGATCAGCAGCCGCGTTCGCGGCGGTATTACCGCAAACGGACGGGCGATGCGAACGCGAAGCAGACGACGACAGGTGGTGGGGATGGGAACTGAGCGAAGCCTTCGAGCCTGGACCGCCGCTAATCGACATCTCCGGGGCGGACCCGGCCGTGGCCTTGCGCTGCCTGCTGATGGCGCGCGACACGTGGTCCCGCTGCGGGTTGCTCAACGATGCGGGGCAGGGGCATGATCGCCGGGTTCGCCAGCGGGGCGCGATGTGTGGCGGATCGTCTCGCGGGCGTCGCGATCCCGTCGGTCGTGCTCGAGAGCTTCCAGGAGGAGCCGATTGATCTGCGCCAGCTCGCGCAGCAGCGTCCGCTGGTGCTCTACCTCTACCCCGGCAGCGACCGATCGCCCGCAGATGGCGAGCAGACACCGCTGATGGATCAGGCGCAGCACCGCGCGTTCGTTGACCGCCGCGCAGACCTGGCAGCGCGCAGCTACCAGGCGGTAGGGGTCAGCAGCCAATCCGTAAAGGCACAGCTACGGAGCGCGCTCGCTGGCCAGCTGACTCAGAGGCTGTTCAGCGATCCAGAGCTCCAACTCGCGCGAGCGCTTGAGCTGCCGACGTTCGACCTCGACGAAGCGCGCTGGTATCACCGCCTGACGCTGATCGCCAAAGACGGGCGCGTCGAGAAGGCGTTCTTCCCTGTCGCTCGCGCCGGGCGTAGCGCGGCGCAGGTGATCACGTGGATGCAGGTACAGGGGATCTAGGCAGGTGCCGGGGATCATGGCAGCAAGGGCAGGCGACCCGTGACCGGGATCAGGAGATGGCCGTCAGGCAGACCGGAGCCCTGGAACAAGCCGACTCGCCTGCGGAGGCGATGACCGACGAGTCGCTTTCCCCGGCGAACGAATTGATCACCCTGCTGACCGGCTTCGGCCGTCGCGTCCGGGACGCGCGGCAGAAGGCCGGCATGACACAGGAAGATCTAGCGGTTGCGTCGGGTGTCGCGCGGTCATATCTGTCCGTCCTTGAGCGCGGAGGCAGGGATCCGCGACTCAGCACCATAACCCGCCTCGCCCGATCGATGGACCTCCAGCCGGGCGATCTACTAGAGGGCTGTTTAGACCGAGGCCAGCTTGACTAGGCGGAAAGACTCCCCGCCTTATTATCTGTATCATTTCTTATACTTGACTCTGCTTAGCCTATGACCTAGGTTCCACGGGCATCAACGATTCTTATAGAACGTACTCGTGAGGTTCGCGGTCACAGAACCGTCGACATCGTCTGGCGGGGGCGGCTTGACCAAGCGCACGCGGTCCAAGGGGGAGGTCCGTCACGTGCTCCAGGCCCACGGCGCCGCGTGACCTCGCGTTCGAGGTGAGCGACGAGATGATGGCCGCGACCGAACGCCTGAGGCTGCACTGGCATACCACCCATACGCTCGTCGAGCTCACCCTTGAGTACCAGCTCGAGGACCGTCGGCTACTCGGTGCCTTTGGGGGCCTGTATGAGCGAGCGGTCACTGCGTCGCTAGTGGGCACGCTTCGGCGCCTGAGAACAGAGGTCCATCACTCGCCCGGTTACCGCGGCTCCGGCGCCCTGCCGTGCATTGGTTCCGCTTGACATTCGCCGACCGCCGCGTAGCCCTGACTCCTGGCGCGAGGCGACGGCGCCCGGCGCTGACCCTCATGATCACAGAGGTCTTCGGCCCGGACACATGGAGGACTTGGGTGGGATGAGAGCCGAGACGGCGGATCGCGGGAGAGCCGAGATGAAGCTCGATGAGGGGGCTGGCTGCCCTAACCCAAGGTGGCCGGAGCTCGCTGAGCGATTGCGGCTCCGCACTAACGAGATCGGCAGCGAAATCTACAGCGACATCCGGCAGCGGGCCCCAGACCCGGCGCGCGACGTCGACCCCCGCTACCAGGACGGGGTGCGACAAACGATAGTCGCAGTCCTTGGATACGTGTTCGACAGCATCGCGGCCGAAGGGCATTGCGATCGTCCGGTCCCGCGTGCCGCCATCGAACAAGCTCGCCGCGCCGCGCGGGAGGGTACGCACGCGAGTTTGGTGATGCGTCGATATGTCGTCGCTCACGCCCGACTCGGCGCCTGCATCGTCGAGGAGGCGATTCGGTGCGGCCTGGCGACCGCGGTAGTGCTCCCGGTTAGCCTGCAGCGAGCGCAGGAAAACATGTTGGAGGAGCTGACGGCTTGCGTGGAGCACGAGTACCTAGCCGAGTGCGACGAGCTGGCCGCGCGCCCCGCATGGCATCGTGCGGAGATCGTGCGGCGCCTGCTAAGAGGGCAGGGCGTCACCTCCGAGGATCTCGACGCGCTTGGCTACAAAGTTGCCTCGCGCTGGCACGTCGGGCTCATACTGTCTGACCTCAAGGCTGCTCGGGGCGTCGGTCCCCTTCAGAACGTTGGGACCGATCTTCTTGCCGTCGACGGGGACGACGAGACAACGTGGGTTTGGCTCGGTTGGCAAGCCGAGCCTTCGGCGGAGAGCGTCAGCGCCTCGTTGCGCTCGATTGCCAGCCTATACGGGTCTGCGGGGAAGCCCCGGCTCGGACTTGATGGGCTGAGGCGGACTCACGCGGAAGCCGCGGCGGCGTGGCCGGTCGCCGGTGGGGGCGAGTCGCGTCTGGTCGAGTGCTCGCGTGTGACACTTGAGGCGGCGTTGCTTGGTGGCGGCGTGCTCGGTCCGTTGCATCAGGAAACCTATCTCGAGCCCCTGAGCAGGCTGAGGATCGGCGCTGAGGATGCGAAGGCCACCCTGAGAGCCTTTATCGCATCTGGTGGCAACGTCGCCTCTGCCAGCGCAAGCCTTGCCGTTCGCCGTAGCACCGTAGAAAGACGACTTGAGGCGATCTCGGAAGCGCTTGGGCGCGAGGTGCATGCATGTCTACCCGAGCTTGAGCTCGCTCTCCGCCTAGACGCGCTGACGTTCCTCCCGCCTCTGAGGTAGCAGCGAAGGGCATTTCGCTGTTACACGCGCCCCGCGACCACCGTATGACGGGATGGCCAGGTGACAATGCGCGATCTAGGGTCGCAGAACGTCAACCGGTCACAGTGCCTGATCGGCTCGCCTATCCCGCGGCACTTTGCCCCTTGGCCGGTGCGCTGCCAAAAGGTAAAAGTGACGTGCTAGCCGAGTTCTCTCTGTCGGCGCAATTGGGGCTCACTTTGGTGAGCCGACACGTCTTACTAACAACTAACGAGGTGAATCAACCGTGCTGCATCCACTAGCCGCGAGCACTCGCAGGGTCACGCGCATGGCATTGGCTTGCGCCGTCGCCGCGGGCATGATGGGCGCCGGCGTGATGGCGGTGCACCCGCCCAGCGCTAACGCCGGGGATTGGAGCGAGAAAGGTCAGCCAGCGAAAAGCTGGTCAATCGTCGAAAACATCGGTGAAGGGTTGCATTTCCAGTATGCGAGAGCCCGTACGACCTCCACGATCTGCGTCGGCCCGATCACGGGCAACGGCAAAATCGGATGGTCCGCCCCCTATGGCTGGGGGTGCCATGCGGAAGAAGTAGAATGGAATTACTCAGCGCTCACCGCGTACCCTGCGTTCTATAACCCGAACAACAACGAAGTCAAAGAACCCTACGGCTCCTCCGAGTTCTAAGGCGCTCCAACGTGCTCCTGGCTGGTCCGAGGAGGGCTCGGCCAGCCAGGTAGCCCGCGACCATCATGCGCACATGCCTTCACGGTCCTCGCAGCTGGCGCCCAACAAGCGCGCAGAAAACGCTATGCACTGGCGACACGCCATGAACCGGCTGGGGGCGAGATGCAGCTGTCTCGCCGCGATGGCCGCGATCACGTTCGCGTCCTGCGGTGCCCAGGGCCGGCACATCGTGACGAGCCGTGTCCCACCGCCCCGCTTCGCCGTACTCGGCAGCCGGACAGAAGACGACGAATTGCCTAGCGAAGTCACTGTGGCGTTGGCACACAGCCACAGCCCGAGGTTTAGCAACGCCGACATCGCTGATGCGCGACGCGTGCTCGCCGTCGAGCCAGTCTGGCTTGTTCCCGCGTCGGAAGGCAAGGTTTGCATCGTTCGCATCGCCTATCCGATCGCCAACGCAACGCAGCGAACCGAGCTCGCGCCGGCGATCGTGCACGCCTGCAACTCGGAAGCGGAAGCACAAGCCGGACGGCTCGTCGAAACACAAACGCTTGGGTCGTCCTCTTCAGGATGGCTTCGGATGAGAGTGATCGGAATAGCGCCCGATGGCGTTGCGGCCGTCACTATCACAGCGAAGCACGGGTTGGCCACTACGGCCGCAGTCCAGCGCAATGCTTACGAAGCGATGGTTGCCGGCCCGACCAGCGTGGTCTTTCGAACGCGTCAAGACGGACGAGTGGAACGACACGTCATTCCGCTCGGGGCCATCCCGGCGAACATCGGAGCGCCCGTCAGCCAGCCGCACAGCGTTGCCGCGGGCTGAAACCGCCGGCGGGACGGAAAGCCGGCAATAGTCCACAATCTGGTATAAGTGGGACACATGAGAGAGGTCCCTACAGCGGTGCTGGCGGTGGTTGCCGCAATTGGGTTGATCAGTATCTGCTGTAGCACGGCGGATGCCGTACTTGTAACCCAGCATCCCCTTCCGGAATATAAGTGCGGCGTCCGAACATGCACAAGCAACCAACCGACCTCGATAGTTGCCAACGGACCCAATCAACTGCTGGCTGGAGGCGTGACGTCAGGCGACGTATACGGTGTCGTGACCACCGGGCCGACGTGGAGCGTGGCGGCAGGCCCGATAGGCTCCACGGCCCAGTCGCTCACGATCGGTCCTGATGGTCACCCTTGGGTGCTCGACGCGCTGCCAGGCAGCGGTCGCGAAGTCGTCGCGGGCGTTCAGGACGTTACGCCCGGCGGTCTTGCCACGATCTACAAGTTCCCGGCAGGTCTCGGCGCTGACCTAACGGCCATCGCGTCCGGTGATGGTGCCGCCTGGTTGGTCAACGGAAATGTGGATCGCGTAGCGAGCGGCGAACCCCTGACGGAATATCTAATGGCGGGCGCGCTGCAGCCGCTCCCGCAGGCAGTGTCGCTCGTCGCAGGACCCGAAGAATCGGTGTGGGCCACGGACGGTGGCATTATCGCACAGATCACCAAGGCGGGAAAGGTGATACAGCACCCAATCGAAGACGGCGATTCGTTTGACGGGTGGGGGTTCACAGAACCCTACGGCATCGCGGTCGGCCCGGACGGCAAGATCTGGTTCGCCGAGCAGGGTCACGAACGCATCGCCAGGATGTCCGCTGACGGCGCTCTCGAAGAGTTCGTCATTCCGCAGTTCCCCGGCCTGCCTACCCCCACTCCGCGATTTATCACCACAGGCCCGGAAGGCAACATGTGGTTCACGGATCCTGGACATGACGCGGTGGGGCGGGTCACGATGAACGGCGAAGTGACCGAGTATGAACTCCCTTCGGCGTCGAACAACACCGTTCCGGAGGAAATCGTCACGGTGGGTCAGGAACTTGTGTTTGATGAGTCAGGGTCTGTTCTCGGAAGCGTAGATCCCTCAACCGCAGCCGCGTCGCAGGCGCCCCTCAGCGCGCCGCCGCTCCCGGCTGCCGTCTCGGCTGATCTCGAGAGCGAGATCGGGCCACTCTCCGTGGCTACAAGATCAGCGTTGCTGGACCATAGGCAGGTCTTCACAGTGTCCTTCAACGCGCTCGAGGCCGGGACCGCGACCTTCGAACTGACGGTGGCACCCGCGAAGCCCGGCTCCGCCGAATCCGTGGTCGCGTCTGGGCAAGGTGACTTTGATGCCACCGAAACGAAGTCGATCCAGCTTCGATTGACTGCCGCTGGCGAGCATCTAAATAGGCGTAAGCCGTGGAAGCTCACTCTGCGCGCAGAATTTGCTGGGAAGTGGAGCGGGCCATGGGATGCGACCAGGACCATCACACTGCGCGCCCAACGAGAGCCGCTAGCGAAGAAGCACCGACGACGCGGGTCTTAGCCGGCCGTGGACGCCCAGGAACAGCGCCGGCTCGCTGCTCTGCGGACGCACAGCGAGCTAGGCATAGAACAGCGGCACGGCACGACACGCCCGTGCCCGCCCTTCCGCGTTGCGCACAGCCGGTCGAGATCCACGTCATCGAGATCGAGGCCGAGCGGCTCTGCGCGGCGTAGCCCTCCATAGGAGAACAGCGCCAGCAGCAGACGATAGCGCTCCACCTTGCCGACGTGCACGCGCTGCCAATCCCCCTCGCGGCCGGGCACGTCGAGCAGCCGGGAGAGTTCGGCGCGGTCGAGCACACGTCGGGCAGCGCCTCGCGCTTCTTCGGCGTGCGCAGCGCGTGCGCTGGGATCGCGCTCCAGGTAGTCGCTCTCCACGTAGAAGCGAAAGAAGCAGCGCAGAGCCGCGACAGTGCGTGCCCGGGGCGGGGGTGGATCGAACCCAGTACCCGCGACCATCGAGAACCCCGAGAAGCCAGATTGCTGCAAAATGCCTGCTAAAGGCGGCATTCGACGGGCGGTGTCAGGACAGGGTTCGACCCCCCTCGCTCCCGTTTCCGGCCAGACCAACTTATCCCTACCAACGACGAATCAGCGCACCCGCCGGCCAAACTCAGCTCGACCCCAGCCAGGCAAGCCTGCAGGTCCTGCCTCGTTCACCCCGAGGGGTTCGCCGCCGCTGTGCTGTCGAGCGATGTTCGCCCGAAGCAGTCACGATTTCAATCTCGCCGGCACCGGTACGCGCTGCTGCGATCGGCACATAGCGAGCAACGCGACCACCGTGAACCCGCCAAATGGTGCTGCTCCACGAGGCGCAATATGCTGTCGTCATGCACAGTGACGACCCCGAGGCTCAAGAAGCATCTCGGCTAAGCCGAGAGGGCGATCCAGATGAGATTCTGTCGTTCCTGTCGGATGAAGATGTCGGTCGCGACTCGAAGCTCTACCTCATGCACTCGTACGCCTTCGGCGCGGCGGCATCCGTAGGCAAGTGCAGGATCGACGGGGAGGAGCTTCGGTTTGAGGGCGACGAGGACGAACTCCGAATCTGCTGCACTGGCGATCCGCAACACTGCTGGAACATGGCAGGAAAGCGTTCCTCGAACTAGGGAGCGATATGGGCACCCTTCTTGCGGTTGGTGCGATCACCGTCTGCGTAGCAGGTGTTTTGTTCCTAGCAACCTGGCCACTAGCGAAGGCTGTTGTTGGGGGGCCGTCAAAGAAGCCGCGTCAATCGGCTTGGAAGTCCGTGTGCTTCCTCACGGCGCTCTGGCCGATAGGCCTTCTCTTGTTGGTCGTTTCGCTCCTTGATCTTGCCGTCACCCACAAGGTCTTTGGCTCAAATGCCGGCGACAATGTCACGTTTGCGCTGCTCATTGCCGTGGTCGGAACGTTCGCGTGCGCGCAACTCGACGTCCTCAAAGCCCAATATGGCCGGACTATTGCCTGGTCCCTCGGCAAGGCGCTGCCAGACGACGGCAAGAAGCGCACGCAATTTGGCGTCGATAAGGCCCTCATCAAAGCCGCTTCCGGCACAGACCGGCGTAACGCTCTCTCCAGAGTGCTCAAGGCGTAAATCAGGATCCCCCTATCAATCCCTGAGAGATCCGCGGGGGTCGCGCCGCCCCCGCCGATCACAGTCGGTAGCTGGCCGCAGAGTGAGGACAAGCCAGGGCGCGCGACGCCCTCAGTCACGCCCGCTTCGGACAACAAGCAGCACTCATCGAAGCTCGCCCCTGCTAGCGCTTTCCGCCCAACGGCGAAGCTGGGAATGCGTCCAACCGCCCCGCGTCAGCAGACAGCAAGCGGCAATGTCGCCCTCGGACACATCCGCGCCTCCTCGTGCCCCCCACGCGGACCGCTTACGCCCGCCCGCGGCCACTCAACCCTCGAGCGACACCCCTTCGCCCCCCGAGGTCAGCCGCCGCGCCGAGACACTCCCCGGCTCGTGCTCGCCCGGTGCACTGACGACCCCGCGGCGCGCCCTCGCGCGCAGCTCGCCGGCGCGCACCTCGCGCTCGCAGTGCGGGCAGCGCACCTCGACGCGCACTTCGTGGTCGCAGGCGGCGTGCGCGACGCGGACCGGCCCGCGCCCGTCGGGCCACTGCCAGCGATCGCCCCACTGCATCAGCGCGAGCAGCGCGGGGATCAGGTCGGCGCCCTTCTCGGTTAGGCGATATTCGTGGCGCTCGGGGCGCTGTTGGTAGACGCGCTGTTCGAGGATCCCCTCGCCGAGCAGCCCGCCGAGGCGGTCGGAGAGGACGTTCGCGGAGATTCCCAGGTCCTCCTGGATCTCGCCGAAGCGGGTCACGCCGTAGGCGACGTCGCGCAGGATCAGCGGCGTCCACCACTCGCCGGCGACGTCGAGCGCACGCGCGATCGAGCACGGATGATCGCCGAGCGAGGTTCGCTTCATGCCGCGAGTGTATCGCTTGCATAAGGAGAGCGACTCGTGTAGGGTCGCGCTGACGTGGTCACTCCTTTCAAGAGAGTGACGTCAAAACCGTGGCGAGGGGACCATTGAGGTTCCCCAACGCCAAACGCCCACCGGCCCGCGGGCCGCGAGGAGGTCTGAACCCAGATGCCGATGCTCGACGCGTACATCCCCACCGGCGCCCTGACCGCCGAGGCCGAGGAGCAGCTGCTCGCCGACCTGACGGACCTGCTGATCGTCAACGAGGGCGCTGATCCGGCCAACCCCCAGGTGCGCTCGATCGCGTGGCTGTTCGTCCACCGCCCCGAGGCCGTGTACGTCGCCGGCGCGCCGGCGAGCGCGCCGCACTACCGCTTCGTCGCGTCGGTCCCCGAGGGCCAGTACGACGCCGACCGCCGCCAGGCGATGGTGCACGACATCACCGAGGCGGTGCTCGACGCCGAGCGCGGCGGGTACGAGCGCGAACCCGGTCGCGTGTGGGTGTTCACGCCGGAGATCCCCGACGGCACGTGGGGCGGCTTCGGGCGGATCGCGACGCTCGCCGACATCGCGACGCTCGCGACCGGCGACCCCGAGCGCGGCCGGCGCTATGCCGAAGAGCGCCTCGGCGCGCGGCGCGGCGCGGCGGCGCTTGCCTGAGCCCGGGCACTGCGCTCCGGCGGCGCTGGCGCTAGCGGGCGTACATCGCGTCGATCGCCGCGGCGTACTTCGCGGCGATCGGCTTGCGTCGCAGCTTCATGGTGGGCGTCAGCTCCTCGCCGCCCGGCTGCCACTCCTGCGCGAGGAGCGTGTGTCGCTTGATCTGCTCGACGCGACTGAGGCTGGCGTTGGCGCGCTCGACGCCTGCCTTCACCTCGGCCTGGATCGCCGGCGCGGCCGCGAGCTCGGCGGCGGTGGCAGCGGCCAGTCCATGCGCGGTGGCGAAGCTCGCCGCGGCGACCGGGTCGAGCACGATCAGCGCGGTGTTGTAAGGGCGCCGATCGCCGATCGCGACCGCGCTGCCGATCAGCGGGCACGCCGCCTTGAGCTTGTTCTCGATGTTCGCCGGCGACATGTTCTTGCCGGCCGAGTTGATGATCAGCTCCTTCTTGCGGTCGACGATGCGCACGTAGCCGTCGGCGTCGATCTCGGCGATGTCGCCGGTGTGCAGCCAGCCGTCGGGGTCGATCGCCTCGGCCGTGCGCTCGGGGTCGTTGCGATAGCCGCGCATCACGATCGGGCCGCGCACGAGCAGCTCGCCGTCGTCCGCGAGCGAAAGCTCAACCCCGGGGATCGGCACGCCGACGGTGCCGATGCGGATCGCGTCCTGGGGATTGATGGTCGCGATCAGCGAGGTCTCGGACATGCCCCACACCTCGCAGATCGGCAACCCGAGCGCGGCGAAGAACTCGAGCACCTCGGCGGCGATCGGAGCCGCCCCTGAGACGAGCGAGCTGACCTGGTCGAGGCCGATCTGCGCGCGCAGCTTGGAGAAGATCGCCGCGTCGGCCTGCGCGCACGCGGCGCGTAGCTCGCTCGCGACCGGTTCGCCGGCCTGCTCCGCGCGCACGAGCTCGAGTGCCCGCTCCAGCGCGTCGGCCACAGCCGCACGCCTTTGCTCGTCGGGCTCGGCGGCGAACCCCGCTTCGAGCCCAGCCTTCAGCTTCTCCCAGATCCTCGGCACTCCGCCCCAGACCGTCGGGCGCGCGTCGATCACGGCGGGCATCAGCTGCTGTATGTCGCTGACGAACGTCGCGCACGCCCCCGAGATGAGGCTTCCGTAGTGCGAGATGCCGCGGTCGGCCAGGTGCGCCATCGGCAGGTAGGAGACCACGCGCCCGGCCGGCTCCACCGGGAACAGGCAATCGAGCAGTCGCGCCTCGGCCATGAGGTTGTCGTGCGTCAGCTCGACCGCCTTCGGCGGCCCGGTCGTGCCCGAGGTGTAGATCAGCGTCGCGACGTCTTCACCGATCACCTGGCGCCAGGAGGACTCGAGGTCGAAGTCCTCGCGCCCGCCGGCTTCGAGCTCGGACAGCGTGCGCGCGCCGGCCGCCTCGCCGTCGATCAGGAACACGTGCTCCAGCGATGCCAGCCGCTCGGCGACTCCCAGCACGAGCTCGGCGAACTGCGCCTCGGTCACGACCACGCGGCACTGCGCGTGCGCGAACAGGTACTCGGCCTGCTCGAGCGAGGAGGTGTTGTAGATCGAGAACGGGATCGCTCCCAGGTGCATCGCGGCGGTATCGACGATCACCGCCTCGGGGCGGTTGGCGAGCATGATCGCGACGGTGTCGCCGCGAGCGACGCCCAACGCGGCCAGTCCCGCTGCCAGCTTCCGCACGCGTCCGGCGTACTCGCCCCAGGTGATCTCGTCCTCGCCGCCGGGCGTGCGCAGCGCGACCCGCTCGGCGTGGGTCTCGGCGGTCCGCTGGAAGGCCTCGCACAGCGTCGCCGCGTCCAGCGCGAGACCCTCGCGCGTCGCCGGTTGCGTGACCGCGCTGCTCACGCGAGAGAGCGTACGCCAGCGGCCCGCAGCCTGCGTCAAGCTGGCACACGCGATGGCGAACCTGAGGGAGATATGGCGCGTGCTTCACCATCGCGACTTCCGCTACCTGTGGCTGGCGCAGTCGACGAGCGTGATCGGCGACAAGCTCGTGCTGGTCGCGCTGGCGCTGTTCGTGATCGAGCACACCGGCAGCACGACCGATCTCGGCCTGGTGCTGGCCGCGCAGAGCCTGCCGTTGGTCACCTTCCTGCTGCTTGGCGGGGTGTGGGCCGACCGCCTGCCGCGCCACCGGGTGATGTTTGCCACCGACCTCCTGCGCTTCACGCTGCACGGGCTGCTCGCCGCGCTGATCTTCTCTGGCACGGCGAGCATCTGGCGCGTGGTGGTGATCGAGGTGCTGTTCGGCAGCGCCGAGGCGTTCTTTCGCCCGGCGGCAAACGGGCTGCTGCCACAGACGGTGCCCGAGCCGGACATCCAGCAGGCGACGGCGATCACCGGGATCTCGAGCAACATCGCCGAATTCGCCGGCCCGGCGCTCGCCACGGCGCTCGTGCTGGGGGTGGGCGCCGGCTGGGCGTTCGCGCTCGACGCGACCACGTTCGCGCTGAGCGCCGGGTTCCTCACGCGCGTGCGGCCGCGAGAGCGCACGGCCACCGCACCGGCTGGCGCGCCGGGCGAGGCGGGGGCGAAGCGAGCGAGCGTGTGGCGCGAGATCCGCGAGGGGGCGCACGAGGTCCGCTCGCGCGCGTGGGTGTGGGCGACGCTGGCGGCGTTCTGCGCGGCGCTGTTCTGCGGCCTGGCGCCGTGGTTCGTGCTCGGGGGAGTGGTGGCGCGCCAGCAGTACGGCCACATCGCCGTCTACGGCATCGTCGAGGCGATGATCGGGCTCGGCACGATCGCGGGCTCGCTGGTGGGGGTCGGCTGGCGCCCGCGCCACCCGATGCGCTTCGCGATGCTCGCGATCCTGGTGTGGCCGCTGGCCGCGATCCTGTACGCGACCGGCGTCACCCTGTTCGTGGTGATCCCGGCGACGATCCTCGCCGGCGTCGGGATCGCGCTGTTCGACGTGTGGTGGTTGACCGCGCTCGCCGAGCGCATCCCCACGGACGCGCTCTCGCGCGTGACGTCCTATGACTGGATGGTCTCCGGCGGGCTGCTGCCGGTCGGCTACCTGCTGGCGGGGCCGCTGGGCAAGTCACTCGGTTCCGTCAACGTCCTGATCGCTGGCTCGGCGATCGCGTTCGTCGCCCTCGCGCTGGGACTGCTTCCGCGCGAAACGCGGATGCTCGAACGCCTGGGGTCCGGGCCCGTACCGCCGCGAGGAGACGAGCAGCTGTGGAGCCTGCAGCATCGATCGTGAACGGGAGAGCTGGACACGGGAAGCCGTAACCTGCACTTGACATGGACTTCCTCGTAGCCAGGGACGACCTGCACAACTGCCGTTTCGAGGACGCTCCGGCGCCCGAGCCGGGCCCGGGCGAGGCGCTGCTGCGCGTCGACGCGTTCGGGCTGACGTCGAACAACATCACCTACGCGATGTTCGGCGAGGCGATGTCCTACTGGGACTTCTTCCCGGCACCGGAGGGCTGGGGGCGCGTGCCGGTGTGGGGCTTCGCGGAGGTGCTCGCGAGCGAGGTGCCGGAGCTCGAGACGGGCGCGCGCGTGTTCGGCTACCTGCCGCCCTCGCGCGAGCTGCTGGTGGCGCCGGCGCACGTGAGCGCGCACGGCTTCACCGACTCCTCGGCGCACCGCGCGGCGCTGCCGCCGGCGTACAACCGCTACGCGCGCACGGACGCCGACCCGCTCTACGAGGCAGAGCACGAGGACCAGCAGATGCTGCTGCGCCCGCTGTTCCTGACCTCCTACCTGATCGACGACTTCCTCGAGGACTCAGACTTCTTCGGCGCGGAGACGATCGTGCTGTCGAGCGCGTCGAGCAAGACGGCGAGCGCGCTGGCGTTCCAGCTGTCGCTGCGCGAGGGCGTGCTCGTCGTCGGGCTCACCTCGAGCAGGAGCGCCGAGTTCGCACGCACGCTCGGCGTGTACGACCACGTGCTGGCCTACGACCAGCTCGAGTCGCTGCCGGAGGGGCGCGCGGTGTACGTCGACATGGCCGGCGACGCGCAGCTGCGGGCGGCCGTCCACGGTCACTACGGCGAGCAGCTCGCGCACTCGGCGGTCGTCGGCGCCACGCACCACGAGCGCATGGGCCAGGTTCCGGACGCGCTGCCCGGCCCGCGCCCGGCGTTCTTCTTCGCGCCCGACCGCGCGAGCAAGCGCGCCGCCGACTGGGGCGCCGATGGCCTGCAGCAGCGGATGGCGGACGCGTGGCACCCGTATGTGGCGTGGGCGTGCGGCTGGCTGCAGGTCGACCACGGCCACGGAGCGGACGCGCTGCAGAGCGCCTACCTGAACCTGCTCGACGGGCGCATCGACCCCGCGCGCGCGGACGTGCTGTCGTTGTAGGACCGCGCGCGCGTCAGACCTCGAGCACGAGCTTGCCGGTGTTCTCGCCGTGGAACAGCCGCAGCAGAACCTGCGGGAAGTTCTCCAGGCCGGCGGCGATTTCCTCGCGCGAGACGAGCTTGCCGGATGCGAGCCAGCCGGCCATCTCCTGCACCGCCTCGCCGTAGCGCGGGAGGTAGTCGCCCATCGTGAAGCCGGTCATGCTCGCGTGGTTGACGAGCAGCGAGAGGTAGTTGGCCGGACCGCGCAGCCCGCTCGTGCTGTTGTACTGGCTGATCGCCCCGCAGATGACGACGCGCGCGTAGCGGGCGAGGTGCGCGAGGGCGGCGTCGAGGATCTCCCCGCCGACGTTGTCGAAATATATTTGGATGCCCTGGGGGCACTGTTCGCCAAGCGCCGCGGTGACATCTTGCGCCTTGTAGTCGATCGCCGCGTCGAAGCCAAGGTCCGCGACCACGTGGCGGCACTTCTCGGGCCCGCCGGCGATGCCGACGACGCGGCACTCCTTGAGCTTGGCGATCTGGCCGACGAGCCCGCCGACGGCGCCGGCGGCGCCGGAGACGACGACGGTGTCCCCCGCCTTGGGCTGGCCGATGTCGAGCAGGCCGAAGTACGCGGTGACGCCGGGCATCCCGAGCGCGCCCAGGTACACGGGCAGCGGCGCGAGGCTCGTGTCGAGCTTGAACACGCCCTTGCCGTTTGCGATCGCGTACTCCTGCACGCCGAGCAGCCCGCCGACGTGCTCGCCGACGGCCACGTCGGGATCGTTGGAGGCGATCACCTCGCCGGCGGCGAACGCGCGCATGACCTCGCCGATGCCCACCGGCGGGATGTATGAGCGCCCCTCGTTCATCCAGCCGCGCATCGCCGGATCGAGCGAGATGTAGGCGATCTTGACGAGCACCTCGCCGTCTCCCGGCTCGCGCACCGGCTCCTCCACATAGGTCCAGTCGCTCGGCTTGGGCAGGCCGCTCGGGCGCGCTGCGAGTCGGAACTGGTGGTTTACGGCATCCATGGCGTTGCCTCTCCTCTTCCTGCGGACACGTTGGCGTGAGAGTATTGCGCCGCCCGATCCAGCAACGGACCCAAGGAGCCACGACATGCCCGACATCGAGTTCCCCACCAGCGCCGGCAGCGCCACCGGCTACCTGGCCGCGCCCGCCGGCGAGCACGGCCCGGGCGTGATCGTCCTGCAGGAGTGGTGGGGCGTGGACGAGCACATCCGCTCGCTGTGCGACCGCCTGGCCGCCGAGGGCTTCTACGCGCTCGCCCCCGACCTGTACAAGGGCGAGACGACCACGCAGCCGAGCGAGGCGCAGCAGAAGATGATGGCGCTGTCGATGGGCGAGGTCGAGCTGGAGATGTGCGGAGCGGCCGAGTATCTCGCCGCCCAGCCCGGCTTCGAGGGCGCGGGCGTGGGTGCGATCGGCTTCTGCCTCGGAGGCGGCCTCGCGGTGTGGGCGGCGGCCACCTGCCCGAACATCGCCGCGGCGGTGACGTTCTACTACGTGATGCCCCACGGCAAGCCGGACTTCAGCGCGATCCGCGGCCCGGTGCTCGGCCACTTCGGCACCGCCGACGAATTCATCCCGACCGAGGACGCGAACAAGCTGGAGGCCGAGCTGAAGGACGCGGGGGTCGACACGACCTTCTACTACTACGACGGCGCGGGGCACGCGTTCGTCAACGACACCAACCGCCTGGGTACGCACGACCCCGAGCTCGCCCAGCTGGCGTGGGGGCGCACGGTCGACTTCCTGCGCTCGGCGCTCGCCTCCTGAGCCGCGTAGAGCCCTCCCGCCGCCGGCCGACGAGCTTGCCAAAGCGCGCGTCGACGCTCGCCCTGACGAGCACGCTCGCGTGCGCGGCCGTGCTCGCGGGCGCGAGCTCGCTCGCCGACTCGCGGGCACACACCTCGCTGAGCGCCGACGTCACGCCCGCGACCGCGTCCGAAGCGCAGTGGTCGGCGCCCGCCGTCCTCGGCGCGTGCCCGGCGGTGGGGCAGGCGCGCGTGGTGTTCCCGAGCGACAGCCCGAGCCAAGCGACGGGGCCGGGGGCGATCGTGTGGAGCGCCGGCTCGAGCTGCCCCGGCGGCGAAGGCGCGCGCGTGGCGGCGATCGGCGCCGACGACGAGCCCGGCGCGAGCGTCATCCCGCGCACCGCCGCCGGTCGCCCGCTCGCGCCGCGCGGCGCGCTCGTAGCCAGCGGCGCTCCCCGTGGACAGATCGTGATCGCCGGCTCCTCGACACGCGCCGCGAGCGTCGGGCTGCTGATCCAGGGCCCCGCCGGCGGGCCGTTCTCGGCACTGGCGCCCGCCGCGGGCGCGAGTGCGCCGATGGCGCTCGCGACGGCGTACCTGGGCGACGTCGCGCTCGCCTCCCCGCCCGCGCCCAGCAGCTCGCCCGCGGGCGCCTCTCAGTCCGTGCCCGCCCCCTCATCCGCGGGCGCAGGCGCCAGCACCGCGGGGATCGACGTCCACGTCGAGCGCTTCTTCGCGCATGGCTTCGTTCGCAACGTCGCCACGCGCGGCGCGGGCGCCGGCGCGGTGCGGGCGCTGACGCTCGCGATGGACTACCGCAGCGAAGCGCTGGCGGTGTGGGCGCAGGGCGGCTCGATCTACGCCCGCCTGGTGGCGCAGCGGGGAGCGCCGGGTCCGCTGCAGCGGCTCGCGCCGGCAGATACCCACACGCGGATCGCGGCCGTGCTCAGCGACGACCGTCGCGCGATCGTCGCGTGGTCGGCGCAGCGCGGGAGCGAGACGCTGGTCTACCTGGACCGCTCCGCGGTCGGCGTGCGCTTCGGCTCGCCGCAGCTGCTGGAGCGCTTCCGCGACCCCGACGGCCTGCAATCCCCCGCCGCGTCTCCGAGCCTCGTGCGCCTGAGCTCGGAGACCGTGATGCTCGCGTGGGCGGGATCCGTGGGCGGGCACTGGGTCATACGCGCCGCGCCGGTGGACCTGAACGGCTTGGGTGCCGTCGACACGATCGCCGCGCCCGGCGGGGACGCGCTGCTCGCCGATCTCGCCGCGGGACCGGCCGACGACGCGTTCCTGCTGTGGAGCGAGCCGGAGCCGACGGAGTCCGGCGCGCCCGACATGCGGCGCCAGGCGCTGTTCGCGGCACGCGGGTTCGACGTCGCGCCGCCGCGTGCGCTGTTCGGCGAACCCGAGCAGGTGGCGCCACCGGCGCCCGTCGGCGACGCGAGCGTGGCGCTCGACCCGAGCAGCGACCGTGCGCTCGCCGTGTGGCAGGGCGAAGCCGGCTCAATCGAATTCTCGGTTGGCGTCGGCACGAGGGGCCCGTGAGGGGCTCACCGGGCGGGCGCACCGCGCGAGCGGCGGCGTTTAGGGAAGGATGCGCGTGAATGGATAGGGACTACGAGCGCCAGACGCACCGGGCGGAGGACGTCCACTGGTGGTATCGAGGGCGGCGCACGGTGCTCGACGGGGTGCTCGCGGGACTCGGGCTGCCGGCAGGCGCGCGCATCCTCGACGCCGGCTGCGGCAGCGGGCGCAACATGGTCGAGCTCGCCCGCCTCGGCACGGCGACGGGCGTCGAGCTATCCGAGACGAGCGTCGAGCTCGCACGCGAGCGCGGCGTCGGCGAGGTGATCGCCGGCTCGGTGCTGGAGATGCCGTTCGCCGAGGACAGCTTCGACCTGGCCGTGAGCCTGGACGTGATCGAGCACCTGCAGGACGACCTGGCCGCCCTGCGCGAGTTCCGCCGCGTGATCGCCCCCGGCGGCGCGCTGCTCGTGACCGTGCCCGCCTACCAGTGGCTGTGGAGCGGACACGACGTGATCAACCATCACCACCGCCGCTACACCCGTCGCTCGCTGCAGCGCGTCGCCGAGCAGGCGGGCTGGTCCCAGGTGCGCACGACCTACTTCAACTCGCTGCTGCTGCCCCCGGCGATCGTGCTGCGCTTGCTCGAGCGCGTCAACAGGGGCAAGACGACCGAGTCGAGCCTCGACCTGTGGGTACCGCCTCGCCCCGTCAACTGGCTGCTCGAGCGCCCGCTCGCGCTCGAGGCCGCGCTGATCGCCCGCGGCGGGCGCATCCCGGCGGGATTGTCGCTGCTGGCGGTCTTTCGCTGAGCGGCGACGGATGGTGCCATATCACGGCACCATCCGGTGCCATGTTGTGGCACCGTTACAGCGGCGGCGCGTCGGCGGCCACCGGGGTGTGCACGCGGAAGGTCCAGGCGCGGTTGACGAAGAACGTGGTGACGGTGACGACGGCCGTCGCGCACACCTGAGCCACGAGCTTGTCGAGTTGCGCGTCGTGGACGAACACGTACAGCAGCCCCTCGTTGACGGCGAGCCCGCCGCTCTGCACGATCCCCCAGCGGACCGGCGTGAGCGCGTCGCCGACGTGCTCGCGGAACGTCCAGCGGCGGTTGAGCAGGAAGCCGTTGGTGGCTCCGACGGCGAACCCGATCGCCGACGCCGCCAGGTACCAGACGCCGAACACCTTCAGCAGCACCGTGTAGACGGCGAGCGTGAGCAGCGTGTTGGACACGCCGACGATGCCGAACTTCACGAACTGCACGAGTACCGGCGCGTTCACCCTGTCCAGGGGCGCAGGCAGTCGCGATGGCCGTGGCGCTACGCTGGTGGGCGAAATCTCGGTGTCGGCGCGCTCGGAGGTCATCCGTAGACAGGATGAACGATAAATTGAGCGGCGGCTTAAGCGGCTTGTGGAAGATGAATTCGAGGCGGCGGTCTCGGTAGCGTCGCCCGGAAGGCAACGACCATGTCAGATACCCAGCTTCGCACCCCCACCCTGCTCAGCGTGGTCGCGCCCGTCTTCAACGAGGAGGAGCTCGTCGAGGACTTCGTCGCCCGCGCCAGCGCAGCGGTCGCCGACTACGAGTTCGAGCTCGTGCTCGTCAACGACGGCAGCTCCGATCGCACGCCCGAGCTGCTCGATCGCATGGCCGCCGGCGACCCGCGCGTGCGCGTCGTGCACCTGTCGCGCAACTTCGGCCACCAGGCCGCGCTGACGGCCGGGCTGGAGCACGCGGTCGGCGATGTCGTGGCGATGATCGATGCCGACCTGCAGGACCCCCCCGAGCTGATCCCCGAGATGATCGCCCAGTGGAGCCAGGGCGCCGACGTCGTCTACGCGGTGCGCAAGCAGCGCGAGGGTGAGACCGCCTTCAAGCTCGCCACCGCGTCGTGGTTCTACAAGCTCTTCGACAAGCTCGCGCAGGTCGACCTCGAGCCCAACTCGGGCGACTTCCGGCTGCTCGACCGGCGTGCGCTGAACGCGCTGCTGGCGATGACCGAGCGCTCGCGCTTCCTGCGCGGCATGACCGTGTGGGTCGGCTTCACCCAGACCGCCGTTCCCTACCAGCGCGACGCGCGCCACGCTGGCGAGACCAAGTACACGCTGCGCAAGATGCTGCGCTTCTCGCTCGACGCGATCGCCTCCTTCTCACATCTGCCGCTGCAGCTCGCCACCTACGTCGGGCTGCTCTCGGCCAGCGTCGCGTTCATCGCGATCCCCGTCGTCATCGGCCTGCGCATCGTCGGCTCCTACCTGCCGGGCTTCGGCTCGATCACGATCGCGATCCTGCTGCTCGGCGGCATCCAGCTGATCGCGCTGGGCGTGATCGGCGAGTACGTCGGGCGCATCTACGACGAGGTCAAGCATCGCCCGCTGTACATCGTGCGCGAGGAGCGCAACCGCCCAAGCCACACCAACGGGCGCATCGCCGCACTCCCCGCCAGCCGCGCGGGGCTGCCCGCGCGTGCGCCCGAGGGCATCGTCCAGTAGCGCCGCAATGAGCCCGGAGGAGACCTTCGCCGACGACGATCCGCTGGGCAGCGACCATCGCACCGAGCGCGTCCGGATCGAGACCGAGCGCCACCGCATCGAGGGCGTGCTGACGCTCGCACGCGACGGCTACCGCAGCCGTGTCTCAGACGTGCTGAACGCCTCCGAGCGCGACTTCATCACGCTCACCGACGTCACCGTCGCGCCGCTCGACGGCGGCCCGCTCGAGCTGCACCCGTACATGAGCCTCGCCCGCCGCCACATCGTGTTCGCGGTCGCCGCCGCCGAGCAGCCGTAGGCCGGCACCGCCGGGTGCGCCGCGCGAGCGGGAGCGGGGGCGGCGCGTTCTCGCGACGCTAGCTCTCGCGCACGCAGCCGATGCGCGCGACCTGGACGTAGATCTCATCGCCGCCGTCCGACGCCGTCACGATCACCCAGCCGGGGGGCGCCACGATCGCGCCGCTGCCGCGGCGCAGGCCGTCGCGCGAGTTGACGATCTTGTTGAGGATGTCCTCGACGTCCTCCGCGACCTCGATCTCCGTCTCGTCAAGCAGGATGCGCGCCATCTGGGCTCCTTCCTCGTGCGCGTATCTCGCGCTGTTCTCAACTGGTTGAGTGAACAATCCTAACCCAACGACGGCCGCGCGACGCTCAGGGGGGGGCCGAGCGGCGTTCACGAGCGGGCCGGGCGGCGTTGCCGAACGGGCGGAGCGGCGTTCAGGGGGTGAAGCTGCTCGCGCTGAAGACGGTGCCGATCGGCGCGGAGCTGTTGGTTACGGCGATAGGGCCCGCGCCCGCCCCCGCCGGCACCGTCACCTTGATGCTCTTGGACGACACCGACTTGATCGTCGCCGCGACACCGTCGAAGCTGACGGCCGAGTCGGCGTTGAAGCCGACGCCCTTGATCGTCACCTTCGTCCCCGGACCGCCGCTCTCGGGCTTGATCGACGTGACCGACAGCGTCGGCGTGAACTTGCCCTTGCTGGTCAACGTGCCGAGCGGTGTCGTCACCGAGACCTTGCCCTTGGCCGCTCCGTCGGGCACGATCGCTTCGACCTGCATCGTCGACAGAATCCTGAAGCTCGCCGCCAGCTTGCCGAACTCGACCTGCGTCACCCCGCCCAGCGCGCTGCCTTCGATCGTCACGACGCTGCCCGTGATCCCCGAGCTCGGCGTGAAGCGGTCGAGCTTCGGGGTGTCCGACACGACCACGGCCGTCGCCGCGGAGTCGGCCGGAACGCCGGTGCCGTCCGCGTTGGCGGCCGTTTCCTGAACGCGGATCGTGGCCCCGACGTCGCTCGCACCCAGTTTGTAGCTCTGGCCGGTGGCGCCTTCGATCGCCACGCAGCCAGTGCCGGAGGCGTTGCAGCGCTGCCATTGATCGGAGCTCGACGTCGGGGAGTTCGTCCACGAGCCCGCCGTCAGGGTCAGCGTCTGGCCCTGTTCGGCGATCCCGGCGATGGTCGGCGGGGAGGTGTTTTCGGGGCTGCCGGCGGTCGCGAACGCGCCCAGGCCGACCGGGCTGCCGACGCCCGTCGGACCGTCGTAGCCGACGGCCGCCTGGCAGGAGGTCGCTTCCCCGCAGGACCCGTTGCTGCCCGTGAGCACGTCGTAGAGGTCGTCGCCTTCGCCGAGGTGCGCGTACAGCGTCGCCGCCGGGAAGTCGACCCCGTGCGCGCCGCCCGCGAGCGCGAACTCGGCCGCGATGATCGGCGATGCCACCGACGTGCCTCCGAAAACCGTCCACCCGGTCGGCTGGCCGGTGCCTTCCGGCGTGCTGTCGTACACGTCGACGCCCGTGTTCGGATTGCCGACCGCCGACACATCCGCGACCGAGCGCTCGCTACCGCAGCCGGTGTTCGCGAAGTCGGCCAGCGCGCTCTGCCATGCCGGCGCCGCGAAGATGACGCTACAGCCACTGCCACCTTCATCCCACGCGGTGCTGCGCCACACTTCTTTCTTGTCCGTGAGGCTCGTTCCGCCGACCCCGACGACGTCCGGAGAGTCAGCCGGGAAGTTGGCGGCGGCGGGTTCTTCGGGGCAATCGGTGTTGAGATAGCCGCAGTCGCCCGACGCAGCCGTCACGACGACGCCCGGCTGTTCGTAGTCATCGGCGTTCAGTTCGGAGTAGTAGCTCGCGAGCGCGGGTTCCTCGCCGGCGGTGTATGAGTTGCTGATCTCCGTCGCTCCCAGGTTCACGGCCGCGTTCACCCCCGCGCCGAGGTCCGACAGTTCCGCCTTCCTGGTCTCCACCAGCAGCACGCGACAGCTCTGGCAAACGGCGTGCGCCATCTGCACGTCGATCGATATCTCGCCCGCCCATTCCCCGCTCTTCGGCGGCAGCGGGCTCGGCTTGCCTTCCTCGTTGACCTTGCTGAAGCAGCCGTTCGCGCTCGTGCACGCCGGCAGGCCGAACTCCTCGTCGTAGACGCCCAGGTCCGCTTCCGCGGTCGGATCGTCATACGCGTCGACGACGGCGATCGTCTGCGTGTACGAGGCGGCCGTTTCATCCGGCAGCGAGTACGCGGAGTGCAGGTCCTGCGGGGTCAGGTATCCGGGGATCGGGTTTTCGTTTTCCACGGCCGGGTGTGCGCCGGCGGCCGCTTCCGCGGCCTGCGCGGCGGCTCTCTGCTCCAGTTCGGCGCCGCTGAGCGACGCGGAGACCAGGCGCAGCGCGGTGCACGCCGCCGCGCTCGGCGCGCTCGCGCCACACACGCGCGCGGCGCGGTAGGACGACTCCGTCGGCGCGGCCGTCGGCGCGGCCGGCTCAGACACACTCGCGACTGACGCGCTCGCGCTCGCGACCCCTGCGGTCAGCGCGCCGAGGGCGAGCAGCGCCAACGCCGCAAGCATCCACCGAAGCGCCGGCTGGCGCCCCTCCCCAGAGCGAGCCCTCCCCATGCCGTCAATCGTACCCCCTCGACATCAAAAAATCGACATGTAGACACAGTGCGGTTTCTGGGCTCATGCCCGGGCTGAGCTCGGAATCGAGCCGATCGAGCCCGCACCGGCCACCGACGGGGTCCGCCATCTGCGAGCATCCGACCGTGGCAGCCGACCTGACCAGCCGCCTCGAGATCGCCGGCGCCCGCGCAATCTGCGCGCTGCCGCCGGGCGCCAAGCGCCGCATCGCCGGCGCGCCCGTCCGCCGCGACGGGCTGGAGCTCGACCTCGACACGCAGGTACTGCTCAAGCTCGCCGAGCGCAATCCGCCGCCGCCCGCAGCAAGCCGCACGCCCGCCGGCGCGCGCGAAGAAATCCGGCGTTCCGCGAACGTCGTCGCCGGACCCACGATCGCGCTCGCAAGCGTGCACGAGACAACCATCGCCGGCGCCGACGGGCCGCTGCGCGCGCGCCTGTACGTCCCCGAGGAGGCACAACACGCGAGCGCCGGACCGCTGATCGTCTACTACCACGGCGGCGGCTGGGTGGTCGGCGATCTCGACACCCACGACCAGCCCTGCCGGCTGCTCGCGAACGCCTCCGGCGCGCGCGTGCTCAGCGTCGACTACCGGCTCGCGCCCGAGCACCGCTTCCCCGCACCCGTGCACGACGCGCTCGCCGCCTTCTACGACGCCGTCTCGAGCGCCGAGCGGCTGGGCGCCGATCCCGCGCGGATCGCCGTCGCCGGCGACAGCGCGGGGGGGCACCTCGCGGCGGTCACCGCCCAGCTGGCGGCGGCCGCACCCGGCGGCCCCGTCCCGGCGTTCCAGCTGCTGATCTACCCCGTCACCGACCTCGTCGAGGTGTCCAGGTCGCGCCTGGAGTTCGCCGAGGGCTTCCTGCTCACGAAGGAGAGCATGGACTGGTATGAGGAGCAGTTCCTCGGCGCCGACGGCGACCGCCGCGACCCGCGCGCCTCGCCGCTGCTCGCCGCAGACCTCAGCGCCGTCGCGCCCGCGCTCGTCGTCACCGCCGGCTTCGACCCATTGCGCGACGAGGGCGAGGCGTACGCCGCACGGCTGCGCGCCGCGGGCGTGCGCACGATCCTGCGCCGCCACCCCGGCTACGTCCACGGCTTCATCCACGTGCTCATCGGCGGCACCGGCCCGCGCGAGGCGGTCGCCGAGATGGGCGGCGTGCTGCGCGCCGCGCTCGCCGACTGAGCGGCCGCTCAGTCGGCGTGTGTGTCCCCGGACGCGTCCTCCTCGCTCGGCGCTCCGGCCTCCTGATCGTCAGAGCTCTTGAGGCCGTCGACGAGGCTGCCCGCCTTGGCGCTCGCGTTATGGATGCGCTCGCGGTACTTGCCGCCGGTGCGCTCGTCCGCGGTGCTCGCGACCTTCTCGACCGCCTCGTGGATCTTGTCGCTGCGCTCGACCGTCGCATCCACGGCCTTCGTCTTCAGGTCCTTGAGTCTGTCTGAGAGTCCCATCGCTGCCTTTCAAGGTCGTTTCGTGGCCGTCCGTCCAGAGCACCGTCGCTGGCCATGCTACTCCCCGGCCGGCCGGCGACGCCGGGCGTCCGGCCAGATGGCGGAGCATTCCGGTTGACAGAGGATTTCTCTGTCTGTAAAGATACTGGCTCGGTATGGTCGCCACGCCCGTCAGCGATGCGAGCGCGTCGCGCTCCCCACAGCCACGAGCCGTCTCCGCGCGCGAGCGACTGCTGGGAGCCGCGCTCGCGAGGTTCGACGCCGAAGGGGCGCTGGGCGCCACGCTCGAGGACATCCGCCGCGACGCAGGCGTCAGCGTTGGCGCGCTCTACCACCACTTCCCCGACAAGGCTGGGCTCGCCGGCGCCCTGTACGCCCAGCTGACCGGCGACTTCCAGGACGGCTTCCTCGCCGAGCTGCGCTCCCGCTCGAGCGCCGAGGACGGCGTCAAGGCCGGCGTGCGCTTTCACCTGCGCTGGGTCAGCGCCAATCGCAGCGCCGCCGCGTTCCTGCTCGCTGGGCGACCCGTCGAGGACGCCGAGCTGCGCGAGCACAACCGCTCGTTCTTCGCCGACGCGACCGCCTGGTGGCAGCTGCATGTCCACTACGGCGTCCTGCGCGACCTGCCGTTCGACCTGATCCACGCGCTGTGGCTCGGGCCCACGCAGGAGTACACCCGCCACTGGGTCGCCGGGCGCGCCAAGCGCGTGCCGGCGAGCGTCGCCCGCGTCCTCGCCAACGCCGCGTGGCAGACCCTCGAGGAGACCCCATGACGTTCTACGAAGACCTCGTATCAGGCGGACGCCAGCACGCCGACACGCTCGTGCGCGTGCAGCGCGCAGCCGACCGCGCCGTCGTCACGCTCGACGACCCCGACAAGCTCAACGTGCTCAGCGCGCCGCTCGTGCAGCAGCTCAAGGCCGCGCTCGAGGAACTGCTCGCCGACCGCGCGATCCGCGCGGTCGTGCTCACCGGCGCCGACCCCGGCTTCTCCGCCGGCGGCGACCTGCGGATGATGGCCGACACGCCCACCGCGCTCGCCGCGCCCGAGGGCACCACCGGCATCTGGCGCTGGATCCGGTACGAGTTCGGCGCGATCGTGCGGCTGATCGCGCGCAGCGACGTCGCCTTCATCGCCGCCATCAACGGCCCCGCCGCCGGCGTCGGCCTCGCGTGGGCGCTCACCTGCGACCTCGCCGTCGCCTCCGAGCGCGCGCGCATCGTGCCCGCCTTCGGGCGCCTCGGGCTGCTGCCCGAGGTCGGCACCTCCTGGGCGATCACGCGGCGGCTCGGCTACCAGGGCGCGTTCGCCTACTACGCCGGCGGCGAGCAGCTCGACGCGCAGCGCGCCCACGAGCTCGGGCTCGTCCACGAAGTCGTCGCCCACGAGCAGCTGCTCGCCGCCGCCGACGCCTGGTGCACGCGCATCTGCGCGCTGCCCGCGCACGCGCTCGCCATGACCAAGCCACTGCTGCGCGCCGCCGCCGACGGCAGCTGGGAGAGCACCCTCGCAATGGAGGAGTTCGCCGAGCCGCAGTGCTTCACCACCGGCGCGTTTCAGGAGGCCGTGCGGGGGATGCTGCCGAACGGGTAGTACGTAGTCGGTGCGGCGTACACCGCCTTCTAGTCACCCGCGGCCCGCTCGAGTTCGGCTATGTAGTGCGCGCTGCACTCGGGTCCAGTGACACTCGTGGGGTTGATCGGCCGAGTTGTTCGCAAGCGTTCACACAGGTTGTAGGCAAAGCGCGCCGCAACCGCTTCCGCCTTGTCGGTCCGGGTCAGGTTGCCAACCTCCACGTCGTCGGTCTCACTGCGTGGAAACTCGCGTAGCTCGTTCTGAGACGACTGCGGGAGGCTCGCGAACACGATGCGATCGGAGGTCTCGGCCACGAAATAGCCGATCTCCACACGCGGTGCGAAACCCGGCTGAGATCGCGAGTAGGCCATCGGGATCACCGTCGGACGGTGAGAGTCGCGTTCGTATGCCCTCACGATCCAGAAGGTACCCACCGCGAGAAACGCCACCAGGCAGTACGCCGGCAGCGACTCGAGCCGCACCGACATCCCGATCACGACGGCGGACGCTCCGGCTATCAATAGAAGCCGCAACACGCCGACAAGATGGACCGTGTCGGCCGCGCCGATCGCGAACGCCCCGTCCACGATGAAGACGATCGCGCTGGTCGAAACCGCGCCCGGCAGCAGATCGTCGCCCTGCTGAAAGAGACGCTTGACGATCATCAGCAGCAGCACCATCCCCGCCGCCAGGCCCAATGCGGGAACCAGGAAGTACGCACCGGTGCTAACCAGTTCCGCTTTCGGCACGAGAGCCACCGCATGTTCGGCGGGCAATCCCATCTCTTTGAAGCGTGTCCACAGCACGACCCCGCCGGCAAAGGTGACGAAGCCGAGAAGCCCAAGGCCACTCGCCACCGCGCCGGCGACGGTCACCACGCTCAGCTGGCTTTCGCCTGCCTTGCCGTTTCCCTCGGCCGGAGCTTTACCACTCTGCGGTGCCAAATCGCCCCCTGTATCGCCGTGCCCGCCGGCAGAGTACAGCAAGCCCGGGCGGAACCGATCTCCGTGAGCGCGTCAGCGGGCTGTCCGTCAGCGGGAGTTGGAGTGTCCTCTGGTGCATGTAGCCTGGGGAGTCGCGACTATTTGAGATGGCTTATGAAGGACAACGCCAAGCACGAACTTGCAATGACGCTCGACTCGCTCGGAGGCGTCCTCGCGACCGTCAACAGCCTTGCCCTCACGAACACTCTAATCGTCCTGATCACCGGCGCACGATACTCACAGGTGATCCCGCTGACACGCCTCAAGGGCGGCGAGATCTGCTTCGCGCTGGTTCTCCTGGTAAACATCATCCGCTTCTACCACGGCAATATCCGAGTACTCCGGCAGTTCGGAGCCAACGACAGTCGGCCTCACCCCACCCTCGCCACCGACTTCGCGGTGATCTTCTTGCAGACAGTGATGTTCTCGGTAGCCAGCTTCTACATCTACTCGCACGGCGACTTCATCGCACTGTTCATCGTCTTGCTGGTCCTCGATAGCGCATGGCTGTACTGGATCCGCCGCTCGGAAGGATCTGGCGAAGCGCTCGGCGTCTGGATCGTGAATAACCTCCTTGCCGTCGCCGCAATGTCGCTCTTCTACTCCTACTCCCAGCTCGCGCATGGTGCCAGCTGGGCGCTCTATGCGGCACTGGCGGTTTTGGCCTGTAATACGATATACGACCTCGTAAATACCAAGAACTTCTACTTTCCCAGCGATCGCGCTTCGCCGGCCGGAGGAGCATGAGGCTGTTCATGTCTGCTCCCCTGACCCAGCTCGTTGCGAGTGGGTCGCCTCGCTCCGCGCAGTTCAAGGGATACTGGGAGCGGCTGATGGACACGCTCGACGCGAGCGGACACGAGGTTTTCAGTGCTCACAGGAGGGAGGCTTGGGGTACCCGTCTGGACCCGCCCGAGTCTGCGCTCGCGGCAGATCTCGGAGGACTTCGGTGGTGCGAGATCGTCATCGCCTATGTGGGTAACCCGTTCTCGCCAGGCGTCCAACTCGAGCTCGGTTACTCGTTGGCGCTCGGCCGACGTCTCATCGTGTTCATCGACGAGGGACAGGCAGAGCCCTATCTCATGCGCGGCTTGCCTGCTGTCGCCGATGCCGAGCTTGTGGAAATCGCCGACATACGCGAGATTGGCGCCGCTCTTGTCTCGAAACGTATCGCCTCAGCCGAGCCAGAAGATGCGTGATCTCGTACATCTCCTCGGCGCTCTGAGTCTCCAGCGCCTTCAGCACCCCTGAGTCGACCGGAGTCGACCATGATTGCGAGGCTCGAGTCCTCGACCGTGCAAGATCCTGGAGAGCGCAGCTGCTCGCCGTCGAGCCAAGCGGCGACTGCCCATGAGTCTCAGGCAGACACACCGAGGCTCGCACAGCCCGATCCTCGAGCAGACGAGCTGCCATGGCGCTACAGAAGGCCGGCAGGCGGTCCAGGACGCCAAAACTAGGGACGATGCCCCCAAGACGACCACAACCCCTTCTTTTGTGCCGGACGCTCCAACCCCTTCGCAACCTTCAGCAACGTTGTGCGACCTTGGCCTCCTGATCCAACAATTGCCACGATCTCGCCGGCAGAAACGCTCAGCGAGACATTTCTCAGCACCTGCACCCGTCGGTCCTGACGTCCATAGCTCACGCATACGCCCGTCATTGACAGCAGCTCGGTCATCTCACGCTATCCATCCAACTCCGCGAAACCGCCTCGGCTGAGGGCGAGTCGCCATAGGCTCTTCTTGCGCTCATCACGCACCGGAAGCTCGGCGACGGGCAGCGGAGGCTGTCTATACGCAAGCGTCGGCATAGCGCGTTGCCCTTCCACGTGGTCAAGGACCGCCGTCCAACTGCCGAGAACTGTGGGTAGAATGAATGCCATGGAGGCCGCTATCGCAATGGATGCCAAGCAGCAGCCGGCAGATGATGCCAAGCTTCGCGACGTCCAGCGTGCCCGCCTGCGGCAGCTACGTGAGGAACTCGTTGCTGAGGGTGCCGACGGCACGACGCGCCTTCCTCAGCTGCAGGCCCACGCGGACGCCTGGCCTGAGTGACCAGTCTCCATCGCCGCGACTTCCTGCTCGACAGCAGCGGCGTCAGCGCACTCGCCGCCAGCCGAGACCTGCTCGTCGCGTATCTGGAGCTACTTGAACAGCGGTTCGACGGCGCGCTCCTGATTCCCGTGCCGGTTCTCACCGAGGTGCGTTCCGGTCACCGGGGCCCCGACGCGCTCGTTGACCGTCTGATCAAGGCCATCGGTGCGGAGGACGATATCTACGCTCCGCTGACCGTTGAAGCCGCCATGCGGGCCGGCGTGCTGCGTACGGAGGCGCTACCGCTCGCGCGCCACGACATTTCGACGACCGATGCGCAGATCGTGGCGATGGCCGAGGAGCGCAGCCGCAGATGCGCCGTAACCATCATCACGGGCGACCCAGACGACATCAACCTTCTGGTCGGTCTGACCCGTCGCACCAATATTGCGGTGGACGTTCCCAACTGACAGGTCTCGTACGAGACCCAAACGCCCTAGTCTCATCGGTCGCTGCTTCTCGGCTTCGCAAAGCCACGAACGACCGAACCATACGGCTCGTCCGCGGTCGTCGTGGGCGTTGCGGGTGAGCTGCTCCTGACGTCGACTACGTGCAGATGCGCTACGCGATACCTGGATGGCGCTTCTCAGTGATGCCGCGCTCGAAATACTCCCTGCCAGTGGCCTCGGTGAGCGCGCGCTGGCGTTCGTCCGCCAGTCGCGGCCATAACTTCGCGCAGCAGTTCGGCAGCCTTGAGATGAGCCTCGGGAGCCATCGCGGCAAGCCTTCGGCTGCTCTCCTCAGCAAGCTGACACGACTCCCTGCTGACCGTCTTAGGACAAGCATATGCCCCGATTTCGAACGACAGCCCAATACCGGCCGAAAACGGAGAGGGCGGGATTCGAACCCGCGATGGAGTTTGACCCCCATACTCGCTTAGCAGGCGAGTGCCTTCAGCCACTCGGCCACCTCTCCCTGAGGTCGGGCAGCCAGTTTAGAGCCTGCGGGCTGCACCGCGCGCCCGCGGCCCAGCGACCCTCGCCCGGAGGCTCCGGCGCGCGTCGACGCCCTCGAGCTACGAGACCTCCGCGATCACGACCTCTGCTCGAGCATTGCGCTCCACATCTCTTCGACGCGGCCGTAGCCCGGCAGACGACGAACATGCCGACGATCACGAAGCCGGCCTTGTTGATGTCGAAGACTTCCATGAAGTGCCAGAAGCCACCGTGCAGGCCGCCGAGCTCCATCGGCAGCAGGCCGAGCACCTCGATCGTTCCGATGAAGAAGCAGATCGCAACCGACAGCCCGGTGATCGCGAGGTTGTAGTAGACCTTGCGCACCGGGTTGAAGAACGCCCACGACTACGCGAAGTTCATGAAGATCCCGTCGATCGTGTCCATCAAGCTCATGCCAGCCGTGAAGAGGATCGGCAGACAGAGGATCGCGTACAACGGTAGGTGCTGGGAGGCAAGCAGCGCGGTGGTCGCGAGGCGCTCGCGAACTACGGGCTCGCGGCCGACGAGGTCGACCTGCTGGTGGCGACCGACGCCGAGGAGATCCTCGGGATCGGCGACTGGGGCGCCAACGGCATGGACATCTCGATCGGCAACAGCGTAAGACGCCATTCCTGGTGACGATTCACAACGACAGGGGCTACGTCACCTACGCGGGCGAGTAGCCCCCCAGCGCCTCGGCGGTGCATACTGCTCGGAAGCGAGCCTACCGCTGGGCGCGCTCATCCGACGATGAGGATTTGCCATGGATAAGCCGGTGTTGTTCTGCTACGACGGATCAGAGGGGTCAAGGGCGGCGTTGCGCGCCGCTGTGGAGCTCGTGATCCGCCCCGCCGATGCCGTGGTACTGGTCGTGTGGATGCCCGCGGTGGTCAGCCTGGTTAGAGCGGGCTCGTTCCTGACAGCCGTTCCCAATGAGGGCGAGATCGACGAGCAGGAGGCGGCTTTCGCGAGACGGCTCGCCGAGGAGGGTGCCGCGGGCGCCCGCGAGCATGGTTACAACGCCTCGCCACGAACCGCGCAGGCCAATGCGTCGATCGTCGGGACGATTGGCGAGATCGCCGCAGAGATCGACGCTGGGCTGATCGTCTGCGGCCAGCGTGGGCGCGGTGCCGTCCGCAGCGCCCTGCTCGGCAGCGTCTCGCATGGGCTCTCGGTGCATGCGCAACGGCCGGTGCTGATTGCTCCCGAGCGCGCGGGGTAGTCGTCGAATCGACAGTCGCGGCGCGGCGCGACGTGTGGCTACGCCCGGCTCCTCGGGCTGTCGGCGTGCATCGTCACACCGAAGTGACAGCACGGTCCCGTGACCAGGATGGCGGTCGCCACTGGCGCCGCTGCCGCTGGCGCTGGTGCCGCTGGCGCCGACGCGGATGTTGTTCGCTGACCGACAGCCTGCTCTGGCACTGAGGAAGTGCTCCCCCGCTTCGACGGGAGAACGAGCAGCGCGAGCAGCAGCCCGAGGGCGAAGATTCCCGCGGCCCAGGCGAACGCGACGGTGTAGCCGTGGATGGCTGCCACGTCGCCGATTCCAGGCGTCCCGGCGTGGCTGGAATCGTAGGAGGCGGTCGCGCTGGCGAAGATCGTGCTCAACAGCGCGGTGCCAACCGAGCCGCCCACCTGCTGGGAGGTGTTGACCATCGCAGAGGCGACGCCGGCCTCAGAACCCTCGATTCCGAGTGTGGCGGTGCTGAACGCTGGTGCGAAGATGCAGCCGGCTCCCAGGCCGGTGATGAGCAGCGCGGGCAGGACGTGGCCCGCATAGCTGGCGCCCGGGGAGAGGCGGGTCAGCAGGAGCATCGCGATCAACCCGAGCGCCATGCCGACGGCGACGAGCGGCTTTGCGCCGGTGCGGTAGAGCAGCTTGGTCTGGACTGTCGTCGAGGTGACGACGAGCGCGGCCGTCAAGGGCAGGAACGACAGGCCGGTCTTGATCGGAGAGAAGCCGAGGTTCTCCTGCATGTAGTACGTCAAGAACAGGAACACGGCGAAGAGCCCGGCGCCGGCCAGCAGGATCGACAGGTAGGCGCCGCCGCGGGCGCGGTCCCTGACGATGTGGAGCGGCAGAAGCGGATCCGCCCTGCTGCGCTCGACCAGCACGAACGCGACGAGCAGCACCGCGCTCGCGGCGAGCGAGACGATCGTCAGCGGCGCCGTCCACGAGTGCGTCTCGGCGTTGGAGAACCCGTAGACCAGCGCGAACAGGCCTCCGCAGGCGAGCAGCACGCCCGGGGCGTCGATGCGCGCACGACGCTCAGGCGGATGGTTCTGCAAGAGCCTCAGCGCCACGAGCACGGTCGGCAGCGCGATCAGCACGTTGACATACAGACACCACCGCCAGGACAGCGTCTGCGTGAGCACCCCGCCCAGGACCAGCCCGACCGACGCGCCACCCCCGGCGATCGCCCCGAAGATGCCAAACGCCTTCGCCCGATCGGGCGAGCCCGCAAAGGTCACCGTCAGCAGCGACAGCGCCGACGGCGCGAGCAGCGCACCGAAGGCGCCCTGCAGCGCCCGCGCGGCCACGAGCATCGCGAAGGATTGCGCCAACCCACCGATCGCGGAGGCCGTCGCGAAGCCGATCAGCCCCGCGATGAACGTCCACTTGCGCCCGAACAGATCGCCAAGCTTTCCCCCCAGCAGCAGCAGGCTGCCGAACGCCAGCGCGTATGCCGTGACGACCCATTGCCGGCTATCCGTCGAGAAGCCCAACGACCGCTGCGCCGAAGGCAGCGCGATGTTCACGATCGTCGCATCGAGCACGACCATCAGCTGCGCGACGCCGAGCAGGGCCAGGACCGCCCAACGCCGATCCCCGGATGCAGAGCTCCCCGCGTCCGTCAGCGGTGCACCCCCGATACGCTCGCCACTCGCCATTGACAGCATCCAGGCTACGCCACAATCGCACGGCCCGGCGCGTTCCTCTGTCGATAGCCTCTGTTCGTCAGCTCGGAAGGGTGGCAGAGCGGTTGAATGCACCGGTCTTGAAAACCGGCAGGCGGGTATCCCCGTCTCGGGAGTTCGAATCTCCCCCCTTCCGTTTTTGGCAGGTTTGTGGACGTTGTTCGAACTTGCCGTGGTCTGGAGGGGGAGTGAGGCGTAGACGTTGGTCGAGCGGCCCCGGTGCTCTCGGTTGTAGTGCCGACAGGTGGACTACGCTAAGGGCATGGATGCTCGAATCGAACAACGTGCCCTGACCCCCAGATACACGATCAGCGAGGCTGCGACGCTCGTTGGGCGTCGTCCCGAGACAGTTGGTCGGTGGAGCTTTGGTCACGAACGTCGTTACAAGGGCCAGCCTCGCCGAGATGAGCCGTTGATCCCGGCAGACGGAGCTAAGGGTGGGCTCGCGCTGTCCTTCCTCAATCTGCTTGAACTCAAGACCCTCTCGATGTACCGAGGCGACGCCGCACTTCAAGCCATTCGACGCGCTCTTGAGTACGTAGGCAGAGAGCTCGGCGAGCAACGTCCGCTGATGACCAGGCAGTTCCACGTCTACGGCGGCGATCTGCTCACGAAGTTCATCGAAACCGACGACGGCGCGATGCTCCTCAATGCGTCCCGAGGTGGGCAGCTTACCGCGGAGAAGCTCGTTGAAGGCGCACTCTGGACGCGGGACATCGACTACGACGAGGACGAACGTGCGCGGCGCTGGTGGTTCAAGACCAGGGCTGTGCCAGTGGTCGTGGACACACGGGTCGCTGGCGGACACCCGATCACGGCTGGGACCGCCGTGCGTCTTGACGCCATCGCGACTCGCCATCGTGAGGGCTACTCGAACGACGAGATCGAGTGCGACACCGGCGCCACAGAGGCCGAGGTGGTCGCGGCCATCCTGGCGGCGTGATCCGCGACCTCTACGTCGAGAACTCAGTCGGCCGCGCTCTGACCGACACGATCAATCGCTTCACGCGAAACCACGGGGTGACCGCGTACTTTCAGCACGACATACATCCCGAGATGCAACGCCCCCAGAAAGGCGACGAGTGGTGGATCGCAGACATAGCGGCGCGGGGCATGGCGATTCTCACGCAAGACGCCGCGATTCTCGGCATACGCCAGAGACTCCAGCAGGAATCATGACCGCCGAGCGACAGGCTGTCGTCGACAACGCGGCTCATGTCTTCGCGTTCGGCGACGCCAAATACAGCCAGTGGCAGAAGCTACGCTGCTTGCTCGGCCATTGGGACGCGATCGTGGCTCTGCTCGATACGCCGGGTCCCCAGGCCGGTGTGCTCTACCTCAGCAGCTTTCGCGCCGAGACCCTTCCCTAATACCAACGCACGGCTAAGAAGTGCGTCGAGGCACTACGTCGGGATCGGGGGCGTAGCGGACTATTCGGCCCGCCGCCTGATGATTCGATCAAAACGTGTCCACTATGTGCATTCCACCACCTGCTACGAGGCTCGGAGTGGCACGTCCTCCCGTAGGGGGATAGGGCGAGAGAGTCCAGTGCTGCATTTTTTGAGGCATGGACAACGAAAGCTTTGATGCCTTCTGTATCACGTATTACGAGCGAATCCGGCGATATCTCTATAGCGAACTTGCCGACCCCCAACTCGCGCTCGATCTCACGCAGGAGACCAAGCTCCTTCAGGGTCCCTCTTTACCGCCAAGCAATCGAATTGCGGCTCTACCAGGGGCTCAGCTACAAAACGATGGGCGAAAGGTTCGATGAGCAACCTGACACGATGCGCACACGCGTCTATAGAGGTTTCCAAGAGCTCCGCCGCAAACTCGAAGCTGGCCAAGATGCCAGATGACCGGACGGGAGGTCAAAGCCTCGCCTCGTCTCGCCGCTGGGCATGGGGCTCGCGACGGTGGTTGCCGAAGCGCTCGGCATGCAGTTCCCCGACGAGGCGCCACACCGTGTCGGTGTTCGAACATCGTCCCTCGATCCCCTGCCGCTGTCGATGGGCTGCTCCTTACTGGATCATCGACCTTGGGCGGCGTCTAAACCGCGAGGATCGTAAAGTCGGGGCCGAGGAGCATCCGCATGTCGTTGGGATCCGAGGTGGCGATGGCATCGAGTCGACGACGCACGCCCACCGCTACGCACGCGTCGATCGTTCCACTTCCTGGGGTATTGCGGCGCAAGCTGCCCGCGGCACGAGCAAGCTGCTCATCGACAGTCTCGATCGAGGATGCTTTGAGGAGGCGAGCGACTCGAGCGTCTTTGGCGTCGCCGCGCCAGACCTCGGCTAGCGCTATTGCCGGGATCGTGGGCACGAGACCGCGGGCGTATGCGACGGTGAGGATCTCGCGGATGCGCTCATCGCCGCGTTCGTAGGCGACAAGTGCACCGGCGTCGAGAGTCAGGCCGGCCACTCGGCAGCGACCTGGGTCTTGACGTTCCTGGGGATCGCGCCGAGCTCAGCCGCGTCCGCGGCAAGCAACTCTCGGCCCCGAGTGACCTGTAGCTCGTGCAGGACTGCGGCGTTCACGAATGCCGAGAGACTCCCACCAGACCGCGCAAGACGCTGCTCGGCCTCGCTCAGTACCGATTCCTCGAAAGAGATCGAGCGCTTCTGACTGGCCATGCAGATGATCCTACCACGGTAGGATTGTGCCCATTGGAGCGCGCTACAACGACCCCTCGGACACGGCCGCCGAGCTGCCGAGCACCTGCCCGGCGGCGCCGAGCGCCTGGACCTCCACGTACGGCCCGGCGGTCCCGGCGGGCACCGCGATGGCGGTCTCAAAGCCGCTGCGGGGCTCGAGCGCGACCGTGCCGAGGCTGGAGGGGCTGGCGCCGGCGAGCACGCGCCAGGAGGCGACGAGCGTCGCCCCGTTCCAGCTGGCGTAGACGGTCCCGGCGCCGCCGCTCGCTGCGCCGAAGGCGAACGTTGGCGGGTGCGCGGGCGTGCCCGTCCATTCGAAGCGAAAGGCGCGATAGGACTCGTCGTGCGCGGGGAAGTGCGCGTCGAACAGCAGCTGCCCCTCGGGGCTGAACTCGGAGAAGTACGGTTCCTGGCCCCAGCCGACGAACCAGTCGCCGTTGGCGAGCGCCTGCAGGTTGCCCTGGCTTTCGACGAGCAGCGCCGGCGTGTGCGTCAGCCGCGTGAGCAGCGTCGCGGTGCCGGTCTGCTGGTTGACGCCCACGACGATTCCACGCGATTCGCTGTGCGCCTTCGGCGAGTCGCCGTTGTCGAACGTGCTGATCGCGCCGTCGGGCAGTTCGCGCGGGTCGTGCTGCCAGGCGGTGCCGGTGCCGGGGCCCATCTTGAAGCTCGGGTGCTTGCCCCCGAGGCGCCACAGGATCTGGCCGCTGGCGGCGGCGAGCTTGTAGACGGTCCACGTGTTGCGGCTGGAGATCAGCAGGCTGCCGTCACGGTCGAGGCTGACCGAGTTGAGGTGGAAGAAGTCGTACGGGTACGCGGTGCTCGAGCGATTCGCCGGTTCGTAGGATTCGCCGAGCGCGACGTGGTCGATGCTGGTCCATTCGTACATCACGAGGCCCGTCCTGACGTCGATCTCCTGGAAGACGCTGTCGGTGACCCCCCCGTACGCCGGCCCGCCGACCGCCGAGAGGTTGCACAGGATCGGGTCGTAAGCGGTGATCAGCGCCGTCCCCTGCGGCGTCAGCTGGAGCTCGTGCAGGTCCGCCTGCAGCCCGTTGCCGGCGCGCACGTGCGCGATGTCCGTGTAGGTGTCGTCGGCGATCACGTCTTCGCCCAGCCCGAAGCCGTGCACGCTGATGTTGCCCTGCCACCACGTGAGCACCGGTTTGCCTTCGTACTGCTGGACCTCGAGGTTGCTGGCCTCCGTGTTGGCGGGCAGCGGCTTGAACCACACCAGGGCGCCGCTCGGTTCGAGGATCATCGGCCCCGCCTGGCCGGTCCCGCCGTACGGCGCCACGAACACGTCTCCGCTCGCGACCGCGGGGGACTGCGCGGTCACGGTCACGATCGGCGGTTGCAGTTCCGGGCGCGAGTGAAAGCCCTGGACCCCGGCGGGGTTGCCGGGCAGGGTGCTCCTGGGCGTCGAGCTGATCTGATCCTGGCTTGCGACCTGGAACTCGTCGAGCAGCGCGCGCTCGGAGCGACCGACGCGCACACGCGCGCGCACCGTCACGCGCTCGCCGGCGAGGAACGGGCTCGAGGGCAGGAAGCTCGCGCCGTCGCCCTGCGAGTAGGGCTGCAGGCGGCCGCCGTGGGCGCCGGTGCGCGAGCCGACGACGCTGAGCGCGCCGATATCGCCCGCGGGCACGCCGAGGAAGCTGATCTGGGTCTGCGGCGTCGCGTCGCGGCTGCCCGCCAGCGGCGAGACCGTCACCGCGCCGTCCTGCAGCGCGGAGTTGTTCAACGTCGCCGGAGCGCACGCCGGGCCGCTCTGCGCGGCGGCGAGGTCTGCCCCCGCAAGCGCCAGCCCCAGACTTGCGCCCGCCCCTACGATGAGAGCGCGCATGGAGAGCATCGACCCGCAGCAGGATAGGAGAGTGGACAGACGCACGGCGATCAAGCGCGGGCTGATCGCCGGCGGCGTGCTGGCCGGCGCCGGCGCGATCGGCGCGGCGGCCGCGGACACGGGGGGCGACTCGAGCTCGCCGCCGAGCAGCCCCGGCCCCGCGCACGCGTCGCCCGCGGTCAGATACGAGAAACCGAACATCCTCGTGATTGTCGTCGACCAGCTGCGCTTCCCGCAGTGGTTCTCGCCCAATCCCGCGGGGCTGGGGTTGCCGCCCAACCTGCAGCGGCTGAGCCAGGGAGCCGTCTCGTTCGCGAGGCACTACACCGCGTCCAACGACTGCTCGCCGGCGCGCGCGACGCTGCTGACCGGCCTTTACACGCATCAGACGGGCTGCATGATCACCGGCGGCAGCACGCTCGACCCGGGGTTCCCGACGTGGGGGACGATGCTGCGCGAGCACGGCTACAGCACGCGCTGGCTCGGCAAGTGGCACCTCACCCACGGCGACAACCACTGGACGGCGTTCACGGGCGAACAGGCGCTCGAGCGCTATGGCTTCGACGGCGGCATCTTCCCCTCGCCCGACGGCGCCCCCGGCCAGGGCTGGCGCGTTGACCCGCACATCGCCGCGCGCTTCTCCGACTGGTTCGAGGAGGAGGGCGGCTCGGAGCCGTGGTGTACGACGGTCTCGTTCGTCAACCCGCACGACATCGCCTGGTGGTACAAGTGGAGCGATCGCGTCCCGGCGGAGGCGAGCGCCGCGCGCACGGTGCAGCGGCTGCCGCCCAACTACGAGACGCCGGAGCTGCTGCTCGAGCGCCACAAGCCGCGCCTGCAGCGCTCCTTCCAGGACACGGCGGCGGCGTCGTTCGGGCCGGTGCCGTTCGGCGGCCCGGAATCAAGCGAAAAATGGCTCGAGTTCCTCGACCTTTACGTCAAGATCCAGCTCGAGGTCGACCGCCATGTCGGCAGGGTGATGCGCACGCTGTACAGCAACCCGCAGGTCGCGGCGAACACCGTGATCCTGTTCACCTCCGACCACGGCGAGTACGGCGCCTCCCACGGGCTGCGCGGCAAGGGCGCGAGCGCGTACGAGGAGGGCACGCGCGTGCCGCTGCTCGTCAAGGACCCCCGCGGGCTGCTGACGGCGGCGCCCGAAGTCCCCCGCACGCAGCTGAGCTCGAGCGTCGACGTCGCGCCGCTGCTGCTGACGATCGCGACCGGCTCGGATGCGTGGCGCGCGGACCCGCACTACTCGCACCTCGCCGGCCGGCTCGACCTGGCCGGCATCCTCGCCAACCCGGAAGCCCCCGGACGCCAGTTCGTGCTGCACGCGACCGATGAGACCGTCACGGAGTTCGCGATCGAGCCGTACGCGGCCGACGCGCCGCTGCACGTCGTGGGGCTGCGCACGCCGCAGGCCAAGTACGTGACCTACTCCAACTGGCCGTATGACGGGATCGTGCCGAAGTCACAGGGCGAGGAAACCGAGCTGTATGACTACAGCACGCACAGCGGTCGCCTGGAGCTGCACAACAGCGCCGGCGAAAGCCCGCTCGAAGAAGGCCTGCGCGCGGAATACGAGCGCGCCTTCCAGGACGAGCTGCGCGCGCCCCTGCCCCGGCGCCTGGTCGCGGCCCACGCGCGCGGCTTCGCCGACTACTTCTCGACCGCCAGGCACGTCGCGGTCAGCGCGGCGGCGCGACGCAAACGCCGCGCCGAACGCGAAGCGGGTCAGCCGCAGGAACTGCCGCCGAGCTCGCAGCTGCACCGACGGCACCGGCGGGGCGGCGCGAACGGTCCGGGCGGCGCTAGCCCCTGACGGTGGGCGAGGTGCCGAGCACCGCGCCGGCGGCGTTGAGCGCCTGCACGGCGACGTAGGAGCCCGAGCTGACGGCCGCCAGCGGGATCGCGGTCTCGAAGCTCGTCTTCGCCGCGCTGGCGGCGGGCGCCAGCGCGCTCGCGGAGGCTCCGGCGAGCACCTGCCAGGCGGCGACTTCGGTGGCGCCGTTCCAGCTTGCGTACACGGTCGCGCCGCCCTGGGCGCCCGGCGTGGGCACGACCGCGACCGCCGGCGGGTTCGCGGGCCGCCCGCTCCACGCCAGCGCGAAGGTCCGGTAGGACTCCCAGTCGGGCGGCAGGTGGGCGTTGAACAGCACCTGCCCGGCGGCGTTCACCTCCGACAGGTAGCCGGCCTGGCCCCAGCCGACCATCCAGTCGCCGCCGGCGAGCGCCTGCACGTTGCCCTGGCTGCCCGCGACGAGCGGGTTGGAGTGTTCGTAGCTGCGCGTGAGCCTGGCCGTCATGTTGGTCATGTTGAGCGTCACTTCGATCGCGCGCGATTGCCGGTGCACCTGCGGGAAGGCGCCGTTGTCGAAGAACGTGATCGCGCCGTCTGGCTGCTGGATCGCGTCGTGCTGCCACGCCGTCGCCGTCCCCGGCCCCATCGCGAAGCTCGGGCGCTTGCCGCCCAGCTCCCAGCGCACCTGGCCGGTCTTCGCGTCGACGTCGTATGCCGCCCACGTGTTGCGCGAGTCGACCAGCAGGTCGCCGTCCTGCTCGACGTCGATTGAGTTGATGTGGAAGTAGTCGTACGGTTCTCTGACGCTCGTCGGCGCGGCCGAGGAGTAGGAGTTCGACAGCGGCACGTGGTCGAGGCTGTGCCACTCGTACATCACCAGCCCGGTCTTCAGGTCGATCTCCTGCAGCAGCGTGTCGGCGACCGCGCCCGCGCGCGGGCCGCCGACGGCCGACAGGTTGCAGTCGATCGCGTCGTACACGGTGATCAGGCCGGTGCCCTGCGGGGTGATCTCGAATTCGTGCAGGTCCGGCTGATAGCCGTTGCCGGCGCGGATCGTGGCGATGTTCTGGTAGGCGCTGTTGGCGATCACCTCGCCCGCCGTGCGGCTGCCGCCGGCGATCAGCGGGTCCTGCCACCAGGTGAGCACGGGCTTGCCTTCGTACTGCTGGACCTGGAAGTTCGCGGCGCGCGTGCCAGCGGGAGCGAGCGGCTTGAACCACACGAGCTCTCCGTGTTCGTTCAGGATCATCGGCCCGTACTGGCCGATCCCGGAGTAGGGCGCGAGGAACAGCTCGCCCGTCGCGCTCTGCGCCTTCGGCGAGACGGTTATGTCCGGCGGGCGCAGTTCCGGGCGCGAGTGAAAGCTCTGAAATTCCTTCGGCGGCGGCGGTGGCGCGGTGCTGGTGCTGACGCCGGTGCCGACGGCGTTGCTCTTGGCCCCGGGGTCGTCGCGCTCGGCGACGGTGAAGCGCCAGGCGAAGGGGGTCGCCCTGCCGGCTTCGCGCAGTTCCGCGTGCACGGTCACGAGCTCGCCGCCGTCGAACGGCCGCGCGGGCAGGAAGCTCGCGCCGTCGCCCTGCGAGTAGGCCTCCAGGCGACCGGGGTGCGCGCCGCTGCGCGAGCCGGTGACGACGATGTTCGCCAGCTTCAGACCAGGATTCCCGCCCGCACCCGCGCCCGCCCCGAGGAGCATGCTGATCTGGGTGCTGGCGGAGGCGTCGCGCGTGTCCGGCCCGGGGGACACGGTCACGCGTTCGCCGGCGAGCGCGGCGGAGACGTTGAGCGCCGGCGGCACGCAGCTGGGGGCAACGGCGGCCGGCACCGACGCCGAGCGCGCCGCGGGGAGCACGACGAGGCCGACGAGCCCGAGGACCGCCGCCAGCGAGGCGAGCCCAGCCAGCGCCGCACGTGCCCGTGAGCGAAGCGCCGGCCGGGGCACTAATCCTTGACCGTCGCCGAGGTGCCGATCACGCCGCCGGCCGCGTCGAGCGCCTGCACGGCCACGTACGGGCCGGCGCTTGGCGCGGCGATGCTCGTCTGAAAGCTCGTCTTGGCGGCGGTGGCGACGGGCGCGAGCGCGCTCGCCGAGGCGCCGGCGAGCACCTGCCAGGAGGCGACTTCGGTGGCCCCGTTCCAGCTCACCGCGACGGCGATCGTGGCCCCGGCGCCCGGCGCGGCGAGCACCGACGGCGCGCCGGCCGGCTGCCCGTTCCAGGGCGAGAGGTAGGTGCGGAAGTCCTGGACGCCCTTGCCGAGCGTGCCGTCGAGCAGTACATGGCCGGCGGCGGCGTACTCGGTGAAGTTGGGCAGCCCGCCGTAGCCCATCAGCCAGTCGCCGCCGGGCAGCGTCAGCAGGTTGCCCTGGCTGGAGGCGAGCAGCGTGTGCGCGGGGTTGGTGAACTGCTTGACCAGCGTGACGGTGTGCGTCTGTAGGTTCGGGTCCAGCAGCAGGCCGCGCGACTGCTTCTCCTTGGGTGGGTCCGAGCCGTTGTCGAACACCGAGATCAGCCCGCCGGGCTGCCATTCGGCGTCGTGCTGCCAGTACGTGCGCGTGCCGGGGCCGAGCTTGAAGTTCGAGTGTTCGCCGCCGAGGCGCCACCGCACGGCGCCGCTGCGCAGTTCGACGTCATACAGCGTCCAGGTGTTGCGCGAGGACAGCAGCACGTTCCCCGGCTGGTCGGCGCCCGCCGCGCCGCTCTGACTGGATCCCCCTTCCCCGCCCGGGGAGATCGAGTTGATGTGGACGTAGTCCCACGGGTAGGAGGCCTTCGGCGCCGGGTTGTGCGATTCGCTGATGGGGATGTGTCCGAGCGCGTGCCACTCCCACATCACGAGGCCGGTCTTGACGTCGATCTCCTGGATCACGGAGTCGGTGATGGTGCCGTTGGCGAGGCCGTGGTAGCGGGAGAGGTTCGCGTCGATCGGGTCGAACACGTCGATCCAGGCGGTGCCTTCGGGGGTGAGCCGGAATTCGTGCAGGTCGGCGTGGTAGCCGTTGCCCGCGTGGACGGCGCCGACGCGCTGGTAGGAGGTGTTGTAGATCACGTCTTCGCCCTGCCCGAAGCCGACCTCGAGGATCCGCCCCTGCCACCACGTCAGCACGGGCTTGCCGTCGTACTGCTGGAGTTTGAGGCTGGTCGCCTGCTCGCCGGCGGGCAGCGGGTGAAACCACACGAGGTTGCCGTTCTGTTCGGCGATCATCGGCCCGGGCGTGCCGTCGCCCTGGTAGGGCGCCAGCAGCAGGTCGCCGGGCGCCGCGCCGGGCCTTGCGGCCGTCGTGATCGCGACGCTCGAGGGCGTCAGCGACGGCGCGGTGCTGTAGTGCTGGACGGCGTGGGGGTTGCCCGGGTTGATCGGGAACTCCGTCTGGCTGACCGGCGCCTGGTGGGCGATCGTGAAGCTGGAGCGCGCATCGCTGGTCGCACCGCCGCTGGTGACCTGCGCGGTGACGGTCACGCGCTCGCCCGCGGCGAACGGGTGCGCGGGCAGGAAGCTCTCGCCGGTCCCGGTCGAGTACGCGCGCAGGACGCCCGCGTGCGCGCCGCTGCGCGAGCCGGTGACGTGCACGCCGGTCACGGTCGTGGCGGACGTGCCGAGGAAGCTGATCTGGGTGCTCGGGGAGGCGTCCGGCGTGCCGGGCTCGGGCGAGACGGCGACCGGGTTGGCGACCGCGGTGCTCGCCGCGGTGTTTTCGAGCAGCCCTGGGCTGGCCGAGGAGGTCGATCCGCACGCGCACAGGCCGACGCTCATCGCCAGCACGACGAGCAGCATGGTCGCGCGGGTGATCATTGGGCAGTCGCGGAGAATAGCGGGGAGACCCCGAGCACCTTGCCGCTCGAGTCGAGCGCCTGGACCCGGTAGCTCCGATAGCCCTTGGGAGCTGGGATCGTCGTCTCGAAGCCGGAGCGGGGCGCGCTGGAGACGGTGACGAGGTGGCTGGCGCTGGCGCCAGCGAGGACCCTCCAGGAGGCGACCTGCGTGGCGCCGTTCCAGCTCGCGTAGACGGTGGTCGTTGCGCCCGCCTGGCGGGCGGCGCCGGCGGGCGTCGAGAGCGGCAGGCCGACCCATTGCCCGACCATCGTGCGATAGCTCAGGTCGCTGCCGGGGAATTCCGCTTCCAGCAGCAGCTTGCCGGTGGCGCTGTACTCGGTGAAGTACGGCGCCGAGCCCCAGCCGACGAACGTGTTGCCGTTCGCCAGCGGCTGCGTGTCGCCCATGTATTCGGACTTGAACCCTTCGCGATTGCCGTACTGAGCGACGAGCGTCGCGACGTGCGTGCTTTGGTTCAACTCGAGCACGAGGCCGCGAGACGGCCCGGTGGCCGGCACGGACGTGCCGCCGCCTGTGAGTTGGCAGCAGTGATCGTCGAAGACCGTGACGGTAAGACTGGTATGCCCGCCCGCCCCCAGGGCCACGTCGTGCTGCCATTGGAATTCTGCCCCGCGGCCGAACTTGAAGCTCGAGTGCTTGCCGCCGAGCGTCCATTGGATCTTGCCGGTGTCGATGTCGACCATGTACGCGGCCCATGTGTTGCGCATCGAGACCAGCACGCTGCCGTTGCCGGTGAGGTCGACCGCGTTCACGTGGTAGGCGTCCCAGGGGAAGCCGTTGGTGGGCACGGTGGCGCGCGAGTCGCCCAGCGGGATGTGCTCGAGCGCGTCCCAGTTGCGCAGCAGCTGGCCGGTCTTGAGGTTGTACTCCTGCACGGCCGAGTCGATCAGCGCGCCGTTGTAGGCGCCGCCGTAGCTCGACAGGTTCTTGGCGATGTTCTTGTTCGCGGTCACCCACGCGTCTTCGCCTGAGATCACCATCGCGTGCAGCGTCAGCTTCCAGCCGTCCTTGCCCCGCAGCCTGGCGACCGTCTGGTAGTGCTGGTTGACGACCACGTCTTCGCCGCTTTCGGTCGCGCCGGTGCTCGTCACGACCCCCTGCCACCAGGCGAGCGCGGGCTTGCCTTCGTAGGTCTGCAGGCTGAGGTTGGAGGCGACCTGCTTGTCGGGCACGGGTTTGAACCACACCGGCTGCAGCTGGTTGTCGAGGATCAGCGGCCCGCTCTGGCCGACGAGCGGCGGGTAGTTGAGGTTGTAGAAGTTGGTCGTGAAGATGTAGCCGGGCGCGAGCTCGCGCGTGGCGATCGCGCCGCTGTGGCGGAGCTTCGGCGGGTGCAGCGACGGCGCGGTGACATAGCTGTACGCGCCGTCGGTGGTGTACGCCCCGACGGGCGCGCCGTGGGAGCCGGCGAGCGCGAAGTCGACGCCGATGAACCCGGCGACCACGACGCCGACGACCGCCGCGAGGCGTCGCGCCGCCGGCAGCAGCACCCCGTCGGGCTTGGGCAGCGCGGTGAACGTGAGCAGCGCCGCCGCGGCGGCCAGGCCGCCGCCGATCAGGTAGGCCAGGCGGAAGCCGTCGGTCAGGGACTGCGCGACCCCGTGGCCGGCGCCGATCAGGTGGCTGCTGCGCGAGGTCGCGAGCGTGACGAGGATCGCCAGCCCGAGCCCGCCGCCGACCTGGCGCGAGGTGTTGACGAGGCCGGAGGCGAGCCCTGCCTGCCCCTCCTTGGCGCCCTGCGTGGCGGCGATCGTCGAGGGCACGATCGACATCGCGATCCCGGCCGCGACCAGCAGCCCGGGAATCATGATGTAGATGATCGGGCTGCCGCTCGAGCCGATTTTCGCGAGCAGCAGCAGGCCGGCGGTGAGCATGATCAAACCGCCGCCGAGCACCGGGCGCACGCCGAAGTGGCTGACGAGCTTGCCGGTGCGCGAGGCCACGAGCATGATCACGAGCGTCATCGGCAGGAAGATCAGGCCGGTGTGAAACGGCGAGAGCGAGAGCACCTGCTGCAGGTACAGGGAGCTGACGAACCACAGCGGGAACAGCGACGCGCTGAACAGCAGCACGATGTTGTTGGCGATGCGCAGCGGCTTGGTCAGCTCCTTGAAGGGGATCAGCGGTTCGCGCGCGAAGCGCACCTCGATCACGCCGAACACCGCGAGCACGAGCAGGCCGGCGATGATCGGCCCGAGCGCGGCGAACGTGTCGAGGCCGGCGAGGCCCGCTTCGACGATCCCGAACACGAGCACGATCTGGCCGATCGTCAGCGTCAGCGCACCGGCGAGGTCGAAGCTGCGGCCGGGCGCGCGGCGGCGCTCGCTGACGACGGCGTAGGCGATGAGCGCGGCGGCGATCCCGATCGGCGGGTTGATCAGCAGCACCCAGCGCCAGCTGAGCTCCTGCGTGATGATGCCGCCGAACAGCATCCCCGCGGCGCCACCGAGGCCGTTCATCGACGCCCACGCGCCGATCGCGCGGTGCAGTTCGGGGCCGGGGGCGAACGAGGAGGTGATGATCGCCAGCGAGCACGCCGCCATCAGCGCGCCGCCGAGACCCTGTGCCGCGCGCGCGGCGACGAGCGTTCCGCGGTCGGGCGCGAGGCCGCCGGCGAGCGACGCGAGCGCGAACACCGCCAGCGCCAGCACGAACATGCGGCGCTGGCCGAAGTGGTCGGCGGCGCGGCCGCCGAACATCAGGAAGCCGGCGAACGTGATCGAGTAGGCGTCGACGATCCACTGCAGTTCGGGCGCCGAGAACCCGAGCGCCGATTGGATCGAGGGCAGCGCGACGTTGACGATGCTCAGGTCGAGGATCACCATGAACTGCGCCACACAGCAGACGACCAGCAGCCACCCCGAGCGCGATCCCCGCCCACTCCCGGCCGCAGGCGCCTGCGCAGCCAGCGGCGTCGCCCTCGTCTCGACGCTCATGCGCCTGGTAGGGTGGGCGCCCGAATCGCCGCCAATGACGACAGGAGCCCGGCCGATGAGAAGAACGCCACTGACCGCCATGCTAGCCGCAGCGGCGGTCCTGGCGGGCAGCTTCGCGGCGGCGGGATGCGGCGGCAAAGGGGGCAGCTCGACCGCCAAGCAGACGACGAGCAGCCCGGCGACGACGACGCACAAGCACACCACCAAACCGGCCTACTGAGCCCCCGCCGGGGGCGTTCTACGAGCGCCGCGCTCATCCCGGCCTTCCGGGGCTGGGAAGCGAGGCGGCGTAGCTGATCTCGGGCTCGGTCCGCGAGGTGCCGAGCACGTGGCCGGCCGCGTCGAGCGCCTGCACGGCCACGCGCGCGTACTTCTGCGCCAGCGTCGTCGAGCTTTCAAAGCCGCTGGCGGGGATCGTCGTCTGAGCGGTCAGCGAGCCGCTGCGTTTGCCCGCGAGCACGCGCCAGGCGGCCACTTCGGTCGCACCGTTCCAGCTCGCGTGCACGATCGTCTCTTCACCGGTGTTGTTGAGGCTCGCGAGCACCGCCGGCGGGCTCAGCGGGCGCCCACTCCAGGGGAGGCGGAAGGCGCGGTAGAAGGCCATGTCGAACGGCAGGTTGGCGTCGAACAGCAGCGCGCCGCCCTGGGAGTACTCGCTGATCGCGGGCACCCCGCCGTAGCCGACGACGGTGTTGCCGTCCGCGAGCGTCTGCATGTTGCCCTGGCTCGGGGCGAGCAGCGGTGGGTTGGCGTGTGTGAAGACCGCGGCGAGGCGCGCTTCGTGGGTGGCGAAGTCGAGCGCGATGCGCACGGCGCGCGACTGGCTGTGGATCGGCGGGTTGGAGCCGTCGTCGAACAGCGTCACCTCGCCGTCGGCGAGGATGCGCCCGTCGTGCTGCCAGGCCGTTTCGGTGCCGGGGCCCATCTTGAACGAGCTCTGTAGGCCGCCGAGGCGCCAGAGGATCCTGCCGCTGGTGCCTTCCAGCTGGTACCCGGCCCAGGTGCTGCGCGCCGAGATGAAGATGTCGCCGTTGGGCTCGGGATCGATCGAGTTGAGGTGAAACCAGTCCCATGGCGTGGTCGAGGCCGGTGCTTCGGTCTCGGACTCCGACGCGGCGACGTGGTCGAGGCTGTGCCATTCCCAGCGCACGAGTCCCGTCCTGATGTCGATCTCCTGGATCGCGGTGTCGACGATCGCGCCGCCCGCCGCGCCTTTCACGGCCGTGAGGTTGCAGCGGATCGGGTTGTACGCGGTGATGTAGGCGACGTCGCGGGGGGCGATCTGAAACTCGTGCAGATCGGCCTTCAGGCCGTTGCCGCCGGCGATCCTCGCGACCGTCTCATAGCGCGAGTTCATGACGACGTCTTCACCCTGGCCGAAGCCCAATTCGAGCACGCGTCCCCGCCACCACGTCAGGTCGCGCCGGCCTTCGTATGTCTGCTCGCTGAGGTCCTCCGCGGTTTCCCCGGCGGGGAGCTTGTCGAACCACACGAGCCGGCCCTGCGGCGTGTAGATCAGCGGCCCGTACTGACCCGGACCGGGGCCGTTGGTCGTGAGGATGTCCCCCGCCGCGGGGTCGCGATCGGCGACGGTGACGTCCAGCACGGGGGCCTGGACGCCGGGCAGCGTGTCGAAGCTCTGGTAGTCGGCGGGCGCGGCCTGCGGGTTGGGGAACTCGCCGACGCGCGCGGTCGGGTACGGCGTGTCGACGCGGAAGCCGAAGGCCACTCGCCTGGCGCCCGCGCCCTCGCCGATCACGGCATGCACGCTCACGGCCTCGCCCGAGTCGAACGGCTGCCCGGGCACGAAGCTGGCGCCGTCGCCCTGCGAGTAGCCGTACACGCGTCCGTGGTGATACCCGGACCTCGAGCCCACGACCGAGACTTCCCGGATGTTCGCGGCGGGCGTGCCGAGGAAGCTGATCTGCGTGTGCGGGTTGGCGGTGCCGGTCCCCGGCTCGGGCGAGACGTCGACGGCGGTGCCGGCGAGGCTCGCGCTGTGCGCGAGCGTGGACGGCAGGCAGGAGGGCGAGCTGGCGCTCGCCGTGTCCTTCTTGCTCTGGCCGAAGATGCCAAGGCTGGCGGAGCCGCTCGCGATCGCCGCCACGACCCATCCGAGGACCGCGACCAGAAGGACGATGTATCCATTCCGTCTCATGAGTGCGCTCCCCAAGGCTTTTCCGGAGCCAGACAATATCGGGGAACCCCGCGGCAACCCGCGGAGATGCGCGGTGGGCGAGCATCCTTAGGAAGTTCTTCGCGGCGCCCGCGTCGCGCGCATGACGTACGCTCTGACCGATGAGGGTGAGAGGGCTCCTTCCCGTGCTGGCGACGCTGGCGGGTCTTGCGGTCTGGCCGGCGAGCGCGGCGGCCAACGCGGCGGACCTCGCCGCGACGCAGAGCTACCTGCAGGCCAACTACGCGTTCGTGCGCTACTTCACGTCGCACATCCCGGCCGCGAAGGCAGAGCTTGCGAGCGTCCTCGCCGGGGTTCGGCGCGAATGCCCGAACGCCGCCGCCGGCTCACCGCAGGAAGTCGACTCCGAACAGCTGAGCAACGAGGTGATCGGGGCGATGGTGACGACCGTGATCCAGCACAACCTGCCGCCGATCCGAACGGCCGTCCGGGCGACCGCTCACCTGCGCTGGAGCAACGGCGCGCTCACGCGGTCGATCCAGGCATACGCGGCCAAGGGGAGGGTGCTCAGCTCGCTCGCGGTGCCGCATCTGTGCGCGGACGTGAAGGCCTGGGTCGCCAGCCGCTTTGAAACGCTGCCCGCGAGCACCGCGAGCTTCGCGCCGCGCTTCATGTCGGTGTGGGTGGCGCCGGGCTTTCTGCCGGCGGCGCTGTCTGCGTACGAGACCGCGGCAGACAGGTCGCTCGCCCACCGCACCGCCCAGCTCGAAGAACAGTGGACGGAATTCGAAGCCTTCGAAGTCGAAACGTGGGGCAAGATCATGAACGCCCTGGTCCTGCAGCCCTGACCTTCGCGCTGCGTTCAGGCGGCGGCCTGCAGGTGCCGGCCCTGACCTTCGCGCGGCGTTCAGGCGACGGCCTGCAGGTGCCGGTAAGGGGCGCCGCGCAGCTCGCGTACGAGCGCGTCGAGGACCCCCTCCTGCTCGTCATCGAGGCCGTCGGTGACCGCGCCGATGACCGCGCGCTTGCGCTCGAGCAGCGTCGAGATGGTCTCGTCGATCGTGTCCGCCGCGAGTAGATAGGAGGCGTTGACGGCATCCTGCTGGCCGATGCGGTGGCAGCGATCCTCGGCCTGGTCGTGCGTGGCGGGCGTCCACGCGAGCTCGAGGAAGGCGACGTTCGAGGAGCGTGTCAGCGTGATGCCGTGGCCGGCGGTCTCCAGCGAGCAGACGATCAGCCCGTGCTGCTCGCCGCCGCGCGCCGCCTGGAAGGCCTGCAGCGCGGCGTCGCGGGATGCGGCGCTGTCTTCGCCGAGGATGTGCAGGGCGCTGGGAAAGCGCGCGAGCACTGCCCGCTGGATCTCGCGGTGGTAGGCGAACACGACGAGCGGCTCGCCCGAGGAGCGGAAGTCGTGGATCCAGGCGAGCGCGGCGTGCAGCTTGCCGCGCGCCGCGAGCAGCTTCAGCGCGTTGCAGCGCACCAGCCGCTCGGCGCGCAGCGCGGCGGCGACCTTCGCGTCGAGCTCGCGCAGGTCCAGCGGCTGACTGCGAAGCCACGCCACGAGGTCGCGCTCCGCCAGCCGGTACTCGGCCTCGTTGTCCAGCTCGACCGGCACGATCGCGCGCGTCTTGGCGGGTAGCTGCGGGAGCACGTCGGCCTTCAGCCGCCGCACGAAGCAGCGCGCGCGCAGGTGCCAGTGAAGGCGCAGATGCGCGTCCGCGCCGCGGAAGCGCTGCCCGAAGCGCACGCCCGAGCCGAAGTCCTCGAGCCGCCCCAGGATGCGCAGCTGTGAGATCAGCTCGGCCGGCCGGTTGGTGACGGGGGTGCCGCTCAGCGCCAGCACGAGCCCGTCGCGCGGCACGACCGCCGATAGGCGCTGTACCGCCTGCGTGCGCTTGGCGGCGGCGTTCTTGCAGTAGTGGGACTCGTCGAGCACGAGCGCTCCGGGCGCCAGCGCGCACAGCTCCTGCAAGCGGGCGGCGACGATGTCGTAGTTGACGACCGTGAAGTCGGCGACGACGTGAGCGCCCTCGCCGTCGCTGACACCGGCCCCCTCTCCGCCGCCGTTGCCGGGCCCGTCTCCGCCGCCGTTGCCGAGCCCCTCCCCGCCGCCGTTGCCCGACAGCGCGCGGGCGCTGCGCTGCGGCAGCCACCGCTCGAGCTCGCGCAGCCAGTTGAGCTTGAGGCTCGCCGGACACACGACGACGGCCGGGTATGCGCCGGCGGCCTCGACGGCGGCGAGCGCCTCGATCGTCTTGCCGAGACCCTGCTCGTCGGCCAGGAACGCACGCCGGCGGGCGAGCAGGTAGCTGACGCCGGCGCGCTGGAACGGCTTGAGCTCGCCGCCCAGGCCGCTGACGTGCAGGGGCGCGTCGGTGGCGCACGACAGCGCCACGAGGCCCGCGGCGCGCGCGTGCTGCTCGCGGATCTCCTGCAGCAGCGCGAGCGCGTCGGGGTCGACCCACACCTCGCCGTCGGCGAGGAACGCATCGAGCTGCGGCACGCAGAACGGGTCGGCGCGTAGCGCCGGCAGGCGCGCGTGATCGCCCGCCTGCCTGCGCCCTTCGGGGTGTCCCCCGCGCAGGGGGGTGCCCCTCAGGATGCGCCCGCCGCCGCGCGCGGCCACGGGCAGCAGCGCGCCGCGCAGCGCGGCGAACGCCCGCACCCGCGCGGGGTCATGCCCCTCGGCCAGCACGAACGTCTGCTCCTCGTGCACATCCGAGACTTCGAGGACCGCCGGCGGCGCTGGGCGCCCATCCTCGAGCGCCGCGATGCAGCGTTTGGCGGCGGGGCTGGTCCAGGCGTCGAGCGTGCGCATCTGCCGCCAGGACTCGAGCGTCAGCGGGACCGTCGCGCCCCCCGGCGCGGCGCTTGCGCGCTCGCGCAGCGCCCGCGGCAGGCGCCGCTCGTCGCCGAGCAGCACGAACACCGGCGACTCGCCCGGGGCGGGCGGGGCTCCCACCTCGACGTTCCCGCGCCACGTCGTCGCCCGCTTCAGCCAGGCGCTCACACGCGGGTCGACGCTCACGTCCTCGATGTGCTCGAGCAGCTCCGCCAGCAGCTCGGCGTCGTGCTCGACCGCCGCCAGCCCGAACGTCCCGGACTGACCCTCCTGCGCGCGCAGTCCGAAGCGCGCGGCGAGCACGCGAGCGAGGTCCGCGCGCTCGGCGGCGAGCAGGATCCAGTGCTCGCCGCGGCGGTCGCGGCGGAACTCGACGTCGTAGCCGAGGGCAAACCGCCCGGCGGCCGCTTTCGCATCCGCGCTGCCGGCACGTTCGTCGGGCCCGCGTCCCCGCTCGGCGCGAAGCTCGGCCAGCGCCCGGCGCGCGGGCTCGCTGAAGCGCACGGCGCCCACGTCCTCGGCGAGCTTCTGGACGAGCTCGGCGGCGTGATCGTCGAGCGGCACCAGCGCGCGTCCGATCGCCGGCAGCTCGCGCGCCTCGGGATGCTCGAGCAGGCTCTCCACGGGCTCGATCGCGCCATCGGTGGCGAAGCTCAGCCACCAGTCCTCGTCGGGGCGCGCGAGGTCGACCACGCACTCGTCGCGGCGCCGCTTGGCGCGCCGGCGCCCGATCGCGCGATCGAGCTCCTCGCTCACGTCCGGTTCCAGCTCGAGCCCGGCGAACAACTGCGCGAGCGCCTCGGCCTGGTCGGGGCCGAGCGGCACGCACCAGACCCTGCCGACGGGGTCCCAGCGGCGGCCTGGGATCGCCCGCAGCAGCTGGCGCAGGGCATCGTCGTAGGGGAAGCGCAACACGGCCTCGTCGTGGGCGAGCGTGGCGGAGAGCGGTACGTAGGACATGGAGCACGCCACGATAGGCGCCGAGGGGGATGCTCGCGCCTTCGCGGCTAGGGTGGATGCTCGAGCGAGCGTCCAACGGCGAGGAGATCGAGATGGCGAGCATGAGGGTCGTGCAGGTGAGCGAGCAGGGCGGTCCGTTCGAGCTGGTGCAGCGCGAGGTGCCCACGCCGGGCGCGGGCGAGGCGCTCGTGCGCGTGCACGCGTGCGGCATCTGCCACAGCGACTCGTTCGCCAAAACCGGCGGCTTCCCTGGCCTCTCCTGGCCGCACGTCCCCGGTCATGAGATCGCGGGCGTCGTCGCGGCGCTGGGCGAGGGCGTCAAGGGCTGGGAGCTGGGCCAGCGCGTGGGCGTGGGCTGGTTCGGCGGCAACTGCGGCTACTGCCGCCGCTGCCGCCGCGGCGATCTCATGAACTGCGAGCACATGGAGATCCCCGGCATCACGATCGACGGCGGCTACGCCGACTACGTGCTCGTGAGGGCCAACGCGATGGCCGCGATCCCCGACGAGCTCTCAGCCGTCGAGGCCGCGCCGCTGCTGTGCGCGGGCGTGACCACCTACAACGGGCTGCGCCACAGCGGCGCCCATGCCGGGGACCTGGTGGCGGTGCTGGGCGTCGGCGGGCTCGGGCACCTGGCGGTGCAGTTCGCGGCCAAGCTCGGCTTCGACACCGTCGCGATCGCCCGCGGCACCGCCAAGCAAGAGCTGGCGCTCGAGCTCGGCGCACGCCGCTACATCGACAGCACCGCCCAGGACCCCGCCGCGGAGCTGAGCAAGCTCGGCGGCGCCAAGCTGATCGTCTCGACGATCACCAACGCCGCCGCGATGAGCGCCGCGCTCGGCGGCCTCGGCGCCCGCGGCAAGCTCCTGGTCCTTGGCGCCTCGGCGGAGCCGATGCCGGTCCTGCCCGTGATGCTGATCGCCGGCAGCAAGACGATCGCCGGGCACGCCTCGGGCCACTCGGGCGACTCCGAGGACACGCTCGGCTTCAGCGCCCTCGCGGACGTGCGCCCGGTGATCGAAACGCTGCCGCTCGAGCAGGCGGAAGCGGCGTATGACCGGATGATGGCCGGCGACGCGCGCTTTCGTATGGTGATCACGACCGGCGCCTGAGGCGCTCAGGCGTCGCGCTGGACTTTGTCCAGCGACCGCGCGATCGAGCGCGTGAGCGCGGCGCGCACGAGCGGCGCGAGCCCGGGGATCGCCGAGGCGAGGCGGATGTCGTAGACGAAGCGGGTGCCGCCGCCCGCGATGGGCGCGAACTCCATCACGCCGACGTGCCCGCGCAGCGGGCTGCCCTTGGTGATGCGGTAGACGATCCGCGCGTCGGGCACGAACTCGGTGACGGTCTCCTCAAACGGCGGCAGCGGACCGATCCGCAGCTGCCTGACCGAGCCGACGCCGTTGCGCTGCCCGTCATCGCCGTCGCGCAGGCGTGTGACCTTCGCGCCGAAGACCTCGGCGAGGTTCTCGTGCTCGGCGAGATGGGCAAAGATGCGCTCGGGCGGCTTGTCGAAGTCGTGCTCGATGTGGACGTGGCGGGCGCGCACGCTGGAGAGCCTATTGGCCGCCGGCCTGCAGCAGGCCCTCGAGTCGCTCGAGCGTGCTGGGCGTGCCCATCGCGACGATCACATCGCCGCACAGCAGCGCCGTCTCGGCTGGCGGTTGGGGCTGGAAGTCCGGCCCGCGACGCAGGCCGACGATCATCGAGCCGCCGCGGATGTCGCCGACGGTCTTGCCGACGCCGTCGCAGCCCTCGCCGACGGGGATCTCCTCCATGCGGTATTCGGCGTCGACGTCGACGACGCCGCTCAGCTGGGGATGCAGCGCGAGCCTCGCCATCTCGGTGCCGCTGGCCTTGTATGGGGAGATCACGCGGTCGGCCCCCGCGCGCTTGAGCTTCTTCTCGGTGTCCTCGATCGCGGCCCTGGCGACGATCGGGATGTCGGCGCGTAGCTCGCGTGCGGTCAGCGTGATGAACACGTTGTTCGCGTCGGAGTCGGCGCACGCGATGATCGATCGGGCGCGCGCGATCCCCGCCTGCTGGAGCACGACGTCATCGGAGGCGTCGCCCTCGATGAAGCTGATGCCGAGCCCCTCCGCGCGATGGCGGTTCTGGTTATCGGCGTCCACGACGACGTAGCTGGCGCGGGCCGCGCGCAGGTCGCGCTCGACCTGGCGACCCACGCGGCCGAAGCCGCAGATGATGTGGTGGTCGGTGAGCGAGTCGATCATCCTCTGCATGCGCCGCGCCCCGAGCAGATCGCCGAGGTGCCCGGCGACGAAGAACTCGGCGACCGTGGCCAGCGCGTAGAAGAGCGTACCGACGCCCAGCACGATCAGCAGAACCTGGATTATCTGTCCGGCGGTGGTGTGCGGCTGGGGAAAGCCCCCGACCGTCGCGGCGGTGTCGAGCGCCCAGCGGAACCCGTACCACAGCCCGACGTGCTCGGTGAGCGCCAGACCTACCGCGCCGAGGAACAGCAGCCACGCGACGGTCAGACCGAGCAGCGCGATGCGCCGCGCGAAGATCGTCAGCTGGCGATGCGTGGCGGCGCCGGAACGTTCGGGCACGCGGTGCAGCAGGCGGTCGAGATTCGACACGAGTCCCGCTCTTATACAGCTCCCACGGGCGACCTGCAGCGGTGCTTAGCTTTGGCGCGCATGCTCGTGGACATCATTGCCCGCATCCCCCGCCCCGGCGCTCGCGCGCTTGCCCTGACGCTGACGCCCGCCCTGGCCTGCTTCGCGTTCGCCGGCTGCGGCTCCGCGGCCAAGAGCGCCGGCACGTCCTCCGCCAAGAGCAGCGCGGCGGCGCTGGTGTCGATCGGCGCCGGCCTGCGGGGCCCGTCCGGGCTGCGGGCGACGGTGTACGCGAAGGGGCCGGCGACGACGGCGGCGTTTGCGTTCGACGCGCGCGGACGGCTGTGGCTGACGGCCGCGGGCCTCGAAAGCCACCCCGAGGACGGGGTGTACCTGATCGCCAAGCCCGGCGCTCGCGCGCTGAAGGTCGTCTCCGGGCTGGACGACCCGCTCGGCCTGGCGTGGTACCGGGACAGGCTGTACGTGGCGTCGGCCGGACGCGTCGACGAGTACGGAGGCTTCGAGGGAAGGCGCTTCACGCAGCACACGAAGATCCTCAGCGGCCCGGCCGCCGGCGCCGAGAACAACCTGCTCGTGATGGGCGCGGACGGGGACTTCCTGATGGGCGTGAGCGCCACGTGCGATCACTGCACGCCGAGCTCGAGCTTCGCGGGCGCGATCGTCTCCTTCCGCCCCGACGGCAGCGACCTGCGCGTGTACGCCGCTCGCATCCGGGCGCCGTTCGGGCTCGCGTACTTCCCGGGAACCAACGAGCTGTTCGCGACGATGAACCAGCAGGACAACCTCGGCGCGCAGACACCCGGCGACTGGCTCGCGCTCGTGCGCGAAGGCGAGGACTGGCGCTTTCCGCAATGCCACGGGCAGGGCGGCGCGGCGTGCGCGGGCGTGCCCGCGCCGACGGCCGTGCTCGACAAGCACGCGGCCGTCGGCGGCGTCGCGATCCTCACGGGGCAGCTAGGCGCGAGCGTCGGCACCGCGGCGATCGTCCCCGAGTGGGAGCTGGGGAAGGTGCAGCGCGTCGCGCTCGCCAGGAGCGGCTCCGGCTATGAGGGGACGGTGACGCCGCTACTCACGGGCATTAAGAACCCGCTGGCGATCGCGATCGCGCCGGATCGCTCGCTGCTCGTCGGCGACTGGGCAAGCGGCACGATCTACCGCATAACCGCGGCGTCCGGCTGATGGAGATCCTCGTGCTCGAGCACCAGCCCGACGTCCCCGCGGCGCTGTTCGCGGACTGGGCGCGCGAGCGCGGACACGCGCTGCGCACGCTGTCGGTCCCCGCGCTCGAGCGCTGGCCGGATCCGCGCTCGTTCCACGTGATCGCCAGCCTCGGCTCCGACGCCTCCGTCCACGCCTCACCCCCGGCGTGGGTCGCGCGCGAGGTCGAGTTCCTGCGCGACGCGCACGACGCGGGCGTGCCCGTGCTCGGGATCTGCTTCGGCGCGCAGGCGCTCGCGAAGGCGCTCGGCGGCGAGGTCTCGCGCGCGCCGCGGATCCAGCTGGAGTGGACGACGCTCGAGACACACGCGCGCGAGCTGATCCCGCCGGGCCCGTGGCTGCGCTGGCACGAAGACGTGTTCACCGTGCCACCCGCCGCGCGCGAGCTCGCGCGCGCCGACGGGATCCCGCTCGCGTTCGTTCAGGGCACGAGCGTCGGCGTGCAGTTCCACCCCGAGGTCGACGAGCGGCTCGCCGAGGCGTGGATCGAGAGCTGGAAGCGAACGCTGCTCGAGCACGCCGTGGACGACGGCACGCTGCGCGATCAGGTGCGCCTCGCCGCGCCGGGCGCGCCGGCACGCGCGCACGACCTGTTCGATCGGATCGCCCGCCTGTGGGAGCGGCCGCCCCGCGGCTCGCGCTCCTGACAGCGGCGCGCGAGGGATCGGGCGGCGCCCCGGGCCTCCTGTTTATTCGTAGGTGAAGCGATCGCCGGGGGAGCTCGTGGCGCTCTTGAGCTTGCCGACGGCGGCGGTCACCTCGATCGTCCCTGCCTTGCCTTCCGGCGTGACGATGTTGCAGCTCGTCTGCGAGGTGCAGTTGACTTCGGTGGCCAGCTTGGACTTGAACTTGAAGGTGGTCGTCCCGACGCCGACAGCGAAACCGGCGCCGGTGACGGTGACGCTCGTACCGCCGCTCGCCGGGCCGCTGTCGGGAACGATGCCGTCGATTTCGGGGATGAACTCGAACTCATCGCCTTTGACGGCGGCGCTGCTGCCGCCGGGCCCGGTGACGGTGACGTTGGCCGTGCCCGCTTCGGGCGGGGAGATCGCCGTGATCGAGGTCGGCGAGGTGACCGTATATTCCGCCTCGCTCGCACCGAAGCGGACCGAGGTGATTTCTTCGAAGCGCGTGCCGGTGATCGTCACCGTCGTCCCGCCCGCGCCGGGGCCCTTCTTGACCGACAGCTTCTTGACCGTTGGCGGCGACACGTAGCTGAAGCGGTCGGCCGGGCCCGTCGGACTCGTGCCCGCGGGCACCGTCACGGTCACATCGACGGTTCCGAGCGCGCCAGCCGGGGAGACCGCCGTGATCGAGGTGGGAGAGTCGATCGTGAATTTCGCCACGCTGTTGGCGCCGAAGTGCACGGCGGTGACATCTTCGAGGTTGGTACCGGTGATTTTCACCGTGGTGCCGCCTTCGCTCGCACCGACCGTGGGGCTGATCGCGGTCACCGTCGGGATCGGTTCGCTGAGCGCGAGGTCGTGCGATCCGCCGGCCGCGATGCTCTTGGCTTCGCGCAGCGCGCCGACCGCCACCGGGACGTCGCTCGGTTCGCCCGCGAGCCCGTCGCCCAGCTCCCCGTACTTGTCTTCGCCCCACGTCATCACCGTGCCGTTGGCGAGCAGGGCCATGCTGTGCTCGCCGCCTGCCGAGATCTGAGCGACGCCGGCAAGGCCGCTCACGGCCACCGGTGCTTCTTCGCTGCGCACGATGCTGCCATCGCCGAGCTCGCCGGATTCGTCCGCGCCCCACGCCATCACGGTCCCGCCTTCGAGCAGCGCCAGGCTGTGGCGCACGCCGGCCGCGATCGCGCTCACTCCGCTCAGCCCGTCCACCGCCACCGGCACGTCGCTGAACCGCACTTCTTCTTCGCCTTCTTCTCCCCCGCCGCGGGTTTCGACGGCGCTGTTCCCCAGCTGCCCGTATTCGTCGGCGCCCCACGCCATCACCGTGCCTTCGCCCAGCAGCGCCAGGCTGTATTCGCCGCCGGCCGCGATCGCGCCGACCCCCGTCAGGTCTTTCACGGCGACCGGCACGTTGTGGTTGCTGACGTCGCCGGTACCGAGCTGACCGTCTTCGTTCGCGCCCCAGGCCATGACTTTGCCGTCGCTGAGGAGCGCGAGGCAGTGTTCGCCGCCGGCCGCGATCGCCGCGACGCCCGTCAGCCCTTTGACGGCCACCGGCACTTCGCTTTCGACGGTGCTGCCGTCACCCAGCTGCCCGGATTCGTTGCCGCCCCACGCCATCACGGTGCCGTTGCTGAGCAGCGCGAGGCTGTCGTTGGTGCCGGCGGCGATCGCCGTGACGCCCGTCAGCCCTTTGACGGCCACCGGCACATCGCTGGTCCCCTCTTCGCCGTCGCCCAGCTGCCCCTGTCCGCCCTCGCCCCAAGCCATCACCGTGCCGTTGCTCAGCAGCGCCAGGCTGTGGCGCCGCCCGGCGGCGACCGCCGTGACGAAGTTCAGTCCGCTCGTAGGCACCGGCGTGTCGCTCTGGTTGAAGTTGCCGTCGCCGAGCTGCCCGAACGAGTTCTGACCCCAGCCGACCACCCGATAGTGATGCGACGCGACCGTCAGCGTGACCGCTTCGCTCGTCGCTTTGCCGGCCGCGTTGGTGAAGACGGCGCGGTACTCATCTCCGTTTTCGGAGACCTGCGTGCTCGCGATCGTGAGCTGGTCGGACGTCGCTCCCGGGACGACGGACCAGGTGCCACCGCTGTTGCTCGAGACTTCCCACTGCACCGTCGGCGCCGGGAACCCCGAGGCCGCCGCTTCGAATGCCGCGCCCGTGCCCACTTCGACGGTGATCCCGGAGGGCTGCTCGGTAACCGTTGGAGGCCGGTGAACGGTCAGCGTCGCCGCCGAGGACCTCGCCGTGCCGGCGGCGTTCGTGAACGCCGCTCGGTACTCGTCGCCGTTTTCGGAGCTTTTGGTGTTCGCGACCGACAGCAGGTCCGCCGTCGCTCCCGGGACCGCGCTCCAGGTGCCGCCGGCGTTGCTCGAGACTTCCCACTGCACCGTCGGCGCCGGGAACCCGGAGCCCGTAGCTTCGAAGACCGCGTTCTGGCCTTCGTCGACGGTCACGCCGACCGGCTGCTTGACGACCGTCGGGAACCTCGTGACGGTCAGCGTCGCCGCCTGGCTGTAGACGGGTTTCTTTTGTCCGGTCACTTCGTTTTCGAAGACCGCGCGGTACTCGTTGCCGCTTTCCCCGGTTTTCGTGTCGGCGATCGTGAGCCGGTCCGAGTGGGTTTCCGTGAGCCGCCGCCACGTGCTGCCGCCGTTCGAGGAGGTTTCCCAGCGCACGGTCGGTTCGGGCGTTCCCGTGGCCATCGATTCGAAGACCGCGTTCTGGCCTTCTTCGACCGTCGTGTTCGCCGGCTGCTCGGTGACCGTGGGAGCCACGCCGCCGCCCGCCGGCGTCGCGCCGGCGATGCGGGCCGAGGCGGAGCCGCCGGAGAGCATGCACGCCAGCAGTGCCATGGCAAGCAGCGCCGACAGCCGCCGCCGCACGCTCGGCCGCGTGATCGCATCGCGATTGCGATCGCTTGCAATCTCGCCACCCGCCATCGTCGCCGACTGGGCTCGCCCGGTCATCCGTGCCATCCTCCAGCCCCTCTCCCTCGCGTGCCTCCAACTGTCCACCCTACCAGCGCGCACGCGCTGGGGCAAGAACAGCCGCCGATCGTCACACCATCTACACACGAGCGGGGCGCGGCCCTAGACTTGGTGGCGATGGCGCGAATATTCAAGTTGTTCGGACGCCGCGCGACCGACGCGAGCCCAGCGCAGGCCGCCCCGGCTGGCGCGGGCGAATCCGGCCGTGCGGCTGAGAACGAGGCCCGCCGCAGGACCTCCGAGCGCGAAGCGGACAGCCAGGCCGACGTCAACGAGGCACGGCGCCGCGCCTCCGAAACCCAGGCGCGCGAGCAGGCCGTCGTCAACGAGGCTCGCCGGCAGGCCTCCGACAGCGAAGCGCGCAGCCAGGCCGAGGCGAACGAGTCGCGCCGCAGAGCCGACGAGCAGGCGCGCCGGCCCGACTGAGCTGGTGCTCCATAACGGCGAAGCGGCGCCCCCGAGATTGGACGTTGGTAACCAGAGGGCCACCGAAACGGCCGCTCGCACGGCTGGTTCCCACATAGCGATGGAACCAAACGACTGGCCCCTCGACGCAGTGTCCACCGCCATGCTCGTCGCGCGCGCGGTCGCCGACATCGACGCGAGCGGCGAGGAGGAGCAGTGCGCACTGTTGTCCGAGCTGCTGTGCGCGGCGTGGGGGAGCCTGTGGGCCCAGAACCAGTGAGCGCGCGAGCCCGCTGGCTACCGCGCGGGCCCGAGGGCTACTGGAGCTTTGCTCTGCCTTCGACTTCGTTGGGGCGATCGACGACCGTTCCGGTGTTCCCTTTGACGGTCAGCGCTCCCGCGACGGTGTTGTCGGTCACGGTCGTGCCCGCCGCGTTGTCGGTCACCTTGACGGATGCGTGGAACACGTCGCCGTCGACCAGGACGCCCGCCGTGTTGGCGCTCACGCTCAGCGTGCCGTAGAAGCTGTCGGCGGAGCATCCCGCCGTGCCTTCGCCGATCACGACCGCGCCGCTGCCACCGCTCGCCTTGACCGGGCCCGCGAGGCTCGCGCCGCAGATCCGCAGCAGCGCCGCGTCCTTGCTGGCGAGCGGTCCTGAGAGCGTCGCCCCCTCGATGTCGAGCGCGCCGCCGGCCCTCACCGTCACCGCACCGCTGGCTTTCGCCGTGGCGGTGAGCTCGACCGCTTCGCCGGCGTTCACGACGAGCTTGCCTTTGACAGCGCCGGTGATCACCTTGGTGTAGCCGACCTCGGTCGTGCACGAGCTGGTCGTTTCAAGGCCGGCGTTGGAGACGGCGGTGCGGGTGATCGTCTTCGGCCCGGCGGTGCTCGTGTCGATCGGGACCGTGCCGCTGGGGTTGGCTTTCAGGCCCGAGTACGTGTCGGACGCAGTGACCGTCGCGTGGACGCCCGCGGCGCCGAGCGGCACCGAGACCGGACAGCTGACTTCCAGGCTCGGCGGCGTCGATTCCACCTGCACCGTCAGGCTGGCGGGCGCCGACTGGTTGCCGGCGTTGTCGCTGACCGTCGCGCTCGCGGTGTACGAGCCGCTGGTCGTGAACGTCTCGGGCGCGGGGATCGACGCGGGGTCGACGCCGCTTCCGGGGCTGCCGTCGGACAGCGCCGGATCGCCGTTGCTGGTGAACGACACGGTGACGCTGTTCTTGTACCAGCCGCCGCCGCCGGCGTAGTCGGGAGCGCGCGAGGCGAGTGCCGACGGCGCGTTCGGCGGCGTCTCGTCGACCACGACGGGCGCGGAGGTGGGCGACCATTCGGTCGTCAGGTCCTGTTCTGGGTCCGAGCCCTGGACGCGGTAGACCCACGTGCCTTCTTCCTCGCCGGCGCCGCTGAATTCGTAGCTCAGAGCTTCGATGCCGCTGGCCACCGTCGACCACGCTTCGGTGGCGGCGTCGTGGTGCTGCAGCGTGTAGCTGAAGCCGAGGTACTGCATTGGGTTCGAGCCGGTCCAGGCGAGCGTGAACAGGCCGTTCGCGTTCGGCGACGAGCCCGCGCTCAACGTCGGTGCGCTGGCGTTCGCGTACTCGACGAGCGTCGTGCACGACCGCGTCGTTTCGTTGCCGGCGTTGTCGACGGCCGTGGTGCTCACGGTCTTTTCACCGGCGCTGCTCGTGTCGATCGCCACCGTGCCGCTCGCTTCGCTGGCGAGGCCCGACTGCGCGTCGGAGGCGAGGAACGTCGCGCTGGCCGGGGCTCCGACGAGAGCCGACGCCGGACAGCTGATTTCAAGGCTCGGCGGGGTCGCATCGACCTGCACCGTCAGGCAGCCCGGCGCCGAGACGTTGCCGGCGTTGTCGGCCACCGTCCCGCACGCGGTGTGCGAGCCCGTCGTCGCGAATGTTTCCGGGGTGGAGAGCGTCGATGGATTGACGCCGCTGCCCGCGCTGCCGTCGGACAGGCTCGGGTCGCCGTTGCTGGTGAACGAAACGGTGACGCTGCCCTTGTACCAGCCGCCGCCACCCGCGTAGTCGGGTTCGCGGGAGGCCGCCGGCGTCGGCGCGCCCGGTGGCGTCTCGTCGACCTTCACTTCCGAGGAGGCCGGCGAGTATTCGCTTTCGGGGCCTTCGTTGGCGACGGCCACCCTGTAGGTCCACGTGCCTTCGCTCTCCGGGCTGGGAGCGGTGAACGCGTATTCGGGGCTCGTCAGGCCGCTCGCCACCGTGCTCCAGCCGCCGCTCGCGTTCTTCTGCTGCAGCGTGTAGCTCGGCGCCGTCGCCGCCTGCGACGGTTCCCACGCGAGCGTGAAGATGCCGCTCGCGCTCGGGTTGGCGCCGCTCGAGACGTGCGGCGCGATCGGCGCGGCCGGGGTGACGTTGCGCGCGAGCGTGTAGTCCGGCGGCAGGTACTTCGCCAGCGGCGTCTGCACGAGCCCGCCGTCGCTGCCGGGTTTTTCGATCGTCGGTACGCGTAGTTCGAGGTTCCTGACCTTGATCGACGCGGCGCTCGAGGTCGCGCTCGAGGAGCTGCGCGCGTACGTCGAGTCCTGCACGAGCAGCTCGAGCTTCAGCACGTGCCCGCTTTCGACCGTCCAGGCCTGCGGGTGCAGCTGGAAGACCTGCTTGGTGAAGCCGCCTTCCGGGTTTATCGGCCGGTAGATCGCGCGGCCGATCAAGCGCTGCTTGCCGGCGCCAGCTTCGGCGACATCGTACAGGCGCGCGATGATCTGATCGTTCTTGATCGGCGTCGAGAATTCTCCGACGACGGTCGAGGAGCCGGCAATCGTGAAGCCTTCGGCTGGCGCCGGCGCGAGCTTGTAGGTCGCCGCCGAGGCGTTTTCACCGGCGGCTTCCGTCGTGCACACGGTGCCCGAGGTGAACGCCGTTTTTGGCGCGGTCCCGGGGGCCACGATCGTCTGTTCGGCGGCGCCCTGGAGGTTGATTTCACCGGGTGAAAGGCTCGCCCAGTTGGCCGCCTTGTACTCGTGTCCGGTGGTTGTCGTTTCACCACTGCAGGCGCTCGTGATCGCGCTCACGCCACCATGCGCGTTCGCCGGTTCGCTGCCCTGGCCCCTCACGTAGTATTCGAACCATTCGTTCTGGGCGGTGTTGAGCAGCGCGACCTCGCTCGTCGAGGGCGACGTCGCCGAGCGCGGGTTGTGGCCGTAGTCGAGGTCGAACAGCTGAATCGGCGCGTTTGGATAGGTCGCACGAACCTTGTTGTAGTAGTCGACCGCCTGGTCGACCGGGAACAGGTCGTCGTTCCAGCCGTTCTGCATCAGCGCGGGCGCCGGTTCCTCGGTGAGCGGCGTGTAATACGCGCTGTGGTTCGGCAGCTGCTGTTCCTGCTGGATCGCCAGCGCTTTACCGTTATACGGGCCGCCGGTGGCGTTGAAGTTGTACCATTCGGTGATGTTCGCTTCGGGTTCGGCGGGCGCGGTCGCATAGTAGGCGCCGAGCAGCACGCCGTCGAGGTACAGGTCTTCGTTCCAGGCGCGCTTCTCGATCCCGAATTCGTGGTTGCCGAGCATCCCCGAGTAGGGTGCTTCGGCGACGTAGTCGAGGTTGCTGCCGTTCGGCTGCAGCGACTGCGCGAGGTCGGTCCACGGCCATTCCGGAGCGGTCGCGGCGATTTTCATCGGTTTGCCGCCCGGGCTGACCCACGGGATCAGTTCGCCGTTCAGCAGTTCGACGCGGTCCTTCAGCGAGCCGAGCTGTGCCGACATGCCGCCGCCATAGCTCTCGCCGGTGGCGCCGATCTGCTGCGGGTTGATCACGCCTTCTTCGGCGAGCAGGCCGAGCAGGTACTGAGCGTCGCGCACTTCGTAGCGCCTGCTCATCAGGTGCACGTAACCGTGTTCGCAGCCCGCTTTGGTTTTTTCGGAGGCTTTGCAGGAGTTGCCCCAGCCGCGGTCGGTCTGGCTGAAGACCGCGTAGCCGAGTTTCAGCCAGCGCTGCGCCTGCGCGCTCGAGGGCAGGATCTTGGTGCTGCCCCAGCCGTGGTAGATGCCGACCACCGGGTAGTTGTTGTCAGAGCCCGTCGCCGGGGGGAAGGCGACGGAGACGTCGATCGGCGTGCCGTCCCAGCTCGGGACGGTCGTGCCGGCGGAGTTACCGCACCAGCGCTGGCCTTCGCTCGAGCCCGGGCCCTGGGTCGTGCAGGTCACCGTCCCGAAGACCGATGTGATCGCGGCGCTGGCCGCGGACGGCGCCAGCAGTCCGAGGATCACGCCCGACAGGATCAGCAGCCTGCGACCGGAAAAGCGACCGGCGAGTGCGGTTACGTTGAACATCCCTGCCCCCTCCTCCTGGCCTCCGAACGGCGGCCCAAGACAATTGATCGGCGCCCGCTCCCCACTCCCCTGCGGGCCGCCGCTGTGCGCGACCCTAACAGACGCCTGCCGGCAGATCAGCCGCGCGCGCGATTAGTCTTGACTTTCCGTCAGCGGGGGTCGATCCAAAGAACAAGCCTATGAACGCGCGGCGGTCAGGGCGAGAACGGCAGCTCGACGGTGCTCGACTGCCACGCGGCACGATCGGCGCTGCCTTCGTAGGCGCCTTCCTCGTCGAGCAGGAAACCCCAACCCGACCAGATCCCGGCGCCGTTGACGCGACTGCCCGCCGCGAGGCCGGCGGCGAGCGCCGCGGTCGCGGTCGTGATGTTCTCGACGCTCGGCAGGTGCCACCGATCGGCCGAGTAGGACGGAAGCACCGGGACGATGCTCGTCGCCGGCGACACGTTGGCGCTGTAGTAGGCCAGGCCGTCCTCGACCCACTGCTCGTAGGCGGCGACGCTCTTGCTTTCGCTGTCGTAGTACAGGGGGTCGATCTGCGTCACGAGCTGAGAGACCTGTTTCAGGTACGCGGGCGTCCAGCTCGCGGTGGTGGCGGGAGCCGTGACCGAGAAGCGCCCGTGGAAGCCGACCCGCGAGAACATCGCGCCGAGTTCTTCGAGCAGCGAGAGGAAGCCAGGCGTCATCGGGTAGGGCTCGAGATCGAGCTGCACGCCGGAGATGCCCGACACGAGCGACGCCTGCACCGCGGCGAGGATGCTGGCGCGCGTCGCAGGGTCCTCGAGATCGAGACCGTTGCGCTTCGTCTCGATCCTTCCGTTGAAGACGGCGGTGACCGTGAGATCGGATCCGTGTTCGGCGTTGTAAGCCGCCGCGAGCGCCGCCCAGCTCGCGAGCATCTCCGTGTTGTGCTTCGGCACCTTCAGGGCTCCCGTGGGCTTGAATTTGGGCATCGCGAAGGCGAGCTGCCCGATGTCATACGAGCTGACCTCTGCCAGGTATTCGTCGACTTCCGACGCGGGCCGCAGCGAGTGAACCAGCCCATAGGGCATGTAGATCAGCATTTCGTCCGGGTCGGCCGCCGCGGACGCGCGCGCCGCGCAGGCAAGGATCGCCAGCAGCGCCGCGGCGAAAGCAAGCCAGAGCAGGGCTCCTTGCCGAAGACCCGGAAGGCGCTGCGAACGTCCGGAGCCGATCTCAGCCACCGGGAAAGGCTAGCCGCAGGACCTGGCGGTAGACCGAGCGGTACTGGCGCCCGAGGCGGCCGCTGTTGTAAGGAAGCCCGTGGCGCTCGCACACGGCGCGGATCTGAGGGGCGATCTCGGCGTAGCGGTTGCTCGGCAGATCGGGGAACAGGTGGTGCTCGATCTGGAAGGACAGGTTGCCGCTCAGCAGGTGAAACAGCCGGCTGCCCTCGAGGTTGCACGAGCCGAGCAGCTGGCGCCGGTACCAGCCACCGCGCGTCTCCCCGAGGTACTGCTCCTCGGTGAACGTCTCGGCCTCTTCGGGGATGTGCCCGCAGAAGACGATCGTGTGCACCCACAGGTTGCGCACGAGGTTCGCGACGAGGTTGGCCGTGAGCGCGCGACGGGCCCCGCGCCGACCTGCGAGCGCGGGAAACAGGGCGTAGTCCTTGAGCGTCTGCCCGCGCGCCTTGCGCAGCATCGCGACGATCTCCCGGCGGGCCTTCGCCCGGGACTTCTCGCCGCGTCCGACCGCGTCGAGCTCCATGTCGTAGATCGCGATCGCCCACTCGAAGACGGCCGCGATCAGGAAGAAGTACAGCGGTTGGGCCAGGTACACCGGATGCCACGGCTGGCCGGGCTCGACCCGCATCGCCGAGTACCCGAGGTCGCGGTCACGCCCGAGGACGTTCGTGTAGACGTGATGGCGGAAGTTGTGCGCGCGCTTCCACGACGCGGCCGTCGAGGCCGCGTCCCACTCCCAGGTGCTCGAGTTGATCGCCGGGTCGCGCATCCAGTCCCACTGTCCGTGCAGCACGTTGTGGCCGATCTCCATGTTCTCGATCACCTTCGACAGCGACAGCAGCGCGGTGCCGGCGATCGCGGCTGGAGCGAACCGCGCGCACAGGAGCAGCGCCCGCGCGGCGAGCTCGAGCTGGCGCTGGACGGCGATCACGCGCATGATGTAGGCACGGTCGCGGGCGCCCAGGTCGGCGCGCACGCCGTCGCGGATCCCGTCGAGTTCGCGGGCCAGGGTCTCGAGTGGGTCGTTCACGTGGGGGTCAGACTGCGGCGAGAAGCTCTCGCGGGCGCGCCTCGGTGGCGTCGTCGACCATATCGGGCGCGCCACCGCGTCGACCGAGTCCGGGGATCGACGGCAGCGCGAGGCCGGGCAGCGACGGCAGCGCGCTCTTGGGCATCGGCGGCAGCGCGAGCTTGGGCATCGCGAGCTTCGGCATGGGCGGCAGCGCGAGCTTGGCGATCTTGCGCACGACGCTTCCGAACTGCCTGTGCAGCGGGCCGGTGTTGTAGGGGATGCCGTAGCGCTCGGTGATGCTCCTCACCTCGGTCGATATCTCTGCGTAGCGGTGGGCGGGAAGGTCGGGGAACAGGTGGTGCTCGATCTGGAAGGACAGGTTGCCGGCGAGGATGTGGAACAGCTCGCCGCCGGTGAGGTTGGCAGAGCCGAGCAGCTGACGGTAGTACCACTGGCCGCGGGTCTCGTTCTCGGCCTGCTCCTCGGTGAACTGCTGCGTCCCATCGGGGAAGTGGCCGCAGAAGATGATCGTGAACGACCACAGGTTGCGCACGAGGTTCGCGGTCGCGTCCCCGGCGAGCACGAACGGCAGCGAGGGGCCGGAGAGCAGCGGGAACAGGACGTAGTCCTTGAGCGTCTGCCCGCGGACCTTGCCCCAGATGTCCGCGAGCAGGTCGCGCTTGTCGGCGAGGCTCGACTCGCCGACGGCGATCCGCTCGGCTTCGAGGTCGTGCAGCGCGACGCCGTACTGGAAGAAGGTCGCAAGCAGCGCCGCGTAGAGCGGGTTGCCGAGGTAGTACGGATGCCACGGCTGCTCCTCGGACATGCGCAGGATCCCGTAGCCGATGTCGCGATCCTTGCCGACGATGTTCGTGTGGGTGTGGTGCATGTAGTTGTGCGAGTGGCGCCACTGGTCGCCGGGGCAGGCGGTGTCCCACTCGAACGTCTTGCCGTCCAGCCGGGGATCCTTCATCCAGTCGTACTGCCCGTGCATGACGTTGTGACCGATCTCCATGTTGTCGAGGATCTTCGAGAGCGACAACGCGGCGGTGCCGCCGACCCAGGCGGGCGGCAGGAAGCCGAGGAACAGCAGGGCGCGACCGGCGAGCTCGAGTCCGCGCTGGGTGCGGATCAGCTTGTCGATGTAGTCGGCGTCGCGCTCGCCGAGATCGGCGACGACGCGGGCGCGGATCGCGTCGAGCTCCCGCCCGAAGGCCTCGAGCTGCTCGGGCGTGAGGGTCGGTGGTGCGCTGGTCATGGCTGGCTCCTTCTCGAGGTTGGTTCAGAGGTCGAGCGCGACGTCGCCGACGGGCACCGACACGCAGATGCGGATCTGCTCCTCGCCGGCGGTCGAGAGCTCGCCCGTGATGACGTTGCGTACGGTGCCCGCGGTCTTGCGGCAGCTGCACGTGTTGCAGATACCCATGCGGCACCCATGATCGGGGGCGAGGCCGGCGTCCTCGGCCTGATCGAGCAGCGGCAACCCGCTGTTGGCGGCCTCGCGGCCGCTGGCGGCGAAGCTGACGAGGCCGTGCGCGCCGCCGGTGTCGAAGCTCAGCGCCGCAGGCGTGAAGGTCTCGACCGCCGGCTCGGCCAGATCCTCATCCGCCCAGGTGGTGCTCACCGCGTCGATCAGCGTCGGCGGGCCGCAGACGAAGGTCGCGGCGGATGCATGCTCGGAGACGACCGCGCGCAGGTGCTCGCGGCGGAAACGCCCGCTGAGCGGCGAGCCGCCCCCGCGGGTGAAGCCACGCGCGATGCGCAGCAGCGGGTGGCGCTCGGCGAGCCGCTCGAGCTCCGCGCCGTAGAGCGCGAGCTCTCGTGAGCGCGCGTAGTTGAGGAACCCGATCTCGCCGCTGAAGCCCTCCTCGCAGAGCGTGCGCAGCATCGCCATCACCGGCGTTATGCCGCTGCCGCCGCTGATCAGCAACACGCGCTCGGGGCGTGGATCGGGTAGCACGAACTCCCCCTGCGCCTGGGTCAGGCCGACGATCATGCCCGGCGCCGCGTGCTCGCGCAGGTGGCGCGAAACCAGGCCCTCCGGGTGCGTGGAGACGGTCAGCTCGAGCGCGCCGGCGAGCGCATGCTGGGATCCGGCGGGAGAGTAGGAGCGGGTCTCTCGCACGCCATCGATCTCGACGCTGAGCCCGACGGACTGCCCCGCGCGCAGACCGCGCCACGCATCGTTGGGGCGCAGCTCGAGCGTGACGCTCTTGGGCGTCTGGCGGCGGACGGCCGTCACCTCCGCGCGCACCTGACGGGAGACGAGCAGCGGACGCACGAGCTCGAGGTAGCGATCGACGCCGTGCGGGTAGGCGAGCGCCTCGAGCAGGCTCGAGCGCAGCAGCCGGCGACCGACGCGACGGGGCGAGGTCGCGGCCGGCACGGCTATCGACGACCCGACTTGGTCGGTGCACACATGTTCACAGAGTACACTTACCCCGGGAGCAGGGAATCGATACAGCCGCAAGCTCGATCACATGCCGAACGTGAACAGTCGTACACACGAGAGCGCGACCCGACCGGCGCGCAAGCAGCGCACGCGCCAGGCGCTGCTCGACGCCGCGCTCGAGCTGCTCGAGGAGCAGAGCTTCTCGAGCCTCAGCCTGCGCCAGGTGACGCGCGCGGCGGGCGTCGTGCCGACGGCCTTCTACCGCCACTTCGACGACATGGAGGAGCTCGGGCTGGCGCTGATCGACGAGTCCTTCCGCACCCTGCGGGCGATGATCCGCGCCGCGCGCGCGGACCCGCGCACGAACGAGCACATGATCCGCACGTCGGTCGAGCTGCTGGTCGGCTACGTGCACGAGCACGACACGCACTTCCGCTTCATCGCCCGTGAGCGCTTCGGCGGCGTCGCCGCGCTGCGCCAGGCGATCCGCGTGGAGATCCGCCTGTTCGCGAGCGACCTCGCGACCGACCTCGCGCGCCTGCCCTACCTCGAGCGCTGGAGCACCCAGGATCTGCAGTTGCTCGCGGGGTTGATGGTCAACACGATGGTGTCGACCGCCGAGGCGATCCTCGACGCCCCACCGAGGGATCCCGCCGCGGAGGCCGAGATCGTCGCCACCGCCGGGCGCCAGCTGCGGATGATCACGCTGGGCGTGCCGCAGTGGCGCAGCTCGCCCGAGGACGGCGCGAGGGCTCGATAGGCAGGGCGGGAAGCTCGTCGAAGCGCCCAGGTCAAGACGAGCCAGCGTCAGCTCTCGACCACAATGCCCTGCCGGCGCTTGGACTTGCTCGCCGGTACAAGGTGGTACTCGATGGCGTAACCGAGGGCGCTTGCGAAGCGCTCGACGGTGGAGAGCTTGGTGTCAGCGGCTGTTGTCTCCAGCCGCGCGAGGGTGGGTTGGGAGGTGTGCATCGCCGCGGCAACGCGGGTCTGGGAGAGGTGTCGGTGCCTGCGCTGCTCGGCGAGCGTGCGCAGCAGGCCGCGGCGGCGTTCGGCGGCGAGCAGCAGCTGCGGGAAGTCTGGGTTGGTGTCGGTGAACTCGACGATCATCTCCTCGAGCGCGTCGGGCTTGTCCTGACCGTGTCGAACGTTGCGGGTCATGGCTCTCAACCTATCATGCTTTTTTTGATATATCAAGCAGGCTATAGGTGACGGGGCCTGCCGGCGTTCGTGTTGGTTGGCTTCGCGAGCCCGCGCGCTCGCCACTCGCGCAACCGCCGCGCCGCCAAGTCGATCTGCTGGGGCGGCGTCTTCCGCGTCTTCTTGTTGAACGCGACGAGGGAGAGCAGGACTTGTCCACGTGTGCCCTCGCGGGCAAACAGGATGCGATAGATCACGCGCCCACCGTCCGCGCGGACCTCGAACAGATCGCCGCTCAAATGTCGTGCTGCACGAGTCCCGTCGCGGCGGACTTCCTGCATTGCGGCCAGAATCTCGGCCTTGTCGCCGTCGGGGACCTTGCGGATGAACTCCAGCACCGGTCGCTTCCCGGCTGCGGTTTCGTAGTGGCGCCAACGACGTTGCATACCGGGTGACAGACGGAGTCGGGGTCAGCGATCGTCCTTCCTTCTCCGACGACCGTTCCGTTTTGGGACAAATCCGAGACACCTCGGCGTATCGCTCTGCGTGACTCGAAGCCCGGAGAGCCCTGGTACCGATTTGCTACCGTTATGGGATGAGTAAGCAGATCGCGGTTCGGCTCCCGGACGAGCTGGTCGACTTCGTCGATGAGATCGTGCTCGCCGGTGCCGGACGCAGCCGGGCGGCCGTCGTCACGCGGGCGCTCGAGCGCGAGCGTCGGCGCGTCGTCGCAGAGCGCGATGCCGAGATCCTTGCGCGCACGGGCCCGGATCCAGAGCTCGTCGCGCTCGCGCAACACGCTGCCGGCATGCACTCTGACCTGGCGTGATGCGCCCGATCCACGTCGCGGACCTGGACAAGGCGCGACCGGTGCTCGTCCTAACCCGTGAAGTCGTGCGTCCACACCTGTACACCGTCACTGTCGCCCCAATCACGACGACCATCCGGGGGCTCTCCACGGAGGTGGCAGTCGACGTGGCCAACGGGCTCAGCGGCCCCTCGGTCGTGAGCTGCGACAGCATCACCACCGTCCTCGCGGACACCCTTGGAGCGCAGATCGGCGTGCTCCTGGACTCCCAGGAGGCAGCTCTCGCTGGCGCGATCCGGGCGGCATTCGATCTCGACTGAGCAAGCGGACTCTCCAACAGCCTTTCCGACCGCTGTAGGACATCGGCCCACGAACGTCACGGCAGCCGTGCCACCCGACGAAGGAGTCAAGCGATGAGCGCCCACGATCATTCCACTCACGAGCACAGCGGCCCCGGCTACGCGTCCCCGCAAGCGGCGCGTGAGCAGCCGGCCGAGCAGTTCCTGTACGTCGCCGCGCTCTACGAGGGCACCGGCATCGAGCGGCCGGACTTCATCGCCGTCGTGGACGCGGAGCCGAGCTCATCCACCTATGGGCAGATCGTCCATCGCACGGAGATGCCCAACGTCGGCGACGAGCTCCACCACTTCGGTTGGAACGCGTGCTCCTCGGCGTGCCACTCCCAGCTGCAGCGCGACACGCTGATCGTGCCCGGCATGCGCTCCTCTCGAATCCACATCCTCGACATCAGCGAGCCACGCCAGCCGCGAATCAAGCACGTGATCGAGGGCGAGGAGATCAAGGACAAGCTCGGGCTGAGCGCGCCCCACACCGTGCACTGCATGCCCAGCGACATCGTCACGATCTCGATGCTGGGCGACGCCGACGGCAACCTGCCGGGCGGCTTCGCGGTGCTCGACGCACGCGACTTCTCGATCGCCGAGCGCTGGGAGCGCGAGACGAACGGCCTGCAGTTCATGTACGACTTCTGGTACCAGCCGCGCCAGAACACGCTGATCTCGAGCGAGTGGGGCGCGCCGAACACGTTCCTGGACGGGTTCGACCCCGCCGATGTCGCCGCCGGCAAGTACGGGCGGCGACTTCACTTCTGGGACCTCGAGCGCCACGCCGTCGTGCAGAGCATCGACCTGGGCGATGACGGGCTGATCCCCCTCGAGATCCGCTGGCAGCACGATCCCGACTCGGCGCAGGGCTTCGTGGGGGCGACGCTGTCGAGCAACATCATCCGCTTTCACCGCGACAACGGCGGCTGGGCGGCCGAGAAGGTGATCGACGTTCCCAGCGAGGAGCTCGAGGGATGGCCGCTCGAGGGGGGGCGTGCCGGGACTGATCACCGATCTCGTGCTGTCGCTCGACGACAAAGACCTGTTCCTGTCGAACTGGCTCCACGGCGACCTGCGCCACTACGACGTCTCCGACCCACGCGAGCCGGTACTGCGATCGCAGATCTTCCTCGGCGGGCTGCTCGGTCGCGGCGGCGGCCATCCGAAGGCTCGAGGCCCGCTGAACGGTGGGCCGCAGATGCTCCAGAGCTCGCTCGATGGCGAGCGCGTGTACGTCACCAACTCGCTGTTCTCGAGCTGGGACAACCAGTTCTACCCCGAGCTCAGAGGTTGGCTGACCAAGCTCGACCGCCAGCGCGACGGCAGCTACGCGCTCGATCCCGACTTCTTCGTCGACTTCCACGAGCAAGCGGATGGAGCCCGGCCGCACGAGATCCATCTCCCGGGCGGCGATTGCACGACCGAGATCTTTCAGTAGCGCATCCAGCCCGCCTACGGGCACGCAGCGATCGCCCGCCACTGCCGTTCGGGCCCATCAGCCGTTCCCGTCGGGCCGACGCTCGAGATACCGCAGCACGACTCTGCCGAGCACGATTACGTCACCATCGCGCAGGTCGAGCTGCTCGATGCGCTGGCCATTGACGAACGTGCCGTTGAAGCTACGGTCATCGAGAATGCGGTAGCCGGAGGACCGCGGGACAAGGACCGCGTGACGTCGCGAGACGGAGATATCGTCGAGATGCAGGTCGGCCCCAAGACCGCGACCGATGTGGGTGACCTCGGCTCCGAGCGGGATCAGCAGCGCTCGACCGGGTCCTTGCATCTGGATGTAGAAGCCTGGCTCGAGCGGCTCATCGGACTCGCCGCGGTGACGGAAACGCTCGTCAACGCAGGCGATGGGATCGAAACGCTCGGTTATCTCATCAACAGCGGGGCAAGCGCGGCGAGCGCCCGAATCGGTGACAGCCAGCGTGTCGGACATAGAGACCTCCGGAGTTGGTGACCCTCGAAAGTCAGTCCGTGTTGCCCGCCGCCGTGGGCGGACCGCACGATGTATGCCCTCCAACATTGGAGCATACTCGGCAGGTCAAGCGGCTCGCGCAAGCGCTCCCGAGTGGTTCGATGCGGCGAGTATGCTTCGCGCTCACGAGTTCTAGCTCGATTGGGCCCGATCTGGGAGAGCCGGGGATGTCAGGTCGCAAGATCGACCGTCGCACCGCACAAGAATACGAGGCCGCGAAGAAGGATGATGAGCTGATAACGCGCGCGGCCAAGCGCGCGGACTGGGCGGGCACAGCGCTGGAGAGCGCCGCCGGAGCTCTGGACGACGCGCACGGCGTCGAGGGGAAACCGCTGACGGATCTTGCGGAGGTGGTCCAGGATGAGGCGACGCGCGTGTCTCACCTTGCCGAAGACATCAAGAGCCATAGGCCTGTCCCGGAGGATGACGAGCCTGGCGACGGGGTATGAGGCTCGGTCGATAGCGTCGAGGAGAGGATTCCCGGGGCAGCCTGCGGCGGTCTCGACCTGAGAAACCTGCTCTGTCTCGTCGTTAGTAGGACGTTTATGCGAGAACGAGCAGGTTTCTCGGGAGCCCCGTCAGTCGTTTGCCAGCCGGCGCCAACGGGCGCCGCGGCCCGTGCCGAGCGGTTCGATCCTGCCGCCCTTCTTGAGCTCGCCGAGCAGCTTGTTGATGTAGCCGTCGCTGACGCCCGGCGCTGCTTGTCGGACGTCAGCGATCGTGAACTCGGTGACCATCAGCGAGTCGATGAAGGTCGTGATCAGCGCCTTCTTGGAGCCGCGGCCACCGAGCGCACCGGTGCGGCTCTCGAACCCTCTGTACGCGGCGATCAGGATGCCCAGGAAGTAGTCCGTCCACGGCTGAAGGTCGTGCTCGCCGTCGTGCCAGCCCGCGGTGGACTCGGCAAGGGCTTCGTAGTAGGTCTCCTTGCTCGCGTCTATGAGCTTCTCCAGGCTGATGTAGCGCCCAACCTCGTGCCCGACGATGTAGAGCAACCAAAGCGTGATGAGCCGTGACATGCGGCCGTTGCCATCACGGAAGGGATGGATCACCGTGAAGTCCAGGATGTACGCGGCGCAGAGAAGCAGCGGCTCGTAGACCTCGGCGTCGAGCGCGCGGCGGAATTCTTCGTGGAGGTTCTGCATCGCCTGGGGCGTCAGGGCGGCGGAGACGGGCGTGAAGCGCACGACCCTGCCGTCCGGGCGTTTTTCTTCGACCTCGTTGTCGAGCCCCTTCCAGTGCCCGGCGTCCCTCGTGCCGACGTACCTGTAGAGGTCGCCGTGAAGCTGCTCAACGTAGCGAGGCTCGAACGGTATGTTCGCGCCGTTGGCGTGGATCGTCGCGAGCACGTCCCGGTAGCCGGCGATCTCCTGCTCGGAGCGATTCCTCGGCGTCGTCGTCTCCGCGACGAGCGCTTCGATGCGAGCCAGCGGCGCGCGGATGTTCTCGATCGCGTTCGACGCCTCGGTGCTCTGGATCAACGCGACTTGGCGGAGCGTCTCAAGGCCGGATGGGTTCTGCTGGCGGTAGAGCTCGGCCCGCCCTCGGGCCCCTGCGATCGTCGTGAGCGACGTCACGGTCCCGGGCGGTATTCCGCCGAAGTGGCGCGACAGGTCGCGGAAGCTGCCCACCGCATAAACGTACTACTAACCGCCAATTGGTAGTACGTTTAGCCCGCGAAGGAGGGGTTTCGGCCAAGAACTCAGTGAAGCCGACGCGGGGACTCGAACCCCGGACCCCTTCATTACGAGTGAAGTGCTCTACCAGCTGAGCTACGTCGGCGCGGTGCCGAATGCTAGCGCCCCTGGCGAGCCATCTCGCCTGGCTGCAGATACAGGAATACCCCCGCGGCCACGGCGCCGGCGAGCAGCGACGCGACCGCGTAGATCCAGTAGTGGCTCCAGGCGAAAATGCCGAGCACGCTCGCGCCAAGCGCGACGGCTGGGTTGAACGCACCTCCGGACACCCCGCCGACCGCGAAGGCGCCCACGACGACGGTGAAGCCAATGGCCAGGCCGAAGAAGGAGTTGCCCTCGGTCGCTTTGGCCGTGGCCACGTTGAGCACGACGTAGGCGAGCGCAAAGGTGAAGATGAACTCGACCACGAAGATCTTCCACACGCTGGCGAGCTCGCCCGCATGACCCGCCCCGTTGACGGCTCGCGCGAGCAACCCGGCGATCACCGCGGCGAGCAGCTGCGTCGCGACATAGCTCATCCACTCCTCGATCGTGAGCTTTCCACGGACAAGCACGGCGGTGCTGACGGCGGGGTTGTAGTGGCCGCCCGAGATGTGGCCGCCCGCGAACACCATCACCATCAGCGCGGCCCCGATCGCCAGCGGCGCGAGCGCGCCGGCGCCGGTCTTGGGGTTGGTGGCGGTGCAGACTGTGAACACGAGGAAGAAGGTGCCAATGAACTCGACGACGAGCTTGCGGTCGAGCGGGATGCCGGCGGTCTGACTCAGTTGCGCGTCGTCGCTGGCCAGCTCGTCGGCGCGGGAGTCGGCGGAGTCACGGGGGTCAGGTTTCACGGGTGTCCTGATGTGGCTCTCTGGGCAGGAGGCGGTGACCGTCGACGACCGCCGTGGCCAGGTCGATGAGCTTGCGGTTATCGACACGCGACTGCTCGCGCAGCATCTCGAAGGCGCGCGCCTCGTCGATGCCGTGGCGCTCCATCAGGATCCCCTTGGCTCGCTCGGTCAGCGCGCGGCGCCCGAACGCGCCCTGGAGGTCCTGGTACTCGGCGAAGCGCCGCAGCACGATGTCGATCGCGCTCTGCCAGTCCTCGACGTCGGCGTCGCTGATGTGGGCGAAGACGCCTCGCTTGGACGCCTCGTTGATGAACTCGGGGTCGCGCGCGTGGAGCAGCACGATCACCGGGCAGGCGGCTTCCCGCACGATCTTCTCGATCAGAGTGAGTGCGTGCGTTGAGCTCTCCCCGAGTCCCACGAGCGCGACGTCGGGCCGCTCTCTGGCGGTCGCCGGGCCGACGTCCTCAACCTCGATCTCGCGTGCGATGACCTCGTGCCCCAGCGCAACGACGATCGGCGCGACGAGCGCCAGACGGTCCTTGCGCTCGTTGGCGATTAGAACACGCAGATGCTTGGTCTCGCGGTAGCTCATCACGACTCAGCCGGCCAGGTCGCGACCGGACAGAAGTGATAGGATACGCGTCGGCCCGCCTTAAATCTCGGTGGGCCCTGGCTTTCCGGCTCCGACACTTGGCCGGCGTTCTTGCAGCGATCTGATCGATCGAACGCCGCAACGCAAGTGTCTGGAGTGCCGTCATCGCAAGCACCAGCAAAGCGCCCCATAAAGCCTTCGGAGGAGCGCAGCCTCTCGCGCTCCTCCTCGAGCGTCCGGTGGCTGTGTCATCCCTGCCATCGACGAGCGAGCCGCGTCCTCCCGACAGCGGCCGCGCCCGGCCACCTGCTCGCCCTGCACCCCCCTGCAGGGCGAGCAGGAGCGCCATGGCAAGCATCGGCCTCCCAGCCGGGCGACTCGATGTCCCTCGCAGGCATCGTGGCATGGCGGTCGCGTCCGCGCTCTTGTTCGCGCGCGAACGTCAGCGTCGCGCGCGATCGTCAGCGCAGCCGGCGCTCTCAGGGCCACCCCTCTTGACGCGCCGCAAGGACCTAAAAGAGACGTCGACCGCCAACAGACACGAGGAGGTGTGGGACGATGACCGAGGACCAGCAGGACCTCCAGCCCGACACAGCTGAGCCCGAGCAGGACGCTGAGCCGGATGTCGCCGAGCGTCAGGAGGACGCCAAGTGGAGCGTCGCGGAATGGCACGGCAGGATGCTGATCGACCGCGACGGCGAGAAGATCGGCAAGCTCCAGGATGTCTACGTCGACGTCGAGACCGACGAGCCGCAGTTCGCGACGGTCAAGGAGGGGTTCATCGGCCGCCATCTGACCTTTGTGCCGGTCGGTGGCATCACGGTCGGGCCCGACAGCCTCACGGCGACGGTTACCAGGGCGCAGGTCCAGGACGCCCCCAATATCGAGCAGCACGGCCAGGAGCTATCGCAGGCGGATGAGTCGAGCCTGTACCACCACTTCGAGCTCAACTACACGCCGCCGGATACCGAGAGCGGACGCCGTCTCGCCCGCCGCTGAGGGGCCCGCGTCAGAGGCAGAACAACTCGGCGGGGCAGCGAAAGGCCCTGAGCCGGCAGCCAGCCCTACAGCGCCGCGAGCGCCTCCAGCAGCGACTCGCCGTGCTTCTCGCAGAACGCCGGCCCAATCCCCCTGACATCGAGCAGCCCGTCCACGCTCCGGGGCCGCCCGCGCAGCAGCGCCCGCAGCGCGGCGTCCGTGGCGACGGTGTACGCCGGCTTGCCCTCGGCGCGCTCCAGGCGCCACGCGCGCAGCTCGTCGAACTCGCGCTCGTCCACCGGCTCGAGCCCCTCCTCCTCCACGATCGCTGCACGCGCGCGCTCGCCTGCAGCGCCTGCGCTCCCTGCCCCGCGCCCGGCACCGCCGCCGCGCCCGGAGCGCGCGCTGACGGGCGCCGCGCGCAGCGCCTCCGCGAGCGCAAGGTCCGGGTCGCACACGTCGCAGCAGCGGCCCGTCGGCGCAGCCAGCGCGCGGTCGCCGAAGTGATCGAGGATCTGGCGCCTGCGGCACGTCTGCCCTTCCGCGCTGTAGCGCTCGATCGAGCGGTAGGCCTCCCAGCCGCGGTTGCGCGCCGCCTGGATCGCCGTCTGCGCCAGCCGCGGGCTGCCTTTGCCGGTGAGCGTCACGAGCAGCCCGTCGTGCCCGCCCGGCTGAAGCTCGACCGCGCCGGCGCGCTCGGCCACCGATAGCAGCACCCGCTGGCGCTCGCCCAGATCGCCGTGGCCGATCGTCAACGCGCCGTCATCGGCGCCGCCGCGCAGGCTGGCGACGAAGCGCTTGACGTCCTCGACGGTCATGTCGCGCTCTTTGATGAACCTGATCAGCCGTCCCAGGTCCATCCGCGAGGCCAGCAGCAATGCGCGCGCGGGCTGGCCGTCGCGCCCGCCCCTGCCCGCCTCCTGGTAGTAGGCCTCGAGGCTCGTCGGCAGCGCCCAGTGCGCGACCGTGCGCACGTCCGCCTTGTCGACGCCCATGCCGAACGCGTTCGTCGCGACGACGACCTCGGCGCGGCCCTCCATGAACGCCGCCTGGCTCTCGCGACGCGCGTCCGGGCTCATGCCCGCGTGGTAGGCGCGCGTGACGATGCCCCACGATGCGATTTCCCGCGCAAGCTCGTCGGTGTCCTTGCGCGTGCCGCAGTACACGATCGCCGGCAGCGATTGGACACCCGCGTCTCCGCGCAGCGCGTGCATCAGCGCCGCGCGCTTGCGCGCGACCGCGCCCTTGCCCTCGACGCTGACCACGTCGAACGTCAGGTTCGGCCGATCGAAGCCGGAGCGGATCGAGACCCACTCGCGCAGTCCCAGCCGCGCGGCGATCTCCTCGGCCACGCGCGGCGTCGCGGTCGCGGTCGCGGCCATCACCGCCGGGCGGCCGAGCGAGGCGATCGCGTCGCGCAGGCGCAGGTAGTCGGGGCGGAAGTCGTGACCCCACTCGGCCACGCAGTGCGCCTCGTCGACGACGAACAGCGACACCCGCCTGCGCGCGAGCGCCGCCCTGAACGCCGCCGACGCGAAGCGCTCGGGCGCCGCGAGCACCAGCTGCGTCTCGCCGTCCTGGATCTCGCGCAGCGCCTGCGCGTTGTGGCCGTCCTGCATCCCCGACGCGAGCATCGTCGCGCGCACGCCCGCGTCCTTGAGCCGGCGCCACTGGTCGGACATCAGCGCGATCAGCGGACTGACGACGACGACGAGCCCACCGCCGCCGTAGGCGGGATCGGCATCGCCCGCCAGCGCGGGCAGCTGGTAGCACAGCGACTTGCCGCCGCCGGTGGGCATCACGACGAGGCTGTCGCGCCCGTCGAGCGCCGCCTGCACCGCCTCGCGCTGGCCCGGCCTGAAGCGCTCCAGGCCGAAGCGCTCGAGCAGCTCCTCGGGCGAGCTCGCCGGTGTCTGCGTGATCGTCGACATGCCCTAGACGCTACGCGCCACTCCGGTTGCTACGCCCGGCGCTCCCAAACCACCTGCGCCCCGAGCGCGGGGACGAGCGTGATCGCGCGCCGCGTGATTCGCTCGCCGCGCGGGCCTCCTCCGCGCAACGCGCTCAGCGGCCCCTGCTGGTCGGGCAGCCGCGGCTGCAGCTCGCTGAGCATGGTCCGCAGGATCACCTTCATCTCGAGCAGCGCGAACGACGCGCCGATGCAGCGGCGGATGCCGCCGCCGAACGGAATCCACGAGAACGTCTCCGGATTCACATCCAGGAACCGCTCGGGGCGGAACTCCTCGGGGTGCTCGTACACGCGCGGGTTGCGGTTGGTGAGGTAGATCGAGGGCACCACGCGCGTGCCCTGCGGCAGCAGGTACTGGCCAACGCGCAGCTCCTCGGTGAGCATCCTGACGACCATCGGCACGACCGGCCTGACGCGCAGCGTCTCGTTGACGACCGCCGTCATGTACTCATCGCCGCCACCGTCATCGGCGCCGTCCTTGCCGCGGGCGTCGATCTCGGCGACCAGGCGCGCGAGCTTGTCGGGGTGGCGCACGAGCCGCTCGAGCGCCCAGGCGACCGACGTGGCGGTCGTCTCGTGCCCCGCGAGCAGCAGCGTCACGAGCTCGTCGCGCAGCTCGACGTCGGTCATCCGCTGACCGTCCTCGTCGTGCGCGAGCAGCAGCAGCGAGAGGATGTCGGCGCGCTGCTCGAGGTCGCTGGCGGCCCGCCGGCGCTCGATCTCGCGGTAGATGAGCGCGTCGAGGCGATCGAGCGCCCGCCCGATCGCGCCCGTCGGGCGCTCGCCGCTCGGGCGCCTGGAGATCGCGCGCAGCACCGCGAGCACGCCCACGGGCTCGAACAGGTCGGTGATCGCGTCCTTGAGCGGCTGCATGCGCTCGGCCTCGACGCCGAAGACGGCCTGCAGGATCACCTCGAGCGTGATCAGCCGCGTGTGGCGCTGCAGGCGCATCGGCCTGCCCAGCGGCCAGCTCGCCATGTCGCGCCTGGTCGCCTCGACGATCACGTCCTCGTACTCGCGCATGCGCTCGCCGTGGAAGGGCGGCAGCAGCAGCTTGCGCTGGCGCATGTGCTCGGGCCCGGTCAGCACGAGCACCGAGCTGTGGCCGACGACGGCCGCGATGGGCGACATGCGCGCGGCCGACGGCGCCACCTCGGGCGGCGCGGTGAACACGGTCTTGACGGCCTGCGGGTCGCTGACCATCGTCAGTTGCAACCCGCTCGGCGCGAACGTCAGCGTGAACGCGTCCCCGAGCGTGCGCGCGCAGCGGTCCATCATCCACGTCGGCGCTAGCGCCCAGATCAACGTCTGCAGGGCCGCCGGCATCCGCGGGCCGGGCGGCAGCCGCGGCTGGCCGGCGGACGGCGCGAACGCGATCGCCGGTGGCTTCGCGATTGTGCTCGCCATCCGCTACACGCTACTCGTGCGGCTTCGGATGCGCAGGATGCAGGGGCTGGACGAGATGCAGCCGATGCGTACCTTGCAAACCGGCCTTGTGCCGCGGGGTGCCGGTGTGATGGTGCTCGAAGACGTGTCCGACCGCGTGCTTGACGCTGTGCGCGGCGTGGCCGACGGCGTGCCTGACGCCCGGCGATACGGCGTAGGCGAGCAGCATCGCGGCGATGCCGACGGTCGCGATCAGCAGCGCGAGGCGCGCGCGCCGACGCTCTCCCTCGGGCGAGGCCGGTCGCGCGCTGAACGGTGAGATCGCCATGTGCAGCATCAAAGCTAGCGCCCGCCGCGCCCGCGCATGGCGGCCGGGCGGTGGACACGAGCGCGCTGCCAGCGCCCGGCCACCTGGCGTACATCCGCGTGGTGCTCGAGCAGCGCGTGCGCGACGCGTGTGTGCGCGCGCTCGATCTCCTGCGGCGAGAGCCTCGCCTGCAGGTTGTCGAGATAGCGCACGAGCATCCGCGCGGGCATCACGCGCACGCCCTTGCGGCGCGACATCGGCCGGTCGACCCACGCGCGGCTGAAGACGATCAGCGGCTCCACCTCGACGCCGGTCACGCGTTCGATCGCGCGTCTCTGAGCCTGCGCCTGGCTGAGCGTGCCGCCGTGCACGCGCGCGACGCGGACCGGGCCGGGATGGCTCTTGGTCTCGATCGTGAAGATCCCCGACGGGCCGATGAGGATGTGGTCGACGTTGCCGCGGCCGAGGCTCGCGTCGTGGATCACGCGCCAGCCGTGGTCGGCCATCGGGTCGAGCAGGCCGCCGACCTGCTCCTCGCCGGTCGCGCCGCGGTCGCGGCGCTCGACGAGCGGCAGCACGTAGCGCGAGATCACGAACATGCTCGCCAGCAGCGCCACCTCGGATGCGAGGAACGCTTTGTCGTGCAGCCCGAACGTCCTGCCGAGCAGCGCCGTCGCCACCGCCAGCACGCCGAGGGTCACGAGCGTGCGCAGGCTCAGCCGCCTCACGGTCGCGCGCGCGTACTGCCCGGCAGTGCGGCCAGTCGGGTCGGTGTCGAGGACGTACATCTCTCTTCCGGTCGGCGTGGGAGGGTGGCTCGCGAGGGCGGGTTCCAAAACATTCATCGGCCAGATCTCGCCCCGTCTAAAGCAGCGATATCCGGCCGCCGAAGCCCAAAGCAGATCCCGCCAGCCGGAACGGCAAGCCATGACCGACCAATCCCTCATCTCCCACCCTCCCGACATCAGCCTGATCCTGCGCGCGCACGGGGAGCAGCAGTGGCTGACCGCCGAGGTGGTGCCGATCGTGCGCCAGCTGGAGCGTGGCGAGGAGCTGCCAGAAGACCAGATCGGGGCGGCGCTCGCGTACCTGGAGGTGCTGTGGATCGACGCCCGCCGGCGCGCGGCGGAGACGGACGCGGCGCGCGCGGCGCTCGAGGGCGCGGCGGCGGAGCGCGATCGCGTCCTGTGCGAGAAGGCGCGCCGCTACCACACCTCGGTGCGCAGGCTGCGCGCGAGCATGGGACGCCGCGTTGCGTCGTTGACGGGGCTGGGAGAGCAGTCGCCCGCGTACTCGCCGATCTGCGATCGCTACGCGAGCTCCTGACGCGATCGCATACGCTGCCCGCCGTGACGCCCCGCTTCGATCTGCAGTCGCACTCGACGCACTCCGACGGCGCGCTGCCGGCGGCGGAGGTGGTGAAGCGCGCCGCGGACGCCGGCGTGGAGCTGCTGGCGCTGTCCGACCACGACACGATCGGCGGCGTCGCCGAGGCGATCGCCGCGGGTGAGCGCTACGGCGTGCGGATCGTGCCGGCGGTCGAGATCTCGGCGGTCGACGAGGGCTCAAGCGTCCCGCGCGAACTGCACATCCTGGGCTACGACATCGACCACACGGGCGCGGTGCTGACGGCGCGCCTGGCCGAGTTCCTGGCCGACCGCGAGCGGCGCACGCTGCGCATGGGCGCGGCGCTGAAGGAGCTCGGCTTCGAGCTCGACGAGGAGCAGCTGAACGCGCGCGTGGCCGCCGGCAAACCGATCGGCCGCCCGCATCTGGCGGAAGCGGTGCTGAGCGCGCCCGCCAACGCGGAGCGGCTGGCGGCGGAGAACATCGACGACGTCGGCTCGCTGATCCGCGGCTACCTGATCGAGGGCAGGCCGGCGTTCCGCCTGCGCGAGACGCCGACGGTCGCGCAGGCGATCGACGCGATCCACGAGGCGGGCGGCGTGGCCATCTGGGCGCACCCGTTCTGGGACATCTCCGACCCCGGGGAAGTGCTGTCGAGCATCGACCGCTTCCACGCGCTGGGCATCGACGGCGTCGAGGTGTTCTACATCACGCACACGCGCGAGCAGACCGAGCTGCTGGCCAAGCGCTGCGCGGAGCTCGGCCTGTTGACGACGGGCTCGGCCGACTTCCACGGCCCCGAGAACCGCCAGTTCTCGAAGTTCATGGCGTTCGATACGTTCGGCATCGAGCCGAACCTCGGGCCGCTCGTATAAATATTTTATAGGGGGGCCACAGCGGTCAGCCGGCGGGCAGCGCCTCGCGGGCCAACAGCGCCTGCAGGCGATACGCGAGCGCCTCCAGCGCGAGCTCCTCGGAGACGTTCAGCGATAGGCCCAGGCGCGCGTCCGCGACGAGCTCGACCCCGCGTCTGAGCGCGGCGGAGTCGCGGGCGCCGGCGTCCTGCTCGAGCTGCGCTGTGCGGTCGACCGCGTACACGAGCTCGGGGGCGCCTTCGCACACGCACAGCACGTCGCGCAGCCACAGCTCGGCCAGGCGCAGGCCGAGGTCGAGCGTGCGCGTGCGCACACGCCGCTCGCCGCGGCGGCGCGCGTCGGCGCCTTCGCGCTCGTAGCGTTTGCGCTCCTTGCTCGGCACGAACTCGAGCTCGCGCTCCATGCGCTGCTGCGCCTGCTCGCCCGCGGCCGCTCCCGCCGCCTTGGCCACGTCCAGCAAACCCAGCCACAGCCGCTTGCCGGTGGCGCCGGCGATCGCCGAGCGCACGAAGTCCTCCGCCCGCGCCCGCAGCGCCTCGCCTTCCACGCTCGCCAGGCGCGCCGCGAGGCCAGCGTCGCCCAACGCCAGTCGCGCGCACGCCAGCGCGCGCTCGTCCTCGATGCCCTCCGCGCCGTCTGTGCCGGCCGCGCCCCCGATGCCCTCGGCGCCACCCATGCCTTCGCCGCCTTGCAGGCGCCGCGCGATCAGCGCCGGCGACAGCGGGTCGAAGCGCACGGCCAGGCAGCGCGAGGCGATCGTCGCGAGCACGTCCTCGCGGCGGTCGGCGAGCAGCAGCAGGTGCGTGAACGCGGGCGGTTCCTCGAGCGTCTTGAGCATGCGGTTGGCGGCCTGGTCGTTCATCGTGTCGGCGCGCTCGATCACGAACACGCGCCGCGCGGACTCGAACGGCGTGCGCGCGGCCGCGGCGACGACCGGCTCCTCGATGTCGGCGACGAGCATCTCGGCGGCGCCCGACGGCGTCACCCACGTGAGGTCGGGGTGGGAGTCGCGCGCGACGCGCTCGGCGACCGTCCCCGGGCTGCGCGCGCCGTCGGCGAGCAGCGCCGCGGCGAACGCGCGTGCGATCGCGCGCTTGCCCGTCCCGGCCGGGCCGTGGAACAGGTAGGCGTGCGAGGGGCGGCCGTGCGGCGGGAGCGCGGGGACGAGCACGGCGCGCGCGTGCGGCTGCGCGTCGATGCCCGGCAGCGACTCGATCCGATCGGCGGCGGCGCTCACGTCGGCCATCGTAGAGACGGTACGGTGCGCGCGTGGGCCGCGGCACGCTGATCACGATCGAGGGGCTCGACGGCGCGGGCAAGTCGACGCTCGCCGAGGCCCTGAACCGCGAGCTCGCCGCGCAGGCACGGAACGGACGCGCGGTCGAGTTGCTGCGCGAGCCGGGCGGCGTGGAGGTGTCCGAGCGCATCCGCGCGCTCGTCAAGGACCCGGCGCTGGCGGTGCTCCCGCGCACCGAGGCGCTGCTGTACGCGGCCGCGCGCGCGCAGCTCGTCGAGCAGCGGCTGCGCCCGCTGCTGGACGACGGCGCGATCGTGCTGCTCGACCGCTTCGTCGACTCATCGCTTGCCTACCAGGGCGCGGGCCGCGCGCTGGGCGTCGAGCAGGTGCGCGCGATCAACCTGTTCGCCACCGGCGGGCTCGTGCCCGACCGCACGCTGCTGCTGCGCATCTCCCCCGCCGACGGACGCGCGCGACAGCACGAGCGTGCGCTGGAGCCCGACCGCCTGGAGCGCGAGGACGATGACTTCTTCGCCGCGATCGCCGCCGCCTACGACGAGCTCGCGCGCGCCGAGCCCGAGCGGATCCGCACGATCGACGCCCGACAGTCGCCCGAGCTGGTGCTGCGCGACGCGCTCGCCGCGCTCGCGGACCTGCCAATCGACTCCACCCCCCCGCACTAGCATGCGTCCCCAGGTGATCCACAAAGCCGCTCAGCACCTGACCCCCGCGCACGGGCTGTCGAGCACGGGCATCGCGCTCGTCGCGATCGCCGCGGTCGCCGTGCTCGGGTGCGTCGCCTGGGGCCTCTCGCGAGTGCTGACGCTCGAGCCGCGCTGGACGCTGTCGCTGCGTCACGCGATGGCCGAGGCCAGCTTTCGCGCGTCATCCACGTGGGCCGAATTCAGCGACTGGGCGCGACTCGGACGCTAGCGCGCGGGCGTCTCGCGGCGGTCCGGACGGGCCCGCGAAGCCGCTGTTTGGGACCTTCGCGAGGCCGGCTGAGAGCGCCCTCGCCGCTATCCTGTAGGGAGTGAGTCGCGTCCGCGACGGCCCCCCAAAAGGTCCGTCCGACCCGAGGCGGATCATCCTCTGTTACCCCCAAAAACACTGTATTCGCGCCGCAAAATGGGGGTTTCGGCGGCTCAAGACGAGGAGAACGGTTAGATGGATGGCGCCCCGCAGACCCCAGTAGCTGAAGTTGCCCAGGCCGGCAGGGCGTTGACGATCGAACGCCTGTTCACGGCGCCCGGGACGCACCCGTTCGAGACCGTCGAGTGGGAGCTGCGCGACGCGCGCATCGGCCACGGCGACCGCGTCGCCTTCGAGCAGCTGGGCGTCGAGTTCCCGAAGAGCTGGTCGCAGAACGCGACCAACATCGTCGCCCAGAAGTACTTCCGCGGCCAGATCGGCGCGCCTGAACGAGAGAGCTCGGTCAAGGAGATGATTGGCCGCGTCGCCGGCACGATCACCGGCTGGGGCCGCGCGGGCGGCTACTTCGCCGAGGAAGAGGACGCCACCGCGTTCAACCACGAGCTGACGCACATCCTGCTGAACCAGCTGGCGGCGTTCAACTCGCCGGTGTGGTTCAACGTCGGCTTCGAGGAGAGCCCACAGTGCAGCGCCTGCTTCATCCTGTCCGTCGAGGACACGATGGAGTCGATCCTCGACTGGAACACCAAGGAGGGGATGATCTTCAGGGGCGGCTCGGGCTCGGGCATCAACCTGTCGAACATCCGCGGCTCGATGGAGCCGCTGGCCAAGGGCGGCACGGCATCCGGCCCGGTGTCGTTCATGCGCGGCGCGGACTCGTGGGCGGGCACGATCAAGTCGGGGGGCAAGACCCGCCGCGCCGCGAAGATGGTCGTGCTCGACGTCGACCACCCGGACATCCGCGAGTTCATCTGGTGCAAGGCCAAGGAGGAGGACAAGGCGCAGGCGCTGCGCGACGCGGGCTTCGATATGTCGATCGACGGCGAGGGCTTCAAGTCGATCCAGTACCAGAACGCGAACAACTCGGTGCGGGTGACCGACGAGTTCATGCGCGCGGTCGAGCAGGACCGCGAGTGGCGGCTGCTCTCGCGCACGACCGGCGAGCCGATCGGCGAGCCGATCCCCGCGCGCGAGCTGATGCGCGAGATCGCGGAGGCGGCGTGGCGCTGCGCGGACCCGGGCGTGCAGTACGACACGACGATCAACCAGTGGCACACCTCGCCCAACAGCGGGCGCATCAACGCTTCCAACCCGTGCTTCCCAGCCGATGCACGCGTGCACACCACGCTTGGTCTAATCACAATCGAGGATTTGGTTGAGCGCGGGGAGGCAGGCGAGGAGTTCCGCGTGTACACCCACCGGGCCACAGCGGAGCGCCCGGGCGATGGCGTCGCGGCCACGCAACCGGTCGCATTCATGCGCAACGGCGTCAAGCCAATCTTGCGGCTGCGCTTTACAAACGGCGGCGAGCTGCGCTGCACTCCCAATCACCGCATCTGGACTCTGAACCGCGGCTACGTTGCGGCCGAGGATCTGACCGTCGAGGACAGCGTCCTGATCAATGACAGCGCGACTCCAGCGGAGCAGGCGAGCTGGACGCTACCGGTGCGGGTGGAGATGCTCGCAAAGTCTGTGGTTCGCGGAGGCACGGCGACCTATCGGGAGCTGCCGGACCGCTGGAGCGAGGGCCTCGGAGAGTTGACCGGTCATCTCGTGGGCGATGGCTGGCTTACCGACACACAGACCGGGTGGGTCTACGGAGGGGAGGACATCGAGGACGGCTTGGCCGACGCCCACGAAGGGCTGCTCCAAGAGCTCATTGGAGGAATCTCCAGGCAGAAGATGCCAAATGGGACCGTACAGCTGCGAGCCGGCAGCGGGGCGGTACGTGAGTTTTTCCGAGGACTCGGCGTGACCTCGGCTCGCGCTCACGACAAGCGCGTGCCGGCGGCTGTCTTTACAGCTCCCACCGAGGTGCAGGCGGCATTCCTTCGTGGACTCTTTGGAGCCGATGGATGTGTGTCGCGTGTCGAGGCGGGCGGCAAGGCCAACCGCTACGTGGGACTCGGCAGCCGCAGCGACGGTCTTCTGAAGGATGTTCAGCGGCTGCTCTCTACATGGGGAATCCGCGGTCGCATCTATCGCATCACGGACAGCGCGACCTCACGCTTCTCCTACACACGCAAGGACGGAACGACCGTCGAATACGACACACGCGAGGGATTCGACCTGCGCATTACGGGCACGGATATGGCTCGCTTCGCCGCGGAGATCGGGCTTTCTTGCCCCCGCAAGCAGGCAGCTGTCGAGAACCTGATCGAAGAGTGTGAGCTCTACCGCACGAAGCCTGGCACCACGATGGTCGCTCGGGAGGCCGACGGCCAGGAGATGGTTTACAACCTCACCGAGCCGCTGCACCATTCCTACATCGTGGACGGCGTGGTGGTGGCGAACTGCTCCGAGTACATGCACGTCGACAACTCCGCGTGCAACCTCGCGTCGCTGAACCTGATGAAGTTCCGCCGCGCCGACGGCACGCTCGACGTGCGCTCCTTCGAGCACACGGTCGACATCGTGCTGCTGGCGCAGGAGATCATCGTCGGCCCCTCCAGCTACCCGACCGAGGAGATCGGCGTCAACGCGCGGGCCTTCCGCCAGCTGGGCCTTGGCTACGCCAACCTCGGCGCCTACCTGATGAGCAACGGCATGCCGTACGACTCAGACCACGGGCGCGGCGCCGCGGCTGCGATCACGGCGCTGATGACCGGCCGCGCCTACCGGCGCTCGGCGGAGGTCGCGGGCGCGCTGGGCCCGTACGAGCGCTACGAGGAGAACCGCGAGGCGCACAACAGCGTCATGCGCATGCACCGCGACGCCTCCTACGCGATCCCCGGCGCGGCGTGCGTCGACGAGGAGCTGGTGGCGGCGGCGCGGCGCTCGTGGGACGAGGCGGTCGAGCTGGGCGAGCGCATGGGCTACCGCAACGCCCAGGCGACGGTGCTGGCGCCGACCGGCACGATCTCCTTCCTGATGGACTGCGACACGACGGGCGTCGAGCCGGACTTCTCGCTGGTCAAGTTCAAGGAGCTCGTCGGCGGCGGGCAGATGACGATCGTCAACAAAACCGTGCCGCTGGCGCTGCAGACACTCGGCTACTCAGAGCAGCAGATCGAGCAGATCGAGGCGCACCTGGCCGAGCACGACACGATCATCGGCGCGCCCGGCCTGGACGAGGAGCACCTGGCGGTGTTCGACGTCGCCGTGGGCGAGCGCGCGATCACGCACATGGGCCACCTGAAGATGATGGGCGCCGTGCAGCCGTTCATCTCCGGCGCGATCTCAAAGACGGTGAACATGCCGCAGGAGTCCACCGTGGAGGACATCGCCGACGCCTACACGCAGGCGTGGCATCTGGGGATCAAGGCGCTGGCGATCTACCGCGACGGCTCCAAGACCGCGCAGGCGCTGCGCACCGACGCGCAGCAGGGCGTGAAGGATCCTGTCGACGTCGACAAGCTCGTCGAGCAGGCCGTCAGCAAGGCGCTCGCGGAGGCTGGCCCGCGGCGCAAGCGGATGCCGCGCGAGCGCCAGTCGATCACGCACAAGTTCTCGATCGCCGGCCACGAGGGCTACATCACCGCGGGCATGTACGAGGACGGCACGGTCGGCGAGATCTTCCTGACCGACATCGGCAAGGAGGGCTCGACGCTGCGCGGGATGATGAACTCGTTCGCGACGGCGATCTCGATCGCCCTGCAGTACGGCGTGCCGCTGGAAACGCTCGTGCAGAAGTTCAGCTACATGCGCTTCGAGCCCGAGGGCGTCACCGGCAACACCGAGATCCCGTTCGCGAAGTCGATGCCCGACTACATCATGCGCTGGCTGGCCTCGCGCTTCCTGGACGTCGACGCGCAGGAGGAACTCGGGATCCTCACGCCCGCGGTTCGCGCCCGCAAGGCCGCCCAGGAGACCGCGCAGTCGATGAGCTCGTCCGACACCGCCGGCCCGGCTTCCGAGGGCTCGGGCAACGGGGGCGGCGAGGGCTCGCCGAGCGAGGCGCCCCAGGCATCCGCCGGCAACGGTGGCCACGGCACCCCCGCCGCGGCCGCCCTCACCGAATCCCCGCCTGTCGTCCCCGCGCGCCTGCAGGGGCTCGATCTCGGGCCGGCCTGCAGCCAGTGCGGGGGCATGATGCAGCGGACGGGTAGCTGCTACACGTGTTCTTCGTGCGGCAACAACACCGGCTGCGGCTGATACCGACGCTGGCTGCGGCCGATCTCTGAGGCGATTACAGTGTAATTCCTGTGCTACGCTGGAGCCATGAGCGCCAAGTCGGCACCGTTCAGCATGCGTCTGTCCAAGAACATGGAGGCGCTCGTCGAGCTGGAGGCGACCCGCACCGGCCGCAGCAAGGGCGCGGTGCTGGAGGCGCTGGCGGACGAGGCGTTGCGCATGCGGCTGTTCCCGGGGATCGCGTTTAGGGGCACCGACTGGGATCGTCGTGCATGGGTCATCGGGACCGCGTTGGACGTTTGGCAGATCGTCGACGCCTATCGCGACATCGGATCCATTGAGACCATGGCCAGCGACGGGAGCGCCAGCGAGCGTGGCATCAACCTCGCCCTGGCCTACTACGAGCGGTTTCCCGAGGAGATCGACGCCGCAATCACGGAAAACCATCGTTCGATCGAGCAACTTCGCGACGAGTTTCCCTTCATCGCTGTGAGCAACACCAGCGCCTGAGGGCCGCCGAGCGCATCTGGTGCGGCTGTTCCTCGATGCCCATATCTCCGGTCCACGGATCGCCACGGCACTGCGCGCAGAAGGGCATGACGTGCGGGCGGCCGACGAGGAGCGTGAGCTTGACGGCGCCACAGACGAGGAGCTGCTCTCGCTCGCCGCCGGCGAAGGTCGGATCTTTGTGACGTTCGACGTCAAGGACTTCCCGGTGATCGCGCGGCGCTGGGCTGAGGCTGGCCGCGGGCACGCCGGGTGCGCGATCGTGGTGGGAATCGACAACGGCGAGTTCGGTGCGATCCTCGAGGCGGTGGAGAGTCAGTTGAAAGCACGCCCCAAGCAGGACGACTGGACCGACCACACGCTTTTCGTCGCGCGAACGCCGAAGTGAGGCGTCAGGTCGGCAGGTCTACGTGCGAGCCGGCGGCGGCGTATTCGCCCAGCGTCGTGCGGGAGTCGTCGCGGCCGAGGATGTTGATGAAGACGGCGGCGAACGCGATGCCGAAGACGAGCGCCTCGATGAAGCACATGCTTGCGCCCGCCAGGTGCTGGTCGTTGATCGCAGACAGGCTGAAGGCGCGGGGGGCGCTCGCGTAGAGCGGGTACTCGGTGCTCGACAGCCACGTCAGCGGCAGGCACACGCACGCGCTTGCCAGCCGCGTGAAGCCGAGCAGCGCCAGCCGCTGGCCGTTCGGGCGCAGGCGTGCGCGCGGCAGCGGGTCGATGATCAGCCACCACATCGCAAGGCCCGTGTAGAACAGCGTCGCGTGCTCGAGCGCGTGCACTAGCTGGTGCTGGGCGGCGTAGTCGAACACGCTCGGGATCGCCCAGATCCACGTGGCCAGCGCCCACAGCGGCACCGCCAGCCACGGCGAGGTCAGCCGTGCGAGCACACGCCCCGATTTACCGCCCGCCGGCGCCACCGCTAGCAGCGCCTCGCGCGAGAGGCCCAGCGGCAGGATCGGCGAGCGCAGGCCGAGGATCAGCAGCGCCGGCGCGATGTCCGACAAAAGCACGTGCTGCATCATGTGCGCCGAGAGCAGATAGCGGTCGCCGATCGGGTCAAGCGGCGACAGCAGCGCCACCGCGATCGTCAGCAGGCCCGCCGCGTAGGGCACCCAGTGCCCCGCGTTTGGCGCCGACGTCGACGACCGCGACGCTGCGCGTTTGTATACGCGCGCGTAGACGACAGCCGCGGCGAGCAGCGCGATGATCACGATCGGCTGGAAGCTCCACGAGCCCCAGCCCGGATAGGAGGTGGTCATCCAAGCCTCCCGAGGGCCGCGGGATGGGTGCTTCGAGTGTAGGCCTGCGGAGCGCCGCTCATGCTTGGCGGCATCCTATCGATCCTCGCCGCGTGCGTGCCCTCAGCACGCCCCTCCACGCTGCCGCGGAGCCCTTCGGGCGGGCTATCGTGTCGAGCATCGCCCCCACGGACATCAGCCCTCCCTCGCCAACAGAGCCCCTACAGGGCGGCTGCCTGTGCGGCGCGGTGCGATTCGAAATCACCGCGCCATTCCTTTCAGCCGGCTACTGCCACTGCACGCACTGCCAGCGGCGCACCGGCACCGGCTCCTCGGCCAACGGACGCGTGCCGCAGGAGGGTTTCCGGCTGCTGGCGGGCGAGCAGCAGCTGCGCTCGTTCAAGCCCCCGGAGGGCGTTCCCAAGCTGTTCTGCGCGACCTGCGGCTCGGCGCTGTTCAGCGGCGACCCGTTCGCGGATCGGGAGGTCGCAGTACGACTGGGGACGCTCGACCGCGATCCGGGCATACGACCGCAACACCGGCAGTTCGTCGACTCGGCCGCGCCCTGGGAGCCTGTTCCCGACGACGGGCTCGCGCGCCATCCCCGCTCGCGAGGCTTCTGAGCGCGGCTCGCTCGCGCAGCCACTGCAGCGACAGCGGCTCGCCGCAGCGCTCGCGCCAGCCGTCGAGCACGCGCTCGAGCAGCTCGCGATCTTCGACCAGCGCCAGCACCTCGACGCGCCCGCCACCCTCGGCCGCAGGCCCCAGGCGCACCAGATACAGCTCGCCCGTGTCGCTGATCCACGCCGCGCGGTGCAGCGGCCCGTCGGCGTCCTCGCGCCACCACAGTCCCACGTCGAGCTCGCGCGAGCGCACGCGCCGCTCATCGGCGTTGTAGAAGCGCGCGAGCGACTCGTAGCGCTCTTGCGGAGGGTCCTCGATGGCAAGCTCTGCGTGGGCCATGGCCGTCACCAGCTTTCAAGAGGGAGCAGGTATTGGCGCAGCTTGCTCCTCGCTCCTAAACGACGGGTTACCCGGTTGTAAGGATTGCCAAGCGCGTGTCGGGGCCCGCCGTGCTCGCGCCCGAGCCGGCTCGACCGAGGCTGGCTCGATCGGAACCAGCTCCCGCCGCATCCCGCGGCCGGACCCGCAGGGACCGCCGGGCTCCGCGGAGCCGATGATCCCTGCGACCCGCCCGAATCAGCCGTTGAGGCGCTTCTTCAGCGCGCTCGCGGCGGAGAATTTCGCCGCCTTCGACGCTGAGATGTTGATCGTCTCGCCCGTCGAGGGGTTGCGTCCCTGGCGAGCCGCTCGGTGGCTGACGCTGAACTTGCCGAAGCCGGCAAGCGCGACCTCCCCACCGGCGGCAAGCTCGTCGGAAACCACCTCGAGCGCCGCCTCAACCACCTGACGTGCCTGGCTGGCGGACAGCCCAGTGCGCTCCGCGACCTGCTCGCCCAGCTCGTTCTTGGTCATGCCACTCCCTTCTCGAGTGTCTTTGCTGCGAGCAGGCTAACCGCTGGTGAGGACGGCGACACGGACAGAACCCGCGTACGCGCCGCAGAGAAGCCCTAATTTCCGGGGACTTATACGGCGGTTGGGGTAGTCAACTGCCCCTCCAGCGGCCGCTCGGCGCTTCTGCGCGCCCGGAACGGCGCCAGCGCGCCCGCCGCGCACGCCGCCCACAGCAGGCCGATCCACACGCCGCTGGCGAGCGCCACGTGGACCCACACCAGCTCCGTGGGCAGGTGCGTCTCGTACTGATCCAGGCCCACCGCGCCCTGCAGCGCCAGCAGCCAGCACAGCACCGTCAAAGGCCGCTGCACCGCCGGACGAGCCTCGCGGCGGCGCGCGAGCCACCACACGAACACCGCGGCGAGGCTGAACAGCAGCGCGATCTCCGCGTGGCGATGGATCACGAAGTCCATCGTCCCCCGCCCGTCGAAGTCCAGGCGATTGATCTTCTGGCCCGGCGAGCCGCCCGCGTGCGGACCCGCGGCGGTGGCCGCCGTGCCCGCGAAGATCGTCAGCGCGGCCAGCGCCAGCAGCCAGCGCAGCGCGCGCACGACCGCCGGGTCGCTCGCCGCGCTCCGAGCGCCCGCTCCGCCCGCGCCGGCCCGCCGTGCGCCATGCGCGCCTGGAACAGCGCGATCTCCCGCCAGCGCGCCATCCACGCTATCCATAACAGCCGACGCCGCCCGCGGCTCGTTGCGCGCGCGCCACACGAGCACCACCGCCGCCACCAGGATCAGCATCGACAGCGCGAAGTGGCCCATCACCCAGCCGTAGTCGAGCTGGCCCTTGACCGTGAAGCCGCCCAGCACCGCCTGCGCGACCACGCCCAGCGGCAGCAGCGCCCCCAGCCACACCAGATCGCGGCGGTACGGGCGCCGGCGCACGGCCGCCAGCCACGCAAGGCCCGCCGCAATCGACACCGGCACCGTGATCAGCCGGTTCGAGAACTCGATCAGCGCGTGCGTCTTCAGCGGCGGGTACACGTTGCCGTAGCACTTCGGCCACGTCGGGCAGCCGAGGCCCGAGCCCGTCAGGCGCACCGCCGCGCCCGTGAGCACGATCAGCGTCAGCGCCACCAGCCCCGCGTACGCGAAGCGCACGTACTGCTCGGGGGTGACCGTGTAGCCGTTCGTGCGCTCGCGCAGGTGTCCTAGACGGCCGGCCATCGCCCCTAAGGATGCCATTGTGAGCCGCGCGCCGACGCCAGCGACCGTTTGTCTTGTTAGCAAGACATATGTCTTGTATTATAGACATCAAATGGACGTGTCCCGTGCTTACAGCGCCGTCGCCCCGACGGTGGAAGGCGACGTGTTGATGGTGCTCGCCGGAACGACGCAACCGCTCTCCGGCCGCCGGGTTGCTCGGCTCGCTCAACGCGGTTCGGTGGCGGCGGTCGCCAAGGCACTCGACCGGCTCGTGCGACAGGGGGTCGTCCTGCGCCAGGAGGCACCGCCTGCGTTGCTTTACACGCTCAACAGGCAGCATGTGGCAGCGCCGGCTGTCGAGCTCCTGGCTCTGATTCGTATTGAGCTCCTTGAACGCCTGCGTCAGGCCTTCTCGACGTGGGGCGTTCCGCCGGTTCACGCATCTCTGTTCGGGTCGGCGGCAAGGGGGGACGGTGACCTGGACAGCGACATCGACATCTTCGTCGTTCGGCCTTCTGATGTGGATGCCGAGGACACTAGTTGGGACGCACAGTTGCGAGACATCGGCGATGGTGTTCTCGCCTGGACGGGAAATCGTGCAGGGGTGATCGACTTCGCCGAGCGCGACATCGGACAGATGCGCGACGGAAACCCGCCCGTTCTGCAGGAGCTTCTGCGAGACGCCGTAGACCTAGCCGGGACGCCGCTCCGTGAGCTCCTCGAGGGACCAAGAGTCCCCGAGTATCCTTGCAAAATGGCGTCGCCTCCATACACCATCTCAGACCTGCGCTCCCGCCGCGCCGACATCGAGTCAGTCGCTGCGCGCCACCACGCGACCAATATCCGCGTGATCGGCTCTGCGGCCCGTGACGAGGCAGACGAGCTGAGCGACATCGACCTCATGGTCGATATGGACCCGGAGCACACGCTCACGGGGTTCGCCTATTTCGGTGAGCTTGACCGCCTGGAGAAGGAGCTGACCGCCCTGCTGCGTTGCGATGTTGATGTAGTGGACGCCGCTGGCATCAGCGCCAACGCTCACCTTCTTTCCAGCGGCGCCCGCGTACGGGACAACATGATGCGCGACGCCATCGCGCTGTGAGAAGTGATCTCGACTACCTGGAGTTCATCAACGAGAGCATCCAACTCGTCCACGGATACACACAACAAGGCAAGGAACACTTTCTCGCCGATGTAGGGAATCAGGATCAGGTCTTGCGACGCATGGAGGTTCTGGCCGATGCAACCGCCAAGCTCTCCAAAGAGGTTCGTGACCTCCACCCTGAGATTGAATGGGAAGCCATAACCGGGTTTCGTAACCGCATCGCCCACGGTTACATCGACGTCAACCTAGACCTCGTGTGGGACGCTGTGCAAAAGCTCCCGGAGCTACAACAGGTCATTCGCGCCGAGCTGGCCCAGTAACCTCGTCAGCCGTATCGGCGGCGGACGAAGCGGGCGCAGTGTGGATAGAACGGGATGGAGTCGTATGGCCGGGCTCCGGCCAGGCGCTCACTGGAGTCCCACGGGTAGATTTGGTTGATGGGCACGCTCGCAGAAATGCCGCCGGCAGACGACGAGCGGATGCCTGACGATGGGTGGGCGCCGGGCCCGCTTCATCCAGCGCTCGCCGGCGGCGCGCTCGACGTGTGGCGCGCGGACCTGGCCGAGGTGACCCCGAACCTGGGCGGGCTGCTGTGCGAGAGCGAGCTTACACGGGCGGAGCGCATCGCAAGCGCGCGCGAAGCGGAGCTGTGGCGACGCTCGCGCGGGCTGTTGCGGGAGCTGCTCGGCCGCTATCTGCGATGCGAGCCGCGTTCGCTGCGCTTCGTCTCGGGCAAGCACGGCAAGCCGGCGCTCGCACCCGACGCCGGCGAACCGCCAGCGCTGAGCTTCAACGTGTCGCACTCGGGGGAGCTCGCGCTGTACGCGTTCAGCGAGGCCGGCGCGGTGGGCGTCGACGTGGAGGTCGGGCGCCATACGATCGACGAGGTCGCGATCGCCGCGCGCGCCATCGGCGCGGCCGAGGCGGAGCGCCTGCGGGCCCTCGATCCGGCGCTCCGCCGGCCGGAGTTCCTGCGCGCGTGGGCGCGCCACGAGGCCACGCTGAAGTGCCTCGGGGTGGGCATCGGCGCTGCGCGCGGCGCCAGCGCCGGGCGCTCGCTGTGGGTCGCGCAGCTCGAGCTGGGCGAGGACACCGGCGCGGCGGTTGCGGCCGAGCGCGCGCCGCGCGAGCTGCGCTGCTGGGAGTGGCGTCAGTAGGGCAGCCTACGCCCGGCTGCGTGCACTACCGGCCCCGGCCGGCGACGCTCAGGCATCACCTGGAGCTTCGCGGAGGTAGTGCGCTCTGTTGAATGGCTGCTGCGCTGCATCCGGCGAGGAGAGGAAGTGAGCGAGCGCGTTGACCATCTGGCCGATGACGCGCTCGCCTCGGTGACGGTTGAAGGGCGGGTTGAGCGCGTAGAGCAGCCCATGGTGGGCCTGGCCGCGGTTCTCCCAGCCGCGTCTGGCCTGCTCATAGTCCGCGATGTTGTCGGTGACGATCGCGCGGCTGTCGTCCTGCGCTCGCGCAAAGACCTCATCGTCGCTGATGCCGGCGTAGCGGCCCGCGCACCGTGGCTCGCTGATCGCGGTCACGTCGAAGTCGCGCTTGCGCAGCTCACGCGCAATTGTCGGCGTCCACATCTCGTCCAGCAGCAGCCTCACGCCGCGGATCGCGTGGGTGAAGACCCAAGAACGTGTCGCAGCCGCTCAGCTGCCTCCTCGTCCAGTTTGATGCGGTCGTCGATGTCACCCGGGTAGGCGGCGTAGTAGCTCGCTGCCAGCTCCACCGCACTGCGGTCAACGCCGCTAATACGTGCGACCGCCTCGATCGGGTCCGTTGCGCCCTCCCCGGCGGCCGCCTTCAGATCACGGGCGATCTCCCAGACGTCGGGGCCGCCGACGAGGCCTGCTCGCCTACCGGTGGGGCCCGAGCGGAATGCGATCCCGGGGAACTCTTCGGTCCGCAGGCCCTCCTCGATCAGGCGCTCAGCCACCCGTGCCTTTGACTGGCCGAGGCGTTCGCTGCGGGCGTCGAGCAAGTCGACGAGCTCAGCGGAGAACCGTGCGGAAAACGACTTCGTGCGTTTGGCCCGTGACATCGCTCCGTCTCCTGTTCAAGACTTTGTAATACAACGTAGCACAGTTGGAGCACGTGGTTTAGGCGGGGGTGCGCAATCACCCGTTCGCAAACGGCAACGGCTTCAAGCCACGCCCCGCGGGACTGCCTTGCGCAGCTGCAGCGATGGCGTCGACGTCCGGCCAGCACACCCCGATGGCCGCGGTGTTCGGGGACCGGTGAGCCTGCCCACTTGTCCGCGTCGTCGATGATCAGGACCGGTACCGGTCGCTCCGGGGCGCTGAAGACGCGGGCGATCTCCTCGAGTCCTTCGAGGCTCTGGGACGGATTCAGGTCGCTCTCCGTTGATTTGATGGCGCTGCGAATCTCGGTGCTCAGGGCGGCGTAGTTGGGTATGCCGATGTTGAGCGCCAGCTTTCCGCCGGGGCCGGTGCGGGTCGTGGCGTCGGCGACCAGCCGAGCGAGTGCCGCTTCTCGGCGGCGACCGACCTTTTGCTGGGCGGCGAACCGCCCTTTGGCCTGCCGGGAGAGCTCGCGGACGACGAACTGCCCGAACCGCGCTTGGTTTTCCAAGATCCCGACGTCCGCTTGACCGATGGCGATCGAAAGGGGCAAGAATGCCGGCAGATCGGCGAGGGTGGCCGCGATCAAGCTCGACTTTCCCGAGCCGGAAGGGCCGAGCACCGCCACCCGCGCCGGAGCCGTGCCCTGTAGCGCCTCCGCCAGTGCCGCCTCGCGACGCTTGCCCCCGAGCAGCTTGTCGAAGTCCACGTGGTTGTCTGCCAGCTCGTCGAAGGCCTCCATCGGCTTGAATGCACGCGCCGCCGCAAGGCGCTCCAGCCCAGCGGCGCTCACGATCCTGCCCCTCGGTCGATGCTGTACATCTTCGCTGTCCCGCCGCGCGGGCCGCGGCCGGCGTAGCTATGCAGCAGACCGGCATGCTCGAGCTGCCCGAGCACCTGCACTGCACGGTTACGCGTCCAGCCCATCCGTCGCAGCAACTCCTCGTCAGACGCGCTTACCGCACGGCCCAGCGCCTGGATCTCGCTGAGCAGCATCGAGGAGGCTCGGCCAAGTTCAGACGCGCGAGCCTCGTGCCTAGCCTGCTCGGTCAGCACGCTCGTCAGCTCGTGGCCGTCGATCACGACCGCGCGCGCCAGCTCGAGAGCTCGGCGTGGGTTGCCACGGCTCGCGTCGGCGAGCGCGGGCAGGGGAACGCCGCCAGCGTCGTCGCCAAGCCGACGTCTCAGCAGCTCCCCAATCCGCTCGGACGGTAGTGGCTCGAGGTCCACGATCACCTCAAAGAACGCGTCGGCGGGCGCCGCCAACAAACCGCGGTCCTCGCTGCGCGCCGCGATCAGCCAACCGATGGGCGCCTGCCACAGGATGTCGCGAAGTCGCCCGAACAGCTCGTGGCCAGCTTGCGCACTGATGTCGTCCAGGACCACGACCGTCGGCTCGTCCGCAGGTATCTCCAGGGTGCGAACAAGGTCCTCCGGACGCCCAGAGTCGACGGACTGCCGTGCGGCGCCTGCGAGTGGCTTCGGCACCGCGCCGTTGTGGGCGAGCTCCTCGCGCACAACCCGGAGGGCCTCTGCCGCGTCGTCGGCGTGCTGAGCACTGACGAACACAACCGGCCGCCCCTGCTCTCGCAGCTGATGGGTCAGCTGCCGCAGCAGCGTCGTCTTGCCCGACCCGGGCCCGCCGAGCACCGCGACGTTGAGTCCCTGGCTCAGGGCGGCGTCGATGCGCAACAGCTCAGGCGGGTCGACGAACAGGCTCGCGTCAGCAGCCGTGTCCAGCAGGGGTTTGTTTCGCAGATTGACAGCCATGCCTTACACATCTTACTGTAAGGACTGACAGGCCACTGACGCTCTGAGGCGTATCGGGTGGGATCCATGCTGATCACGCTACGTGGCACTTGGGACGGTACGCTCGATCGTGGCGACGAAGTGGCACAGGCCCGACGGTGTCGCGCACGGCTCGATCGAGCTAGATCGGAGCGTCTGGCCCGCACGCAGCGCCCGCGCGACCTCCTCACCACGCGAGGTCAGCCACCACGCGTTGCGCTTGCCGGCGCCGCGGAATGCCTGGCGACTAGCCGCTCGCCGAGCAGGCACGACAGCAGCTTCGAGATCTGCGAGGCGTGCGCGACACCGACGCCCGACGCGAACTCGCGGTTGCTCGCCTGGGGGTGCTCTGCGAGAAACAGCACGCACCGGCGCGCGCGATGCGCGCTCCGGTTGCTCAGCAGCGCCGGGATCGCCACACGCGTACGGATCGCGTGTCCAGTTGAGGCCTGGACCTCGAGCGCCAGTTCCTCCCCCCGCCTGATCTCCAATGCGACCGCGGGTGAAGGCAGGTACTGCGCGGCGACCAAGCCCCTCAGCCGGCCCAGCAGCCCGATCGGCGGCCCCGGCCAGCCGCTGACGGTGTGCGAGTGGACGATCCCGAGCACCGACGCCAGCGCCGAGCGCACCCCATCCTGCCAGGTGGCCTCCCCGCGCAAACGCCCTGCCAACCAGATCCCCGACACGCTCTGACCCGAAATCGAGAAGCGCAAGGACGCACGCCTCGCGACCCTCAAAGCACCCGATGTACGCGAGCGCGACTTCCGGCGCGGCGCTCGGTGAGGTCAGCTCCACAGTCCGCTGATGGGAACGGCCCACATGCGGTCACCCAGAGGGATGGTTTGGCTGCCGGCGTACAGGACGACACCGGCCTTGAAGCGCCCAGGGCGCGCGTCGCGCAGCTTCTTCATCACCCGCCAGTCGCGCTCACGTATCGAGGCTCGCGCCTTGACCTCGATTGCGGCCAGGTCGCCGGACTGAGACTCGAGGACGATATCGATCTCGTCGTCGTGAGCGCGGTAGTGGCGAAGCGCGCAGTCCTCACTTGCCCAACTCTGGTGCTTGAGAATCTCCATCCCGCAGAAGGTCTCCAGAGCATGGCCGGTGAGCTGGTCGTCCTCGGCGATGCGGTGCCGGTCGGCACCAAGTTGCTGCGCGAGCAAGCCGGTGTCAGTGAGATAGAGCTTGGGCGCGTGCAGCTCTCTGGTGCGCAAGCCGGGACGCCAGGCTGGAACTATGTGGACGAGGAAGATCGTGCGCAGAAGCTCGATGTAAGCGCTGACAGTCTTGTCGGATATCTGCAGGTCGCTCGCCAGCCCCCTGTAGTCCAAGAGCTTCGCCGAATGCGCCGCGAGCAGGCGGATCAGCTTCGGCATCTCCGACAGCTTCTGGGCTGAGGCTATGTCCCGCAGATCGCGCTCGACGATCCCCTGGACGTAGTCGCGGTACCAATGACGCCGCTGGCGCTCGTCGAGTGCACGCACCGCCGGATAGCCGCCGCGGGCGACGACCTCGACGAAGGCCTCCCGGCCCACCGGCGCGCCGCTCACCTGCGGCGGCTCGCTGGCAAACAGACAGTCGACGAAGTTGCGTGTGCTGCGGTGGATCTCGGATTGAGCGAGCGGCCACAACTCGATCCTGCGAACGCGACCTGCAAGCGACTCGGAGATCTTCGGGGCCGTGAAGATGTTCGCGGAGCCCGTCAGCAGAAATCTGCCAGGAGCAGGATCCTCGTCGACGGCTTCCTTGATCGCGTACAGCAGATCGGGAACGCGCTGGACCTCGTCTATAAGCACGGGGCCGCGCAGGCCGGCGATGAAACCGTGGGGGTCGGCACGCGCGGCCTCTCGGGTGACGAGATCGTCCAGCGTGATGACCGCTGCCGGGTGATCGCTCGTTGCGATCTGCTTGGTCAAGGTGCTCTTCCCGACCTGCCTCGCCCCGAGCACGAGCACCACGCGGCTGTAGTCGAGCGCGTCCGCGATGAGACGCCGGGCTTGGCGCTCTATCAGCATCAGTTCTTGCAAACGCGGAGAGTGTAGAGGTGCAGATACGGAGAGCCGCCTCCTGCAAATGCGGAGTCTAGTGCCTGCAAATGCGGAATGCAATGGCGATGCGCTTGCTCTGCAAGTCACCGCAGCCCAGCTACGAGCCCTCCCAGACGAGCCGCCGTCCACTGCCTGCACGAAGCGCCCGCGCGACCTCCCCGCCGTGCGCGGTCAGCCACCAAGCGTTGCGCTTGCCGGCGCCCGCGGAGTGCCTGGCGACGAGCCACTCGCCGAGCAGACACGACAGCAGCTTTGAGATCTGCGAGGCGTGCGCGACACCGACGCCGGAAGCGATCTCGCGGTTGCTCGCCTGAGGGTGCTCTGCCAGAAACAGCACGCACTGGGGCGCGCGATGCGCGCTCGGGTTGCTCAGCAGCGCCGGGATCGCCACGCGCGTACGGATCGCGTGTCCGGTCGAGACCTGGACCTCGAGCGCCAACTCCTCCCCCGCCTGATCTCCAATGCGACCGCCGGTGAAGGCAGGTACTGCGCGGCGACCAAGCCCATCAGCGGACCTCCGCGACGCGCCCGCGTAACCCCGCTCGCCAGCGACCTCCCGCTTTGGGGAGACACGTGAACTAGTCCCTTCGTACAACCTTGCTGACGCCGGTCACCACACGAAATACCGTCGCGGTAACGAGCGACAAAGGGCCCTGTCTACGCCGCCACCCGTTCAAGGTTTTCAGCGCGCGCGTTGAAGCGCCGCCCTTCGTCCTCGTCCCCCACGCGGATCACGAAGATCTCGCTGCCATCGACACCGAGGGGCCCAAGATCCTCGACGATGACGCCCCTCCAGTTGAAGGCTGGGAGCTTCGAGGTCACGTGGTCACCGACCTTCAGCGAGCCGGCAGAGGATGTCCCATTGCGTGCCATGATCTTGAAGGTATCACCAAGGACGGGGAAGTCCGAGCGCTTGGCAGCGGTCGGCTGCGACCTTGTCGAGTGATGTGGCCAGGATGTTGAGTGCGCTGCGCCAACTGCGGCACGTGGCGAGGCTGATCGTCGAGGGTTCCAAGGCGCTTCGCTTGAGCTTGGCGTCGATGTCGTCGTGTGCGATCGCGTTGCGCCACGTGATGAGCGCCCACAGCTTCTTGCGGCGCTCGTCGTTGCCGCTGCGCTCCCCATCAACCTCGGCCCAGATGTCGAGCCCGAAGCGTTCGAAGTCGTCAGCGATCGAATTGGGGTGCGCGTTGTGCCGTTCAAGCGCCGTGTTGTTCGTCAGGCTCCCATACAGGAGCTCTGCGTAGTTCGCGTCGTGTGCACCGAGCGCGATGGCATCTGCGGTCTGCGCGTGTAGCGCGCGAGCAAACCCTTGGAAGCGCGCTGCGAGCAGCATCGTGTAGGCGTAGTTCAGCTGCTGCGTCAAGAACCGCCTGCCCGGCTTGCTCCCTCCGACCGCCTTATGAGCGTTCTCGATCTCATCGAACGCCGCGGACGCGTCCGTCCGCCAGTTCATGAGCGACTTCGAAGCCACGCGGCGACGCTACCGCAGCACCCCGACGCAACGCTGCCGTCCGCCGGGTAGGTGTCCGCGGGGACGAAAGCCACAGCTTTCCATGCCCCGCCGTCTCTTTGGTTCAGGGCGCGCACAGCGAACCTCAGTGTCTACTGCTAGCCGCCTTCGTGTGAGCCCTCCCAGACGAGCCGCCGTCCACTGCCTGCACGAAGCGCCCGCGCGACCTCCCCGCCGTGCGCGGTCAGCCACCAAGCGTTGCGCTTGCCGGCGCCCGCGGAGTGCCTGGCGGCGAGCCGCTCGCCGAGCAGACACGACAGCAGCTTTGAGATCTGCGAGGCGTGCGCGACACCGACGCCGGAAGCGATCTCGCGGTTGCTCGCCTGAGGGTGCTCTGCCAGAAACAGCACGCACTGGGGCGCGCGATGCGCGCTCGGGTTGCTCAGCAGCGCCGGGATCGCCACGCGCGTGCGGATCGCGTGTCCAGTTGAGGCCTGGACCTCGAGCGCCAACTCCTCCCCCGCCTGATCTCCAATGCCACCGCGGGCGAAGGCAGGTACTGCGCGGCGACCAAGCCCATCAGCGGACCGAGCAGTGGACGCGCCATCGCTGCAGCAATCGAGGCCAGAAACGTCATTTTTCGGGAGACCTGTGAGCCAGTTCCTTCGTACAACCTTGCTGACGCCGGTCACCACACGAAGTGTCGTCCGGAAGGGGTCGTGGATGCTGCGATGGGCCATCCCAAGCGATTGGTATGCCTACTCCATGAGCCCCGGTAAGCGGCAGCGGCGCGATCCTCATGGGCGGACTGAGCAGCCTCGTACGCCGGGGCGGGCCTCCGACCCTGGGCCGCCATACGAAGTGCTGTGGCATCCAGCGGCCGACGCAGAGCGTTCGGCGATCTCGGGTGCCGGAGCCATGACCTGGGTCATACCAGTGATAACAGGCTTGCTATCATCCTGTGGGGTTGAAGGGAAATAACGTGAAGCTGAGCGATATGAAGACGAGCGAGCAGCTGCTTGCAGAGGAGCTGCGCGACCCGGCCCTTCGGCGCGAGTGGGATCGAACCACGGTCGCGCGGGCTGTGGCGCTGCAGGTGCTTGCGTACCGCGCCGAGCACGGCCTCTCCCAGCGGGCCCTGGCGCAAAAGCTCGGGATGACCCAGCCACAGCTCGCGCGCCTGGAGCTCGGCGAGCACAACCCCACCATCGACACGCTCGCTCGCCTGGCTCAGACGCTGGATATCGAGTTCGCCATCGACGTTCATCCGCGCCAGCGCGCACCCAAACTCCTCAGCGCACGCGCTCAGCGGGGGAACGCCATCGCCTCCTACGAGACGGACACCGCAGCGGTCTTGCTAGCCGCTGGTTGACTTCTCAGACGAGTCGCCGCGTGTTGCCTTCACGCAGCGCCCGTGCGACCTCCTCGCCGTGTGGCATCAGCCACCACGCGTCGCGCTTGCCGGCGCCCGCGAAGTGCCTGGCGATGAGCGCTGGCAACGTCCACGCGTCCCCGGCGGGCCAGCTCGAGAGCACCTCGCGACTGCTGTCACAACCGCCGCCAGTGGCGTACCTTGTGGGGGAGACACGTAAGCCAGCTCCTTCGTACAACCTTGCTGACGCCGGTCACCGCACGAAGAGCGTCGTCTCGGCAACGCCTACAAAGGGTCCTGTCTACGCTGCCACGTGCTCAAGGCTTTCGGCGCGCCCCACCCCTGCCGGTCCCTACACTCTGGCTATGGCCGCCGCCGACCACACGATACGACTTCCGAGGAGCACTTATGCGCGTCTTCAGGCCGAGGCTGCGCGCAGCCATCGCGCGATCGACGAGATCGCCGGGGAGCTCTTGGATGAACGGTTGCCGCTGCCGATCGCAGACCGCGAGCAGGCAGGATCGGCGTTGGCGCGTCTAGCGGCGCTCAGGGCTCGCGTGGGGCGAGGCGTCGATGCCGTGGCGCTGGTAGGAGAAGGCCGGGAAGAACTCGACCGGCGCATCCCCTCCGGCGAGTGACAGTCGTCATCGACGCGAACGCGCTGGTCGCGTTGATCGCAAGCGAGCCCGACGGGCTGGCAGTCTCCGAGCTGATCGAGCGGTGGACCGCCGAGAAGCGCGAGCTTCACGCTCCGGCGCTCGCGCGCTATGAGATCGCCAACGTGCTCGCACGCCAGCACGCGGCCGGACGACTGTCGAAGGAGGATGTAATGAGCGGGTGGCAGGCCCTCGAAGAGCTGCCGATCACCTACCACGCGCTCATCGACGGCCCGGCGGTGATAGACGTGGCGGCGACGCTTGGGCGACGCAGCGCGTTCGATGCCGCATATGTAGCGCTCGCGCGCAGCCTCGATGCGGAGCTGTGGACGCTCGATGGTCCCTTGGCGCGCAACGCGGCGGGACAGAAACTGCCCGTCCGGTTGATCGAAAGCGACGACGAAGGCATCCAGCAGCCCGCGACATCCGACGTACCCACACACGAGCCGTCCGACCAGGAACGCTCGCAGTCTGAGTAGCCGACGGCAATACGGGCGGCCGCGTCACCTGACTCGGATCGACCTCGCGACGGGCGGCTGCCTCAAAGCGGCGGCGACTCCCTCAACGGCGCTTCTGGCTGCCGTCGTGTGGGCTCTCCCCAGGCGAGTCGCCGTCCGCTGCCTGCGCGTAGCGCCCGCGCGACCTTCTCGCCGTGCGAGGTCAGCCACCACGCGTTGCGCTTGCCGGCGCCCGCAGAGTGCCTGGCGACGAGCCGCTCGCCGAGCAGACACGACAGCAGCTTCGAGATCTGCGAGGCGTGCGCGACACCGACGCCAGACGCGATCTCGCGGTTGCTCGCCTGAGGGTGCTCTCCCAGAAACAGCACGCACTGGCGCACGCGATGCGCGTTTGGGTTGCTCAGCAGCGCCGGGATCGCCACGCGCGTGCGGATCGTGTGTCTGGTCGAGGCCTGGATCTCGCGCGCCAGCTCCTCCCCCCGCCTGATCTCCAATGCGACCGCCGGTGAAGGCAGGTACTGGGCGGCGACCAAGCACATCAGCGGGCCGAGCAGTGGACGCGCGACCGCTGCAGCAATCGAGGCCAGAAACGTCATTTTTCGGGAGACCCGTGAGCCAGTTCCTTCGTACAACCTTGCCGACACCGGTCACCACACGAAGTGTCGTCCGGAAGAGGTCGTGGATGCTGCGATAGGCCATCCCAAGCGGTTGGTATGCCTACTCGATGAGCCCCGGTAAGCGGCAGCGGCGCGATCCTCATGGGCGGACTGAGCAGCTATGGCATTCAGCGGCCGACACAGAGCGTTCGGCGATCTCGGATGCCGGAGCCATGAACCTGAGTCATGCCGGTGATAACAGACTTGCTATCGTGGGATTGAAAGGAATGACGTGAAGCTGAGCGATATGAAGACGAGCGGGCAGGTGCTGGCCGAGGAGCTGCGCGACCCAGCCTTCCGGCGCGAGTGGGATCGAACCGCGGTCGCGCGGGCTGTGGCGCTGCAGGTGCTTGCCTACCGCGCCGAGCACGACCTCTCCCAGCGGGCCCTCGCGCAAAAGCTCGGGATGACCCAGCCACAGCTTGCGCGCCTGGAGCTCGGCGAGCACAACCCCACCATCGACACGCTCGCTCGCCTGGCTCAGACGCTGGATATCGAGTTCGCCATAGACGTTCATCCGCGTCAGCGCGCACCCAAACTCCTCAGCGCACGCGCTCAGCGGGGGAACGCCATCGCCTCCTACGAGACGGACACCGCAGCGGTCTTGCTAGCCGCTGGTTGACTTCTCAGACGAGTCGCCGCGTGTTGCCTTCACGCAGCGCCCGTGCGACCTCCTCGCCGTGCGAGGTCAGCCACCAAGCGTTGCGCTTGCCGGCGCCCGCGGAGTGCCTGGCGACGAGCCGCTCACCGAGCAGGCACGACAGCAGCTTCGAGATCTGCGAGGCGTGCGCGACACCGATGCCCGACGCGATCTCGCGGTTGCTCGCCTGGGGGTGCTCTGCGAGAAACAGCACGCACTGGCGCGCGCGATGCGCGCTCGGGTTGCTCAGCAGCGCCGGGATCGCCACGCGCGTGCGGATCGAGTGTCCAGTTGAGACCTGGACCTCGAGCGCCAACTCCTCCCCCCGCCTGATCTCCAATGCCACCGCCGGTGAGGGCAGGTACTGGGCGGCGACCAAGCCCATCAGCGGACCGAGCAGCTCGATCAGCGGCGTTCGCCAGCCGGTGACGATGTGCGAGTGGATGATCCCGAGCACCGACGCCATCGCGCCCTCCGCCGCCAGCGGCGGCAACGTCCACGTGTCCCCGGCGGGCCAACTCGAGAGCACCTGCTCGCGCAGCGCCGCGAGATTGCGCTCGCGACGCTCCAGCACGCGCGAGCCGGCCCCGAGCGACTCCACCAGCCACATGCGCGCCAACAGCGGCTCGGAGTCCAGGAACCCCAGCACCGACGCGAGCGCCGAGCGCACCCCATCCTCCCACGTGTCCTCCCGCGCAAACGCCCTCCCGACCAGGTCGCCGATGCGCTCCAGCCCAAGATCGAGAAGCGCAAGGACACACGCCTCGCGGCTGTCGAAGCACCCGTAGAACGTCCGCCGCGACACCCCCGCCTGCGCCACCACCAATTCCACCGAGGCGCCCCCGTAGCCGCGCTCGGCGGCGACCTCCACCATCGCACGCATGATCCGCTCACGCTGAAAAGCCCCCCACCCGCCGTCTCGATCGTCGATGGCCGGCTCAGACAAGGCGCAACATTCAATGGCCGCAGCCACAGCACGTCAAGCACTGGCATACACCAGCGCATACCGTCCCCCAAACGTCCACCGTGAACACACGACCGCACCAGCAATCAAGGCCAGAAGCATCCCTTTTCGGGAGACCCACAAGCCAGCCCTCCCGTACAACCATCCCGCCACCGGTCACCACACGAAGCGTCGTCTCGATAACCCCGACGAAGGGTCCAGTCTATGCCGCTACGCGCTCAAGGTTTTCAGCGCCAACGACGAAGCGCGCCCTTCGTCCTCATCGTCGACGCGAATAACGAACATCTCGCTGCCGTCGCCACCGAGTGGGCCGCGATCCCTGGCGATGCCGCCTTTCGCACGCAGAAGCTCTCAGTAGCACTTGGAAACACCTGGAAACCATTAACGCTGCGGCCAGATATGTTCCCCTGCGGTTAACTCTTGCGCTAATCACACCAGCCCGATAAGAATCTCCTCGGCGACAACTTCGCCAGTCAATAGCCAGTGCCGGAGCGTTTCTTTGTGAAAGCTTGGCGCGTGGCACCAGGCCGATACGACAGGCGGACTATTCACAGATGGCATCTACGGGCAGACTCAGGCATTTTGCACTCGCCGCCACATCGGCTGGGCAGGGTGGCCTAATTGGTCGCCGCCCCACGCTCGTGGCGCTACTGATCGGCATCCTGCCGTTGGGCGCGACAGGTGTGGCGCAGGCGGCCCAACCGTCCGTAACGATCAAGCCAGCATCGAGTGTGGGCGAAACTACGGCGACTCTGAATGGCACCGTGAACCCGGAGGGAATGGACACGAAATATCATTTCGAACTGTATGACACCGAACCCGAAGACAAAGAACCGTGTGAAACTTCATTTGACACAGTCGAGGGGCTAGGAGAAAAAGGGGAAGAACTGCAATTGGATGCCGGTTCAGGTAAAAAAGCTGTCAACGTAAGCGCCAACGTGACGGGCCTGGCACCCGGCACACACTATTGCTATACAATCGTTGCGGATCGAGACGAATTGGAGCTCGAAGAAAACGGTGAACCGTACATCGACCCCGAAACGGGTCAATACGAAGAAGCCGGAGAAGAAGAAGTAATAGAAAGCACCAAGGAAGGCCTTACGACCGTCGGCAAACCGCCTCCACCACCACCGCCGGTCGCGACGACGGAAGGCTCGCGTGAAATCACGCTTCACACGGCTACGGTCGAAGGCAATGTGAACTCAGAGGGCCTCGATGCGCATTATTATTTTGAATACGGTACTTCGACGAGCTATGGAAGCGACGCCCCTATGCCACCCGGCAATGACGCGGGCAGCGGGACTAACGAAGTGCCGGTCAGGGTCGGTATCTCTGGCTTGACTGCTGACACGCTATACCACTATAGGTTGGTCGCGAGCAATTCGACCGGCACCAGCTACGGTGACGATCGAACGTTCACCACCGCCGAATACGAAGAGTCCGAAGTGGCCAGTTCGCGGTCGGCGATACGTGACCCGAATACCGGCGACGAATGGGTGTTCGCCGCCACCGGCAGCGGCGCCATCGACGAGTGGGCGTGGACGCCGAGTGGTGGTTGGACGCAGCATTCGCTTACGGGTGGCGCGTCGATTGGGCAGGGCACGCAGCCGCAGGTTGTGCGCAACCCGCATACCGGTTTCATGGCTGTGTATTACACCGCCCAGAATGGTCAGATCTGGAATTACAATACGAACGAAGCCGGTGGTATTTCGGGCTGGAGCTCGTATGCGTTGAGTGGCGGCGGCGCTCTGGCGGCGACGAACACCAGTCCGAGTGTGGTGTTCAATCCGAGTAACAATTTTACGGCCGTGTATTACGTCGGGCCAAGTGGTCAGCTGTGGAACTACAACTGGACGGCAGAAACGAGCTGGACGGCCTATGCGTTGAGCGGCGGTGGCGCGGCGGCAGCGGCGGGTACGAGTCCGAGTGCGATATATAATCGCAGCAACAGTTTCACGGCTGTGTACTATGTGGGTCCGAGCGGGCAGTTGTGGAACTACAACTGGACCGCGCAAACGAGTTGGACCGCGTACCCGTTGAGCGGCGGCGGCGCGGCGGCCGCGGGGGGGACCAGTCCCAGTGTTGTCTACAGCCCCGAAAGTGCCTTCACGGCTGTGTACTATGTGGGTCCGAGCGGGCAGTTGTGGAACTACAACTGGACCGCGCAAACGAGTTGGACCGCGTACGCGTTGAGCGGCGGCGGGGCGGCGGCCGCGGCGGATACGAGCCCTAGCGTCGTGTATAACGCAGCCAGTGCCTTTACGGCTGTGTACTATGTGGGTCCGAGCGGGCAGTTGTGGAACTATAACTGGGGGGCGCTAACGAGCTGGACCGCCTATGCGTTGAGTGGCGGTGGCGCGGCAGCGATGGAAGGGACCAGTCCCAGCGTTATCTACAATCCCGCGACTGCAGCCACAAATGTCTACTACGTGGGGATGACCGCTCCGATCTTGCAGTTCAACTGGGCGCTCCAAACGAGCTGGACAGCGGATGCTCTGCCTGACGCCTACGCGTACCCGATCACGGAGGCGGCGGAAGTCTATGGCGAGACGGCGAGACTCAATGGCACCGTGAACCCCGAGAAAACGGAAACTACGTACAGCTTTGAATACGGGACGACAACGACGTACGGGACAAAAGCGCCGGTGTCTCCCGTGTCTGTTGGGTCGGGGAGCAGCAACGTCGCAGTGAGTCAAACTATCGGTGAATTGCCGCCGGAAACCACATATCACTACCGGGTCGTGGCGACGAACACGGCAGGAACCGCCTACGGCGAAGATCACACGTTCACGTCGGCGAACCTCACGACGTTCTCGGCGCCGAAATACGAAGCGGCGCTTGGCTCCAAAGGCTCTGGTGGTGGCCAGTTCGTCGATCCGGTGGGGGATGCGCTTGACTCCAGCGGCGATGTGTGGGTCACGGATTATTCGAATAAGCGTGTCGAGGAGTTCTCTGCGACGGGAGCCTTTATAAGGGCGATTGGCTGGGGCGTGAGCAACGATGAAGATGAATTCGAGGTTTGCACCAGCGGTTGCAGGGCCGGCATCCCGGGGTCCGGCAATGGGCAGTTCAACAAACCTTGGGGTATCGCGATAAACCAGTCCAGCGGGAACGTGTATGTGAGCGATCTGGCCAACGGGAGGGTGGAGGAGTTCTCTTCGTCTGGTGGGTTTGTCCGGGCGTTTGGCGGTCTTGGGTCGGGTAGGGGGCAGTTCGAGGCTCCGCACGGCTCCGCGATCGACTCCAGCGGCAACGTGTGGGTGGCTGACTTCGGGAACAACCGGATCGATGAGTTCTCTGCGACAGGAGAACCCATGAAAGCGGTTGGCTGGGGCGTCAGCAACGGCAAAGCCGAACTCGAGGTCTGCACCGCCAGCTGCGAGGCGGGCATCTCCGGATCCGGTAAAGGTCAGTTCGATCAGCCGGGTGGCATAGCGATCTCAGGTGGTGAGCTCTATGTGACCGACTGGGGGAATAACCGGGTGGAGGAGCTTTCCACGAGTGGCGCGTACCTCGCGCAGTTCGGCGCCACGGGCGCTGGTAATGGACAGTTCTCCGGCCCGAACAACATCGCGACGGAACCGGGTACCGGCGATCTGTACGTGGCCGACAAGAATAACACTCGTGTAGAGGAGTTCGAACCGTCCGGGAGATTCATGGGCGAGTTCGGCTACAAGGGGACGGGCGGTGGCCGGTTCGAAAGTAATGGGCCACAGGATGTGGCGGTCAGCTCATCGGGCGCCATATACGTCACGGACACCACCAACGACCGAATCCAGGAGTGGTCGACGCAACCGACGAGGCGCGACTATATCCAGACGATCGACGGCGGCAACAGCCTGAACGCCGTCTCCTGTGTTCCCGCGAGCATCGATTGTGTGGTCGGCGATAGTAAAGGAGAGGTTTTTTACGCCACAAACGTGAGCACCAGCGCGTCGGCTACGTGGGTGTCCTGGAAAGGGCCGGTGAAAAAAGCCGGCGAGGCCGTCGATTGTCCCTCAAGCTCGCTGTGCCTGCTGGCGGATGGCGGCAATCTGTACTATGCGACCTCGCTCGGCGGGACCTGGACCGAGGCGTACAGCCCGGTCAACGGAGTGGACGCCATTTCCTGCGCGTCGTCCTCGTTCTGCATCGACGGCCAGAACGGCGCCGGGGACTTCCGTTACGCCACCAGCCCGGCCTCGACATCGTGGATTCTGGAGGAACAGGGGTCGGCTGCAATGAACGGCGTTTCCTGCGTGTCCTCATCGTTCTGCGCGATCGTTAGCGGTGTCGGCGACGTTTATGTGGCGGACACCACGAGCCAGATCGAGTCATCGTCCTGGACGGCTACAGACGTGGACGGCTCCAGCGCGCTGCACGGCGTCGCGTGCACTTCTACGACATCCTGCGTGGCCGTCGACGGCGCCGGCAACGTCATCGACCTCGCGATCTCGGGCACCACAGTGACCGCGTCCAAGCATGACATCGACGGCACAAACGACCTGACCGCGATCGCCTGCACCGGCAGCTCAACATGCGTCGCGGTCGACAGCGCTGGCAGCATCTTCGTATCAACCAACGCCGGCACGAGCTGGAGCAAAGAATACGCCACGAGCACGGACCTGATGAGCGTCTCGTGCGCGTCCAACTCGCTCTGCGCTGCGGTGGACACCACGGGCAAAGTCACGAGCTTCTACCCCTGATGACATTCCGACTGTGTGCTCAGCGGTGAGACTTGCCCCCGCAGCACGCAGTCTCAACCCTCGCTCAGACCGCAGCAGCAGGAAACAGAGATCGCGCTAGGGGCACGTCGAGTGTTCTCTCGTTCAACCTGGGCCGCGAGATCAGTAGTGGTCGGGTCGATGGCGTGCGTGAGACACATGATGGTGGGGACCAGCGGATGTCGCACTGGCCCGTCTCTCTCTGAGAGGTGAGAGGTAGGTGTCGTTCGCGTCGGCCGCGCGCCTGGTTTTTTCTGCTTGAGGCCGGCGCGGCGGCGCGGATCGCCTAGCGCTCGACCTAATGTTTGCCGTGGTGCTTCTTGGCGCGCTTGGACGCGTGCTTGTGGCCGTGCCCGCCCTTCCTGCCGCCGCCAGCACTGGGCCGGACGCTAGTCTTGGAGCCCGGCCGCGCGTGGTACACGAGGACGCTCGTCTCCGAGACGTTGCGCTCCTTGTCATAGGCGAGGAACGTCAGCGTGTGCCAGCCGTAGGGGATGTGCTTGGCGCCCTGCCAGTCGATCGCTCCGGAGAGCGTGGTGGGGTAGTTGCCGTCGTAGTTGCGGATCAGTTTGCCGTCGCACTCGAGCCTGATCCGGAATACGCCAACCGGGCTCGTGGCCGACACGTTGATCGGTAGCGGCCCCGAGTAGCTCGTGTGGTTGGCCGGCGAGGCGACGGTGATTTTCGGCCCGCTGAACTGCCCGCAGGGTTCGCTCAGCTGGTCTCCTTCGTGCACGTAGGAGCGCATCGCCGCGAACGAGGGCTTGCGCGAGCCATCCGCGCGCAGCAGCCCTGAGGTGACCACCCCTTCGTCCTGCAGCCCGAACCACAGCGCCACCTGCACGTAGGGGTCTTCCGCCATGCAGTGGTAGGCCTGACGGAGGTAGGTCGCCTGCTGTTCTTCGGTGACGCCCTCGGCCGTCTGTCCCGCCCAGGCGCCTTCGTCGCACTCTTCCGAGGTTGTGCGCCAGCTCAGCTCAGTCATCCAGATCGGCTTGTCGTCGCCGTTGGCGAGCATCACGTCGTGCACTTCGCGGTAGGCCAGGAACGAATCGGGGATCAGGCGGTTTTCGGGACCACGTAGGAATTCGTAGGGGGAGAGTTTGTTGCAGGCCGTGTCGGTGTGGACCGCCACGACGTCGAACGAGCCCTTGGCTCCGTCCTTGTAGAGGTCTTCCAAGAATTCGTAGTCGTTGCCCGTGAGCCCGCCCAGCACCACGGTGGCGCTTGGATCGGCGGCCTTGACAACCGGATAAGTGGCCTGCAGCAGCTGGGCGTAGGCCGCCGGATCGGGCGCGCCGGTCCACCAGATCGGGGCGTCCTCCTCGTTCCAGATCTCATACGCGCTCACCTTCGTCCCGAAATGCTGCGCAAGCGCGCCGACGAATGCAGCGTAGTCGTCCGGGTTCTTCGGCGGCGCATATTCGTCGGCCGAGCCGGTCTCCCACTCGGGGCTGCCCATCACGTCGAGGATCACTTTCGATCCCGGCGGCAGCTGCGCGAATGTCTGTTCGTAGGAGCCAAAGGCGCTCGGGGCGATCGCGCCCGGCGCCGGCTGCATCGCCCGCCAGCTGACGAACATCCGCACCCAGTGCGTGCCCAGCGTCTTGATGGCGGCGATCTGAGTCGGCCCCGGGCTGGCGATGTTGAGGCCGGCTTCGGCCGCCTGCGCGCGGGCAGCCCTGGCCCCCCCGATCGCGGCGAGCAGTAGCACGCTTAGGAGAAGCACGCCCATGCGCAGCGCTCTACCCGCGCACCGATCGAACAGCATGTTGACGTGATCGGCCATCGCGCTCATCATCGATCAAACTGCCGACCCGCTTGAGCCCACGGACCATCTATCGACGCATCGTTCCCTACCCGGAGAACGCGCTGACGTTCACGACGTCAACTGAGGCCGGGAACCCGGTGCGCAGAGTGTGGCCGCAGCGCCGAAGTGCCCAGCGTTGTGCGGCGGGATTGGATGGCATAGCGCTGGTTCGTTGATCGTGGTGTTGCGAATTTGCACAGCAAGCTCGCGGGGATCCGGAGGATACTGAGCCAGCGGAGCATCGGTCAGGAAGTGCACTACGTTGTGACCTGGCGCCAGGATCAGGTGGGCAGAGACGGCAGTCCCGTGCGAGTTGACAGTGGTATGCACGAGTCTATCACCGTGGTAGGTCACAACCAAGCTGCTGGGCTTGGCGCGCTCCGTAGCGGCGGTTGCCGTGAGATTCACGGAGCGCGCGGTCTTACCGGGATTGAAGAGATCCAAGCTCGAACTTTGTAGGGCCCAGTGCCAGCTATTTTCCCCTTCGGTCTCCAAGCCATAGAAGCCTGGGCCGAAATTCACCTGTAGAGGGTAAAGCGCATCTGCGGCGAGCCGCACGAGCTGCGTGCCCGAGTAGCGTTGGCGCAGACGCCGATTGTAGAGCGCCATGTTAAAGAAGTACAGCCGCCCATCGGAACTCACGAGCGGCTTGACGTCGAGCGTGCTCGACAGTGCCGGGATGAGCGTCGCCCCACCATCAGCGTATCCGAACGTATCGACGTAGATGCCCTTGAACCCCGCGGCCGAGACCTCGGCGAGCATCAGGTCCAGCGGCTGATTGACGACGACCGACTCCCAGTCGGACGGCAAACCCTTGAGCTGGCCGTAGCTCCAGCGCAAGCTAGTCGAATGTATGTAGCCGATCAGCTCGGCATAGTCCTCCATGCGGTTGACCGGTGGGTTCTCGGGAAATGGGACGTAGGGCAGTTGAAACACACTTGCGCCAGCCGGCAGCTGGTGCTGCATGGCATAGACGAAGTGGCCGTCCGCGAAGTATTCGGCGGCCTCCGCCTTATACGGCGGCGCCATCGATGAGCCCGTCTGATCCAGCACGCCGACCGCCAACACGCCGGCGAGACAGGCCGCGAAACCCCAGCGCCGACGGTACGATCCGCTGCCAATACGCTGCCCCAGGGCATCCAGTATCAGCCCGGCTCCCATTAGAGCAAAAAATGCGATAAACACCGAGATGCGATTCCAAGCGCGTAGCTGGGGACTGACGACGTAGGCGAAGATGGTCCCCAGCCCGCCGACCGTCCCGATCAGGAAGGCAAGGCCAGCGCCGATCGCCGCATACGCATAGCGTGGATCGGCGAATCTCAAACGATCCGGGCGCAGTGCGCGCACCACAAACGCGACCACCACTCCCAGGAGGCCCAGCGTGCCGATGAATCCGAGCGTGGCGCTGTGCCCCTCACCGATGGGCGCAGTGGCTGTGGCCTGATATTCCTCGGCCAGCTGCGACAGGGGTTCGATGCGGTGTCCGGCGATTGGCAGAACCAGGTCAGCCAGCGACAGCGCGTACATGTCACTCTCATACGGCAAGCGTTTCCCGACAGCCGGGTCGCTACCGTGCTGGGATGTATAGATGAGCGTGGGCAGCCCGTTGAGAGCTACAGCAGCCAGAATGAGGACCGCGACGAGAGTCCCACTTACTAGCTTCCGTAGATTACGACCGGCAAGGAACGTAAATACTGCTGCAAGTAGCACCAAGGCCGCAGCAAAGGCAGCGTAGTAGTTATCCGAAGAGCCCATCACTACGCAAGCCAGGACGGTCGCAGCGGTGCACCACGTCAAGTACGCCCTGACTCCGCGCCGCTTCGCGCTGCGCCCGAAGAGAGTCTTGCCGGAGAGCACGGCGATGACGAGATAGCAGCCAAGCGGAACGGTGAAGTAAGCGGCCTGGAAGAGATGACCCTCACCGTCATAGAAGTGATAGGGCAGCAGAGTGAAAAGGACGGCACAGACAACAGATGAGCCGATCGAAATTCCCAATGCGCGCAACGCGGCGTAGGCGCTGACCGCAATCAGCGGAAAGCAGAGCAGAAAGAAGAGGTTCTCGATCGCAGCCGGGTTACTGAACGGAATCCCGATGATCTTGATGATCAGTAGGTAGAGGCTGTCGCCGCTGAATACCGGATAATCGTAGAGATGCTGACCAAGCGGTGCACCGACGTTTGGATTAGTCAGATACCAGCCGTGTTCGAGGATACCCTTGATTACGGCGAGGCCAAACGTCTCGTCCCCACCGGGGTTCGAGTACAGGGGTACCCTTAGATTGGCCTGCCACACTTCCAGCACAACGACCCCGATGGCTGTCGCGAGCACCCCTGTCAAGAGGGCCGGCGACAGCTCAGGGCGCAGGCGGCTAATCCATCCCGAGGCCGTGTTGTGGGGTTCGGCAGCGGGCGAGCCGCTCCCCGGCCCTGTAGCAGCCTGTGAGCCGCCCGATGACTGCGTCTTGGGTCCAGCGTCGTTCATGATCGATCGGCTGGCAGTCTGGCAAGCACCGTATAGCCCAAGCAGTCATCGCCACCATCGCGAAGCAGGGATACCCTGGCTACGAGGACGCTCGCTGCAAGCAGGGGCGAGAGTGCGAGACCACCAGCACGCAACGCCAACCTCTGCCGAATGCCCTCTCTGCGAGGCATCAGAAGCGGAAGGATGAGAGCGATCACCTTATAGCAGGCAACAGTCAGGGCGTTGCCACGTCGATATACCTCGACGTCCGTAAACCCACTCACATCCAGGAGGTGCTTGATACCGGAGGGAGTAAATCGCCAATAGTCGAACGGGACATAGTGCCATCGCGCCGCAAACGGCACCGTGAGGATGAGCCTGCCCCCCGGCCGCAGTGACCGCTTAGCTTCAGCGAGGAAGCCCAAGGGCTCGAGAACATGCTCGAGTGTCTCCGTGGCCAGCACTGTGTCGACGGCGGCGGTGTCGACCGGCCACCTGTCGCCTGTGAAGTACTCCGTGTCCGGTATGTCATAGCCAAATCGGTCCTTGGCGTCGGCCGTGTCGATGCCGATGTACCGCACATCCGAGGGCACGAGCGTGCGGTACGGCTGTGCACCGCAGCCGACATCCAGCAGGGTGCCGCTGACTGTCCGCAACTCGCTAGCAAGATCATTCCAGATTGAGCTTGCCTGTATGTCGAAGAGGCGACGAGCGGCCGTTATCGCTCGACTGCCTGGACCGCCGAGTCGGGTGAACGGCGGCGGCTGCCAATACTCGTCGCTCTGACCGCCGACATCGACTCGGCCGGGAGAGGTTGAGATGCCGCCTGTGGTTCGTCGTGAGAACATGGGTGTCACGGTCGGAAAGCTACTACCCACAGCCTGGCGGTACGCTGAGCACGGCCTGCGGAGCGGCCACCGGACGTGTAGCGGAGCCTGCTCCACCCGGTGCGAGCGCCGTCATCCGAAACGCCTGCAGGCCCTGCCCGTCGGCGCTGATCTCTCGCAGCGTAAAGCGGCGGCGGAGCAATGCCAGGGTATATCGCTGGATCGGCAATAGCTGGCCGGCATCCTGGGGAGCCGTGCTGACGACGACGATGCCCCCGGGGCGCAACGAGTTTACCGCCGCCGCTACTCGCCCTGGCCCCTGGGCCGACAGCGATTCTTGACAAGGCTGGCTCGCTCCAACCGCATTTGCCGTGCCGAGCTGCAGAAGTGCCTCAGTCTCTACGCTGGGTGTCAGCAAAGTGGTCAAACTGCCATGCGTAGATCCGAGCGACGAGACGAAGGCCACGACATGCGCGGCGGTTGGATCGAATAGCGGGTTGTGCCACATCGCCCGCAGCTGACTGCCCAGCGGCGGTGCGTCCCCTAGTACCGCGGCGAGGACGGAGCGAGGGTATTTCAGGCGGATGTCTTCTTCCTCGCTCGCGACGATCATCGCGCCAAGGAAGATCGTTGCGCCACTCGCGACCGCCACCGCGATGCGACTGTCAAACGTCAAGCGAACGATACCTAGCCAAACAAACAGCAGCGCGACGGCAGGCGGCGAGATGTGGATGAGATTGTCGGGATGAGCACGATCGAGATAGTACGTGTACGCAAGAGCACCGAACACGGTCAGGCCAGTGGCGGCGCGAAATGCTACGGCGCGCTCGCGCATAAGCACCGGCCGCGTCACTGCGAGCAGCACAATGACGATGGCCGACACTGTGTACATCGCCCCGAGCGCAAGACCGGCCGACCAGGGTTCGATCGGCAGCGCGCCTAGCCCACCCGTTGTGTACAGGCGGATGTAGTCGAGATAGGCGCCCCAATTCGCCCAGGCACCGCTCGCGACTCGTGTCACCAAGGTAAACGCGAGCAGGCCAAAGAGGCTCGCCGCAACTAGCTGCGCGATACGGCGAGCGGCCATCACTAGGCGCTCGCGTGCACTCGCGCTGGCGACTGCGGCGTCCAAACACGCAAGGGCGCCAGCTGTTCCGAGACAGTAGATGCCGGCCTCGCCGCTCCAGACTGCGGAAACGGCCACGGTCGCCAACACCAACCCATCGAATAGTCGTGTGTAGCGCGCGGTCCGTGCCGATGCAAGCGACCAGAGGATCACGAGCCATGGCAGGCCAAATCGCAATACGCCGGTGCTGGGGTAGTAGGTGTAGTAGGAGGGTTCCTCGAAAACGTAAAGGGACACTGCCACCGTCAATCCAGCTATCGCGACGAGCAGCGATCGGGTGCTCCAGCGCAAGATCACGTAGATGACGATCGACAGCAGCACCGTCAAAAACGACAGCAACAAGGTGAACGTGCCATAGCCGATCGGCACTATGAGAAAAACCGCCGCCAGCGCGTCCATCATGCCAACGCCGTACTGTGAAAACGTGCTAACCAGCATCGGGTGTCCGTGGAGTACGTCGTTAGCCGGTCCGAGGAAGTAGTTGTGATCGAGCGCCAAGCCGAGTTCCGGAAGCCCGAGGTAGGCCACGACGAGCACGCAGGCTATGAGAACACCGGCGTCAATCACTCGAATCCACCCGCGCGATGGGCCGTGACGGCCGCCGAACGCCCTGACCAGATCGAAGGTTGCGAGCCCGGCCGCGAGCGCTACGGCGACATCGACGACGCTGAGCGTGGCGGGCGGAACGAACGGGATCGTGGCCACCACCAGCAGCAGCGGTATCGCGACAAGCGCCGCGCTCGCCGGAAACCCCTGGGTCCACCCGGCCGGCAGAAGCCGCGCCGACAGCGCGATCGCCACACGGGCCGCAAGGATTGCGAGGAGCACGAAGAGCGATGTGTCCAGCGTGCCGGTGGCGGGAAGTGCGAGCAGGCCCGCCAGGCACAGCAAGCCCGCGGTTGCCGCTAGCTTCGCGAACGCCAGGAGTTGCTGGCGCTCGCCCGTCAGGCCTGCGCGCTGACGGCGCCACGCGAGCGTGACGCTCAGGGGCACGATCACAAGGATCGCCAGGAAGTAGCCGAGGCGTTCGATCGGCTTCGTTTGACCGAGCAGCACGATCAAGGCCGCTGCGCTGATCGCGAACATCATCACCCCATCCGCTATCGCCCCGCTCACCAGCGATGCAAGGTCCCCGTTCTCGCTAGCGGTCGGCGGCGTGCGTCGCGCGCTCACGATCAGCGCGGCGACGATCGCGTCGCAGCCGATGATCAGCAGCGTTGCCTTCTTCCAGCCGAACGCCGAGGACGCCGCGACGCCCAGTGTGTTGGCTGCGAGTGCCAGCACGACTGCCGCACCCCCGGCGACGAATAGGCTCACCGCCAGCCGTGAGCGCTCACTGCGTGCCGTGGTGACCTCGGCCATCAGGTGTCCTCGCTCACGCCGTAGCGCTCCCACAGCTGCGGCCTCGCCCGCAACCACGCCGCCGTGCTGGTAAGGCCCTCACCGAGGCCGGTCAGCGCCCTCCAGCCGAGCACCTCGAGCGCGGCGTGCGGGCTGGAGACCCAGACGGTCGTGTCCCAGCCTCGCTGGTCCATCGTGCCCCACTGCGGCTCTGCGACAACGCCCATAGCGCCGCGCGCCACCTCGACGAGCTCCTCCAGACGCGTCTGAACTCCGGATCCGATGTTCAGCGTCGCGCCGGGGCCGCCGGGCGCGCCGAGCTCAGCCGCGCGCAGCAGCGCCTCACAGCAGTCATCCACGTACACGAAATCACGAGCGGTCTGCGGACCGACCAGCGGCGGGAGCCTCCCGCAGGTCGCCTCGCGAACCAGCGCCGGCACGAGGCGGCCAGGGTCCTCCCACGGGCCGTAGATCGAGTACAGCCGCAGCGTCACCGCCGGCAGGCCCTCGGCCGAGGCGAGCGCCGTGAGATGGGTGCCTGCGGCCTTCGTGACGGCATAGTGGCTGTTCGGCTCGAGTCGCTCCTCCTCGCGCGGCGCGTGCGCCTTCAAGCCGTACTCCGAGGAGGAGCCGGCGTTGACGAAGGCCAGCACGCCGGCTGTGCGCGCAGCCGCCAGCAGGGTCGCCGTGGCCGTGACGTTCACGGCGACCATCGCCTCGAGATTGCTCTGCCAGGAGTAGGCGCCGTGGGCGGCCAGGTGGAAGACCCACTGCGGTTTGGTGACCGCGAGGAGCCGCTCGGTCGCGGCGACGTCACTGAGATCCAGTTCGATCGTCCGCACCTCGGTCGCGACCTCCTCCAGCCGCCAGGTGGTGGTGCCGGGGCGCGTGATGGCGATCACCTCGTGCCCGGCGACGGCCAGGTGTCGAACGAGATTCGCGCCGAGGAAACCCGCTGCGCCTGTGACGAGCGCTCTCACGCTGCGGTCAGCTTGGCTTGCGCGCAATCAGACAGAGATTGCCGAGGGGCACGGTCACTCGGACGCGGCCCGCCGGGCCGGCGCGCAGCGCCGGCAACAGCCGGTACTTCAGTCCAGCAGGCAGGGGAACGAGCTGCGTGAGATACGCCAGGCTGTAGGTGTTGCGCACGCTGCGCACGCGCGGGTCGATGAAGCCCGCCTTCGCGAAGAGACGGCTCATCGTCGCGGGCGAGTACAGGTAGGTGTGCTCGATATCGACGATCGGGCTTCGCTCGCCGAGCAGCCGGGCCGACCACGCGCGGACGTTGTGGTTGAGGGCGAGGATGTGGCCGCCTGGCCGCAGGACCGCGAAGCACTCCCCGAGCAGCTCGATGGGGTTGGAGATGTGATCCAGCACTTGGAAGAGACACACCGCATCGAAGCTCTCCGGAGCGAACAACCCCCCTCGCATCATGCCCTGCACGATCGCGCCGTCGAGCTCGGGCGGGGCCTTCGCGACGGCGTCGGCGCTCGGCTCCACGCCCCGCACTTCCTTCCAGCCCTGTCGCCGCGCCTGCTGCAAGAAGAAGCCATTACCGCAGCCGATCTCAAGCAGCGCCTCGCGCCGCGGCGAGCGCTCCTGCAGCCAGCCGAGCGCGCGGCCGTATGTCGCCTGGATCGAGGCGACCTCCTGGCCGTAGTCGAAGCTGCTGGATGCGTACAGCGCCGCAAGCAGCTCCTCGTCGGCAACGGGGTCTGAGCGCACGAGGCCACAGTTGTTGCAGGCGACCATCCGGTAGTGGACGCGGTCGGGTAGGCGCCGGGCCGAGAAGACGCGAGCATTGAATGCCTCGGGGTCGAAAGTCGCCCGCCAGCGCTCCTCGGCGCCGCCCTCGCACCCACAGATCGCGCAGCGGGTGGCACGCATCTCGGGCAGGGTCGCGTCCAGCGTGTCGCTCACCGCGGCTGCACCTGCTCACGCTTCAGCGTCCCCTCCTCGATCGTGGCAGAGCCATTCTCCGTGGGAGCCGTTGTGGGATCGTTGAGAACGCTCTCGACCAGATAGGGCGGGCGATGCTTGCTCTCCTCGTAGATATGTGCCACGTAGGAGCCGATGATCGCCAGGCACAGCAGCTGGATGCCGCCGATGAACAGCATGCCGACGATCAGCGTGGTAAAGCCCTTGGGCGCTAGGCTCGGGTCGGCAAAGTGCAGGATGAGCTGCGCCACAAGGCCGAGGAACGAGACGCCCACCGTCACCAGTGCGAGCCACGCAATCAAGTCGAGCGGCACGTAGGAGAACGAGACGATCGCGCGGCGTGCCCAGCCGATGTTCTTGATGAGAGAGTTGGTGGTCTTGCCGAACATGCGCTCCGGCCGCACATACGGGACCCCGCTCTGGCGGTAGCCGACCCACGCGCGCAGTCCCCTGATGAAGCGATGGGACTCGGGCAGCCCGTTCAGGGCATCGACGACGCGGCGATCGAGCAGCCCAAAGTCGCCCGCGTCGAGCGGAATGCTCAGGTAGGAGAGCCGGCGGAACACGCGGTAGAAGAGCTTGTAGGCGCGTCGCATGAACGCCGTCGTCTCACGCTCGACCCGTACGCCGTACACAATGTCGAACCCCTCACGCCACCGCTCCACGAACTGGGGGATGACCTCGGGGGGATCCTGGAGGTCGCCGTCGAGCAGCACCACCGCATCTCCAGTCGAGATCCTCATTCCGCTGGTAAACGCGCTCTGCGAGCCGAAGGCCCGCGTATGATTGACTACCACCACCTTGGGGTCGCGGCCGGCGAGCTCGGCCAGCACCTCGCGCGCGTTGTCCGGGCTGCCGTCGTTGACGAAGATGATCTCGTAGTCAGCACCGATCTCGTTGAACATGCTGCTCAGGCGCTCGTGCATGATCGGCACCGCCGGAGCGTCCCGGTAGCAGGCGATGACGGCGCTCAGCTTCACGCCGTCGCTGTTTCGAGTGCCACCTGCGCCGTGGCCGCGAGTCGTTGTGCGGAGAGGCCGAAGCGGTCCTCCAGGAACCGCTGTGAGCCCGTGAGCCCTCTGGGCGTGGCATCAACGCCAGCACGGATCAGGCGGCAGCTCAACCCGCGCTCGGCAATCGTCTCCGCCACCAGTGAGCCGAGTCCGCCGTTCAGGTAGTGCGTCTCGACGGAGATCGCCAGCGAGACGCCTCCAAGTAGCTCGGCGAGGTCATCCACGGGCGAGGGGTTGAACGTCGAGACAACCGCCACGGTCGCGCCAACGCCCTCTTCGGCAAGTGTCTCCGCTGCACGTTGCGCCTCGCGGGCAACCGAACCGATCGCGATCAACGCCACGTCCGAACCATCGCCGATGAGCTGCGCGCGGCCCGCCGCGAAACGGCCGTTCAGGCCGAGAACCGGGGTGCCCTGCTTGGCGACGCGGAAGTAGATCGGCCCGGCCACCTCGCGCGTGGCCTGCACCGCCGCACGTGCCTGAGCGCTGTCGGCCGGGGCGACGACCGTGATGCCCGGTTGAGCCCGCATCAGCGCGTAGTCCTCGAGCGCGAAATGCGTGATCCCGTTGTAGCCGTAGTCGAATCCGCCGCCGACACCGACGATACGGACCGGCAGGTCGTGGAGCACCGGGCCGTTGCGCACGAATTCGTAGGGGCGCATCGTCGCGAACGTCGCGATCGAGTAGACGAAGGGCACGTACCCCGCCTCGGCGAGACCGGTGGCGATCCCGACCATGTTCTGCTCCGCTACGCCGACGTTGAAGAAGCGGTCGGGAAAGCGGTTGGAGAAGACGTCAAGCACCATGTAGCCGAGGTCGCCCGTGAGCAACACGACGCGCTCATCCGTCGCCGCCAGCTCGGCAAGCTCTGCGATGAAGTCGTCTCTCATGCGGCCGCCGCCTGCAGCTCGGACAGCGCCTGCTTGTACTGCTCGTCGGTCATCGGCAGATAGTGCCAGTCGATCACGTTCTGCATGAAGCTGACGCCTTTCCCGAACGTCGTGTGGGCGATGACGATGTGTGGCGCTCCCCCGACAAAGTCCAGATTTCGGATTGTAGTCTGCAGGGCTGACGTGTCGTGCCCGTCGAGCTCATGAACGTCCCAATCGAATGAGGCCCAGCGCTGCGCCGGCCGGTGGAGGTCGAGAACGTCCTTGGTGTAGCCCGTTGCCTGCTGTCCATTGAGGTCGAGAATCACAACCAGATTGGAGAGGCGGTGGTGAGCCGCAAACATCACCGCCTCCCATACTGACCCCTCATTGAGCTCGGCATCGCTCATGAGGACGAAGACTCGGCGCGGCGAGGACTCAAGGCGTGCCGCCAGTGCTGCCCCCACGGCCATTGGCAGCCCGTGTCCCAGGGAGCCCGTGCAGAAGTCGACTCCGTCGAGGTCGCGCTCGGGATGCACGCCCAGCAGGGTGCCGTCGGTGCAGTATGTGTCGGTAGTTCCCGAGGGCACCTGTCCGGTCAGTTCGAGCGCGGCGTAGAGGGCGAGCGAGGCGTGGCCCTTCGACAGGACAAGGCGGTCCCGCTCGGGGCGAGCCGCCGGCAGGTTGAGCACGCCACCGTAGAGGGCGGCGAGGATGTCCGCGATGGACAGTGCCGAGCCGATGTGGCCCACGTTCGCACGCTTGGACTGCTCGATCACGATGCGACGGATACCGTCAGCGAGCGTCGCGCTTTCGATGTCGGTCGCTGTCGCTGCTTCCACGGGGCGGGGAACGATGGGCCTTGTAGGATGTCGCATCAAGTTCTGCGCGCGCTTGTCCCGCTCGAGGTCCGACCCATCTGGCGCCTGACGGTACCATACGACCCCGCTGGAGCGTGCCATACGACCCCGCTGGAGCGTGCCATACGACCCCGCTGGAGCGTGCGCGCCGCCGCCCCGAAGCCGGGGCTTCGCGTGAAGAGAGGTGCGACCCGGCCTCGGATCCCATCTCATCTCGGGATTCAGCGGGGCAGCATCCTTGGGCGTCCCGGCGCAGCGCGTGTCGTAGGGCTCGACTACGTTATGGGCATGAGAGACGCACCGCAGACGCCTAGCCCCCCCACCTATCGTGCGTCAAGAGCGTGGGGCCAGCACCTGCGAGATTCGGGCCTGCTCCATCAAGGTGCTCGCTACGTTCTGGCCGGAAGCACGGTAACTCTTGTGTACCTAGGTACTACAACTCTGCTGGCCGACGTGGCGGGGCTGCCTTTCCAGATCGCGCTTATCATCGGCGCCTGTATCGGGCTTTCGGTTCACTTCACGCTACAGCGGTTCTTCGTATGGGCTCACCACGAAGAATATGCCCTACCCCTCAACCATCAAGCAGCGCGCTATCTAGTGGTCGCCGGCACTCAGTATGGGCTCACCGCGGCATCGACTTTGACCCTGCCGGCGGCGCTCGGGCTGCCAGTCGAGTTGGTGTATCTCGCAACCGTCGCCGTATTGGTCTCGGGGAACTTCGTCATATTCCGGAACAGGGTCTTCCACGCCAAGGTTCAGGTCTAGCGTTCACCCGGTGAAGCGATGTCGGTTCGTTCGCGGCCTTCAGCTTCGGCGTCGGACCATGGTTCTTGCGGGCACGAAGTCATGACCGCGGCGGTCCGCGGAGCGCCCCATGCGCAGCGACCGCGTAGATCGGCTGGCTGTTGCGATCCGCCTCGAAATCCCCCGTACCACCGGGATGAAACCAGAAGGCCTCGCCGAAGCCCGACAGGCGGCACAGCTCCAGCGCAACCTCCGGGAAGATCGGGTGCTGGTGGGTCGGGTCGACCCAGAACGCCTTCATCGCGTGCACCGCGTGCGGGTTGACGGTCTCGAACAGGAGCAGGCCGTCAGGACGCAGGCGCGAGCGGGCGAGATCCAGGAACTCCATCAGCGACTCGTAGGGCATGTGCTCGACGACCTCGAGCGCGACGATCGCGCCCAGCGACCCGGGCTCAAGGCCGCGTAGGTGCTCGTTGCCATAGCCAAGCGCCACCTCGTGGCCCTTGGCCCGCGCGTAGGCGACCATGCCGGCGTCGCTGTCCACGCCGCTCGCCTGGATTGACTGCTCGCGCAGCAGATCCAACAGCTCGCCGCGCCCGCAACCGACGTCGAGCACCGGCGCATGCCCGGCCAGCAGCGGCAGATATGCGCGCTGGATCTCCAGCACGCGACTTTCAGGGCCACGAAAGGTGTCCTCGAACTCGAGGTAGCGGCGCTCCTCCGAGGCCTGCCCGTTCGAGCGATAGCCGACGACCGGTCCGGCGAGCGGATCGGCCCAGCCGCTGAAGCCCCGATCCTCGCTGACGTACGGCGTGGCACGGTGCTCGGCGAGGTGCTGTTCGAGCTCGCGGCCGAGCGTCTCGAGCGTGCGCAGGCGCGACTTCGCGTCAACCCGCTCGAGTGCCTCGACCGCCACGCGGACGTCATGCACGCCCGCGGTAAGCCTGCGGGCCATCGCCAGCGACTCCGCGAAGCGGGCCTCCTGGCGACGCTGGAGATCCGTCGTGACTTCGTGCACGCGCTCGTCCAGGCGCGCGACGCTCTCCTGCAGGCGGGTGTCGATCGCGCGCTGGCGCGCGAGAAACGGCCGCATCAGCTCGCTGACGAGACGCTGCACCGCGCGCTTGGCCGTCGCGACGAGCCCCGACCCGACGATCGTGGGTTCGCCGGCGATCAGCTCCGGGAGCTCCGGGTAAACGGGCATCGGCCTGTGGACGAGATTCGGCGAGCGCAGGCCTCCGCGCACGAGCCCTTCGTAGGTCATACGCAGGCGCGCCTCCATGCGCTCGCCCGCGACCTGCGGCGCGTGGCGATCGAGCACGTCGCGCCGCCCGATCCGACCTCTGGCGCGCGCCTGCTCGGGATCGTCGAACACGATGCGCATCAGCGACGCGGCCTGATCGAGGTCCGGATCGGCCCAGGTGCCGTTCGCGGGGTAGGGGTGGGCGTCCTCGCCGACCGCGATCGGTGTCCAATCGACCAGGTAGGAGTTCTCCTCGGTCATGAACTCCAGGTTGCCCCCGTAGCGCGTGGCGATCACCGGCTTGCCGAGCAGCATCGCCTCCGCCGCCGTCAGACCGAAGCCCTCGGAGCGGTGCAGCGACACGTAGCAGTCGCACGCGGCGATCATCGCGTTCTTGTCGTCGGCCGACACGTAGCCGTCGATCAGCGTGATGTCGGGGTGATCGCCGGCCTCGAGCGCCACGCGGTCGTGCTCGTGCATCACGTTCTCGGCGTTGATCGACTTCAGCACCAGCTTGGCGCCGCCGCCCGGCGGGAAGGCGCGCCTGAACGCCTTGACGAGCCCGAGCGGGTTCTTGCGCGCCGCCGTCGAGTGGTAGTCGTGCACGAACAGGAACAGGAAGCCGTCCTCTGGCAGCCCGAGCTCTGCCCGCGCACGCGCGGGCACGCGCGGCAGCGCCACAGGCATCGCCATCTTGACGACCGGCACGGGCGCGCTCGGGGCGACGGCGTCGTAGATGTGCTGCGAGCCGACCCACACTTCGTCGATGTGCTCGAACGCCGCCGCCCAGTCCTTCGGGAAGTCGCCGACCTCCCACCACCACAGCGCGATCGTGTGGCGATGCTCGAAGAACGAGCCGCCGACCTCGCGCGCGAACGGCGGGATCAGGTCGCCGTTGATGCACAGGATGCTGATCGGGTACGGCGCATCCGCAGGAGCCCCGAAGGTGAAGTCGGCCCCCTGCTCGCACGGGGGGATCAGGCGAGCCTGCACCGGCAGCGCGGGCACGCCGCGCGCATCCAGCCCGGCGATCAGCAGGCGCGCGGCCTCTCCCAGGCCGAGCCCCGAGCTGAAGAACCCGGCCACGTTGACGCCCCACAGCGGTTCCCGCACGTCCGGATCTCGCACGCGGGCCAGGGCGCGCTCGTGCTCGCGCATCGGTAGCAGCGCCTCGGGCAGGCCGTGATCCTCGGCGCCGTGTTCGCACAGCCAGCTGGCAAAGCGCGCGCCGTCAGGGCCGTCGAGGTGCGGGAAGGCGCCCTGCACGTCCGGCCGGGCTTTCCATATCTCCATGTGCAGCCGCGTGAGCCCCGCGGATGCGCCCCGTTCGGCGGGCCCCTCGAGGTAGGCGTAGAACGCCGCGCGGCCCTGCTCGGTGTAGGGCGACTCGGTCAGGAGACCGTCGGCGACGCCTTCGAGCATCAGCTTGCGCATCTCCTCGGTCACGTGCGTGCCGTCGCCGAGCGAGGCGTAGCGCCAGGGGCGCGTCGCGTCCTGTGCGTAGCCGGCCGCCAGCAACTCCTCGGCGTGACGCGCGCGCAGCTCGGCGAACGCCTGGATCGAGTGCAACCGAGCGTCCTTGCGGTCGCGGTTCGGCCTGTCGGGCGCCAGCGGGTCGAGCGAGCTGAAGTCGAAGAGGCGCGCCGGCCGGCCTTCCACCTGCAGGGCGCCGGCGCCCTCGTTGACCCGCGAGGCGGACAGCGTCCACGGATCCAGGCCGTAGCCCGCGTCGCGCAGCACGCCCACCTCCTCGCCGATCGCGGGGATGCCGTCGAACCAGCGATACACGGCATCGACACCGTCGGCGAAGTAGCTCGGCCACGCGGCCAGCACACGCTGGGCGTGCGGCCCGCCGGTGCTGGCGAGGATGCGATGGCTGATGGCGCCGCCGCCGGCGCGCGCGCCGAACGCCGGCTCGAGCTCCTCGCGCGCGCCCACCGCACGCGAGACCAGCGCCAGCTCGTGTCGCTCGAGCAGGCCCTCGAGCTCCTCGAGCGGGCCGAGGACCCGCAGGCCGCACGCGAGGTAGACCAACGGTCCCGAGCGTTCGTCGAACAGCGAGCGCAACAGCCGCGGAAGCACCGCCGCGTCAAGCGCCTCGAACGGATTGCCGGCAACGAGCATCCCGCTCTCTGACCCCACGAGCTGCTCGAGCGTGATCACACGGGCGCCCGCGACGGCGTCGACGCCCTCAAGGCCATCGAGCACCAGCACGACGAAGGCGGCATTTGGATGGTACGTGTGAAACGACGAGACCAGCACACGTGCACGGGCGAGCTCGCGCCGAGTCACGATCGTGCAAGCATCCACCGCGTCGCATATTACCCAGCGCCCAGCCTGCACAGCGACTCCGGCGGCCGGCCGCTTAGGGCAAAGCCCAACAGCCGCCGTCGCGATGGCTCCGAGGATCGGGCCCCCGCGATCCTCGCCTACCGCTTCGTGGAACTTCGCCAGCTGCCCTGAGCCGTAGCCGACGCAACTGCCCGTGCATGTTTGCATTCAGACGTCTATGACGTAGCATTGTGTCGCTATGTGCGCCCAGGCGCAAACATCACGAGCAGTGCCGACGCGCCTCGCATCCGTCGTCGAGGAGCTAGAGCTCCGCCAGCCGGCGGTGGTCACCCGATCGCTCCTGACGGAGATCCTGGCGCAAACGCAAGTGCCTCTCCCGCCCGAGACGGCCGCTGAGCGCTTGGTCCGCCTCGGCTGGCTTCTTCCCCTGCGCACGCGGGGCGCGTGGGAGTTCGCCCCGGCCGCCCGAGCCGGCCGGTACAGGGCGGGCGACCCGTGGATCGAGTTGCGCGCCCTGCTCGCGCACGATCCGGACGTTCCCGTTGCGGTCGCATTCGAGTCGGCGATCTGGGAGCTCGGCCATTCGTCCCACCAACCGGACCGCCCAGTGCTCGCGCACCGCCGAGGCTGGCGCCCACCATCCTCGCTGGGCGTCCGCGCGGTGACCTTCGACTGGCGCGCGCCGACGAAGACCGTGCGGGGATTGCCCGTGTGGATCGAGGCAACCATCCTCGTCGCTGCCGCCGAGCGCCCGGCGGCCCAGGGCAATTGGGGCAACGCGGACGACTGGCTCCCAAACACATTCCGCGCCGCCACCGCCGAGGACCTGCAGCGAGAGGCAGCGGGGCGGCGCATCTCCACCCTCGCACGGCTCGGCTATCTCGCCGAGTGGGCAGGCCGCAACGACATCGCCGAGAAGATCGAGACGCAGCTGCCCCCCCGGCTTCCCGTCACGTTCCTCGGGCCTCGCGATCGCCGCGCCCAGTGGAGCACGCGCTGGCACGTCTATGACTCGCTGCTCCCACGGCAATGATCACGCAGGGCTATCTCGCGCGCCACTTCCAGGGTCGCAGCGGCATGCGCGATCCCGCTTTGCTCGATGTCGCCCAGGACTACGCGCTCAAGTACCTCCACGACCAGGGCGCATTCGAGCTCGGCATCGTCCTCAAGGGCGGCACCTCGCTGCGCAAGCTGCGCGCCGGCAACGCGGGCCGCTTCTCCACTGACCTGGACTTCGCCACCCCGGACATGGAGACCGCGGAGTTCCTCCTCGACACGCTCGACGGCGCGGAGCTGTTCGACGTCCGGTTCACTCTCGAGGAGCGAGAGCCCACGCGCGCGAAGCTCACCGTCGACACACCGCTCGGCCGTCCGGCCATCCCCGCCCGCGTCGAGATCTCACGAAGCTCGCCGCGTGGCGCCGCAGGCGAAAGCTGAGGGACCTCTACGACCTCGACCTCTTCGGCCGCGGCACTCTGGACGAGCCCCAGATCCGCAAACTGCTCGTCCTGAAGGTCTGGCACGACGTCGTCGACGACGGCCTCGGCCAACGCCCCTTCGATCCCTCGGAGATCATCGCGGACGTGGACCCGAAATCGCTGCCGCCGGAGGACATCGGACTCCTGACACGGCCCGTCGAGCCCGAGGCATGGCTCAACAACGTCCGCGCGCGCTACGCATTCCTCACCGCGCTCGACGACACCGAGCAGCGCCTCGCCCGGTGCAATCCCGGTGACCGGTACGAGGTCTCGCAGCTGGTGCTCGCTCTCACGGGCGACGGCTAACCCAGCGCCCTATCGAGGGGCATCAGGGGCAGGAGCTAACGCCGATCAGCGACCGGAGTCGTCCACTCCGTCGTCGAATCCGTCGCGATCATTCCGATGCCAGCGCGCTCCCGCACCGGTGCCGCGCGAGCTGATACGACCGGCGTCGCGTAGCTCGTTGAGCACCAGCCGCACTGTGGCCGAGCTTATTCCCGGCAGCGCGCGATGGATGTCGCGGGTGCGGAATTCCGCAGGCGCATGTCCCAGGATGTGCTCACGAACACGGTCTTGCTTGGAGCCCATGCTGTTCGCACCTGCCGCAACCCGTTGCTCGAAATCGTCGTATGCGCCGCCAAGGATGCGCACGAGGAAGGTTGCCCACGGCCAGATCGTGTGTTGCCCCTCGTGCCAGCCGCGTTGCGATTCGTACAGGCTCTGGTAGTAGGCGTTCTTGGCTTCGAAGATGCGCTGCTCGACGCTGACGTAGCGAGCGACACCGTAGCCGGCGGCAAGTAGCTCATAGGTGGTCACGAGCCGGGCCAGTCGACCATTGCCGTCGGCAACCGGGTGGATCGCGAGTAGGTCGATGATCAGGGCACCGATCAAGACCAGGGGATGGGTACGGGCTTCTCGCTTCGCTGCTCCATAGCGATCCAGGAGCTCGGCTAGCAACGTTGGCGTCTCGCGCTCGTCCGGCGGGGTGAACACGACCTCGCGCCGGCCGCTCTCGTAGGAGACGATCAGGTTCTGGTCGCTCTTGAGGTATCCGCCCTGCCCATCGACGTGCTGGAACAACAGCCGGTGCAGGTGCAGGATGAACGGCACGGTCAGCGGCTCGTAACGCTCTAGGCGCATGATGTAGTCGATCGCGTCGCGATAACCGGCGAACTCCCTCTCGTTGCGATTGCGGAACCGCGGGCTGCCCTCGGCTATCCGATGCGCGCGGCCCTTCGCCACCGTCACGTTCTCGATCGCGTTTGAGGCTGTGATCGAGGCAACGCGGGCGCTCTCCGAGAGTGCCCGAAGGAGCTCCGGGAGCTGGTCCGCAAAGAGACGTTCTTGGCCCTTGCCAGTATCGATCCGCGACAGCTCTGCGCCTAGCTCTCGTGGCTGGCCGCCGAGGGAGCCCTCTAGATGAGTAGTGCCACGGCCGTGGGTGTGGCTGTGGGTTGTGGAAGGGGTTGTAAGCAGGCAGATCGAAGTCGGCGGTGCTCACTACCGACCGTCGACTCTTGGGAGGGTCACGATGGACGCC
>Ga0302325_10000120_pt1 | contig 227978 bp, 210 predicted proteins | sample Palsa_T0_2_FD_201948 | JGI IMG/M metagenome (GOLD analysis project Ga0302325, IMG submission 201948) | Peat permafrost microbial communities from Stordalen Mire near Abisko, Sweden - Palsa_T0_2 | ecosystem: Environmental > Terrestrial > Soil > Palsa > Peat permafrost | place: Sweden: Abisko...
CCGTTCCGCCGACATCAACGTCCCGGACCGCGCGCCGCACCGGATTGGCGACCGAGTAGAAGCGGAGGAACTCCTCGACCGCTTGCGGGATCACGGACGGAGCCTCCACCAGCTGCCGTCGCATCTCCGGATGCATCGCGAGGAACCGCAACGACCAGGCAATGTTCGACGGGAGCGTGTCGAGTCCGCCTAGGAACACCGTCGCCGCGATATTCGTGGCTGTCTCAATGTCGATCAACTCGTCGTCGATGCGTCCATTCCCGATAGCGCTGAGGAGATCGCCCTCCGGTGACTGACGCTTCGCGGCAAGAGCACCCGCGACGATCGCGCGGATCGCAGCCCACTCCGTCGGACGCTGAGGCGGCGAATGCAGAAATGTGTGAGCATGCTCACGAAACTCCTCTCGTCGTTCGGCTGGGAGTCCGAAGAACTCGACGAAGATCCGGATCGGATACTCCCGAGCAAAGTCATTAACTGCATCACAGTGACCTCGGTCCCGGAACGAGTCGATGATCTCGGCGCAAACCTCGCTCATGCGAGGCGCAAGTGGATCGACTCTCTCCGGGGTCATCTCCCTGAGAAGGATGCTCCGGTACATGCGGGTGGCAGGCGGATCGGACTCGGTGGGAAGCATCGGGCTCGGCATCGCGATCTGGGGGATGAAGGCCTGCTCGGACGAGAAGGCGTCGTCGGCGTCGCGCAACACCGCCCTCACATCTGCGTAGCGCGTGACCACCCAGTACCCGTCTACGTCGTTCGGGCTCTCGGTCCAGAACGGCGGGACCGAGCCGACACGCGCGTACACCTCGAACGGATCCTCAGGCTGTGGACCGGACAGCATTGTGAACTGTCGGACTGGCGATCGCTCCGCAGGGGTCACGTGTGGTCGACTTTGCCCGGACTAATCGGTTCTCCGCAGCCGCGGATCAACACGGGCTCCATGCGCATACGGGTGTACGGCTTCGTCATTAGCTTGACCTTGCGGAGGCCGATCTCGCGGACCCGCTGACCCTTCGCGTGCAAGTCCGACCCTTCAGCGGTGAAGTGTTCGAACATCACCCATTTCCCGGGCTCCTCAGGAACTCGGTACAGGGTGTAGGTCAAGACGTTCCCGGTCGGGAACTCTTCCTCTTCCATTGCGTCGAAGATCTCGCCCATGATCTGGACGATCTCATCGTCCTTCTCAGGGTCAGCCCAGAACGTGTAGATCCATCCAACGTCGACCGACATGGTCAGTGCGCCCCCCTGAGGCCAGCGAAGTGTTCACGTCTCTCGTTGCGCTTGCCACCGGCCGGCTCAGTGCCGGTGCCGATGGCGCCGTAGGTCTGGTTGCCGAAATCGGGCTGCATCATCGTCTGACCTTTCTCACCGTAAAGCGCCCTCGGTCGGACTGGACCGCCTAGGGAAGCAGGTCTTCGAAGTCACTCTCTCGAACCCACGTCTCACCTTCGAGCCTGTTGAGCGCGACCTGGTCGTTCGACCACCCGCGGCACGGAACCACCCGGGGTGTCCCAGGCCCGCGCTGCTCGTGAAGGTAGCGGTTTGTCCGATGCGGCCTAGTGAGACGCGTCTAACTGATGGCGCCACTCGCAAAAGACTCGAACTACAGACCAAGAGAGAGAGCGATCGCGCTCTCGGGACAGTTCTTCGCGGCCCGCTCGGCAGCGGCGATCAGTTCCTCGGAGTCGAGCTCGCGGCCGAGTACCTCGCCGTTGCCTTCCTCGTCCGCGGTGAACACGTCGGGGGACAGCACATAGCAGCGCCCGTGGCCCTCACAGAGGTTCGCATCGATGGTCACGCGCATCGTAGTCATCAGCCCACGCCGAGAAGGTTGAGCGCGTTGTGGCGCATGACCTTCTGAACGTCGTCTTGGGCGAGCCCGTCGAGGCAGCTCAAGTAGTCGCCGGGGGCCTTGTTGCCCTCGGGGTGCGGCCAATCGGACCCGAAGAGCACCTGGTCGACCCCGATGAGATCGATCAGTCCAGGAACGTCCTCCTCGGGGAAGGGGGAGACGCTGATGTGGCTCTTGAATATCTCCGACGGTCGTTCTTTGACCTCCGTTCCGAAGGCGACGATGTTGCGGTCGAGCAGCGTGCCGGCGTGGTCGAGCACGTGCAGGCAGTAGCTCACCCACGCGCAACCCAGCTCAACGGAGGCGACGCGCACGTTCGGGAACCTGCCAAAGAGGTTCCCGAGGATCAGGGACAGCACTGCATCGAGGATGCCCCTGGAGTCACGCAGGGCTGCGGCCAACGTCGCCTGGTACTGCGAGTCGGTGGGCTGCTGCCGTTCCCACAGCTGCCGGAACGCGACGTCGTAGTCGTCAGGTCCTGCTGAAGCGTGGTAGGCCACCGGCACACTGGCCTCGTCGAGCCGAGCCCAGAACGGATCCCACACCGGATCGGCCGCGGACCGCCCGTTCGCCGGCGCGGGCCTCAGCGCCACGAGGCGGGCGCCGCGGGCCAGGACGTGGTCGAGCTCTCGGGCGGCGAGCTCCGGGTCGAGGAGCGGGATGTGCGGAGCGGCGTAGATCCGGTCCCGGTAGCCGAACCCCCAATCGTCGTCCAACCAGAGGTTGAACGCGTGGAAGACCTCGTAGGCCATCTTCACATTGTGGCTCATCAGGCCTTCGACACCGACGCCAAGCGTCGGGAACAAAAGGCACCGGTCGACGCCCTGCTCGTCCATCACGGCCAGGCGGGCGTCGCGGTCGCGGTACGCAGGCGAGATCGGCTCGAGCTCGCCGTAGCGCTGCTTGTCCATCCTCGACAGCGCCCTGGCTCCGCCTGACTTGAGCTCGATCAGCCGGTCGTGAAACACGCCGGGCTTGGCGATCGGGTCGAACGTCGGGTTCGGAAGCGGTGCGATGGTCGAGCCGAACATGAGGTGGCGCCGGCGGCCTGCGGTGATCCACCGGACGAATGCCTTGACGTCGTCGCTGCCGTGGCGGGTGAACGCATCCTCCGCCTCGTAGTAATGGTTGTCTGCATCGAACATCCACGGTTTCATGGAATCCCTCTCAGCTAGTCCGTCCAGGTAGCAGCGCCGTCGACTGGCACGAGGACGCCGTTGATGAACGACGCGGCTGGCGAGAGCAGGAAGCAGATCGTCGCTGCGACCTCCTCCGGCTCACCCATCCGGCCGATCGGTCGACGAGCGATCTTCTCGGCCAGACCGGGAGGCGGATCAGCGGTCCGTTGGGTTCTGATCGCGGCCGGCGCGACGCCGTTTGACCGGGGTCGGCCACGATGACGGACCGCCAGGTGCCGCATCAGGCCAGCGATCCCAGCCTTGGCCGCCGGATACCAATCCGGCGTCGGGCCGACATAGAAGTTGCCGGCGATCGACGCGGTGAACGTCATGCTGGCCGCCGATTCGCCAGCCGTCGCCACGAACCCGTCGGCGACCGCGGCGTAGGAACCGATAGAGATGCGGGCACCGTCGGCCACGGTCATCTGCGTCGAGGCGGGAGGCCCTGCGTTGTTCACCAGGTACCGCACCTGCTCACCAAGCTTGGCGGTGTCCCGCCACGCTCGATCGACGAACTCCTGATCGGTCAGGTCGCCGACGAGGAGGTGCGGCGCCGGCCCGATCGCGTCGATCTCTTTGCCCACCGCCGACAGGCCGGCATCATCGATGTCCCAGCCGGCGACCGTAACGCCGGCCCGAGCCAACATGAGCGCAGTCGCACGTCCGATGCCGCTGCCGGCGCCGGTCACGACAGCCAACTCGCCCGGCCGGAACCCCAGGCCACCGAAGTCGAGGTCGATCACGGCCAATCTCCCCAAGCCAAGGTCTCGACCAAGGAGGCGTCCTCGAGGCGGTACAGCTCGATTGCGCCTCGCCCGCCGCCGCGGCGGTACTCGTCGAGGGTCACCGCGACCGTCGCGCCCCACAGCGTCCGGCCGTCATCTCCACCGAGCGCACACGACACGGCCCAACGGCCCGGGGTGGCGATCGTCCTCTGCACAGTCCCACCTTCGCGCACGAGGACGAACTCAGAGGTGAATGGGCTGCCGAACCAGACCGCACCGGACGGATCCATGCAGACCCCGTCGGGCTTGCGTTCCCCCAGCTCGGCGAAGGTGCGACGACCACTCAACATCCCGTCGCCAGCGACATCGAACGCGGTCAGGCGTCGTCCCAACGTCTCGGCGACGACGAGCATCGAACCATCGCTGCTGAGCGCCATGCCGTTCGGGACGGCGAGGTCCTCCGCCACCACCTGCACCTGCCCGTCGGGGGTGACCAGGAACAGCGGCACGGAGGGTTCACCGTGGACCTGACCGATCCTCTGGCCCGGGACGTGAGCGGGGAACGCCGAGACGTAGGCGCGACCGCGTGCGTCCGTCGTCATGTCATTCAGGCCGCCCCGATAGACCGCACCGATGTCCGCGACGAGAGTGGCTCCTCCGTCGTCGACGCGAAGGATGTGTCCCTCGTGCGTGGACACCACGAGGAGTTCGCCACTGGGTGTGAAGCCCAGCCCGGAAGGCTGGCCAGCCACGTAGGCGTGGCGTCGCAGCTCACCGGCGGCGTCGACGGAACAGACCGTCCGAGACGAGAAGTCGGAGAACCACAGGCGGCCCTCATGCCATCGAGGACCTTCGACAAACCCGAGCCCGTTGGCGACAACCGTCAGTTCGGTACCCATGTCGAGCCACTTTCGCACACCGTCTGCCTTCCCCCAGGCGCCCAGTTGGACACTTCGGCGGCAGCGCGGCCGTGACCGCTGCCTACGCTCTAGGCGTGGACGCCGCTCTGTTCTCGATGACCGATGACCTCGTCGCCCCGACCGAGACGCAGGCCGCCGGCGCACACGTCGTGGACTACGAGATCCAGCGGTTGCTCTCGCTCGGCTGGCAGAGGTACGTCGCCGGCGTACGGGAGGCAGCCGACGATACGCAAGGTGCGGTTGTCAGGCAGATCACGACCTCGTTCGAGGGCGAGTGCCACGGGGGCGACCGGCTCGTCCGAGGCGTGCGAGCAGTCCATCGAACCCGCCGCACCTACGTGCTCGAGGAGCTGTTATGGGATGCGGCGACGAAGCGGCCGGTCGCGGCCTCGCGGGTCGTGATGGCCAGCGTGGATCCCGAGACGGGCAGGGCGGCACCCATCCCGGACGACCTGTGGCGTGCGATCGAGGCGTTCGAAGGACGAGAACTCGAGACGGTCGAGAGCAGGCCGGACCCAGGCTGACGATCCCTACGGGACCTTGTCAGAAACCTGGTAGATCGCGCCGACTGCTCGGAGCACCTCCGCATCAGTCGACGCCATGCCGAGCCACTCCTCGAGCACGTCGAGGGTGTCTTCGCCCAAGCGGCGCGACCTCCCACGGACGTGCCCGGGGGTCATAGACATCCGATCAGGCGACTGCGGCTGTTCGAGCAGACCGACGTCCGGGTGGTCGACTTCCACGAAGGCGTTGCGGGTTCGGAGCTGGGGGTCACGCCACAAGTCCTCGGTGTTCTGAACGGGTGCTGCAGCCAGGCCCGCCTGCTGCAGGACGACGCTCACCTGCATTGGCGTGCGTTGTGCGGCCCACTCCCGCAGGGCATCGCAGACCTCCGCGGCGCGGGCCCGGGCATCGCCGATGATCGAAACGGCGAACTCGGGACGCGCGAGCAGGTGCGCGAGGGTCCGGAGGTCGTCCAGGTCCTCGAGCTCGACCGCGGCCCAGGCGTCATGGCCAGCGCATTGCACGACCGTCGATAGCACGGCGCCTGGCACTTCGTTGTGCTCGAAGGACCACGGGCGACCGTTTACCAGTGCATCGAGGTACACCGGCGCCATCACCGCGGTCCCGGCTTCGACCTGCGACAGGTCGACGTACGTTCCGGCACCTGTCTGCTTCGTCCGTTCGTGGGCGGCGATCGCTGCGACGGCGCCGTGATACGCCGCGACGAAGTCGAAGTGGACGGGGTCGGGGGCCCATACGGTCGCCAGGCCGAGGTAGTTGGCGATGCTCGAGCCGTAGGCGCGGTAGTCGCCGCGAGGCCCCGTCCGCCCATAACCAGAGATCGAGACCATGACTAGCCGGGGGTTCCGCACTGTCAGATCCTCGTACGAGCACCCCCACCGCTCGATCACGCCTGGACCCATGTTCTCGATGAGGATGTCCGCCGATTCCACGAGCGACCGGAGGGTGTCCGAGCCGCCGGGCTGGTCGACCTCGATGCACACACTCCGTACGCTCCTCGTGAGGCACGAGAACATCGCCGTCGTCCGCACACCTGACGGCTCGACGATCGGAGCGTGGTCCGGCGAGTAGTACGACCGAAGCGCCTCAGGTCGCCTCAGCGACTCGACCTTCACGACATCGGCGCCCAACTCGGCGAGCACGAGCGGACAGACGTTGCCCGCCACGAACGCACCTACGGCCACGACCCGCACACCACCGAGCGGTGCGGGTTGCTCGAGTTCAGATGAGCCCACGAGCCCTCCACTCCTCGACCTCGCTGGGCGCGTGGCCGAGTTCGTCGACGTAGACCGCAGCGTTTGACTCGCCGAGAACCGGCGCGGGCCGACAATAAGTGACGAGTGGCGGCACGCTGCGTACGACCGGGCCGGGCAGCGTGACGGTGCCCATTTCGGGATGGTCGACCTCGACGAATGCTCCTCGTGCACGCGGATGCTCGTCTCTGAGGAACTCCTCCGGTCGGTACTGTAGCGCGCAGGGCAGACCCATCTGCTGGCCGCGGGCCACGAACTCCGGGGCGCTTTGGTTCGCCATGTGCTCAGTGATGAACATCGTGAGCAGGTCGAACAGCTGCACCCGCATCATCCGGTCGCAGTAGATCGGATCCTGGAGGTCCTCAGGGCTCCCGAGAAGCTTCACGAAGACGTCCCAGTGGTGCCCAGAGTGTGCGGCGATGTCGACGTGGCCGTCGCGGCAATGCCAGACGCCGCCAGGCGGCGGCCCGAAGTTCGTCGCTCGGGTCATGATCCGCCCCGACGTCGCGAACCTTTGAATCACCTGGTACTGCCAGGCGCCGACCTCGTGCGCGGCGACGTCGACCGTCTGTGCAGTGAGACCGCTCGTGATGGTGGCCAGCACGAGCGCCGCGGCCCTCGTCGACGCCTCGTCGTAGAGCTGCTGGCCCGGCATCGCTACCGGCGGCCCCTCCTCAGGACCGGTGGCGTGCATCTGTCCGCTTGCCGCGAAAGAAGTGAACGGCGTCGCCCGCCAGTGGCGCCACGGCCCCGTAAGGCCGTAGGGCGTGATCGCGCACAGCGTCGCTCGCTCGCTCATCCAAACGGGTCGCGACGGCGGATCGTCGAATCCCGCCAGCGGCTCGCGAGCATCGGGCGACGCGACGACCACATTGGCCGCGGCCGCCAACTCGGTCAGCAGCGGCACCGCTTCGGTACGCACCCAGTCGAGCGTGATACCCCGCTTGTTGTTGTTGTACCAGGCGAACAGGAGGCCTTGCTCGCCATCGGCGGGCGTTGGCCCGAACGGCGGTGTCCGTCGGAGGGGGTCACCCGACGGACGTTCGACCTTGATGACGTCGGCGCCGAGGTCGGCGAGCAGCTTCCCGCAGTAGGCGCCCACGCGGCTACTGAGATCGAGCACCCGGATGCCGGAGAGCGGCAACCGGTGGGTGGCCGCGTCCTCCTGGGTCATGAACCGATCGAGGTCGACGCGCGGTCGGGCGTGTCCTTCCTGTCCAGGTACCCAACGATTGCACGTGCGAGCTCGCCGGGCTGCTCGACCGTGATGGCGTGACCAGCGCCTTCGATGATCGTCAGCTCAGCGTCGTCGATGCCCGCCTGGAACGCGCGCCCGTGGGCCACATCGACCAACCTGTTGCCGGCTGCCCACACCACGTGGGCTGGCGCGACAATTCGGTTGAGCCGTCCGAGGAGGCGAGCTTCGTAGAATGCCGGCGGCTGCCAACCGATCCGGGCGGCCGCATGCACATGAGCGAAGAACCGTTCGTTGGTCGCGTCGTCGGGGAAGTCGGGGAGCACATCGGTCGCGGGGACGTCGTCGGGCGAGAGGAACAGGAGCTCGCGGATCTCCCGACGACCACCAAGCGCGTTCGGCGCTGCGGCATCGAAGAACCGAGCGGTCGGATGGCCTTCGACACGCAGCCCGAAGGAGTTGATGAGCGTCAACGTGCCCACCTCGTCGGGGTAGAACACCGCGAACTCAGCAGCGATCCAGCCCCCGAGGCCGGTGCCCACGAGGTGCGGGCGTTCCACGCCCAACCGCGTGAGCACGTCGCGGACGAGGAGCACGTAGTCACCGACGGCGGTGAACGCGGCGAGCTGCGTGAGGTCGCGGAACCCCGGGAGAGCGGGCGCCACGACCTCGTACGAGCGGGCGAGTGTATCTAGCAGCGGGGGCGCATCACCCTCGGGCGTGACGAGGTCGAACAGCACGTCGTGCAGGTAGACCAACGGCGTCCCCTCGCCCAGCCGAGCGATCGACACGTCCATCGCCGGCGTCTCGACCGAGGACATCTGCGCGTTCACTTGGCCACCCCTCGGGTCGCCATGTCGGACTGGGTCCGGTCCGGGTACAGCTCGTCGAGGTACTGGTCCAGCTCGGCTCGCACCCGCGGCATGACCTCTTCGGCGAACATCCTCATGCTGCGGGTGACCATGTCGTGGGGCATCGAGCCCCACTGAAACGCTATGACCACGTTGCCGATCTTGTAGTCCTTGAGTCGCGCAATGAGGCGCTCGGCAACGGTCTCCGGCGTTCCCATCAGCGGAGGATCTCCCGGCATCGGTTTCGCGGTGTAGCTCTCCCGGATCTGCCGCTCCCACTTCGCCAGTCGATCAGGGGGCAGGTGCCCCGGCGGGTAAAAGGTCTTGGCTGGGCCGCCGAAGCCGCGCGTCAGCAGGCCGCCGTAGGCAGCGTGAGCGGCGAACTCCTCGACCGCCTGATCATCGTCGGGGGCGACGTGGATGTGAGTGAGCCAGCCCACCCGGGCCGGGTCGTAGGCGCGGCCATACTGGTCAGCCGCCTTCCGGAAGTACTCGCACTGGCCCACGAAGTCGACGTGGCCCTGGCTGGCGTTCACCCCCATGTAGCCGAGGTTCTCCCGGGCGCACATCTCAAGCGTCGAAGGGCTGCCTATGCCGCACACCCAGATCGGGGGGTGAGGCTGCTGCAGCGGCCGCGGCCACGGGTTCACGCAGTCGAGCTGGTAATGCACCCCGTCCCACCGGAACGGCCCCGGCTCCGACCAGGCGCGGCGCGCCAACGAGAGAGCTTCGGCGAACCGATCACGAGCGTTGGTTGGCGAAAGCGCGAAGCTGTAGTACTCGGGTCCACCCCCGACAACGAAACCTGCCTCCAACCGTCCGTTGCTGAGAAGGTCGATCATCGCGTACTCCTCGATCGACGACATCGGCGTCGATCGCAACGGCAGCGCGTTCCCGAATACGGCGATCCGGGCACGCTTCGTGCGCTGAGCGACGGCGCCGGCCATGACGTTCGGGTTCGGCATGGTCCCGAACGGGGTCTGGTGGTGCTCGTTGACCGTCACACCGTCGAAGCCGAGCTCGTCGGCGAGCGCAGCCTGGTCGAGGTAGTCCCGGTAGTTCGATGCCATGACCTCCGGGTCACACATTGAGTTGGGAAGGGTGCACCATCCCACCCCGTAGTCATCGATCGCCTGGGCGGCATCGAGACCTTGATAGGGCATGTAGTGGAACGTGAAGAATCGCATTGCGCCCTTTCCATCGTCAGTGCGGCAACGGTAACGAGCATGGACCGAGTCAAAGACCGGGCCTGACCAACTGCGCGCCGCGCCGATGGCGAGCGAGCAGGGAGGCCGCGGCGCTCAGGATCGAACGGCGGCCCGCCGCGTCCAAGCGCTGACACCAGGGGGGCTCGACCAACGGCGCTGGTCAGCAGCGAGGCCTGCCGTCCTCGTCCACGATGGGCCTCCCCCTCGGCGAGGACAAGATGCTCAGACGGTAGGGGTGCCGGTCGCCCGGAACTCCTCCATCGCAGCACGGGCCCACGCCATGTCATCGGCGCCCATGTTCGACCGGGCGGTGTCGATGTCGATGTCGTAGACCTGCGCCGCGTTCAAGCCCAGGATCTTGGCCTTGAGCTCCGGCGTCAACTCCGGGTAGCCGAACGCGTCCCGCATCCAGGCGGGGATCTCGAACGCGCGGAACGTGTCGACCGCGGCCTGCGTGGGTCCGTACCAGATCGCGTCGGTGCCCCACAGAACGTTGTCAGGACCGACCGCGTTGAGCAGCTTGCCGAGGACATGGGCTGCTTCCACGGGGCGCTTGATCAGGCAGTACCAGGTGGTGCCGAGCTCAGCGTAGACGTTCGATCCCGGAGCGATGTTGGACTCGCGAAGCGAGTGGACCAGCCGGTTGACGCCGAGGTGGGCGGTCGCCTCCGTGTACGGACCTTCCCGGGTCTCGTTGGTCGGCTCACCCTCGCCGGGCTCGAAACCGGAATGGTACGCGACGAAGTTGATGTCAGGGAACATGGTCGCGGCCGGACCAAAGTCGCGCGGCGAACCGGTATCGATGAGGCCGCTGAGGCCCTTGTGGGCGCACACAAGCTTGACGCCGGAGGCCCGGACCGATTCGAGAAACTGGATCCCGAGGTCGTCGTCCAGGTACCAGCCCTTTATCTTCCCAAAGTCGCTCAGGGTGGTGGCGCCGAGCGTGTACACCTTCCAACCGGCAGGACCGATACGGTCGACCACCTCCGGCATCCTCGACAGCTCACCGTCGATGTCGGGGTGAACGACGGCGTGGTTCAGCATGCGGTCCCGCGCACCGAGCCGCTCCAGCAACAACCTCGTTCCCGCCATCTCGTGGTTGAACAGCATCCGCTCGTCAGAAATGCCGGGAGCCGAGCTTAGCACCGCGACCGCCGTGTCGCTCTCGAGGTAGACGCACCGGAGGTAGTCGACGAAGTCGAGAGCGGCGGCCTGAGGCAGGCCATCCCACCAGTCAGGACCGTAGCCGGGGAAGAGGGTCTTGATCAGCTGCCGGTTCGATTCACATGCGGGACGGTTCGCGATGTAGTGGGTCTGAACATCGATGATCAGCTCGTCGCCGCCGAGGGCATCATCAGCCGCTTCCGCGTCCACCGTGGCGTAGTCGGGGACGGCGAAGAAGTCTTCCCCGTTTGCGGCGTTGGCGCGGTTAACGCCAAGCAGCCCGGTCGCTATGCCGCGGCGTGATGCGATGAAGTCCTCGGCTGACATGCGAAGCCGCTCGATCGCCGCCTCGATCGCGGCGGCCGAGAGGATCGCCGCGTTCCGTTCAACGTCGTTGAGCGGTGGGGGGACGAACTCGTCGTTCGCGCATCGAGTCAAAAAACGGGGAATATGCCACGTCGCTGCTTCGCTCACCAAGGCCTCCAAGACGGCGTCAGACCAGGACGGCTGCGAGAGTGCCGCCGTAAAAACTTTCGTGACGAGCACCCATGTCCCCCACCTGCGTCTCGTAGTCGGCCAGCGGGTCGGCCAGTCCCTCCGCGTGAGGGAAGTCGCTGCCGAACATCAAGATGTCACCAGTCGTGTCCATGATCCGCTGCGGCTGCTCGGACGGGAACGACACGCAGCGCAGGTTCCGACTGACGTACTCGGACGGGCGAAGCGCCAGCTCGACGTTGTGCTTTGCCGTGACCTTGTGATGTATGTCGAAGCCGATGTCCAGACGGAACTGGAGCTCGGGCAACCAGCCCACCGAGTACTCGCAGACGACCAAGGTCAGCTCAGGGTGACGGTCGAACACTCCGTTCAGGATCAGGTCGGCGATCGCGATCTGCGCATCGAGCCCGATCATCACGAGGCTCTGCGTCGTCATGTACTGAATGACGTCATTCGACTGCCACCCATCGTCGATGATCCGCTCGGCGAACGCACCGATATGTAGCGTGGGAACGAGCCCGAGGGAGACCATCTGGGTCCACACCGGGTCGAAGTCGGGGTGCGACATACGCCGCCCGTTGGCCAGACCGGCCGGGAGGAACACCTGGGTGATGCCGCCTCGCGCCAGACCATCCAGCTCGTCGCGGATCCAGTCAAGCCCGCCTCGCAGCGTGCAATGGCCAGCGGGGCGGAGTCGTCCTCGACCCTCGGCCCGGACCTCGCACGCCCAGCGGTTCCAGGCGGTGATATTCGCTAGCTCGGACTCGACGTCGTTTTGGAGGTACCACCCGAAGTTCAGGCCCCAGTTGGGGAAGATGACCTGCTCGTCGATACCCCAGCCGTCGAGCGCGTCGCGTCGAGCGGCCGGGTCGTGATACCTCGCCGGCATCTCGGTGTAGCGGCGAAGCGCGGGCTGGCCCTCGGACTGACGCTGGTGAGGCAACCCATAGGACTCCCAAAGCTTGCCGGGCTCGCTGATGTAGCACTGGAGAAGGCGGCGTTCCTTGTGCGTCAGCCACGTGTACCCGAGCTCATCTTCCTCAAGCTCGAGCGCCAGGTCACGCTGGTTCGACGGCAGGTGGTCTCGCCAGAGGCCGGGCTGCTCGAACAAGTGCGAGTCGGCATCGATGACCTTTGTCACTGCATCCCCTTGTCCGATCGACTGCATGACCCTACGGCGTCGTTAGACAGGCGCGATTGGACGCGGACCGCTCGCACCCGACCGGCGCCGCCCGGCCGGCCGCGACGCCGACTCGGACGACTGGCCACTGGCCCGCCCGAGCGGCCGACGGCGATGCCGTCCGACCGTCGCTCCGCCTCCTGCGGCCCCCGGTCGGCACACAGGCCCGCGGAGGTGCTGGGCGCCAACGGTTCAGTTGGACGACTACTGAAAAGATGGCAGCAGCCCTGCGGGATGATCGCACCGGCAACGACGTGTGGGAGCCGAAGACCGTTGAGCATTTTCATCAAATTCTTCATCCTCGGCGTGGGCGCTGGCGCCGTGCATACTCGGTACGCTCAAGGCCTGGTTTCATCAATGAGTTTACCAGCGTCGTCAACTTCAGCAGGGGCTCGGTCGAGTTGTCTGGCGCAAACGTCTACTGCGAAATGCAGGCCGACCAGGCGTTCCTGCTCGGGGAGTCCTGTCCAGCTCGTCGCGGTCGTGCGGGAAGCGCCAGACGGGGATGTCGCCAGCGTCGACGTCGGCCAGCATGCGCGTGCCGTTGTGCCGGGCTGCGATCGGGCGTACGTGATAGGGCGAGACCGGATTTTCCGCTCCGTCAACGCAACCGGCTTCGACGGGCGCCTCGGCGAAATCGAGGACGTGTACCTGTGGTCGGGCGATGACGGCTTCGACGCCCGCTCTGACCCCGGCAGCCAGATGCCACCACGCGGAGTCCCGGATGCAGATTGAGCTGAACGAGGAACAGGAGTTCTTTCGCGCCGCGACTCGGAGGTTCCTCGAGGCCGAGACCCCCCTCAGCGTCGTTCGCGACCTGTACGAGTCACGCGACGGCTTCGACCGAACGTGGTGGCGCAAGGCGAGCGAGCTCGGTTGGACGTCACTCCTTGTCCCTGAACAGCTGGGCGGAGGCACCCTCTCCGGCAAGCCCACCTGCGACGCGGCCATCGTCGCGGAGGAGATTGGCCGGCTCGTGGCCCCGGGACCGTTCCTGCCGGTGAACGTCGTGGCCGCGTCGGTGGCGCGGGAAGGTTCCGACGAGCAGGGCTCTTCGGTGCTCCCGGGGCTGCTGTCCGGGGAGATCGTCGCCACCTGGGCGATCTGCGAACCGCAACGCCAATGGGACGTTCGGGACATCAGGACGAGCGCCACACCACAGGGCACCGACATCGTCGTCGACGGTGCCAAGGCGTACGTCGAGGCGCTCGGTAGCGCTGATCTCGTCCTAGTGTCTGCGCGGACCGGCGACGGTCTCACGCAGCTGCTGGTGCCGACCGGCACGCCTGGCGTGAGGACGACGCCCGGACGCAGCATCGACATTACTCGGCGATTCGGATCGATCACCTTCGACGGTGCGCGGCTGCCCGCGAGCGCCGTCGTCGGTGAGATTGGCGGCGCCGCGGACCAGATCGCCTGGCAGCTCGACCTCGCGGTCGCACTCCAGTGCGCAGAGCTTGTGGGCATCGCCGATCGGACGCTGGAGTTCACGATGCAATACGGGCTGGAGCGCAGCGCGTTCGGGCGTCCGATCGTGTCCTACCAGGCGCTGAAGCACCGGATCGCGGACATGGCGGTCCAGCTCGAAGGGGCGAAAGCGGTCTCGGACGCGCTCGCGGCCGCGATCGACGACGGCGCTGCGAGCACGAGCGCTCTCGCCAGTGTTGCAAAAGCGTACGTGGGCACCCACGCGCTCGACATCGTCGACGACTGCGTCCAGATCACGGGAGGCATCGGGGTGACCTGGGAGCACGACATCCACCTCTACAACCGACGGGCGGCGGTGGACCGGGCGGTGTTCGGAACACCGGAGGATCACAAGAACACGCTGCTCACCCAGGTCGTGGCGACTAACAAGGGTCCCGCATGAGCCCCGACGCACCTGAACCGATCGCCGTCTTCCGCGCTCGTGCAGCGCGCTGGATGGAACGCCACCTGCCCCGCTGGGACGACGAACTCATGCCCACTCGCGCACTGCAGAACCTCCTGTACGACCACGGGTTCGCGGGAATAGCGTTCCCGACACAGTACGGCGGAGCCGGTCTGACGCTCGAGCACCAGCAGGCGTTCGTCGAGGAGACGGCCGTCCAGGATCGCCAGTTGCCGATGGAGAATCGGGTCTCGATCGGCATGTTAGGACCCACGATCCTCGATCGCGGGTCCGAAGACACGAAGGAGCGGTTCTTGCCTTCGTTGCTGCGCGGGGACAGCGTCTGGATGCAGCTGCTCTCGGAGCCTCAGGGTGGCTCCGATATGGCCGGCTCGATGACCAGGCTAAGCCGAGACGGCGCGACCTTCGTCCTGAATGGTTCGAAGATGTGGAGCAGCGGGGCGCTCGAAGCAGACTATGGGCTGTGCCTCTGCCGGTCGAACTGGGACGTGCCCAAGCACAGGGGCCTCTCGATGATCGCCGTACCTCTAAAGGACACGCCCGGAATGAGCATCCAGCCGACGCGATCGGCGAGCGGCCTGGTCAGCGACTACTGCGAGGAGTTCTTCGACGACGTTGTTCTCCCCGCGGGCAACCTTATCGGCGGGGAGAACGAAGGGTGGGCTGTCGCGCAGACCCTGCTGATGCACGAGCGCAACACGGTGGGGAACATCGGGTATGGGCGGCTGATCGGCCAACGTGAGCGCGGCCCGAAGCGGATGTTCGGCGGCGAACCGGCCGTCTCGTCGGCGGTGGCTGCGCATGAGCGAGGGCGCCTCGACGCCGTAGGGATGATGATCGTCGACGCCTACATCCAGTCGGTTGTGGTGCCACTCACCAGCGCGCGGGTGATGGCCGGGCTGCGCGCGGGGACCCACAAGGGGCAGTGGGGCTCTCTGACGAAGCTACAGTCCACGGTGGCCGCCCAAGCGTCGGTGCGCACCGCCCTTGCGGCACATGGTGCCGACGGCGTGATCTGGGAAGGCGACGAGGTCCGGGTGGACAACGTCGGCACCACGTGGCTCGAGTCACGAGGCGGCACGATCGCCGGCGGCACGAACGAGATGCAGCGCAACATCATCAGCGAACGCCTCCTGGGGTTGCCCAAGGAGCCTGCCCCGGACCGAGACCTCCCGTTCAGTGAGGTGCTCCGCAACACTCGGCGACGCTGACGCGGTGTCGCTGACGCGGTGTCGCCCGTCTCGATCAGATCGAGGACGAGCGGAGGCTGAGGTGCTCGCTCGACGCCAACCCGCGTAGGAGCATCCGCGCGTACCAGTCACCGATGTCTGCATAAGACCGGCGCCGGGTCTTGGCCCATCCCCGGGTCGTGCTGAGTAGCGCGAACAGCGTGCTGCTCACCAGTCCGACGTCAACGTCCGCGGCGAAGTCCCCGTCGCTCATCCCTTGCCTGATGATCCTCCGCACGAAAGTGTTCAGGTCTGCCTGCATCGACTCGATCTGTGATCGGTGCTCGTCAGAGAGCCAGGCGATGTCCCGCCAGATCCCGCCGGACGGGCTCTGCAAGCTATCCAGCGCTTCCATCTGGCGCTGGATGAACGCACGAAGCCGGGTCGCTGCATCAGCCTGGGCGGTCAGCTCGTCCTCCGCGGTAGCGTCGAGTCCAAGGCGCAGGCTTGACTCCGCCAGAGCGTACAGCAGATCTTCCTTGGACTCGATGTAGTAGTAGAGGCTGCCGGTGAGGAGGCCGACCCGGGCTGCGATGTCCTGGAGCCTCGTGGCGTGGTAGCCGCGCTCATTGAACTCCTCCGCAGCGGCGCGCAGGATCTCATCCCAACGTGCCTCGTTGCGCGTGCCTCGCCTCGTGCTCGGCTCGTTCGGCTCCACGCCGATTCGTCGGGGTCTCGCCACCTAGAGGCCTTTCGTTCAAGGATCAATCTAGACGGCCTGGCACGAACCGATGCCGAGCCTGCCTGACCAACTGCGTCCGACGCCGCCCTCTCGCAGTTGCGGATTCTCGTCCCGTTTGTCAAACTGGAGTTAGATAGATCCTACCTCGGGGGAATCGCATGTCTGTCACCGATCGGCCGGCACCCACGACCTTTAGTCCGCACCCAAACCAGACCACCTGCGTCGCGTTGGAATCGCTTCGCCTGCGCCCCTCTATCCGTGACCCGGGCTCAGCCAGCGAACCGCACCGCAGCCCCGCTAGCGACCCCCTCTTGTGGGAACCAATCGTGGTGTCTTGCGCGACATTCGAGGTGGTCGACGGTCACCGGCGCGTGAGCGCGGCGGCGTCGATGGGCGCGACGGAGCTGCGAGCTCGATGGTTCTACGGTGACGAGACCGACGCGATCGCCGAGTTCATCCGGCTGAACACACGAGATGACGTGCTGAACCGTGCCGAGCGGCAAGAAGCAGCCCGCAGGATCACCCGCGCACATCCCGACTGGTCCGACCGTCGAATCAGCGAGATCTGCGGGATATCACCGAAGATCGTCGCTCAGGTGCGCTCTGTCCTCGGCGAGACCGTGGAAGCCGTTCGCGTCATGGGAACAGGCGGACGTATCGGCCGAGACGGCCGGGTTCGTCCCGTCGACTCGCGTGCGCAGCGCGCCCGTATAGCCGAGGCGATCATGGCGCGGCCCCGAGCGTCGCTGAGGGAGATCGCCGGAGCGATCGGAGTCTCACCTGAGACGGTGCGGAGGGTCCGTACCGCTCTGGTCGAGCAGGGGACGCTCGATAGCAGTGTGCCCAGTGCCCCGGACGCGCTCCTGTCGACCCTCGCTCGTCGGCGCGAGCTGCCGTGGCAGACGGATCATGCCTTCACCTCCCGCGACGAGGCCGCGGCCGTGGCCGAGTTCTTTGCCCGGACCGACACGTCGGCTGTCGACCCGGTGCAGCACTCGCGGGCGATCCCGCTCAGCCGCGTCTACGAGGTCGCCGACGAAGCTCGACGGCGTGCGGCGTTTTGGTCTCGGTTCGCCGAGTCGGTGGAGAACCGGTCGCGGAAGCGCTGCCATTGAAGGCCAGCGACGGTTTCGCTCGAATCGGCGGTCGCGACGACGACGCGTCGTTCTTGAGCGGCGGCGGCGCAAGCCTACGGTCCATACCCGCGTCAGGCTACAAACGAACAACACACGGCAGGGAGGCGTAGCGCCGTGGGCCGAGACCTCACCCGTTTCAAGATCGAGCTGCGCGATGACGGTGTCGCCACTGTGACGATGGCACGGCCGCCGGTGAACGCCGTCGACTTGCTGATGTATCGGGAGATGCGAGACCTGTTCGTCGACATCGACCAGGTCGGACCGGGCGTGCGGGCCGTCGTCCTGACCGGGGCGGGCAAGCACTTTTGCGCGGGCAACGACCTGGATGACTTCGCCACCATGGACAACGAGAACGTGCGGGAGCGCATGTTTCACGTTCGTGAAGCGTTCTTCGCGATCCAGGAGTGCGCAGTACCCGTGGTGGGCGCCGTTGCAGGCGCAGCACTGGGCACTGGGCTGTGCCTCGCAGCCGCGTGCGACTTCGTGCTCGCCAGCCCCGACGCCTCATTCGGACTTCCGGAGCTAAGCGTCGGGGTCCATGGCGGAGCGCGCCACCTCGGCCGCATGGTTGGCCAGCCAATGGTTCGGTGGATGTTCTTGACTGGCGAGCGGCTCTCCGCTGAGCAGATGTACGCGCTCGGCGCCGTCATCGCCGTGGTGCCCCGCGACGAACTGGTCGAGGCGGCACAGGTTCAAGCGCGTCGTGTCGCGGCCTACAGCCCCATCGCCGTCCGCCTCGGAAAGCGCGGGTTGAACGAGATCGAGCTCGTCGACGTGCGGCGCGGCTACGAGCTCGAGCAGGGACTGACGGCGCAGATGATGGAACACCCGGACTCAAAGGTGGCTCTCGAGGCAAGCCGCACGGGCGCGCGACCGGCCTACGACGACATCGTTCCCCGCTGATCGCGGCCGATGTGTCCTACCAGCCCTTCCGTGACCAAATGGGCCAGCCTCATTCCCGCTTGGTTGCCCGCCCGTCCGCCACCACCGCGACCTAGATCTTCTTGGGCGCTTGGTCTCGTGATGTTGTAACAGGTTTTAAGCGGTGACGGGGCCGAGTCGCGCCTTGGTGATGTAGTCGTGCCGACACTATTGCGACGCTAATCCGCTGTCCCTTTTGTCCCCCGACCCCCTGCCAGGCCCCGGAACCGGCGGGGGCCGCTCAGGCGGGGCGGCGGTGCGAAAGCGCGATTCCGTTGTCGCGCATGACCAAGCGGCAGTCCTCGTCGCTGTAGTTGAAGTTCTTTAGGTCCTTGACGTACGACCCAGGATCGGCCAACCCCTCTGCATGGGGGTAGTCCGAGCCCATGAGTACGTGATCGGCGCCGAGTATCTGACGTAGCTCCCCGAGTTCGTCCTCATAGAACGGCGATACCCACACGTGCCGCTTGAACGTCTCGCGCGGGTCCTCCGGGTAGGCGGCGGGCGTTTGGCCGAAGGACTTCTTCAACTTCTCGAACAAGTGGAACACCCAGGCCGATCCTGTTTCGATCGAGGCGATCCGGAGGTTGGGGAAACGGGCGAAGAGGCCGTGGGCGAGGAGGTTGGCGAAGGTGTCCTGATGGTGGTCAGCCGATATGAGCGATCGGAAAGGGTTCTGGCGAAAGGACTCGGTTTCGGAGCTTTCTCCCCAGTCGGTCAGGTACTTCGAGTAGGTGCTGTCACCCCCGTGGTAGGCAACGGTGACTCCGGTCTCGTTGACCAGTGACCAGAACGGGTCGTAGACCGGATCGGCCGGCGATCGGCCCACACCGTTGGCGACCACCGGGCCTCCCACCATGACTATGAAACGGGCGTCGTGGTCGAGGGCCCATTGCAGCTCCGATACTGCGTTGTCCGGGTCGACCAGGGTGATGTAGGGCGCCGCGAAGATCCGCTCCTTGTAAGCGAAGCCCCAGTCCTCCTCCATCCAACGGTTGAACGCCCGGAAGGCGGCCACCAAGGCGGGGATGTCGGCCCGCAGGGCCTGTTCCATTCCCACCCCGAGGGTGGGCAGGAAGATGGCGCCTTGCATGCCCTGCTCGTCCATGAGCGTGAGGCGGGCGTCACGATTCTGGTATTCGGGGTGATCGGCCAGCCGGTCGAGTTCTCCGAATAACTCCCGGGGGCCCTGGCCTTTGGGGTTGCGGCCCCGGAAGTACTCGTCGAGGGCGCCCGGCTTTGATACCGGATCCCATGTCGCGTTGGGGATGAACCGGTTGATCCTGCCCCCGACCAGCAGGCGCTTGCGACCATTGACCTCGGCCCACTGCATGCCCCGCTTTTTGAACTCGGGATCCATATATCTGGTGAAGGCGTCTTCCGCCTCGTAGAAATGGTTGTCGCAGTCGAAGATCTGAAAACCTAGGTTGCCGGGGCCCACGATGCCCTCCCATGTTCGAGTTCGTCCGCTCAAATCTAGATTCCGAATCTATTTCTGTCAAGTGCGACCCGTGCCCCTGAGGTAGCCTGCGTTGATGGAGCCGACCGTCGCCGCCCGGTCCGGGAGGAAACCTGTGCTCGAGCCTTTGACACGGCCGGCCCCGGCGCGATCCGAGCAGGCGCCGCCGCATCCGGCGACGATGACCCCGCGTCAGCGAGCCCGACGCGACCGGTTGATCGAGGCCGCTCTGGCTCTGCTCGAGACTCAGGAGTACGAGACTGTTCAGGTCAAGGAAGTCGCTGACAGGGCAGGAGTGTCGCTGGGCACCCTTTACAACTACTTCTCTTCGAAAGAGAGGCTCTTCGCCGAGGTCCTCGTCCGCTGGGCCGACAACCTCCCCACCAACGTCCGCAGCCGGCCTCTTAAAGCCGCACCTCCGGCCGACCGGTTACGCGAGGCGGTGCACCGGGCGCTACGGGCCTTCGAGCGCCGGCCTCAGATGGCACGCCTGGTCAATGTGCTGGTGATGTCCACGGATCCACTCGCCGGCGAGCTTCTGGCTCGTATGGACCGTTCCACCACTGATGCCTACATGCTGGCCCTGGCGGGCACGGACCCCGACCTTGCCCGCCGCACCGTCAGCCTGGTCAACGCGGTGTTCAGCGTGTCGCTTCGCGAGTGGTCGCTCGGACGGATCACCATGAATGAGGTCTACGACCGCCTCGGCACGGCCATCACGACCGCTGTGCCCGGATAGCTCTCAGACCCTGGTCCGCCCAGGGCCTGTCTACTGATGGGTGTTCGGCGGACCGTGGCGATACGACTCGCCGCACCGGGGGGGACCGACCGGCGAGGACAAGGTCTGGTTGGAGGAGGCCTGGGGTGCCACTGGTGCGGTGGTGGCCGGCCGGGGCACCTATGAGGCGGCGCCACCGGGGCGACAAGACCAACCGCCTCTATCTTGGCGTCGGTCGCTCGGGCCCGGCATCGTCACCTATGACGGCGTTCGCAGCATGGCCGAGTACCGGGACCGCCTCTACCTGGGAACAGCCTCCTTCGCCGATTGCGCCTATGTCATCCAGGCAAGCTTTATGGCGCCACGGCATCGAAGTCGGTGAAGCCGGACGGGAGGTGCCGCCCGATCGTGGCGTGTTCGAAGAGACCCCAGCCCACGGCGCCGTCGCACGTGGCCCGGGCCACGTGGTCGATGACGCCGAAGGGGATGCGGCCCTTCACGTCGGGATCGGTGAGGTCGTAGACCGATCCCTTGATCCAGTCGCGACCCATCCACTGCCCGTGGTTCCACTCCGGGTCCGTTCCGTACCCGGCGCCGACGTGCAGCGCGGTGCCGCCGAGGGACTCGATGTCGACCTCGATCGGCTTGCGGTCACGTCCGACCAGGTGGAGCTTGGCGCGTTCTGGGATGCGGGTGCCGGATCTGTAGACGATGTCGACCTCGGGCCAGCCGAGCTGTTCGACGTGGCCGCCGCTCCATACGCGCACGGCGTCGTTGAGGGTGCGGTAGCCGTCGGTCCGCTCCTGGGCCATCACGATGAGCGCATGGTCGTCGAATCGCAGCGGCACGTAGAGCCACCAGATGCCTGGGTCGCGCTCCTCCGCGGCGCGCCCGTGCGGTTCGGGCTCGCCGACTGGGCGGATGCCCCAGGAGCGGTCCCGGGTGCCGATCCACGTCGCCGGGTCGACGGCGTGCGTCTCGCCGTCGACCCGCAAGGTGCCGCTCCACGTGCCGACTTGTGCGAAGCGGTAGGTGTCCAGGACCGGTCGGGCCATGGCGTGGAGCAGGTGGCGCTGTTCTTCGACTGCGGGGAACGAGCCGTCCCACGTGAGGTCGAATCCGATGCCGTGTTCGTCGGCGTCGCAGATGATGCGGATGCGTTGGAGCGGCTCGATAACCTCGATGTGGTAGGGGCCGATCCGTTGGTCGAAGGTACGGTCGTGGGAGAAGGCGTCAGACAGCTTCACCGTCCATTGGAGCGTGCCTTTGCGCACCAAGGCGAAGGCGTCAGTGACGCCCAGGTTGCGGTAGACGCCGAGGCCAGTAACGAAGAAGATCTCGCCGGTCCGGTCATGAGCGTTGAAGTAGCAGCGGTCGTAGAAGTTGCGATCGCTGCTGGCGACCTGTTCGAGCGAGAGAGGAGCCTGGTGGATGGGGAATTCGTCGAGAGCGACGGGCAAGGCGCACCTAACTCCAATAGGTGCCCGCGAGCATGCGCTCGAGGGCACAGCGGTTCAGGATCAGATCGTCCGCGTCGTCGGGCATCATCTGCTGACCGAAGTGGATCGACCGCAAGCCGGTGCGCAGGAAGACGGTGCTCCATTGCACGGCGGCGTAGACGCAATAGAAGTCGATGTCGCGCGGGGTGTGGCCCGAGATCGACTCGTAGGTGGAGACCACGTCATCGCGTCTTAGGAAGCCCGGCATCCCCGGCAGGCCGGTGTCATTGGCGAGATCGTCGAAGATTCGGTGCGAATAGAGCAACCAGGTGACGTCAAGCTCTCGTGGGCCAAGTCGGGCCATCTCCCAGTCGAGGATGCCGACAGGTTCGAATTCGCGGTACATGACATTGCCGATGCGCGAGTCGCCCCACACCAGGACCGTGGGGCCCTCATCGGAGGGCCAGTTGTCCTTGAGCCAGGAGAACGTGCGCTCGATGAGCGGGGAGCGACCGACGTCGGCCGCGGCGAACTCGTACCACTTCCGCGTGTACTCGACGTGTCGGCGCAACGCGTTGTCACCCTCGGTGAAGGGACCGACGAAGCCGAACCGGTCGGCAGGGTCGTCGATTGCGTGGAGTTCGGCGAGTGCGGCGATGGTGGTGTCCTGGAGTCGACGCTGGTCGGTGACGGAGGCGTCATAGAGCCAGTTGTCCCCGAACGGGTACGGCAGGACGTCGGGCGGCACGACGCCGTCGATGCGGGCCATGACGAAGAACGGCACGCCGAACGGGCCGCCGTCCTGTTCCAGCCACAGGACTTGGGGCACCGGGAGCTTCGTGAGCTCGCCGACGAGGCGGATCACCTCGAACTGGCGGGGAAGGTCGTACTCGGGGTGGACCGGCACGTCGGCGGGGTCGGGCCTGACGCGGGCCACCAGACGCTCGTCACGCTGTTCGCCGCCTTCGTCCCAGGCCGCCCGGAAGAGGAACGTGTCACTGGACATCCCGTTGGCCGAGGAGACTTCGATCTCGGTGACTGTCGGTCGGGCGCCGTCGGGAAGGCGTGAGGCCAGCCACATCTCGAGGCCCTGACGAATGGTTTCGGGGTCCCGGCTCGACTTCGTGACCCCGGGCGGGGACGCATCAGTCCCGCCCATCGTGCCGCCTCCGCGCTCTATTTGTCGTTCGGGGGGTCATAGGGCGATGGATTTCTTGGCAGTGCGGACGGCGTCGGCCTCGGCGTCAAAGGGGATCACGACGGGCACAGGTCCGAAGGTCTCTTCGCGGGCGATGCCCGAGACCTGATCGGCAACGTGCTCTAGACGGGTGCGTCGAAGCGATGTGGCCTGTCCTGGTGCGTCTCATCCCGCGACGCGAGCGGGTCGGTACCAGTTCACGACGTCTTTCCCCTGCTCGTAGGCCTCGAACCACTCGCTTGCGAAGGCCGGAACCTTCTCCGTGGCGGGCGAGTGATTCGGCGCCTGCGCGCGCGCCAAGCGGTAGAGCATGGTGATGACCTCGGTGCGCGGTACGCCTTCGAACTGGCCCGGAAGCTCCGAGCGCTCGAACAGCGAGGTGAGCCTCTTGGGTCGGACGATCATGTCGCAAGCGTCGATGCCCCGGTCGGCGGCCGGCACGTGCGTGTCGACGGCACGACAGAACATGCTGAAGCACCCCATGACGTGGGCGACAACCTTCGGGATCACTCGCAGGCGGTACCACGGGGACGGCACGACGGCGTCGTAGACGATCTTCGCCGACGATCGGTGCTCGATCTCCTCGACGAAGTGCCAGAGGAAGAGAGGCCCGACGCGGTGATCGCCGATGTCGAACAACTTGTCCTGATGGTTGAGCATCACCGAGAAGAGCGGCGTAAACGTCGCTTCGATGTCAGCGATATAGGCGAGGTGGTATTCCAGCGGCTCGGTCTTCAGCACCCGGTCGTAGCTTGCATCGAGGTCGACCAGGACCTGCTTGAGGCCGGGGTACTGTTTGACCAACGCGGCGGTGTGGTTGCGATGCGCACGACCGTGGATCGCCTCTTGGCGCAAGAAGGCGTCGGCCTCCTCGAGTGTGGCAGGATCCGTGATCTGCGCCATGGCCGCTCGCGTCGATGACACGATGAACCGCTCGAAGGCGGGAGCGAGGAAGCTGACCGCATTCATCATGATCCCGAACCGCGGGTTCTCCCGGTTCCATTGAAACGGGACCGACTCATCGAACTCCCAAGGCAGTTTGCGGACCTTCAGATCTGTCATCTCTGGGGACGTTCCCTCCGTGCGACGCCACAAGCCGGTAGGCACAGGCCATCCGGTACATACACGTTACCTAGATCCGTATGATATGGCAATCCCGGCGTCGGGACAAGAGAGCCGAGGCCAGGCCAGCCTCAACGAGATCCCGCGGTTCGTCTATGCCCCTCGATGTGCAGGGGCGTTCACTTCCAACAGGCGCGGTCAAGCGAGTTGGCGGCCCTCCCCCTCACGTTCGATCGACGGTGGGCCGTGCTCGATCGCCGAGTTCCGCCACATCGTCGGCCCTCGTAGGTCCGCCCGAAACGCGGACGGCTCGTTCTACGTCGGGTGCCCTCGCGGACGGCCGCAGGTTCCCTGGTCCGACCGCGGTGCCCGGCTGGGATCGACAGCCGACTTGCGGGGCTCCTGGCAGCGCCTCACCGGGTGACCGGTTCTGTGGGCTCAATGAGGGCCGATCCATCCCCGGAGGCAACGCCGAAGCTCACGTCCGGTACGCGGCGGGTTCGGTGGGTCGATGACCAGTGACTGCAAGATGCGAAGCATCAGTTCGATGAGCTCGTCGATGTCACGGCTGTCGTAGCCGGCGGCCGCCCAGTCCACGCGGGAGCGCTTAAGGATGTCATGTCCGACGTCGATCGCTTCCTTCGAGGTCACTCCTCGGCTGAACCGCTCGGACCGCCCCGCGGCCAGCAGAAGTGTGAGGTAGGGGCGCACATGGAGCTGCTCGTAGGTCCAAGCCAGCGCCTCGACGACCCAGGCCGACGGTTCCGTGATGCGACTCACGCGGGCGGTGATGTCATTGGCGAAGCCGGCAAGCTCGTGCTCACCCACCGCGATGAAAAGCTCATCGGTGCTCGCGTAGTAGCGGTAGACGGTCTGGCGGATGACGCCGAGCTCGGCTGCGACGTCGGCGAGCGTGAACCGCTGCGGCCCGACCCGGTCGACGCAGCGCATAGCCGCCTCTACGATCCTTTCTCGAGCCTCGTGATCATCCGCCGGTGGCGACCCGGCCCATCCACGACGTCCACCCATGCTGGGGCTCGCTTCCTTACTCTTAGTTGTCTTGAGGCTAGAGCCCTGCCGTGGCCTCCTGGCGCCGAGTGGGCGCTCAACGTGAAACCGAAGGATCAGGTCAAGGCCCGCCACCAGCTGATTGGCTGCAGTGTCCACCGACAGCCCACGAGCACGTTCGGCCCACAAAAGCCGCTACCTCGCACATCGCAACGTCGACCGCTGGCGGCGCTTTGACCCGCCCACCGATTGCTGGCGGTACCTCGGCACATCATCACTACGTTGCTTCCCGCACGACCTCGTCACCGTCGGTGGCGGCCACCAGCCGAGTCGACCGAAGCGGTCGGAAGAACTCGCGCACGTCGTTGACGAGCAGGTCCGGTTCCTCCATTGCGGCGAAGTGGCCACCGCGATCGAGATCGGTCCAGTGTCGAAGGTCGTAGCCCGCCTCCACCCATCGCCGACGGGTGCCGAGGGCCTCCTTCGGGAAAGAGGCGACACCGATCGGCGTATCACGGAAGGGTGGCACGTAGATGGATCCCGTGCGGGCCGATTCGTAGTACAGGCGCGCCGAGCTTCCTGCCGTACCCGTGAACCAGTAGATCGACACGTCGGTCAGCAGGTCATCGCGTGAGACTGCATCGAAGAGTTCTCCATCGTGGTCGGTCCACGTCCAGAACTTCTCGGCAATCCACGACAGCAGCCCAACGGGCGAGTCCGTCAGGCCAAAAGCCAACGTCTGTGGTCGGGTCGACTGGATCGCGACATAGCCGGTTCCGTTGGCGAGCATGTCGTCACGACGGGCGAGTATCGCGGCCTCGAGCTCGGATACATCATCCATGTCGTCGTCGCGGCCCGGCCCGAACTCTGGCAAAAAATTGAGGTGGATTCCCACCAAGCGCTCGGGATGCAGGATGCCGAGGTGGCGCGCGATCATCGATCCCCAGTCGCCGCCCTGGGCGCAGTAGCGATTGTAACCGAGCGAGCCCATGAGCGTGTCGAAGCACTCGGCTACCCGCAACGCGTCCCAACCGGGCTCTGAGGTCGGCCCGGAGAAGCCGTTACCCGGCAGGGAAGGCACCACGACATGGAACGCGTCGGCTCTATCGCCGCCGTGGGCCGTCGGATCAACGAGCGGATCGACGATGTGGCGGAACTCGGCGATCGAACCGGGCCATCCGTGGATCAAAAGGAGGGGGACGGCCCCAGGCTCGGCTGAACGGACGTGTTGAAAGTGGATCCGCTGCCCATCTATGTGCGTGACGAACTGGGGGACCTCGTTGAGCTCGGCCTCATGGCGACGCCATTCATAGCCGTCGGCCCAATACTCAGCAAGCGGCCGGATGACGTCTATCGCGCTGCCGTAGGTCCACTGGGAACCGGGGATGGCGTCGGGCCACCGGGTTCGCTGTACACGGAGGCGCAGATCGTCGAGGTCCGAGTCGGGCACCGCGATCCTGTAGGGCTCGATGCCGGATCTGACCCCGGCAGCGTCGCCCAAACCGAACTCTTCCCCGTTCGTCACCATACGCATCAGTATTGAACGTATGCCACCCACGGCGCACCTCGGCGCCGAGGAACCCTTGCTGGTTGCCGGCCGCCAAGCCAAGCACCAGACCATCGGCGAGCTAGGCGTCGAGCTTCCGCCGGTCCCGGGACGTGTCGTCCGCCCCGATCCCCGCGCCACGCGTGTGAGCGACAAAGTAACTCCACCGCGTTGGCGACAGTTGCGACACGTTCGCCTTAATCGTATGATCAGAGCGCGACGACGGTGCGTACATCGCACGAGAGGGGAATCGCCGAAGTGACCATCACGGTTGAGTCGACCATCAAGTTCCCGTACAAGCGGTCACTCGGACCGGTGATCGGGCCGTTCATGACCGCATTGGCCGAGCAGCGCTTCATCGCCATCCGCAGCGGTTCGCGGGTGATCTGCCCACCGCTCGAATGGGATCCCGAGACGGCGGCCGAGCTACCACGCGACTTCGTCGACGTGGGTCCGGCCGGCACGGTCTGCACTTGGAGCTGGGTCTCCAGGCCGACCGAGCAGCATCCGCTCGACCGTCCGTTCGCGTTCGCCCTCATCAAGCTGGATGGCGCCGACACCGCTCTGACCCATGTGGTCGACGTCGAGTCGATCGATCAGATGTCGACTGGCATGCGGGTCGCTCCCCGTTGGCGGGCCGAGCGGCTGGGACATATCACCGACGTGGAGGCCTTCGTGCCCGGCGAGGAGGCCATTACCGTCAACGGTGGCGTACCCGGCGAGCCGGTGACAATGATGAGCTACGACGCCTCGATCACCTACAAGATCCCGGTATCGGATAACACAATCAAGGCCCATGAAGCCACTGCGCAGGGCCGGCTGGTCGGATTGAAGTGCCCAGTCTGCGAGCGCATCTACGCCCGTGACCGAGGCTTCTGCCCGATCGACACCGTCGAGCTAACCGACGACCATGAGGTCGAGCTCCCTCAACGCGGTGTGGTCACCAGCTACACGATCATCACACCGGTTCAGTACCCGGGCCAGACCGAGACCGAGCCGTTCAGCCGCGTAATGGTGCTGATCGACGAGATCGACGTCGTGATGATGTACCAGCCGCTCGTCGATGTACCGGTCGAGGACGTGCGCATCGGCATGCGGGTCGCCGTGGTGTGGGCGTCCGAAGCCGAGAAGGCCGATGCTGGACGACCGGGCAACCTGGTCGGCTGGATGCCGACGGGCGAGCCGGACAACACCGACCCGAGCCTCGCGAACAGGATCATGTGATGAGCCGCACTCGAAATGACGACATTGCTGTCATTGGCTGGAGTGTCTCCCCCATGGAACGCCACACCGCCAAGAGTGAGACCCAGATGCTGCTCGAGGTCGTGTCCGGTGCCGTAGATGACGCCGGGATCACCCGCGCCGATGTGGACTTCACCTGCGCCGGCAGCTGCGACTACGTGGCCGGCGTGCCGTTCTCTTTCGTGCAGAACACCGACGCCATCGGCGCCTGGCCCCCCAAGAGCGACTCGCACGTCGAGATGGACGGGGCCTGGGCGCTGTACGAATCGTGGGTGCGCCTCCTACTGGGCGACATGGACATCGCCTTGGCCATGGGCTCGGGCAGATCGTCCACCTCCGACCCGGCGATCCTCTACCCGATGGAGATGGATCCGTTCTACCTCGCCCCTCTGGGTGCGGACCACGCGAACCTCTCCGCCATGCAGGCGCGGACGCTCATCGACAGCGGCATGCTCACCGAGCGGCAGATGGCCGAGATCGCCGTTCGCACCCGCCGCGACGCCAAGTCCAACCCCCTGGCACAGGTGAGCGGCGATTTCGATGTCGAGGAGCTGCTGGCCGCCGACTACGTCAACGCCCCGTTGCGCCTACACGACATGCCTCCCATCACCGACGGTGCTTGTGCGGTCGTTATCGCCCGGGCCGACAAGGCCCGGGAGCTGTGCGAGAACCCGGTATGGATCACCGGCTTCGCCCACTACACCGAGTTGCACAACCCGGGAATGCGCGACTTGCGCTCGTCCACCGCGGCGACCTTGGCAGCCAAGGCTGCGGGGGTCGACGAAGCACCCATCGAGGTGGCCGAGCTCCAGGCCTCGTTCACCCATGAGGAGCCTTTGCTCGTCGAGGCCATGGGCTTGGGACCCGAGGTAAGTGTGAACCCCTCGGGAGGACCATTGGCCGCCAACCCGATCATGGCGACCGGTCTGGTCCGGGTCGTCGAGGCTGCTCGCCAGATCCGCGTGCACGGCCGACACCGCACGCTCGCGCACTCGTCGTCGGGACCGTGCCTGCAACAGAACCTGGTCTGCATCATGGAGGGAGACTGATGAGCACGCGACCTGTCGCGATCGTCGGGATCGGTCAAACCAATCACAAGTCCAAGCGGTGGGACGTGTCCCTCGGCGGACTCGTGCGGGAAGCGGCTTTCCGGGCGCTTGAAGACGCCGAGATGGAGTGGTCCGACATCGACGCCGTCGTGTTGGGCAAGGCCCCCGACCTGTTCGAGGGCATCATGAAGCCCGAGCTATACCTGTCGGACGCGCTCGGTGCCACGGGCAAGCCGATGTTTCGGGTGCACACCGCCGGATCGGTGGGCGGTACCACGGGCATCGTGGCCTCCCACCTGGTCGCGGCGGGCAGGCACAAGCGGGTGCTGGCCGTGGGCTACCAGAAGCAGTCCGAGGGCAATGCCCAGTTCGCCCTCGGATCGGGCCAGGGTGCATCTATGGGCGCTGGCGGCGCCTTTGCACCCTACATGCGCGGCTACATCCACCGATCGGGAGCGCCCGAGGACATCGGCCCCATGGTCGCGGTGAAGGACCGCCAGAACGCCCTCAAGAACCCGTATGCCCACCTCAAGATCGAAAACATCTCGATCGAGCAGGTGAAGGCGTCCCCGATGATGTGGGATCCAATCCGATACCTCGAGTCCTGTCCATCCTCCGACGGCGCCTGCGCAGTGGTCCTCACCGACGAGGAAGGCGGCAAGGCCGCCGCCGCAGCCGGACGAACGCCGGCATGGGTACTGGCCACTGCAGTCCGTTCCGAACCCTTTCAGTTCCCCGGCCGCGATCCAGTGCGCCCCGCCGGCGCGGTCGACTGCGCCACCGACGTGTACCGCCAGGCGGGCATCACGAACCCGCGAGAGCAGCTCGACTGCGCCGAGCTCTACGTGCCATTCAGTTGGTACGAGCCGATGTGGCTCGAAGCGCACCTCATAGCCGAGGAAGGCCAGGGCTGGAAGATGGTCGAAGCCGGCGACACCGCCCTGACCGGTTCGTTCCCCGTAAACATGTCGGGCGGCGTGCTGTCATCGAATCCGATCGGTGCCTCGGGGCTCCTACGCTTTGCCGAGGCCGCGTTGCAGGTGCGGGGCATGGCAGGTGAGCACCAGGTCGAGGAGGCGAACGTCGCCGTGGCCCAGGCTTACGGCGCCGCAGCGCAGTACTACGCCATGTGGGTCGTCGCCAACAGCCTCGACCCGTTCGGAAGCTGAGCGGATCCTGCGAGGCCGGGTGGAACGTGTGTAGGACTGAACGGGCGACCCGCAGGACTCGTCGATGTCAGGCTGGTTGGTGATTTACGAATGTCACCGGTCTCGAGCCAGCCGTCCTCGAACGCCCGCTCGTTGGCCTCGGGATTCCTGTGGAACTCGACGACCAGCCGGATGCCCGGGGTGCCGCGCAGGCGTGTAGTCGCTCGAGGTCAAAGGCGCGTGGTCGTTGAACAGACACACCTTTCTCTAGTCGTCAAACCGCCATACCTTTCTCTAGAATCTCGCACCACAACCGCGTAACCGCCGAGGGGGCGACGACGCGCCTCAGGATTGGAGCCACCATGTCGTTGACCGCAGACGCGCCGCCTGCCGTACATCGGGGAGTCAAGGAGATCCCCTTCGTGGACGTCGGTGACGGGTCGAAGCTCCGGGTGCTCATGGTCGATTCCGCCAACGGCCTCTGGATCGTCGAGAACGTCTTCCCGGCCGGCTACCGCGTGCGGACACACCGCCACACCGGCCCGATCTATGCCTACACGACCTCAGGTGCCTGGAAGTACGATGAGTACCCCGACATCAACCGCGCTGGCTCGTTCCTCTTCGAACCGGCCGGGTCCGTCCACACCCTCGTGGCACTAGAGGACGACACACAGGTCTGGTTCCAGATGTACGGCGTGAACCTCAACCTCGGCCCCGACGGAAGCGTGGAAAGCGTCTACGACGGACCCGGTACCCTGCTCGGCTACCGACTCCTCTGCGAGGCCGCCGGACTCGGTGCCCCGAAGGTGTTCGAAAAATGACCGCGACGTCGATCGCCGATCCCAACACGTATACGGACGCCCCACCGCACGAGCTGTTCACCGAACTGCGACGTACGTCGCCCGTGCACTGGGTCGAGATGCACGACGAGCCCGGTTACTGGGCCATCCTTCGCCACGCGGACGTCATCCACGTCGCCAAGGAACCGGTGTTGTTCTCCGCCAGCACCGGCGGGATCGTCATCGAGGACGTGACGGCAGAGATGCTCCAGCATCTGCGCGGGATGTTGCTCTCGATGGACCCACCCCGGCACCAGGACTACCGACGCGACCTCTCGGAGAGCTTCAAGGTCCGCACCATCGCCGGTCTCGAGGGCCGCATCCGAACGATCTGCGGTGAGATCCTCGACCGGGCCGCCGATCAAAGCGACGTCGAGTTCGTACACGACGTCACCTCCTCGCTGCCTTCCCAGGTCATCGGCGAGCTCATGGGCATCCCACCCGACGACTGGCCCCGGATTCACGCCATGGCCGAGAGTCTCGCAAGCGCCCAGGACCCCGACAAGGGCGGATCCGGCGACTCCTACGCAGGGTCCGGCGACCCGTTCGTCGACATGGCCATCTACGCCATCCAGCACTCGCAGCGCCGCCGGCTCGAACCCCCGCGGGAAGACCTCACCACCGTCCTCCTCATGTCCGACTTCAACGGCAACCCCATGGACGACATCGCATTCGGCACCTTCTTCGTCCAACTCGTCACCGCCGGCAACGACACGACCAAGACGATGCTCGCCGCCGGCCTACTCGCCCTCCTCGACCACCCCGACCAGCTGGCCACGCTACGCGACGACCACTCGCTCATCCCCGGAGCGGTCGAAGAAATCCTCCGATGGGCCAACCCCCTCCACTACTTCCGACGCACCGCTACCGCCAACACGACGATCGGTGACCAACCCATCCACGAGGGACACAAAGTCGCGATGATCTACACGTCGGCGAACCGCGACGAAGCAGTGTTCAGCGACTCCCAGGCCTTCGACATCCGTCGCCACCCGAACCCTCACCTGAGCTTCGGCATCGCCGAGCACTTCTGCCTCGGTGCTCACCTCGCTCGACTGGAAGGACGGGTGTTCTTCGACGAGCTCCTCACCCGCTTCGCAAACATCGAGCAGACGGGTCCGGCACGCCGAGTCCGCTCGAACTTGAACAACGCCCTTAAGTCTCTCCCGGTGAGGCTCTCGTGAACGTCGGGGTGGCCAGCCGAAGGTTGGATCGGCAGCCCTATCCGGTGTGTGTTCCACGAGTACGACTCCGCGGCCTGCACCACCTCCCCTGACACCCCCCAAACATAAGCAGCGATCCCGTCCGACACGGCGGATGTCGCCGTTATCGGCAACACCCCGGCCGACGACCCAGACAGGGTTCACACCCCGAGCATCGTCTCCCCAGCAATCTGGGCTCGACAACAACTCGCATCAGTTTTTGGACCCTTTCACGCTGATCACGCACGGCGGGCGACGGTGCGGGTCGCCCCTGTGATCCTAGGGTGCCGATGCTGGGCTAACCCGGTTGGGTTCTCGCGGCAGGCCGAGCAGGCGCTCGCCGATGATGTTGCGCTGGATCTGCTCGGTGCCGCCCCCGATTCGGGACGACCATTGCCCGAGGAACAGCGAGTCGAGATAGCGCAGGTGGGGGTCGTCCGAGGTGACCGTGCCGGCCGTGCCTCGAAGGGCCATGATCAGATCGCCTATCTCGCCGAGCAGCAGGGATAGGGCCAGTTTGGCCACCGAGCTTTCCGGACCGGCCGGGGTGCCGCGGCTCATGGCGGTCTGCTGCCGCCAACCCAGGTACTTGATCAGCTCGCTACGGATGTGGGCCTGGGCCAGGCGCTGGCGGAGCAACGGATCGGTGTTGGCGCTGGTCTGGCGGGCCAGGTCGTAAACCTTGGCGAACCGGTCTTCCCACAGGTTGCTGATGAGGGTCCGTTCGCTGGTGAGGGTGGTCATGGTGACGGCCCACCCTCCGTTTATCTCGCCGACCAGGTTGGCGTGCGGTACGGCGACGTCCGCGAAGAACACCTCGCAGAAGTGGGAACCTCCGGTCATCTGGTGGATCGGGCGGACCTCGACGCCTGGGGAGCGCATGTCGAGCAGGAAGTAGCTGATGCCGCGGTGCCGGTCCGATTGTTCGCCGGTCCGGGCCAGCAGGATGCCCCAGTCGCTGAAGTGGGCGCTGGAGGTCCACACCTTCTGCCCGTTGACTATCCAGTGGTCACCGTCGCGCTCGGCCCGGGTGGCCAGGCTGGCCAGGTCGGAACCGGACCCGGGCTCGCTGAAGAGCTGGCACCAGACCTCGTCGCCCCGCAGCATCGGCGGCAGGAACCGGTCCTTCTGGGCCTGGCTTCCGTGAGCCATAAGGGCCGGCCCGCCCATCCCGATGCCCTGGGCGAATATGGTGTCGGGGACGTCGAAGGCGGCTTGTTCCTGGGCGAAGATAGCGGCCTGGATCGGGGTTCCGCCGCGCCCTCCGTGCTCTTTGGGCCAGGTGATACCGGCCCATCCGCCGTCGTAAAGGGTTGCCTGCCACCGCTTCGACTGGCGGATGTGCTCCTGCTCCTCTTCCGAGAAGGCCTCGGTCAGGGTGACCGGCGGGGCGGTGTCGGCCGAGCGGAGCTTGGCGTGGGCCGACAGCCAGGACCGGGCTCCGGCCCGGAAGGCGACCTCCTCTGGAGTGTCGTCGAAGTCCACGAGGTGTCTTAGCTGGCCCAGGCCGTGAGCAAGGCCTCGTTGGGGTTCTCCGGCAGCACGGTCAGCGGCACCGCTAGTTCGGCCACCGTCGGGCCGTGCTGCTGGGCCAAGGGGGCCAGGCTGGACAGGTCGAAGCCGTACAGCCGGGCCGCGTTCCCGGACAGGAAAGGCTTGAGCTGGGCCGGGGGAGTGTCATGGAACAGCTGGCGCAGGTGCTCCCTGGTGTATGGGCCGGTCCCCTCCTCGTGGGGATAGTCGCTGCCCCACATGTACCGGTCGGCTCCGATCTCCATCGCTACCTTGGCGTCCTCGACCGTGGGCTGGCTGACGCCGACCCACACGTTGCGCTGGAAGTACTCGGTGGCTGACAGCGGCAGCACGGCGTCCTCGGCGAAGCGCAACTCCCCGATGGCCCCTTTGTCCCGGATGCGGCCCAGGAGGTCGTCGAGCCGCTTCAGGAGCGGCGGGACCCAGGCGCAGCCGGCCTCGGTGATGGTGAACTTGAGGTTAGGGAACCGCTCGAACACCCCGCCGACGAGCATCTGCTGGAGGGGTCGCTGGGAATAGAACGGGGCTTCAGCGATCATGAGCGCCGCCGACGACGGCGTCCACGCGGACTCCGGCGTCCCGGTCCCGCCGTGGCTGGCCACCGGGACTTCCAGTTCCTCGCACACCGCCCAGAGGGGGTCGTAGTCGGGGTGGTGTAACGGCTTGACCCACTTGACGTCGGGGGGGATGTTCGGCACCAGAACCCCACCCCGGAGATCGTGGCCGCGGATCCATCGAACGTCGGCGATGGCGTCGTCCAAGTCGTTGAGGAACACCTGGCCGATGCCGGCCCGCCGCTGCGGGCATTCGGCCACGAAGTCGGCCAGCCAACGGTTGTGGGCCCGGATGCCGGCCAGGCGGTGGCGGTAGTCCTCGGGCGAGGGGGGCGCGGCGAACAGCACGAAGCTCGGGAAGAAGGGGGGGATGGTGTTGGGGAACAGGACCTCGGCCACCACCCCGTCGCGCTCTTGGTCGTCCCACCGCCGGCTGCTGTCCCAATTGCGGACCTTCAGATCGGTGTCCTTGAGGTCCTTGTACGGGTTGCGGTACTTGTCCCGCCAGGCATCGAAGTCGGCGTGGAACTCGGAATCCAGGTAGTCCCGGTACTGGGCGTGGCTGCCGCCGGCGTGGGTATCGGCCGAGATGATCGTGTAGTGCTCGGCCATTTCTAGAACTCCTATTGCAGTGGCTCAGGGGAGGGGCCCACCGATGAGAGGCCCTTCCTCACAGTTGAAGAAGCGGATCTCGTTGGCGTCAGCCCGCAGGTAGCGATGATGGACGCTTTGGTCGTGTGGTGAGCCATCTGCTCAGCGAACGGTGACGGGTCGCACTCGGGCACCGGGTCCACGGTCGCCGGCCAGATCGGCGAGGATCTGGAGGTGGGCGGCCTGGCATCCGATCTCGTTGCGACCAAGAACGACATCAGTGCGCCCGGCCGCGAGACCGATCCCTGACCGCTTCAACACTGGGCCGTCTTCGTCGCGGACGATGGCTTGGATCTGGGGCGCGTAGGTCTCAAAGAACGAGGCGACCTCTTGGTTGGCGACGGCGAGGCGGGACAAGACGGTGTGGCGGATCGTGCTGCTGGACGGGTTCGGTCCGGGTAGAACTGCAACTTCTCGCCGCCCAGCGGTGATGTTGCGATCACCGAGCAGGGATAGATGTAGTAGATGCAGACCAGGTGCTCTCCTTCAGGGGGATCAGGGTCGGTGCCCATGGAGACGATAGGTACACCGAGTCGATGGTGCCGGCCTATCTGGTCGAAGGTGACAATGTTGGCGATGGTGCCCTGACCTACCACCGAGTTACCGTGGACGTACGGGAAGTGGTAGGTCTCCTGGAAGGCTTCGAGCGCGCATTTCCAGTTCGATTCGAGTTCGATCTCCATCGTCGCGGCCACGTCGTAGTGGTAGCCCCGCCCGCGGCTGCCACGGTCGAGCTTGGCGTCACAAGCAGGGGCGCGGAGAAGGTCGTACGGAGTTCGGCCTCGGCAATGGCCCGGTCGGTGTAGTGCGCGTTCGGGATTCGCATGGTCGAGGGCATCAGATCCCCTATGCCGGCGCGAGCCGCGGCGTGGACCCTCGCGGTGAGTTCGCGGACTGGATCGGAACGGCCAGATCATCCATTTTTAGCCTTTCGTCTGCGGACACCGGAGGGGCTAGAAGCCGGGCACAATCGGGCTTCCTGGGAGTCGCCGGTGGTCTGATTCAGCTGGTTGGGTCGAACATGATCGGTAGACGGGCCGGTCCGGTTAGGCCGAAGAAGGGTTTCATGTCGGGCTCGCCATCGAGTCGAAGGTTGGCGAGTCGCGCCGGCAGAACAGCGAGTGCCTCTTGGAGCTCGGCCCGGGCCAGGTTGGCGCCCAGGAAGTAGTGGCGGCCGGTGCCGAAGGTGAGTGTCGTCCAGCTTTGGCGTTCAGCGGTGGTGTCGAACTGATGTGGGCACGACACGTGCTTGGGATCGCGGTTGGCGGCACTGGATGAGAGAAGCAGGACCGTCCCCGCTTCGAAGGTGAGACCCCGGTAGGTGACATCCTCGGAGGCGATGCGAAGCGTTCCGGCGCCGGTGGGATCGAATCGGAGCACTTCCTCGACGGCCCGTGCGGCTCCAGAAGACTCCCCCCTGAGGCGGTCCCATTGGCCAGGGTGGCGCGCTAGCCACATGACCGCGATGCCCAACTGGTTCCGGGTGGTATCTGTGCCGCCCAGAATGAGGGCGGTGACCAGGTCTCGGAGTTCGAGCTTGCTGAGACGATCGCCGTCGTCGGCGGCGGCGACGAGCTCCGACAACAGGTCGTCGCGGAGTCGGCGGCGGCGTTCGTCTATGAGCGCGTCCACATATTCTTCGAGCTCCGCGACAGCGCCCTCGATCTCGACACGATTCTCGGCCACAGTGAAGCCGACTTGTTTCATGATGCTGTCGGCGAGACGGGAGAACAGCGGCCAATCGGAGTGGGGGGCGCCCAGGATCTCGCAAATGATCGCGACGGGGTAGCCCTTGGCAACGTCGGCGACGAACTCGCAACGTCCTGCCGGACCGAGCTCATCGATTCGCTCATCGAGATAGGAACGCATCATCGGCCGAAGGCGGTCGATCGAGCGCGGCGTGAACGAAGGAGACACGAGGCGGCGGATGCGGCTGTGATCAGCGAGCGGGACAGACAAGATGTTGCGTGCCGCCCGTTCGTGAATCGGACCCTCAGTGATCCCTTGCAGCTCCAAGATGGTGACGCTGGTTGCCGCAGTGAACCGTTCGTCGCGCCAAAGCTCCCGAGCAGCTCCGTAATCGATCACGCCTAACCACAACGGCGACCGGTAGATCCAGTGGCCCTGGTCGTGAAGGTCAGCAACCAGCTTGGTCAGTCGATTTTGGGTTGAGGGGTCGAACGGGTCGAACATCGGAAGCGCGTCGGTGCTTGCGCTCATAGGTCGTTATCTCCAGTGGTCGTCATATCAGTTCTCGAGTCAAGGGGAGGACCCGCTCGGTTGGGCCACCGGCTCGCGTCCGGCCGGGGCCACTGAACGGATGGCGGGCGCCAACCACCGCTGAAGGAACGCTCGTAGCTGGGCGCGGTTGCGGCGAGGCGGCGGGTCCAGCACGAGTGACCGCAAGAGCCGCAATCCGAACTGCACAAGCCCGTCCAGGTCTTCGGAGTCATAGCCGCACGCGGCCCAATCAACGTTCATGCGGGCGAGCATCGAGTGCCCGAACGCCGTCGCTTCTGGCGAGGAGACGCCTCTGAGGAACATCTCGGATCGACCGGTGTTCAACAGCAGCCCAAGGAACCGCTCGTGGGGAAGCCGCTCCAACGTGTAGGCGATAGCCTCGACCACGGCGTCACCAGGGTCGGTGAGCTGGGCCACATGCCCGGCAAGCCGATCGAGGTAACCGTCGACGGCATCGGTAGCCACCGCCAAAAGCAGATCACCCGTGCTCGGGTAAAGGCGGTACACGGTCTGCCGGGTGATGCCCAGCTCTGCCGCCACATCGGAAAGTCCGGTCTTGTCGGGTCCGTACCGGTCGATACAGCGCATCGCCGCGTCGATGATCCATCGTCGCGCCTCGTCGTCGTCGATTGGAGGCCTGCCCCGCCAACCGCGCGCCATCGTCACGCGCTCCTGCGTCGAATGGATACAGCCCCACCGCTATGACGCCCACGGGACCACCCTGCCTGAATCATACGTTCCATCGTATCATGGATGATTGTATGAGTGCCAGGACGGACCGTCACCCTTGACGTTCGACCACGCATGATCGAAGCGGCGCTTCGATGGGCGGACCGAGGTGGCCAGAGGACATTCACCCTGTCCGAGGTCGCCGCTGAGCTCGGCGCGATCCGACAGACGGTGTACCGCCACTTCGCCACTGCCGAGGACCTCTTCGATGTCGCTGGCGCGCACGCGATCGAGTCCTACATCGACGAGCTGACCGAGCACACCGCCGCGCTCACCACTCCGGGCGAATGGGTCGTCGAGATGCTCGCCAGCGCGATCGAGCGTCTGCCGTCACGGCCGTTCCTCGCACAACTGCTCGCTGACCGTAAGACCGACCAGTTCATCCGGGAAATGACATCGCACAAGGGCGCTGCAATCAGCCGTGAGATGTTCAACCGCTCGTCGATCGACTGGACGGCAGCCGGCTACGACAACCGTGACGTGGATGAGCTCATCGAGCTGATGCTCCGGATCCTCCAGTCGATGATGCTCGACCCGAACGACCCACCCCGGAAAGGCCCGGAGCTTCGGCGCAAACTGTCCGGTTGGATCGGACCGCGCTGACCACGTTTCGCCCATTAGCTCGCGGTGCACATCAGCGCAGCTGTGGAAAGAAACCGGCGGGCGGCGGCCACGAGCTCGCCTGGTGTCTCGGGGGCCGGAAAGCGCCACCGAGGTCGAACTGCGTGTACTGGCGGAGATGGTGGAACGGCTCGGCCCAGCGGCGCTCTCGGCCCGGGACCTCCTTGGGGAAGGCCGCGACGCCAACCGAAGCGCCAGGGACCGCAGGGGCCGGCATCGAGCCAGTGGCAAGTCTAGGGTCGGGGCCATGAGGGCCCTGCAGATCACCCAGTGGCACACCGATCCGGAGTTGGTTGAGGTGGACGAGCCCCACGCCGGTCCGGGGCAGGTGGTCGTCCGAGTCGGCGGTGCCGGCGTGTGCCACTCCGACCTGCACTTCCTCGGCGAGTTGGGAGACCTGCTCCCCTGGCCTCTCCCCTTCACCCTCGGCCACGAGAACGCCGGCTGGGTGCACGAGCTAGGCGAGGGGGCGACCGGCCTCGAACCGGGTCAAGCAGTAGCGGTATACGGCGCCTGGGGTTGCGGAGTGTGCGGGCGCTGTCTCATAGGCCTCGAAAATTACTGCGACCATCCCGCCGACGCCCCACTCGGGGGCGGGCTGGGTGGCGACGGAGGCATGGCCGAATATCTCCTGGTCCCTTCCGCCCGACACCTGGTACCGCTTCCGGATGGGCTATCGCCGGCCCAGGCCGCCCCTTTGACCGATGCCGGCCTGACCCCGTATCACGCGGTGCGCCGGTCGTCGACCAAGCTCGGCCCGACATCGACGGCCGTGGTGATCGGCGTGGGCGGGCTGGGCCACCTGGCCGTGCAGATCCTGAGGGCCACAACGGCGGCGACGGTAGTTGCGGTGGATGTGAAGAAGGAAGCGCTGGCCTTGGCGGACGGCGCCCACCACACGGTGGAAGCCGGCGAGCTGGCCGCCATCCAGGTCCGCGAGCTCACCGAAGGCCTGGGCGCCGATGTGGTGCTCGACTTCGTCGGGTCTGACGACACGCTGGCCACCGCCCGGGCCTGCGTCCGGCCGATGGGCGACCTGACGATCGTCGGCATCGCGGGCGGAACCCTCCCATACAACTTCTTCGCCCTCCCATACGAGGTCTCCGTCCAATCCGTCTACTGGGGCAGCCGCCCAGAGCTGGTCGAGCTGCTGGCCTTGGCCGGGCGCGGCCTGATCCGGCCGGAGATAACAACGTTCCCGCTCGATCGGGCCCCGGAGGCCTACCGGGCGCTACAAGCCGGCACGGTCACCGGTCGGGCCGTCGTGGTCCCGAACCACGCGTAGCCGGCCGGCAATCACCCTGTGGGTGCGGAGAATGGCGTCCGGGCAGGTCATGCGACGTGTTGGTATTCGTGGAGGAGCCCGCCGAGCCGCTCGGTCCGTCGAAGGCGTAGCGGGTCCAGATCCTTGATCGGAAGCGGTGCCGCCGTTGAGGTGTCCGGTCGAGGTTCGTTCCTGGGATGGTCTCAGTTGGTCGTGGGAGTGGAGCGGCGGTACTCCTCGACGATCGGTTGGAGTTCTTGTGGTGTGCTGCCGTGGAGTATGACTCCGTCGCATCCGAGTGTGAGCTGGTTGCGGATAGCGGTGACACATTTGGCGGGCGGCCCGGCGGCGCTGGGTGCCAACCACTCGACTGGGATGAGCGTGGCGGCGTGTTCCAGCTGGTCGGGGGTGCCCACTGCGTCGAGCGCGCCGCCGATGCCCTGTATGACCTCGTCGTTGAGAAAGCGCTCCAGCACGGCTGGGTCCCAGCCGTTGGTGCGGACCAGAAGATCGCCGTAGCCCTGAAGATAGGTACCCAGGCGGCCGACCGACTTCTTCAGCCGCGCTTCTTCCGGAAGGTGGTCGCCGATAGTCGCGAAACAAGACCAGACGCACACATGGTCAGGGTCGCGTCCTGCCTTTTCGGCGGCGTCTTTGACGAGCTGGACACAACGAGCGGTTGTCTCGTCGGTGAAGTAGGTGTGCAGCACGACATCGTCGAAGACACGACCGCCGAGTTCGAGGGTGTTGTCACCGAATGCGACCAGGCAAAGCGGAACGTGCTCGTTGAGGGACGAGTCGAGGTGCAGCACGGGGAACGTCCCGGCCGGACCGTCGTGGCCCAGGATCACTTCTCCTCGGAACAGCCGGCGCAGGATCGAGGCGAAGTCCTCCATCTGTGAGGTGGTGATCCGGCTGATTCCGTAGGCGTCTTGGATCGCCGCGATGCCGCGCCCGACGCCGAGGGTGAAGCGGCCTCCGGTAAGGCTTTGCATGGTGCGTACCATCCCGGCCGTGACCATGACGTGACGGGTGTTGTGGTTTGTCGCTGCGGTGACGATGCGGAGGCGCTCGCTGGCTGCTCCGGCGGCGCCGGCGAGCACGCTGACCTCTTTCATATTGTATCGCTCGGAGATGAACGCGGCTCCTATCCCGAGTTCCTCGGCGATACGGGTCTCTTCGATAATGGCTCGTGAGCTGGCGGGCTGGCCAGCGAGGAGGTAGCAACCGAGCTCAGGTATGTCGTTCATGACGACTCCTCGTCGATGAGGGCCAGCGTGTCAAGCTCGCGGATGGCAGTACAGGCCCTGTCGAGCATGACCAGCATCATGGCGTCGCCGCGTTCGGTGGTGGTCGAGAAGGCTGCGCCGAGGGTTGCGATCAGCGGGCTGTGAAGCATTCCGAGGCGGTAGTCGCGCCAGCATTCGTCTGACGAGTAGTCGGTCACGCCGTGCTGAAGCAGAGCGCCGTGGTATGCCGCGACCAGGTCGCGTTCGTGAGCGAGGCGATCTTTTGGGCTCAAGCTGGTCGAGACGAAGTAGGCCAGGTCGCGCGCAGGTAGCCCAACACTAATCGTCTGCCAGTCAACGACGGTCACTGATCCATTGGGCGAGAACATCAGATTGTCCAGGCGGTAGTCGCCGTGCAGCAGCGCGTAGCGGTCGGGGTGCAGCATCAGCCACCGCGCTACCGCATTGGGGAAGACCTGCAGTGTCTCACGGTTGATATCCGTCATTCGATCCCCGAGCCGCTCGAGGAACATGTCGGCCGCCATGCGGGCCAGGTCCGCCATGCTCGCGGCCGACTGCGGGTCCGTCCTTGGCATCACCGTAGAAGCGAGGTCGGTCCAAGCCGGATCGCACCAGCGAGGGCCGTGGAGCCCAGCCAGGGCAACGACGGCCGCTTGTGCGGCATCAAGGGTACAACCAGCTAGTTGATCACCCTGTACCGCCGGAGCGAGATCTGCGAGGAGCAGCACAAAGCTCTGCCCGTCGGCGGAGATGGCGCTGAGATAGCACGTCGGCAGAGGCACTGCCAGGGTGGGGGCGACGGTCTTGTAGAAGTCCACCTCGGCGCGGTATCCGTAGGCAACCCGCTCGCGGACCGACGGGTCCTCCGCTGGCAGTTTCGCCACGAAGGTGACCGGAAGCTCCCCGGGTCGGGCGTAGGCCACCTCGACGCGGTAACTCGATCCTGTTTGACCCGTGCCCACCGGAGTCACCGACACGGACGCAACGTCAGCGGCCAGGACACGGCCGAGCCACTCGGCCGTGAGACCGTTCGGGCCATCGACCAAGAACTCCTCCAACAACCTCGTTCCTCTCAGGACTTGGCCACCGCCGACCCGGTCGACACTGAGCACCCTTGTATCACGTGCGACGACCGTCAGACTATATAGTGTGCGAAAGATGAGCTCTTGTACGAGCCGACCGTATTGACTTCTGGCACCTAGTCTGACGCCTCATCGCTGAGCTCTGTCGTGTCGGCCACGAGGCGGATCGATCCTGCAGAGTATCCGATCTGCGTGAGTGAGATTTTGCCTACCGAGACTGGCGAACCGCTCATAGACGGCTACGCGCTCGCGCTGAGTGGTACCAGCGAACTGCAGATTGTCCCAGTGAAGCGAATGCAGAACTCCGACTGAGAGCTGTCCGTGATCACCGGATCGGCGGCGTCGAGCCTCCCGGTCGTTACAACGACTCTCGACTCGATCAGCCGGTGCGAACTACGCGATCGTCCGCCCAGATCACCCCCGACCAGCACTGATCATGACGTCCAACACATCATGATCACTGAGGAGCGGACTGAGCGGAAGAACGAGTCTTGTCGCCGAGACGCCTACACCTTCTGCATACACCTTCACGAACGTTGGAATAGCGGAGTCGCCGTGTCAAACACCTCCTCGGTGATCGCAGGCCGGGCCGTGGGGCGCGACGTGGACGCCGGCGCCTGACCCGAAACGAACGGTTATATCCAACAGGGCCTAGCCACACCGTCACCGCAGAACGCGACGGCCGAGTCGTGCGCTACCTACTTGCCGACCCGGCAATCGCGGAACTCGTGACCATCGCCACCGCTGATCGAGGGCCCGGTCATCGCACGCGTCCCACTATTCCGGGCCAGACCGAGGACCGAACGCATGCGAGACCGTCCCTAACGTGCCTGATCGGGGATGCGCTCCATGAGAGCTGACGCAGCATCGGGCGGGTCACAGCTCGACCACCGGAGTCACGGGTGAGGGGCTCGTCGACTGGCCGAAATGCTGGGTAACGCCCTCGATGAGAGGGCACCCGCCGGTATCGTGGGGTGCAGAGCTGGAGTCGATGATGGTCTTGGCTGCCGCTGCTACTCGGGTCTGTGTCAGGCGCAGGGCACCGTCCAGGTCGTCGCCAGCCCATGTCGCTATGTATGGGAACGAGTAGTCGCCGCTGGCCATGCCGTGGCTGGAAGTGACCAAGTAGGCGACCGATTCAGCTTCGACTTCTTTGAGTTGCCGGGGGAGACCTTGGCCAGGCGGTTTCTCGTGCAGAAGGATGTGCGCAGCCTCATGCACAAGAGTCTTGACGATGGCGGCCGCGTCCATGTCGTTGCGGACGATGACCTGTCTGCGGCCCCAGTTGGTCACTCCGTTCGCTCCATCCAGTTCCGTGGCCGAGGAAACGGCGTCGACGCGGTACCCGCGTGACTGGATGAGCGCGAGCACAGACCCGCCAAGACCTTTCGGCGCCTGACCGACCAGTAGTTTGGGGCGGACCGGTCTTGGTATGGGCCGGCCCCGCGTTTGGCTCACGTCAAATACGTGCTCGATTTTGAAGCCACGCACGACTCGCCTCATTGATTCGGCCTCATCAGTGTTAGGTAAGTCGCCGGGCATGAGGCTCCGTCCAGAGCCTTGGGGGTTGATGGCTACCTTGCGCGGCGTGCTTACGGGGGCGAGGATCGCGTACCCGTGTTGACCTCGCTCGACTGTTCGGCCCAGCCTCCTCCAGGTCGCGTACCCAGCAACGTAGGAGGGTTCCGGTTCTGGAACCAGACCGTCCGCGTGGGCGTGAGCGTGCTGGAAGTAGATGAGGGTGGCGTTGTTCGGTGAGTAGTGGTGTAACCGTGCCTGGAAGGTCAGGTACCGCTTCCAGTCATCGCCAGATCTGAGCTCCGCGAGCTGTTTGGCGAGTAGTTCTTGGGCTGCCGCAACTCGGGCTGCGACTTGGTCGGACCACTCCTGGCGCGACATCGGCGGTCTCGTCGTCATTCACGCTCCTGTCCCTTCACGGGCCAAGTGCGCCAGGTCGGTGACTTGATCCGAGCCATCGCTCACTCCAACGCCAGACGCTTGCCGATGCATTCGCGCACCGAGCATCCGGCTGTCGGTGTCGAAACACTCCAGCTCACCGTCGGTGCAGGTATGGCGGACCATCGTGGACCGTTGCCCGACCCGCCACAGCCCCTCTCCCCGTTCTAGTTCGGCGAGGTGTCCTATCTCGGTACTTGATAGACCGAGAGCGGCTCCGGTCTTGGCGGCTTCGCCGTGCTCTTGCGCGTAGATGATCTTCGTGGAGCAGTCCGCCAGCAGCCCGAGGGCGAGGTTGCGGGCTTGGGAGTTGTCCTCGCCGACCGCGTCGAGGTCGCTGAGGCGGTGGATAATCATGAGGTTGGCGATGCCAAGCGCCCGGGACAGCTTCCAATGGGATTGCATCCGGGCCAGCAGGCTGGGTTGGCGCAGCAGCCGCCACGCTTCGTCGTAGATGACCCACCTGTTTCCGCCTGACGGGTCGGCCAATGCGGCTTCCATCCAGGTGGAAGCACAAGTCATCACCAGGCCGATCAGGGCTTCCGAGCCGGAGATCCCCGACAGGTCCAGGGTGACCATCGGCAGCGCCGGGTCGAAGTTCACGCTGGAGGGGCCGTCGAACAGGCCAGCCAGGTCGCCGTGGACCAATCGGGCGAGGGAGTGGCCGGCTTGGCGGCCATCCGCGCGCAGCTGGGCGACGCTAGACCCAGCCCCGTCTTGGACCGGCTCGAACAGGGAGTCTACGACCATCGGCAAGGTGGGCTCGCTCGACGCGGCCACCGCGGCGTCAAGAGCGGCGTCGAGCGCGGTGTGCTCGGTCGCGGCGAGCGGGCGGGCCAGGACCGACTCGGTGAGCGAGCCGAGCAGGCTCCTTCGCCGTCTGCGGGTCTCGACCTGCCACCGGCGCGCGTCCACACCGGCCACGGGTGGTCCTTCGTCGAGCGGGTTGAGACGGCTCGTAGAGGTGCCGCCGAGGGCGATGGTCTGCCCGCCGACCGCCCGGGCCACCGCCGACCACTCTCCTTTGGGGTCGCCGGGGACGTAGACCTGCCGGCCGAAGGCGACCGACCGGGTCGCCAGGCTCTTGGCCAGGGTCGACTTTCCCCGCCCGATGATTCCGGCCAGGACCACGTTCGGGTTGGTGAGGACCCCCTGTCGGTAGAGGACCCACGGGTCGAAGACGAACGTCGATCCGGACCACGAGTCGTGACCGATCAGCACGCCCTCGGAACCAAGACCGACGTCAGCCAAGAACGGGTAAGCCGCGCCAAGAACCTCGGAGGTCGCCCGGTGCGGCGGCACGCGGAGGCGACGCCAGCACCGCAGGGCGGCCGGGCCCGACTCCCCGCCCGGCGGCAGGTACTCGGCCGCTTTGTCCTCCCGACGGCTTCGCACGATCTCTTGCCGCCGCTCGCTGAGCGCTCGACGCTTCGCCACGATCTCGACCTGGCGGGCTTCGCGCTCGCGACGGCGACGTTCCGACCGGCTGACCGTGGCCGCGTTGAAACCAGCCGCGCCGATCGTGCGCGACTCCACTGTTCGCTCGAGTCCGCCACTCGCAGTACCGGCACCTGGTTTGGACGGGCGCCGGGTCATGCCGTGTACCTCCCGAGGGGCAGCCTGGCGGCCACGAAGGCTTGGGCCTGGGCTCCATAGACAACCTGGGTCTCACACGCCGCGGCGGTGGCCGCCCGCTCGATCTGGGCCACCGCGCCCGTCAGTTCTGGCCGGGAGGGGGCGGTGACGGTGATGTACCCGGAGAACGCCATGTCCGCGTGTCCGCATATGAGCGCCTGTTCGCGTGCCGCGACGTCAGCGAAGTGCTGGTTGTCGGAAAGATCGGCGATCTGGCCGATCCTGGCCCGGGTCGCGGCGTCGGTGAGCATCTCGGTCTTCTCCTTGCGGATCTGGCGTAACGCCTCGGCCGCGCCGAGCGGACGGGCCAGAAGGCAGATCGACTTACGCACGCCGGGAGCGAAGACAACCCCATGGAGGAAGTGGGCGGGTACGTCGATGCGTGGCCATTCCGACACCCACAGCACCGTCGACCACCCCGAGTCGTGTCGCAGGCAGTCCCAGCGTTCGTCGACCGCGGTCGGCCCGGCGTTCGCCAAACGCCGACGAGCCCATCCTCGGTCGCTGCCGACCGGGAACGGGTCGTAGGCGTGGCGGACCATGACGGACAGGTCGTCCTCGTCCAGCCAACCCTCCAGTCGTAGCTCGGCTTCGCGCAGTCCGAACTCGAGCGCGTACATGTCACCGCGAAGGATCTGGGCCGCTGCGGCCATTCCTCTTCCCGCGTTGCGGATCGCCCGGGCGGCGCGGCGCATGTCCAAGCTCAAGGTGATGGTGCTGCGATGGGTTGTTGCACCCATCCCGGCCCGGGACAGCAAGTGGCGGTACTGGTCGGGCGCCCAACCCGGTCGGCGGGACCGGTGCGTCTCGTACCACGCGGCGATGGCCTCGCCACTGTCGGAAACGGTGGATTCGAGCAGCTGTATGCAAGCGCAGGTTCCCGACGGGGCCAAGCCGGCCAAGGCCCGTCCCCACGCCGCCACCCGGGCCTGCTGCTGCCCGGGCGAGAGAAGGATGTAGGCCGGGTGCGTGACCCTGACGACCGCGGCGAGGGTCTGGCGGTGCGGGTCGTGGATCATGCACGCCCCGCTGGCCGGGTCGGTGTAGAAACGCAACGCGGCGGCGTCTCCGGGCAGCGCCATCGTCCCCGCCGGGCGAGGCCGACCCAGCCGGGCCCGGTAGCGGGTCTGGCCAGCCGCGTGGCGCAATGCCCAGTGCCCGACGACCGGAGCCCACTCCGCCGCCGGCCGGCTCTGCCAGGTCACGAAAGCAGCGGCTAGCAGCGGGACCCACAACAATGCCGTCGCCGCCAACCCCGCCCCGCCGGCGCCCACCAGCCCGGCGACAAGCAGCACGGCGGCTGCCCCGACCGCGACTACCCGGATTGTGGACAGGCCCAGCAGGAGGCCGCGGTTGGGGCGGAGACCGAAACGGACCCTCGGAAGGTGTGCTTCAGCGCTAACTGACATAGATGATGGTTCCTCTCTCTCCCCGCTCGGGGTTCAGTCGGGCTTCTGCCCCGGGTCGCTAACCCGTGTGGGGGAAGGCTTTGCTTCCGTTGTTTGGTCGCCCGGCGGTGCGCCCGTCGCGGGCGGCGAGGACGCCGTGAGCGCTCCGCCGGCATGTTGAGCGGCTCCCTTGGCGGCCGCGGCGGCCGTCTTTGCCACCGCGGCCGTCCCGACTACTACCGCCGCGGCCCCTCCCGTCGCCACCGTGCCAGCACCCGCTGCCGCCGCAGACCCGCCCGAAGCGCCCGAGGCTGGACCGACCGACCCCCCGCTGGCCGGGCTAGCCGGCTTCGCCGGTGAAACCTGTCCCCCTCCGCCACTTCCTTGCCCTGTGGATGACTGCTCCCCGCCCAAAGAGGAGGAGGCTCCCCGCGACGGCGAGGTGGGTCTCAGAGCGGTGATCTTCTGCGGAGCGGACGCAACGCGTTGGGCTCCGACCGCGGTCGAAGCGGCTTGGCCGTGCACCGTGTGGAGCGAATCGCCGGCGAAGTGGACCAGCTTGATCGCCATCCACGGAGACAGGCCGGCCATTACCAAGATGAGGGCTCCCGTGACGGTCTGGGTCAACGATTGAGTAACCCCGCCCGCCGCCGACTGGCTCGACTGGCCGACACCACCGGTGAGCACGCCTAGGCCGACGGCGAAGATGATCACCAAGATGAGCTTGGAGACCACCAAGGCGATCATGGTCTCGACCCAGCGGCGCACCCACCCGGACGTGACCCCCGACAGCGCCCCTGTGAACGCGATAGGAGCGAACACTGCGGCGACGATGATGAGCAGTTTTCGAACCATGAGCGCGGCCCACACCACGATGCTGGCGGCCACCATCACCAAGGCGAGCAAGATCGTCACGGCCGGGTTGGCGGCCTGGGAAAGCGCAGACGGGGCCAGCAGTTCTCCGCCCATCTTCGAGATGCTGCCGCCCGTAGCTACCTGCACAACCCCGGCCGAGAGGGCGTCGACGGCCTCGAGGGCGACATTGACCGTCGCGATGGCCACACCGCCCGCCACGAACGCGATCAACAGGCCACGCCCGGCGCGGGCCAAGCCGCCCGGCTCATGGCGGACGGCCGCGGCGGCCACCTGGAGCACGAATATCCCCAGTCCAACCGTGGCCGCTATCGCTGCGGTGATGGCCATGTCTGCCGCGAACCCCCGACCGCCGAGCGACACCGCTGTCGCCGCGGAGATCTGCCTCCACAACCAGTTGACAACCGAGTCGGCCGCGTCGCCGAAATCATGAGCGATAGCGGAGAACGCCGAGTCGGCGACCGACCGGGCGGCACCGCCGACCACGTCTCCGACGCACCCGACCGGATCTGTGAGACCGCAGGCCATCTAGCCGAGGGTCCAGTCGTCGACGGCCACCGCCCCGTACCCGGGCCGGGCGCCGTTCGAACCCAGAGTGACAACAACGGAGAACGACTGCGAGTCACTTTCGCTCGGCCCGTGCGTGGCCAGAACGTGCGTGACCAGGGTGCCGGTCACGGTGAGTATGGTCATGGCCGGATCGACCGGCTCCCAGCCCGTAGAGATCAACGACAGCCAGTCGGGATTCACTTGCTCCTGCAGGCCCGACACGCTCTGTGACACTCTCGATGAGGCGTCCGCCGCCCAGCCCTGCGGGGAGGGCACGGGACCGGCCTGTCCGGCCGGGTTCATGAGGCTCAGCAGTAGTGACCGTGATGCCACCGCTGCGGGCACGCCGGGCAGGGTGTTCGGGGCCGACTCGGCCTGCGCCCAGTCCAAGAGCTCCTCCCGTGATTGGCGGGTGTAGTCGCGGTTGATCAACTCGGCCACGAACGCCGTCGCATACGCGCCGGGGTCATTGCGGTCACCGACCGGCACGGCGGGGTACTGCGCCGTGTCGGCGCCTGCGGGTAGTGCGGCCGCCTGGGCCGGCGTGATCGACGTCTGCCTTTCGGCTTGGGCCAGCTCAGTGTCTACCTGTGTCTGCTCGGCACTCTGCGCCGGTGCCACCCGCGGCGCGCGGTAGGTAGTCCCGGTGACCGTCGGCGCGGTGGTCAACGCCGGCCCGTGAAGCAGCCCGGCAATGGCCGGGGACCGCTCGCTCGCGTTGCCGGCCCGTGGTCTGAGTGTTGTCTGGCCTACGACCAGCAATACACCGACGAGGGTGACGGCGGCAGCCCCGGCCACGAGGATCCGGCTGCCGCGCCCGTATTTCGACGGGTACATCACAGCTGGCTACCGGCGTGCACGAAGAAGTCCACCAGAACGTTTGCTCCTCCGACCAGGATCGACGCGACAACCGCGACCAGTACCCCGGCCTTGCCTCGCCCGGCGATGGACGGGTTGGCCGAGTGGTGCCCGACCGCCCACATGATGGCGGCCAGGACCAGGCCGCCGAGGCAGGCGATCAGCCCGACGGTAAGTAACGCACCGACGATGTTCTGCAGCGCGGAGATACCGGGAAGGCCGGTGGTGTTCGGCGATATGTCAGCAACGACTCGGACGGGCATGTGCAGACTCCTTCGGTTGATCCCGTTTCGTTGTGGCGGGGCTTCCACCAACCTCCGAAGCCGTGTCATTCCCCGCTATCGGCTCGGCTCAGGCGATATGGCGGATTCCCGACAGACCACCGGTGGTGAAACTGGCCCAGGTCTGCACGATCACGCCCTCGGCCGGGTCGACGGCCGACTCGACCAGGCCGTCCCCGATGTAGATGCCGACGTGGCCAGGAGCGGCCAGCGTGCCGTCGGACCCTGGGATCAGCACAAGATCACCGGGCGAGATCATCGACAGGTCCGCCACCGGCGTGCCCTCGGTCAACTGGTCGAGGGTGTAATGGTCGAGCGCGACACCCGCCGCTGCCCACGCCATCATCGTCAATCCCGAACAATCGAACGCCTCCGGCCCCGCCGCGCCCCACACGTACGGCTTTCCCAGTTGCGCCAGCGCGTAGCTGATCGCGGCGGTCTCGGCCGGGTCCGCGATGGCCGGGATGGTGTAGCGCAGCGGAAGGCCGAACCGGGCGGGCGGCCCGGCCGGGACAGCACCGAGGAGCTCCCCGCATGCCGCCCCTGTGTCGAGTCGGTCCACCTGAGAGACGATCCGGCCTGCGACCCCCCAGTTCCCCCGGTAGTTCGACCCGTCGGAGAACTCCGAACGCTGCACGTCCTGGGCAGCAATCCATGGGGTCATCGCCGCCCAACCCGCCACACCCAGCAGGGCCGATACGAACATGGACGTCGCCTCCGCCGGGTTCTCCTCCTGCGCCGATGTCCCCCAACCCTGGCTGACCCGCTGCTGGAACAAACCCAGCGAATCCGTCCCCGCTTGGGACCCCAGGTTGTCGAGGCGGGACTCGGTATAGGCGGCCATCACCGCCACCTGCGCCACAGATGGCGAACCTCCGGCCATCGTCTCGGTAACCGCGACGACCGTCTCCGCGTTGCCAGCCTGCACGGGCGACAGCCCGACGATCGGCCCTGCCGGGGTACAGGCGAACACGGCGGGATCCACCACGGAGGAGGGGCTCGTCCCCATCGCTCCTGCAGCTGTCACCGCGACCGCGAGCACGAAGGCGCCGCCCAGCAGCGCTACGACAACAAACATGGATTTGGGTAGCACAGATGTCCTCTTTCCGGCAGTGAGGTTGCGCCCCCGTTCGGGGCCGATGAGGTGTCCGAGCGAGTTGATCGAACGGTGCGCCCGCAGGGGCTAGACGGCGATGCCCTCGTACTCCGGGGCGGACGGCGCCCAACGCCGGGCCTGGTCCCGAAGCCGGCGTCTGTCGACCTCCGCCAGACCGCCGACATGCGGATCGATTACGGCGACCAAGCCACACCACCGTCGGCGAACAGTCGACGGGACCTCGCCCGCTGCGGTGGTCGCCCACCAGGCCAGCAGTCCCGCTTCGCTAGGGCTACCAGCGACGAGATGGACCACCGACTTGCGGGTCGCGGTCGGCCAGTCCCGGGGGAGCTGGCCGCTCAACCGTCGGGCCCGGTTCACGTTGACATTGGATTGCGCTCCGGCCAGAAGAGCCTCGCCCGTCAGTCCAGTGGTCTCGGCCAGCATCACGTAGTGCTTGAGGGCGATCTCCCAGGCCTGGTCAATCAACCCCCGGGCCGTCGCCGGGAGGTCGGTCCCTAACACCGTCGCCAGGTAGACGACAGGGTTCACCGGATCGGAGGGGCCCTCCGATCCGGACATGGGCGCCACCAAAGGCTCGGCGACCAGTTCCTCGGGCTCGACGGTCCGCTCGGGGAAGTCGAGGCGTTCACCTTGGCGGCCTCGGTAACCCACCCACCACGCCGTGTCGAGCATCCCTGCCCGGACGTCGGCGGTGCTGCACTGACCGGCCTTGACGCGGCCGGCTCGACTCACGGCGTAGACGGCCATCTCCTCCCATGCATCCGGGCAGCGGGGATAGTGCCGCTGCACCCAGCCCACCAGGGCGACATACATCGGATGAGACCAAACCCTCTGAGCCAGCGCGTCGTCTTCCCTCAGTCGCTTCGACAGCGTCCTCGGCCCCGCCGGCAACCCCGCCGGCGGATCACCGCCCAGGATTCGGGCCAGGCCCCCCAGGACCTCCGGGGGCTCCAAGCGCCGCCCATCGGCCTGAGCGAAGACCCGTCCGCGGCCCGCCGGGCCCAGTTCATACCACCGGTCGATTTGCATGCCATCTCCTTTGTTCGAGCGGATGGCGATCACGATCGGCGGCGGCCTTGGCGAGTCCTTTCCTAAGTCCTGTCCTAAGTCCTTGCTCGACGCCTTGCTTCGCGCTCGAAGTACGGCCCTCACCTGGACTTTTGCACCCCAAGAAAAATCTTGAACCGAACCGGCACCAAGACCTACGAAACCTGTGCGCCGACGAGGTCACCCCCTATCGGGTGGGTTCAGACGTCCGAGCGACTTCAGTCAGCCGAGAATGAGGAGTAGGGAATGTCAGGTTTCCGGTACTATAATCTGTACTGGAAAGGGAGATGTCGTGGCCGCCGGACTCCGCAGTCGAATCGAGAACGCCCCGAGGGGGACTTGGTTCAGGCCATCCGATCTCGGCGGCGGGAACGGAGCCGAGCAGACGCTGTCGCGCCTAGCCCGCGATCCACAAGGACCAATAATGCGAGCGGCACAGGGCCTGTACTACAAGTCGGGCCCAGCCGACCCCTTCTTCGGCAAGCGCCGCCCGGCTCCCCTCGACACAGCCGCCGAGCTCCTCCGCGGGCGCGGCGTCGGGCCGGCCGACGCTGATGCCGCCGCGTTCTTAGGACTTACCAGCCAGGTACCTCCTCGCTGGCGGTTGGCGGTCGTCGGGTCCCGGCCCGCCGACATCGACGGCGTCGACTGGGTTATCCGCAAGAATCCGGCACGGACAACGCTGAATATGACAGAAGTCGCCGTAGTCGAACTGCTATCGACATTCCCCTACGGAGTAGAAGCCGACTGGGACGGGGTCATCGACCGGGTCCGGGACCTCCAAGAGAACAAGAAAGTTCGCCTCGACCGGATCGGCGACGTCGTAGCGATGGAGAGACGTAAGCCGCAACTGCGTGAGAAGTTCACCCGTCTCGTGACAGACCTCGACCGATGACCCTCATCCGAGACAACCCTGACCAGTTCAGTCGCCTCATCGACGCTTCCGCCGAACGGCGCCACCTGGATCCGGGTCTGGTCGAGAAGGACTACTGGGCCGTCGAGGCCCTACGGACAGCCCGGATCGCCTTCGACATCCCCATCGGCAGCGAAGCGGTGCACGTCCAACCCGTCTTCAAGGGCGGAACGAGCCTCTCCAAAGCATTCGGCCTCATAGAGCGATTCTCCGAGGACATCGACCTGCTGGTACCACTTCCCCTCGATGACCCGACCGCCTACAGCCAGAACCAGCGCACAGCGATAATGAGAGCGGTCACAGATGCCGTCGGCGCCGCCCTCGGCATCGAGGGAGAGCGCAAGGCAGGGCGGAGAGGGGTGGACTACCACTGGCTCTACCCCTACCCCGCCATTACCGCCGCTGCTGTCGCGAACGCGGTGGAACCGCACATCGTCGTCGAGGTCACAGTCATGGGGGGCCAGAACCCCCAGACCGCACGTGAAGTCACATCGATGGTCGGCGAACACGCGTCAACCATCATCGGCTTCCCCGTCTACGACGACCTCTCACCGGTTCCCGATGTTCCCACCTTGGGTGCCGAGCGGACCTTGATCGAGAAGCTCGCCATGGTCCACAACTCGGCCTCGCAGGCCCTCGAAGGAAACGAACGGCGGCTCCAAGGAGCCGGACGGCACTTCTACGACATCGCGAAGCTGCTCCAGTCCCCTCAAGTCAGAAGTCACCTCAGCGCCGGCTGGACGGCCCAAATCGCGGCTGACGCCGACAGTTGGTCCGCGAAGGGCAACTTTCCTCACACCCCGCGGCCCGAAGACGGCTTCGCAGCAAGCCCGGCCTTCACAGATGCGACGCTCGCCCAAGTCGTAGAGGCCAGCTACCAAGCGGCCATGACCTGGGTGTGGGGCGAGCGGCCATCGCTTGACGAATGCGTGACCACAGTCGCGCAGCACGCCGAGCTTCTCTAACGACTGCGACCGTGGCCCTTCCAGTATGGATGACCCTTGCGGCGCCGCTCGGTAGGAAGACTGACCGACGGCTGGGAATGACACCTTCAGTTGGCCCCCAGCGCCACGGCTTGAACTCGCCCCACCCGACCTTGCTCGGTCGGGAACCCGATCGGGACGGCGAGACGTAACCGGTGAGCGGCCCTACAGTCGCTCTGGCTGGGTTCCTGACCAGCGACTGCCCGTATCCAGCGGCTCGAGTCAGAACATTTCCTGTTATGTGGCGCTTGACATAATCAACGACCTCCTTTCGCTCGCTTCGCGCAACGTCCCTCCTACCCGGCGCTCTGGGACAGTGCCGGGAACCGGGCGGGACGGAGTTCGGGGGCGCGCGTTATGGGCGAGGTCGGACCTGAGCGTCAGCGGATCCCGGTGTTGTTCATCGTACAGAGTCGCGGCGTTCCGATCGTTCGGTGTGCAAGGAGATGATCACTGAGGACTTCTATCCGTCTCCTCACGACGGCATCCGTGCCCGTTTGGAGCGCACAATGTGAGGCACCGCGCAGCCCCTCCCCGTCAACGTCCACTACGTCCGATGACCGCAGCGGCTGCCTAAGATCGCCGGTCGGAGGTGCGTCATGCCGCGAGCCTGCCCCACATGTGGAGCGAACCTAGGCGACGTCTGTCCGTCGTGTAGGGCGAACCTCGACGATCCCGTCACGTTGCTTACCGAACGGGTCGCGTATTGGTTCTTTCGCCTCAATGGGTGCCTGACGATTGAGAACTTCATCGTTCATCCCGACTTCGGTGATGGCGGGTCCGGCCAGCGCACGGAGGCGGACCTCATCGGGGTCAGGTTTCCGGACCGCCATGAGGATCTGACCCGACCGATGAAGGATCATCCGGTGCTGACGGTGAGCCGCCATCGCCCACTGCTGTTCTTCACCGAGGTGACGCTCAAACAATGCAAGTTGAACGGCCCATGGAGGGACCCGAGCCGCGGCAACATGCAGCGGGTGCTGCGCTCCATCGGGATGCACACGGAGGATGAGATTCCCACGGTCGCGCAGGCGCTCTACTCCAGCCGCCGGTTTAGTGGGTCGTCATCGGAGGTCCGCATGTTCGCCGTCGGTGACAAGGACACTGGCTTTGCGAACACTTACCCGGGGGCGGTAAGCCTCACGTGGGATCAGATGCTCAGCTTCATGTTCACCCGCTTCCGGAATTACAGGAACCAGAAGCAGTACAACTCGCAATGGGATGACGTCGGCCGGAGACTGTACGAACTTGCGGTCAACAGGCAGGACCGACAGGACTTCGTGGAGACGACCCGCCTCCTCCTACGAAACAGTATCGGCGGCAAGTTAGAGCCGAGACCTACCTCCTTTGGCCGAGCGCGCTCTGTCAGTGGATCCGGCTACAAATCGGATTCGCGTAGATGATCCTCGTCACGAGTCCGTAAATGATCGAGCCACCGGCTCCGCTTTCAGGAAGCGGATCTCATCGCCGGCGATCCGGGTGTTGTCGGCACCGTCATAGTGGGGCACCCCTTTATGGGATGTTCGCGTTCGCGTAGCTTCGTCCACGTGAGCGGATCGCTTGAACGCTTCTTCACCTTGTTGCGGACCTCTTCGGCGGAGCTGTACGAGGACAATCGCACGGTCATGGCCACCTCGGAACTCCTCCCAACGGCCAATGCCATCGACTCAGGCGATGTTGATCTGTTCTGGGTCGGGGTCGAGAAGGGGCTGATCCGCTTGGAGCGTGGAGGGAAGTTCAACACCTTCGACCGCCCGGTTCCCGGCGGTCACTGGGCGTTGCTATCGCGTTCGAAGACGGGCGGCTGGTACAACGCCGAGTACCTCCCGCAACTTGCGTCCTACGTCGATGCGATCGTGAATGCCGGCTATCCCAAGGAGCGGGTCTTCTTCGAGTTGCCGCCGAAGGCCCTCCAGCTCGATCTCGCCATCGTCGATGACGACAGTCGGGTCATCATTCTGGGCGAAGCCAAACGGGAGAGAGGAATGCTGCCGCGGCTGGTCAGGGCTGTCGAAGAGCGCTTCGCCGCTGCAGCGCCGACCGAGGAATCCAAGAAGAGAGGGGACGAGGCACGCCAGTTGGCCTGGCGACTTTGGACTGTGCACCCCCCCTTGTGTTGGCTGATCGGACCTGGAGAGCGAGTCTCCTACAAGTGCTCCTACGGGCCTTTGCGACTTTCAGAACCCGGGCCGCTGCCCGATGCCAAACGACTTGGACTCGATCATCGTCCACCTCGGCCGCTCACACCCCCACCGTTGATCTGAGCTGAGGCTCCGGGACCTTGTCGGTCTGGGACGCCGGCGTGTCCCGGACAGCCGGCGTTAGGCGGCGTTATGGCTCGCCCACTGGTGTGAACGTTCTGGGGTACCTCTGCCGGAACAAGGAAGTGCCGTTCCGCGCTCCCTGGAAGGGCCGGCAGTTGTGGAGCAGCGCCCTGATCCCCTGTCTGCACATCTTCAGCAGCAGCTCGGCATTGTCATCGTTGCTGCTGGGCCCGGCTCGGGGCGCAGCGCTGGAACGGTGCGTCAGGCGTCGATGTCGCCGAGGGCGGCTGCGGCAGCGGCAACCTTCGCTGCCACCTCGGCCAGGGACGAGTCGGCGGTGCTGAGGCCAGACCGGGAGGCCAGTAGCGGACTGACCTCCCGAAGGGCCTCGAAGGTCGTCCCGTGGGCAACCGGGATCACCCGGTCCGTGGCGAGCAGAGCGGAGAGTTCCTTCTCCGCGATGCCCTCCTGCTCGATGCTCTTGAGCAGCGCCGGGGTGACCAGCACGATCCCGATGCGCGAGTTCCGGAGTCCCTTGTCGATCTCGCGGATCAGCAGGGTGCCCAGGGGGACATCCTTCTCGCTGAACCACACCGACGCTCCGCTGGACTCCAGGCTGTTGCATAGCTCGGCCGCGCTGCTCTCGCGGTCGTCCCAGGCATGACAGAGGAACAGGTCCCTACGCTCCGGGTGCGATACCGCCTGCTCGGCCGCTTTGCGGGCGACCGGCTCGATGGACCGCCACTCGGTCGGCGAGTAGGTGACCGACCCGCCAGCCCGGGTGCGTCCTGACCTCCTCCCGGACGAGCCGCCGCCACTGGATCCGCCACCGCGGTACGAGGACCCGCTGCTCCCGTACGACGAGACCGGTGACGAGTACGAGGAGTACGATGAGCGGCCGTACCTGGAGTAGCGATAGCGGCACGCCGGGCAGGCTGCAGCCGCTGCCGCCGAGCGGTGGCCTCGCACAGGAGCGGTGCATTGCGACACATCTCCCATGCTATAAGGGGCCTGCGACATTCAAGCGCTCGCTTTCGGCGTGTCGCCTCATCGGCTCTGGCCGACGTCGAGCTACGCATCGTCGTCAACGGCCGGGCCGCCTGATCAGCGTGTGAGACTGTTATCGGGCGTTCGGGGTCCGGGCCAACCAACCTGTCCCAGAACGAGCGGTCACTCGCCCCGGGACGCGCGTCCCCGAAGTGCCGCTCGGGGCGCCCCCTTGGCTGCTTGATTTTACAACGGGACTGGGGCGGAGCCGACCGGCCGGCTGACCCAAAACGACGAACGCCTCGGCCGCCCGAGGGCCAGAAAACAGCGCCCGATTCGGCACCCCGGCCTCCACGCAGGCTGAGCGCGAAGGCAGCTTCTGAATGTCACTCAACGCGGCCGTCTGGGGCCGGCTGTGGCCATCGAGCTGGAGTCATTTCGGATCGTCATACCCACGGCCAGCTGACGACTTCAAACGTCGATGACAGAGCGACCGGTGACGCGGCGTTGGCGGCTGTAGAGCCGGTAGGCCGCGACCGTGTCGGGGTGGAGTTGGCCGTAGTCGCCGTCGAGCCCGAGCCGGGTGTCCATTTCGCCAAGGAGTCGCTCAACCTCTTGAGCTTCTCCGAGGGCGTCGGCGGCGGCCATCAAGCGAACCCAGAGTCGTTCGGTGTATGGCCCGGCCAGCAGTCCCTGGTTGGCTGCCCAGCGGGCCTCGATCGGCTGGCCAGCCTCGAGGTACATGCCAGCGGCAAGGTCGGCCGCGTCGGCGATCTCGGCCTGCATGTGGTGCACATGTCCTTCGGTATGGAGCCACTGGTAGCCGGGCCCGGCGTCTAGGTCCCCGAAGGGTCGACCGCGGACGAGTTCCAACGCGGCGCGGAGTGGCTCTACCGACTTGGTCTGCCTTCCGAGGCGGTAGAGGGCGCAGAACTGCGTCCAGTCGGTTCCGACCTGGTTGCTGAGCCTGTAGATCTTGTCGTGGCCCTGGCCTTGGGCGAACGGGAAGCGCTCCACTCCACCGAAGGCCGCCCGGACGGCGGAAATGACCGGGTCGCGGGTGCTGGCCGGAACCTCTCGGCGGGTAGGCCAGATCATCTCATCAAGCTGGCCTTCCGATACCCCGTCGGGGTGCATTGCGAGGTAGATCGCCGCTTCGTGGGACCGGGGCCGCCGAAAGTCGCCGACTTGTTCGAACTCGACGATCCCAAGGACGTCGATGCGCACAGGGGCGGCCCGGTCCCCTCTCGTGGTCGGAGCGACCGGGCCGGCCTGAGGTTCGTCAACCGCTACGTCCGATGGCTGTCGGGGTCGACTTGAACAGTCGAGCTTGTCATATGGGGGGTCATCCACACTCACGCCGTCGAGGTCGAGGGCCGTGGCGACTATTTCGTTGACGGCTTCGAGGTCGCCGGCAGGTGCGGGCGTCACTTCGACGGCGAGTCGTAGCTGGGGGATGAACGCCGGAGTTGAGTCGACGTCGAGGACCCACCCGGATTCGTAGTCGGGACCAACGATCATGGCGCTCAGCCCGATTCTGTCCGAGCAGAGCGACTTCAGGCGGTTGAGACATCCGGGATCGGCGACTGTCGTCGACAGGACGACGGTCGGTACCCAACCGTCGAGGCGATCGACATCGAGCGTCAACTGCCCCGCAATCGCGTGAGCCGATGTTTCTGGGCCTGGTGTGGCTTCGAGCTCTTCAATGATCTCCTCGAGGCAGGCCGCGTAGCGGAGGTGCGGTCCGGCGAGGGGGACGGTGTCGCCGAAGCCGACCAGGACCACATCAGCGGAGTCCGCCCACGGCAGCCCGCTGAAAGCGAGGGCGGCGGAGCGGACCAGGCCGGCGGATCGCTCGGAGTCGCCGCGCACGGCCACAGTTCCAGCGGCTTCAAGGTTGATCATTACCTCGATCGCCGTTCCCGGTACCCGTCCGATGGGAACCAGACAGGGAAATGGGTCGCGACCGGTTCCGATTCCGGCTGGGATCTCGGCTAGGTCGATTCGCCACCCAAAGCCGTCGCTGCTGGCCTGCCAGGTTGCTGGCGGTTCTGCGGGGCGGTCGAGGAGGACTTCGACATGCTCGTCGCCGGCGAGCACAGCGCAGATCCTTGGTGGAGATAGCGATTCCCGCTCGAGGTCGGCCATGAGCGCATGCAAGCCCCTGTGGGTAGCTGCCATCAGGTCGTCGCGGCTGGCGAGGCGCAGGGCCATTTCGGTGACGGCCAACTTGCCCGTTGGTAATCGGATACGCCGGCCGGGATGTCTGGCGCGGCTCTGCGTCACCCGTAGACGGGTGACCGTGGCGAGCGCGGCACCCGCGATGATCCCGGTGCCAAGCAGGCCGACGATCTCGATCGGATCGAAATTGTCAGAGTCAGCGGTGGCCGAGCGATCCCCTGCAGCGCTCCCGTGCCTGGAGGTCTCAGGATTGGCGGTGGTTGACCGCCACGCCGGATCGGGATGAACGGCCGTCGGCCGCGACTCGGCGCCGTTCCCAGAGTGGAGGCGGGCGGGCACGGCGGGTGGATCTTTGACCGGATCGACCTCGGCGTGGCCCAGCTGGGTCGCCGGGTTGGCCCAGCGTGTGCTGGGCATCGATGAATGAGTTGGGAGGAAGAGGGTCTGGCCGGGGAAGATGAGGCGGGCTTGGGGTTCGTCGATGAGGCGGCCGTTGATTTGAACCCACTTGTCGACTCCGGTGGCGAGCGTGTTGCCGTCGGCGTCGGTGATTTCCCGCCAGCGCAAGCCGTTACCGAGGTGTTCCTCGGCGATGCCCCACGGCGTGTCGTACTGCTTGACGGTGTAGGGGACCCGCACGTTCTGCGTTCTACCAACAGTGGTAGTGGACTGTTGTGCAACTAGACGCACCGGACTGCGGAAGTTTTGGAAGTCGGTGAGGGCGGCGGCTATGGGCGCAGCGGATGGACCGCCGGGACCGGACGGATTCGGCGCCGGCCGCTGAGGCAAGAGCAGGATCGCGGTGAGGAAGAGGGTGCCGGCGGTGCCTTGGAGCCCCGGAATGCGAAACCCGCGGCGGGTGGTCGATGGGCCGGGCCGGTCCCGTACCCAGGCCAGGGCTTCTGTCCCGAGAGCGGCGACGAAGAGGGCCCAAACAATCCAGCAGGTGAGGCTGACTCCTCGCAGGATGGCGGTGTCAGTGATGGGCTGGCCGAGGAAGTTCCCGACCTGGTGGGCGCTGGGGGCGCTGGTCGGGAGGCCACCTCCGAGGGCGTAGAGGAACCATGGGACCCCGGCGACGGCCACGAGCAGGGCGAGGGTGGCGAGCATCCCTTTCCAGCGTGGACGGATCATGGAACGGGTCCTTCCACCGCGGTGGCGGTACCGGTGCCACTGACGGTCTTGGTCTTGATTCCGAACAGGTCGAGGACCTGCATGGTGACGGGGTAGCTGACTGTCACCGTGACACTGTCGCCAGTGACTACGACGGTCCCGGTGTGCCGGTATTGGTCCAGGTAGGTGTCGGCCGCGTTGGTGGCTTGGACCGCGTCGAGCTCGGTTTGTCCCGAGTGAAGGGCCGATGTGGAGATTTGCTCGGCGGCGGCCCTGGCCGCGCCTTCTGCTTCGGCGTCTGCTTCGCGGTGCCCGGCGATGATCGTTCCCCCGTCGAAGACCAGCCCTCCCATGACCATCAGCGCCATGAGAACGCCGACGACGAACACGGTGACCGATCCTCGCTCGCGTTGGTCTTCAAAGCGGTAGTCGGTCACGGCTCGGTCTGCGCTTGCACGTAGGTGTCGACCACCGAGGCTGACGAGGCGGTGATGGTCTTAGTGCCGGGCAGGTGGAGCAGCACGAGGTCGCCGAGAGGGACGGGGCAGGACACGGTTACCGTTACCTGCCCTCCGGGATGCAGGTCGGAGGTGTTGGTCGTGATCGACGCGTCAGCGCACACCCCTGACAGTTCCGATCGTGCGACCAGGGCGGCCTGGCTGGCGGCCACCGTCGGGGAGAGGTAGGTGGAGGCCTGGCGGGCGGCGTCTCGGGCGGCTTCGGTGACCTGGTCGCGGGCGTCGGAGAAGCGTCCGAGAGCGGCGATGAGCAGGAGGATCGTAACGAGCGGCACGGCCAGCAGGGCGAGTTCCACCGCCATCGAGCCGGTCTCGTCGGAGCGTCGGCGGCGGCTGGCGGCCGTTGATGACACGCAGAGCGGAGTCACGATCGTGGAGGGGGCCGGAACGCTTCCACCGGTGCGGTGGCGGTGGCCTTTACCGGAAGAGGGATGAACGGGATCACCTGGAGTGCGTCCCCGGTGACGGTCACGGTGGCGATCTGCTCGTCCCGGGCGGAGGCGACGTGGGTGTGGAGGATTAGGCCGTCGGCGTTCTGGTCGAGGACCTGGCCGGCCACTCGGGATCCGCCGGCCGGGGTGCCGTTGTAGGCGCTCTCGTTCTGCACGGCCTGCTGGGCGGCAGCTTGCGCTATGTCGTTGGCGTGGTACCAGATCCCGAATTGGATGATGCCGAACACGATCATGATGGTGACGGGGAAGATCACGACCATTTCCAAGGCCGAGAAACCGCGGTCGTCCCGGGCCCTGTCGGCCCTGACGGAAGTTCCGTAAGGCTGAGTCACGGCGCGCGTCTCCAGTCGCATCATTCTTCTAGCCGCCCGACTTCCCTCCACCGTTGAGGTTGATGTTGTTCGCCTTGCTCGTGACCTTGGCCACGATGATTGCGCCTACGCCTATAGCCAGCGCGGCGGTAACGGCGACGATGATGACCCACGGGACGACCTCGCCTCGTTCGTCGGTCTGGGCCAGTGCGATCCGCCCGCGGAGCCACCACACGATGGGTTGTAGTTCGAGGGGAACCTTGTCGATCATGTCCGTTGTTCCTTTCGTATATGGCTTGAACTGCTGTGCATTCAGAGTCCGGTAAGGATTCGATCGATGGCCGGGTATCCGATGAAGACGATGAGGCCGATGACGAGCAGGACGACCGGGATGGCCATGCGTTCGCTTGCCGCGTTGGCAGCCGCCTGGATTTCTGTCAGGCCCCGTTTGCGCAAGGTGGCTGCCTTGGCGGCGAGGGACTCCCGGACCTTCGCTCCGACGCCGCCGGCGAGGGAGATGGTCGCGGCGAGCTCGCGGAGTTCGTCGATTCCCATCTCGATGCCTAGGCCGTCCAGTGCCGCCCAGGGGGTCTTTCCGGTGACCTGCGCCCGGTACAGCGCTCGGCGGATGGCCGAGAAGGCGGGGCCCTGTCCGGCAGACGCCGCGGTTTCCAGGGCGCCTTCGACTCCTCGGCCGGCTGCCACGTTGACCCCCACGAGGTTGAGGTAGGCACTGAGTGCGTGCTTGAAGTCGCGCCGCTTCTTCTGGGCCTCCTCGTGCAGTCCGAGAGCTGGCAGGGCGATCCCGGTCATGGCGAACAGCAGAGCCGCACCAGCCGAGACGGTGACGGAGATTCCGGTTCCCTCGAGCGCGAGCACGGTGGCCAGAAGGAGTGGCGCGATCCCAAGCGCTAGGCCGCACAACAGGCAGCGGGCGATGTGTTCATCGGTGCTGCGGCCGAGGGTCCGAAGGTCGCGTCGGACTGAGTCGGTCAGGAGATGTTCCAGGCCGACGGCTTTCGCCATGGCCGTCACCGGAGAGGATGCCCGATTGCCTACGGGGACGGTGTCCGCGAGCGGCTTCGACATCCGCTGCAAGGCCTCGGCGACGCTCGGACGGGGGCTGCGGAGGCTGGCGATTATGAGGATGATCCCGCAGCCCACCCCGACGCCGGCCAGCAGCACCAACGGGAAATTCATTTCCGTTCCGCCTGAGGCGCGAGGAATCGTTCCGGTGTCTTGAATCGGGACATGGACTGAAGCCAGAACAGACCACCGGCGAAGAGGGCGAATACGACGGCTAGTACGGCCTGGCCGCCGGCGCCCTGGTAGGGCTCGAGGTAGGAGCGGTTCAGGACTAGTAGGCCGACCACCATGGCGATGGTGATCCCGGCGACTACCCGGACCGAAGTCTGGGTGCTGGCCCTCGCCGCGCTTACACCAAGGCGCATGCTGGCGTCGTCGCGTGCAGACTCCGCCAGCGCCGTTAGCAACTCGCCGAGGTGCTGAGCTTCGCCTTGGGCGCCGAGAATCAACGCTGATGCGACCAGATCGGCTGTCGAGTCGGCGAGGTTGTCAGCAAAGTCGGCCAAGCCCACGGCGAGAGGTACTCGCCCGAGGCGGGACGTCAGCCCGGCGAGAGCCGGCTGGATGCTCGGCGCCGCAAGGGGGGCGGTGGCGGTGATCGCCTCCTCCAGCCCGGACGACGCTGACAGTGTGTCTCGGAGCATCTCCGCCCATGAAGCCACCGCCACTGATCGGTCGACCTCGGCGGCACTGCGGTCCCCGCCGACGAAGACATCGCGGAAGAAGAACCCGAGCGCCAACGCGGCGATCACCGCGACCGGCCATCGAGTGGTGACCAACGCGATGGCACCAGCGACGCCCGAGCCGGCGAGACGCACTCCGATGTCTGGGTAGCGGGCCTTGAGCCTCGATGCTGCCGGCGGGGCGTCGGTGACGGTAAGTCCCCAGACGACCAGCCAGATCCCAGCGCCGATCCCCGCTCCGGCGACGATCAGTACCAGGGTCATCGACCATCCCCCTTCGAGAGCCAGGCGGGGTCGAATCCGTGGTCGGCCAGAGAGTTCTTTCGCCTGTCCGACAGCGGCACACCGGTCGGCCAGGCGTGACCGTCACTGCGGCGGGCGAACAGTTCGTTGGTGAGAGGCTGGCCGTCGAAACCGGTGACCTCCCTGATCGACGACACCACTGCCGGGACGCTGTTCGAGTCGCGCTCGACGAAGATGATGAAATCGACGGCCTTCGAGGCGAGCCGGGAGGTGGTGACGTGATCGACTCGCTGAGGAGAAAGAGACGCCAACGTGCCAAGTTTCTCGAACACGTCATCGGAGGAGTCGGCGTGGATCGTGCACAGCGACCCCTTGGCCCCGCTGTTCATCGCCAGCAGCATGGGTACAACTTCGTCACCGAGCACCTCGCCGACGATGACCCGGCGGCTGTTGGTTCGCATGGCGTCGCGGACCAGATGGGCGCAGGTCACTTGGCCGACCCCTTCGATGTTCGATTCGCGGGCCTCCATGGCCACCACCTCGTGATGACGGTCTGGCAGCCGGTCCAAGCCCAACTCGAGGTCGGTCTCGATCGTGGTCACTCGCTCGGTGGGGTCCATCGCCGCGGCCATAGCTCGAAGGAGGGTGGTCTTACCGTCCCCCTGCCCGCCGGCGATAACGACACACAAGCCGGCTCGGACGAGGGCAGCGAGGAAGGCCCGGACCATCGGCGAGTTTTGGGTCAGGTCATCGAGGCAGACGTCGATGAAATGGTGGCGGCGGACGAACAGGTGAGGCTCGGCGGTCACCCAGGCGATGGCGAAAAGGCGGGAGCCGTCCGGCAGCTGCAGGTTGATCCGGTAGCGGTCCGGATCGAAGCGCCTCTCCGAAAGGCCGACCCGCCTGCCGAGATCCCTGACCCACTCGATCAGCTCGTCGCCGCTGGAGGCGATCGGGGCGCCTCGCGTCGAGGTCCCATCCAGCAGTTCCAGCCACACCGGACGCGCCCCGTAAGCGTGGATGTTTTTGACGTCGGAGCGCTCCAGGTAAGGCTGCAGACGCCCCATCCCGAACAGTAAATCCAACACTGCCTTGAGGATCGCTTGTTCGTCGACCTGGGAGGGAGGCTTGCGCCCACGCTCAAGCTGGCCGCGGGCGTGATCCCGAAGCTCTTCACTGGCCAACTGCGCCACCAACTGCTCCTCATCGGCGCGCGCCAAGCGCGGGAGACCGTCGCCGGCTCGCCCGGCCTGTCGAGTCGACAACTTGTCGGATACCGCTGTGCGGATGGCATACACGACTGCCTCGTCAATGTCGCCCCACGGGCGATCCAAACTCACGCCTTCGAACGATGTCGACGAGACAGACCCGGCCTCCCCATGGCGTCGATCGGTGACAGTCACAGCGTCGCTCCCCAGCTCGCCGCGGGTCGAGTCGGTACCGACTCCGAAGGCGTGGTCCACGCGGGAGAAGGGACCGAGGACGGCACGGCAGGCGGGCCCGGGGGCCGCTGCGACGAGGGCATCTCGACACGTACGCCCTGATCAGCCATCCCTTGAGCGTTGTGCGGAGGAAGCGGTCCGCTATTGTCGGCGGCTGGCCCAGTGACCATCTCGCTGCCAATCTGGGCGGCCAGGTCAGCCGCCAGTCTCTCCGCCGAGCGCATCAGCTTGGACGAGCCGAGTACATGGCGTCCCTCGGAGAGGGCCGTTGCCGCCCTGGTGTCCCACGCCAGGGCGCCCACCACGGGCAGGGTGAATGCTGCGGCCACATCTTCGACCTTGTGAGGACCGCTGTCGACCACAACGATTCCGGCCCGGGTGCCCCTAGCCAGGTCCAGGGTCTCCAACCTGGCGCGCAAGCCGACGATGTCTTCCAAGGTCGCCCGGACTACGAAGATGACCGCGTCCGCTTCCCGCAGGACTGGCAGCGCGGGCGAGTTGCTATCGATTCGTCCGCAGTCCGCGAGCACGTCGAATCCGGGGACGTCCCGCAGAGTTTCCCCGAGGCCGACCGGGTTGAGCGCGGCGAGCGCGGCGACGCAGCGGTCCGGTGACGCCGAGCTCAACAATACCGGTAGACCGCCCGGCAGTCTCTGGAGGTTCGAGGTGACCATGCCGGGGCTGAGATAGTGGCGGCCTGACGCGGCGAGCGTGTTGAGGCCCGGGTCAGGGTTGGCCGCGTGGCGTTCGGCGATGGTGCCGCCATCGGGATCGAGCTCCGCTAGCAACACCCGACCAGGCTCAGGCCAGGACAGAGCCAAGGCCAGCGCCGATGTCGTCAAACCCGGGGAACGAGCGGATGCGAATGCGACAAGCGCCATCAGGCACCCGGCCCAGGGAGCATCACCAGGCTGACCCCACCCTGGGCGTTGGCCGTGGCAACCGCAGCCGCCTGACTCGACGGCACAACGACCGACACCAGCGTCGAGGTTCCGTCGGGGCTCAGCGAAGTGGAGAAGACCGTGGCTGTTCCCACCAGGACAGATCCGGTGGAACCGGATCCAGCCTGTACGGGGGTGGACACCACCGACACCGTGGTTCCCGGCTGGACCGCTGTCGGGAACATCCCCGGTTTCAGGTCCAGCCCCACCATCGACGAGCCGGCCGGTACCTGCGGACCGTTGCTCACCTCGGCTCGGACCAGCAACGTGCCGGGAACGAGGTTGTCCGCTGCCACCCGGCCGACGACCTGACTGGACATCGCAGCAGGCATGGCCGCTACGGCGTGGTCGGCCGAAACCCCGGCCGTCGTGAGATCAGAGACCTGGATGACCGTCCCCGACGGCACGAACCGAGCCACCACGAGAACCTGGGTGTGATGACCGACACTTAACGCCCACGACCCGATCCCGAAGGCACAGACCGCTACCACCAAAGCCCCCAGTACGGCGCCGGGGACATTCCGCCTCCGCCGCAACGTCGGGACAGACGGACCGAAACCATTGTTCGACATGTTCTGCTGGCCGATGGCAGCGAGGTCGGGTCCGGCCAGTTTGGGGATGGTACGCGGGGTGGCCAATGCGGGCTCCTTAGGTCCGTGTCAGATCAGTTCGTGTTCACCGCCTGGATCTCGTCGACGGTGACAGGGAAGGTCGCGTGCCCCGTCAGCGCACCGAGCTGGCCGGCCGTGCCATCAGTGGCCGACCACGAGGCCCCGTAGAAGACGGTGACGGTCGCGGTGAACCTGCCTGCCGTGCTGTACGTATACGAGCAGTCCGTGGTCGCGGCCGGATCCGCCGGACTCCAAGCGACACCGGGACCGTCGCAGACAACCTGACCGCCGTCGCCCATGCTCCAAACAACCCTGGTCGGAGCAGCTGTCACCGTCGCCGACAAACCAGGGACACTGGCAGTGGCCGACTGGTCGGACCAACCGCCTTGGATCCACAGCCAGGTCTGGTAGTTCACCACCGCCGTGGACGGCGAGAGCACCGGCACAGGAGCTGAAACCTTTATTCCGGCGAACGCGTGGCGGGCCAGCTGGGCTCCGGTGATCCTCGGAGCCGCCGGAACCCCGCCACCAGGCGGAATGACCACCGTTGTCAAGTACCACACGTTGGTGCCGTCGTCGCAGAAGATGACCTCGAGTTCACTGCCGGGCTGTAGCGGCTGACCGGTGATCGGGTTCACGTCCCCCGGCTGCGCCGTGACCGGTTGGCCTCCCTGAGTTTGAAGTTGGTACGAGGCTGCCTCGCCCGGTGGGCACGGTCCCGACGTCTCTCCCCCGCTGCTACTTCCGGGAGTGGGATCAGCGACGGTCTGGGCACCACCAGTACTACGGCCTGGAGTGCTCGGCGTACCCACACCGATGGAGCAGGTCGGCCCGGAGCAACGGTGGTCCACGCTTGCGAAGGCGGATCGTGCGTCCGTCAGGAGGACGCTGAACACAAGCAGGGTCAGGATCAGGAGCCGAGCTATCCAACGCATATCTTCGCTCCCCCGGTTGTCACTGCATTGTCGTCCGCGACCTGCCACACGTTTGCGCTTGGGTGATAGATCACCACCTGCTCGGGGAGCCTCGCCGCGCCACTGTTGCCAACCAGCGATCCAGTCGTGGCGTTGTAGAGCGCCTGGCCGTTCGTCTGACAGTCCGTGAATATCACCCGGCCATCCGGCGTGACGTCGTCCAACTGGAAGTTCGAGAAGCTGTAGGGGCCTCGCACAACTTGGCTTCTCAGTCGGTAGAGGTTGATCTCTTGGATGATCTGCGAGTACCAAGGTTTTACAAGGATCTGCTTTAGCCGAGGATCGGTCGAGCGACCGGTCGGGCTCCCCTCGATCTGGGCGATGACAGCGAAGGCATGTTGATAGGCGGCGAACGCCTGCTGCCCGACCGTCGGCACCGTGGTAGTCGTCGTGGCATCAATCGTCGGACTCATAGTCACTGGCGCCGTCGTGGTCGACGCGGCGTCCAGCTTGGAACTGGTGCCACAGGCGGTCAGCAGCGTGGCGGCGAACGCGAGAGCAAGAACGACGGCTGCGCCACCTCGCCGCTGGTGCCTCCTCCGGCACCCGCGAACGAAGAGGTCCCTGTACATGACATCCGACTGCCTGTGCTGATCGTCCGCCATCCAGCGACCGGGACTGACACCGCCACCAGTCGCGGGTCCCTTTGAACAGGTCGTAAGGGCGGGGGTTCTCACTGGTTTGATCCACCGTCTGACGCTGGCGAACCAGCCCGGTTCTTGGTTGTTGCCACATGTCTGCGCAGGGTTCCTTTCGGTATTCCGAGGATGACCGCGGCGCGCTCGAACCCCGACACCCTGACCACCTTGCGGGCAGCTTCAGTGACTTTCGCCTCGGCTTCCGCTACCACCTTGTCTTGAGCCAAGATGACCCGGTTTCGCCGGGCGGCGGCCGAATCGAGGCGGGCAGTGGCGGCGCCGTGAGCGGCTACCGCGCTTGCCTCTTCGTTTTGTTGGGCCCGTAACCGCTCCCGGGCTTCGAGGGAGATCGAGTTGGTCGGCATGGTGGACGCTCTCCTTCGGAGTCGGCCGTCGAGATGGCTTTTCGTCTCCCTCCGAGACCGTGTCATTCCCTGCGATCTGCCCCGGATCGTCGCCCACGGCCTGCAGCCTCTCGCCCCATCAAGACTCCTGTCACCCCGATCCTGACGACCTACGTCCATCCAGACCTAACCGATTAGCTACCCAGGTTTGCTGCATCCCAACCTCACCAAACACGCGCTCGGTCAAGTCCGCAGCCTTGCCAACCTCCTTCTCGGCCCACACCTCTGGCATTTAAGGACATAGCGCCGCAGGGAATGACACGACCCCGGAGGGAGGTGTGAGGTTCAAAGCGGAACCAAAGGAGGCGGTCGGGGCGTGATCTCGATCCGCCGGATGAGCCTGGGTGCCGGCTTCCGGTACCTGATGGAGTCGGTCGCGGTCGGCGACGGTGCCGGCGGGCACCCGTCCGGACTAGTCCGCTACTACGCCGAGAGCGGTACTCCGCCGGGGATCTTCCTCGGCGCCTGCCTCGCCGGACTGAACGACGGTCAAGGCGTGGAAAAAGGGTCCCCGGTCAGCGAAGAACATCTGTTCCGGATGCTCGGCCTGTGCGCCGATCCGGTCACCGGCAAACCGGTGGGACGGAGTCCGAACCGGGCTCAGCAGTCGCTGCAGAAACGGATCGCCAGGCGGGTCTCGACGATATCGGCCGATACGGGGCCAGTCGAGCGCGCCGGGATGATCGCCCGGATCGAGGCGGAAGAGCACGCCCGGTCACCTCGGCTTAAGCCGCCAGTGGCCGGCTTCGATATGACCTTCAGCCCATCTAAGAGCGTCTCTTCCGCGTGGGCTCTCGCCGATACCGAGACCAAGGCTGTCATCTACGACTGCCACCGCACAGCCATCGACGTCGTCCTCGCCTACGCGGAGGCGGAGGTGTTCCACTCCCGCTCGGGCACCGACGGAGTGGTCCAAGAAGACGTGGTCGGAGTGGTCGCCGCCGCGTTCACCCACTGGGACAGCCGGGCCGGCGATCCGCAACTCCACGACCACGTGGTCGTGCTCAACCGGGCCCAGTCGACCTCGGATGGCAAGTGGCGGACCTTGGACTCGCGCGGGCTGTTCAAAGCGGTCGTCGAGCTCAGCGAACTCCACCAGGGCGTGCTCTCCGACCTGATGACCGAGGCGTTGGGTTGGGGCTGGGACGGCCGAGCCCGTCGCCATTCGGACCGGCTGCGTTGGGAGGTGACCGGGGTCGGCGAGGCTCTGATGGCCGAGTTCAGCCAGCGCTCCACGGCCATCGAGGAACGTACCAACACTTTGATCGCCATTTTCGGGGCGGCTCGGGGTCGCCAGCCGACCAGCACCGAGGTCATCGCTCTCCGCCAGCGGGCCACCATCGAAACCCGGCCTGACAAGACCTACCCCAGCCTGGCCGATATGACCGGCAACTGGCGCGAACGAGCCATCCCGTTCGCGGGGCGCTATCCCGAGTCGTGGGTAGCCTCCCTCGCCGATCGGAACGAGCTGCCCCTGCTGTCCTCGACCGATCTGGCCGACGGGATCCTGCGTGACGTTGCCCGGGTCGCTTTGGAAAAGGTCGGCCGTAAGCGGGCCACGTTCTCTCGGGCCAACGTCGCGGCTGAGGTTCACCGCCAGCTCCACGGGGTCCGCTTCGCCAACCCCACCGAACGGATCGCCGTCGCCTCCCGAGCAACACGGCTGGCGTTGGACGAGGCGTTGCTAATTACCCCGCCGGAACTGCACCTCACCCCCCAGCCGTTCCGGCGGGCGGACGGAACCTCCAGGTTCCGGGCCAAGGGCCACGAGGTCTACACCACCACCGCCCTGTTGGAGGCCGAAAGCCGCCTACTCGACACCGGCCGGCAGATCGGCGGGCCCACGGTCTCGGTGGCAACCGTTGCGGCCGCCGTCAAGAGGACCCTCCCGGGGCGTACCGAGCGGCTGTCGTTGGACCAGGCCGTCGCAGTCGAGGAAGTCGCGACGTCGAGCCGACCGCTCGATGTGCTGGTCGGCCCGGCGGGTACGGGTAAGAGCACCACCATGGCCGGCCTTCGGGCCGCATGGGAGGCAGAACACGGCCCCGGATCAGTAATCGGGTTGGCCCCCTCGGCCGCCGCGGCGGAGGTCCTCGCCGAGGAACTCGGGATCGAGACCGAGAACACCGCCAAGTGGCTTTTCGAGCACCGACGACAACCGGACCGGCTGGCACAGCTGGACCGATTGAACCGCCAACTCGATGCCGCGACCCTGACCTCGAAGACGAAGGCGGCTATCCGGGCCCGCTTCGACGCCATCCAAACCGACCTGCAGCGATGGCAGTTGACAGCTGGCCAGCTGATCGTCGTGGACGAGGCTTCCCTGGCCGGCACCTTCGCCTTGGACGAACTGGTCTCGGCCGCGGGCGACGCCGGGGCGAAGGTGCTGCTAGTAGGAGATGTCGCCCAGCTCAGCGCCGTCGAGGCCGGCGGCATGTTCGCGGCGCTGGTCGCCGACCGCGACGGCCACGTCCCAGAGCTGACCGACGTGCGCCGCTTTCGGGCTGAATGGGAGAAGAAAGCCAGTCTCGCCCTGCGGTCCGGCGACCCCACAGCCATCGACGCCTACGAGAACCACGGGCGAATCACCGAAGGCGGACGAGAGGAACTTCTCGACGCCCTCTACATCTCATGGCGTGCCGATATCGGCGATGGGCTGTCCAGCCTGATGATCGCCCCCGACCTGGGCACCGTCTCCGAACTCAACCGGCGGGCTCGGGCCAATTTGGTCATCACCGGGCGAGTGAGCCCAACCGGGGTCGACGTGGCCGGCGGGAGCACAGCCGGGGTGGGTGATCTCGTCGTTACCCGCCAAAACGATCGGACCCTCATGGCCGGGAGCCGCTGGGTCCGAAACGGCGACCGCTGGACCGTTACCGAAGCCGCTCCGGATGGCAGCCTCACCGTCCGAGCCCCGAAGGGTGGGGCGGTCGTCGTGCTACCAGCGCGGTATGTGGCAGAGCACGTCGAACTCGGTTACGCCGCGACCGCTCATCGAGCCCAGGGCCGCACCCTCGACACCGCGCATGCCATCGTCTCGCGAACCACAACCCGCGAGGTGCTCTACGTGTCGGCCACCCGAGGGCGACAGGGCAACTACCTCTACGTCGACACCCACTACGACCCCGACCCCCAGACCGGCCACGACAACGCGACAGAACCCCAGACGGTCCGCGAGGTTCTCGCCGGCGTGCTCGCCAACGAGGGAGCAGACATCGCGGCCCACGAAGCCATCCGTCGGGCACACGAACAAGCCGAGAGCGTCGCGACGCTCGCACCGGAGTACCAGACCATCTCGGCTTCGGCCGAGGCTTCGCGCTGGGAGAAACTGTTTGCTCGTTCCGGCCTGACGTCCAGTCAGGTGGGCGCCATCCGGTCGAGCCAGGCCTACGGTCCTCTGACTACGGCTCTGCGGGACGCCGAAGCCCGCGGCTTGAACGCCGACCGGGCGTTTCCGTTGCTCGTCCGGGGCCGGACCTTTGTCAACGCGAATGATGTCGCGTCCGTGCTCCACAGCCGGGTTGACCGCTGGGTAGAGGCGGCCTCAGGGATTGGCTCGGGAAGAGAGAATCTCGTTGTGGGGCTCTTCCCCCGACCCAGCGGGGTAACCGACCCCGACATGTCCCAAGGCCTGACGGAGCGCGAGAAAGCGATCGAGCAGCGGGCCGGAGCTCTCGCCGAGCAGGCCGCCGCCAAACTCCTACCATGGGTACGGGGTCTCGGCCAACCACCCGCCGATCCCACAGCGAGGCGAGACTGGCTCCGATCGGCCGCCACCGTCGCCGCCTACCGAGAGCGATGGGGTATCGAGACCGACCTTCGGCCCCTCGGATCGTCCGACGCGGTCACATGCATGGAGCAGTATGGTCAACGTAAGCGGGCTCTCGCTGCTGCACAGCGAGCTATCGACCTCTCCCGCGGTCCCCGATTGGGTGAACGTGGTTCATACGCCGCGATCACCCCGAGCAATCAGGTCGACCAGCAGAGAGGAACGGACCTGTGACAATCCGCAAGCAGCGCAAGGCCCTCGCCAGGTGGGAGGACGACACCCGGCGGTGGGCCCACAACACCGCCCGAGACCTGGTCTTGGCCCTCGTCAGCGGCCAGCCAATCCCGGCGACGCCTTACAAGGTCGGGGTTGTTCTCGGTCCACGTGAGCAGGTGTGGGCGGAATGCCCCCTTCGCTTCCTGCAGGAGCATCACGTAGACCAGTCAATGACTGGCCTACCGGTCAAGCCATGGCTTGTCACATCAGACCGAATCGTCGGGCGCCTCGGCGACGACCACCTGTACGGCTGGCGCTGGTGCCAGATTGTCGGCTGCCGAATCGAGCTCACTCCCGGCCGCGAACGCCTCGTACTGGACGGGGTCGACGGAAATCCGCTCACATGGATCGGACCCGGCTTGGCCCCTGCCGCTGTCGCTGCGGCTTATCAGCTGCACGGTCCGACCGCTGTACTCGAACATCCTGGACTGAGTGTGCTACGAAATCAGGGAGTCCGATACCGAGGGAGTCCAGCTGCGTGTGTGGCAGCGCGGTGAATGACTTCGAGACCACGTTAGGAGGCTCGGAGGTCATTCAACCGCGGGGGTCTGAAATCGACCCTGTCTGTCGGTAACGCAAGGATTAGAGACGAAAGTGGGCCCGCGTATCGATGTCACTTAGGACTGCGCGCTGCTCCAACTTCCTGACACAGTTCACGATCCACGCTCCCGAGATGCAGGGCGGAGGGCACCCGGCAGGGACGAGTACCGTGGCGAGACGTGAGCGATGGGGACCCGACCAGGACGGTGGCGACAGCCGACCTGTCGAACCCGATCCTCAACTCGCCTTACGACCCGCCCACTGAGCACTTCGAGATCGGGCCGCAGGGACCGACCGGCAAGGTGTTGCTCGGCCGCCGACCAAGCGAGTCGTTCGTTCCCGTGCCAGTGGCCCGCAAAGGTAAGGGCGGCGAGCAGCAAGCGCTGGACTTCGACCTGACCGGGGAACGTCGTGAGCAGAACACCCTGATCAACGACATCCGCCGAGAGGTCGAGCGCTGGCGCGCCGGCAACTGGAACGGGGTTACGCCATACACCCGCAAGCTGCTGACCCACTGGGCTGCCCTCCCGCCGACGCGAGACGACCCGGTGCTGTTCTGCCAACGGGAGGCGGCCGAAACAGCGATATTTTTGGCCGAGGTGGCTGGGCGGCACGGCACCGCCGACTACCGCCGACGACTGGAACCGGACAACCGTCTCCATAACGACGGGCTGCCCAGGGTCGGGCTCAAGATGGCCACCGGAGCCGGCAAGACGGTGGTGATGGCGATGCTGATCGCCTGGCAGACCATCAACAAGGTGATGACACCCTCCGACGCCCGATTCGCCAAGCGGTTCTTGGTAGTTACCCCCGGGATCACCATCCGAGACCGCCTAGGAGTGCTGCACCCCGAGCGGGATGACAACTACTACCGCGAACGGGACCTGGTTCCCGCCGATCTGTGGGACGCGCTGCTCCAAGCTCAGATCGAGATCGTCAACTACCACACCTTCCTGCCCCGTGACGCCAAAGAGATCCACGGAATCGCGTCCAACACCCGCAAACTCCTACGGGGCGGTCGACGGGAGTTGGCCGACGCCTTCACCGAGACCCCCGACATGGTCGCCGCCCGGGTCCTGCGGGCCTTCGGATCGGGCAAGGGCGAGATCCTCGTCCTGAATGACGAAGCCCACCACTGCTACCAGGACCGTTTGTTGGAGCACCCGGAGGAGAAGGCGGACAAGGAGGACCAGGACCGCAACCGCGACGCCCGGGTCTGGTTTCGAGGCCTCCTGGACCTGCGCCGCAAGGCCGGGCTCAAGGCCGTGTACGACCTGTCCGCCACGCCCTACTACTTGAAGGGTTCTGGGTACAACGAGGGGTTCATCTTCCCTTGGACAGTTAGCGACTTCTCACTCATGGACGCCATCGAGTCCGGGATCGTGAAAATCCCCCGCATCCCTGTCGACGACGACGCCGCCGGCAAAGAGATCGTGTACCTGCAGCTGTGGGATCACATCCAGCCGCCGCTGCCAAAGAGGAAGTCGGCCAAGGACATCGATCTCGGCCCCCAGGGCTGGGTGATGCCCGAGACCCTTGAGGGTGCCCTGCGGAGCTTGTACCGCAGCTACGAGACGAACCATGCCCGCTACCAATCCGATCTGGCTGCTCTTGGTGAGCCTCCGCCGGTGATAATCGTGGTCTGCCCTAACACCGTCGTGTCCAAGCTCATGTTCGACTGGATCGCCGGCCGCAAGGTCGAGATGCCCGATGGTTCCCAACGACTGGCCGAGGGCAACCTCCCACTCCTGAGCAACGTGGTGAACGGGACCTGGGACCCCCGGCCGAAGACCATCCTGGTGGACTCGGCCCAACTCGAATCCGGAGACGACCTCGGAGTGGATTTCCGCAAGGACGCCGCCGCCGAGGTCGAGGCATTCAAGGTCGCCTACCGGCTGCGCAACCCCGGTGCCGACGTGGACAAGCTGACCGACGCTGACCTCTTGCGAGAGGCCATGAACACCATCGGCAAGAAGGGCAAGCTCGGAGAACACATCCGCTGCGTGGTGTCGGTGGCCATGCTCACCGAGGGCTGGGATGCCAACACCGTCAGCCACATCCTCGGGGTCCGACCGTTTCGCAGCCAACTGCTTTGCGAGCAGGTCGTGGGCCGAGGACTGCGCCGCCGCAGCTACGCGGTGGACGAGGAGACGGGGCATTTCGGGCCCGAGTACGCCGAGATCTACGGGGTCCCATTCGCGTTCATCCCCGGCGACCATCAGCCGCCCAAGGGCCCTCATCCCCGCCCGGCGATCGAAGTCCGAGCCGTGGAAGACCGCTGGCGCCTGGCTGTCCGCTTTCCCAAGCTCGACGGCTACCGGGTAGAACTACCGGACCAGCCGCTCCACGCCAACTTCGATGACAAAGCAGCTCTCCACCTCGATCAGCAGACCGTAGCCCTGTGGGTCGAGACCCGGGGAGTGATCGGCGCGGCCGCCCAGGTAGACCTCGACGACATCCGCCACGCCCGACCCCAAAGGGTGGCCTTTGAAGTCGCCAAGGCCCTCGTCGAACGGGAGGAGTTCTTCGCCGCTCACGACGGGGTTGAGCGGCCGTGGCTGTTCCCCCAACTGGTGAATATCTGTCGGCGCTGGCTCGACACTTGCGTCACCACCGACCCGGCCGTGACCAAGGGCTACCTTTTGCTCGCCCAAGCCAGGGCCCGGGCGGCCGAGAAGGTCTTCGGCTCCATCGTCTCCTACCCGGAGAACCGATCCAGCGTGCTACTGCCCGTTGTCCGACGGTTCGATCCCGAGGGGTCAACCGACAACGTGCGCTTCGTGACCCGCAAGGTCGTCATGGACCCGCCACCCACCAAGTCCCATCTCAACCACGTCGTGCTTGATGGCCTGAGGGGGAACTCTTGGGAAGAGGGCCTCGCCCGCATCCTCGAACACGACGACAGGGTGCTCTCCTACGTAAAAAACGAGCGTCTCGGCTTCACTATCCCCTACGTCCACGAGGGCCGCAGCCACGACTACGTCCCCGACTTTCTGGTCCGACTCATAACCGAGACAGACGAAGTGGACCGCACCCTGATAGTCGAGGTCTCCGGTAGCCAGAAGTCCCCCGGTCCCACCAAGGCCAAGGCCAACACCGCCCGCAACCAATGGTGCGCCGCGGTCAACAACGATGGCCGCTGGGGCCGCTGGGGCTACATCGAGGTCCACAACCCCCTCCAGGACTGGCCCGACCTCGACGCAGCTGTCGACGCCCTCTACCAAGACCAGCCCATCATCGGCCTACCCGTCTAGCCACCAGGAACAGCAGTCATGCCACCTCGAAATCCCAAGACCACCGAACCGACTCCAGTCGACGCAATCACCCACGCTGACAAGCGAGCCAACCTCCCCACCGCTGACGCCCAAGAGTTCGTGGCTCCGGAGTTGGATCAACCCATCCCGGTCCGGTACCCCCGAGATCCGACCCTCGACCCCCAGCTTGTGTGGAAAGGCAAGGACGAACTCGACGGCGAAGACCTGGTCGCCGACGCCCCAACCATCTACATCCAGGAAAAGATCGACCCTCGGGTCCTGGTCGAGAACCTCCGGCGCACGGCGAAGCGCGCCGAAGACGAGCCGGAACTGACCCTCTTCGACACCTTTGACGGGCTACCCGAACTGGACCTGGTCGACTTCTACCGGCATCAGGCCAACTGGTCGAATCGGATGATCTTGGGCGACTCGCTGAATGTGATGGCCAGCCTCGCTGAACGAGAAGCCTTACGCGGCAAGGTCCAGATGATCTACATCGATCCCCCGTACGGGATCAAGTTCGGCAGCAACTGGCAAGCATCGGCTCGCAAACGTAACGTGAAGGATGGCAAGTTCGAAGACGCCTCCCGCGAAGTCGAGCAGATCAAAGCCTTCCGAGATACCTGGGAACTAGGCATCCATTCCTATCTCGCGTACCTCCGAGATCGGCTTACCGCTGCCAAAGACCTGCTCACCGAAAGCGGGAGCGTCTTCGTCCAGATAGGTGATGAAAACGTGCATCTCGTCCGTGCGATCATGGACGAAGTGTTCGGCGGTGAGAACTTCATTGCCAGTATCACGGTGACCAAGACCACAAGTGCGACATCGGACTTCCTCGCAGGTGTTGCTGACTATGTGCTCATGTTTGGGAAAGATGTGAGCCAGACAAAGTTTCGGGATCTTTGGGTCGAAGCACGCGACACGCGTGTGGGTTATCGCTGGGTTCAGCTCGCTGATGGTTCGCGCCGATCAGCGATCGCACAGGAAATCGCACAGGAGTCGACACTTCCACTTGGTGCTCGAATCTACAAGCCAGACAACATCACAAGTCAGCGACCTCCCGGCAGCTTCCCCGTCGAGTTCGAAGGTCGGACTTTCATTCCAAAGACGGCTTACTGGAAAACGGGTGAGCTCGGAATGACTCGACTCATCGCTGCACGCAGGATCCACTCGGCCGCCAACAGCATTCAGTACGTCCGATATAAGGACGACTTTCCATACCGCGGTCTCAATAATGTGTGGACTGATATGAGCACAGGCAATTTCACCGAAGACAAGATCTATGTCGTTCAGTCCGCCGCGAAACTCGTGGAGCGGTGTCTCTTGATGAGTACCGATCCCGGCGACCTCGTGCTCGACCCCACGTGCGGATCCGGAACGACGGCGTATGTGGCCGAACAGTGGGGACGCCGCTGGATCACGATCGATACATCTCGCGTGGCTCTTGCCCTGGCCCGCCAGCGACTGATGGGTTCCCGCTTCCCCTACTACCTCCTGGTCGACTCCACCGATGGGCGCATGAAGGAGAGCGAACTGACTTCGAGGCCGCTGCCACCCGCCGGTGTGACCAACGACGTTCGACACGGGTTCGTCTACGAGCGGGTGCAACACATCACACTCAAGTCGATCGCCAACAACCCAGATATTGAGGAGGGGATGAGCCGGGAGGAGATCGACGCCGCCATTGGCCGCCACGCCGAATTTGAGCTGCTCTTCGACAAGCCTTACGAGGACACCAAGAAGGTTCGGGTCGCTGGGCCATTCACCATGGAGAGCTTGTCACCACACCGATCGCTGGCCTTCGCTGGGAGCGCCGTTGACGGCACGGGCTCCATCAACGCCGACCACACGGACATGGGCTCACAGGGAGACACATCCTTCGAACAGACGATCCTCGCCAACCTGCGAACAGCCGGCATCCAGAACGGGCGCAAGAACGAACGACTGACCTTCGACACCGTCGAGTCCTACGCCGCGGCGCACATCCAGGCCATCGGGGCCCGCGAGGAGGCCACCGACGGTACGCCCACCCGAGTGGGCATCACCATCGGACCCCAGTACGGGACCGTTGGCCCGTCCTTTATCAAGGACGCCGCCCGAGACGCGATCCGCGCCGGCGACTTAGATCTGCTGTGCGTACTGGCCTTTGCCTTCGACCCCGGCGTGCTCGGCGCGGACGAGGACTACGTGACATCCTCGGAAGGATTCGCCAGCGTGGCCGCTGAGCGCCGGCTCGGGCGGATACCCGTGTTGTTGGTCCGAATGAACGCCGACCTGGTCATGGGGGAGGAACTGAAGAAGACCGGCGCCGGCAATCTCTTCACCGTCTTCGGCGAGCCCGACATCGAAATCAAGGACGACGGCGATGAGCTGCGGGTCATCCTGCGGGGTGTCGACGTGTATGACCCCAACACCGGCCAGGTCCGCAGCAACGACACCGACCAAGTCGCTCTATGGATGATCGACACCGCCTACAACGACGAGTCGTTCTTCGTGCGCCACTGCTACTTCACCGGTGGCCAGGACCCATTCGCCCGCCTCAAGCGTGCCCTCAAAGCCGATATCGACGAAGAAGCTTGGGCTTCGCTATATCGCACTGAGTCACGCCCGTTCGCCCGACCCGAGAGCGCCAAGATCGCAGTCAAGGTCATCAACGACTACGGCGACGAGGTCATGAAGGTGTTCGAGATATAGAGCGCGGACATTGACCAGAGACTTTGAGAGCCTCTCCCGGGGCTCGGACTACCTAGGCACAATCGAGAGAACCCTCGGCGACCTACAGGGCCCGCGCACTGTCATCTACGAACTGATCCAAAATGCCGACGACGCACCCGGAGCCAGCCGAATCCGTTTCCGCGTTGGCGCAGACGCGCTCGAGGTGTGGAACGACGGGATCTTCGACCGCTGCCAAGACGTCACCACCGACGACTGTGAGTGGCTCGCAGCGCGCGACCATCGCTGCGACTTCCACAGTTTCCGCGAGATCGCCAGCGGCGACAAACGCCAAAGACCCGGAACAACTGGCGCCTTCGGGATAGGCTTCACCGCCGTCTACCAGCTGACTGACCGGCCCGAGCTTCTATCCAACGGCGAACGTGGGACGTAAGTGAGTTCCGCGAGATCGATGGTGGTCGGTTCGGGGCCAAACGACTGGAAGTTGCTCAGTCGAAGAGTCGTTATACGCATCTCCCCGCCTCCATCACATACACCGATTTAGGCGAGACAAGGTACTTTCACAGGCGTCCAGCGCTAAGTCCCACCCCGCCGCTCCTTCATCCCGGCTGTGCCCCCGCGTCAAGGGTTACCGTTTCCTCTCCAACCCGCCGGCGCGGTTCACCCGTGTTCGCCATGGACGACCAGGAATCCACCTTCGGGACCGTCGACAGGTACCAGCGTGACGCTCTCGATCCTGGCGTCCCTTTGCGGGAGGACCAGCAGGATCGACTCCCACCACGTCAGAGGCTCACCTATGCCTCCCTCTAGCCGGAGCCGGCGCCGGCCACCGAAGACGTCGAGGTCCATTTTCTGGAGTGAGGTCAGACGAGCTGTGAGCTCCCGCTTGGCTTCTCTCACCGCTCGGCCTCCGTCGGTAGCGATCTCGTCACTGATTTGGGCGTAGTCGCGGGCGGAGTCGAGGAAGTCGTCGGCAGCGTCGGAATGATCAGCGGAGAATCGTTCATCCTCGTCGGGCGTATCGAAGCGACAGGAACCGCATCCCACGATCGTCCTCCACACTTCGCTGCCTGTCGTCAGGCGACGGAGGACCGGTTTTCGAGCGGCCGGATCCACTGTCAACCTCACGGGCCGGATCGTTGGGTCGGAGCTGAGTCGTTCCGTCACCCAGGCTTCGTGGTCCCGCTTGATCTGCTGAAGCCTCTCCTCGGGGTACTCCCTGGGTTGGTCGTCAACCACCTTGTGATGGACCTTGCACAGCAGGATGCGGTACTCGTACCGGTCAACCTCGGGTGGTGGCATTGGGCGGTACCTAGGCCCGTCTGGCGACCGGGCGACGATGTGGGCCTCGTCCCCGACGACGGACTCGCCGTCGCTCTCACCCCTATCGACGACAAGCCTCTGTCGACATATCGCACATCGCTGCCCTGAATTACCCCAGAGAATCTTGCGGTCTCGGTCACTGATGGTCATGTCGACCCCTTAGCAAGGCCGGGCGTACTTCAATGCGACCGTCAGACTTCGGTCCTGATCACGTCGCCCGACGGCCGGAAGCACTTCGTCGTCCATTTGGTTCGACCTGCGGGCTAAGTCCCGGAATGATGCGTGTGTACGATGGCGAGCCCAATGGCTATTCCCGAAGCGGCCACCGCAGCTGTGTAAATAATCGCGACCATCCAGCGTGCCCGGCTCAGATCGTCCCGTGAGACAGCGACAGTTTGAGCTTGGCGAATAGTCTCTAGGTCGTCGGACGCCAGGCTTTCGCGGTACTGGTCAAGATCGGCCAAGCCGGCGCTCAGCCCCTCGCCCGCTGAACGCAGCGAGAAGCACTCCGTCACGATCAGGAACACCACCGCAAGAGCTCCTAACACCGACAGCAGGACAATGGCTTGGCCGTTCGAGATCACGTTACTGAAATCGGTTACGGCGACGCCGACGACCGCACCGATTTGGACGAGCGTCCGCTCGATACTCTTACCAGCTGCTTCTCTCGCCGCGTCGGCGGTGTAGCGAGCCGTCGCCAGGGCGGACTCGCGCGCGGCGCGTCGGGTGGCCAACGCCTCCGACACGGCGCCGCGACGAGCCAGCTCATAGAGCGAGCGGGCCGTGCGCAGCGCTGGGCCGGACCCGCTCGCGATGTCTGCGCTGTCGGTGATCGCCAAAGACACAGCTTGCTCCATGGCGTCGATGCGAGCCGGATCGTCGCCGCTTGCTGACCACAAGTACAACGCCAGTTCGGAGGCGATCGTGTCGCAAAGCTCCGGCCTAAGGTCGAAGGATACGACACGAGCGCCCGAGACCGTTAAAGAGAGCTTCCCGTCATCGGTGGCCGACGACGTGGCCAGCCAGTGCCAAACCAGACATCGAGACACTCCGGCGGCTACGCGACCAAGCCTGACACCCGTTGACTGGGCCCCGACGGGCGTCGTCACCTCGCCGACCGACGCGAACCTCAGCGGCGAGGGAAACTCAGCTCGGCCGTCAAGCCCGCGGGCGAAGCGAAACGCACGATCCGGCTCCGCTAGTTGAGGAACGTTATCCAGTTCATATGCATCTCGGGCTCCTCGGATCAAAAGCTGTCCTACTACGAGGAGCCCCATCTCAGCTGGCGCTGAAACGGTGACTACCCTAGGCCCCCGTCCGAGGGCAAGGACCGCCGCCATCCACTCCGTCCCGCCCAGCTGCGCCTCTAACTCTGCCAGACTCAACGCCCAGTGAGATGCGCTCTCGGCCGGATCGTTACGCACCAGCACACGAAGCGACACATCGAGGTCAGACGCCGTCTGCAGAAGAAGAAAGGCGTCCCGTTGGTCGACCGCACGGTCCAGCTGAGACAGCTGAGCCGAAGAGAACGCGTCCTCAGGCCTCCCGCTGACGTCGATAACGGGATTGGCTGGCCCGTCGAATACGACTGCCGCCTCCCACGAGCCCTCGCGAAGGTCCAGGCGGACCACGTGTCCGTCGTCTCGAAGCGACGACAAGTCAGCTACGGACAGGGTGCCAAGACGGCATGTCCCGAGGATCGAATACTTGTCCATTTCGGCGTGTTCAACGACGTCTGAGATCGCTGGACGGATCCGTTCGATAATCTCAAGTCCGTTCTCGATCCTCGACAGATCGGCGAGAGTCCCTGCCTCAACTATCACGGTGCTACCGGTACTCGCGGACGGGTTCCTCAGGAACGTCGATGGTGATGCGCCACTGCCCGTCTGGTTGTCTCTCCCAGGTAACTGAGCGCATCGCCGCAGCAGGGCCGTTGATCGATATAGCTCCCGCTCGGACCACTTGCTTGAGAGGGGCTTTCGGATCGATGCGCCGAACCGGTCGCTGCTGCTGCTCAAGCACTGATGCGATCTCCGAGCGCACGGCGTCCGTCAGCTCGGGAACCTCGGCCGAGATCGTCGCCAAGACCTCCGCGGGTGCGGTCTCTTCCACGCTTGGCAGGGCATCCACTATCCGTGCAGTCAGGGACGGAAGCCGGTTGCTCACTGCCGTGACCAGTTCGGCAGTTCCTTCGCGGGCTCGTGCCTCAGTGCGGATCCCGAGCGCCCGAGGAAAGTACAGGGCGTCTTTCGTCAACTTGTCGCCGACTACAACGTCGCTCCCGATACGCGGATCGTCTACAAGAGTCCCTTTCTGCAGTTCGCCCGGCGCGTCCAACACGTCGGTGACCGCCTCAAGGATCTCCTCCCCGCTATCGAGCCTTTCAAGTATCGCCGAATTGGGGGTGACCACCTGCAGCTTCAAGACGGCAGCAGACCGCGTGTTTCCATCGATGATACGCAGACAAATAAGAAGCCCCGGTTCCATCCGCCCATCCATCTCGCCGACAAGCTTCGCGGCCAGGGTGTGCGCTGCCGCGTAGAACTCGTGGTCAGAGCCGGCCTGAAGCTGCTGAAAGAGCTTCTTCGCCTCGAGGTCGTAGAAGAAAGCCATCGGTGAGTCGCTATTTTGGGCTTTGGCCAGTAGCGCCCGATGATGGTCGAACAGGAACTTGTCGATGCCCTCGCTGTGAGCGCGCGCTACCAGCGCCGGCGGAGTTATCTTGTGGGCGACTCGCGTGTACGTCATGTGGCTTATTCTCATGATTCGATCGCAGCCCCCGTCGAGGATGCGGTGGCACTCTCGGAGAACGCTGGTGTCGCGGTGATCCAGACGCCGAGCCGATCGCTGGCCTCCCTCATGTTCTCGTGCTTCTTAAACGCGAGCCGGTGCCAGCGGAATGGCAAATGGTGCCCGGTCTTGGGAGACGTCTCGCGTGATCTTGCTCTGGCCAGTACCAGCCGTCGATCCGATGCTCCCGATTCGTGATCCGGGCAGCCATTCCATCCCAGGTCGAGGCCACCCCACATGTGATAGATGAGATGGCAACGCAGAGAGGCATACGGTCAAGCATGCCAGCTGGGTGAGACGGCCAGGTGGTTCCCGTCCCTAGTCCCCTACGTGCTCGACCAGTTCCGGGTGCTGGAAAAATATGACCGACGGCTGTATGGAGCTTATGCGACGAAGGACAGGATTCTCGTCGTACTCGCCGACGTTTTAGGGGGCAGGTCCGACGGCCCTTCCTTGGCTCGGTCCTGTCGTCGGAGTTGCTGCCTCATTATCGACAGCAGAACCTGGTTCGGGCTCCGAGAAGGTCGGGGTGGCACAGGGCGCCGTATTGGGTGGCGTTTCGCAATGAGCCAGCGGAGGAAGTGACCGGGCCGCGCTGAGGTTGAAGAGCGCCCTGCGTGGGCCCTCCGGCCGAAACTCGTCCCCTATTCGTCCGCTAGTCCTTCGATGAACGACCGGTCGCACCGCGAAAGTCCTGGTGGAGGCCGCTTTCAAGATGGGACGCGTGTCCGGTTCCTAAACCGTAACCACTTGGCCTCAGTGGGATAAGGCCAAGTCCAGGAAAGTCACTGACGTCTTGGAACGTAAACCGGGCGGCGAGTCGTACGCCCAAGTCAGCCTGCGTGGCGCGCCTCGCGTAGCTGCTCGACCCGCGCTGCCGCACTTTCCCCGGACCCTTCGAGAAGATGGGCGTAGAGGCGTTTCGACGTCTCAAGGTCGGCGTGGCCCAAGATCAACTGGACTTCGATGTCGCTCGCACCCGCCGCCCACAACAGCCCGGCGGCGGTGTGGCGCAAGTGGTGCGGTGTCAGCCTTTTTAGCTTCTCGGCTGAAGCCAAAGCCTGAGCAGTGGCATTGGGCCGACTCAGACCCATCGCCAGAAGACGCTTGCGCTCCCCGACCGCCCAGCGCGTGGCCGTAGCGCAGATCGCCGGTCGCAGAGTCCTGGCCAGATAGTTGTTCCACCTGAACCCATTTCCTCGCGGACTGGTCAGCAAGGATTCGTCAGCAGCCGAAGTCCCCTTCCGCAGCAGATGCTCTTGCAAGAGCTCCGCCAATTGAGGCCCGACCGCGACTGCCCGGCTGCGTCCTCCCTTTGGAGTCGGGTTGCGAACCAGACGGCCCTCGACCTCGACGACGGGCTGGCGAACCCAGACCCGCTTGGCGTCCAAGTCCACATCACCGACGGTCATGCCCGCCACCTCGGATCGCCGGCCCCCCGTACCCAGTAGCAACTCGAACACGAGCCGGTCCTCTCCCCTGCCGAGGCGGTCGGCCAGCATGTCAATGTACCGAAAATCCGGCACGATTATGTCGCGTACCCGGTCGCGTGCGGCATCGACGGAGACCGATGCCTTCGCGATCGGACTGGCCACCAACACTCCCTCGTCGACCAGCCAGGCGAAGAATGCTTTGACCATCACCCAATGAGTCTTGACCGTCAGCGGAGCGCGGCCGGCCTCCTCCATTGCGTCGATCACCGCCGCGATATCACCCTCGGTCAGCACGTGCGGGAGTCCGGAGCCAATAACCGGAGACCACCACTTCGACCAGCAGGCTCGGTCACGCGCCGCCGTCGTCGCCGCCCCACCGCGCTTGGTGTTCACCCGCACCCGGGACCGCCGCGCCTTCTTCGCCTCCTGCCATCGCTCGAACCACTCGTCGCATCGCACCCCGCCGACTGCGACGCTCGCCGGCACCTCAACCGCCTGGTCTGGATCGTCCTCAGCCAACAGATGGGTGAGGCGCCACCGGGCCTGCGCTGCGCTGGCTAGCTCCTCGGTGACATAGGTCCCGTAGGTGGCACGCCCACCCCCGTCAAGGGGGACCCGTAGACGCCACCGGCCACTGGGCATCTGGTCGATCGTTCCAACTCCACGGAGACCCCGCTTCCGCCGGCGCGCCATGCTGACCTCCCTCGTCAGCGGCGCATTCTATCAGCGATAAGGTCACGTAAGGTCACGAACTCGGTCCCCCTGACTCGTCACCCTTGCGGCTTCCCTGGGTCACCCGGTCTGACCAGGACTTTCTTGGTGGAGGTGATGGGACTTGAACCCACGACTTCTACGTTGCGAACGTAGCGCTCTTCCGGGCTGAGCTACACCCCCGTTGGGGACCATCAGGCTAGCGCAGCGCCTCCCCCGGCCTCCTCCACGACACGGCGTTCGAGCGCGGTTTGGAGCCGCACTTGCAGCAGCGTCGTGGTCACGTCGCTGCGGGTCCTTTCCAGTACCGCTCGGAGGGCATCGGCGGTGCGGCGCAGGCCACCGGTCACGGCGTCGGGATAGTCCACGACGACCAGCGCTTCGTACACGTCCTCCATGACTGACAGGAGTCGCTCGGCTACAGCCGTCTCGCCCAATCGGAGACGATCGAGGAGGTGACGCCGGAGCTCGGAGGCCGCTTCGGCCAAACCGTTGAGCCAAGCGGGCAGGCCGACGTCCAGCTCCCGGTAGTCCGGGACGGCGTCTCCGTTGACGAGAGCGGCGGTGAGCACGGCCTCGGCGTACTCCTTCTCGGCGTCGTGGAGGAAGCCGGCGTGGGCCACCATCGGGTATGGCGCCAATGCCCTCTGTGCATCTCTGATCGCAGTCTCGCTTTCCGCCCGGAAGGCGGCGACCCGTTCGGGTTGGAGCCGGTGCACGGCCCGGATCGAACTGCTCGCGGCCCTGATGGCTTTCCGGCAGGCGGCCAGCCCCGCTTCACGGGCGGAGTTGACGCCGTCGAGCTGGGCTCGGCCCACCTCGATGAGAGCGGACAGTTCGGGCCGGCCGGTGCCGGAGCCGGGCAGGTCGGTCAGTTGGCTGCTCGACGAAGGTCGAGATCGCCGTACCCAGATCCACCAAACTCATAGGACGGGCGGGGCCGGTTCACAGCGCGCCGCTGAGGCATGAGGGTCAGCTTCATCTCGCGCTCGGCGGCGATGTTGCGCATGCGGACCAGGAGGGCCGCGTAGCCGACGAGCAGCAAGTCGAATAGCACTTGGACCGACCACATCACCGAGACGCCCGGGATCATGGCCAACAAGAACGAACCAATGGTCCCGGCGAGCAGCGCGAAGAAGACGTCGCGGCGGCGCTTCTGGGCCCGGCGGCGGCGAAGCGAGTAAGCGGAGGCGGATCGACGGGGGTCGGCCACTGGCCTACCAACCCGGGGCACACCCGGTGCAATGGCGCCGTGACCGCGCAGGGCCACGACAGCAGGGCGGTAAGCGGGGATGCTGCGACCGGCGACTGGGCCACTGCGAAGTCGATTGGCGGGGGCAACGGTCGCTGGCGCCGCCCGCTCCAGCACGGTGAGGTGCCGGCGGAAGGTGCCAACCGAATCGGAGAACGTGCCCTCGGTCCGCGACCTCAGCCACGAAACGAGGAGTACGCCCCAGACTATTGCTAGGACCAACAGAACCACGGTAGTCAAGACTCCTCGGCCTACCCTTCGGTGTCAGGGACCGTAGGCCATGGCGCGCTAGGAGTGGTGGATCCCACTGCCCGCTCGCACCAGCTGCCGGTCCAGCCGGAATGCAAGATGAGCTGTGTTTGGCTGTTCTCAGCAAACGTTAAGCAATGCCTCCAAGCTAGCCGACGAACCCCCTAGTCGCCAAACCGACACCCCCATTTGGTCGTCTGACCAGGTGCTTAGCGCTCTGGTCTACGCCCCGTAAGCGGGCGACGGCGGAGCGGATGGACCGATGTGGGTCGGGCCGAGAGGCCGCTCCAGTCGTGCGGCGCCGGGTCTGTCAAGCGAGCGGGTCGGAGCCGGCGTTGCCGATCAGGCCCTCGATTTCGTGGTCGAGCTCGTCGAGGGTCCCCATGGGAGAGTTGACCAGCGGGGTGGCGATATCTCCGACCGGGCGGCGCCAGTGGCCGCTGCGGCCGCCGGTCTTCTCCCACAGAGCGAGGTCTCCTATGACCATGGACCGGTCGGCGGACTTGCACATGTCGTAGATCGTGAGGGCGGCCACCGCGCAAGCGCTCATGGCTTCCATCTCCACGCCGGTGCGGTCGACCGTTTCGACCTGGGCTTCGACTTCGACGAATTCGTCGCCGAGGGTGAAATTGATGGTCACGGCGCCGACCAGCAGCGGGTGACAGAGGGGGATCAGGTCTGCGGTGCGCTTGGCGGCCTGGATCCCGGCGATGCGGGCCGCCCCGAGCACGTCTCCCTTGGTGATGGCGTTGCTGGCCACTTTGCCGGTGGTCTCCGGCTTCATGTACACCCGGCACCGGGCGACAGCCCGCCGGTGGGTGGCCTCCTTCGGCGTGACGTCAACCATGCGGGCACGCCCGAGCGGATCTAGGTGGGTGAGGCCGCGGTCGGACATGGCGGAGAGTCTACTTACGCGAGCCGACCCGCCAACAGGGTGTCGGCCGAACGACCTCTTCCGGAAACATCTTGGGCGTCGCACGAAGCGTCCCGCCGCCCAGTCCTGGCCGAATCGGCTCTAGCCGCCTATCTGGCTCATGCTGCGGACCGGGCGGATGAAGTGCACCTGCCCGATCGAGTGGCCGGCCCACTTGCGCCCCACCTCGGCTTCGATGGCGGCCGCGAGGTCGTCGTCGGTCCCGCCGCTGCGCAGGATCGACCGCACGTCGGTCTCGCGCACCGAGAACAGGCAGTTGCGCAACTGGCCCTCTGCGGTCAGGCGGATCCGGTCGCACGTGTCACAGAACTGCCGGGTCACGCTGGCGATCACCCCGACCCGGCCGGCGCCGTCGGCGTAGCGGTACGACTCGGCCGGCGCAGATTCCCCCGCCCGGCCGCCGGCCGGTGCTACGAGAGGCCATTCGGAGTCGATGATCTCCACGACCTCTGAAGCTGAGACGACCTGTTCCGAGCTCCAGAGGCCGGCGGCGTCGAGTGGCATCCACTCGATGAACCTGACTTCGACCCCCTTGGTCCGGCCGAAGGACGCGAAGTCCAGGATCTCGTCGTCGTTGAGCCCGCGCACGAGCACGCAGTTGATCTTGACCGGGTCGAGCCCGGCGGCCAGGGCGGCGTCGATCCCTTCCAGGACCTGCGGCAGGGCCTGGCGCCCGGTGATCGAAGCGAAGCGCTCCGGTCGCAGCGAGTCGCAAGAGACGTTGATCCTGCGCAGTCCGGCCCGGGCCAGGTCGCCAGCCTGGTGGGCGAGCGTCGCCCCGTTGGTTGTCATGGCCAGGTCCACGCCCAGGTCGGCCAGGCCACGAATCAGGACCGGCAGGTGGGCCCGGACCGTCGGCTCGCCCCCCGTTATCCGGATGCTCTCGAAGCCGAAGCGCTCCACGCACAACTTGGCCACCCGGGTGAGCTCCTCGTAGGTGAGCAGCTCTTGGCGGGGCAGCCACTTCATCCCCTCGTCGGGCATGCAGTAGGTACATCTGAAATTGCACCTGTCGGTGATCGACACCCGAAGGTCCCGGACGGTCCGGTCGTACGGGTCGATCAGGGGGACAGCCACCCCGCCAGCCTACGGTCCGAGCAGCAGTACGTCGACGGAGTCCCCGACGGCGGCATCCCGACCGGGCGGGATCACCGCGAGCGCGTCGGCCAGGGCCATGGCGTAGAGCTGGTGCGATCCCTGTCCCCCGGTGATCGACACGTGGAGGCGACCCCCCGCCCCGAAGGCAGCCCGGACGCGCACGAAGCTCGTCCGGCCGTCGCCCGCCGCCTTCAGGGGCGCGTCGGCGACGGCCTCCACTGTGGGTCGGTCCAGGGAGCCTTCGCGGCGGCCGGCCATGGCCCGAAGACCCGGGCGGGCCAGCACTTCGTAGCTGACCATCGAAGAAACGGGGTTCCCGGGCAGACCGAACACCGGTGTGTCGCCGATCACCCCGAACGCGAACGGCTTGGCCGGGCGTATGGCGACCTGCATCCAGCGCATCCGCCCGACGCGGTCGAGCACGGACTTCACGTAGTCGAAGTCGCCCATGCTCACGCCGCCGCTGGTGATGATGGCGTCACAACGAGCTACCCCATCGAGCAGCGCCCTCTCGATTACGGTCTCGTCGTCGCGAGCGATACCGAGGTCCACGGCTACGAAGCCGTCACGGCGAAGCAGCGAGATCAAGGTGCGCCTGTTGGAATCGCGGATCTGGCCGGGAAGCAGCGCGCCGGCCCCGTCGATCAACTCGTCACCGGTCGAAAGCACTCCGACGACCGGCGCGGGGACGACGGCCACCTTTTCACATCCGATGCTGCACAACACCCCCACGTGGCCGGGGCCGAGGACCGTTCCCGCCGCGAACACCTCCTGGCCCGACTCGATGTCCTCCCCGGCCCGGCGGACGTGCTCGCCGGCCATCGCCGGCGCCGAGACAAGGACGTCGTCGCCTTCGCTGCGCGTCGTCTCCACTATCGCCACCGCGTCGGCCCCATTCGGGAAAGGGGCGCCCGTCATGATCCGAAGCGCCTCGCCGGGTCCGACCGAGCCGGATGGGGCGTGGCCGGCCGCGAGCGTGCCGATCACCCTCAACCGGGTCGGGCTCTCCTCGCTGGCCGACACCACATCTTCGGCGCGCACCGCGAACCCGTCCATGGCGGTGTTGGCGAACGGCGGCACCGCCTCGGCCGCGAACACCGGCCCGGCCAGGACCAGACCGAGACAGTCGGCCACCTCGACCGACACCGGCGGGCGGGGCTCGCACGCCGACAGGACCTCGGCCTGAGCCTCCCGCAGCGGGATCATTCTGGACCCAGGAAGTCCTTGAGAAAGATCCGCAGCGCCGGTCCCAGGTCCTCGCGTTCGAGGGCGAACTCCACCGTCGCCCGCAAGTAGTCGAGCTTGTTGCCGACGTCGTAGCGACCGTGAACAAACGAATAGCCGTACACCGCTTCCGTCCCCATCAGCACTTTGATGGCGTCGGTGAGCTGGATCTCGCCACCGCGCCCGGGCGCGGTCTGTTCGATGGCGTCGAAGATCCCGGGAGTCAGCACGTAGCGGCCCATGACCCCGAGGTCCGACGGGGCGTCCTCGGGCGCCGGCTTCTCGATTATGTCGAGCACGCGGACCAGCGAGTCGCCGGCCGGCTCGTGGGCCACGCAACCGTAGAGAGACACCTCTGAATGGTTTACCGACTTCAAGGCCAGAACGGAGCTGCCGGTGCGCTCGTGGGCGGCCAGCATCCCGGCCAGGATGCCCGACTTCTCGTGCATGATGTCGTCTCCGAGCATGACCACGAACGGCTGGTCGTCGACGTGCTCGCGCGCGACCGACACGGCGTGGCCCAACCCCAGCGGCTCCCCCTGGCGCACGTAATGGATTTCGGCCATGTCGGCGATGGCCCTCATCTGCGCCAGCTCTTCGTTCTTCCCGCCCTTCTCGAGGTAGTACTCGAGCTCGAAGGAACGGTCGAAGTGGTCTTCGATGGTCCGCTTGCCCCGCCCGCTGATGATGAGGATGTCCGTGATCCCGACGCTGACGGCTTCCTCGACCACGTACTGAATGGCCGGCTTGTCCACCAACGGGAGCATCTCTTTGGGCAGCGCCTTGGTCGCGGGAAGGAATCGAGTTCCTAGCCCAGCGGCGGGAATTACGGCTTTCTTGACCGGAGCAGTCACGTGGTCTGTTCTACCACCGTCCGTCGGCGGGTTCTTCCGCCCACTTCGGCCCTTCCGGTAGACTTGGCAGTCCAAACCTGAGAGTGCTAGCCGGCCGATCACCCCGGAGGGGCCCGAGCGCAATGCCTACCTACGAATACGCCTGCAAGTCGTGCGGAGAGCACTTGGAGGTGGTCCAGTCCTTCAAGGACGACGCCTTGACCACGTGCTCGGCCTGCGGCGGAGACCTACGCAAGGTGTTCGGGACCATCGGGATCGCGTTCAAGGGCAGCGGGTTCTACCGGACCGACAGCCGCAGCTCGGCCGCGTCCAAGGCCGCTTCGAAAACGGGGGGCGACTCGGCGGCCGCCAAGTCCGACTCCTCCTCCTCGTCGACGCCCAGTTCCGAGTCGGGCTCGTCGTCGAGCTCGGACTCCTCGTCGGGGTCCGGCTCGTCATCGTCGGGCTCGGATTCGTCAGGATCGAAGCCTGGCTCGGGCTCGAAGACCGGCTCTGGCTCGAAGACCGGCTCTGGCTCGTCGTCGGCCAGCAGCGCCGCCGCCTCTTAGATCCTTCCGTGGCGTACGCCGAGGTCGCCGTCATCGGCGGCTCGGGCTTCTACCGCTTCCTGGATGGCGCGTCCGAGGTCTCCGCGGACACCCCCTACGGAGAGCCCTCAGGTCCGTTGACGGTCGGGTCGGTAGGCAGACGCGCCGTCGCCTTCCTTCCTCGCCACGGAACCAAGCATCACGTCCCGCCCCACCGGATCAACGCCCGGGCCAACTTGTGGGCCCTGCGGGACCTTGGTGTCCGCCGCATCATCGGCCCTTGCGCGTGCGGCTCGCTCCGGTCCGACATCGGGCCCGGCGACCTGGTCGTCCTCGATCAGCTGGTCGACCGTACCTGGGCCCGCAACGACACCTACTTGGACGGTCCTCACGTCGACCACGTCAGCTTCGCCGATCCTTACTGCCCGGAGATCCGTCAGGCCCTGATCACGGCGGCAACCGACGAAGGCCAGTGGCCGGCCGGGGCCGTCCACGCCCGCGGCACGGTGGTTGTCGTGCAAGGCCCTCGCTTCTCCACCCGGGCCGAGTCGCGCTGGTACGCCGGCGCCGGCATCGACGTCATCAACATGACCCAATACCCAGAGGCCTACCTGGCCCGCGAGCTCGGCCTTTGTTACAGCGGCGTGGCCCTGGTGACCGACCGCGATGTCGGGGTCGAAGGCGACCCCGACATCGAGCCGGTGACCATGGAGGCTGCCATGGCCGTCCTCGCCGCCAACGTCGACCGCACCCGGGCCCTGCTCGCGGCTGCCATCCCGGCCATTCCCGTCGATGCCCGATGCGGCTGCCAGGCCGGCGGGGCTCCCAGCCTGGCCCGACCTCCCGCAAAAAACCCGCCTGAGTGAGCCCTCACTCATGTAGCCTGCGACGGTGGCCGGCCGAGGAACGAACCAACAGCTGAACGAACCGCGAACAGACTACGGGCCGGGCCGGACCCGCCCTCGGGCCGCGGCCCTGGCCCCCCAGGAGCGGCGAGCGGCCATCATCGAAGCCACGGTGGAGCTGCTCGCCTCCCACGGCACCGACGTCACCACCCGCCAGATCGCCGAGGCTGCGGCCGTGGCCGAGGGAACGATCTTCAGGGTCTTCCCCGACAAGGAGTCGCTCATCGCGGCGGCGATCGAGCAAGCCTTCGACCCGGCCCCGGTCGAGGCCGAGTTGCTCGCCATCGACGCGACCCTTTCCCTGGAGATGCGCCTGGAGGCGGCGGTGGACGTCCTCCAGTCCCGATTCACCAGCATCTGGCGTCTCATGAGCGCGGTGGGCAGGACCAAGGTGCACGACAATCATCACGACCCATCCGACCGGCGAGGCCCCCAGACGCTGGGCGCCCTCGCCACGGTGTTCGAACCCGACCGGGAGCGGCTGAGTCGGGACCCCATGGTGGCCGCCCAACTGCTGCGCGGTCTCATCTTCGCCGGCACCCATCCCGCCCTGCTCGTCGACGAACCCATTTCTGCCCCGGAGATCGTGGGCGTGTTTCTCGACGGGATCCTCGCCCGCCCCGGACAGTCATGCTGATCCGCCTCCTGCGGACCTTTCTCCGTCCGTACCGAAACCTGCTCGCGGCCGTACTGGTACTGCAGTTCGTGCAGACCTTGGCCACCCTTCTCCTGCCGACTCTCAACGCCGACATCATCGACAAGGGCATCCTGACCGGCGACACCGGTTACATCTGGAGGCTGGGCGCGGTGATGCTGGGTATCGCCGCCGTGCAGGTGGTGTTCGCAATCGCCGCGACCTACTTCGGTTCCCGCGCCGCCATGGCGTTCGGTCGTGACGTCCGCAAGAGCCTGTTTCACCAAGTGACCGGATACTCGGCCCAGGAAGTCGGTCACTTCGGCGCCCCGTCGCTGATCACCAGGATCACCAACGACGTCCAGCAGGTCCAGATCCTGGTGGTCATGGCCTGCACCCTCTTCGTGGCCGCTCCCATCATGCTGGTGGGAGGCGTCATCCTGGCCGTTCGAGAGGACGGTCCGCTCTCGCTCATCCTGGTAGTGAGCATCCCGGCCATGGGTTTGGGACTCGCCCAGGTCGTCGTTCGCATGGTGCCCCAGTTCCAGGTCATGCAAACCCGCTTGGACCGGGTCAACAAGGTGCTCCGCGAACAGATCACGGGTGTCCGGGTGGTGCGGGCGTTCGTGCGGGAACCCGAGGAAGGCGAGCGCTTCGGTCTGGCCAACGACGAGCTCACGCTCACTTCGTTGAGGGCTGGGCGGCTCATGGCCTTCATGTTCCCGACCGTCATGCTGGTGCTCAACGTGTCGAGCGCGGCGGTGTTGTGGTTCGGCGCCGATCGAGTAGGTAGCGGCCACCTCCAAATCGGGGCCCTCGTCGCCTTTCTCAGCTACCTGGTCCAGATACTGATGTCGGTCATGATGGCGACTTTCGTGGCCATGTTGTGGCCCCGCGCTGCCGTGTGCGCCGAGCGCATCCAGGAAGTCCTTTCGACCCAATCGTCCGTCGCCCCGCCGGCACAGCCCGTGACCGAGCTCACGTCGCGAGGCACGCTCGAGCTGCGCGGCGTCGGGTTCAACTACCCCGGGGCCGAGTCCCCAGTGTTGTGCGACATCTCGTTGCAGGCAGTAGCGGGCCAGACCACCGCCATCATCGGCAGTACCGGATCGGGCAAAACCACCCTGCTCAATCTCGTACCACGCTTGTTCGACGCCACGAGTGGCGGCGTCGTCGTCGACGGCGTGGATGTCCGCGAAGTCGATCCCGAGCTGTTGTGGAGCCGGATCGGCCTCATACCCCAGCGGCCTTACCTGTTTTCGGGAACGGTCGCCAGCAACTTGCGCTACGCCGATCCGGACGCGTCAGACGAAGACCTCTGGGCGGCCCTCGAGGTGGCCCAGGCGCGGGACTTCGTGACTGCCATGCCTGGTGGTCTCGACGCCCGGATCGCCCAAGGAGGTACGAACGTCTCCGGAGGGCAACGCCAGCGCCTGGCCATTGCGCGCGCCCTCGTGAAAAAGCCGGGTATCTACCTGTTCGACGATTCCTTCTCGGCGCTCGACCTGGCCACCGACGCCCGTTTGCGGGCCGCGCTCGCTCCGGTAACTGCCGACGCCACGGTGGTCATCGTGGCCCAACGGGTGTCGACCATCGCCAAGGCCGATCAGATCCTGGTGCTGGAGGACGGGCGCCAGGTCGGCCTAGGGACCCACCGCGAGCTGCTCGAGACCTGCCAGACCTACGCCGAGATCGTGGCGTCGCAAATGACGGCGGAGGAGGCCGCGTGAGCCGGTTGTCGCGAGAGGGCGTGCCGGCATGAGCGTGGAGGCACCGGCCAAGTCACCGCAAGTCGAGGCCCGCAACGGCCTCGTTGGGCGCATGGGCATGGCGGGGATGCCGGTGGAACGGTCCAAGGACTTCAAGACGTCCACCCGCCGGCTGGCCCAGCGGCTCCGTCCCGACCGGTTCGCCTTCATCGGCGTCGTGATGTTGGCCGTCGGCAGCGTGGCCCTATTCGTAATCGGGCCAAAGATCCTCGGGCACGCCACCAACGTGATCATCGCCGGCCTACGCGGCCGCGCCCACGGGGTCGGCATCGACTACGGCGAGCTCCACGAGCTCCTGTTCCTGGCCGGAGGCTGCTACGTGGTCTCGGCCATGCTCTCATACTCGCAGTCCTACCTTTTGGCCGGAATCGTGCAGCGCACCATGTACCAGTTGCGGGCCGACGTCGAAGCCAAGCTCAACCGCTTTCCCCTCCGCTATATCGACCGACAGCCACGGGGCGACCTGCTCAGCCGGGTGACCAACGACATCGACAACCTGGCCCAGAGCTTGCAGCAGACCCTGAGTCAGATGCTGACGTCGACGCTGACGGTTGTCGGAGTCGTGATCATGATGTTCCTGATCTCGCCTCTCCTCGCGCTGGTGGCCCTGATCACGATCCCGTTGTCGGTGTTCACGATCAGGTTCATCGCGAAGCGATCACGGAGCCGCTTCCAAGCCCAGTGGAAGCACACCGGTCAGCTGAACGCCCAGGTCGAAGAGACGTTCACAGGCCACACCCTGGTGAAGGTCTTCGGCCGCCAGGCCGATGTCGAGCGACGATTCAACGAGAAGAACGAAGAGTTGTTCGAAGCCGGATTCGGCGCCCAGTTCATCTCGGGGATCATCCAGCCCGCCATGATGTTCCTGGGCAACCTCAACTTCGTCGCTATCGCCGTGATCGGGGGTTTGAGGGTCGCTTCGGGATCGTTGAGCCTCGGTGACATCCAGGCCTTCATCCAGTACTCCCGTCAGTTCACCCAACCGATCACCCAGCTGGCCTCGATGGCCAACGTCATGCAGTCAGGCATCGCCTCAGCCGAGCGGATCTTCGAACTGCTCGACGCCCCGGAGGAGAGCGACGACGCCCGGTACGAGCCGCTCGAAGGTCCGCTCCGTGGCCGGGTCGAGTTCGACCACGTGTCCTTCTCCTACGATCCCGCCAATCCCCTCATCGACGACCTTTCGTTGATCGCCGAGCCGGGTCAGACTGTCGCCATCGTGGGGCCGACCGGAGCCGGCAAGACCACGCTGGTCAACCTCATCATGAGGTTCTACGACGTCGACGGAGGCTCCATCACCCTCGACGGCCACGACATTTCGCAGCTTCGGCGACGGGACCTGCGCGCCAACATGGGGATGGTCCTCCAGGACACGTGGCTCTTCGAGGGGACGATCAGGGAGAACATCGCGTTCGGTAATCTCGAGGCCACCGACGAGCAGATCCTCGAAGCAGCGCGGGCTACCTACGTCGACCGCTTCGTCCATTCCTTGCCGGACGGCTACGACACCGTCCTCGACGATGAAGGCGGCACCGTCAGCGCCGGAGAGAAGCAGCTGCTGACAATCGCCCGAGCCTTCCTGGCCGATCCCACGATCCTCATCCTCGACGAGGCCACCAGCTCGGTAGACACCCGGACCGAAGTGCTGATCCAACGGGCCATGGCCGCACTCCGGTCCAACCGGACCAGCTTCGTGATCGCCCACCGACTCTCCACCATCCGCGACGCGGACACCATCCTCGTCATGGAGTCGGGACGCATCGTCGAGCAGGGCAATCACGAGGAGCTGCTGGCCAACGAAGGGCCCTACCACGCCCTCTACCACGCCCAGTTCGCGGCGGCCGCAGTCGACGTAGACGTGGCCTGAGAGTGGGCCGTCGGGCGAGCGGCCTTGCCGGCGCGACGGGCGGCGGCGAAGACGGCGCGACGGGCGGCGGCGAAGACGGCGCGACGGGCGGCGCGAAGACGGCGCGACGGGCGGCGCGACCTACCCGTTCAATCGCGCTAACGCGCCACTGCATCGACGCCGTCGCGATCCAGTGTCGCGTTACCTTCGAAATGTTCACCTAACGCGCCAGCGGTCCGGTCAATGGCGAAGTCAGTGGCGCGTTAGCGCGACCAGGGCTCGATGGCAACGGCATCGAAGGGGAATGGTGTCGATCATCGACGCCAAACCAGCACCGTCGTGACGACCGAACCGCCTCCTATCTAGGACGCTTGGAGTCGCCGAACCGTTGAGGTCACAACCGAGTTGCCGGCCGGCGGGATCGTCGCCAGGCGGCCCAGGCCCGACCGATCCCGTAGGCGAACGCGCTCATGGTGCCCACGAAGAATCCGATGGGCCAGTTCGAGGCGTAGGAGCTGGCGATGGCGGCCCACACGGTGGCGAGGGCGATCGCCATGGAAAGGATGATGGCGACCGGCGGGCGGTCGGTGAAAGAGCGGGCCGCGGCCGGGGGCCCGATCATCAACGAGAAGATGAGCAGGGCGCCGACCACGGGCACGGTCATGGCCGTGGCGACGGCGAGGACGACCAGGAAAGCGATCTCCATGCGGTGGCTGCGCACGCCCCTGGCCTCGGCGATCTCAGGGACGACCGAAGAAAGCGTGAGGGGCCGATACATGAAAACGATGGCGGCGATGCAGACGACGGCTAGGAAGGCGACGGGCAGGAGCTCCGTCGTCGACACGCCGAGGACCTCTCCGAACAACAGCGCGTAGATGGCCGGCTCGTACTCGGTGCTACGCGACAGAAACAGGGCCCCGAGGGCGAGCATCAATACCAGGGCCAGGGCGGTGACGACGTCGTGGCGGCCCCTACGCCCGAGCGTGCCGATACCGAGCGCGGCGAACACGGCGAACACGCCGAGACCCAGGAGCGCGTTGAGGCCGAGCAGGTTGGCCGCTGCCGCTCCGGCGAAGGCTCCGTTGGGGATGGCGTGGGCGGGGAACGCTGAGCCGCGCAGCACCACGAAGAAGCCGACCACGCCCGCCAGGGCGGCGACGACCGTCGCCACGACCCAGGTGTTGGTCATGAATCCCGAGAACACGATCAGTGCCTCTTCGCCGGCGCCGACGTCGCGGCCCGCCGAGCCGGGAGTCCCGACGCCAGGTAGATCAAGAAGGTGAGGGCGACGATGAAGAAGCTGACCGGGTATCCGTTGTGCGATGAACCCCAGTAGTAGCTGTCGTAGGCGAGGAGCACGCCGACCCAGGTGGCGGCGACCCCGATGGCCACGGCGGTGATCAGGGCGGCGCCGATCCGCTTGGTCAGGCGTAGAGCGGCGGCCGCGGGACCGATGAGCAGAGCGGTGGAAAGGATGGAGCCGATGGCCAACGACGACAGGCCGACCGACACGGCCAGGGCGAGCATGAACGCCAGGCCGACCGGCCGGAGGCGGACGCCTCGGGCGGCGGCGATGTCGGGGCTCATGGTGGCCAGCAGGAGCGGGCGGTAGATGACGGCTAAAGCAACCAGGGAGATGACGCTGAAAGCGACCACGATGGGGACTTCGCCAGGGTCGAGGGTGAAGATCGACCCGAAGAGGATCTGTTGGGTGGCGCCGGTGGTGGCCCTGGTGGTGGTGTCGAGATAGAGAAACAGAGCGGCCAGGCCGATGCTCGCACCCAGGACGATGCCGGTAGCCAGGTCCCGGCCGCGGACGCGTTGCACGCCGATCAGGTCCATGGTTCCGCTTCCGACGAGGCTGAGGCCTATGAACCCGAGCAGGGGGTTCATCCCCAGCAAGAATGCAGCCGAGCCGCCGGCGGTGGAGACGTCCGTCAGGGTGTGGCCGGCGAAGGATTGGCCGCGTATGACGGTGAAGATCCCGACCGCGGCGGATACCACGGCGACGACACCGCCGATGGTCAGGGCCACGTGCACCGGCTGGCTCGAGAAGAAGCCGGGCTCGACGATGAAGTGCACGGCCCGTCAGCCCAGCTCGATCCCGGCCCCCTCGGCCGCCAGCCTGGCGGCGTCGGGGTAGCCGGGTCCGGCTATGACGAGAACGCGGTCGTGGATGTGAAGCACCTCGACGGGGTGTCCGTACAGGCCGCTGAGAACTTCGGTGCGGATGACCTCGTCGGTCGTTCCCGCCGCGGCCCGACCGCCTGCTAGGTAGACGACGCGATCCATGACCGGAAGGAGCGGGTTCATCTCGTGGGCGGAGAGGAGCACGGCGATGTGATGCTCGGTGGCGATGCGGTGCAGCAGGCCGATGATCTCCTGCCCCGAGCGCAGGTCGAGGTTGGCCAACGGTTCGTCGAGGAGCAGCAGCCGGGGGCGACTGATGAGCGCGTGGGCGATGAGGACCCGCTGCTGCTCACCGCCTGAAAGGATCCCGACGCGGGCGTTCGCGAAGCGCTCGGCATCGACGGCCGCGAGCATTTCGTCCACGAGACTGGTGCGGGTCTTCGACGGCATCGGAATGCCGAAGCGGTGACCGTCCAATCCGAGCCCTATGAGATCGCGGGCCCGCATGGGCATGTCGGGGTCGAGCAGGACCTTCTGGGGGACGTACCCGATCGATCGGTTTCGCCGGTTGCCGGCGTCCCCGGCGACGACGACCCGACCGCGGCCCGGTCGCTGCAAGCCGAGGATGACGCGCAGCAGAGTGGTCTTGCCGGCTCCGTTGGACCCGATCAGCCCGGTGAAGCTGCCCGGGGCGATGGCGAAGGCGACGTCCTCCAGGATGGTCCGCCCGCCGAGCGCGACGGTGACCCCCTCGACGCGCAGCACGTCGGGTTCATTGGCGGTGACCGGCTGGGAGCGGTCGGTCACAGGTGCTCGGTCGACGTGCCGTCGGCGACGGCGCTCTGGATGGCCTGGACTTCCGCCACCATCCACGACTGGTAGTCGTAACCCGGTGTCGGCATGGTCTCGTACACGCCGACCACAGGGATCCCCTTCTTCTGGGCGGTCTGGCGGATCGAGGTGGTCAGGGCGTCGACCACCTGCTGGTTGTAGCAGAACACCTTGACCTGGTGTTTGGTGAAGAAGCCGTTCTCGAGGGATATGTCCTCAGGGCTCGGGTCGATGCCGTTCATGATGTCGGCTTGGAAACCGAACGGGGTCATGTTGTCGATCCCCATCGCCGTCAGCAGGTAGTCGGCGACCGGTTCGGTGGTCGCTGCAGTCGTGCCTGCGTACTTGGCTTTGAAGGCCGCGATGGCGTCCAACCACGGGTTGAGCGAGGTCACGAACTTCGCTGCGGCGGCCTGGAAATAGGCGGCGTGGGCCGGCTGCAAGGCGGCCAGAGCGGTTGACACGGCTCGGGCGACCGCGGGCATGGTCGTCGGGTCGTACCACAAGTGCGGGTTCGGGGTGTCGGTCGGCAACCCCAGCAGCTTCTGGACGATGATCACCCTGCGAGCCGAGTTCGACGACGCCGACTCGATCTTGGTCATGAAGTCGTCGTAACCGACACCGTTCTGGACGATCAGCTGGGCCGAGCTCACCTCGCGGGCGACGCGCGGGCTGGACTCGAACGTGTGCGGATCTGTGTTGGGGTTGTTGAGGATCGACGACACGTCGACGTAGCGCCCGCCGATCTGGCTGATCACGTCGCCATACTCGTTTTCCGCCCCGACGGCGTTGATCACGCCGGAATCCGGCGCGACGGACGACCCCACGGAGTCCGCCACTCTGGCCCCGCCGCCGCATCCCGTCGCCGCCGTCATCGCCGCGGCCACGAGGGCGCCCGCCGCCAACCGTCTTCCCCGCCGAGGCGACTCTCCCTCGAACGGCCTCATGATTCACGTCCGTGCCAGCGGGAAACCACTTTCGAAACATAGGCTAAGACTGAGTCTCAATGCAAACATTCCCTGGCGCCTGAAGGCGAAGGCGGGGCGGTCCGGTAGCGTCGACCCGCACCCCCCGAGCGCAGCCCAAGGAAGCGAGAGCGTCCATGGCCGACCCCAAACAAGACGTCCGACCCAGCGATACGGCCGAACCCGGCGGGCCGCCCAAGGCCGCCACTGTGGCGCGCGAGGACCGCTTGGACGAGCAGGGCGTCGATTCCTTCCCTGCCTCAGACCCCCATTCCGACTGGGCCGGGCCCCCGCCCTAGAAACTTCGGCCGGCCTAGGTGCTCACTGGAGCTTGACCAGAGCCTCGTTGAGTTGGAGGACGTTGACGTAGTCACTACCCAGGAACCCCAGCTCGGCGCGGTGGGTCTCCTTCTTGATCAGCGCGGCGAGGGACGAAGCCGGTACGCCGGTGGCGTTGGACACCATGGGGATCTGGACGCTGGCGTCCTGGGGGGTGATGTCGGGGTCGTAGCCGCTGCCCGACGTGGTGACCAGGTCCGGGGTCGGGTCGTCGACGCCCAACCCTTTCCAGTAGGCGATCAGCTGGATCGTGGCGTTCAGCAAGAGCTTGGAGCGCGGGCCGTAGTTGGTAGCCGCAGACTCCCCGCTGACGCCGTTGGCCTCGAGCGGGTTGTCCCCGCCGGACTGGGTCTTGCTGGCCGCGTAGGGGCCGGTGTCGTCGGGACGGCCGTGGAAAACGCAGCTGCCGACCGAATGCCCAGGGCACTTGGCTGCGGCCCAGTTCTGACCGATGAGGGTCGAGCCGTTGGCGGTGATGGACCCGTCGGCCTGATGCTTGAAGAACAGCTGGGATACGCCCGTGCCGGCGTAGGCGAACGCGAACGTGAAGATCACGGCGATGACGACAAAGATGGCGGAGCGGCGAAGGTGGTCGAGCATTAACCGGCTTCCATCAGTAGGCGTGCAGGGCGACCAGCACGAGGTCTATGAGCTTGATGAAGATGAAGGGGACGATGATCCCGCCCACTCCGTATATGTAGACGTTGCGGCGCAGGATGGCCGCCGAGGACGCGGCCCGGAACTTCACGCCTCTCAAGGCCAAGGGGATCAGAGCGACGATCACGAGCGCATTGAAGATGACGGCCGACAGAACTGCGCTCTGCGGGCTGTGCAGCTTCATGATGTTGAGGGCGTTGAGCGGGCCGTATTTCTTGCCGACCGGGACGTACAGGGTGGCGAACAAGGCCGGGATGATGGCGAAGTACTTGGCCACGTCGTTGGCGATGGAGAAAGTGGTGAGCGAGCCTCGGGTGATCAGCAGCTGCTTGCCGATCTCCACCACGTCGATCAGCTTGGTCGGATTGGAGTCGAGGTCGACCATGTTGCCGGCTTCCTTGGCCGCGGTGGTACCGGTGTTCATGGCCACCCCGACGTCCGCCTGAGCCAGGGCGGGGGCGTCGTTGGTGCCGTCGCCGGTCATGGCCACGAGCTTGCCGCCCTCCTGCTCGGCCTTGATGAGGTCCATCTTGGCTTCGGGGGTGGCCTCGGCCAGGAAGTCGTCGACGCCCGCCTCTTGGGCGATGGCCGCAGCGGTGAGCGGATTGTCGCCGGTGATCATCACTGTGCGGATGCCCATCTGGCGCATCTCGTCGAACTTCTCCTTGATGCCCTGCTTGACCACGTCCTTGAGCTCGATCACCCCCAGGATGTCGGGGCCCTCGGCCACTACGAGCGGGGTGGAGCCGCGCCGGGAGATGCCATCGACCAGGGGGTCCAGGTCATCGGGAACCACCCCGCCCTGCTCGGCGGCCCAGCGCTTGACCGCCTCGCCGGCGCCTTTGCGGATCTGGCGGTGATCAACGTCGAGGCCGGACATGCGGGTGGTGGCGGAAAAGGGAATGAAGGCGTGGTCGGCTCCGATGGCGCGCTCGCGGATGGCGAAGCGTTCCTTGGCCAACACCACTATCGAGCGGCCCTCGGGAGTCTCGTCGGCGAGGGAGGCGAGCTGGGCCGCGTCGGCCACCTCCTGCTCGGTGTGGCTACCTACTGGAAAGAAGTCTGACGCCATCCGGTTGCCGAGGGTGATGGTGCCGGTCTTGTCGAGCAGCAGCGTCTGCACGTCGCCCGCCGCCTCCACCGCCCGGCCGCTCATGGCCAGCACGTTGCGCTGCACCAGTCGGTCCATGCCGGCGATGCCGATGGCCGACAGGAGGGCGCCGATGGTGGTCGGGATCAGGCACACCAGCAGCGCAACCAGGATCACGACCGAGACGTTCGTCCCGGAGTAGTGGCCGAACATCTGCAGGGTCACGCATACCGGCAGGAAAATGATCGTCAGCACGGCCAGCAAGATGGTGAGGGCGATCTCGTTGGGGGTCTTCTGCCGGTTGGCCCCCTCCACCAGTGTGATCATGCGATCCAGGAAGGTGTGGCCCCGCTCCGCCGTGATGCGGATCACGATGCGGTCCGACAGGACTTTCGTCCCTCCGGTGACGGCAGACCGATCGCCTCCCGACTCGCGGATTACCGGGGCCGATTCACCGGTGATCGCCGACTCGTCGACCGACGCCACGCCCTCGGTGATCTCTCCGTCGGAAGGGATCAGGTCGTTGGCCTCGCAGACGACCAGGTCGCCCTTCGCCAACGCTGACGCCGCCACCCGCTCCTCCGTGCCGTCGGGCAGCAGCCGGCGGGCTTCGGTCTCGGATCGCATACGGCGAAGGGTGTCGGCTTGCGCCTTGCCGCGGCCCTCGGCCATGGCCTCGGCGAAGTTGGCGAAGATCACCGTCAGAAACAGCCACGCCGTGATCGACCAGGCGAACAGGCTCGGATGGGCGATGGCCTCGATGAACGTGACCACGGTGCCGACCAGCACCACGAACATGACCGGGTTCTTGAACTGGACCCTGGGGTCGAGCTTCTTGAAGGCGTCGACGAGGGCTCGGGCCATGATCTCGCGATCGAAGAGGCTCCGGGCCTCGGCCACTCCGTGGGCCTGGACCGGCCCGGCGGATGGTGCGGTCGCGAGGCCACCGGCCGATGCGCCGCCTGTCTCGGGTGATGTCATCAGAAGAACTTTCCGTGAGAGAGCTGCTCGACGATCGGGCCGAGCGACACGGCCGGGAAGAAGGTCAGGCCACCGATGATCAGGATGACTCCGATGGTCAGGCCGACGAACATCCCGTTGTCGGTCCTGAACGTGCCCAGGCCGGCCGGGACCACGTTCTTGGCCGCCAGCACCCCGCCGAGGGCCAGCGCCGGGATCATGATGGCGAACCGGCCGATCAGCATGTCGATGGCGCCGACGGTGTTGTAGAAGGCCGAGTTGCCGGTGAGGCCTCCGAAGGCCGAGCCGTTGTTGTTGCCTTGCGAGGTGAGTGCGTACAGGATCTCGGTGAAGCCGTGCGGCGGAGAGTTTTCCGGCCCGACAATCCCGGCGTGGATCGACACGGCGATGCCGGTGATTATGAGCACGATCATCGGCATGACCAACGAGCCCAGACCGGCCAGCTTCACCTCCTTGGCCTGGATCTTCTTACCGAGGTATTCGGGTGTTCGCCCGATCATCAAGCCGCCGATGAACACGGCCAGGATGGCGTAGATGAGGATGGTGTACAAGCCGCTGCCGGTGCCTCCAGGAGTGACCTCGCCGAGCATCATGCCCGTCAGCAGCCCCATGCCGCCGATGGGGGTGAACGAGTCGTAGGAGGCGTCCGCCGAACCAGTGGAGGTGTTGGTCGACGCCACTCCGAACAAGGCGGTGGAGGTGTCGCCGAAGCGGGTCTCCTTGCCCTCGGTGTTGCCGGTCGAGGTGTGGGTGAGACTCGGCGTCGGTGTGCAGGTGGTGCCGGCCGGCACATCCACGCACTGACCGGCGGCCACGACCGCCGGGTTGTTGGTGTGCTCGCCGTAGCTCGTGAAACCGACCCACACGCCGAAGATGATCACCATGGCGCCCAACAGGGCGGCGCCGTGGCGAATGCTGCCCACCATCTTGCCGAACGTGTAGGTCAGAGCGAAGGGGATGGACAGGAGGAGGTATATCGACAGCCAGTTGGTCAGGGCCGTCGGATTCTCGAAGGTGGTGGCCGAGTTCTGGTCGAGGAAGCCACCTCCGTTGGTGCCCAGCTGCTTTATCGCCTCCATGAACCCGATCGGCCCTCGGGCGATGGTCTGGGTCACGCCGTTGAGGGTGTCGCTGATCGACACCGGACCGCCGAGCGTCTGCACCGCGCCCTGACCGACGAAGATGATGCCGGCGATGAACGCCATCGGCAGCAGGATGTAAACGATGCACCGGGTGATGTCGACCCAGAAGTTGCCGATCGTCGGGGAGTTACGACGCTGGAAGCCCCGCACCATGGCGATGGCCACGGCGATGCCGACGGCGGGGCTCACCCACTGCTGCATCGTCAGGGCGCCGATCTGCGAGAAGTACGACATCGTCGACTCGCCGCCGTAGTTCTGCCAGTTGGTGTTGGTCAAGAACGAGGCGGAGGTGTTGAGGCTGAGGGCCGGCTTCACTGCCGCCATGTGCTGCGGGTTGAGTGGAAGCGATCCCTGGATGCGGAGGATCAAATAGGTCACCGCCATCGAGACGGCCGAGAAGATGATCATCGCTCCGGCGTAGCGTTTCCAGGTCTGCTCGTGCTCCGGCCCGGTGCCGAGAAGCCGGTAGACCGGACGTTCGGCCCAGGCGAGGAAGTGCACCCGGCCGTCGAACACTCCGGCCATGTAGGAACCCAGGTATCGCCACGTGATGGCCAGGGCGAGGACCAGAGTGATGATGGTCAGGAAGAAGCCCATCTAGAACCACTCAGGCTTGAACATGGCCACACCGAGGTAGATGAACACCACGATGGACACCGCCAGGAGGATGCCCTGGACGACGGTCATACCTTGTCCAAGGCCCAGATGAGACCCAGCATCGCGACGGTGAACACGATGATGAACAGCACCGCTAGGAAATCAGCCATGTCGCCATGGTGCGCCGGTCCCGCTGAACAGGATCTCGACAGTGGGCGGTTCTCCCTGAAAAATTCCTTAACGACCGCAGCTCGACGGCACTTGCGTTCGAGCCTCGGCGCGGCAAGAGTGCATCCCAGGCCGCGACACGGAGGTTTGGTCATGCCAGAAATCACCCGCTACGAACATGGGGTTCCGTCCTGGGTCGACATGGGGACGCCGGATCTGGGCGCCGGTCTGGGCTTCTACGCCGAGCTGTTCGGCTGGGAAGGCCAGGACATGGGCGAGGAAGCCGGGCACTACACCATCGTTTCGAAGGCCGGGAAGCAGGTGGCCGCGATCAGTCCCGCTCAAGACCAAGGGCCGCCGCGGTGGACGACCTACATCAACGTGGACGACGTGGACGTCGTGGCCAAGAAAGCCGAGTCGGCAGGCGGGACCGTCATCGTCGCTCCCATGGACGTCATGAGTGCGGGGCGGATGGCCATCTTTCAGGACACCACCGGTGCCGTGATCGCCGCCTGGCAGCCAGGCGAGCACATCGGCGCCCAACTCGTCAACGAGCCCGGCGCCTTCATCTGGAGCGAACTGGTGACGACCGACCTGGCCAAGTCCAAGGCGTTCTACTCCGAAACGTTCGGCTGGGGATGGGGCGGAGCGGACGAGTACGCCGAGGCCCAAGTGGCCGGGCGCACCATCGGAGGGGTCATGCCCCGTCCACCGGAGATGCCGGCCGACGTGCCCGACAACTGGACGGTCTACTTCGGGACGGCCGACGTCGACGGCGACGCCAAGAGGGCGGCCGACCTGGGCGCGACCGTGGTCGTCGAACCCACCGACATCCCGGGAACCGGCCGGTTCGCAGTGCTCATCGATCCTCAAGGGGCCGCGTTCGCCCTGTTCCAGGGGTAGCAGACCGCGGGGCTCGGACCCGGCCCGCGGGTATGGCAAACCGCTGGTCGTGGCTGTACCCCCCATTTCTGTCCACGTCGTATAGCGATTTCGCTATTCCTTGCCATACGAAGCCATATTTCTGGAGATGGACCCGGTCCATAACCCCTAAAGCCCGGGGGCCGGTTCTCGCCCCCCGGCTCTGGTCCCCGTCGCCGGCGACCACCACAATGAAACCCAGATGCGTCTGATCGAACGCTGAGCCGAGCTGCGAGAGCCGCACAGGTGGGCGACCAAATCCTGCACGTTCCACTTGTCGCACCACGTCGGCGCCGCCCACTGCTCCGGGGTCAGGGTGTCCAAGAACTGAGCCAGCGAGCGTCGCTCGGCGTGGACCATCGGCATCATGTCGGCCATGGCCTCATCTAATCAGAGACCACACATCCGGGGCCGAGTCACGACCGCCACCTCCTCGAGCGGGTCAGATCGAGCAGGCCACGCCCGTTCCTTTTAGACCGCAGTAGCCGTTGACGTTGCGGGCGAGGTACTGCTGGTGGTAGCCCTCGGCGTAGTAGAAACCCCCCTCGGGGAGTAGGGCGACTTCGGTGGTGATGGCGGGATACCCGGCCTGGTCCAAGGCCTTGTTGTAGTCCTCCAGTGATGTGAGGGCGACGTCGAGTTGGCCCGGGTCGGACACGTAGATGGCGGAACGGTACTGGGTGCCGACGTCGTTGCCCTGGCGCATGCCCTGCGTCGGATCGTGGGCCTCCCAGAACACCCTCAACAGGTCCTCGAAGGAGGTGAGTTCCGGATCCCACACGGCGAGCACCACCTCGGCGTGACCGGTCCGGCCGCTGCACACCTCTTCGTAGGTCGGATTCGGCGTGTAGCCACCGGCATACCCGGCGGCGGTGGTCCACACCCCGGGCGTCGTCCAGAACTTGCGTTCCGCGCCCCAGAAGCAGCCCAGCCCGAACACGGCCTGATCGAATCCGTCGGGAAAGGGGGGTTGGATGACGTGACCGTTGACGAAGTGGGTGTTCGGCACGACCAAGGGGTCGGATCGACCGGGCAGGGCGTCGGCGGGATCGACCATTTGGGTCTTGTGGCGGGAGAAGAGCACTCTCATGAGCGTACGGCGGCCGTGGGGCTATAAGGCGTCGCCGAGTTCGCCCAAGTCGATGGCTTCCGACGGGAGACCCCCGGCCAGGACGGCGGGTAGCTGGTCGGGCAGCCAGGGCGGTATGACCCGACCCCCCGAAGCCACCATGCCGCCGAGCTCTGACGGGGTCCACCAGCGAAAGCCCTTGAAGGCCATCGCTTCGATGGCTTCCAACCCGGGCGGCCGGTAGTCCGCGCCCTGGGCTGCCGTCGGACGGTCCCCAACTCGAGCCACGTGGATGTGCTCGTGCTGATCGAAGTTGTAACCGCCGAAGGTGAACTTGGCGTGGTGGCGCCACACGCACGGACCCATCTCGACACCGGCTATTCCCGTTTCCTCGTACAGCTCACGGGCGGCCGCCACTCCGCTCGGCTCGCCGTGCTCGATGCCGCCGCCTGGCAGCTCCCACCACGATCCTTTGGCCGCGTTGGCCGGGTCGCTCGCCTCCAGCAGGAGCACGCTGTCCTCGTCGTCGAGCAGGACTACGCGGGCGGCCTGACGGCGGAGCGTCCACACGGTGTGGTGTGGCTACTCGCCGCTCATCGAGATGTCGGCGATGGCCAGAGTGACGCCCGAAGCCGACGACGGCAGGCGCTCCAAGTCGTTGCCAACGGCGACGACTCCAGTCAGCATCCGCTGGATGGTGGAGGCGATGGTGAATTCCCGGACCGGTCCCGCCATCTCGCCTCCCTTGATCAGCACGCCTTCCGCTCCTACAGAGAAGTCCCCGCTGACGGGGTTGACCCCCGAATGCACACCGGACACCGATTGGACGAGCAGGCCGTCGCCCACTTGCTGGAAGATCTCCTCGGGAGACCTGTCCCCTGGTACGACCGACACGGCGCGGGCACCCGTCCCGGGAGCGCTCTTGAACCCGGCCCGCACCGCCGAAGCAGTGGAAACGGTGCCCGCCCGGCGAGCGGCATAAGTGTTGTAGAGGAATCGCTGGAGCACGCCCCCTTCGATGAGGACGTTGCGGCGCGTGGCCAACCCTTCGGCGTCGTAGTGCGCGGCCGCATAGGCCTCGGGATCGGTCGGGTCGTCAACGAGCGTGAATCCGGCGACCGATACCTGTTCGCCGATGCGATCGGCGAACAGGGACCTTCCTTTGAGCACCGCCTCCCCATCGAGGGTCCCCGACAGGATGGCGAGAAGCGTCGCGGTTATGCGGGGTTCGAACACCACGGTTAGGCGGTCGGAGCGCGGCTTGACCGCACCGAGCATCCTGGTGGCGCGCTCCACGGCATCGGAGGCGGCCTTGTCCAAGTCGAGATCGGACGGACTGCGCCCGACGCTGTAGCCCCCTCCGGTCTGTGTTTCGGCACCCTCGCCGGCCACCGCGAATGCAGACAAGTAGCAAGCCGTCCGACGCGACTCGGCCCTGATGCCGGTGCTGGTGGCCACGGCCGACTCGACTGCGGCGTCCCCCCAATCCGAGGACTCGACCTGACGAATGCGCGGGTCGGCGGCCCGCACGGCCCGCTCGAGGTCCAAAGCGCGGGCGACCTTCACCTCGGTCGGGTACGACGCCAGATCGTCACGCCACAAGTCGAGGCTGGCGACCTCGACTCCATCGGGTGAAGCCAACCCCACGAAACTGTCCTCGGAAGCAAACCCCGCGTTGTCCCTGGCTTCCTCGAGTGTCTCGGCCACGACGTCGGGGTCCAGCGACCCGGCATAAGCGAACCCCTGCCGCGACCCGGCGACCACCCGGATCCCGATGCCGGCCGACTCAGCCGATGAGAGCGACTCCACTTCACCACCGAACACGGTTATCTCGGTATCCCGACCCCGCGCCACGTAGGCCTCGACCTGTTCGCCGTCGCGGGCCCAGCCGGCCACGGCGGTAGCCAGATCCAGAAGGTTGTCCTGCCCCGCCCCCCCGATCGTCTGGCTCACCTGGCCGTTCCACCCACCGTCATGGCGGTGACCCGCAGGGTCGGTTGGCCGTCGCCGACGGGGACGCCCTGGCCTTGCTTGCCGCAGGTGCCCGGATGTCCCATGGCGAAGTCGTTGCCCACGACGTCGATGTTGCGCAGCACCTCCGGCCCGTTGCCGATCAGGTTGGCGTCGCGCAACGGTTCGGTGATTTCACCGTCTTCGATCAGGTAGGCCTCGGTCATGCCGAACACGAAGTCTCCGGTCGCCGTGTTGACCTGTCCCCCGCCGAGCTGGGCTACGTACACCCCGTAGGGGGTCTGACGCAGAATTTCGTCAGGGTCCTCGGTTCCGGCCAGAACATAGGTGTTGGTCATGCGGACCATCGGTAGATGCTGATAGCTCTCCCGCCGACCGTTGCCCGAGCTGGCCCTGCCTTCCTTCCGGGCGCGCAGCCAGTCCCACATGTAGTCGGTCAGGACGCCGTTTTCGATCAGGACGTTGCGAGCGGCCGGATGGCCCTCGTCATCGACCGACAGCGATCCCCACTGCGGACCCATGGTGCCGTCATCGACGAGGGTGACCAACGGACTGGCCACCATTTGACCAACCCTTCCCGTGAACACCGATACGTCTTTGGCGATGTGATCGGCTTCCAAGCCATGGCCGCAGGCCTCGTGGAAAAGGACTCCCCCGCTGCCCTGCTTGATCACCACCGGAACGCTGCCTGAGGGCGCCGGTCGAGCCGACAGCTTCGTCAAGGCCCGCGAAGAGGCGGCACGGGCCAGCTCCTCCACCGAAACGGTGTCGAACAACTCGAAGCCGACGGTGGCGCCTACCGACTCTCTTCCCGTCTGCATGCCGGTGTCGCCGTTGGCCACGCACGAAATCGCAAATCGGGTCTTCACCTGGTCATCAGTGGCGAGCACGCCCTCGCTGTTGGCGACGAGTATCTGGCGCCGGCTGTCCCCGTAGACGGCACTGACTTGCCGGATGGCGGGGCGCCCCGCCCTTGACGCCTCGTCGGCGCGGCGCAGCAAGTCGACCTTCTCCGCCTTGCCGACCGACTCCGGCAGTATCTCGACCGCGTTGGGCGCCGGCGCCGTCACCCGTTGCAGAGCGACGGAACGAACCCCGCCCCCACCGCCGCGAGCGGCAGCTGCAGCCGCCTCGGCGGCGGCGCGCAGCCCGGCCTCGGTGAGATCGCTGGTGTGCGCGAAGCCCGTCGTCTCGCCTATCACGACCCGTATCCCGGCGCCCCGTTCCCGGCCCGAGGCCATGTCCTCGACGCGGCCGTCATCGAGGCGGGCGGCCGTACCCCGGCGGTCCTCGGCGAACAGCTCGGCGAACTCCCCGCCACTCTGCAGTGCAGTCCCCAGAACCCCCGCTATCACCGTCTCGTCGATCAACACCGATCTCCCTCTTTGGGCCGGAACCGCGAAGCGCCCGCGCCGGCATTGGAACGTGGCGAGGCTACCCGCATACCGTTGTCAACCGTGAGCCTCGCGATCGGCCTGTGCGCCCAGGTGGAACTCGTCGTCGGCGAGGACGATACAGCTCGCGCTTTCCGTAGCGGCGACGTCTCCGTGCTGGCAACCCCGCGCGTGGTCGCGCTCTGCGAGGAGGCGACCGTGGACGCACTTCTACCGCACCTCCAACCAGGCCAGACGTCGGTCGGGTCCCGGGTCGAGATCAGCCACCTGGTCCCAGTATTGGTGGGCAGCACGGTGGTGGCCTCGGCCGCCCTGGAACGGATCGAGGGCAAGCGTCTCGTGTTCAACGTGAGCGTCAACGACAAATGCGGCCTAGTGGCCGCCGGCCGCGTCACTCGCGTCCTGGTCGACCTGGCGACGTTCATGGAGAAAGCCCGCTAGCAGCGTCCCGCCTCGCCTGGCGACCGCGTACCGCGGGTGGCCGGCGACGCTGGGTGGCCGGGTATGCCTCGAACCGCTACGTCTGGACGCGATTTCGTACTCTAGGTAGCAAATTCCGATGATCTCTTGCCTGGATGCTTCCGAGAGCACAACTTCGCGCCGAGAGTTCATGAAAACGGCCGAAATCGCGCCCCGCCAGGCGGCCCCAGCCGGCCCCGCCCGCCCCCGACGGCCTCAGCTGATGGTGACAGGCGTGCCGAGAGGAAGGGTGCCGGCCAGCTTGGTGATCACGTCGTTCGGCAGCCGGACGCAACCGTGGGAGGCGGCCTGGCCGATGGACCAGGGCTCGTCTTGGCCGTGTATACCGATCTGGGCGTCCCCACCGTTGAAGACGGAGTAGGCGTCGGAGAACCAGGCCAGCCCGAATATGTAAGGCCCGTACGCTCCGGTCGGGTCGTCTGGCCGTATCAGCTCCCATAGATAGGTGTTCCCCGCCGGCGTGGGCGTGCGCGGCGCGCCTATCGCGACCGACGTGGTCAAGACGGCCTGGCCGTCATCGGTAACCGTCAGCGTTCGCGCCGCCAGGTGCACTTGGACCTTGTATGCGGTCTCGGTCAGGGTCACGCCGCTGGAGGAGATCCACCCGAGGCTTCCGTTGGGTCGAACCGGGAGCTCCACGTGAAGCCACCCGGACGCATCGGGGTTTCCCAGCACGGCCACGACCTGGGGTATTCCGAACGGATCGGTCGCCGCCAAGGTGCCTACCGCCGGTCCTTCGGGGGCACGGCTGTAGGGCGTGGCCGCCGACAGGGTCGCTATCCAGGTCGATCCGGGCGCGGCCAGCGTGGGTCGGTAGACCTGCTTCGGCGCAGGAGTCGCAGCGGGCGCCGGGGGCGCCACCGGGGCGGCCGCCACGGCTGAGTAGCCCCGGCCCGATTCGGTGGGAAGGCCGGGGGCGAGCACGGCCGAGACGGCGAGCGCGGCCACTGCGACGACTGCCCCCACCGTCATCAGCGTGCGACGGATCACCGGTCGAGCCACCCGGCCATCCTGCCACGACAGTGGGGACCAGTAGGCTGCGGGATTGACTCGAATGCCCCAGGCCGAAACCTATTCCGAGACCCCTGGGCCGGTTCAAATGCGGCCCGTGCAGCGATCCCATTGGTGGCGCGAAGTGCTGGTCGTCGCCGCGTTCTACGGGCTGTACAGCCTGGTCCGTGACCTCCGGGGCGAACAGCCGGTGTCGAAATTCCAAGCCCTAACGAACGCCCACAGGATCATCCGGCTCGAGCGGTTCATCGGCATTTTCCACGAGTCGACGGTTCAGCACTGGTTCCTGAGCGACAAAGAATTCATCAAGCTCTGCGACGACTTCTACGGAAGCGCCCACTTCATCGCCGCGGCCGGGATCCTCATCTTGCTGTTCTTCCGCTTCCCGTCCCACTATCGCCTGTGGCGCAACACCCTCGCTTTCACAACCGGACTGGCCCTGATCGGCTTCTACTTCTTCCCGCTCATGCCGCCGCGCTTGCTGCCGCCGCAGTACCACTTCGTCGACACGCTCCAAACCATCGGCGGTCTGTGGAACTTCTCGTCCGGGGCCGTCAGCGACGTGTCCAATCAGTACGCGGCCATGCCCAGCCTGCACACGGCGTGGTCGGCCTGGTGCGCGCTCGTGGTCATCACCATGGTCCGGCCGTGGTGGGGCAAGCTGGCCCTGCTATATCCGGCGGCGACGATCTTCTGCATCGTCGTCACCGGCAACCACTACTTCGCCGACGCCATCGCCGGCCTCGCCCTGCTGGGCGTCTCCTACTTCTTGGCCCGCTTCGTCACCCAGGTCGTCGACGATAGAAGCGCCCGTCGCGAGGCGGCTGCAGAATCTCGACTGACGCCAACCGGCGACGTCCCGATCGAAGCCGACCCGAGCCCCCGACGGTGAAAGCGACGCAGCCCGCGCCGCTTCCGGCCGCGGTGTCCGGCGTGGCGCGGGTGGTCGACAGGCGCCTCGAGGAGATGTTCGAGTCGGAGCAGGCTCGATGGACCGAAATCGACCCCGACCTGATCTCTCCCTTGAGCGCCCTGCGCGCTTGCACCATGTCGGGGGGCAAAAGACTCCGCCCCGCGTTCTGCTACTGGGCCTTTGTCGGGTGCGGGGGGACGACCGACGATCCTGCCGTGGTCGACGCCGGAGCCGCGCTCGAAATGCTCCACACCGCGGCGCTCGTGCACGACGACGTCATCGACCGATCGGACCGGCGCCACGGGAGCGAAACGGTGCACGTCCAGCAGGCGGCCCGCCACGTCGCCGGCGGCTGGAAGGGAGGGTCCCAACAGTTCGGAACGGGCGTGGCCATCCTGCTCGGCGACCTCGCCCTCGTCTACAGCGACCGCCTCCTCGCCGGCTCGCCTGATGCCGCCGAGGCGGTGTTCGACGAGATGCGACTGGAAGTCAACTTCGGGCAATACCTCGACGTCCTCGGGTCGGCCCAGGGCGTCGACGTAGCCGGCGAGGTCGCGGTGGCCCGGGCCCGGCGCATCTGCCGCTACAAGACCGCTAAGTACACGGTGGAGCGGCCGCTCCACCTGGGCGCGGCTCTGGCCGCCCCAGAAAAGCTCGCTGAGGTGGCCGGTCCCCTGTCGCGATTCGGCTTGCCCCTCGGCGAGGCGTTCCAGCTCCGAGACGACCTGCTGGGCGTGTTCGGGGATCCCGTGACGACGGGCAAGCCGGTCGGGGACGACCTGCGGAACGGCAAACCGACGCTGCTCGCCAGCCTGGCCGCCAGCCGGGCCACGGGCGAGGGGGCGCGGATGATGGCGGACCGGTTCGGGGCCTCCGACCTGGATGCGTCGGAGGTGGCGGTGCTGCAGGAGGTGATCGAGACCACCGGGGCTCGAGCAGAGGTGGAGCGGACGGTGCGCTCGCTTCTCGACGCGGCGGTCGAGGCGCTCGGAACCCTCCCGCTTTCGGCCCCGGCGGTGGCCGCGCTCCGGGAGATCGCAGATTTCGTGGCGGGACGCGACCACTGAACACCCGCCACCGAAACGCCCCAACGGTGCGCGAGCGGTAGCCTCGGACCATGGTGTTGGAGTCGATCAACTCGCCCACCGACCTCGGCAAACTCGGCGTCGACGAGCTCGAGACCCTGTGCGGCGAGATCCGCTCCTTCATCGTTGAGGCGGTAGCGGCCAACAGTGGACACCTCGGCTCCAACTTGGGAGCGGTCGAACTCACCGTTGCCCTGCACCGCGTTTTCGCCTCTCCCCGCGACATCCTGCTGTGGGACACGGGCCATCAGGCCTACGTCCACAAGATCCTGACCGGTCGACGGGAGATGTTCTCAACCCTCCGTCAAGGCGGGGGGTTGTCCGGGTACCCGTCCCGTGCGGAATCTGTGCACGACTGGGTGGAAAACAGCCACGCGTCCACGGTCCTGAGCTACGCCCACGGCGTCTCGGCCGCCGTGGCGCGCAGCAGCACTCCCGACCGGCGGGTCATAGCCGTCATCGGCGACGGATCGATGACCGGCGGCATGGCTTTCGAAGGGCTCAACAATCTGGGCCACAGCGGCAGCCGGGTCGTGGTGGTGCTCAACGACAACGGCCGGTCCTACGCCCCGACCATCTCCCGGCTGTCGGAGAGCCTGACCAAGATCCGCCTCCACCCCGGCTTGAAGTCGGTGCGAGGCCGCATCGAGGAACGGGTGCGGGACCTGCCGGCGGTCGGCAACCTGGCGTCGCGCAGCCTCCAGGGCCTGTACTCAGCTGTCCGGGAAGTCATCGAGCCACCCGCCTTCTTCGAAGCGCTCGGGGTTCGATACGTCGGCCCCATCGACGGCCACGACATCGCCGGCATGGAAGTGGCCCTGTCCCACGCCGCCTCGTACGACGGGCCGATCGTGGTCCACGTGGTGACCCGCAAAGGGCGGGGCTACGCGCCGGCCGAGGACGACGACGAGAAGTGCCTCCACGACGCAGCCGTTTTCGACCCGGCCGTCGGCCCGGGGGAGGAGCAGCACGTCCTCAAGGGATACACCCAGGCGTTCAACGAGGCGATGATCGACGCCGGCGAACGCCACCCCAACATGGTCGCCATCACCGCCGCCATGCCCGGACCCACCGGGCTGCTTCCGTTCGCGGCTCGGTGGCCTGACCGGTTCTTCGACGTGGGTATCGCCGAGCAGACCGCGGTTACGTCAGCCGCAGGTATGGCGATGGGTGGGCTCCGACCGGTGGTGGCCGTCTACTCGACGTTCTTCTCCAGGGCCTTCGATCAGGCCAACATGGACGTGGGCCTGCACGGGCTCCCCGTGGTGTTCGCTCTCGATCGGGCCGGCATCACCGGGCCCGACGGCGCCAGCCACCACGGGACCCTCGACATGGCCCTGTGCCTACGGATCCCGGGCATGGCCATCTTCGCCCCGTCCTCGGCCCAGGAGCTTCCCGTGATGCTGGACACGGCGCTGGGCTTGAGCGGACCGTCGGCGATCCGCTTCGCCCGCGGTGGCGCCCGATCGGTGGGCGCGGACGCCGTCGGCGCCGGCCTCAACGCCCGCCGCGTGAGGGCGGGCAATCCTGGGTCGGTGTGCATCATCTCGGTCGGCAAGATGCTGGAGTCGGCCGAGGAAGCAGCCGACCTGCTCGCCGCCGACGGCGTGGATGTGAGCCTGTGGGATGCTCGAGTCGTTCGGCCGCTCGACCCCCAAATGATCGCTGACGCCGGGCGCCACGACCTGATCGTGACCGTCGAGGACGGTGTTCGATCCGGGGGAGCAGGATCATTCGTCTCCGATGCCGTGGCCGACCTGACGGAGACCCGAAACTGCCCGCCGGTACTGGTCCTCGGCATTCCGACCCAATACATCCCCCACGGGGCTCAAGACCAGATCCTTTCCCAACTCGGTCTGGATGGTCCCGGGATAGCCGCGGCCGCATCGAAGGCCCTTCCTCAACGCAACGACCTCAGCGGGTAAGGGCTCCATGGACAAAGCGTCCTACCTCGCCGCGGTCGCGTCCGGAGGCGCCGCCATCGGCGCCGCCGCTGACGGCAACCTCGACCTGCCGGTACCGAGCTGTCCCGACTGGGTCGTCGCCGACCTGGTCGCCCACATGGGCCGGGTGTACGGCTGGGTTACCGGGATCCTCTCGGGCGGCGGCCAGCCCCCGACCGGTTCCGGCCCAGAAGCACCTTCGGACCGGAGTGGGTTGCTGGCCTGGTACGGCGAGATGCGAGAGCGGCTGCTGGCCGACCTCACCGGCCACGACGCGGAGGACCCGGCCTGGGTGTTCGTGTCGTCGGCTCCCCAGAAGGTCGGCTGGTGGTACAGGCGCCAAGCCTTGGAATCTTCCGTCCACCGTTTCGACGCCCAATCGGCCACGGGACGGGCGGACCCAATCGAAGCTCCGCTGGCCGCCGAAGGCATCGACGAGTATCTGACCGAGTTCCTGCCCGGAATCATGAAAAGAGGCCGGGTCGAAGGTCTGAGCGGAACGTTGCACGTTCACGCCACCGACACGCCAGGCGAATGGTGGCTCGACCTCGACGCCGAGGGGCTGGCCGTGCGGCGAGAACACGCCAAAGCCGACACCGCCGTGCGCGGGCCGGCGTCGGATCTCTACTTGTTGCTGTTCAACCGTCAGACCGTCCAACATGGCAGCGTGGAAGTCCTCGGGAACGCCTCCGTCGTGGACGCCTGGCGCGGCGTGGCCTTTTAGCTGGAGGGCCCACCCGAGGCTGGCGGCGGCGGCGGCAGGGGTTCGATGAGTTGGGGGCCGTCGTTGCCCACTTTGTTGACCAAGGTGCTGACCGCGTAGGCCTCAAACCACTCCGACGGGGCCGGAACCATGAGACGCTCGACCGCCCCGGGATCAGTGCCCGGGTCCAGCCAAGCCGCCCAGTTGTCGGCCGCCAGCACGACCGGCATGCGGTCGTGGATAGGAGCCATCAGTTCGTTGGCGCCGGTAGTGACGATGGCACACGATCTGAGCGCCGGCGCTTCGAGGTCATCGTCGTCCCGCCAGAACTCCCACAGTCCGGCGAACGCCATCGGCCGGCCGTCTCTGCGCCGGATGGCGTGGGGAAGCTTGCCCACCTTCTTGCCGTCTCGGCCTTCGCGACGCTGCCATTCATAGAACGCGTCGGCCGGGATGATGCATCGACGCCTGGCCACCGCAGCCCGGAACGCCGGCTTGCTCGAGATCCCCTCGCAACGGGCGTTGATCATCCGGCTGCCGACCGACGGGTCCTTGGCCCACGAGGGAACCAGCCCCCAACGGAAGGTTCCGAGCGCCCGGCGGGGACCTTTTTTTCCGTCTGCGATCTCCCCCTTCGACGAACGCAGGGCGACCGCGAACACCGTGTCCGTCGGCGCCACGTTGTATCGGGCCGGCATCGGTTCCGCCCTCACTTCGTCCACGTCGAAGATCGAGGCCAGGTCGGCGACGGTCGACGTCGACGTGTAGCGCCCGCACATGATCTCGTCCACGGTACCGGGCCCCGACGATAGGGTGGCCCGGCGTGGATGACGGGGTGGCACTGGCGGGCCTGGCGAAGTCGTTCGGCGACGTCAAGGCCGTCCGGGGCATCGACGTCGAGATCCCACCGGGCGAGGTGGTCGCACTCCTCGGACCGAACGGGGCGGGCAAGACCACCACCATCGATATGATCCTCGGACTCCAACGACCCGACAGCGGTCGGATATCGGTCTTCGGGATGACGCCACAGGACGCGGTGCGAGCGGGCCGGGTCGGCGGCATGCTGCAGACAGGGGCGCTCATCGGGGAGCTGAGCGTCCGAGAGCTAATCACCATGGTCGCCAAGCTCTACCCCAAGCCGTTGGACGTCGAGCACGTCCTGCAAGTGACGCACGTGCACGACATCGCTGACCGCAGGGCCAACAAGCTGTCCGGTGGGCAGTCCCAACGGGTGCGATTCGCGGTAGCCCTGGTCTCCAATCCCGATCTCCTGGTCCTCGACGAGCCGACCGTGGCCCTGGATGTCGAAAGCCGCAGAGATTTTTGGGTGGCCATGCGGTCTGCGGCCGTGACCGGCAAGACCGTCCTCTTCGCCACCCACTACTTGGAAGAAGCCGACGAATTCGCGGACCGGATCATTTTGATGGCCCGGGGCAAGATCGTCGCGGACGGTCCGGCGACCGAGATCAAATCCAAGGTCGGGTCGCGAACCATCCGGGCCACCCTCCCCGGGGCCGACCTGGCCCGGCTCGAAGGCCTGCCTGGCGTGACCGCGGTCGACAGCCGGGGCGAATCGATCGTGCTGAGCTGCAACGATTCGGACCGGGCCTTGAGAAAGCTGCTCGAGGAGTACCCCGAAGCTCAGGACATCGAAGTCCGCGGCGCCGGTCTCGAGGAGGCTTTCTTGCTGTTGACCGGAGACCACGAGGCCCAGCCGGGAGGGGTCGGATGAGCGGGACTTCAGCCGCGCTCAGCTACACCCGCTACGAGCTGCTTCGCACCGTGCGCAACAAGCGCTTCTTCATCTTCTCCCTCGTCTTCCCGCTTCTGCTGTACTTCTCGATCGCGGCATCCCACCGCACCGTGAAGGTCGAAGGCGTCACCTTCCCCCTGTACTACATGACCGGCATGGTGTCGTGGGGGACGATGGCGGCCCTGATGGCGGGCGGAGCTCGCATCGCCCTGGAGCGCAGCGCGGGCTGGACCCGGCAGATGAGGATCACCCCCCTGTCGACCTGGGCCTACTTCGGGGCCAAGATCGCGAGCGGCTACATGATGGCGTCGGTCAGCATCGTCCTGCTCTATCTGGCCGGCATCTTCCTGGGCGTGCATTTGTCGGCGCAGGGGTGGCTGATCATGACGGGCCTGATCCTGGTCGGGTTGATCCCGTTCGCCCTCCTCGGAATCGTCCTGGGCCACCTCTTGAGCGCCGACTCGATAGGTCCGGCACTCGGAGGGGGGACCTCCGTTCTCGCTCTCCTCGGCGGCTCGTTCGGGCCACTGGCCACGTCGGGAACCCTCCAGAAGGTCCTCGAGTACGTCCCGTCGTACTGGCTGGTCCAGGCGGGCAGGTCGGCCCTGGCCGGCCACGCCTGGCCGCTCAGGGGGTGGATCATCATGGCGGTTTGGACCGCCGCGCTGGCCCGCCTGGCCGTCCGCGTCTACCAGCGGGACACGGCCCGGAGCTAGCCGCAGCAGGCAGTCGGGCCGGCGTTGCGACGCCGGAATTTGGCTCCGGCGAGCTAGAATCGCCTTCGAGCTGCAACTCGACTCCATGGCATTCGCGTACCCAACTTCGATGCCCCCTCGCTGGGGGCGCGCATGGTGGCGGGAACAGGTCGTGGCCGCCGCTCCGGCGATGCTGTCCCTGGTCCTCGCAACCGTCGTCTTCCTGCTGGGTTGGCGGGGAGTGGACCAGGCCGCCCAGACATACCGGGTCATCCAGTTCCGGACCCACGGGCTGATGTTGTGGGACAGCGGCTGGTACGGGGGGAACTTCCCGCTCGGCTACAGCGTCCTGTTCCCGGCGTTCGGAGCCATCCTGGGGGTCCAGGTGGCCGCGGTGGGTGCCGCCGTCCTCGCCACCTGGTCGTTCGATCAGGTCGTGCGCTCCTACCTGGGCGCCCGCCCCATCGGTACCTGGTATTTCGCCGTGTCCACCCTCCTTCCCGTCGCCATAGGCCAGTGGCCCTTCCTGGCCGGCGAAGCGGCCGGGCTGGCCGCCCTGGTCGCCCTGCAAAGAGGCCGACGGCCGGTGGCCATCGCGCTCGGGATCCTCGCCGCCCTCTTCTCGCCGCTGGCTGCCGCCTTCCTGGCCATGGTGTGCATCGCCTGGGCCGCTCACGGTACGGGCCGGAGGCGTTGGATGGTGGCCACCGCGGCCGTGAGCTTGGGGGTCATCGGCGTGACCGGGATTCTGTTCCCCGGCACCGGCCCGTTCCCGTTCCCCTGGACCAGTCTGATCATCACCGAGCTCCTGTGTCTGACCGCCCTGACGCCGCTGGTGCAGACCACCCCGGCCGTCCGGCTGGGGGCGCTGCTGTACGGGGTGGCTTCGCTGTTTTCGTTCATAGTCCCGAATCCCCTCGGCGGGAACGCCCCCCGGCTGGCCGCCTCGATCGGGGTCCCGCTTCTCGCCTGCTTCCTGACCGCGCCCGGCCCGGCGCTGGAGCGCCTCAGCCAGCCCAGCTTGGTCAAGTGGGTGGCCCGAGGACGGACGGTGCGGCTATCCGCTGGTTGGAGGTTGGCCGCGGTGGCGCTCGTCGTGCCGTTCGTCGTATGGCAGTGGGCTCCGGGACAACAGGTCATCACGTCCCCGTCGAAGGCGCCAGAGACCCAAGCCGCGTTCTACCAGCCGCTGTTGACCGAGCTGGCCGCCCTGTCCACCTCACCCATGCGCATCGAGATACCACCGACGCTCGATCACTGGGAAGCGGCATTCGTCGCTCCGTATGTCTCGTTGGCCCGCGGGTGGGAGCGCCAGCTCGACACGGCCGACAACCCTCTCTTCTACACGCCCGGCGCCCTTACCGCCGCCTCCTATGAGGCCTGGCTGGACTCAGCGGGCGTGAGCTACGTCGCCCTGGCGGAGGCGCCGCTGGACTACGCGGCCCAAAGCGAGGCCACCCTGCTCAGATCGGGGGCCCTTACCGACCTGGTACCCGTGTGGAGCACCGCCAACTGGCAGGTGTGGCGGGTGGTTGGGAGTCCAGGCCTGGTCAGCGGGCCGGCCACCCTCCAGACGCTCGAAGCGGACCACCTGATACTGCAAGTATCGGCCCCCGCCGACATCATCGTCCGGGTCCGATACACCAAGTTCTGGTCGGTCACCACCGGCACCGCGTGCATAGGCCCCACGGCCTCAGGGTGGACTTCCGTGGACGCTCAATCGACCGGCGAAGTCGAGCTCTCGGCATCCATACTCCACCCGGCCCAGCCCGCTTCGTGCTCTACGGACTTGGGCGGCTGAGGCAGCTCAGCGGACCAGATAATCCTCAGAGCCCAAGTCCAAGGCCTGGCGACCATGGCGGTTGATCATGGCCATGAACATGTCGTCGCTGCGAGGGGTCCTCGTCACCAGCATCGACGCCGCGATGGCCATCACCAGCCCGTCGAAGCTGTACCGGCGATAGCTGTCCCAACACTCCCCCCACGGCATCGACACGCCGAGCTCGGTGAGGAAGGCGTAATAGGAGCGCACCAGGTTGGCTTCGTGCTGACGGCGGTCCTCCGGGAGGAGGGCCGAGCCGATGAAATAGGAGACGTCGGAGAGGGCCACCCCAATCTTGACCGTCTGCCAATCGACGACGACCACCCGAGGCCCACCGAACAGGAGGTTGTCCAAGCGGAAGTCACCGTGGACCACGGTCCATGGATGGGGGCGGTCGACGAGGTAGTTCTCCAACGCCGGCATGAACCTCTCGCACAGGGCGAGCACTTCTGGCTCCACGCGCTCCCTGTAGCGGTCCACGAATCCCGAGTACAGGATAGGTATGAAGTCCGTGGCGCCCCGGGCCGCCTCTGGTGTGGGCCGGTCCAGCCAGGTCAGGTCGAGCAGAGACGGATCGCCCCACCTGGGCGCGTGAAGCGCGGCCAGCTCAGGCATGACCGCGGCCGCTTCCTCGGGGGAGCAACCCAATATCTGGTCGCCGGCCTCCGACGGGCCGAGGTCCTCGAGCAGGACCACGTAACCCTGCTCCTCGGGTTCGAAGCGGGCCAGGTAGCAGGTCGGCCGGTTGACCCAAACCGTCCCGGCCAGCTCGTTGTAGAACGCCGCTTCCAGCTCGTAGGTCCTGGTGGCGAAGCCGGTGGCCCGGCTCAGTTCCAGCGATGAAGGCACTTTGGCGACGACCGACGCCGGAGCCGGGGTCGGACGGTCCCAGTCGGGGATGAGGCGAATCGAGCTGGCCACGTTGCCGTTCCCGATGGGGACACCGACCAGATTCTCCACCCGGGCCTCGTCGGACACTTCGGACAAAGCAGCGGTCAGCCACTCCGAAGTGAGGTCCTCGATCCCCCGTGGAGCGCTAAGTGCGGGCATGGGCGAAACTCCCCCGTGGAAAGCCAGGCCGCTCACGAGGCCGAAGGTCCAATCGTAGCCGCCGAGGCGCGAATCGGCTAGTAGCCCTGCACTAACGGGCCCGAAATCCGAACGCTGGGCCGCCTGGTTCCTTCTGATTTTTCCGCTATCCGGCGCCCAGGCCCGGCCACCCGAGCCAGGCGTGAAGGGCGGCCGGAGGCTTCCCCGTTGGGCGTAGACCGGCCTGGCCGCTCAGGTTCGGGGCGAGAGCACCAGCTGCGCTTGCGACGTGCGGGCGACCAGGCGCCCGGCGGAATCGCGAACCTCGGTGTCGACCGCGATGATCGTTCGTCCCTTGTGCAGCACTCGTGACACCGCTTCGGCGTGCCCGCCGCGAACCGCGCCGAGGAACCTCGTTTGCGAGTCCGTGGTCGTGGTCCCCGCCGCTCCCTCGGGGAGGTTTAGAAACGCGAGCAGCGCCCCGGCCGTGTCGGCAAGAGTCATGATCGCCCCGCCGTGCATGATCCCGCCTGCCGTGCACACGCCCGCCGACCACGGCAACCGCATCCGCACCAGCTCGGCGGTGGCCTGCACGGCTTCCACCCCGAGCAGGCCGGCGAGGGGCATCATTTGCGAAACGTTCGGGACGTCACTCATGGCCGGTCAGTTTGGCAGGGTGGTTCTCAAACGGGCGTGGGCTGCCTTAGCCTTCGCCGGAGCGAGCCGCCGCGCGCCAGAGGGAACCGAATGGTGAAAACGGCCCCCGGCCCGGCGTCGCCGACTTCAACCGTGCCTCCGTAGGCCCGGCACAGGTCGGCCACGATCGCCAAGCCCAGCCCGAAGCCTCCGTCGCCCCTGTCGCGCGCTTCGTCTAGGCGAACGAAGCGCTCGAAAATGCGGGCGCGGTCGGCGGGGGCTACACCCGGACCGTCGTCGCGAACGCGCAGGATCGCCGACGAGCCTTCCCGGGCGACCGTCACCTCGACCCTCGTCACCGCGAACCGTCTGGCGTTGCCGACCAGGTTGGCGACCATGCGCTCGAGGTACACCGCCGGCACGGCGACAGGCGCAGCGACCGTCCGGACGATTACCTCTGGACCGGAACCGTTTGACGCCACTGCCTCCGACTCCGCCACCTCGGCCATATCGGTTGCGACAGACGACGACAAAAGGCTGCCCTCGTCGGAGCGGGCCAGCAGCAGCAGCTCCTGGACGAGCTGGCCCATGCGCTCGTTTTCCGAAAGCACGGCGCGAGCGGTCGAAGGCCAGTCGGCGAGCTCGGGGTGGTGCAGGGCGACTTCGACCTCCGTGCGAATGTTGGCTATCGGCGACCGCAGCTCGTGCGACGCGTCCGACACGAAGCGCCGCTCACGAGACGACGACGCTTCGATCCGGTCGAGCATCGAGTTGAGCGTCCGGGCCAGCCGTCCCACCTCGTCGCCCGTGCCCGGCTCGGCGATCCTGTGGTGCCCTGGGCTGGTCGCGATCTCGGTCACTTCGCGCCTCAAAGCCTCGATCGGCCGCAGGGCCCGACCGACGATGAACCAGCAAATAAGCCCGACCACTGCCAGCAGTATCGGCATCCCTATCTCGAGGATGCGCTGGACGTCGGCCAGGCTGTGGTCGTACTGGCCGAGCGAGGTGATGACCACCACGGTGGCATTGATGTGAGCGACGTTGAGCGGCACGGCGACCACGTGGACGTCCCGGGCCTGGCCGGCGAAGACGTACGAGTTCTCCGACAACTTGGGCTCACCCGGAAGCCACAGGGGTGGGATATTGCGAAGAACCCTGCTCTCCCCGATCACCTTGCCGTTGCGCACCACCTGAACCAGGCCGAGCTGCAGGGTCGGATCCGGTGGCAGCACTAGTGGCAGCGTCATTTCCGGGTTGAAGTCGCCGACCTCGTTGGCCTGCTGTTGCGCCGTGCTCATGAGGATGCGTTGGCGGTCGTGTTGAAGGCTTCCATCCACCAGCGCCGCCGACACGCCCAAGGCGCACGCCACGGCCAGGACCGCCGCCGCCGTAACACGCACCCGGGTGCTGGCCAGCAAACGGCCGATGAGCCTGCCCACTACTGCCCGCCGGAGTCTGGCGGCGAGACGGCGGTGACGGCGGCGGCGACTGCGGTCTCCTGCGACGCCGACAGCCGGTAACCGAAGCTACGAACCGTCTCGATGTGAGACGGATGCCCGGGACGGTCCAGCTTGCGCCTCAAGTACCCGACGTACACCTCGACCACGTTGGGGTCCCGTTCCGAGGCCTGGTCCCACACGTGATCGAGCAGCTCTGCCTTGGACACGGCCTCGGCCGGTCGATGCATGAGATAGGTCAGAAGAGACATCTCCCTCGGGGTGAGGGAGACCTCCTCGTCCGACCTCCAGCACCGGTGTTCCTTGGTGTCGAGACGGAGGTCACCTTGGACCAGTACGGCACCACGCGGCGCCCCGCCCCGGCGGATCAGAGCTCGAAGCCGGGCGAGCAGGACCGGATAGGAGAACGGCTTCGACAAGTAGTCGTCCGCTCCGGTGTCGAGAGCCTCGGTCTGGTCGAATTCGCCCTGCTTGGCCGTGAGCATCAGAACCGGCACCCGCGAGCCGGATGAGCGCAGGGATTCTGTGACGGCGTGGCCGTTGAGCTTGGGAAGCATCAGGTCCAAGATGATGGCGTCGTAGGTCATGCTCAGGGCCGAAGCCAGCCCTTGTTCGCCGTCGGTGGCGACGTCGACGGAGTAGCCCTCGGCCTCGAGGCCGCGCGTGAGTGACCTGACCATGGGCAGCTCGTCTTCGATGATGAGGATTCTCACTGCTACCAGTCTGCCCTTACAGTGCTGCAGATGGGCGACGACCCCTCGGGCGATATGGCCAAGGCGCTCGAACCCCGGCTGGGACCCGGGCTGGAGATCACCGGCATCCGACCCTTGACGAGCGGGGCGTCGCGTCAGTCGATGCGCTTCGACGCGGCCGCCCCGGGCCAACCATCTCGCCCGTACGTCCTTCAGCGCGAAATGATGCCGGGGCTCGGCGCCGCCACTCCGGGCGACCCCGGCCCACTCTCCATGCCCGCCCAAGCGCAAGTCCTCGACGCAGCCAGGAGGGCCGGGGTCCCCGTCGCCCCGGTAGTGGCTTCGGGTGAGATCGATGGGCGCCACTTCATAGTTTCCGAATGGTTCGAAGGCGAAGCGCTGGCGCAGAAGCTGCTGCGCGACCCCGATTTGGAGGAAGGCCGGGCTCGTCTCATGGAGGACTGCTCGCGTGCGCTGGCCGCGATCCACCGCATACCACCGTCGGGACTCGGGCTCACCGAACAGGACAGGTTGGCGGTGTACCGGCAGCGTCTGGATGCCATCGACGAACCCCGGCCCGTCCTCGAGCTCGGGTACAGGTGGTTGACGGAGCACCGACCGGCTCCGGCGCCGCTGTCGGTCGTCCACGGCGACTTCCGCCTCGGAAACCTCCTCGTCGACCGGACCGGGCTGCGGGCCGTGCTCGATTGGGAGCTGGCCCATCTCGGGGACCCCCACGAGGACGTGGCCTGGGCCACCATTCGCGCTTGGCGCTTCGACCGTCACCGCCAGCCAGGCACGTTCCCCGAGCCCGACGCCTGGGCCGAGGCCTACAACGCGGCGGCCGGGCCAGACCGGGCGATCGACCCTGAGGCCATGCGCTGGTGGCAGGTCGCGGGAACCTGGTCGTGGGCGGTGATCAGCGCCATGCAGGCGCGGCGTCACCTCGACGGCTGGGTCGAGTCGCTCGAGCACGCGGTGATAGGGAGAAGGGTGTGCGAGAGCGAATGGGACCTGCTGGAGTTGCTGCCTTGAATCTGCACGGCCGGCCGACCTCCGCAGAGCTGGTCGACGCAGTGGCCGGGCTCCTTCGCGATCAACTGTCCGAGCAGGTCGACGGCCCGATGCGCCACCAGGTGAGGATCGCAGTCCACGCCTTGGAGGTCGTGTCGCGAGAGCTGGCTCTAGGCCCCGAGCAGGAGGGCGCCCACCGGGCCGGGCTGGCCGAGCTCGGGTTTGACGACGACGCCTCGCTGGCCGAAGCCATCCGAGCGGGAAGCGTCGCCGACAGTCCGGAGTTGCGGCGAATCCTGCGGGCAGACACCCGTGCTCGGCTTCTCGTCGCCAACCCGAAGTGGCTGCCACCCGACCAAGGGTGAGGCGGCGCGGGCCGCACCGGGCCGCGCCGGGAGGGGGCCGCGGCGGAGGAACAGCCGTGTTCGATCTTGCATCGCGTGCGCGAAAAGTGTCTCCGGCCGACACAAATCGCGCACGACAACACGAATCGAACACGCAAACAACCGCCGCACCGGGGCGGGGCACCGGCCCGGACCCCCGGGGCGGGCTTAAGCTCGCCCCATGGGGGAGCTCCAAGTAGACATCGAAGCGGGCGAGGCCGGATTCTCGGCCGAACGCCTGGCCCGGTTGGACCGGCACTTCAGCCGGTACGTCGACGACGGCCGGCTGCCGGGCTGGTTGGCGGTGGTCGCCCGCCGGGGTCGCGTCGCTCACCTGGCTAGCTGCGGGATGCGGGACCGGGAGCGGTCTCTGCCCGTGGAGACCGACACGTTGTGGCGGCTGGCGTCGATGACCAAGCCGGTGACCACGGTGGCCGCCTTGATGCTGTACGAGGAAGGCGCGTTCGAGCTCAAGGACCCGATATCCAAGTGGATCCCGTCCTTCGAGAACATGCGGGTGTTCCGCTCCGGGAACCCGGTAAAGGCCGACACGCGGGCCGCCACCGAGCCGATCCGGGTCTGGCACTTGATGACCCACACGGCGGGATTGACCTACGGGTTCCACCACTCCCACCCCGTGGACGCCATGTACCGGCGGGCCGGGTTCGAATGGGGTAGCCCCAAGGACTCTGACCTGGCCACGTGTTGCGACGCCTGGGCGAGCCTTCCGCTGTTGTTCGAACCCGGGGCCGAGTTCAACTACTCCGTCGCAACCGACGTGCTCGGGCGCCTGGTCGAAGTGGTTTCGGGCCGATCCCTCGACGACTTCTTCCGGACCAGGATCTTCGAGCCGCTGGGCCTGACCGACACGGGCTTCTGGGCCGCCGAGGGATCGCCCGCCGAGCGTCTCGCCGCCGCCTACATGGCGAACCCGGCGGGCGCCGACGCTCCGGCCGCCCTGATACCCGGTGACGCAGCCTTGCGTCCACCGTCGATGTGGTCCGGCGGGGGCGGCCTGGTCGGCACGGCTCGTGACTACTTCCGCTTCGCCGAAATGTTGCGCGGCCGGGGGGCGCTGGAAGGCACCCGGCTCCTGTCGCCGCGCACCGTGGACTACATGGCCACCAACCAGCTGCCCGGCGGCGTCGACTTGGAGACGTTCGGACGTCCGCTTTTCGCCGAGACCACGTTCGACGGAGTCGGCTTCGGTCTGGGCGTGTCGGTGGTGACCAATCCGGCGGCCGGGAAAGTACTGACCAGCGAAGGGGAATACGGATGGGGCGGGGCGTTCAGCACCGCCTTCTGGATCGCGCCGAAGGAGGACCTGACCGTCCTCTTCTTCACCCAGCTGCTTCCTTCCAGCACCCATCCCATCCGCAGCCAGCTCAAGCAGCTCGTGTACCAGTCCCTCGTCGACTGAGCGTCCCCCTACCAGGGCTGACAGAACCGAGGGCTCACGGCCAAACCCAGATCTGCATCTGCCCCGCGCAAGCCGGCGCGTCCGGCGGGCACTCGTCTATCCGTTCCAGCCGGTACCCGAGCTTGCGAGGTATGGCCGCGCTGCGCACGTTGGCCACGTCGGTGTGGATCTCGACCCGATCGACGTCCGCCAGCACAGTCGCAGCGCCGGTAACCGCCTTTGCGGCCGCGCTCATGTAACCCCGTCCGGTGTGGGCCGCGTGGGTCCAATATCCGATCTCGATGGCACCGGGACCGATCCGGCGGTGCAGGCCGATCACGCCGACGACAGACGCGTCCCCCTCGAGAAGGCGCAGCAGATACACGAAATCCGTGCCGGCGTCCCACGACGCGGTGACTTCGCCCAGGCGACGTACCTGAGCTGGCACGGTGGCGTTCTCGCCGGTCGCCCAAGGCATCCACGGCCGCAAATGAGGGAGGCTCTCTGTCATGGCGGCTACCAAATCGGGCGCGTCAGCGACGGTGTTGCGAGACAGCACCACAGCGCCGGCGTTGATGACTTCAGGTGGCCGAGAGGAAGGCGAAATCACCCGGCCATTGCAGCCGCCACCACGGGCGGTCGCAACCGGGTTTCGCCCAGCAATCCGGAAGTCCGGCGGCGGCACAAGGCGATCGTGATCGCCATACCGGAGCCGGTCCAGAACCAACCGGTGAGGGTGTGGGCTCCAAGGAACACCGACAGAGGCACGGTAGTGAGGAGAACCAGGCTGGTGGCGCAGCTCGCCAGGTAGGTGACGGTCCAGATCAACGAAAGGGTCTTGATGAGCGACGCCCTCTGGGCGATGTCGTCGGCGGCGTGCGGGACCAGGTCGCGGGCCAACCGGACCACGAGCGGCTCGCTCGTGAACATGGTCGCCGCGAACATCAGGCCGAACCCGGCCGTCTCCACGACCGGGATGGCGAAGTACATGACCGCCTGCCCGGAAGCGACCGCGGCGACGGCCCGCATCGTGGCCATGAACACCGTCATCAGAAGCATCCCCGACACCCGCCGGCGGCGGGCGTATTGGTAAATGGCGACGCCGTAGGCGTAGACGACCGAGACGGCCATGGCCCACAGCACCGAACTGGCCATCAGAGCGACGTAGAAGACGGCGAGGGGAATCAGGGTCGCGACGGCCACAGCCGGAAGCGCCCCTCTCGCCAACGCTACGACCGCTCGGAACATGCTAGGTGTGTCGGCAGCCGCCCGTTAACACTTGATCGTCCGAAATGGGCGTCTCTCCCGAGATGCTCCCCATGATGAGTTGGAGACCGCTCGCTGGGCTAGCCTCCTTCGGTGCCCTCGACGTCCCCCCGGACCCGAGCCGACGCGACTGGGGCCGCCGAACGCGGAAGCCGGTGGTCGGACAAGGGCGACCTCGGAGTTAGCGGCGCCACGTCGATCGCAGGCCATGTCGGTCACGCCCCAGGCCTGAGACCACAAGCGATCGACGCTCCTCAAATCGTACGCGTCTCACGCCGAGGGCGTTTCCCCCTGCTTCGGGATCGCCTGATCGTGGCCGCCCTGATGGCCGTGGCCCTGGCCTTGCGGGTTCCCAATCTGGGCCGGGCTTACTGGGTGGACGAAGGGATAAGCGTCGGCATCGCGTCGCACCCGCTCAGCCAGCTCCCGCGCCTATTGCGTGAGGACGGCTCCCCGCCCCTCTTCTACGTGATCCTGCATTTTTGGATGCGCCTGTTCGGGACGTCACCAGAAGCGACGCACTTCCTGCCTCTGATCATCTCGCTGGTATGCGTCCCCCTGGCCTACTGGTCGGCGACCCAGCTGTTTGATCGGCGCGCCGGCATCGCCGCGGCTGCCCTTTTCGCTACCAATCCGTTCCTCGGCTGGTATTCAACCGAAACCCGGATGTACCCGATGGTCGTGGCCCTGACGATCGTGGGGATCACCCTCGCCTGGCGAGCGGTTCGCGACCGAAGCTGGTCGGACGGCGCGGGCAGCCTGGTCGCGTTTACGTGCCTCCTCTACACCCACGACTGGGGCATCTACCTGACGGCCGTGACCGCTTTGGTGTTGTTCGGGTTCGCCGCGTCGCGCCGCGATCGCGGCATGGCCGCGGCGGTGGCGCTCATGACGTTGGCCGCCGTCGCACTGTGGCTTCCGTGGCTTCCGTCGTTTGTCGCCCAAGCCAAGAACACCGCGGCCCCCTGGGCCATCCGTCCCAATATCGGGGACTTCTTCGCCGATCCGTCGTCTGCGCTCGGCGGCACCATGGGCATCATCGTCGCCCCCGCCCTCGCCGTCGGCGTTTTGTGGACGCGAAAGCAACGCCCGATCCGCGTGGGTCGGGTGGCCGGACTTTTAGTAGCCGTCGGTGTCCTGACCACACTGGCCGGTTTCCTCGGCGCTCAGATCGAACCGTCGTGGACGGTTCGCTATCTGGCCGTCATCGTGGCGCCCTTCCTGCTGGCCGCAGCCGGAGCGCTGGCCCCGATGCGCCGCGGCCGGATGGTGGTGCTCGGCGTCTGCATCCTGCTGGGTACGTGGGGCGCAGTCGGCTCGTTGCTCCCGAACCCGAACGCCAAGTACGCCAAGAGCAACGTCGCCGCGGTGGCGGGAGCGGTCGCGGCCCAACTCCGTCCGGGCGACGTAGTGATCGTCACCCAGACAGAGCAAGTGCCGGTCCTGGCCCACTACCTCCCGCCGGGCCTTCGCTACCTAACCCCTTCGGGTCCGGTCGCGGACCCGCTCGTCGTCGACTGGCGAAACATCGTCAACCGCTTGCGCGTCTCCCGGCCGTGCTCTGCAGTCGCGCCTTCGATCAACGCTCTCGCGGTCGGCGCCGACGTGCTGGTGGTCGATCCGGGCCGGACACTGGGAGCGAGCGGCACGGACTGGTCCACCGCGGTCAACGACCAGGTCGCCGCCGTCGACGAGATGGTCGTCCACGACCCGTCGCTGGTGGCGATGGGCTTCTACGACGAGGCCATGAAACCGCGGCCGTTCAGTCCCGTTAACGCGGTGCTGTATCGCAAAATCAGCGCCGCCGCGGCCTGCATTTAGTGCTCGCCGCCCCGCTTCTAGCCGCCCTCCTTGTAAGCCTCAGCCAGCTGCTCGGCTGGCACGGGGTCGACTACGCGGCGCAGATCTACCGCGTCGACAGCTTCCGGGCCCACGGGCTCCCGCTATGGGACTTCCAGTGGTACGGGGGCAACTGGACCCTCGACTACAGCACGCTCTTCCCTCCCATGGCCGCCTTCTTCGGGGTCACCGTGGTGACCGTGCTGGCCGCCGCCGGGGCGGCCTTGGCTTTCGACCGCCTGGCCGTTCCCCATTTCGGCCGGCCCGGACGGGTCGCCTCTCTGGTGTTTGCCGCCGGGACCGTGGTGCAGGCCTCCATCGGCCAGCTTCCGTTCCTCTCCGGCGAGGCCATCGGACTGTTGGCGTGCTGGGCGGCCAGCCGGGGTCGCTGGGTCGTGGCTTCGGTGCTCGCCCTGGCGTCGACGCTCTCCAGTCCCCTCGCCGGCGCCTTCATCGTGATCGTCTTGGCCGCGTGGATCCTGTCCCGCTGGCGCGCCGTCGGCCACGACTGGTCGATGCTGCAGACCGCCATCGCGATCGCCGCCGCGGGGGCGCCGGTGGCCGTGACGGCCATCCTTTTTCCTGGAGCCGGGGCCATGCCATACCCGTTCGTCGACTTCGTCTGGGAAGTGCTCATCGCGGGCGGGCTGTGGTTGGCCGCCACCCGAAACGAGCCCGTCATTCGTTGCGGCCTGGTGGTGTACGCAGCGGCAGCCACCTTCGCCTTCGCGGTCCCGTCGCCGATCGGCGGCAACATCGGTCGCCTAGGAGACGTGCTCGCGCTGCCATTGGCGGTCGCTTTGCTGTTGCCCCGGTGGCGCGTCCTGCTGCCCCTGGCCGCCGTTCCGCTGGCGCTGTCGCAATGGAGCCCGGCGTGGGGGGCGATGACCAGCGCGCCGTCGCAACCGTCCACCCACAAGTCCTACTTCACCCCGATCGTCGCCGCCCTCGAACGGTTCTCTGCCGGCGGACCGGCCGGGCGGGTGGAAGTGGTCCCGACCGAGTACCACTGGGAGGCCGCCTACGTGGCTCCGGTCATGCCGCTCGCTCGAGGATGGGAGAGGCAGTTGGACGTCGTCGACAACCCGATCTTCTACCGTTCGGGGGCGCTCGACGCCGACGCCTACGGCTCCTGGTTGCTGGCCAACGGGGTGACGTTCGTGGCGCTGCCCGACGCCCCTCTCGACTCCGCCGGGCAGGCGGAGGCGAAGCTCGTCTCTTCGGGGACCGTGCCGGGCTTGGAGCTGATCTGGCGGTCTGCCCACTGGCGTCTCTACGAGGTGGCGGGGAGCCAGGGGATCGTCGACGGCCCGGCCCGCTTGGTTAGCGCGACCGGCGGGCAGGTCGTGGTCGATGCCCCACGACCGGGGTCGGTTTTGGTTCGAATCCGCTACAGCCCCGACTGGACCCTCGCCGCCGGGACGGGCTGCGTATCCCGGGCCGACGAGTCGTGGATATCCGTGGACGTGCCGTTGCCCGAGCAGTTCAGACTGACGCTGTCGCTGTTCGGCGGGGACCAGGACGGCTGCGAAAGCTAGACGCGGCGCAGCCCGGCCCGCCCAGCGACGGCGCCCAGCACCACCACGGCCGCCGCCTCCACCCAGATGCTCAAGTGAACGAAGTTGCCGGCGAGATACTCCTTGAAACCGAACAGGCCGACGTTGATGCTGATCACCAGCGCAGCCAGGGTGCCGACGGCCATGATCGCTCCGACCGCCGCGCTCGGGCCGAGCCACCGGGGCGGGGCTGCCAAAACTGCGAGGGCGAGAAGCACCGCGGCGATGAAGTTGAGGAGGAACAGCGTCCCCACCACGTGCAAGTGTTGGTAGCCGTCGCTCCAGAGGTGCAAGTGGATCCACCCCATCCACGCCAGCAGGCCGGATCCAGCCAACCGGCCGACCAATAGGTCAGCCGAGACGATCCAGGACCGGCGCCGGACGGGGTCAGTAATCGTATCCACGGTTCCCCGACGAGGCCGTGCCGGTCGTGATCGCGGCCGGAGCCGACGTGGTCAGGGAACCCGCCGACGGCGGGCTCGATGCTCCCGTAACTGTTATCTCCGTATTCATGCCCAACGCCTTGTGCCCCGGTATCGGGCAGAAAACGTCGTATTTGCCAGGTTGCAACGCCACCGAGATTGATGCCGATTGGCCTGGCTCGATGGTTCCGGTGAAGTCGTGGACGCCCGGCCCGTCGATCTCGAGGGCGTGCGGAATCTTGCCGTTGTCGACTGCCGTAAAGGTGTAGGCACCGGCTGTAAACGTATGGGTGTTCAGCAACATCTTGTATTCGATCTCGCCGACCGTGACCTTCGTCCCTGTCCCCGGCGCGACCGTCCCGAATGGCCGCGCACTGACCGCCGACCCGCTCGACGCGCAACCGCCTGCGATGAGCGCCACTGCGAACGCACCGAGACCGACCAACCCGTGAACCCGAAACCGGAATCCTGCCAACCGACCGATGCTCCCATCTCGCCAAGGCTTGGACCAATTACGTCAACCGGCGGGCAAAGGCTCTCTCTGGGCCCAGAATACGAATAATTCGTTGACGATTGAATCGTTCCGGTCACTTTGTTCGTATTATCGACTGTGACCCGCGTCGGGCTTCCAGCTGAACGCATGAACGACGAGGCCCTGCTCGCGGGCCTGGCCGCGGGCGAGCCCGACGTCGGGCTGGCCTTTGTCAGGCGCTTCCAGCGGCAGGTCTTCGGCGTGGCCCTGGCCGTGGTGGGAGACCCGACACAAGCCGAGGACGTGGCCCAGCAGGCTTTCGAACGGGCCTGGCGCCGAGCGAACACGTTCGACGTCAAGAGAGGGTCGGTCGGCAGCTGGCTCAACACCATTGCCCACAACGTGGCCATCGACTCGGTGCGGGCCCGCAAACCGTCACCCCTGGACCCGGCCGACCTGGTGCGGTTGGTGGGCCGCTCGACCGAAGAGCCCGAACACCGATCGCTGCAAAGAGAAGCGACGATGGAGCTTCGCGAAGCCATCCGTTCCCTGCCATCGGAGCAGGCCCGAGCCATAGTCATGGCTGGTGTCTACGGGATTACGGCCCGCGAGGTCGCCGAGGCGGAAGCGATCGCCCTCGGGACGGCGAAGACGCGAATCCGCGCCGCCATGACCAAGCTGCGGGTCGCCCTCGAACCGACAGTGGTGCGAGGTGGGTGAGATGACCTGCGCCGAAGTCAACGACGCCGCCGCCGAGTTCGCGCTTGGAGTCCTGCCGCCCGACGAGCGGGAAATGGTGGCGGCTCACCTCGAACGGTGCCCCACCTGCCGGCTCGAGGTCGAGAGCATGACGTCGGTCGGCCACCAGCTGCTCGATCTGGTGCCCGGGACAGAACCGCCCCTCGGCTTCGACCGCCGGGTCATGTCCCGGATCACGCCGGCCCGCCGCCCGATCCGGCGCAGATACCGGATGATCGCAACCCTGGCCGCGGCCGCCACCATCGCCGTCGCCACCACCATCGGAGTGGACGCCACCCGTACCGCTCGCCCGACCCCGGCCGTGCTCGCCGACGCCGTCCTGTACCAAGGCAAGCAGCGCGTGGGCCGGGTGGACCTTTATCCCGGCCGCCCGCCTTGGGTCGGCGTGACGCTGCGCTCGGTGACGGTCGATGGCCGGGTGACGTGCGAGATGGTGAGCTACGACGGGACCGTCACGGACCTGGGCTCGTTCGGCCTTTCGGCCGGCAGCGGCTCGTGGTTCGCCCCGTACCCGAAGGGCGCGTCGGAACTGGAGGGGGTTCGCCTGCTCGACGCCAAGGGCAACGTGGTGGCCTCGGCCCAGTTCTCCTGAGCGTCCGCGTCGAGCGAAAGACCAGGATCTGGCGACACCCGTCTGTAGCCTGATCGGGTGGAGGTGTACCCGCATCCGGCTCGAAGCAGTCACGGGGCCTGAGTGACCGAAGCGACTGCTCCCCCTTCCGATCCGCTGGCGGACTGGACGCCCCCGCCGCCACCGCCGCCGAGCCAGCCCGCCCCGGGCGACGCGTCGAACGCCGGCGGGCCTGGGCCGGTCCCAGTGGCCGGCGGTTCGTCGACCCGGCCGCGGCCGCGCCTGACCAGGTGGCCGGTCGCCGTCGGGCCCATCGCCGTGGGGCTGAGCGCCATCCTCGTCTATCTGTTCGCCTTCGTGGTCTTCTCCCCAGCCCATTCATCTTCGTCGGGAGGATCGAGTTGGCTGGCGCACAACGACGCCGCCATCCAAGCCCTCAACGTCGACCAGGCGCACTTGGAAGCGGACGCTTCAGCCGATCCGAGCGGCCGCTCGGCTCGGGCCGACTGGCACCGGTTCCACCAGGACGCGGTCGACGCGGCCGGCCTCCCCAACCCCGGCGGCCGAGCGACGGTCCCGTGGCGAGAGATGCTCAACGACTTCATCGTCGGCTCTCAAGCGATCATCCAGGGCATCGACACCCGCGACGGGTCTCTGATCAAGCAGGCCCAGATGGACCTGACGGCCGGAGGCGCGGCCGCCACCCAATTCGATCGGGCCATGGGCCTCAACGGCCAGTAGAACCCGAGCTGGCGAAGAGCCCGTCCAAGGCGGCGCCGATGGTGGGTCGGACCGCTTCCTCGGCCGAGACGTCCAAAGAGGCGTCGACATCGGTGAGGGCGCCGAGCAGGGTGACCGAGACCAAGTCGCGCTCGATCGCACCGCCGTCGGTTCCTTCCGGCAGGGACACCGCGTCCCCCCACTTCATGGCCACCCGGAAGGTCCCGGGATGCCCGAGCTTGGGCTCGAGTCCGGCCTCGGAAATCACGCGAGGTGGTATCCGCCCGATGGCCGTCCGCTGCCAACCGGCCATGTCTTTGACGGCAAGGTTCGGAACGTTGACGTTGACGACTACCGGGGCCCGGGGCGAGCCGGCCAGCAGGCCCCCGACGACCACCGACGCCACTTCGGCCGCGTCCTGCCAGAGCTGCCCCCTGAGCATCTCGTCCCAGCCTTGGCCCTCGACTCCGAATCCTTCGACGGCCTGGCTGACGGCCACCCCCGAGATCCCCCCGGCCCTGGCCGTCAGCGCGGCGCCCACCGTGCCCGAGTGGTACACCGATCGGCCCACGTTGACGCCAGGGTTGATCCCCGACACCACCAGGTCGAACGGCGGACCGAAGGCACCCAGGCGGGCGAACATCACGCACAGGGCGGGCGGCCCGCTCACGGCCCAGGCCACCTCCACGCCCGTCACTTGGGCCCGATGGACCTCCGGTTGGATGCGGTGGATGGCGCCCAATGCCGCGCTGGCACCCGAATACTCGTCGTCGGGGGCGACGATGGTTACCTCGCCGTGCACTCCCATGGCCCGAGCCAGCACGTGGAGGCCTTCGGAATCGATGCCGTCGTCGTTGGTGACCAGTATTCGCACCCGCCGGTGTTACCACGCCGACGCCGCGCAAGCGCGACGCCGGCAGGCGCGGCGCCGGCGTGGGCTCTAGCTTGGTCGCATGCTCTACGCGTGGGGTTTCGAACGGGTGGGGGTCGTCGCCGGTGATCTCTACTTCGTGGATCCGGACCCGGCGCCCGGCCAGGAAGGTGCGGAGCGCGGGGTTCGCCTGGAAGTGAGGCTGCTCGAGCGTCCGCCCCTTACGGGGTCGATCTACGCGGCCCAACCCATAGTCATCGACCGGCCCATATGGCGGGCCGACCTGCTCGAGACCGTCGACGGGCCGATCGGAAGCCACGACCGGACCCACCACCATCCGAACGTTCGTGGGTGGGAGCCGGGCAAGCGGCAGTTCGATGAGGGTCTGAGCGAAGACCCGATCCGTTGGCTGACCGACAAGCTCGACGACCTGCCCGGACTCATGCGCAGCGCCGAGATCGACGCCGACCTGGCCGGCGCCGATGACGCACGCCAGCTGGCCGTCGCGGCCCCGGCCATCGCCTCCGCCGTCGCCGAGTTGCTGGCCCGGGTTCGGGCCGGGGAGCTCGCTCGACCCCCGGAAGGGGCCGAAGCCGGCGACGCGATCACCGACGCCCGGGTCAGCTGGCTGTAAGGCCCAGGCGGACTCGCGGCGGGACGCGTCGACGCTTCCGCAGCGACGGCCAAGCCCGCACCTGGTTCCAGCTACCGAAGTGCGATGGGCTCGTCTGCCGAGGGGTGACCGTCGTCGTTCGGTCCCGAGATGTCAACCGGCGTGCCGTGCACGTTGGTGGCCATCTGCGCCTGCGCTTCCTCTGCTCGGATCACGTGCATCACCGCGTTGACCAGGGCCAGGTGCGTGAAGGCTTGAGGGAAGTTGCCGAGGTGACGTCCGCTGTGCGGGTCGAGCTCTTCGGCGTACAGCTCCAGCGGGCTGGCCAGCGACAGGAGGCGCTCGCACAACCGCCGGCCCCGCTCGATCTCGCCGATCTCGATGAGGGCCGACACCAACCAGAACGAGCAGATCGTGAACGTCCCCTCCACGCCATGCAGCCCGTCGTTGGTCTCGTCGGTCCGGTAGCGCAGCACCAGGCCGTCGGACGTGAGCTCGTCGGCGATGGCCAGGACGGTCGCCCGGATGCGCGGATCCTCAGGCGGCAGGAAGCGAAGCAACGGAAGCAACAGCAGCGAAGCATCGAGCGACTTGGCCCCGTAGCGCTGCACGAACACCCCCCTCTCATCGACGCCGTTGGCGCATATGTCGGCGTGGATCTGATCGGCGAGGGCCTGCCACTTTTCGGCATAGGCAGGCTGCTCGTACATGCGCGCCAGGCGGGCGCCACGGTCCAGCGCCACCCAGCACATGAACTTGCTGGCCGTGAAGTGCTGGGGGTCCCCGCGCACTTCCCAGATCCCTCGGTCGGGCTCCTCCCAGTGCTCCGCCGCGCACTCGACCTGTTGTTTGAGGATGGGCCACATGGATTCCTGCAAGCGGGAGCGGGATCGGGCGTGCAGCAGCACCGAATCCAAGACCGCGCCCCACACGTCGTGCTGCTGCTGGCTGAAGGCCCCGTTTCCGACTCGCACCGGGAAGGCGCCTTCGTAGCCCGACAGGTGCGGCAACGACTCCTCCGTCAGGTCCCGCTCCCCTCCCACCGCGTACATGACCTGCAGCGCCTGGCCTTCCCGGCACGCGTCCGCGATGAAGAAGAAGAAGTCGTCGGCCTCCCGGTCGAAGCCCAGGGTGTACAGGCCCCACAGGGCGAAGGTGGAATCCCGCACCCACGCGTACCGGTAGTCCCAGTTGCGCTCCCCGTGAGGGGTCTCCGGAAGACTCGTGGTGGCCGCCGCCAGCAGGGCGCCGGTCGGGGCGTAGGTCAGCCCCTTGAGGGTCAGGGCGCTGCGTTGCAGATAGCTGCGCCAACGATGATCGGGGAACTCGCCCTGGGTTATCCACTGCCGCCAGTGCTCCGACGTGCGGCTCATCCTATCCGTGGCGTCAGCGAACTCGATGGGCGGCGGCAGGGGCGACCAGGAAAGGGCGACGAAGTGGCAGTCGCCTTCGACCATCCGGGTCCGGGCCTTGATACCGCGGCGCTCGATCCCTGGACGGAGGTCGGTCGAGATGCGCAGCTTCAAGTCGACGCCCTCCGCCCCCGCCACCAACTGCCCGTAGCCATCCCCTTCGTAAGACCAGGTCGGCTCGACCCGGCCGTAGTCGAACATGGGATCGCAGGTCATGGCCAGCTCGACCGTGCCACTGACGCACTTGACCGTGCGCAGGAGGCAGTGCTCGGCGTCGTAATCGGTCGGGGACCGGCGGTGCGTCTTGGAGCGCTCGGTCAGGTTGTGCCACGGACCCATGCACAAGGCGTCGCGCACTATCAGCCAGCCGGTGCGGGTCTGCCACGTCGTCTCGGTCATCAGGCTGCCCGGCAGGTAGCGGCGGGCGGCCGGAACCATCTCGTCGTAAGGGCCGAGCCGGAAGTTGCCGGCGCCGCGGTCCAATACAGCGGCGAAGATCGACGGCGAGTCCGGTCTGGGGACGCACATCCACTCGACGGCCCCGCTGGGAGCGATCAGGCAGTTGCTTTCGCAGTCCGACAGGAAAGCGAAGTCGGCGATCGGAGGAAAAGGACTCCCCCCTATCGGCTCGGAGGTTCCTTCGGCCTGGAACGCGCCCGTGCTCGCATCGGGTTGAGATCGATCTGGACCGTTCACAACTGAAATGTTCGCATCTTTTGCGGGGCATGTCATCGATCGCGTCCGGCCGCCCGACCGACACGGCCGCGATGGGCGTGGCGCGCCACCGTGGTTTTAGTTGAGGCGGCTGTCCACCGGAGCCAGGCGCTTGAGCGCCAGACCCCCTTCGAACGGGCGGCCGGCGAAGGCCATGGGCGCCCGGTAACCGGTGTCGCCGAGCGGTGTGTGGGTCTCCTTCACCGAAGGCCCGATCTTCTCGGCGATCGGTGTCAGGGCGGCGAGATCGAACCCGTATACGCGACCGGCATTGCCGGCCAGCACTTTGCGCGTCGTGGCGACCGGCTGGTCCTGCAGGGCCCAGCGGATGGCGGTCTTCGAGTCGGGCGTGGTCCCTTCCTCGTGCGGGTAGTCGCTGCCCCACATGATGTGGTCGTCGCCCATGAAGTCGATCATGCTCGCTTCGTACGGCGAAAAGGCGCTGGCCCCGAAGTAGCAGTTGCGTTGCACGTACTCGGTGGCCGAGAGGGTCAGCTCGTCGACCGACGAGCCGCCGAACATTCCGTACGTCCGGTTGCCGGCCGCGGACCTCATGGTCGGGAGCATGGCGTCGAGCTGCATGAGTTGACCGCGAACCCACGTGGTCCCTTGCTCGGTCGGCACGAAGCGCAGCCTCGGGTAGCGCTCGAACACCCCGGCCAGGATCAGGTGAGGAACGGTCCGCTGGGCCCACGACGCCATCTCGGTGATGAGAACGGCATTCGAAGCCGGCTGATCCATCGGCATCAACGGGCTACCCGCCCCGCTGTGCTGTACGACGCTCAGGTCCAACTCCTGGCACAGAGCCCATATGGGCTCGTAGCGGGTGTGGAAGAGCGGCTCGACGACCGGGTCCCCGGGCGACACCGCCGGGACCAAAACGCCCCCGAAGCATCCCTGCTCCATGCCCCAACGGATCTCCTTGAGGGCCAGGTCGACGTCATTGGGGAAGATCTGGATGAGACCCCGCCGGCGTTGGGGCGCCAGTGAGCAGAAGTCGATCTGCCAGCGGTTGTGGGCCTGGATGCCGGCCCACCGCTGCTCGAATTCCTGTTCGGTGCCGGGCAGGCTGATCGTGATGTTGGGCGTGGTCGGGAAAAAAGGGGGAACCGTGTTCGGAAACAGGATCTCCCCGGACACGCCGTCCGCGTCCATCTCCGACAAGCGGAACTCGCTGTCCCAGTTGCGCTTGGCCGTGGCGATTATCAGGTCGTCGAACGGGCTCACGTAGGCGGCCGCCCAGCGATCGAAGTCGTCGTGGTATCGAGAGGGCAGGTACTGCTTGTAGTCGTAGAGGTCCGCGCCCGCGTGGGTGTCGGCAGAGATGACCACATACCGATCGATCGTGTCCCAGGTCGCGCCCATGACCATCCCTCCTTGATCCTGGCCCTGCTTGACCGGGGCCCTACTTCACCTGGGCCATGTTAGGTCGGTATTTGACTCTAGTCAACTATCTCAGCCGGTCACCCGAGCCGAGGCGCCGGCGCTGACGTCCAGGACGGCACCGGTGACGTGGCCGGCACCGGGGCCCACGAGGAACAGGATGGCGGCCGACACGTCCTCGGGCGGGAGCACGGCGACGGGCTGAACGTGCAGCAGCCCGAGGAACTTGGCCGCGTCGTCGAAGGTCGGCTCGGCCAGGTCTGGGCGCACCTTGCGGGGCAACCAGTCGTTTCGGATCATGGGCGTGTCGATGTTGCCCGGAGCGACGGCGTTGACCGTGATCCCGAACCCGGCCAGGTCCTGGGCCGAGCTCTTGACCAGCCCGATGACGCCCCACTTGGATGCGGTGTAGGCCCCCATGCCACCGACCGGGCCGCGGCCCATCATGGACGAGATCCCGACGATCCGTCCGTAACCGGCGGAGACCATGACAGGAGCGACGGCCCTGAAGCTGTTGAAGACGCCGGTGAGGTTGGTGGCTATCACGTCCTGCCACTCCTGCGGGGATGCGACTTGGACCGGAGCACCGGCGCTGACTCCGGCGTTGGCTATCAGGATGTCGATGCGCCCGAACTCGGACTTCGCTTCCAGCACCGCTTCGTCGACCTGGGCAAAGTCGCGCACGTCGCCCTGCCGGGCCAGGCACCGCCGGCCTTCCTTCTCCACCAGGGCGGCCGTCTCGGCCAGGTCGTCGGGAGTCGCCAGGGGGTAGCCGACGGTGTCGACGCTGCGACACATGTCCAGCAGCACCACGTCGGCGCCCTCGCGGGCGAAAGTGACGGCATGGCTGCGCCCCATCCCCCTCGCTCCGCCCGTAATGAACGCTACTTGGCCGTCCAGTTGTCCCATGGTCGGGGAATTTACGCCACGATCGTTCTAGGGCCTCCGCTCAGGCAGGAGAGGACCCTTCGTCGGGCTCGTCGAACCGGGCCGGATCGACGTCGAGCAGCCCGGTGGCGATGACCGCTTGTGACAGTGGCCGGCCCAGCTGCCGTAGCCGGGCGCACCCTTCTTCGCCGAGGGCTCTGTAAGCGCGCACCGCGGCGGCGTCGGTCTGGTCTTCGATCTGTTGGCGCAGGGTGTGACCGGACCGGGTGAGCTCCGGAGCGTCAGCGTCGGTCAGCAAACCCCGACCTCGCAGCCGGTCGCCGGCGGCCGCCCAATCGGCGTCCGGCCAGGCGCGGGTGGCCCGCAGCACGTCTACCGCGACGTCACCGGCCGCGGCGTGGGTGACCAAGGCCTCGACGGGATCGAGCCCCGCCATCAAAAGGGCGGCGATGTGTCCGTCGCCGCGGTACTCGCGCAGCAGGGTCTGGGCGTGCCACAGGACCAGGTGGGGCGCATCCGGCCACGTCAGCGAGGCGTGAGCCGCGAACAACGGACGTCCGCAGAGGTCGCCGACCGCACCTTCCGCAGCCCGACGGGCCAGCGCGGCCGCTTCGGCCAGCTCGGACGAGCCGAGCACCTCTTCTCCCAGGCCCCGGAGGAGAGCCCGGTCGACAGCGTCAAGGCGCGCTACCAGCACCGCAGCGGGCGACGCCAGCGTCCACGCCTGCGGAATGGCGCGGCGAACGAGATCGGGGTTGAAGTTGTAGAACGCCGCGATCACCGACTCAGCCGACGCCGCTCCCATGGCCGCTGAGCGCGACGCGAAATAGCCCATCCGGTTTCCCCGCAACCCGAGGGCGGCGTAGCGCTCGGCCGCCTCGGGCACGAAGTAGACCATGCTGTGGATCGGCTCGATCGTCCTCCACGTCTTCCTGGCCACGACCGGGTCCATAGCCGCGAACAGTAGACGGCCACCGGGCGCAGCCGCTGGCGTCGTCCACCGGGCGCGACCGGGCCCGATGGACCGTGGCCGCGCGTGCAGCGCAACTCAGGCCGGGCGTGCGGCGCAACCCACCCAGAAGCCGGCCCGGTGGCCGCCGCTCCCCGGGTAGCGTGCTCACCCTATGGGCGTCGCCGATCTCCTCCACGTCCCCCTCGAGGAACTGCTTGGCCGAGCCGGGGCGGTGCGCGACCAGGCCCACGGCAGCCGGGTGACGTACTCGCCCAAGGTGTTCATCCCCTTGACGATGCTGTGTCGCGACCACTGCGGTTACTGCACTTTCGCCAAAGCACCGGCTCGCATCGAGTCGCCGTACATGACTCCGGAAAAAGTGCTCGACGTGGCCCGGATGGGAGCGGGAGCCGGCTGCCACGAAGCGCTATTCACCCTCGGTGAGCGCCCGGAGGAGCGCTACCCGGTAGCCCGCGCCTGGCTGGAGGAGCACGGTTACGGCTCGACCATCGAGTACCTGGTAGCCATGTGCCAGCTCGTGATCGACGAAACGGGTCTGCTCCCCCACGCCAACGCCGGGGCCCTCTATCCCGAAGAGTTGTCGCTGTTGCGGACCGTGACCGCCAGCCAGGGCATGATGGTCGAGACGCTCCGCCCCGACCTGGATGCTCACCGAGGCTCCCCCGACAAGACGCCGGAACGTCGGCTGGCCACCCTCGAGGCGGCCGGCGAGCTGGCCATCCCGTTTACGACCGGGATCCTGGTCGGGATCGGAGAGGACCGCTCCGACCGGGTACGAGCCCTCGAAGCGATCGCGGCCAGCCACTCCCGCCACGGCCACGTGCAGGAAGTGATCGTCCAGAACTTCCTGCCCAAGCCCGGGACCGGCATGCGCAAGATGGCGCCGTGTCCCCTCGACGACTTCCTCGAAGCCATCGCCCTGGCCCGCCTGATCCTGCCTCCCGATGTGCACGTCCAAGCCCCGCCGAACCTGTCGGACGAGTTCGGCGCATTGCTCGACGCGGGCATCGACGACTGGGGCGGCGTTTCGCCCGTCACCGCTGATCACGTCAACCCGGAGCGGCCCTGGCCAACGCTCGACATCCTGGGCGGGACGACCCAGGCGCGGGGCTTCAACTTGGCGCCCCGACTGACCTTGTACCCGGCCTACGCCCACGATCCCGACAGATGGCTCGACGCCAACATGCGGTTCCCGGTCCTCGACCGCAGCGACGCCGAAGGGCTGGCGCGCGACGATCCCGGCGCCGTGTTCCCGCAGAAAGTCGGCGAGTACAAGAACGTCGGGGACGGAGCCGAGGTCGTGCTCGTCGGACGGCGATCGACCCAGTGGTACTCGGGCGCCAACGAACACCCCATCAGCCTCCTGCCCGGATCGCCCGCCGCCGCCGGGCGCGTGGGCGAAGCGATCGACGGTGTCCGCTTGGGGCAGGAACCGGGCGTCGAGGAGATCGTCGCCCTCTTTTCGGCCCGAGGCCGGGAAGTCGCCGCGGTGGCGGCACTGGCGGACGACCTCAGGGCCGAGGCCGTGGGCGACGCGGTGACGTGGGTCAACAACCGCAACATCAACTACACCAACGTGTGCACTTTCAAATGCCGGTTCTGCGGCTTCTCCAAGGGCCCTCTCTCGCTGAACTTGCGAGGCACGCCGTACCTCCTGACCCTCGAAGACATCGCGGGGCGCGTCGCTGAGGCGTGGGACATGGGCGCGACCGAGGTGTGCCTGCAAGGCGGGATCCACCCGAGCTTCGACGGCGACTACTACATCGAAGTGGCCAAGGCGGTAAAAGAGGCCGCGCCCGGCATCCACGTCCACGGCTTCACCGCACTCGAAGTGACGGAAGGCGCCCGCCGCCTGGGTGAGCCGCTGGACCAGTACTTGCGCCGCCTGATGGACGCCGGCTTGCGTTCGCTTCCTGGCACCGCGGCCGAGATCCTCGACGACGAAATCCGAGCCACGCTGTGCCCCGACAAGATCAACACCGAGCAATGGCTGGATGCCCACCGCACGGCCCACTCGGTCGGGCTGCGATCCAACATCACCATCATGTTCGGGTCCATCGAGAACCCGGTGCACTGGGCCCGCCACATCGTGAGAACACGCGACCTGCAGAAGGAGACCGGCGGGTTCACCGAGTTCGTGGGGCTGCCCTTCGTCCACATGGCCGCGCCGATCTACTTGCAACGCAAGTCGCGGCGGGGCCCGACCTGGCGCGAGGTGGTGCTCATGCACGCGGTAGCGCGCATCGCCTATCGCGGGCTGATCGACAACATCCAGGCGTCGTGGGTGAAGCTCGGCGTACCGGGGGCCCGCCAACTGCTCATGGCAGGAGTCAACGACTTGGGCGGGACGCTCGTCAACGAGAACATCTCGAGGGCGGCCGGGGCCAGTCACGGCCAAGGGCTGGTCGAAGAGGACTTCCGCGCCCTGGTCGAGCCGCTCGGTCGGGAGTTGGAGCAGCGCACCACCCTCTACGGCCGCGTGTCGAGAGCGTAGGCCTACTGGGCCACGCCCTTGGGGGCCTGCTGGTTCATGAAACCGAACATGTAGCCGGCGACGCGGCGCATCTGGATCTCTTCCGCTCCCTCGGTGATCCGGTAGCGCCGATGGTGGCGGTAGATGTGCTCGAAGGGCTGATGGCGCGAGTACCCGAGGCCGCCGTGCACTTGCATGGCCCGGTCGGCGGCTTCGCAGCAGAGCCGGTTGGCCCAGTAGTTGCACATGGAGACCTTGTCCGACTGGGTAAACGGCCCATACTGGTCCATGGCCCAAGCCGTCTTCTGGACCAGCACCTTGAGCATCTCGCACTGGGTCCGTAGCTCCACCAGCGGAAACTGGATGGCCTGGTTGGTGGCCAACGGCTTGCCGAAGGGGGCCCGCCGCTTGGCGTACTCGACCGATCTGTCGATGCAGAACTCGGCCGCTCCGAGACTGGAAGCGGCCTGGCGTATGCGGTTTTCGTTGAAGAAGTGCTGGACCACCTGAAGGCCGCGACCTTCTCCGCCGAATATGGCCGAGTCGGGGACCCGCACGTCGGACAGCGATATGTGGGCGTGATCGGTGGGCATGTTGAAGGTCCAGAGGTATTCCTCGACCTTGAAACCGGTGGCGTCGGCGGGAACGAGAAAGGCGGTTATCCCCGCACCGTCTCCGGCGGCCCCGCTGGTCCGGGCGAAGATCAGATCATGCGAAGCGGTGTGGATCCCGGTGTTCCACGTCTTCTCGCCGTTGATGATCCAGCCGTCACCGTCGCGCTCGCCCCGAGTCTCCATGTGGGTGGCGTCCGAACCGTGCTCTGGTTCGGTTATCCCGAAAGCGAAATGGCGACGGCCGTTGGCCAGGTCGTCTATCCACTCGGACTTCTGCTGCTTTGACCCGTAGTTGATCATCAGCAGGAGTCCGACGTTGTTGCCGACGATGGCGTGCTCATTTTGCAGGTCGCAGTGCAAGCCCAGGCCCTTGCGGGCCAGGTGTTCCCGGATCACGGCCATGTCCAGGTTGGTACCGTCCCTTCCGCCGTACTCGGCGGGAAACGGGTAGCGGTAATGGCCGGCGGCGTCGGCGCGATGCCGGGCTTCCCGCAGGAGGCTTTCCCACTCGCGCGAGGGCAGCCCGCCTCGGTCCCAGTCCGTGCGGGCGTACTCGCGACGGTGGTCGAAGAAACGGACGTTGTCGTCGACCGCCTCGAGGGGCTTGATCTCGCGCTCGATGAAGGCGTCGAGCTCGGCCAGGTACGCCTGAAGTTCTTCCGGGATCTCGAAGTCCATGGGCCCGGAGCGTAAGGCCTCGGGCGCTGCGAGTCCCGCCTCGAATAGCGTCTGCACCCGTGAAAGCGGTGATGTGCAGGAAGTTCGGGGGACCCGAGGTGCTCGAGGTCACCGAAGTCGACGAACCGACAGAGGGCGAAGGGCTGGTCGTGGTGGACGTGGCGGCCTGTGCCGTCAACTTCCCCGACCTGCTCATGATTCAGGACCTCTACCAGTTCAAGCCAGGGCTGCCGTTCGTCCCCGGCAGCGAGGTGGCCGGAGTCGTTCGCTCGGCAGGAAAGGGGGCCGAACGCTTCGCGCCCGGGGACAGGGTCATCGGATCCTCGGGCACGGGCGGCCTGGCCGAGCGCGCCGCCCTGGTGGCCGACACCATGGTTGCGGTACCGGACGGCATAGAGCTGGACCAGGCCGCGGGTTTGCTATACGCCTACGGAACGTCGCACCACGCCCTGCGGGACCGCGCCGACATCCAACCGGGCGAGACCTTGCTCGTGCTCGGGGCGGCCGGTGCGGTCGGTCTGGCCGCGGTCGAGATCGGGCGGATCATGGGGGCTCGGATCATGGCGGCGGCGTCGACGGACGAGAAGCTGGAGCTGTGCCGCCAGCGCGGCGCCGACGAGACCATCAACTACGCCAAGGAAGACCTCAAGGCCCGCGTGCGCGAGCTGACCGACGGGGCCGGCGCCGACGTCGTCTACGACCCGGTGGGCGGCGCCTACTCCGAGCCGGCGTTGCGGGCCACGGCGTGGAACGGCAGATACCTGGTGATCGGCTTCGCGGCCGGGGAGATACCCCGGGTCCCGCTGAACCTACCCCTGCTCCGGGGCTGCAGCATCGTGGGGGTGTTCTGGGGTTCGTTCGTGGCCCATCAGCCCGAGCAGCACCGTCGCAACGTGGCCGAGCTGACGGAGTGGTGGCGTTCTGGCCGGCTGGCACCCCACGTTTTCAGCTCCTACCCGCTGGAGCGCGCCGCAGACGCCTTTCGCGACCTGGCCGAGCGCCGGGTGCTGGGCAAGGTCGTAGTCACGCCGGGATAAGGGCGGCTCGACCGCGGCGCTAGCTGGAGAGGAGATCCCGGAAGGGGATGTCCCTGTCCACTTGCGGCTCTTTGGGTAGGCCGAGGACCCGCTCTCCCAGGATGTTGCGCATCACTTCGTTGGTGCCACCGGCGATGCCGATCCCCGGGGCGGAGAGGACCATCTGGGTGGCGGCGGGAACCTTCTCGTCCGTCTCGGACCAGGCCGTGGCCGACACTCCCGCGACGCGGCAGGCGACTTCGGCGGACCGCTTCGCCAGCAGGGCTCCGATGAGCTTGGCCACCGACCCTTCCGGTCCGGGCACGCGGCCGGCTGCGACCGCGCCCCGGATCCTGAGGCCGACCATGTCGAGCACCCAGTACCGGATCAGCAGGTCGGCCAGGTCCTGCCTGACCAGCGGGTCGCTCGTCAGGCCCCGGCTTCGGGCCGTTTCCAAGTGCATGGCGATCGGCGTGAGGGGAGTCGTCTTCTCGGTGCTCTGGCCGGCGCCGATGGCCACCCGCTCGTTCATCAGGGTCGTCAGCGCCACCCGCCAACCCTCGCCGGGCTCCCCGAGGATGTGATCGGCTCGCAGCCGCACGCCATCGAAGAACACCTCGTTGAAGTTGGCGGCTCCGTTCATCTGCCGGAGCGGACGGATGGTCACGCCCGGTGCGCGCATGTCGACGATAAACATCGACAGGCCCTTGTGCTTGGGCACGTCGGGGTTGGTCCGGGCCAGCACGATGCCGTAGTCGCAGTAGTGGGCGCCCGAGGTCCACACCTTCTGCCCGTTGAGGACCCACTCGTCGCCGTCCCGGACGGCGGTGGATCTCAAGCTGGCGACGTCCGACCCCGCCGCCGGCTCCGAGAACAGCTGGCACCAGACTTCGTCGCCCCGGGCGCCGGGCCTGACATAGCGCTGCTTGAGATCCTCCGAGCCGTGGGCGAGGACGGTCGGAATGCACATTCCGAAGCCGATGGTGTAGATGAAGCTCGGCGTGTGGAAGTCGGTGGCTTCCTCGTTGAAGATGGTCTGATAGCGACCGGCCAGCCCCTGGCCGCCGTACTCCTTGGGCCACGTGAGCCCGGCCAGGCCGGCATCAAACAGGGCGGCCTGGTAGACGTGGGCCCGTTCGAGCAGGCTCTGGTCGGCTGAGCCCATCGCTCCCTCCGACTCTTCGCCGCGCCGGTTGCGACGGGCGTGCTCCTCCAGGAAGGCACGAACCCGGATCCTGAAATCGTCCTCGTCCACGAATCCGTCCTGGCGCGTTGTCACTGCACTCGTCATGAGTCCCCCGTACGGGTCTTGTTTTGCCGACGACGTTAGTGCCCGACGCGGAGCAACTCTGAGTTGACACGGGTGTCACGGCGGGCTGGGTGGCGGGCGCTTGGATGACGGGTGGACCACCCTCGCCGATCGCGGGGGCGGGCCCGGTGGTAGGTAGTAGGGAGCCAACGCCCGCCTCGACGGGTTGGCGCCGCTCCAACCACGACGACCAAGAGAGGTCCGCATGCCCCGACTGCGCCAGGTGCCGCGATCCGAAGCCACGTCCGACGTGGTCATCACGACCTACGACCTGCTGTTCGGAGACCGGGATCCGGTGGCCGAACCGGGAACGGCCACGGGCACCCCGGGCGACTGGTGGACCGTATTCGCCCTGGTGCCGGACGTCCTCAGGCACGCCAGCCAGGGTTTCGTCCTCTACCGCAACATCGCCGTCGACCCTGTCCTTCGCGAGCTGGGCCAGACCCGGGCCGGGTGGATCGGGGGCAGCCAGTTCGTGTTCTCGCAGCACTGCAAGTCCTGCCGGGCGCTCGGCCTACCCGAGGAGAAGATCGCCGCCATCGCCGCCTGGGCCACGTCGGACCTGTTCTCGCCCGTAGAGAGGGCCGTGCTGGCTCTCACCGACGGCCTCGCCGTCGATCGGGGCCGGGTGCACGACGACATTTTCGCCACCCTGAAATCCCATCTATCCGACGAGGAGATCCTGAGCCTGACCTACGTCATCGGCATGTACGTCATGCACGCCAGCATCTCGAACGCTTTGCGGCTCGAGTTCGACAACCAACCGGACCGAATCGTCGAAGTGGATGGCCCGGGCGACGCCTGGTCGGGGCTGTTTACGCCGCCGAGTCGGAGCTGACCCCGCGGCCCACGCCTCGAGCAGCCCATCGATTGACCGCTCGCCACCGTTGAGAGCCACGGGATCACTGCTCGGCGGACGGGAACCGGGGCGGGCGTTTCTCCCGGAGGGCGGCGACCCCTTCGACCACGTCTGGGCCCATGAAACTGAGCATCTCCAGCGCCGCGGACTGTTCGAAGATCGGTCCCGCCTGGCGGACCCAATGGTTGAGCGCCCGCTTGGTCCACCGGATAGCCATCTGCGATCCGTTCGCCAGGCCGCCCGCGATCTCCATGGCCCGGGCGACGACCTCCTCGCGAGGGACGGCCAGGCTGACCAGGCCGATCCTCTCCGCCTCGGCGCCGGTGATCATCTCGCCGGTCAGGAGGTAGTACCGCGACTTGGCCAACCCGGCAAGGAGGGGCCACACCAGCGCGGCGTGATCGCCTGCGGCTACCCCCAGTTTGACGTGACCGTCGCCGAGCCGGGCGTCTTCGGCACATACCGAGATGTCGGCCATGAGAGCCACCACCAGTCCCGCTCCGACGGCGACGCCGTTGATGGCGGACACGATCGGCTTGTCGCAGTTGGCTATGCCGTAGGCCATCTCGGTCATCTCGGTGAGCATGTGGGTGACCCGCTCGTAGCTGCCGGCCATCCGTTCCACCATTTCCAGGTCCCCACCGGCAGAGAACGCCTTGCCGGCGCCGGTGACCACCACGACCCGCGTTTCGAGATCGGCGGTGACGTCCGACCACACCCCGGCCAGCTCGGTGTGCATGGTCTCGTCGGTGGCGTTGTACTTGTCGGGTCGGTTGAGGGTGATCAGCAGAATGCCCGGGTCGCGACGGTCGAAAAGCAGCCGTTCGTAGTTCGAGTAGTCCACAGGCGATCTCCTGGAGCTTGACGGCCCGAGCCGGGCCGGTCCGCGGTCGGGGGCGACTCTAGGCGTCGCGCCTCCTAGGATCGCCGTGGCCGCGGTTGCGGCCGGCGCTCGATAGGGAGGGATCACCATGCCCGAAACCGTTTTGCCAACGGTCGACCCCGAAATCGTCAGCGAGGCCGGTCGTGGGTTCGAGGAAGCGGTCGAGGTCCGCCGCCGCATCCACGCCCGCCCGGAGACGGGACTGGACCTGCCCGACACCCAGGAGCTGATCGTCGCTTCCCTCGAAAACCTGGGCCTGTCGCCAAGCGTCGGAGAGATGTGCAGTTCGGCCGTGGCCGTCATCGAGGGCGATCAGCCCGGACCGACCACCCTTCTGCGCGCCGATATGGATGCGCTCGAAATGCCGGAGGACACCGGCCTCGAGTTCGCTTCCAAGGTCGATGGCAAGATGCACGCGTGCGGCCACGACACCCACGTCGCCATGCTCCTAGGGGCGGCTCGACTGCTCCAAGCCCGCCGCAAGGACTTGACCGGACGGGTCGTGCTCATGTTCCAGCCTGGAGAGGAAGGCCACGACGGGGCCAAGACGATGCTCGACGAAGGACTCCTGACCACCAACGGTCACATCGACCGGGCCTTCGCGATCCACATCTCCTCGGTGATCCCGTCGGGGTGGATCACGTGCCGGGCCGGCACCATGATGGCGTCTGCAGACGAGTTCCGGATCATCATTACCGGCGACGGGGGCCACGCCTCGATGCCACACGACGCGACCGATCCCGTACCGGTCGCGTGCGAGATAGTGACGGCGCTTCAGGCGATGGTCACCCGAACCGTGCCGGCGTTCGACCCGGCGGTGGTGACGGTCACGACCATCACCGCGGGCACCGCTTTCAACGTGATCCCCGAGACCGTGGTCTGCGCCGGGACCATCCGGGCCGTATCCGACCAGTCCCGCAACCTGGTGCTGGACGGTCTGCGCCGGGTCGCCGACCACGTCGCGTCGGCCCACGGCTGCACGGCACAGGTCGAGATGGAACGTTGCAACTACCCCGTTACCGTCAACGATCCAGGCTTCGCCGATCACACCCTCTCGGTGGCCGAGTCCCTCCTCGGCCCGGGCCGGGTCGTGCGCATGCCGACCCCTGTCATGGGGGCAGAAGACTGGTCCTACGTCCTGCAGTCGGTGCCCGGAAGCATGGCCTTCCTCGGCGCCGCTCCTGAGGGGGTGGCCCGCCCGGCGCCCAACCACTCGAATCGCTTCCTCATCGACGAAGCCGCCATGGTCACGGGCATGGCCATGTACACCGCCATGGCGCTGAGCTGAGGGGCGCCTGATTCGCATTTGATGGCGTCAGGCGTAGAAAATAGATGCCGATGAGCGTCACTGAACGCCTGCTGGTAAACGCCGACTCATACGCGGGCGCCTTCGTCGAAGGCGACCCACCCGAGCCCGCTTCCACCCACGTGGCCATCGTCGCCTGCATGGACGCACGCCTCGACCTGTACCGGATCTTCGGGCTGCGAAGGGGCGAGGCCCACGTGATCCGCAACGCGGGCGGCATCATCACCGACGACGCCATCCGTTCCCTGTCAATCTCTCAGCGCAACCTAGGGACCCGCGAAGTCATGCTGGTCCATCACACGGACTGCCGGATGATGACCTTCACCGACGAGGCGTTCGCCGAGCAGGTGGAGAGAGACACGGGAGTACGGCCGCCTTGGGCTGCCGGCACCTTCACCGACCTGGACGAGGACGTTCGCAAGTCGATGACGAGAGTCAGGGAGAGTCCCTTCGTGCTCGCCACCGACGCCGTCCGAGGATTCGTCTACGACGTGCACACGGGCCAGCTCACCGAGGTGCACGCCGACTCCTGACTGCCGTGCAGCCGCGGCGGCCGAAGCCCGTGTTGTTCGGCGGCCGAGTGACCGAGCGGATCAGGTGGACTGCAGGGTGGACCCGAGGCGGGTCATGGTCTCGATGTACTCCTCGACCATCTCGTAGATCACGTCCTTGCTGGGGCGCACCTGATTCATCCTGCTCACGATCTGACCGACGGGCATCCCGGCCAGCTCGCGGTTGCCGGACCGCTGGATGCGGCGCATGGCCTTCGAGTTGAGAATGAACTGCAACGGCATCGGCAGCGTCCCCGGAGACTCGGGCGCGTCCCAAGCTTCGGTCCACGCCGTCCGCAACTGCCGGGCCGGCTTGCCGGTCATGGCCCGCGATCGGACGGTGTCGGACGACCTGGACCGCAGTAGCTTCTCCACCACGATCTCACTCGTGTTGGCTTCGGTGACGGTCAACCAGATCGACCCGGTCCACACGCCCTGAGCCCCTAGAGCCATGGCGGCAGCCATCTGCCGCCCGGTTCCGATCCCGCCGGCCGCCAGCACCGGCACGGGCGCCACCGCGTCGACGACGTCCGGCACGAGGACCATGGAAGCCACGTCGCCGGTGTGGCCACCAGCTTCGTAGCCCGAGGCGACGATGATGTCGACGCCTTGCTGGACGTCACGAACGGCCTGCTCGACCCGGCCGATCAGGGCGGCCACCTTGACCCCTTGGGCGTGGGCCCGATCGATGGCCTCCTTGGGAGGCGGTCCGAGCGCGCTGGCCAGCAGGGTGATCGGGTGGGCCAGGGCCACGTCGATCAGCGGAGTCCCGGTCGCTTCGGTCCAGCCGAGCACCCCGCTCTCGATCGGGTCCGCCCCGCCTGACCCTTCATCTTCGGGAAGCGGGGGCACGCCGTGATCAGAGAGGATCTTGTCGGCGTAGTCCCAATGGGCTTGGTCGATCATGCCGTACAGCTGCTTGCTCAGATCGCGTTCGTCGTGCAGGCCGGCGTCGCGGTCCGCGCTCTTCACCGGCATGACGACGTCCACTCCGTAGGGCTTGCCCCCACAGTGCTCGTCGATCCAAGCGAGCTCGATCTCGAGCTGCTCCGGCGAGAAGGCCAGGGCCCCGAGCACGCCCATGCCGCCGGCGCGGCTGACCGCGGCCGCCACGTCACGACAGTGGGTGAAGGCGAAGATGGGAAACTCGATGCCCAGCATCTCGCAGATCTCGGTGTTCATCGGACCCTCCTATCGGAGCCGGCGCCTGGCGACGCCGGGCCCAAAACTAGAACGCGTTCCAGTGTAGGTTCTGGTCGCCTTCACGGCAAAGCCCCCGGAGAGGGCTCGTATACTCAGAACCTCTTCTAGAACCGCATATCTCTCAAGTGGGGTGCAGCCAAAAATGCCATACAGCGTGATCCTGATTGACGATCCGGCCCCCGGAGTGCGCCGCATCACCCTCAACCGGCCCGAGAAGCGCAACGCCCTTTTCCACACGCTCCGCGGCGAGATCCTGGCATCCCTCCGCGAGGCCGACCAGGACGACTCGGTCCGGGTGAGCATCGTCCGGGGTGCCGGCAAGTGCTTCTCGGCCGGCTACGACCTCGGGGGCGGCAACGAAGGGCTGGAGCTACCGTTCTTCACCGCCGACGGCGACGGCCAGTGGCCCCGCCACGTCACCGAGAGCTGGATGAGCATCTGGGACCTGGCCAAGCCGGTCATCGCCCAGGTCCACGGCTACTGTTTGGCCGGCGGCAGCGAACTGGCGTCGGGTTGCGATCTGATCTACGTGGCCGAGGACGCCCAGATCGGTTACCCGGCCGTGCGCTTCGGTGTGCCGGACATGCACTTCCACGCGTGGACCATAGGCATGCGCAAGGCCATGGAAGCCATGCTGACCGGCGACTCCATGTCGGGTATAGAGGCGGTTGAGGCGGGATGGGCCAACGCCGCCTACCCGGTAGAAGAACTGGCAGATCGTGTCATCGCGGTGGCTTCCAAGATCGCCAAGATCCCACCCGACGTGGTCCAGATCAACAAGCGCGTGGTGCACCGCCAGATGGAAGTTATGGGCATGCGAACCGGTATCCGAGTCGGGACCGAGCTGTGCGCGCTCGGGGTGCATCAGCAGTCGATGCGCGCCTTCATCGCCGACATGCAAAACGGCCTGACCGACGCCCTGACCAAGCGGGATGCTCCGTTCGGCGACTACCGCACCGCCGAGGTGCAGCCGGCCAGCCCGCCTGCGGGACCCTAGGGGACCCTCAGCGGCACACCCCGCGCTCGCGCAACACCGCGACTTCGTCGGCCCCGATCCCCAGCAGCGAACCCAGCACGGCCTCGGTATCGGCCCCGAGACAAGGAGCCGAAGCCGCGGTCCGCTGGGCCAGGCGCGACATCCGCACCGGGTTGCCGGCGTGTCTTTCTGATCCGACCTCGGCGTGTTCCAGCCTCACGATGAAGCCCCGCTCGAGCAGGTGGGGGTCCGAGAGATGGTCCTGCGGTCCCATCACCGGCATTGCCGACACGCCGTGGTCCTGCAGGATCCCGGCCGCTTCCTCGGCCGGGCGCCCGCAAGTCCACTCCGCCAACCGGGCGTCTATAGACGCCCGGTTGGCCAGGCGGCCCTCGATGGTCGCCGTGGCCGGCTCGTAGGGCCAGTCCAGCGCCGCGCACATCTTCTGCCAAGAGCCGTCGTCGGCGACGGAGACGGCGAGCCAGCGGTCGTCTCCTGCAGCCGGGTAGACGTCGTGGGGTACCGCGTCGTCGCGGGAGTTCCCCCGTGCGACCGGGTCGACTCCGGACCGGAAGACGTCGAGGTACACCTCGCCGAGGAGGAACGCCGCCACGTCGGTCTGGGCCATGTCCACCAGCTGGCCTTCCCCGGTCGAGCGCCGGTGGTCGAGCGCGGCGAGCACCCCGACGGCCAGCAGCTTGCCGCCCACGTGGTCGGGATGGTTGAGGGATGTGCCGCACGGATACGGGACATCAGGGTGGTTCCACAGGTGATGCAGCCCGACGAAACCGAGATTGAGGGGCCCGTAGGCAGGCATCTCGGCCAGCGGTCCGTCGCGACCGTATCCCTGGGAAGTGACGTACACCACGGAAGGGTTGACCTCTTTTACCTGCTCGTACCCGAGGCCCAACCGCGACAAGACGCCGCCGCGGTAGTTCTCGGCGACCACATCGGCGCTGCGGCACAGACCCAAGGCCAGCCGTCTACCTTCCTCCGTTTCCAGATTCAGGGCGACGCTGCGGCGGCCGCGGCACTCCGCGTTGAAGGCGAACCCGCAGTTGATGCGGCCCATGCCGCTGGCGCGCAGGACGTCCAGGTGCGTTTCGGACTCGATCTTGATGACGTCTGCTCCGAGCTCCGACAAAACGAGACTCAGCTCCGGGACCACGGCCGCCATGCCGAACTCGACGACCCGCAGCCCTTCGAGTAGCAACGATGGCGCAGCCGCGGGCGGCCCGGTGTGGGCGGGAGCGACGCGATCCGGACCCGGGCCGCTGTCGTCACCCGGGGAGGGAGCCGGCCGACGCAAGGAACTGGGGGTGGAGGACAGCCGGAGCGGAGGCGCCACGAACGGCGCCTCGTCCAGGCCGGGATAGCCCGTTTGGATGAAAACCTGGCGAGCTCGAGTCTGCTCGTGAGCCATGAATTCCGAGGGGAGATGGATCATGCCGAGGGTGGCCCCCACCCGGCTCGCCTCTTCGAACAGCTCGGCTCGGGTCCGGTCGACCAGGAGTTCCTGGGCCAGGAGGCGAACCACGTCGCCGTTCATGGCGCGAAAGATCGGGTCCCGCCATTCCGGATCCCCGAGTACGTCGGGGTTTCGGAGGAGGCTGAGAAACCCGCCCCACTGCTTTCCGTTGCCGATCACGACGCGCACCCACCCGTCGGCGGCCGGGAGCACCCAGTACAAGCCGTCGGCGTTGCGAGTGCCCTTCGACGGTAGAAACGGATTGATCTTGAGGTAGTCCTCCAGGACCACCGCCCACGGGACCGTTCCGGCCAGAGCGGCTTCCTGGACACTCACTTCCACCAGCTGTCCCGTTCCTGAACGAGCCCGGTCCATGACCGCCGCGACAGCCCCGATGGCTCCGTACGCGGACGCACAATCGTGGGCCAGGTGCCCCGGCATCCAGCACGGTGGACGGTCGGCGAACCCGCTCGCGTGAAGGGTCCCGGACGCGGCCAGGGCCGGAAGCGGGTCGAGGGACCACCCCGAGCGGGGCCCGGTTAGCCCGAAGTCGGCCAGCGCGACGTGCACCACCCCGGGGTAGCGGCGGGTGATGGCGTCGGGATCGAGACCCCAGGCCCGGCGGTCGCGGGAGTTCAGGTTTTCGATCAACACATCGGCGCCGGCCAAGAAGCTTCCCAGCTGCCCCTGACCCTCGGCCGTGGTGAGATCGATGCGGGCGCCTCGCTTGTTGGCGTTGCGGTAGCGGTATGAGGTTGATGTCAAGGCGGCCAGATCTGCATCCGGCGGCTCGACCTTGACGACGTCGGCACCCAAGTCCGCCAGGATTCGGCCGCACATGGCGCCGCGAATGTCGGTCAGATCCACCACCTGCCAGGCGTCGAGGGGGCCGTTCATGGGGTCGGAGCATAAGCTGGCCGGACCGGATGCGACCCGCCCGCCCTAGCCTCCCGCAGGTGAGCGATGCCGACGACGTGGGGCGAACAGGGCCGCTGGAGGGAGTGAAGGTGGTGGAGATCGCCAGCTTGGCGCCCGGACCTTTCGCCGGGTGCCTTCTGGCCGACATGGGAGCCGACGTGGTCAGGATCGACCGACTCGGAGCCGCGCCGAGATTTACTTCAGACCTGCTGGGCCGGGGCCGGCGCTCGGTAGCCGTCGACCTAAAGCACCCGGACGGGACGGCCGCCGTTATGGGCCTGGTCGATCGGGCCGACCTCCTCATCGAGGGATTCCGTCCGGGCGTCATGGAGCGCCTCGGGCTCGGGCCCGACGAGTGCTTGCTCCGAAACCCGGCTCTCGTCTACGGCCGGATGACCGGATACGGCCAGGACGGGCCTCTGGCCCGGGCCGCCGGACACGACATCAACTACATCGCGCTGAGCGGTGTTCTGGGCATGGTGGGGCGCGCCGACCAGCCTCCGACGCCTCCGCTCAACCTGGTCGGCGATTTCGGCGGCGGCGCCATGTTCCTCGCTTTCGGTTTGGTCTGCGCCCTGTTGGAAGCGCGTCGCAGCGGTCGGGGACAGGTGGTCGACGCGGCCATGGTCGATGGCAGCGCCATGCTCATGCTGCCGTTCTTCGGCAGCCGCGCTGCCGGGCGGGCCGGATGGGAGCGCGGCACCAACCTGCTCGACTCGGGGGCTCCGTTCTACGACGCCTACGAGACGTCCGACGGCAAGTGGGTGTCAGTTGGGGCCATCGAACCGCAGTTCTACGCGGAGCTGGTCGAGACCATGGGACTCGACCCCGAAACCCTCCCGGCGCAGATGGACACCGCGACCTGGCCCGAGTTGAAAGCGCGCTTCGCCGAGGTATTTCGGACCCGCACCCGGGCGGAATGGTGTCAGGCCTTCGAGGGCCGAGATGCCTGCTTCGCCCCCGTTCTGGATCTGGCCGAGGTGGACGGCAATCCTCACAGCGCCGACCGCCACTCGTACGTGGAGGTCGGGGGTGTGGTGCAACCAGCGCCGGCGCCGCGCTTCAGCGTCACGCCCGGCGGCGTGCGCCTACCGCCGCCGGGCCCTGGGGAGCACACCGACGAGGTCCTTTGCGAGTGGGCGGGGCTTACGGTGAGCGACGTGGCCGACCTGCGCCGATCCGGTGCGGTGGGCTGAGCGTGTGCCCTGTCTCGACATGCGGCACGCCTGGTGGTAAAAACAGAACGCGTTTCACCAAGCTGGCTCGGCCGGCTACGGATAGGGAGTACACGCCATGGACCTGAGCGACATAGACCTGCTCGACCTCGACCGCTTCACCGAGGGCATCCCTCACGAGTGGTTTACCTACCTTCGCAACAACGCTCCCGTCCATCATCACTCCGAGCCCGCTGGACCCGGTTTTTGGGTTTTCACCAAGCACGAAGACGTCGTCGCTGTAGGCCGCGACGCGAAGCACTTCTCTTCCGACCAGGCGCGTGGGGGCGTCGTTGGCCTGGAGGAGGTCGCCGTGGACATGAACTGGGAGGGCGGCCAGCTGATGCTGACCATGGACCCCCCGCCCCACACCCGACACCGCCGCCTGGTCAACCGGGGCTTCACGCCTCGCATGATCGGGATGCTCGAAGACCACATTCGCGACGTGACGAACAAGATCCTCGACGACGCCGTGGCCAAGGGTCAGGTCGACTTCGTTGTCGACGTCGCGTCAGAGCTGCCTCTCCAAGTGATCGCGGAGCTGATGGGCGTACCCATGGAGGACCGCCACAAGGTCTTCGACTGGTCGAACCGCATGATCGGCAGCGAGGACCCCGAGTACTCGGTGTCGGCTGAGCACGTCCAGGAAGCTCAGATCGAGATGTTCATGTACGCCCAGGCGCTCGCCGACCGCAAGCGGGATGATCCCCAGGACGACATCATCACCAAGCTCCTGTCGGCCGACATCGACGGCGACCAGCTCAGCCCCATGGACTTCAACCTTTTCTTCCTGCTACTGGCCGTCGCCGGCAACGAGACCACCCGCAATGCCATCTCGCACGGCATGAACGCCTTCCTCGAGAACCCCGATGAGTACCAGCGCCTGGTCGACAACCCCGATCTCATCGACTCCGCCATCGAAGAGATCCTGCGCTGGGCCTCGCCCGTGATGTACTTCCGCCGCAACGTGACGGCGGACCTCGACTACAAGGGCAACCAGCTGAAGGAAGGCGACAAGGTCAGCATCTGGTACGTGTCGGCCAACCGCGACGAAGAGGTCTTCGAAGACCCGTTCCGCTTCGACATCGGCCGGCAGCCCAACGATCACATCGCGTTCGGCGGTGGCGGTCCCCACCATTGTCTGGGCGCCAACCTGGCCCGCATGGAACTCAAGCTCTTCTTCGAGGAACTGACCAAGCGGATACCACGAGTTGAAGCACTGGGCGAGCCGGCGCGGCTGCGGTCGAACTTCATCGGTGGGATCAAGCATCTCCCCGTGAGCTTCGAGTCCGCCGGGCAGGTAGCGGCGAAAGCCTGACCACATGACCGAACTACCCCTCGCTGGTCTGCGGGTGGTGGACATGGCGGGAGACAAAGGCGAGTTGTGCGGGCGGCTGCTGGCCGACCTGGGCGCCGATGTCGTCCGTCTCGAGCCGCCAGAAGGCGCCGCTTCCCGCCGCCTTCCCCCATTCCACGGGGAGCACAGCCTGTATTACGCGGTCCGCAACTCCAACAAGCGCGGCGCCGTGATCGACCTGACGGCGCCGGATGGGCGAGACCGGCTGCTCGGACTGCTCCGGCGCGGCGACGTGTGGATCGAGACGTCGCGCCCCGGATACTTGGCGAGCCTGGGTCTCGATCCAGCGCGCATCTCCGCCGAACTGGACCACCTAGTGGTGACGTCGATCACCGACTTCGGCCAGACCGGTCCCTACCGGGACTGGGAAGGGACGGACCCCGTGGTGGTGGCGCTGGCCGGCGAGATCTTCCGTTCCGGCGTGGTCGGCAAGCCTCCGCTGCTCGTGCCCGGCGCCTTCGCGTACGACGTGGCCGGCGTGATGGCCGCCTTCGCCACCCTCGTCGCCTGCTGGCAGCGGTTGGCGACCGGCAAGGGGCAGCACCTCGACGTGTCGATCCTCGAAGCGACCGCTCAAGTGACGGACTGGTCGCTGCCGAACTTCAGCGCCATCAGGAGCGGCGGCGGGCTGTACTCCGAAGTGAGGGCCGGCTCGGGGGTCGTGTACCCCCTGTACCCCTGCGCTGACGGCTACGTGCGACTGGTGATCCTCAGCCCCCGCCAGTGGCACGCCATGCGGGCCTGGCTGGGAGAGCCCGAGTTCCTGCAGGACGAGCACTGGGACAGCCTCCTCGGGCGGATGAGCATCCAGGAGGACGTCCTCGACCCGATGCTGACGGAGCTGTTCGCCACCAAAGGCATGGCCGAGCTTTCGGCCGAGGCCCAGCAGCGGGGCATCGTCATGACCCCGGTACTCCACCCGTCCGCAGTGATCGCGACGGAGCACTTCGTGGCGCGAGGGTCGTTCGCGGACGTGGAAGCGGCACCAGGGGTGCGCGGCCTGGTGGCCGCCAGCTTCTGGGAGATCGACGGTGAGCGCGCCGGCTTCAGGCGCCGCGCTCCCGCACTCGGCGAGCACGACGCAGAAGTCGACGCGGCCTGGGCCGAGCCGGCTCCGGCGGGCGCGCCTGGCGCGGCGGGCGCGGCCGGCGATGGGGCCGCGGTCGCAGTTGCCGACCTGCCGCTACGGGGTTTGCGGGTACTCGACTTCGGCCACGGTGGGGTCGGGGTGGAAGCCGGGCGGCTCTTCGCCGAGTACGGCGCCGACGTCATCAAGATCGAGAGCCGGACCTACCCCGACTTCATCCGCCTGGTGGCCGGCAGCGAGATGTCCCCCTCCTTCGCGTCGTCCAGCCGATCCAAGCGCAGCCTCGGAGTCAACATCAAGACCGCCGAAGGCCTGGCCCTGGTCAAGCGGCTGGTGGCCAGCTCGGACGTGGTCATCGAAAACAACTCGGCCGGCACCATGGACGACCTCGGCCTCGGGTACGAAGTCCTGAAGGAGGTCAATCCCGCCGTCGTCATGGTGAGCAGCCAGCTCATGGGTACGACGGGTCCTTGGGCGGATTGGCTCGGGTACGGGCCGAGCACCCGCCCGGCGGGCGGCATGACGTGGCTGTGGAACTTCCCCGACGGCGGGATGCCGCCGGGTGCAGCGGTGATCTTCCCCGACCACGTGGTGGGGAGGCTGTGCGCCATCGCCGCTCTCGCCGCCCTGGCCGCCCGTCAACGCCACGGTCGGGGCGCCCACGTCGAAGTGGCCCAAGTGGAGACCGTGCTCGGGATGATGGCCCAGTTCTTCCTTCAGGAGAGCTTGCAACCGGGCGCGGTGCGACCGCTCGGGAACCGCAGCCCGCGGGGCGCCCCTTGGGGTGTGTACCAATGCGCAGGCGATGAGAGGTGGTGCGTGATCACGTGCCGGGATGACGAGGACTGGTCCCGGTTACGCAAGGCGCTCGGCGACCCGGCGTGGGCCTCCGACGGCGCGTTCGAGTCGGCCGAAGGGCGCCTGGCCCGCCAGGACGAGATCGACGAGCACATCGGCGCCTGGACCTCGACACGCAGCGACATCGACGCCATGACCACCCTGCAAACCCATGGCGTCCCGGCCGCGATGGTCGCCTACGCCAGCGACCAGCCCGACGACCCCCACCTTCAGTTCCGCGGCTACCTGGCCGAGATCGACCAGCCCGGGGTGGGGCCGATGATCCTGGAAGGTCCCGCCTTCCAGGCCAGCGCCATGGGTCGACCTTTCATCGGCCCGGCGCCGGCGCTCGGCGGGCACACCCGGGACATCGCCCGCGAACTCCTCGGCCTCGACCCCGCCACGATCGACCAGCTGGTCGCCAACGGGGTCCTGGAAGTGACCGAACCGCCGGCTTGAAACGTCGGTGGACGCAAGCCGACTGACTCCGGCGTCCAACGGATCGCTGTCGGGCCTGACCGTCGGCCGGCTGCATTCCGGAGTGGCGGCGGAAGTGGCGGCCTGGCTGCTCGCCGGTAGAGGCGCTTCGGTCGTGCAGGCCCACCCGCCCACGACGCCGTTCGCGGTGGGCGCGGCCCTGAGCGGGAGCAACGCGGACTGCGAGCAGGCCGACCTGGTGCTAAGCGTGGACCCCGCCGGCGCTGGCCGGGCGGGTGAGCGCCGTGGCGCCCGGTTGCGCCCGGCTCCGACCAGCTGCTCGACGTCGGGAATCCCTGCGGGTGCTCTCGACTACGCGACCGGGGTGGCGCTGGCCCTGGGCGCCTTGGCCGCCTGGCGGGGCCGGGCCCCAGTAGTCGTCAGCGAACTGGGAGTAGCCATCCAAGTGTTCCTGCCGCCAGTCATGGCCGCCGCCTACGACTCTCCTGACTGGCCGGTGCCGCCGCATCCACGGCCGGCCCCCGGCGGAGGTTGGTTGAGCGCAGACTTGGGGGCGACAGGCGACCAGGACCGGTTCGCCGACCTCCTGGCCTCGCTGCCGCCGCACGCGGACGCGGCCACGATCGAAGCCTCCGCCCAGGAGTGGCGGCTAGCGGTCTGCGAGTACAAAGAGTGGGAACGAGCGGCCCCGCTCGATCCGATCCTCGGCACACCTCCCACGCAGCCCATCGCCCCGGCCCGACGGCGAGGTCGGAACGACGTTCCTTGGCCGAACCCGGGTGGGCCACTGAGCGACATCACGGTCTGCGACCTGACCGCCATGTGGGCTGGACCGCTGGCCACCTGGCTGCTCGCCTGCCTGGGCGCCGCCGTCTACAAAGTGGAGCCGGACGTGCGCCTGGACGGGACCCGGGCGCTCGACGGCAAGGGGATCTACCCCGGCGGTCGCCAGCGTCTGGCCGGCGAGGACTCTGCCCTCTTCAACGCCCTCAACCAGGGCAAGACTCGGATGCCTCTCGATCTCCGCGAGCCTGACCAGCGCGACCAGTTCGTGGCCCTGGCTCGGCGATCCGACGTGGTGATCGACTCGTTTTCGCCGAGGGTGATGGCCAACTTCGGGCTGTCGCCGGCAGTTTGGGGCGACGGGTCCGGAGTCTCTCTGAGCGTCTCCATGCCCGCATTCGGGCCCGGGCCCCGGCGGGACTGGGTGGCGTTTGGGACAGGCGTGCACGCGCTTTCGGGGTTGGGCGACCGAGGCGACGGTACTTTTGAATCTCCTGCGGTGACCTACCCGGACCCGATATCTGGATTCACGGCCGCCTTCGCCGTCGTGGCCGCGATCGTCGGGCGCGACCGCGGCCGGCCATCGGCGTCGCTCGAGATCCCGCTAGCCGGAGCCATCCAGCCTTTGCTCGCGTTCGATCCATCGAACGTTGTTTCTCCCATGGGGCGGGGCGAAGCGCTGTACAACGCGGGGGTGGCGACCGGAATGTTCCACCCTTTGAACGTCGCGGGAACCGAGTTGATGCACCCGGACGGCCCGTTCCTGCTGGGCGCGGACGCTCAATCCGAGGAGGGCGTCGTCTTGGGTTGAATCATCTCCATGGCCTGATTGCAGCAGAGCAAGTCTCCGGCGCCGGGCTTGGTGATGAGCGCCTCGGCTCCGCAACTCTCGCACTTGTAACGCTTTCCCACTTGAAGTGCCATCGACTCCCCTTGTGTGCTCAAATCCAGGATGAGAATCTGTTCTACTTTCTAGAGAGCGTATGGCTTCGGGAGGACCGACCGCGTTGACCGAACTTGCGACCGCCACTGCTGTCGACGGGTCGCCTCTCACGCCCAAGGCCCTGGTCCGCCGGCAGCGCATCGTCGAGGCCGCCATCGACTTGGGGACCGAAGGCGGATATGACGCGGTCCACATGCGGGTCGTCGCCGAGAGTGCGGGCGTTGCCCTGGCCACCGTGTACCGGTACTTCGAGTCCAAAGACCACCTCCTGTCGGCAGCGGTGTCCGCCTGGACCGCGCAGCTGCAACGGGGTCTGGCCCGGATACCCGCGCGCGGCGACACCTCTGTGGACCAGCTGGTCGATGTCTTGCGTCGAGCGTCGCGCGCCCTGGAACGCCGACCGCTCTTCACCGCCGCCCTCATCCGGGCCCTCAGCTCGCCCGACCCGGGGGTGGCTTCGGCGGCGGTTCGGGTGCGCGACCAGATCTACGACATCACGGCCCCGATCCTGTGCGACATGCCCCTCGACGACGTCGACGGCATCGTCACCGTCTTGGCCCACGTCTGGAACTCCTCGATCAGCGCGTGGGCCAACGGCCGCGCCCCCATATCGAGCATCGGGAACGATCTCGAAAGCGCGGCTCGGCTCCTGCTGGCCGGCCGCGCCGACTAGCGCCAGACCCGTTCGGCGGCCGACCTTCGAAGCGGCGGGCCTTTAGATGTCACGCCTCAGCCCAGGATCACCTCGGCCACGGTTCGCATCTCGTCCAGGTTGCTGGCTCCGACCACGAGGGTGGTCACCCCCGCTTCCTCCCACATGGCCAGATCCGCCCTGATCCGCTCGCGTGTCCCTATGAGCGAGATATCAGAAACCATGTCGAGGGGCACTGCGGCTATAGCGTCGTCGCGCTTGCCTTCGAAAAACAGATCCTGGACCTCTTCCGCTTCCTTTTCGTAACCCATGCGGCCGAAGACGTTCTTGTGGAAGTTCATCTCCTTGGCGCCCATGCCTCCGATGTAGAAGCCGAGGATCGGCTTCATCGACTCCAGCACCCGATCTCGCTCGTCGGTCACGACCACGGAGCAGTTGCTGGCGATTTCGAAGTCGGCCGGCTTGCGCCTGGCTCCCGGTCGTGAGAAACCCTCGTCGAGCCAGGACCGGTACATGTCGGCGACTTTGGGCGAGTAGTAGATCGGCAGCCACCCGTCGGCTATCTCGGCCGTCAGGGCCACGTTTTTCGGACCCTCGGCCCCCAACAGGACCGGCACGTCGGCTCGGAGTGGGTGGGTGATCGGTCGAAGCGCCTTGCCATAGCCCAGCGAGCCCGGCCCGGTGTAGGGCAGCGGAAAGTGCGGGCCGGCGCTGGTCACGGGTCCTTCCCGGGCCAGCACCTGCCGCACGATGTCGACGTACTCGCGCGTTCGCGCCAGAGGCTTCGAGAACGGCTGCCCGTACCAACCTTCGACGACTTGCGGGCCCGACAACCCCAGCCCGAGCACCAGCCGCCCGCCCGACAGATGGTCGATGGTGAGGGCGTGCATGGCCGTCGACGTGGGCGTCCGGGCGGAGATCTGCACTATCGAAGTGCCGAGCTTGATCCGGTTGGTGGACGCCCCCCACCAGGCCAGGGGGCTGAAGGCATCCGACCCCCAAGCCTCGGCGGTGAAGACGATGTCGAAGCCGAGCTTCTCCGCTTCGAGTACCTTCTCGAGGACGCCGGCGGGCGGCTGAGCCTGCCAATACCCGAGCTGCAGTCCCAGCTTCATGCACCCTCCCTCAGTGACCCTTGCGGAACAAACCGTACCCGAAGGGGGGCGACCTTGCTCCCAGAACTAGAATGTGTTCTGATTTTATCGTGAGCGAGCCGAGAATCATCGAGACGAAGCTCGAGTTCCCCTACAGCCGGACTTTGGGACCAGTCATGGGCGCCTTTTTCATGGCCCTGCGAGACGGTCAGCTGCTCGGGATCAGAGCCAAGGACAGACGGGTGCTGGCACCACCCCTCGAGTACGACCCGGAGACGGGCGAATCCCTCGGCACCGAGATGGTGCCGATCGGACCGGGGGGGACCGTCGAAGCTTGGACGTGGGTCGACGATCCGACCCAGAAGCACCCGCTCGACCATCCCTTCGCTTTCGCTCTCGTCAAGCCGGACGGCGCCGACACGAGCATGGTCAGCGCCGTCGATGCCGGCCGCGTCGAGGCCGTGCACACAGGGATGCGGGTGACGGCGCGCTATCGCAGCGAACCTCAGGGACTCATCACCGACCTCGAAGCCTGGGAGCCGACCAAGTCATGAGCGATCAGACCCAGACCGAGAAGGAGAACCTGGTGATGGAACACCTGGTCTCCCTCACCTACCGGGAGCGGTTGACACCCAACCTCAACCGCTTCGTCGACGAGCTGCTCGAAGGCCGTCTCGTCGGCCACAAGTGTCCATCGTGCGGGCGCGTCTACCTGCCGTCGAAGGGCTACTGCCCCATGTGTGTGGTCGCCACCAGCGCCGAGGACGAGGTGGAGGTGCCGGACACTGGAACGGTCACCGGCTTCACCATCGTCACGCCCGTCGCCTACTACGGCCAGCAGGAGACCGAACCATTCGTGTTCGCCTCTGTCCTCCTGGACGGCGCCGATACGCCCCTCAACGGTCAGGACGTAACCGGCCTACCGCACGACCAGCTCCGAACGGGGCTGAGGGTCAAGGCCAAGTGGAAGCCGAAGGATCAGCGTTCGGCCGAAGGGATATCGAACCGAGGTTGGGGGAGCATGGGAACAGTGGTTGACTCCTTCGAGGCGACGGGCGAACCCGACGCCAGCGAAGAGCTATTCAAGGATCACATCTTCTGATGGCGGCCAACGATCGGGGCGCGACCGACATCGCCATCGTGGGCTTCGCCCAGTCCCAATCCGTACGCGACGCCGCCCCCAGCGAAGTCCAGCTTCTCGTCCCTGTCGTCGCCGACGCCATCACCGCAGCCGGAATCGAGCGGAGCGACATCGGCTTCACGTGCGCCGGAAGTTGCGACTACCTGACTGGTGGCCCTTTCGCGTTCGTGTCGAACCTGGAAGCCGCGGGCGCCTGGCCTCCGATCTCGGAATCCCACGTGGAAGCCGACGGGGCGTGGGCGATGTACGAAGCGTGGATGCGCTTGCAAGAAGGCGACATCGACGTCGCCCTGGCGTTCGGATCCGGAAAGTCCTCGCCGTCCAACCCGGCCGAGGTCTGGGCCCAGCAGCTCGACCCCTACTACCTGGCTCCGCTCGGCGTCGACCCGGTGTCGTTGGCCGGCATCCAGGCCCAAGCCCTGATCGACGCGGGCAAGGCCACCGAGCGTGACTTCGCCACCGTCGTGGCCGACAGCAGACGCAACGCCAAGTCGAACCCGAACGCCCAGCTGTCGGGCGACTACGACGTGGACGCACTGCTGGCCGAGCCGTACTACCGGCGGCCGTTGCGCAAGCACGACGTACCGCCGATCTCCGATGCGGCCGTGGCCGTGATCATGGCTCGAGGCGACAAGGCCCGGGAGCTGTGCGAACGGCCGGCGTGGATCCGGGGCATGGACCACCGCATCGAAGCGCACCAGCCGGGCTTGCGCGACATCACCTCCTCCGCCTCCACCACCCTGGCTGCCCGCAAGGCCGGCTATGACGGCGGGCCGCTGGATGTCGTCGAGCTGTCGTCGACGTTCAGCCCGCAGGAGATCATCCTGAAGAACGCGATCGGGCTTGGTGCCGGCGTCAACGTCAATCCGTCCGGTGGCCCGCTCGCAGCCAACCCGATCATGGCCGTCGGCTTGATCCGTATCGTCGAGGCCGCGTCGCGCATCATCGACGGGACGGCCAACCGGGCCCTGGCTCACGCCACCAGCGGGCCGCTACTTCAACAGAATCTGGTCTGCCTCTTGGAGGGTGAGTGATGAACGAGCGCTGCGCGATCGTCGGGGTCGGACAGACCCATTTCAAGAAGCGCCGTGACGACGTTTCCATCGCAGGCCTTTTGCGTGAGGCTATCGACCGGGCCCTGGCCGACGCCGAGCTCACGCTTCGCGACATCGACGCCGTCGTCATCGGCAAGGCGCCCGACGCATTCGAAGGCATCGTCATGCCCGAGATCTTTCTTGCTGATGCCGTCGGAGCGACCAACAAGCCCCTGCTCCGGGTCCACACCGCCGGTTCGGTCGGCGGCTCGACCCTCGTCGTCGGCGCCCACCACGTCATCACCGGCATCCACGGCACGGTGCTCACCGTGGCGTGGGAGAAGCAGTCCGAAGGCAACGCGCAATGGGGACTGGCCGGCGGGCGCTCGGGTGGGATCGGCGCCGGCGGGGCGTTCGCCCCGTGGATGCGCGCCTACATCCAGCAGTCGGGGGCACCCGATTACATCGGGTGGATGGTGGCGGTCAAGGACCGGCGCAACGCGGCCAAGAACCCGTACGCCCACTTGAAGATGCCGGACATCACGCTCGAGAAGGTGAAAGAGTCCCCGATGCTGTGGGATCCCATCCGTTTCCACGAATCCTGCCCGTCCTCCGACGGGGCCTGCGCCGCCATCGTGACCAACGAGGAGGGAGCCAAGCGGGCACCGCGACCGCCGGCCTGGATCCACGGTCTTTCGGTGCGAAGCGAGCTGGGCCAGTTCCCGGGACGCAATCCGGTCCGGCCCCAAGCAGGCGTGGAGTGCGCCCACGACGTGTACCGGCAGGCCGGCATCACCGACCCCCGAAGCCAGATCGACATGGCCGAGCTCTACGTGCCGTTCAGCTGGTACGAGCCCATGTGGCTGGAAGGCCACGACATCGCCGGTCCGGGCGAGGGCTGGAAAATGGTCGACACGGGCGAAACCGACCTCGGCGGGGCCTTCCCGGTCAATCCGTCGGGCGGGGTGCTTTCCACCAACGCCATCGGGGCCTCGGGAATGGTGCGCTTCGCGGAGGCCGCCCAACAGGTCCGGGGTCTGGCCGGTGAACACCAGGTCGACGGTGTCCGCACCGCCCTAGCGCAGGCCTACGGGGGCGCGGCCCAGTACTTCGCCATGGGCGTCCTCCGCAACACGCCACCCGAATAGCCGCCCCACCGGCGGGGAGGCCGCCGACGCACTGCGCCCACTGCCGTTGTCCCTGACATGGCAGCAGAGCGATAGGCACGAGGGGTGTCGTGATCGTCGGCTGGTAGGGCTAGCCACAGGGCACTCGGTCTCGGCGAGGCGTTGAGCAAGCTCGACTTCGAACTCTACTTCGACCTTCCCGGCGGCGGTGGCCCACCGATCTTTCGGTCCGGCTTCGGCGGCCGTGCGAACCAGGTGCCTTGATCATCGATCACTCTTCGGGAAGACCCGCGAAATCACGCTTGGTGTTCCTGTACCAGGCCATTCCTGATAAAGGATGCTTCCACCTACCCTTCATCTCCTTCAAGGCGCTGCTGTGCGTTTCATCACCCCCGGCGACCATTTCCTTCAGATGCTTGTCTTGCAGCTTTATCACTGCGTCAGCGGTATCTCCACGGAGCACGAAATCACACGGTCCGCCTAGTTGTTTGCACGTCATGGTTTTCATAGTGTCGCTTCCCTTCACGGCGTTCTGCCGTCGAGTTGAACGAGTTGAAGAAGCCCAGCGCCGAGTCAGGATCGTGGACGGGACGAACATGGCGGAGACGGTGACTGGCCCATCAACAGTAGAAGCACCGACGGGTCGATCGCTTCTCCGATCCTGCTCGGTGGGGCGCCCCCACCGCCCAGACGGCCCCTTAACGCAAGTGGCCCCGTTCAGGTCGGCTGGAGCTCCCGGCGGACTCGTGCCAGGAACTCGGCCTGTTCGTCGCGGCCGGTAACCCTCACGCGTTCGAACGAGTCGCCGAACCTGACGTCGACGTAGAGATCGCCGACGTCCTCGTGGAAGTGCAGGAACGCCCGGGATCCCCGCGAGAAAGAACCGCGCTTGCGCTCTCGTAGCTGGGGAACCTGGCGTAACTCGACCAGAAGGCTCTCCAGTTGATCAAGCTCTTCTTCTGTCGCGTGCCGCACGTGTCGATCATGGCCGGGGGGTCAGTGCCGCGCAAGGGGCCGATCAGACTTCATCGGTCGCGTGCTGTCTTGTCCTTGGCGTGGACATTTCTGGGCTGTTTGGCCAGGACCTTCTCGACTTCGGTATTGAGCTTGGTGGCGCGGGGCCACCCGATGTAGTGGGCCATGAAGAGGGCGACCTCGCGGAGCTGGTCTGCGTCGAACTCACCGAGTCTGTAGGCGGCGTCGATCTGCATTCCGATGACGTCGAAGTCCCCGGCGGCCACCAGTGCCCCGAGCAGGAGGAGCCGTCGATCGCGGACGGTGAGAAGGTCCCTCGTCCATATCTCGGCGAAGAGATGTTCGACCGTCACCCCGAAAAATTCGTTGTCGGGCGAGTCGGCCACGGGCGGCCAGCCGTAGACGGCAGCCATGGTCTCCAGGCCTTTCTGGCGCCGATCACTGTCGCTGCTCATGTTTCCTCCTGCTCGGTAGGAAGTCCGAAATAGTCGGAGAGACGGCCGAGCGCGGTTGCGGCCAGCGGCAGGTCGACGCCGAGCTCGGTGCCGAGGTCGAGCGCCAGGGCGAGATCCTTCTCACCCAGGGCGCAGGTGTGGACGAAGATCGATCTCAGGGGATCGTCTACCTCGAGCGGCGCCGAGCTGTTGCGGATCAGAATGGCGCCGGGACCTCCCGCCAAGGCGTCGCTGTGGGTGGTCACCCGCCCCAGTTTGACGATGTCCACTCCCGCCGCGTCGGCCAGGCGGGCGGCCTCGAGAGCCGCGGCCAGTCCAACGAAATTGATCAGGTTGCGGGACAGCTTGGCCCGGGTGCCGGCACCAGCCGGTCCGAAATGAACGATCAGGTCGGCGAACCGGCCGAATGGTTCCCGGCATCGGTCCAATGCGTCGCGGTCGCCTCCGACGAGCAAGGCCAGCCGGCCGGCGCTGGCGCCGAGCACCCCGCCCGACACCGGCGCGTCGAGCACGGCCACCCCCGTTAGCGCAGCCTGGGCCGCCAGCCGCTCAGCAGTCGAAGCCCGGATAGTGGAGTGCAGAGCAACCACGGTTCCGGGCCGTGCAAAAGGAATGATGCCGTTCACGACCTCGTCGACCTGCCGGTCATCGAGAACCATCACGCTGATGATTCCGGCCGATCTGGCCAGCTCCTCCAAGGAATCGGGCAGCACAGCGCCCTCCTCCACCAGCGGTCGCGCCGCCTCGGGACGGACGTCGTAGACACAGAGCCCCCCAGGCCACCCGATCAGTCGTTTCGCCAATAAGGACCCCATCTGGCCCAAGCCCACGACCCCGATCGTCGGCGGTGTGGCGGACGGATCTTCATTCGGCGTCATCAGTCCGCCGTCGACACCGATGATGGACGCATGCCCAGACAGTAGAAGACCACCACTCCAGCGCGCCGAGGGTCGGCCCGATTGCAGCGGATCTTGCGCCCTGCTCCCGCATCCTCGAGGCGCTGGCTCCACGCACAGCGGCAACCCGTGGACACGCGCCCCAGGTCGGCGTGACAGCAGTCGGCCCGAGACGGCTGCTCATGTCCTCGACTTCGGGGCCCCGTCGAGGTCGATGCCTTTGCCGAGAGCGCTGACGAGGGCTCGTTGGCACATCTCCCGAACCTCCCGCCGTGACAGCGTCTTGTCCGTGAGCCAGTCAACGCAGACGACTCGGACGAACGCCAGCCAGCCGTGGAGCGCGGTGGACGCGACCGCCCGGGCGTGGCCGCGCAGGGACGCGGCGTCGAGGATGCGCTGGCGGAGGACTGCCAATTCCGCGTCGATGATCCCCTGGATCACGGGATCGCCTGCGAGCGCCCCTCGGTTCGCCTCAACGACGGTCCGAGCGTTGGCGACGAAGAAGTCGAGATGCGCTTCGAGGCCGGCGACCACTTGTTCGGCGAGCGGGATCTCCGGTCGGATGGTCGATGCCTCGAGGAGACGGTCGCTGGCCCGTTGGTAGATCCCCGCGAACAGGTCGCGTTTGGTTGGAAAGTAGCGATAGACGAGTCCCCGGGAAACGCCGGCACGGTCGGCGATATCCGCCATCAACACCTCTTCGTACGGCCTGGTTGCGAACTCCGCCGCCCCGCAGTCGAGCAACTCGTCGCGCCGGGCGTCCGGTGCCAAACGTCGACGGACCTTCACACCAGAACCTTAGTTGACATGTGTCTATTAAGGCGGTACCGTCACCCTCGTGATGAACACCTGTCCAGTAGCGGCGGAGTGCTACAGGTGAAGACCACTCGACGTGCTACTCGCGTGCCGGTGGCGAGCGGCGCCGACTCGGTCGTCGCCTTCTCGATCGACGTTTCCCACGGCGACGACCGCTCCGCCGAGCAGTGGGCCCGCGCCGCGTTCGAGGGCGCTCCCACTGGGTTGCGGTGGCTCATGGTGGCTGGCTGGCGATTGGCGCTGGGCCTTCGGTTGGGTCCCTTGGGCTCCGCCGACCACATCCTGGGCTGGAGCATCGCTGGTCGCAACCAGGACGAGACCGTCCTCGAGTCGCGATCGTCGTTTGTCTCCGCTCAGAACGTCTTCCGCCGCGAAGGAACACGGTTGGTGTGGTCCACGGTCGTGCACTACGACCGGCCGATCGCCAAGCTGATCTGGCCGCCCGTCGCCCTCCTCCACTGCCGGATCGCCCCCTACACTTTGCGCCGAGCCGCCAACAGCTGGAGTGGATAGCGGGGATCAGTTATTGGCGGCGCCAGACCACTAGCACGCCTATGGCTTGCCAAGGATCTGGCAATGTTCCTACAGAACGCTGTGGCCGTATCGACCGCTCAGATCACCCGGAACTGGCGGGACGAAGAGTCGGGCGCAGGCCAGGGCCGTCATTCAACAACCTGAGCGTTGGCATCGGGGCGTCGGGCGACGAAACCCGGGTCGACCAATGCCCGAGCTACCGCCTGGCTGCGGCTCGTGACTGAGAGCTTCCGAAACACCGCCTTTAGATGGGTTCGAACCGTGTTCTCGCTGACAAAGAGGGCCTCCGCTATGACGCGGTTAGGCATTCCGGCCGCGAGGAGTGCCAGGGTCTCGCTCTCGCGGGCGGTGAGCCCCCATTGGGAGCCGGGCCAGGCCCCTTGCATCACTCCTCGAAAACCCCCGGTCTCGACGATTTGGCCGCCAGCCACGGCGTGAAGGTACCCGACGAGCGAGTCTGCCGACACCGTCTTGGCGATCAGACCTCGCGCCCCGGCGTCGTACGCCGCAGTCCGACCGGCCGCGGTCAGACCCCAGGTATAGACGACTACTGCTCCGACCCTGTCACTCTTCGCCAAGGATCTGACTCGGCTTAGGCCCAAACCGGGTTGCCCATAGGTGTCGAACAACGCTACGTCAACCCTGTGCTCAGGGTCCTTGCCGACGTCCAGTTCGACGACGTCAACTCGAAGCTGCCGAGGCGCCAACATGGCGCGCACGCCCGCCACGATCACCTCGTAATCGTTGACGATCGCTACTCGCAAGGCACCCTTGGGTGAGGCCGATCGGTCTGAGCCGTCTTTTGGACTGGTTCGGGGCATCACTAAGTCGATACCCAGGCTAGAGGGACTCGACGCCGAATCGGAGCAAGACCAGTGGACCAAATCACTCAAACGGGTGAGGATCTCACCATGCTGGTTGCGGAAGACTCGCTCGTGAAGAGTCGATGAGCGAACAACTCGCGGTGCAGGTGACAACCGTCGAGGGTTACAGGATCGTTGAGGTCGCTGGAGAGATCGACATCTCCACTGGGCCGGCATTGCGGACGGCGATCGAGGCCGAGGTCGCTAGCGGAGCTCGAGAACTCATCGTTGATCTCGGGCGTGTCCGGTTCATGGACTCCTCCGGTCTCAGCCTATTGATCCGCGTGGCCAGACAGTTGGGTCCTCAATCCTTTGGAGTCGTTGGCAGCCAGATCCACGTCGACAGGATCTTCACGTTGACCGGTTCCGACAAGCTGATTCCTCGTTTCGATTCCATGGCCGAGGCGATCGACTTCATGCGAGGAGGCGACCCTCGGACTGGTCACTGAGACCGGCTGGCCGCCGAGAGCGTCGAGATGGTCACAAGCTGACGCCGCCGGTGGCGAATAGGGAGATAGCGGCGACGCCCCTCGATGCCAAGTCGTCACTGGTGTCGGGCGATGCGGACAGAACCTCGTGGTCAGGCCTGATCGCCGCCGGGACGGGCTCAGGCCCGAACCCGGCCGTACAACCCTCGGCGTCGAGGGCCACGGGGCCGGTATGGCCGGTTCTTATAGGTAGGAGCGACGACCGAGGCGCTGACCAGGCGGCGAGAAGGTGGCGGGCGAAGCGCTCCTCGACCGCTAGGAGCGCCGCCGCCCCGAAGAGCAGATCGTCACCTAGCTGCGGTTCGATCTCGATCAGGCCGGCGACCATCCGTTCGAGCGCGACGACCCCATGTCGGGCATCCGCGGCGACGTGAACGTCGAAGAACCGGCGCCCTTCGGGGCCGACACCCATGCGGGCCAGAGCCCGGCTGTACCGCCCCATGGGTTCGACCGAGGTCATCTCGAACACGGCCAGGTGACCGACTGTCGCGCCACGCCAGCGTCGGTGCAGACCGAACAGCGATATCAGGTTGACCGTCGCTAAGGTCACTGCTGGCAGCCGGTCCAGGTAGGTGCCGTACCTGGGGTCAAGGTCTAGCGCGGTCAGAGTGGCGGCAAACAGGGTGGAGTGCATGTCGGCGGAGCGCCCACATCCGTACTCGTCGTGTTGGATCTCGACCATTGCCGCCTTGGCGTCACCGCCGAGTCTCGGGATCGCGAACGTATGCGGGTCGGCCTCCTTGAGCTGATAGGCGGAACGGTGCACACAAAACTCACGGAACTGCTCCAACGTCCCCGAATCGTGCAGGAACGTCGACAACGACGGACCTGATGCGCCCGCGATCATCTCGACCAAGGCGCCTCCGACGTCGCCACCATGGTCGAGACCGGCCGGGGCAATCTCGTCGCGAAGACGGTGCAGAAAGGCGCGCTCCATATCGGCGCGAAGAGCGATCAGGCCCGGGTCCCACTCCCAGTCGGGGTGCGCTCCGGCCAGCCCGCGGTAATGGAGCTCATAGCAACAGTAGAGCGCCAGCTGCAGATCGTCGTCGACGAGGGCGTCGACGTCGGGCATCGGCGGCGTCGGGCCCAGGTAGCCCGGTGGCCTTCGGAGCGCCGACAGGACAGCGGAGCTGAGCGGGCCTCGGGCTACCGGCCGAGGGGGCCCAGCGGGCAGGTCCGGTCGGTCTGGCCGGTCTGAGTTAGCCGCTGACCTGGCGTCGGTATCTGCCCTTTGGCTCGGGGGCCTCGTCGCCGGTCGTCGGTCCGGCGGCTGCCTTGATCTGTCTTTCAACATTGCTCCTGACCCGCGATCTCGCGGCCCTTCTTCACTCGACCGGGGTGTCGTCGTGTGACGATTCAGCCATCGGGCCATATTGGGGACGAGGGTGTCCTGCCTCGCCGTGTTTGGGACGGGGGGTCACTTCTTGATGGCGTCCTTAACCTTCTCGCCGGCCTGCTTGATGTTGCCTTTCACCTGATCGGTCTTGCCTCTGGCTCGAAGCCTGTCGTTGCCGGACGCTCGACCGACTGCTTCTTTGGCCTTGCCCTTCGCTTGTTGAACGCTGTTCTTGGCCTTGTCGGTTGCTGCCATCGTTGGATCCTCGCTTTTGGACAGAGAAAGAGACACGAGCCTCTTCGGTCATTGTTGGATGGGAAATTGCTCTCGGGGTTCGCGTGGACTGAAGACCGCTCACGGTCGCACGCGACCGTTTCGTCGGTGAGGTGATTAGGCCCTGCCGCGTAGCATCATGAACAAGACCACGATTATCAGGATGAAGACAATGGTTCCTACTCCGATGTACATGGTTGCCTCCTTTCTCCTGTACGCGGATTGGCGATCCGGCTCGGTCGTCGGCCGCCCAGCCGGGAAGATGCTGCGCCAGCGGGGGTGCGAACGACCCCTCGGACTCAACGCCATTCCGGGTATGACTTGTCGGCATCAGCACGGACCCTACCCAGCGACACAAACACGAAACACCCAACTAGCGTCAGCTCGCCCTAAGTCAGGCTCCCGGCCCAGCCTTTAGCCCCACGACGGGTGGGGGAGGCCACGAAACTCTCTCTAAGAAGAGGTATGCCCGGCCTGTAGGGCGGCGTCTTTGATTCATCCTCCCGGAACGGGGTATGGATCTTCCGCGACGAGAGTGGCCCACTGCCACGTATTCGCAAAAAGGAGCCGATAGTCATGGGTATAGCTACGAGCATTGTCGTCTTTGCCGTCGGGGCGATCCTGAAGTTCGCCACGACGGTTCATTCATCCGACTTCAACATCCAAACGATTGGCGTCATCCTCATGGTGGTCGGCGCAGTCGGATTTGTCGCGTCGATCATCTTCTGGGCTTCCTGGGGCGGTTTCGGCGGGTGGAGCCGTAGCCGCCGCGTTTACCAGCCGGGTGGGACCGTCGTGGAAGAACGTCACGACTCTGTCGTGTAAGGGACGGAATACAGCAGTTGGTCCCGTCGTGCCCCGTGGCCTCGGACTCGTTCCGGGGCCACGGAGTCGCGTCCACGGTCACCGATGTCCGGGGTAGGGTCTGCCGCGGGTAATCGGAATCCCGGCACCCTTGTCGTCCACCAGAGGTTCCGTGTCTTGGCACCGTTCGCAAAACGCAGAACTCTCATAGCGCCGCTTCGATGACCACCGTCCCGTGCGAGTCCGGATTCGCCCACCAGGCACTCTTCTACCGCGGCGCGGCGGACTTCGTCGACAGCGTAATGTCATTTGTCGGCGAGGGCATCGCCCGCCGGGAGCGGGTGATGATCGCCGTACCGGGCGCCCACATCGATTTGCTTCGCGCCGAGGCGCCCAGGTGGAACGGTCATGCGCATTTTTTGGATATGACCGAGCTGGGTCGGAATCCCGGCCGGATCATTCCTGCGGTCGAAGAGTTCCTGTTTGAGCAGGAGGGTCGGCCGGCCCGATTCGTGGGTGAGCCGATCTGGCCAGGCCGCAACACCGATGAGATCGCGGAGGCGACCCGACACGAGTCTCTGATCAATCTGGCGCTTTCGCAGTTCTCGGTGACGGTGCTCTGTCCTTATGACGTTGAGGCCCTGCCGGAACGCGTCATCGCGGATGCGTGGCGCACCCACCCGGAGGCGATCAGCGGCGGGTTGACACACCTCAGCCGTCACTTTGCCGACGCCCGCGCTATGTGCCGCGATGATCTCTGGCCGTTGGCGCCGCCGCCCGAGCAGACCGAGACATGCAGTTTCGGTTTCGATGATCTGCTGGCGCTACGGGCCCGAGTACACCATTACGGTCTACTGAGTGGTCTGGGAGAGGATCGGGCCTTTGATCTTGTCCTCGCGGTAAACGAGATGGTCAGCAACTCGATCCAATATGGCGGTGGAAACGGTGTTCTCCGGATCTGGACCGACCAACGGCGAGCCATCGTGTGCGAAGTAAACGACTCCGGCCATATCACAGATCCCTTGGAGGGCCGCTACGCGCCTGGTCCCGGCCTCGAGGCCAGAGGTCTGTGGCTGGTCAACCAGCTGAGCGACCTCGTTGAAATCCGCTCAGGCCCGGACGGCACGAGGGTGCGGATCCGGATCAACCCCTAACCCCATCCATCAACCGGTCCGCGGTGGCGTCAGCCTTGGCGACTGATCGGGCCAACCGCTGGGAACAGGCTGAAATCGCGACCGACGTGGCGCTGCATGTCAAGATGACAGGTTGAGATCGGTACCGGGCCCGCCCGCCACAGGCCGTTCAGCCCGGGCCGGCACGATTACCGCGGGTAGGGATACGACGTCGTGTCCGGCTATTCACTAGGGGTGGCGGGGGCATCGGAATCGGGTTCCGACTGGGGGTTTCCTGCCCTGGCAATATCCTCACCGACACTTTTTGCTTCCACTATCACCGTGGACACCACGCCCGACACTACCCCACCGCCCCGGGGGCCCCTCAGCTGTGAGGCGATCAGCCCCAGCAGAACCGCCATCAAGACGATGGCGGCGAACCACATCACATGCACAGCCAGGCCGAGCAGACCACAGATGAGGGCAAGGGCGAGAATCGCCAAGTGTTCGGCTTGGCGAGCGGACTCCAGGCGCTCGGGCTGCCATTGTCCTGCGTCGTCTGACCTATTGGTCTCGTCTGACTTCTCAGCGAGTGGCCGTCTCCGGTCGAGAACTTTCTTCTGGACCGGACGCCGACGCGGCCTTGCCGCAGGTTTGCTGAGCGCTTTGGCGGTGACACTCGTTGCCGCAGCTGTGTCCTTGGCTTTGCCTTTGGGGCGGGCAGGCACTGCACTCTCGTCTCTGATGGAAATCGGCCGCACATCTGGCGCCGGTACCTTCGGGAAGTACCTACCCCGACCCGCCTCAACCAAACAGACACATTCGCCTCTGACTTGCAATCCTTCTTGAGCCTTACCGAGATCATTCGATGATTGGCCCGTTGCGCCGACTCGAGATTGGGTAGAGATGGTCGGAAGGTTCGACGTCAGTATGAAATTCCACTGAGGAGGGATCAGATGGTTCTCTTGTTAGCACTTCTGCTCGTACTGCTTTTCGGGGCAGTTGGCTTCGCAGTTCACCTTCTCTGGATCGTGGCGGTGGTGTTATTCGTCGTCTGGCTTGTCGGTTTGGTGCTCGGTCGAGGTGAAAGCGCAGGTAGGCATCATTTCTACAGGTGGTGAACTACCACATAGGCGACGCACGCAGCGCAGGTTTGGCACCGCTGTGACCGGCGAAGGCCCCCGGGACGGCGAGGCTAGACCCATCGACCGGGGCACGTCGGCCGACGGGGACGTGGCCGCGAGCAGCGCCGCGATCGGATCGACCAGCCCGGTAGGAGCTCGCCAGATATCCGACGACCCCTCCCGCCATCCGCCGTTCACTCACACCCGGGCCAGTGGATTCTGGGCTGCCGTGGTCATCGGGTTGGTAGTGCTGTTCATACTGATCATCTTCATATTGGAGAACAGCCAACGGGCCAGCGTTGCCTTTTTCGGCATGCACGGCTATCTGCCTCAAGGGGTAGCCCTCCTTCTGGCCGCAGCCATCGGCGGCAGCATCGTGGTGCTGGCGGGTTCAGCAAGGATCCTGCAGCTCCGCCGCCGAGCGCGTGGACATCGCGGCTTGCAACGCACGAAACAGGCGACGGCCTAGCTCGATGCCTTGGTCGGCAGGAGCCGTTCGGGTATGTCGTCTGGTCCTGGCGGGCTAGGTCATCGACCGAATCGAAGCCACCACGGCCGAGCAGTCGATGTTCTAGGATCGAGAACAACAGTTCGACCGGGTTATCACCCTGAGCGAATTGGGGAGGGTGGATATGAGTGGGCCCAGGCTGGATCAGTTCAACCTTGTGGTTTCCGATATGGAGGCCAGCGTGGCCTTCTACCGGCAGCTCGGGTTGACCATCCCGGACACCGATCCCGAGTGGCAGGGTCATCATCGTTCCGCCCAACTCGCAGAAGGCGTTGACATCGATTTCGATAGCGCGGAGTTCGCCAGCCACTGGAACCGAGGCTGGCATGGCGGGATGGGGGTTCTCGGCTTCAAGGTCGAAACCCGTGCCGAGGTCGATCAGATCTACAGGGACATCGTAGGATCCGGGGGTCGAGGACAACAGGAGCCCTACGACGCCTTCTGGGGAGCCAGGTACGCCGTCGTGGAGGACCCTGACGGGAACGCCGTTGGGATAATGAGTCCGGTCGACCCGGCCTTGCGTTCCCACCCAGACTTCCCCTGACCCACCATCCCGCGACTGGCGACCTCAGGGTTTCTCGTAGCCGGCCGGGCGACCGTTGAGAATCACGGTCTTGGTCTCGAGGAAAGGATGTAGTCCCTCAGTCCCGCCTTCGCGCCCGATCCCGGACTGCTTGAAACCGCCGAACGCGATGCCGAAGTCGGTGCGGAAGGCGTTGTGGCCCACGGTCCCCGAACGCAACTGGCGAGCCACATCCCGGGCCCGTTCGACGTCGTCGGTAAACACCGAGGCGTTGAGGCCGTAGATGGTGTCGTTGGCGATAGCGATGGCGTGCTGTTCATCGTCGGCCGGGATGACGCTCAGGACCGGACCGAAGATCTCTTCCTGAGCGATGGTGGAGGAGTTGTCGACGTTTCCGAACACCGTCGGCTCGATGAACCAGCCGCGGTCGAGGTGCTTCGGTCGTCCGCCTCCGGTGGCCAGGGTGGCTCCTTCGGCCACGCCTTTCGCGATGTAGCCCTCGACCCGGTCCCTCTGACGGCTGGCTACGAGAGGGCCCAGCTGAGTCTCCGCGGCAAAGGGATCCCCGATCGTGACCTGAGAGAACGTCGCCGCCAAAGCCTCGACCAGCTCGTCGTGGCGGTGACGGCTGACCACGATCCGGGTCAATGAAGAGCACACCTGACCGGACAGGAAGCACTCGGCTGCCGCCAGGGTGCCGGCGGCAGTGGCGAGGTCTATGTCGTCCAGGATGACCGCGGCGGACTTGCCGCCCAGTTCCAACGTGCACCGGGCGATGCGCTCTCCGCATATCGACGCAATCCGTCGCCCCGCCGCGGTGGAACCCGTGAAGGTGATCTTGTCCACCCGCGGGTCACGGACCAACAACTCCGACACCTCGCGGTCCGCGGTGACCACGTTGACCACGCCCGGCGGCAACCCGATGGCCTCCGCGCACTCGGCCAGCACGTAGGCCTCGCCCGGCGCCTCTGGCGACGCCTTCAGGATCACGGTGCAACCAGCCAGAAGAGCGGGAGCCACCTTGTAGCTGATCAGGCCCAGCGGGGCGTTCCACGGGATGATGGCGCCGACGACTCCCACCGGTTCGCGCACGATCAGACCGAGCTCCCCGCCCATGGTGGGCTCGGCCTGCTCCTCGAAGGGGAAGGTCGTGGCCAACCCGGCGTAGTAATCGAACGTTCCCGCTCCCCCGGCGGCCGCGTATTGAGCGATGCCATGGATCACGCCGGCCTCCCTGGGCCAGATCTGCCCGATGTCATAGGCCCGGTCCCTCAACGCCACCGCCAAGGCCCGCAAGAACTCGGCGCGCTCAGAGTGGCTGAGGCGAGGCCACGGTCCCCGATCAAACGCTTCTCGGGCCGCCGCCACCGCCCGCGAGATGTCAGGCTCTTTGGCTTCGGCCACGCTGAAAAACAGCTGCTCGGTCCCCGAGTCGATCACATCGATCAGGGCGTCAGACGACGGCTCCACCCACTCACCACCGATGAAGAACCGATCCGCATGCCGCAGCGGAGCACCGATCTCATGAGCCAGTGTCATGTCAAATCTCCCAGGTTGTAGTTCGTCCCCACTAGTCGGGTTCAGACTACCGCGCCCAAAACCCGCTTCGCTTTGGCCATCGGTCGCCCAAACAGCGGCCGGGAGCTTGGACGAGACGTGGACCTTTACCAGGCGTAGTCTTCGGGAGCGGGGCGGTGGCCCGGGAAGATGGTGTCGAGCTGCTTGAGGGTCTCTTCCTCCAGGGTGATTTCCAGTGATCGGAGGGAGCCTTCGAACTGCTCCATCGTGCGGGGTCCGATGATGGGTGCGGTGACTTCCGGACGGGTGAACAGCCAGGCCAACGCCACCGTGGCCGGCTCCTCTCCGAGTGATTCGCAGAGATCTTCGTACGCTTCGAGCTGCGAGCGAAGAGCGCCGGTTGCGCCCGCCCACCGCTGATTGCGGCGGCTGCCCTGGCGTTCCTTGCGGACGACTCCACCGAGCAGCCCGCCTTGGAGGGGCGACCATGGAATGATGCCGACGCCGAAGTCGGCCGCCGCGGGCAGCACCTCGAGCTCGATCTGACGGGCGAGGAGATTGTAGAGGGACTGCTCGCTGACCAGGCCCATAAAGTTGCGGGCGCGCGCCACGCCCTGCGCCTTGGCGATGTGCCAACCCGCGAAGTTGGACGAACCCACGTAAAGGATCTTGCCTTGGGAGCGCAGCACTTGCATGGCCTCCCAGATCTCATCCCACGGCGTGCTCCGATCGATGTGGTGCATCTGGTAAAGGTCGATGTAGTCGGTCTGCAGCCGACGAAGGGACTCGTCGCAGGCCCGCCGGATGTTGAGCGCTGACAGCCGGCCCTCGTTGGGCCAGTCCCCCATATCTCCATACAACTTGGTGGCCAACACGGTACGGTCTCGCCGGCCGTCGCCTTGAGCGAGCCATCGACCCACGATCTCCTCGGTGGCGCCGCGCCCCTTCGAGCGTCCGTAGACGTTGGCCGAGTCGAAGAAGTTGATTCCGATCTCGTGCGCCTTGTCCATGATGGCGAACGAGGTGGGTTCGTCGGTCTCGGGCCCGAAGTTCATGGTGCCCAAACAAAGCCGGCTCACTCGAAGGCCGGTGCGTCCCAAGTGCGTGAAGTTCATGAATGGCAACGTACCCGACGCTCGAATCTTCCGAGCACAAGCCGCCCGCCGGCCGCCAGCCGGCGGCCCGCCCCGTGACCCGCTAGCCCAGCGGTAGGCGGGCGCCGCGAAGGAGGGCTTCGTTGGGCTCGGCCGGAAGCACATCGAGCGGCTGGGCGATCTCCGGCACGGTCGGGCCGAACTTGGCCGCCAGAGGGGCGAGCGCGGCCAGGTCGAAGTCGTAGAGGCTGGCGGCGTTCTCGGCCAGCAGCCGCTGCATGTCACCTGGCTTCTGGTCGGAGAACAGTTGGCGCAGATGCTCCCGTGTGTAGGGGTAGGTCCCTTCGTCGTGCGGGTAGTCCGAGCCCCACATGATGCGGTCGGCGCCGAACTGTTCGATGGCTTCGACGTCGTCGGGCGTCGGCTGGGACACGCCCATCCACACGTTGCGAGCGAAGTATTCCGAAGCCAGGTGTTGGAGCCGGTTCTCCGCTCCGTAGCGAATCTCGCCCGTCTGGCCCGTCTTGCGGATCTGATCGATGGACCCGTCCAGCCGCTTGAGAAGGGGCGGCACCCACGAGCACCCGGTTTCGGTGATCACCATCTTGAGCCTGGGGAACCTCTCGAATACACCCCCGAGGATGAAGTGAACAAGCGGACGCTGCGAATAGAAGCTCACGTCGTTGATGTACAGCAACATGGCGAACGGGTAGTCGCCGTAATCGGGCGCCCCGGTGCCGCCGTGGACGGCGATGGGCATGTCGAGGTCTTGAAGGACTTCCCAAAGCCGGTCGTACTCGGGGTCGTACAACGGCCTCACCCACTTGGCGTCGGGCGGTACGTTCGGAATCAGGACCCCGCCCCGCAGGTTGTGGTCCTTGATCCAGCGGACGTCGTCGATGGCATCGTCGATGTCGTTGAGGAAGATCTGCCCGATCCCGGCTCGGCGGTCAGGGAACTCGCCGCAGAAGTCGACGAGCCAACGGTTGTGGGCCCGGATCCCCGCCAACCGATGCTCGTAGTCCTCCGGCTTCGGCGGTCCCGCGAACAGGACGAAGGTTGGGAAAAACGGAGGCACCGTGTTCGGAAAGATCACTTCTCCGACCACGCCGTCGGCTTCCTGCTGGGAATTTCGCATCTCGTTGTCCCAGTTGCGAAAGCGACGATTGTCGCCGAGGTCGTTGAAGGGGTTGCGGTACTTGGCCCGCCAGGCGTCGAAGTCCTCCAGGTACTTCGCTTCCAAGCACTCCCGATAGGCGGCGTGACTACCACCGGCGTGGCTGTCCGAAGTGATGATGGTGTAGTGGCCGTCAGCGCGGTCGATGGTCGAGTTGCCCGTGGTCATGACCCGCAGTGTAGTAGAATCTGATTCTAATTGCGACTGCTGTTGGTCGACTGACTCCTCAGCCGGATCGGCTGGCGAAGCGAAGCGTCACCAACTCGAACGGCCGCAACTCCAGGTCGACCGTTGAGCCGTGGAAGGGCACGTTCTCGAGGTCCCGCTCGAGCAGGTCGGTCCGGGTGACGGCCACGAAGGGCACGTTGAGCGTCACCGCAGCCGGACCCCGTGAACCCCAAACTTCGCAGAGCCGCACCACCACGCCACCGGCGCGGTCGGCCCACTTGACCGCTTCGATGCTGACCCCCGCCCGGTCGACCGAGATCAGCCGACCGCGCCCCGCGTGGCCGCCGCCTCCGCCGGCCACGATGGAGATCGGGAGGTTAAAGGACTCAGCTTCCTCGACCACCCGACCCGCTCCCCGCAGGTCGCCCGCGTGCGGCAGGAGGGCGTAGGCGAAGTGATGCGGACCCTGGTCGGCTTCGGGATCGGGGTAGCCGGGACCTCGCAGCAGGGACAGCCGCATGACGTTGCCGCGTATGTCGTATCCGTACTTGCAGTCGTTGAGCAGGGCCACCCCGTAGCCGGGCTCGCTCAAGTCGGCCCACCGGTGCCCGCACACTTCGAAGCGGGCCACGTCCCAGCTCGTGTTGGCCACCGTCGGCCTTTCGACGTGGCCGTGCTGGATCTCGTAGGTGGCCCTCGCCGACCGAACGGCAAGGGGAAAGGCGACCTTGAGAAAGCGGTGGCGCTCGTGCCAGTCCACGTCGGTATGGAACTCGAGGCGGGGCGAGCCGGCGTCGAGCCGCATGGTCTGGGTGATCAACGATTCCCCGAAACGGCGAACGAACCGAACGCCGACCCGGAGCGGGCCTGACTCGACCACGTCGATCGACTCGACCGCTCGGAGGTCGGTGACCTGATCGAGGTAGTCGCGGTCCACGTTCCACGCGTCGAACGCTTGCGGGTGATCCTCGTGGACTTGGAAGAGGTTGCCCTGCTGACCGGGGGCGAGCACCTCACGCCCGGCCCGGCGATCCCACACCGACGTGAGGAGACCGTCGGGGTCCCAAGCCACGCGGAGCCGGTCATTTCCCATCCATCCGTCACCGACCTCTACCGGCGATAGCTGGACAGAGGATTCAGCACCCACCGGCCCCCAGCCGCACCCCGGCACCGAGGCAACGGACAGTCGACCGTCGGGCAGCTCGACGACTTCGCTGCGGTCGTGAGTGCTGGCGTTGAAAGCGAAAAGCCCGCCTGAGCCCGGCGCCACGGCGGCCTGAGCCTCGGCAACCACCCGGCCCGCCGCGTCAAGGACGTCGGCGTGATCGCGGGCGGTGTCCTCGTAGACCCAGTTGATGCTGGAGCCGGGCAGGATGTCGTGGAACTGCTGCAGCAACAGGAGCTTCCACGCCCGGTCGAGCTCTGGGCGCCGGTCCAGGCCGGCCGCCACCGACCACATCTCAGCCGCCCGCAGCATCTCCTCGCCTCGCCGATTGGCTCGCTTGACGTCGGCGTGGGTGGTCAAGGTGGCCCGGTGGGTTTCGAGGTACAGCTCGCCCACCCACGTGGCCAGGGGACCCGCTTCGTTCCGTAGCTCTTCGAAGAAGCCGGAGACGGAGCCGACGTGGACTTGGGGCAAGCCTGGCAGGTCCCGCATCCGCCGGCCGTATTCGAGCATGTGGGCGGTGGGCCCGCCGCCCCCGTCGCCGTAACCGAACGCATACAAGCTGAGCTCGGATCGTTCGTGGTCCTTGAAGTTGTCCTGGCTGGCCACCAGCTCGGTCGCGGAGAAGTCGCCGTTGTAAGTGTTGGCCGGCGGGAAATGGGCCAGGAGCCGGCTGCCATCGTGGCCCTCCCACCAGAAGGTGGAGTGCGGGAACACGTTGGTGTCGTTCCAGCTCATCTTCTGGGTCACCAGCGCGGTCACGCCGGCTTGGGCCGCGATCTGAGGCAGGGCCGCCGAATAGCCGAACACGTCGGGGATCCACAGCTCATGGGATTCGAAGCCGAACTCGTCGGCGAAGAAGCGCTTGCCGTATACGACCTGGCGGACCAGTGACTCGCCCGACGGAACGTTGGTGTCCGGCTCGACCCACATGCCGCCGACCGGCTCCCAGCGACCCTCCCCCACCCGGCGCCTGATCTGCCCGTAGACAGAGGGATACTGGTCCTTCATCCACTGGTACTGCGCCGCCTGGCTGCACGCGAACCGGTGCTCGGGGTAACGGTCCATCAAGCGGAGCTGGTTGGAAAACGTCCGGGCGCACTTGCGCTTGGTCTCGCGCACCGGCCACAGCCAGGCCGAGTCGATGTGGGCGTGGCCCACCGCCGTTACCCGATGCTTCATCGACGACGACCCGCCCAGGACGGCCCGCAACGCCAAGCGGGCCGAACGGGCGGTCGGCCCCGAACAGCCCGCCTCGAGGGCGGCCTGCGCCTCCGCGAGAGCGGCGCAGATCCCGGTCGCCCGGTCGGTTACCTGGTCGGTTGCTCCCCGGGCGAGCTGCAGCAGGAGTCGCATATCCAAATACAGCGCTTCGACGTCTCGGTCGACGGTGGCGAGCTGGGCTTGGCCGAGGACGTACAGCGGGGCACCGTCGTAGTCGGGCGCCAGCATGGGCCAGTCCTTGCGATGCCAGTTCGGGATCGGATTGGCGGCCGCCTCGACAAAGAACTCGACCGGTTCGTCACCGACTGCCTTGGCGGCGACGACGTATTCGCGATGCCGGTGATGCAAACCCTGTCTCGGGGTGCCATCGGGCTTCCACACCAGGCCTTCGGCGCTGAAGCCGACCATGTCGCCTCCCCCGAGGTGGACCAGAGCCGCCACCTCGTCGCCAGCCCAGTCGGACGGGATGGTCGCCCGGAACCGGAACCAGGTCGTATCCCACATCCCTCCCCACGACCCGCCGACTTGGAAAGGCTCGAAGTGCCGGCGAAGCGCGTCGGCTGGCGGTATCGGCTCGCCGTGCACGTGCAGCGCGTCTACCTCCAACTCGATCCGGCCCGGGTATATGGCCGGCCGCAACGTGGTCCTCACGAACTCTTCCACGCCGGCGAGTTGGCCCATTACATCAGCACAGGCCCGTCAGCACGGGCCCATCAGCGCAGGCCCGAGAACAGATCGCTTTCGGGGACTGAGGCGCCGGTTCGATCGACGGCCCGAACGAACGACTCCCAACCCATGATCTCCCCGAAGACCTGGCGACCCATGCGCACGAAGAAGATGTTGTCCGACTGGCTGGCATGGGCGAGGAGCGAGTCGAACTTGCGGTCCGTCGCCGACGTCACGTCGACATAGGTGGTCACTTCCTCGTCGGGCGTGCCCCACTCCTCGCGCGGCCCCGTTTCCGTTTGGTCGACCTCGTCTCCTCCAGGTGGTTCGATCCCCAGCTTTCGGAGCCGCTCGCCCAACTCCGCCATGCGGCTGCGCGGCACGGCCGTGAAATAGACCTTGGCCGGGATGCCCGTCTTCTCGGCCGCGGCCATTGTGATGCGGTGGGCCTGGATGTGGTCGGGGTGGCCGTAGAACCCGTTGGCGTCATAAGTGACGACCACTTGCGGCTCGTAGCGCCGCATTAGCTCGGCCAGGCGGGCCGCGGACTCCTCTACTGGAGTCGACCAGAAGGACCCGGGGGCGTCGTTGTCGGGCCATCCCATCATCCCGCTGTCGGGGTAACCGAGGTTCTCCTGGTGGTCGATTCCGAGGACTTCGCAGCTCCGGGCCAGCTCGACCTGGCGGGCCTTGACCACTTCGTCCCGGTCGAAGCCCGGTTCGCCCGGCTTCAATCCGCCCGGCCCGTCGCCGCAACCCCCGTCGGTGCAAGTCACCAGGACGGTGCGGATCCCTTCGTCGCCGTAGCGAACGAACACGCCCCCGGTGCTGATCGCTTCGTCGTCGGGGTGGGCGTGTACTGCCATCAAGGTGAGGGTGGGCACCGGACCAGACTAGGGAACCTCGCGGCGATCAGAAGACCTCGGCCGTGACGACGTATTGCTGTTGGTCGGAAACGTTGTCGGACAGCCAGCCCAGGTTCCGGCCGCCGAACGGTTCAGCCGCACCGAAGCCCATCACGCGCCGGTGGCCGACGTCCACGGTCGCGAGCGGCTCGTCTCGCCAACCCTGTTCAGTGGTGAGGACGGTCGACAGCAGCTGGCGGACGCCGGCGCCGGCGAGCGTGCACTCGTAGGCTCCCCACTCGACTTGGCGGACCGGGCCGTCCACGGTGTGCGCCTTCTGGAGCGCCGACCACATGGCACCCGCGTGGCGTCCGAGCCAGTCGGCCTGGAGGCCGCCGTCGCGGACGTCGCGGATCTGGGCGTTGTAGGTGTGGGGCCCGGGACCTGCGCCCGCGTCAGGAAACAGAGGTCGGATCTCGGACCCGAGCTGGCGCGGTGATCGGTATCCGGTCTGTATCGCTTCGATCGCTTCAGTGGCCTCACGAAAGCGCCTCTCCCCTTCGGCCCTGATGTCGGCCGCCATGCCTTGAAGGTGGTCAGGATGGAAGAGGGCCACAGCCCGGTGGTAGGCCTGGCGCGCCTCGTCCAGCGAGGCGTCTGCAGCTATCCCGAGGACCTCGAACGGATCCGGCGGCACCGCGGTGAGCTTAGGGCCTTTCGGTCAGAAGACGTGGAAGCGTCTGGCCGTGGTGAGGAGCCCTTCGGGTCCGGACGCCTTGACGCCTAGGTCCTCCCAAGTGCCGCGCTGGGTGATCCACCTCACAAACGCCAGTCCGTCGCTTCTGACCTCGGCCACGGTGTCACCCGACCCCACGCTGATCGTCCTGGCCGCGGGCCCTTCCACGACGAGGTCGACGGCTCCCCCGAGCTCTTCGGTCACCTCGCTGTTCTGCTGCGGCAGGGCGGCTGCGATCCAGTCCAGGGCCGGATCGAGCCTCAGTTGGTCGGCGGGAGGCGGCTCGGTGGTGAGCGGACCGCGAGGAGAAAACAGGTCGGCCCGGATGTGGGTGAAGTGGTCAAAGGAGAAGGCGTTGGGAAGCAGGGACACGTGGTAGGTCCCCAGATCGCCGAGGGGAACCTCGAAGTCCTGGGTCGACAGCTCCGCCATCTGCCCGATGGCCTTGATGCTTACGGACCGGTAGTCCTCCACCACCCGTTCCGTGCTCCAGGACCGACGCTCCTCCACGTATACGTCCTGGGCCCGCTCGGTCGGAAGGCCGGCGGCATCCGGCAGGACGGATGGATCCACGACCAGCCAGAAAAGAGCGCCGACGTGGCCGACCACGTCCTGCACCGACCATCCGGCGCACCCGCTCGGGGCGGCCCAGTCGTCCCCGCTCAGGTTCTCGCATATCCGGAGCAGCGCGTCGCGGTCTGCCTGCAAAGCTTCGATGGCGGTCGTGGTCATCCGTGGCTCCCTCTCTCGCTCCACATAGTGTAGCTATTCGACATAGTAAGATTATGTCACCGTGGCGCGTGTTGGGCAAGGAGCAACAGAACCGGCTACAAATTCCTCGTGGCCGATCAAGAGAAGTCGCTGCGCGCCGATCAGGTGAGCCAGACGCGCGCCGCCTTGATCACCGCCGGACGGGCCCTGTTCGGTCGCGGCGGCTACTCGGCCACGTCGGTCGAGGACATCGCCCGCCAGGCCCGCGTGACGACTGGAGCCCTGTACCACCACTTCGCCACCAAGACGGCGCTGTTCGAGGCCGTGTTCGAGCAGATGCACGAGGAATCCCTCGGCGCGTCGGCGGAAGCGGCCGGCCACGGCCGGGACGACTTGGACCGGTTGGCTCGAGGGTCCGACGCCTTCCTCGATACCGTGCTCGATCCCGAAGTCCAGCGGATCCTGATCATCGACGCCCCCGCCGTGCTGGGGCTGGCCCGCTTCACCGAGCTGGACGAGCGCTACGCCTTCAGCGCCATCGTGGCCCTCCTGGAGGGAGCGTGCACGGCGGGAATAATAGAAACCGATGATCCCGAAACTCTGGCCCGGCTCCTGATCGGCGCCCTGACCCGCGGCGCCATGCTGATCGCCAACTCTCCGTCGCCGAAGAAAACCCGGGACTCGGTGTCAGTAGCCCTGCGCCGGATGCTCGCCGGTCTTTCCCTTCCTACGTGAACCGGGGTCGAGGAGGCCGGCCTAGCGGGGACAGCCGGCCTTAGCGGGGCACTTTGGACCAGGGAAGTTCCTTGTCGACGCGGACGTCGCCGGGCAGTCCGAGCACGCGCTCGCCGAGGATGTTGCGCTGGATCTCGGAAGTGCCGCCCTCGATCGAGTTGGCGCGCGACCGCAAGAACATCGTCCTCGACGAGCCGGCCGGTCCGACCAGGCCCAGGGCGTCGGACCGCCCCATGTCGTACCGGTAGCCAACCAGACCTGAAGGGCCGAGCAGATCGAGGCACAGCTCGTAGATGCGCTGGTTGATCTCGGCGAACATCAGCTTGGCCACAGAACCCTCCGGTCCCGGGTTGCCGACCTTGCGATTCTGGCTGGCGCGCAGGTTGGTGAGGCGCAGCGCTTCGGCCTCGGCCCACAGCTTCATCAGCCGGTCCCGGTTGGCGGGGTGATGATCGCTTCCTTCTTCCTGCCAGATCCTTATCGCTTCGGCGATGGCGCCGCTTCCTCTGGCCGGACCTCCGCCGCCGCCGCCGATGCTGGTGCGCTCGTTCATGAGCGTAGTCATGCTCACCCGCCACCCCTCGCCCACGTCGCCGATCCGATCGGCGTCGGGGACCCGTACCTCGGTGAGGTACACCTCGTTGAACTCCGCCTGGCCCGTGATCTGGATGAGCGGTCGGACTTCGACGCCCGGGGAGTGCATGTCGAGGGCGAAGTAGGTCAGACCTTTGTGCTTGGGGACGTCGGGATCGGTACGGGTCACGAGCATGCCGCGGTCGGCGACGTGGGCCAGCGTGTTCCAGACCTTCTGCCCGGTGACGACCCACTCGTCGCCATCTCGCACGGCCCGACAGGCCAGGCTGGCCAGGTCCGACCCGGCGCCCGGCTCGCTGAAGAGCTGGCACCAGGCGTCCTCTCCCGTGAATCCAGGCCGGAGCAGACGGTCCTTGAGCTGGTCGCTTCCGTGGGTGACCATGGTGGGACCGGCCATGGCCAGGCAGAAGAAGTTGCGACCGTCGGGGGGCCTGGCCCCGGCCGCCTGGAGCCGGCTGTCGACCTGGCGTTGGAGGGTAGGCGCCACGCCCATGCCGCCGCGACCCTCCGCGAAGTGGACCCACGCCAGACCCATGTCGTACTGCAAGCCCCTCAGCTCCGCCACGGGGGTGGTCTTCGGATCGGCCTTCTCGAGCAGCTGGTCGATGCGTTCGTCAACGAGGCGGGTCGGGTCCGTCATGCCGGGCATTCTGCCAGCCCCGAGCTGATTCGAACGGGTCGGCGATCGGATCGGCGATTAGAGCCGGGCCGCCGGCGGGCCAATAAGGTCTCAGAGCACGGGGTAGGGAAGGAGCCGGCATGCCCGAAGTAGAGACGGTTAGAGGTCGCATCGACACCATGGAGCTCGGCCGCACTTACATGCACGAGCACATCTTCGTCCTGACCCCTGATGTTCAACAGAACTACCCGGAGGAGTGGGGCAACGAAGAGGACCGCATCGCCGACGCGGTCGCCAAGCTCAAAGCGGTCGCGGCCCAGGGGATTCGAAGCATCGTCGACCCCACCGTCATCGGACTCGGCCGCTACATACCTCGCATCCGGCGCATCGCCGACCAGGTCCCCGAGCTCAACATCATCGTCGCGACCGGCTGTTACACCTACGACCTGGTCCCGAACTTCTTCTACGGCCGAGGCCCGGCCCTGTCGGCCGTGCTCGGGGTAGATGTACCCGATCCCATGGTCGACATGTTCGTGGGCGACATCACCGAGGGCATCACCGGCACGGGGGTCAAGGCCGCCTTTCTCAAGTGCGCCATCGATCACCAAGGGATGACCGGTGGAGTCGCCCGCGTCATGCGCGCCGTGGCCAAAGCCCACCGTCAGACCGGCGCGCCCATAACCGTTCACACCCACCCGGGCACAAAGACCGGTCTGGCCGTGAAGAAGCTCCTTTGCGAAGAGGAGGGCGTGGATCCGACACGGGTGGTGCTCGGCCACAGCGGCGACAGCGGCGACGTCGACCACCTCAGCGCACTCGCCGATGAGGGGTTCATCCTCGGGATGGACCGCTTCGGAATCAACATGGAGACGACGTTCGAGTCCAGGGCCGATACGGTGGCCGAGCTGTGTCGCCGGGGCTACGCCGACCGTATGGTCCTATCCCACGACGCGTCCTGCTACATCGACTGGATCGACCCCAACCTGATTGGGGCCATGAGCCAGTGGCACTACCTCCACATCCACGACGACGTGCTCCCCTACTTACGCGATCACGGTGTGACCGAGGCGCAAATCGACGCCATGCTCATCGACACGCCGCGCCGATACTTCGAAAATACACAGCCGTACTGACAGACAGCATTACTCATATATGGAGGTCCGCGCCCATGCCCGCTAACCCGCTGAACACCGACGACTTCGGGGGCGAGTTGTTCAACCTCGGCATGTCGGCCGGAGCTCGGCCGCTGTTCGAGAAGGTCAAGTCTTTTATCTCTGAAGAGATCGAGCCCGCCTCGGAAAAGTACTTCGCGCTGGGCGAGGGGCGGGCGGACCGGTGGAGCTTCGGGCCGGGTCAACTCGACGTCCTCGGTGCGGTCAAGGACAAGGCCAAGGCCAACGGCTTGTGGAACTTCTTCCTTCCCGACGCCGAGACCGGCCAGGGCCTGTCGAACCTGGACTACGCCTACATCGCGTTCGAGCTGGGACGAACCCCGCTGGCATCGGAGTGCCTCAACTGCTCCGCCCCCGATACCGGCAACATGGAGGTCTTGGAAAGGGTGGGCACACCCGAGCAGAAGAAGCGGTGGCTGGAGCCTCTGCTGGACGGCGAGATCCGCTCCGCCTACGCCATGACCGAACCGGCCCTGGCCTCGTCGGACGCCAGGAACATCTCGTGTCAGGCCGTGCTCGACGGCGACGAGTGGGTGATCAACGGAGAGAAGTACTACATCTCGGGGGCTGGCGACCCCCGCTGCAAGATCATGATCGTGATGGTCAAGACCAACCCGGACGCCGCGGGCCACCTGCAGCAGTCACAGATCTTGGTTCCCATGGAAACACCTGGTGTCGAGATCGTCGGCCCCATGCTCGTGTTCGGCCACGACGACGCACCCCACGGGCACATGCACCTTCGCTTCACGGACGTGCGGGTACCCAAGGACAACGTGCTGCTCGGGATTGGTCGCGGCTTCGAAATCTCGCAGCTGCGCCTGGGTCCCGGCCGCATCCACCACTGCATGCGGTCCATCGGCGCGGCCGAGAAGGCGCTGCAGCTGATGGTCGAGCGGGGCCTCAACCGCGAAGCCTTCGGCAAGCCGATCATCTCGCTGGGCAAGAACGTGGAGTGGGTTTCGCGCGCTCGCATCGAGATCGAAGCCATGCGGCTGATGGTCCTCAAAGCGGCCAAGGCCATGGACCTCATGGGCAACGCCGACGCCCGGGTGTGGGTCAGCGCGGTCAAGGCCATGGTGCCCGAACGGGTGTGCCAGATCATCGACCAGGCCATCCAGATCCACGGCGCCACCGGGGTCTCGCAGTGGACCCCGCTCGCCGACATGTACACGGCCCAGAGGACGCTCCGCTTCGCCGACGGGCCCGACGAGGTCCATCACATGGTCGTGGGCCGGGCCGAGATAGCGCGTTACCAACGCCGCTAGTTCGGTGGGGTTCGGCCCCGGACCGTCGGAGGCTCCGCGACATGCCTTCGGCATTAACGACTCCGCCTCCCGCCGCTCCGCCACCTCCTCCCACTTTCGCCCGACGTCGTCTAGCCACCTAACCCCCGACCCCGTCGGTACACGGCGCGCGACGGGTATCGGCCCGGCCTAGCCCGTCGGCCGGGACGACCGGGGGTATGGGAGAATCCCTGCCGTGGTCGGGATGGCGCCGGCCGAGAGTCGATGGAGGGACCGATGACCGGAAACCCTGTGGTGGATTGGGCCAGCGACTACGACGTCTTCGATCCGGGGTACATCACCAACCCGTTTCCGGTGTGGGACGAGCTTCGCAGCAGCTGTCCGGTGGCCCATACGGAGCGGTTGGGCGGCTCGTGGCTGCCGACCACCTACGAAGACGTGTGCGCCATAGCCCGGGATCCGCGCCGCTTCTCGTCCATCGAGATCACCGTGGTCCCACCCGACCTCGACGACGAGTTCGCCAACGTAAAGGCGGCGCCGATCCAGAGCGATCCGCCCGAACACACCTGGTCGCGGCGGCTCTTGCTCCCGGCGTTCGCGCCCCGGGCCGTCACCCGGTACGAACAGTCCACCCAGGAGCTGTGCAACTCCCTGATCGACGGCTTCATCGATCGATCCTCCGTTGATGCGGCCGTCGAGTACGCCCAGCAGATCCCGGTGAGGGTGATCGCCGCGATGCTGGGCATCGCTGAGTCGATGTCGGACACCTTCACCGACTGGGTTCGTGGCGTGCTGGAGTTCGCGGCCATAGACCCCGAGCTGGCCAAGCGCAGCCGGGTCGAAGCTCTCACCTTCCTGCACTCGGAGATCATCGACCGCAAGGCCCACCCCGGCGACGACCTCATCTCGTACCTACTCGCTCAGGAGGTGGACGGCGAGCCGGTACCGGACCTGCACGTGTTGGGTACCTGCGGGCTGCTGCTCGTGGCCGGGGCCGACACCACTTGGAGCTCCATCGGCTCCGCCCTGTGGCACCTGGCCTCCCACGACGCCGACCGCAAGCGCCTGGTGGCCGAGCCAGAGCTCGTGCCCAACGCCATCGAGGAATTCCTCCGCGCCTACTCGCCGGTGACCATGGCTCGCATCGTCGCCGAGGACACCGACGTGGGATCGGCGACAATGCGGGCCGGCGATCGGGTGCTCATGGCGTTCCCAGCCGCCAATCGCGATCCGAACGCGTTCGAAGACGCGGACCAGGTCATCATCGACCGAGAGCGAAACCGTCACGTTGCGTTCGGCGCCGGCATCCACCGTTGCGTCGGTTCCAACCTGGCCCGCATGGAAATGCGCATCGCCATCGAAACCTGGCTGGCCCGGATCCCCGAATTTCACCTGGAAGACCCCAGCGCGGTCACCTGGGCGGGCGGCCAGGTCAGAGGACCCCGGCATCTTCCGGTGACCTTCCCATGACGGTCGGGTTCGGCAGCCCGGCCGGTTAGGGTCGGCCAGTTAGTGTTTGACGGTGACCTACCTCTCGGCGGCCGAGCAGGTCGGCGAATGGCTTCTGTCGACGGCCGAGAAGGACGCCGACGGATGGTGCTGGGCGGCCAAGCCGGGGGTTTCACCCGAGGTTGATCCCGGCTTGGGCTGGGGCACGGCCGCCCCGACGCTGTTCTTCGTCGAGGCCTTCCGCTCGACTGGAGACGAACGTTGGTTGGTCGCGGCACAAGAGGGGGGCCGCTGGATGTCGGCCCACCTCGAAGCGACCCTCGATGCGTGGGACGGCCCGGGGATCTACGAGGGCGGTTGCGGTCTTTTTACGGGCACCGGCGGCTGGGCCGTCGTCCTGCACGAACTGGCCGGCGCAGCGGGCGACGAGCAGGCCAGGACCTTGTTGGAACGGGTGCTGGAAGAGATCGCCGGGCGCGCCAACGTCGTTGACAGCGGGGTGCACTGGCACGACATGACCGAGATCATGTGGGGCACGGCCGGCATCGGCGCCTTGATGCTGACCCACGGCTCCGAGTACCTGGGACCGTCAGCAGTCGAGTTGGCGGTCGGCGCGGGGGACTGGCTTATGGCCCAGGCCGAACCGGCGCCGGCGGGGATCCGTTGGTCGCTCGGCCCCGCTTACGACGCCAAGAACCCGACCCGCCGTCATCGGTACCCCAACTTCGCGCACGGCGCCGCGGGGATCGCGTTCTTTCTCGCCCGCTTGGCCCAGGACAGCGGTCAACGTCGCTTCCTGGACGGCAGCCTGGCTGCCACGGAATGGATCCTTTCGACCGCTCGCACCGACGACGACACGTGTGCGGCCTTCCACCACGATCCCGGTGGCACCGACCTCTTCACGCTCGGATGGTGTCACGGGCCGCCCGGGCTCGGTTTGCTGTTCCGTCAGTTGGAGCTGACGACTGGGTCAGTGGAGTGGCGAGGCTGGCTGCGCCGGGCGGCCCGAGCCGACTCTATGAGCGGTATCCCAGAGCAGCGGGAACCGGGGTTCTGGGACAACGTGGCCAGGTGCTGCGGATCGGCCGGCGTCGCAGAGTTCTTCCTCGACCTGCACCGCCTGGAAGGGCGGCCCGACGACCTCGCCTTCGCCGTCACCCTCGTCGACGATCTGCTCCAACGAGCGGTCAGCGACGGCTCGGGCATGCGCTGGTCCAACTACGAGCATCGCGCCGAGGAGCCCAACCTGGCCCCGGAAACCACCTACCTACAAGGAGCCCCGGGCATCGGATCCACGCTCCTGAGGTTGCACCGCCATCTCGACGGAGATCCCTGGACCATTCGATGGCCGCACGTTCCGTCCTGGGCTCCAAGCGAGTAGGTCTGGGCGCGGCTAGAGCCCGTAAGCCTCCAACAGGCGCAACCACACCTCGCTGATCGTCGGGTACGACGGCACCGCGTGCCACAGCCGGCTGAGCGGCACTTCGGCGACCACGGCAACGGTCGCCGAGTGGAGGAGCTCGGCCACCCCGGCCCCGACGAAAGTGGCGCCGACGATGACCTTGCGATCCTCGTCGACGACGATGCGCGCCTGTCCGTTGTAGTCATCGGCGTACAGGGAACCGCCCGCGGTGTTGCCGATCGGGTAGTCGACGGCGCGCACCTTGAGTCCGGCCTCGATGGCTCGGGCCTCGGTGTAGCCGATCGACGCCACTTCGGGGTCGGTGAAGATCACGCTCGGTACCGCCGCGTGATCTGCGGATGCCGAATATTGGCTCCACTGGCCCGTGTCGATGTCACCCCGGGCCCGGGCTGCGATGGCGTCTCCGCAGACCCGGCCTTGGTATTTTCCCTGATGGGTCAGGAGGGCTCGATGGTTAACATCGCCGGCCGCGTACAACCAGCCGCCCTGCACTCCCTCGACCCGCATGCTGTCGTCCACCGTCAGCCAGCTGCCCGGTTCGAGGCCGGCGCTCTCGAGGCCCAGGTCGGCCGTTTGGGGACGACGTCCGGCCGCGACCAGCACTTCGTCTCCTTCGATGGCCCGGCCGTGGTCGAGCTCGACTCTAACCCGGCCGTCTCCCGTGCGACCGACCGACGCGGCGGCAGTGCCGAGGTGCACTTCGATGCCGCCGGCGCGCATCGAGGCCAGGACCAGCTCGCTCGCGAACGGCTCCGCGGCAGCAAGGACTCGATCGGCCATCTCCACCACGGTCACTCGGCTGCCGAGGCTGGCCCAGGCTTGAGCCAGCTCGCAGCCGGCGACCCCGCCACCCAACACGATCAGGTCCTCAGGCACCTTCTTGGCGCTGGTGGCCTCCCGCGTGGTCCACGGACGCGAGTCGGCGAGCCCGGCCACCGGAGGGAGGGCGGCGGCGGAACCCGTCGCCACCACGACGGCCTGGCGGGCGGCGAGCCCAACCGATCCGGTCGACGTCTCGACTTCGACGCGGCGCTCCCCCGCCAGGCGGCCGCGCCCGCGAATCAGGTCGATGGGCACGCCCTGCAGCCAAGCGACCTGGCCTTTGTCGCTCCAATGGCTGGTAAAGGAGTCCCGTCGGGCCAGCACCGCCTGGACGTCGAGTGTCCCTGTCGCCGCTTCCCGCGAACCGGCGACCCTCTTGGCGTCGGCCAGGGCCTGGCCCGGCCGCAGCAGAGCCTTGCTCGGCATGCACGCCCAGTAGGAGCATTCGCCTCCGACCAGTTCGGACTCGACGATGACGGCGGTCAGTCCTCCTTTGACGGCCCGCTCGGCCACGTTCTCGCCGGTCGATCCCGCCCCGATCACGATGACGTCGTATTCCTGCACGTCAGCTTCCTGCATATCAGCTCCCGGCGTGTCGGCTTCCTGCATGTCGGCCATGTTCCCTTCCGTTCTCCCGGGTTCGGTCTATCAGGCCCATGGGCGCCGTGACATCATGCGACCATGCCGAGTTCGCCCCGTGTTGATCTGATCCGCCCTCCCGAACTGTCCGACCGGGCACCCTACGCGTACGCGGCGGTGGCGAGCGACGTCTCCCGTCTCGTGTTCACCGCCGGCGCGTGTCCGATCGACAAGGACGGCGCAACCGTCGCCGTCGGCGGCATACGGGAGCAGACCGACAAGGTCATGGACAACCTGGAAATCGCGTTGCACGCCGCCGGGGCCGAACTGTCCGACGTGGTCAAGACGACCATCTACGTGGCCAGCGACGACCGCGACGACCTGCATGCGGCCTGGGGTGTGGTCCGCCAGCGCTTCGGAGATCACGAGCCGCCGAGCACGCTGGTTGGGGTCACGGTCCTCGGGTACCGCGACCAGCTGGTCGAAGTCGAAGCGGTCGCGGCCCAATGAGCGAGACGTCGCCCGCCCTCACCTACTCCAACTATCTCGCCTTGGATGAAGTGCTCGGGGCGCAGCGTCCGTTGTCGCAGGAACACGACGAGATGTTGTTTATCGTGATCCACCAGGTTTACGAGCTGTGGTTCAAGCAGCTACTGCACGAGCTCGAGCATCTGCAGCGCCGCTTGGACGCAGGCGACGGGGCCCACGCGCTGCACACGCTGCGCCGGGTGCTGACCATTTTGAAGGTGGCGGTAGCCCAGATCGACGTGCTCGAGACCATGACGCCGCGGCAGTTCACCAGCTTCCGGGACCGCCTGGCCGCGTCGAGCGGGTTCCAATCCGTCCAGTTTCGCCGGCTCGAGGCGGTGCTCGGCCGCCGCGACTCAGACGCGCTGGAGCCGTACCCAGCAGGCGGCGACTCCCGAGCAGCCGTCTCGGCGGCCATGAGCAGCCCGTCGCTGTTCGACTCCTTTATGCGCTATCTGACCCACCGCGGCTATGCCGTACCAGAAGGCGTGATCCGCCGCGACGTGCGGAACCCGCTGGAATCGTCAGCCGAGGTGCGGGCCGTGCTCCTGGCCGCCTACCGCGATGACGGGGAGCCGGCCCAAGTCGCCGAGCGGCTGGTCGACTTGGACGAGGGCCTCCAGGAATGGCGCTACCGGCACGTGAAGATGGTCGAGCGGACCATCGGCGACAAGTCCGGGACGGGCGGATCCTCAGGAGCCGACTACTTGCGATCGACCCTGTTCACCCCGTTGTTCCCAGACCTGTGGGCCGTCAGAACCGAGTTGTAGCGCGGGCTCGGGTGCGGGCTCGGACTTCGCTCGCCTCCGACTTCGACCTCGTGGGTAACCTGCCGCGGTGATTCCGTGGTGGCCCGGCCGGTGCAACGTCCTGGATGGTCGCGGCGGCTAGTGGCCGGCCCCGCCTCCGACGCCGGACTGGTGTACGGCACTCCGCAAGCCAGGTGGGTGATCGCGGCGGCGGTCCTCGGCTCTGGGGTGGCGTCACTCGACGCCACCGTGGTGGGAATAGCCCTGCCGTCGATCGCCCGGTCTTTTCACACTGGGGTGGGATCGCTCCAGTGGGTGATCACCGGCTACTCGCTCACGCTGGCGTCGTTCCTTCTGATCGGCGGATCCTTGGGTGACCGCATCGGACGCAAGCGGGTGTTCTCGGTCGGCGTGGCCTGGTTCGCAATCGCGTCGGCGGCGTGTGGCTTCGCCCCCAACGCATCCGTCCTGATCCTCGCCCGGGCCTTCCAGGGGGTGGGCGGCGCCCTCCTCACCCCGGCGAGCCTGGCCATACTGCAGGCCTCGTTTCGCGCCGAAGACCGTTCGCGGGCGATCGGCGCCTGGTCGGGTCTCGGTGGCCTGGCCACGGCCGCCGGGCCGCTGGTCGGCGGGTACCTGATCGCGGTCGGCTCATGGCGCTGGGTCTTCTTCATCAACCTTCCCGTTGCGGCCGGGGTGATCGCTCTGACCGCTCGCCACGTCCCAGAGTCGTCCGACCCTTCGGTGTCGGGCCGCATCGACTCATCCGGGGCGGCGGTGGCGGTGACGTTCCTCACGGGTCTGACTTACAGTTTGATCGAAGGTCCGAACCTCGGTTGGAACTCGCCTCTCGTGGTGTTCGCTCTGATGGTCGCTGGGGTCGCCGGCACGGCGTTCATCGTCTTGGAGAGGCGGGCCGCCAACCCGATGCTGCCCCTGCCGATGTTCAGGGTCCGCCAATTCAGCGCCACCAATGCGGTGACCTTCATCATCTACGGGGCGCTCGGTGGGGCGTTGTTCCTGCTCCCCGTCGAGCTCCAGCTGGTATCTGGATATAGCCCGCTCGCGTCGGGGCTGTCCCTGCTGCCCGTCACTGCGATCATGCTCGTCTTTTCGGCCCGATCGGCTCGGCTGGCGTCGCGCATCGGACCTCGACTGCAAATGGGCGTCGGCCCGCTCGTGGTCGGCGCCGGCCTGGTCCTGCTCACGCGAGCTACCCACGGCTCTAGCTACGCCAGCCACGTGTTACCTGGAGTCCTGGTGCTCGGGGTCGGGTTGGCGATCACCGTCGCCCCGCTGACCGCGACGGCGATGGCCGCGGCGCCGCCTGAGCACGCCGGGGTGGCGTCGGCGGTCAACAACGTCGTGGCCCGCTCCGCCGGCCTGATCGCGGTCGCGGTATTGCCGTTGGCCGCGGGCATTACCGGCGCCGGAGCCTTGCGGGCCGACACCCTGGGGCCGGGATTCCGGATCGCGGTGACGATCGCCGGAGCCATGTGCGCGGCGGGCGGCCTCCTCGCGGCCGTCTTGATCCGCAACCCGGTGGGCGCCGGCGGCCCGATCACACCAGTTCGAAACTGGCACTGCGCCGTCGACGGTACGCCGCTCCAGCCGACGTGAACGCGCTCGACGCCTGGTCCCAACCGGAACCGACCGAGGCGCGGCAGGACGTGCTGTTCCGGTGTGCCGCTTTTTCGCCAGCCTCCGCGAGGGGGGTAAAGACCAGTATCATCAACGTGCGGTCGGGTGCTCGCCCCTCCGGAGCTTGGGCCGGGTCTTGTACGGCTCGGGGAGGCAACGCCATGCCGGACCAGTCCGAGGCCCTCGATACGGAAGTGCTGCGTATGCGCAGCAAGGGCCGGGCTTTTGCCGGTATAAGCCGAGACTTGGGGATGAGCCGCCCCGTCGAAGCGCAACGTGCCTTTCAGCGGGCGGTTCGTCGGTTACCGGAAGGCGAACAGGACAGCGTGCGCCAGGAGGAGTCGGCCCGCCTCGACCGACTGACGGCACGGGTCAGCGCAGACGCCACCAAGCCCGAAGCGGATCGCGTCCGCCGTCTGGCGACGATCGACCGTTTGCGCGCCTGGTTGACCGAGGAGCGTTGAACACTTCAGCCGGACCGTCATGACGCCCGGGGCCGACCGCCGGGGTGGCGGGGGGCCCTATCCGGATCTCGTTCGTCTCTATCTCGACGACGTCGGCCGTTACAGCTTGCTGACCAAGACAGAGGAAGTGACCCTCAGCCAAGCGATCGAAGCCGGTCGGGAAGCGCGCCACCTGGTCGAGTCGGCCGGAAGCGGGCGGACCGAATTGGCACCCGCAGCGCGAATCGAGGCCGAGGAGCTGGTGCGCGACGGCGAGCAGGCTACGGCGGCGTTCGTCAGGGCGAACCTGCGCCTGGTGGTGTCGGTCGCTCGCAAGTACCAGACGACCAGCTCCACCCTCGGGGACCTGATCCAGGACGGCAATCTCGGCCTGATCCACGCCGTGGAGAAGTTCGACTGGCGCCTCGGATTCAGGTTCTCCACGTACGCGACCTGGTGGATCCGCCAAGCGATCACGCGCGGGCTGTCGAACACCAGCCGCACCATCCGGTTGCCCGCCCATGCAGCCAACATCGCCGCCAACGCCTACCGATTGCGATACGAGCTACTCGAACGAGAAGGTCGGGTGACCACGACCTCTGAGCTGGCGCGGCTGCTGGACGTCGAGGAGCACTACCTGGCCGCGCTCCTATCCTCGGCCGGGGCCACCCGTTCGCTCTCCGAATCGGTCGGCGAGGACGGCGACCTCGAGCTCGGCGACCTCCTCCGGGACGCCAACGCCATATCTCCGGCGCAAGCGGCGGTCGATTCCTCCCTTCCGGCGGAGCTCAACGCCATCCTGGCGACCAGGCTCAATGATCGGGAGTGCCAGGTGTTGCGCCTGCGATTCGGTCTCGACCGGGGCGAGCCCAGAACGCTGCAAGAAGTCAGCATCTACTTCGGTCTCACCCGTGAGAGGGTCCGGCAGATCGAGCAGGCGGCCCTCAGCAAGCTCCGTCAGCCTGCGGCCGCGGCGACAGCCCGGGACCTCCTCGACGGCTGACGGACGACCGGGACGCCGGCGGGACCGGGGTGTCGGCCGGATAGGACCGGGGTGCCGGCCAGGTCGGTGCGGGCGACACCGCGGCCGCTCGGACCTCAGACCAGGTCGGGTGCGGTCGTCTCCTCGGATTCGAGCTCGGAGTCCGGCGCCGCCACTGCTTCCGCCAACTCTTCGCCGACAGCATCGTCGGTCACGTCATCTGCCGCCCCGTCGGTCGCATCGGCAGCGGGAGTAGAGGAGGGCTCGGACGGCCGGGGTCCCCGGGGACCGCCCCGCCGCTCGCCCTTGTCCGGCGACTGGGTACGGATGACATACGGCAGGAGCACCAGCTCGCGCGCCGTCTTGATCGCAACCGCGATATCTCGCTGATGCTGGGCGCACGCCCCGGTGGCGCCGCGTGTCTTGATGCGGCCCCGGTCATTGACGAAGCGTCTGAGGACCGAAAGGTCCTTGTAGTCCACCCACTCGACGTGCTCCGCGCAAAACATGCAAACCTTCGGGCGACCGCGGCGGGCCCGAGCCTTGCTGTCTGCCGGCTTCGGCTTCTTCTTCAGAACCTTGCTATTGCGTGCCATCTCGCTCCTCTGCGTCCTCCCCCGACCGGGGCATCGGCCCTGAGCGGCTGGGCGGGGTGGTGGCCGCCGACAAACGCCAGAGGCCAGCACGGTATCGCAGAATCGGGAGGGACCCCGGCGCGCGGGCGGCGCGAAAGCTCGCGTGCTATGGTTGGCACCGAGGGCAGCATTGGATGATCTCCCTCCGGCTCGAAGTGAGCCAGGCCGTGACTCGTTTGATCCCCGGGTCGATTCAGGCCAGGAAAGGAGGGGATCGCCATGGCAACTGGCACCGTTAAGTGGTTCAACGGCGAGAAGGGCTTCGGCTTCATCACGCAGGACGACGGCGGCCCTGACGTGTTCGTACACTTCAGCGCCATCACCGGCAGCGGCTACCGCAACCTCGAAGAGGGCCAGAAGGTCGAGTACGACACTGCTCAGGGCCCGAAGGGGCTTCAGGCAGCGAACGTCCGACAGTCCTGATCTAACGCAACTCAGCGCATGAGCCGGCTACACCACGTAGCCGGCTCTGTGCCGCGCCTCCGGCCAGGGGATCGCCCCCGCCGAGGGCACCAACTGTCACCGGCTGACGGGTCACCGGCCGAGCGCCACCGGCCGACTGTCACCGGCCGACTGTCACCGGCCGACTGTCACCGGCCGAGCGCCACCGGTGGCGAGTCACCGGCCGAAGGGCGCCGACCGGCGGCCCCGCTGATGGTCACCGGCCGCCGCTGACGTCGAGGAGGGCCCCGGTCACGTAGGACGCCTCGTCCGAGCACAGCCAGGCGATGGCGGTGGCCACCTCCGGGGGTTCGCCGGGGCGGCCCATCGGTATAGAGCCGGCCAGGCGTTGGACCCGATCGGGCTGGCCGCCGCTCGCGTGGATGGTCGTGTCGACCAAGCCGGGCCGGACCGCGTTGACACGGATGCCTTCGGCTGCGACCTCTCGCGCCAATCCGACCGTCATGGTGTCGATGGCCCCTTTCGACGCGGCGTAGTCGACGTACTCGCCGGGGCTGCCCAGGCGCGACGCAGCCGATGAGACGTTTACGATCGACCCACCGTGACCGCCGTGGCGCGTCGACATGCGACGCACGGCCTCCCCGGCGCACAAGAACGAGCCGACCACGTTGACCGCGAACACCCGCTCGATCCGCTCAGAGGAGTACTCATCGACGCGGGCTTTCTCAGCCACGATGCCAGCGCAGTTGACCATGGCGTCCAGCGGCCCGAGGTCCTCGTCCACGGCCGCAAACAGGCGCACCACATCGTCGTTGGACGCCACGTCGGCCTTGAACGCGGCGGCGCGGCTTCCCATGGCCATGCACTCCGTTACCACCGACAGGGCCGACTCGTCGTCGCGCTGGTAGCCGACGGCCACATCCCAGCCTCTCGACGCCAGAAGCGTGGCCGTGGAAGCACCGATGCCACGGCTCCCGCCCGTCACCACGACCAGTTTTCCCACGGCGCCCCCACACTAGAGCCCGCGATGCGGCACCGCGGTCGTCCAGGAGCGGTCGACGAGGATCGGTCCACGAGGTCGTCCCCCACGACTCATCTCACGGGTCAGCGCTTCGGTCCTCGATCTCCCAGGCGTGGTCCATGACGTGCCACCCCATGCGCCGGACGACATAGCGGACCGGCCACGCCCCGCCAGAGTCACCCTCTGAACCATCGCTTCGCAGACGGTCGAGGTAGAGCTGGCGCTGCTCGGCCCAAGGGGTGCGGGGGGCGACGGTGACCCCCAACTTCCTTCCGTAGCTGCGCTCGGCCTCGCGGACGTGTTCGACCATGGCATCGCGATCACGACCACCACCCCGTGGCCCTTTGCGAAGAGATGCGGGCGCGCCTGCGACCACCGCGTCGAACGTGATCCAAGTCCTTTCGAGCAGCCCGGCTAAGCGATCCGCTTCGGCGGACTGGAGCGCTCCCCTGTCCCAATCGCCGATCGCACCCGGGGCTCCAAAGTCCGTCGTCGCGTTTCCGGCCACCTCGCCGAGGACGTCCACGTCGCCTGGATCGAAGTCGGGTCCGGCCACGACCGCATATCGGGGGATGTAACTGACGAGCGCCTCAATGGCGTCGGTCGGATTCTTGCCCCGCCGGCACCATCCCGGCCAGTCGAGCGCACACGCGAACGTGCTCGTCTTACCCACCTCTAGGTACACGCTCGTCGCGCCCACGCCCCCCACGCTACGTGGTCGCCGTGACGGTGTTAATGGAAGAAGAGTCACCAATTTCGCGATGAGTTCGTGGGAGGGTCCACGTTTCACTAGTAGAACACCGACCGGACCCTGCCCGGCTATCGCAAAGGCGGCCTCCCCATGGACTGGAAGCTCGAACTCGTAGTGGTACCGGTCTCGGACGTCGACCGAGCCAAGGCGTTCTACGTCGACAAGGTCGGTTTCAACCTGGATGTCGACCACCGCGCCGGCGAGGACTTTCGAGTGGTGCAGGTAACACCGCCGGGGTCGGCCTGCTCGATCACCATCATGAAGAACCTGGACGCGCCCGGTTCCGTTCGCGGCCTACACCTCGTGGTCGCCGATATCGAGGCCGCCAGGGCCGAGCTGGTCGAACGGGGTGTAGAAGCCAGCGAGATCTTCCACTTCGCCGAGGGCAATCAGGTGCCCGGGCCAGACCCTCAACGCCGCGACTACGGATCGTTTCTCAGCTTCAGCGACCCCGACGGCAACAGCTTCATGGTTCAGGAAGTCAGGCGTGCATAGCTGGTCCACCCGGTTGGGCCCGGTGGGTCCGGTCGGCCCCGCGGGTCCGGTTGGGTCTGGTTGGGTCTGGTCAGGTTAGGCCCGCGCCGTCCGGGCTGAGGAGAAGCAGGGGCCGAGGACCCGGACTTCGACGATGTTGTCAACCGGCAGGTCGTTGGTCGTGGCCACAACTTGGGCGGGTTGGGCGGAGCCATCCAATAGCTCATGCGCCACCGGCAGACAGGTCGAAACTCACCGGAGCTGATCGGCGGGGTGTCCCGTCAAGGCGGTCGCCGAGGTAGAACTCGAAGGTGACGTTCCGACTCGAAATGTCGTACTGCGAGTGCCACAGAGTTCTGCCGCGTTGTGCATTCCACCCATCGGATCGGGCGTCGGCGCTCACGGCCTCCAACGCGGCCCAGAGCGCATCGTTGGAGATCTGATTCCCGGCCAGGCGCTGATCGAGCGTGCGCTCTCTTAGATACGTGTCGTTCGTGGCCGGATCGGCGAGCTGATCCTGAGACGCGGTGTTGTCGACGCTGAGGAGATGGTTCGTCACACACAACGTCTCGTCTTTTACCTCGACCAGCCGTTCCACGTTGTGCATGATTCGTTCCCAAACGAAGGCGTCGTTCTCGTCGGCGACGAGGTGGTGCGCGACCGAGTACTGGTCGTACTGCTTGGCCTCCAGGAGCGCGTCCCTTGCTTCAGCCGCACTGCGACATCGGTCGAGCAGGTAGCGGAGCACGTGCATCTCGTGAAGGCCGGCTTGGGCCGTCATGGTTGGGCACGTCACTGGGCTTCGGTCATCAGACAGGACGGCAACGGTAAGTCCGTGCTCGTTGATGCCGTCGAGGCACCCGGTCAGGTCGCCGACGGTGGCGACAATTGACGCGTAGCCATGGCGGGGGTGCGTTTCGATCACGAACGGGCGGAAGAACACCGGAAGCTCACCCATCGTCGACGGCGCGCCCATGAGCTCGCTGACCGTCTGGGTCGAAAAGTCGAGGTTCCTACCCACGCGAGCGTGTCCGTCGGTGGACGTTCGGGGCGAGCACCAGGCCGCGGAGCAAGCGACGTCGATGGGCTGACCGAAAATGCTGCTGAAATCGACGTCGTCGTCATCGACGCGCTGCGAGAAGGCGTTGGCAATACCCTTCATGCGTGCATGGTGCTCGGGCCAGTTCTGCTGAAACCATCTTCTTCGGGCGCGATTGCGAATCGGATCAGCGGGCGGCGGCATCCAAGCAGAGGAACGGCGGGCCTCCTCGGCCAGCGCCCGTCCGATCTCCTCCCCGGAACCTTCCAGGACCAGGTGATGGACCACCATGAAGTCGTCCCGACCTCCTGCCACCACCCGCCGACTTGCCACCAGCCGACTTGGAGAGACTCCCATCCGCGTCACCGGACCCCTTCCTCACCGGAAGATCGATCACCGGACCTTCGATCACCAGGTATAGGATACGGAATGTATTTGAATACAGACTGTATGTCAATGGAATGACCGAGCGGCTGACGAGGGAGCAGTCACGGGCCCAGACGCGAGCCAAGCTGCTCGACGCGGCTGAACGCCTGTTCGCGGAATCGGGTTACGTCGCCACCAGCATCGAAGAGATCTCTGAGCGCGGCGGGTTCAGCCGGGGGGCGTTCTACGCCAACTTCTCCGACAAGGCCGACATCTTCATGACCCTGCTCGAAGATCGCAACGAAGCCAACATGCAGCTGCTCCGGGCGCAGCTGAGCGGCGATTGGGCGAAGGACGTCGGGGCCTTCTCGGAGTGGTTCGACCGCGGCTTCGATCAGTTCGGCTCATTGCAGACCGCGTACATCGAATTCCAACCGGTGGCAGCAGGCAACCCTGCCTACCGCGAGCGCCTGGCCGCCAGGCTGAGGGACGTCCGCCAAACGGCCAGCATCATCATCGAGGAAGCCGCTGGATACATCGGCGTCACCCTGGCGATGCCTTCCGAACGCTTTGCCAGCATGGCCATGGCGCTCATCGATGGCTTCGCCATGCACCGGAGACTAGATCCGGCCGGCAGCCCGCCCTCGATCCTCGCCGAAGCCGTGCAATGTCTCTGGCAGGCCGCCATGGCGACTGACCAGCCCAAAGGGTCGCGGGAAGACACGATCCCGTAGGTGATCGCAGTCTGGCACCCGAGAGGCTCGAGCTGCCGCGACCGTCGGGGTTAGCAAGCCTCCCGACGGTGAGCCACAATGTCGGACAGTGGCCGCGTCGACCAACACCGCGAAGGATCCGACGGTTGTCGCAGTGCCGTTGTACTTCGCGACCATGGCGGCGGAGTACGTCGTCTTGCGGCGGAGGGCCGCCGCCGGCGGTCCCTCGGCGGGCGACTATGAGAAGCGCGATACCGTCGCCAGCCTCACCATGGGCGTCATCAGCCTGGCCGCTCCGCTGGTCGCACCCCGGCTGCTCCGCCCCCTGACTCCGGGGCGGGGCCGCTTCGGAAAAGCAGTGGTGGGAGTGGCGCTGGGAGCGGCGGCGATCACGACGGCTTGTGACTACGTGGCCCGCCGGGCGCGGCGGACGCAGACGGGGCACGGGGCGGACCCGGCGAACGGGGTGGACTCGGCGCGCGGGGCGAACGGGGTGAACGGGGCCCACAGACTGAGCCGCGGCCCGAAGCTCGAGGCCGCGGCCCGGAAGGTCGCCGCGGTCGGAGGGGTGACGACAACGGCCTTCGGGGCGATAGCCATCGCCACGACGTGGCAGTCCCGCACGTCGATCGACCGCATGTGGAAGCGGCGCATGATGCCGCGGCTCGGGAGTGGAGCGTTGCCGATGGCGCTGGCCATCACAGGTTGGGATTTCATCTATTACTGGAACCACCGATTCATGCACGAGAGCCGCTACATGTGGGCCATCCACGTCGTTCACCATTCGAGCGAGCACTACAACCTGTCCACGGCTCTGCGCCAGCCCGTGCTCGAGTCCCTGGGCACCCCTGTCCCTTACGGGGCGCTGTGTCTGTTCGGCGTCTCTCCGCAGCAGGTGCAGATGGCTCGGGGGCTCAACCTTCTGTATCAGTACTGGATCCACACCGAGGCCATCGACAGGGTGGGTCGGGCTGAGGCCGCGCTCAACACGCCCTCGCACCATCGGGTCCACCACGGCTCCAACCTCCGCTACATCGACCGCAACCACGGGAGCATCCTGATCGTGTGGGACCGCCTCTTCGGCACCTTCGAGCCCGAGAAGGAAGTGCCGCTGTACGGGCTGACGAAGAACATCGAGTCGTTCAATGTCGGAACCATCGCCACCCACGAGTTCGTCTCCATCCTCAAGGACGTGGCGGGCTCGACGTCCTGGCGGGAGAGGCTCTCCTACGTGCTGCGCGGTCCGGGGTGGGCGGACCGGCACCGCCGAGAAGTGGCCGCGGCGCGGTCCGATGTCGGAGCCGCCGCCATGATGACGGCCGCCTAGGAGAGCTTCCGGGCCGGTTCGAGCACGTCGGCGACGAGCTGGTCGAGGGTGGTGAGAAGGTCGTCGCGTCCAAAGGCGAAACACACCACGATCAGGCGGTCCAGCCCGGCTGCGTGGTAGGCCTCGACGGTCTCAGGGGTGACGGGGTTGAAATACGGGCAGGCGGTGACCGTGAAGTCCGCGGAACGGGACCGTCCGGCGGCGGCCAGCTCCCGATCCAAGCGTTCGAGGGCGCCGGGAAACTCGTCCGGCGTGCGGTTGAAGGTGAACCATCCCTGGCCGAACCTGGCGGCCCGGCGCATGGCTGCGTCGCTCTCCCCGCCCACCCGAATGGGGGGATGGGGGCTCTGCACCGGCTTGGGATACATGCGGCACGGGTTGAGCTGGTAGAGGTCACCGCTAAACGACGAGGTCTCCTCGGTCCACAACGACTTCATGACTTCCAAGTACTCGTCGGTCCGACGACCCCGGTTGGCGAAGGGCACGTTGAGGACGTCGAACTCTTCCCGCAGCCAGCCGATGCCGATGCCGAACTCGGCTCGGCCACCCGACAGAACGTCGAGGTCGGCCACTTGCTTGGCCGTGTAGACGGGGTTGCGCTGCGGTACCAGGCAGATCGCCGTGCCCAGCCGAACCCGATCGGTAACGGCGGCGAGGTAGTTCAGGGCGGTCAGAGGATCCAGCAGACCGATGTCACCTCCACCGGGGAACCTGCCGTCCGGCGAGTACGGATACTCGGACTCGTACTCGTCGAAGAGAACGACGTGCTCGGGAACCCAGATCGACTCGAAGCCCCGCTCCTCGACGGCGGGACCGAGAACCCGAAGGAACTCGGCCGTGGCGTTGAAGGCGCTTATGGGGATGAAGAGCCCGATGTCCATGACCGGAGACTACGGGATGGCCCTACGGCCAGGTCTTCCACTCGGCCGACTCGACCAGCTCTGCCAACTCTCGGGCTCGATGGCGACGACCGGCCCCGGGATGGCGACCTGCCGGTACTGGGGGTACTTGCCGACCAACGCCCCGATCGCTTTCTCGCGCTCCTGCTCCGGATCGCCGTCGACGATGCGGGCCCGGCCGTCGACGCGCACCCACCAGAGACTGGTCCAGTCCTCGTCGTAGTGGTCGACGAGGAGGGTGACCCGGTCGTCGGAGCGGATGTTTTCGATCCGGCGCAGCGAGGTGGTGGCTTTGGGCTTGGCGTCGACGGCCGTGTAGATCGTCGTCCCGACCAGTGCGAAGCAGCAAGGCACCAGATGGGGCCGGCCGTCGGATGCGAGGGTGGCGAGCCGGCCCACCCGCGCTTCGCTCACCCGCCGGCGGGACTCTTCGAGATCCATCCGAGCATTCTGTGCGACTTGGTCTTTCTAAGTAATTATCTCTCTAAGTTATAGAGGCCGTGACCGTGACCGTCGGCGTGCCTCGCCTGTTCAGCCGCGTCAGGGCGCCAACGTCTGCCGCGGTATCGCCAGACAGCCCGTGGCGTCGGGCACCGTTTGGTGGCTGTGGCTTGCAAACCTGTCGGGCGTCGGCCAGGCCGACCTCTCTGTGCTCAGCGGGCCGGACAGGGCGGGGTGCGTCTTCCCGAGCGATACACCTACCCGAGCGAGCACCTTCCGCACCGGCTGGTACCTCCGGGTGATCGAGCCCGGCGAAGTCACGGCCAGCCTCTGGGCCCACGGCTTGGATCCGATATCGTCTCGACGTCTGATCCGAGCTAGTCGAGGGGAACACCGATGAAGGTTCCGGGCCTATTCAAGAACTCAGACTCCGTCAGGGAAGTACCGGCGGGCGAAGTCATTTTCGAGGCGGGATCGAGCGGCGACCAGATGTTCGGGGTCATCGAAGGCGAGGTCGAGATACGGATGCCCGGCGGCGCCGTGCGCAAGATCGGCCCCGACGACACTTTCGGCGAGATGTCGATCGTGGACAACTCGCCCCGAAGCGGCACGGCCGTCGCCATATCGGACGTCAAGCTGGCCGTCATCGACCGCAGGACCTTTCTCTTCTTGGTCCACGAGACTCCGATGTTCGCCCTGCAGGTAATGGCCAGCATCTCAGATCGCCTCCGGGCCAAGGACTGACTCGGAGTCACCGCCATTCACAGATGGGTGGCCCGTCTTCCACCCTGGCCTGTGCCTCGGTCACTCTCAGCCCCGCCGCCGGCCCCCGGCAGGTGCGACCGGGAAGGTCGCGTGGGTCCGAGCGGTTGATCCTGTCATGGAGAGCACAAGTCCGCAGGGCCGGGTACGAGTGGAGGTCTCGCCGAAGCGGGTCCGCGCCTACCTCGGGTCCCACCTGGTCGCCGACACCAAGCATCCCCTGCTCGTGTGGGAGGTGCCCTACTACCCCAGCTACTACTTCCCCGTCGACGACGTAGTGGGGAAGTTGGTGCCCGCGGGGACGCTGGAGCATTCCCCCAGCAGGGGGGACGCGGAGCTGTTCGACGTCGAGGTCGGCGACCGTACGGTGCCGGCGGCGGCCAAGCGCTACCCCGATTCGCCGATCCCGCAGCTGCGTGACGCCGTGCGAATCAGCTGGTCGGCCATGGACGAATGGCTGGAGGAGGACGAGCCGGTCTACGTCCATCCGCGGGACCCGTACACGCGCGTCGATGTTCTCGGTAGCACCCGCCACGTCGAGATCCGCATCGACGGCGTGACCATCGCCGACTCGCACCAGCCCCGCATCCTTTTCGAGACCGGCCTCCCGCCTCGCTACTACCTGCCACTGACCGACTTCCGGCTGGAGCTGTTGACGCCTTCCTCGGCCGAGACCCAGTGCCCTTACAAGGGCACGGCCACCTACTGGCACGTCGACGTCAACGGTAAGCGCTACGGGGACTTCGTCTGGATGTATCGGTCACCGCTTCCCGAAAGCCAGAAGATCGCCGGCCTGGTTGCCACCTACAACGAAAAGGTCGACCTCTACCTCGACGGCGAGCTTCAGGACCGGCCGCGCTCGCACTTCAGCTGATCTGGGCCGCGATCGTTCTCCCCAGGCTGGCCACGCCCTCGGCGACGACGACGGTGGCCAGGTCGAGATCGTCGGGTAGCTGATCCCGGAAGTTGTCGGCCAGGTAAAGAGTGGCGAATCCGTGCACGACCGACCAGGCGGCCACGGCCAGACCGGTGACGTCCTGGTCGTCCGCGATGCCAGCGCCCGTGCGGGCGGCCCGGTAGAGGACGTCGAACGACTTCTGGCGCGCCGCGACGAGCTCGGGATCCTGGGCGCGGTGGAGGTCGGGGCGGAACATGACTTCGAAGTAGCCCCGGTGCTCGACCGCGAAGCGGACGTAGACGACGCCGGTCTGCAGTAGCGCGTCCGGCCGGTCCAGCATCGGGGTGGTCCGGGCCGCCAGGAGACTGAATCCCTCGGCCGCGACGGCGGTGAAGAGACCGGTCTTGTCCCCGAAGTGATGGGCCGGGGCCGCGTGCGACACGCCGGCCGTGCGGGCGATGCCGCGGAGGCTGAGGTTGGAGGGCCCGTCTCGCTCGATCCGGGCCACGGCGGCCTCGATCAGCGTCCGGCGCAGATCGCCATGGTGGTAGGAGCGGTTCACCTCCCCATCTTGACATTGACAAGCAGTCGGGGCGGGCCATATCTTGACAACGACAAGATATGGTTGCTGGTCCGACGAGGAGGTCCGCGATGTACCGATGGACGGTGGCCCGGGTCGCCAGGTGGGCGATACAGGCGGCGGTCGAAGGCCGGACCGGCCCGGCCACCCGGATGATGGCCGACGATGTTTCCTTCGACTTCCCCGGATCGAGCTCGTTCGCCGCATCGACGCGGACCAAGGACGAGATGGTGGCCTGGGTCGAGCGTTTCGCGGCCCTCAAGCCCGACTACCTGGTGCGCGACGTGATCGTCACCGGGCCGCCGTGGAACACCCGGGTGGCGGTGCGCCTCAGCGACCGCATCGGCGACGACTACAACAATGAGGGGATGCAGTACCTGCGCATGCGCTGGGGCAAGCTGATCTCGGAGGAGGTGTTCCTCGACACCGAGAAGGTCGTCGAGTTCGAGCGCCGCCACCCCGAGGTGGCGCCCGCCGCGGCCCGGGCCTAAAGCACCCGGGCTAAGCGGCTAACCGGCCGCGGTCACGGCCTTCAGCTCGTCGAGCGACTCGCGGATCAGCTGGGTCAGGTCCCGCTTGTTGGAAATGTCGATCCAGCGATCGAAAGCCACCCTGAACACGGCGATGCCGGCTTCGGCGCTCAAGCTGGCGGCGGGATCGTTGACGCCGCGCCCGCGCAGGGCGTCGGCGAGGGCTGAAGCCAGGGATGCCAGCTTGATCAGCTCGCGCTCGCGCAGTTCGGCGTTGGCCGCGATCACGGCGTGGCGCTGCCGGGCGTATTCGCGGCGGTCCTGAAAGAGCGGCCCCGTCGCCAGGAGCCCCGCCGCTACTGCAGCCATCGGCGCCGCGGACTTGGGTGCGCCGCGGACGGCCTCGACCATCAGGTCCTGCAAGCCGGCGGAGCCGCCGAACAGCACCTCGCGCTTGTCGGCGAAGTGCCGGAAGAAGGTGCGCTCCGTGAGTCCCGCCCGCTTGGCGATCTCGGCCACACTGGTGCTGTCGAAGCCGCGCTCGATGTAGAGCTCCATGGCGGCGCGCGCCAGGCGGCCCTGCGCGTCCGGCTCCCATCGTCCCACGCCGCAATCCTACTTGACGACAGCGACTGACATCGGTACTCTGATGTCAGAAGCTGACATCGGACCTTAACCCCGCCCCAACTCCACCCAAGCCCCTCAAGACCTGGAGGTCTTCTCATGCGTGTTTTCGTCACCGGCGCGGCCGGATTCGTCGGATCCGCCGTCGTCCCCGAGCTCATCGGCGCCGGCCACCACGTCGTCGGGCTGGCCCGATCGGATGCCAACGCCGACGCGTTGGCTGCAGCCGGCGCCGAGGTACATCGAGGCTCACTCCAGGATCTGGACAGCCTGAGCGAGGGTGCGTCCAAGTCCGACGGGGTCATCCATCTCGCCTTCATCCACGACTTCAGCCAGTGGGAGGAGTCGGCCCGCATCGACCTTCGGGCCATCGAGTCCATGGGATCGGCCCTCGAGGGCACCGACCGCCCCTTCCTCATCGCGTCCGGACTCGCGACCGTCGCGGCCGGGCGGGTGGCCACCGAGCGCGACGCTCCGAATCCGGCCTTTCCCCGAGCCCAGGCTGCCCTGACCACGCTTTCGCTGGCCGAGCGCGGCGTGCGCTCCTCCGTCGTGCGCCTCCCCCCCTCGGTCCACAGCGACGGCGACAAGCACGGCTTCATCCGCACCCTGATCGGCGTCGCCCGCGACAAGGGCGTCTCCGGCTACGTGGCGGACGGGGCCAACTGCTGGCCGGCCGTCCACCAGCTCGACGCCGCCCTCCTGTTCCGGCTGGCCTTGGAGAAGGCCCCGGCCGGTTCGGTGCTGCATGCCGTCGGCGACGAGGGCGTTCCCACCCGCGCCATCGCCGAGGTGATCGGCCGACACCTCGACCTCCCGGTCGTTTCCATCTCCCCCGAGGCCGCCGGCGAGCACTTCGGCTGGATAGGCATGTTCTTCGGTAGCGACATCCGCGCCTCGGGAGCGCTGACCCAGGAGCTGCTGGCCTGGCAGCCGACCCACATCGGGCTCATCGAGGACATGGAGCAGGGCCACTACTTCTTGGACTGACCCTCCTAGCCGGGGCCCCGGGCCCGCAGGGATCCCCCGCCCGGGCCGCCCCCACCCCCAACCCTCAGAAGGTGGTGGCGGCGCACTGGCCGGAGCGGGCGGTCGCCTGGTTGGGCTGGCCGCCGTCGACGGGCGGCGGGGAGTTGCCGGTGCAGGCGAGCGTGCCGTGAATGGTGTCGCCGGCTATCTCGGTCGGCGGAAACACCCCGTTCTGCTGGACGGGCAGATCGCCGGTGTTGTTGGTGACGGTCAGGTTCCCCTTGAAATTCGTGTCGGCGATCTCGACCCCGCCGGTGTTGGCGCGGACGGTCGCCGAGCCCTTGATGACGTTAAGGGCGCAGCCCGTCCCTCCGATGAGCACGAAACCGTTGCTGTCACCGAGGTGCACGGTGCCGTCGATGGTGGCTCGGCAAAGTGTTATCCCGCTGGCTCCCTGGGCGGCTATCGACCCATTGATGGTGCCGCCCTGCACTATGAGAGCGCCCGTGGAATCGACCGCGACCGAGCCGGTGACCCGGCCCGTGACCCGCACCGTCTGTCCCGGCCCCACCACCAAGCTCCCGGCGTAGGTGCCACTGATGGTCTGGGTGACCTGAACCCTGTCTTTGGCCGTGCCGGTACTGGTTGCGAAGTTGGCGTCTCCCGAGTAGGTGGCGCTGAGGGAGTTGACCCCGGCTTGGAGACCGCTGATGGTGGCGGAGGCCCCAACTGACCCTCCGCTGGAAGTCAGGGGAGCCGAGCCCACCACGGACCCGTTGTCGTAGAAGGTGACCGTGCCGGTCGGCACCCCGGCCCCGGATCCCGACGGCGCCACCTTGGCCTTGACGAGGATCGGGGCGCCGTACTTCGACGTGGCCGGGCCGGCCAGGGTGGTGGCGGTCGCGGACTCGGTCACCGTTTCCACGCCGGACCCGGTCGATCCCCCGAAGTTGCTGTCACCTACGTATTGGGCCGAGATGGCGTAGGGAGATCCCGCGGCCGACAACGACGTGGGGCACGACGCGCTGGCCGGGGCGGTCTGAGATAGCGGCACGGCGGTGCAGCCCGCGATGGCGGTCTGGATGCCGCCGCTGGGGGTCTCGAAGAACTCCACGTCGCCCGTTGGGATGCCTGCCCCGGGAGCCGCGGCGGTCACGGCGGCCGAGAAGGTGACCCCTTGGCCGGTCACGACCGAACCCGTTCCGCTGAGCGCGGTGTTGCTGCCAGCCAAGCCGACCGTTTCCTGCCCGTTGCCAGAAGATCCGGTGAAGTAGCCGCTGCCTGCGTAGGTGGCGCTGACGGCGTAGGAGCCGGCGGCCGCGAAGGTAGTGGGGCACGTGGCCGTCGGCGGGGACTCCGACGACAGCGGCTCGGCCGTGCAGCCCGCGATGGACGTCTGGGTACCGCCCGGAGGCGTCTCGAAGAACTCCACCGCGCCCGTCGGTGTCCCGGTCCCACCGACGGTGGGGGTCACGGTGGCCGTCAGGCTCACGCCCTGGCCCGTCACCGCCCCGCCGGCGCCGCCGACCGTGACGCCGGTGCCGACCTTGTCGACCGTCACGGCCTGGCTGGCCGTCGAATCGGAGTAGTCGGAGTCGGCGGCGTTGTAGGTCCCGCCGCCGAGGAGCGGTACCCCGGAGGAGCCGAAGTAGGCGCTCAAGGTGTAGCCCGGACCAAGCTGGTCGGGACTGACCGCCAGCGGCCCGACGGCCGCCACCCCGCTGCTGTTGGTGGCGTCTTCGTGGGTCGCCACCACCAAGCCGTTCGGGTCGGACAGCACGAAGAACACCGATTTCTGGGCGAGGGGTTGGCCGCCGGATGTGAGAGTGGCGGTGGCCCCGCTGGCCACGCCCGGAGTGATCTGGGCCGGGGCGGCCAACACCAGCTGGGTGGCGGTCTTGCCGATCTGGAAGCCCTCGACCGTCGAGGTCGGCGAGTCCTGGAAGTCACCGGCGAAGGAGGCCGTCAGGTCGTAGGCCCCGGGTCCCGCCGTGATCGGTATGGAGGCCTGGGCCACCCCATTCGAGTTGGTCGGCACCGTCACCGACTCGCCGGCGAGGGCGAAGGTGATGGGCTGGCCGGCCACGTTCCCCGACGGATCCGAAGGGCTGGCTGTCAGGGTGGCGCTCGCCGACGCGCTCCCTGCGTAGACGCCGCTGGTGACGCCCGACAGCTGCAGGGAGTAGCTGTTGGACGCGGGCGGGGTTACCGATCCGGCCGTCACCGTCGGGATGAAATAGTTGCCGTTGTCGTTGTCCAAGGTGACCTCGCCGACGCCGTTGGCGGCTTGCACCATGAACACCGAATCGGCAGCCGGGTCGGCACTGGTCTGGGCCCCGCTGGCATCGGTGTAAGAGCCCGTCCACAAGGTGGAGTCCGTCTTGTCCTGGGTCAGCTGGACCGACTGCCAGCTTCCGTACAGCGGGGCGCCGGAGCCGGTCCCGGTGAAGGTCACCCAAACGCTCTGGATGCCGGCGGCCGGGTCTCCGGTGACGTGGGCGGAGACGTCGACCACGTCTCCGCTGGTCGAGCTGGTGACGTTGCTGATGGCCGGCGGAGAGGCCAGCGACGGGATGTTGCTGCCGAAGGTGGAGGTGTCGTTGCTGTAGAAGAGCTGCACGTCCAGGCCGCTGTAGGTGCGGGCATCGGGTGTCGCCTGGCCGCTGATCGACTGGTACTGGACGGGGTTGAACGACAGGTCTGTGTCACCGCCGTTGAGCAGGGTCGAGAAGTAGTTGGGATTCCACATCGTCTGGGGCAGGAGGACTGGGGACGAGAACGGCACCACGTTGCTGTTCCCCGTCTCGGTCGCCGGGTCTCCCGTCAGCAGGGGGTTGGCGGCGGTGGCGTCGGTGTAGGTGCCACCGAGGAACCCGACCCCGCGGAGGGTCTCGCCGGCCACGTTCACGTCATCGGTCTGCACCGGCAGGACCGGACCGCCCGGGTCGGCGACGACGCCCTGGGGGCCGGAGAGGTACCCGTACTGCGTCGCCGAGCCCGGGGGGGTAACGGTCTGTTGCGTGAGCTGCGGGGTGACGTGGAGGCCGGCGGTGGCCAGGCCGAGCTGGTCGCCAGGCGCCGTGGTCGCCGCCGTCACGCCGTTGATGACGCTGCTGGACCCGCCGGGGGCGGTCACTTGGTCCGGTTCTTGGATCCCGAGCATCGGCAGGCCGTACATGGTGACCTGCAGCAGGGCCTTCTCGGCGATGCCGCTCAGCTCGTCGACGCTCGACAGGTACTGCTGCTCTGCGTCCAAGAGGGCGGTGCCGATGGCCACCGGTCCCGGGCCGCCGGCGGGCTGGTAGCCGAGCTGCTGGGCCAGGTCGACGTACAGCTGGTCGCTGTAGGCCACGTAGTTGGTGTCCCCGTACTGGTAGCCGGTGCCGGCGATCAGGGTGGCCCCCGCTTCGGTGAAGGCCTGGGGCCAGGCCAGGTCGTCGGTGACGACGGGGATGCCGTCGGCCGGATCGATGCCGTAGCCGGAGTGGCAGCCTGCGCTGATCACGAGCGAGTTCTCGAGGTTCGACCCGATTAGCCCGGCGAACTGGTTGGTAGTGATGGTGGAGGTGTCGTCTGCGGCCAGCAGGTTGTTGGCGCTGAAGTGCCCGCCGAGGAAGGTCAGGTCGTAGTGGCTGCCTTCCAGGTCGGTGGTGAGGTCCTGGGCCGTCCAGGAGCTGCTGGTCGGGGTGCCGTCGGCGCTGATGAGGGTGGTGTTGGTGTCTCCCGGTTTGTTCAGCCCTGCCGCGAAGGCCGTCTCGACCTGGGAGGCGGGCGGTTGCATGAAGTCGTAGCCGGTGACGAGGGACGACTTGGGGTTGATGACGGTGGATCCGCCGAGATAGTCGGTGATGGTGCCCAGGATGTCGGCCGGGGTCTCTACCAGGCGTCCGACGGCCGCGGTTGGGAGGGGCACGGGGTTGCCCTGGATGGTCAGGACGTTCGCGGCCCCATACTGGTCGTCGCTCAGGTAGTCGGGCGTCTGCAGGGCCGCGTTGGCCGCCGACGTGGACGCCAGCGGGGGCTCGTAATCCGACTCGGGGGCGATGCCGGCCTGGTCGGGATAGCGGAAGAACGGTATGACGTCGTCGTCACCGACGATCACCACGTACTGAAGGTTGGTGGGCGTGACCCGGTAGCTGTTGATGATGTTCTGGATGGCCTCGGCTTCGAGGTCCTCGGCGAAGGGACACTGCGGATACTGAGCCGCCTGGTTGGCCAGGTCGTCGACCTGCTGGCTCTGACTCACGTCGACCAAAGCTCCGTCGGTGGCCGCAGCCAGCTTCACCAGCGACGGGTACAGGGCCGATGCGCCGCTGTAGCCCGACCCGACGGCTGGCATGGCCTGGGAGTTGTCGACGATGACGGTCTGGTAGGCCGGGCTGCTCGGGGCCGAGATGGTGCTGTCGGTGCTGAAGTCGCTCAGCTGGATGGGATTGCCGCCGGAATTGACACATGACCCGGCCGACGTGGTGACGGTGAGGGTGAAGGGCAGGAAGGGCGCGGCGGCGCCGTTGTTGCCGGTGACGCGGACGTAGAAGTTCCCCGTGTTGTTCCAGGTGTCGGCCACGACCGACTTGTCGACGGCTCCCGACGTGGTCGAGATGGCTTCCAGGCTGTTGAACTCGGCCGCCGAGTACGCCTCGGAGAACGCCGAGTTCGAGAAGGCCGAGTTGCTGAACGCCGAGTTCGAGAACGCGGAGTTCGAGAACGCCGAATTGGAGAACGCAGAGTTCGAGAACGCCGAGTTGCTGAAGGCCGAATTGGAGAAGGCAGAGTTCGAGAACGCCGAGTTGCTGAACGCCGAGTTGGAGAACGCCGCACCCGGCGTTTCGGCGCCCAGAGCGGCCAGGTTCGGAGAGGAAGACGCGTCGGCCGCGTAGGCCTGACCGATGTCGGAGTACAGGCCGATCTCGTAGTCGGCCGGCAGGTTGCTCAGCGAGACCTGGACCTGCTGGCCGGGCTGGACCGGGAAGTCGTACCACACCGACTCGCCGGTGAAGTCGATCGGTTCCTGGACGGGGGCGTTGGGAGCGATCGTCTGGGCCGTGGTCCACGAACTGTTCGGGTAGACAGCCGCGGCCGGCAGCACCGAAACCCCGGTGAGCTCGTCACCGACGGTGTCGGACGCGACCGGGTTGGTGTCGTCGAACTCGAGGGTCGTCTCGGCCGACGTGGCGGTGACGGCGTACTGGTAGGTCACCCAGCTGGACGTCCCCTGCAGGCCGCTGCCCGTCTGGTCGGCCCCGGCCAGGTAGCCGCCGTTCCAGTTGACCGACATGGTGTTCTGGCTGGCGGTCGTATCGGGCCTGGCTATGAAACCGAAGGAGACCACGTACTGGGTGCCGGGCACGGTGGCCAGCTGGGTGGCCACGCCCGACACGCAGTTGGGTGCCAGCTCGGCCATCTGAGTGGTGTTGCCGTAGGGGGGTATGGACGTGAAACCACCGTCGTCGCGGTTGGGTAGCTCGATCTGGCAGGTGGAAACCTGGCTCGGGTAGATGGCGCTGGCCGCGGTCCAGCCCGGGATGGTGCTGCCGGGGAACTGGTCGTCGGCCGGGCTGGAGAAGTCGCCGTTTACCGTCAGCTCGTTGCTGTCGACGGTCACGGCCACCACAGCCGACTGCGGGCTGACCTGCCCGGCCAGCCCCTCGATCGCGGTCAGGTTGTCGGTTCCCTGGACCAGGTTCACGGGGGTGGACCAGGCGCCGGTCGAGTCGGCGGTCGTGCTGGCCACGAGCGATCCGTTGTCGAGCACCCCCACCGCCGACCCGGCATCCGCCTGGCCGGCAACGGTGACAGACGGGTTGGCTTCCCCGGCTCCGCTGACCGGGCTGGTGATGCTGGGCGCGGACGGCGGCTGAGCCGCCGCCGGTCCGGCCGCCACCACGGCGCTCAACGCCATGGCCACCAGACCGACGGTGGTGGCCAACGCGCACCCGCCTCGGCCTGAACGACGCAGTCGAGCCAAACGTCCCATTTCGTTCCCCTTAACGGGCCGACCACACCTTCTCGCTGCACAAGCGACCCGGTGGCCCTTTTCCGGGATGCTATATACCGTGTCTTAACCGTTCAAGGTCGAGCCGTTCAATAAGGCGCAACATCGCGTTCATCCAGACACAGAGCGAGGGCCAGCTCGACTGCCTCGGCGGCCCCTGTTTCCCGGCCTCGGGCCAGCTCGTCCTCCGCGGCGCGGCCCAGCCGTTGGCGGACCCCGTCCAGCGCCCGGTCCAACCTGGCGGTCTGATCCGCGGGGCGAGGCGAGCCGATCTCGTCGCGAGCGGCCTCGGCCGCGCCGACCAGGCGCAGGGCTGCTTCCGGTTGGTCGGCTGCGACCAGCATGGCCACGTCTTCGAGCAGGGGGCACTCTGACCACTTGTCACCTCTCATGGAGAAGGCGGCGAGCGCGTCGCCATAGTGGCGGCGGGCGGAAGCGGTGTCGCCCAGCTCGCGCGCCGCGTGCCCGAGGGTGTGGCGGGCCATGGCCACCATCCACGGATCGCCCACCTCCAGCTCGACCCGGATGGCCTCCTCGAGGTGGGTCCGGGCCGCGGCAAAGTCGTGGTTTAGGTAGGAGACCATGCCCAGGTTGTTGCGGGACACCCCTATCCCCCATCGGTCACCGATTCCGGTCCGCAAGTCGAGAGCCTCCTGGTTGAGGACCATCGAGCGCTCGTAGTCCTCTTCATACTCGGCGACGATGGCCAGGTTGCTCAGAAGGGCGGCTTCGGCCTGACGGTCGTCCAGCTGCCGGCGGATACCCAAGCTGCGCTCGTAGCACTGGCGGGCCAGGTCGTAGTCGCCGTGCTGGGCCGCGATGGTGCCGGCCAGGTGCGACACCCGGCCCTGCCCGGCCAGGTCGCCCGTGGCCTCGAACCTCTGCCCGGCCTCATCCAGCTCTGCGGCAGCCCGATCAAAACGACCCTGCTTTCGCATGGTGTCGGCCCGCTCGGTCCGAGCCCTGGCCGCCTGCTTGTCGTCTCCCAAACGATCGGCGAGCTCGACTGCCTCGCCGTAGGCGGCCTCGGCGTCGGTCCAGTCGCCGCGCAGTCCGAGGACGGCGCCCAACTTCATATCCACCTCGGCCCGCTCGTAGTCGCCGAGCAGCGGGGCGACCCGGCGGAAGTAGTCGACGGCGGCGTCGTTGGCGTAGCGGGCCTGGGCCGCGTCACCGGCCCGCACTTGGTAGTGGCGCTTCTTGGCCTCGTCATTCGAGAACCAGAAGTGATGGGCCAACAGGTCCAGCGCCTCGGGATGGTAGTTTTCGAGCCAGTCGCCCACCTGCCCGTGCAAACGGCCCCGCATGGCGAAGGGCAGGCTGGCGTAGGTGACCTCGTGGATCACGGCGTGCTTGAAGGCGTACCCGTCGCAGTCGGACTTCTCGAGTTCCACCAGGTCCTGCTGCACGAGCCGGCGTATGTGCGTCGAGACTCGCCTCTTTGACCCAATGTCTGGGTACGCACCGACCAACTCGTCGATGCCGAACTCCCGGCCAACCACGCTGGCCACTTTCAACGTCCGGCGCGGCGACTCGGCCACCGAGTCGATGCGCGAGAGGACGAGGGTGGACAGGCTGACCGGCAGTTCGATGGACCCCGCCCCTTCGTCGGACAGGTCGACTCCCCGCGAGTGCAGGTAGTTGGCCAGTTCACCGAGGTAAAAGGGATTGCCTTCCGCCCGCTCGATCAACCTCGAGATCAGGCCCTCCGGCGGGCAGGCGTCGCTACCGTAGAGCTGCTCGAGTCGAGAACCCAGCAAACTCCGACAGGCGTCCGGGTCGAGCCGGGCCAGTTCGATGACCGTGGGCGGCGGCGACTTGGGCGGCGAAAACGAACCCGACCGGAAGGTCAGAATGATCAGCACCGGCAGGGCGGTGACGGCTCGGGCCACCACGTCGAGCAGGTCGGCCGATAGCGAATCGATCCAGTGACAGTCGTCGAGCCACAGGACCATGGGCTCGCCCGCGGCCCGGACCGAAACGTACTGCTGCAGGAGCTGTTCGAGGGACGACTTGCGCAGCTTGGCGTCGAAGCCGCGGGTCAGGTCGTTGTCGTCGAGCGCGATCCCGAGAAGCGGTCCGAGCAGTGGCAGCCGGGGCACCAGCTCCGGATCGCAATCGGCCAGCGCCCTCTCCAGCCCGGCTCGTCGATCGCCGTCCGCGTCCCCGCCGTACGGGGCAGAGGTGTCCTCATCCAAGGCGAACAGGTCGGCGAAGACGTCGCGCCAGACCTGGTAGCTGGTGGATCCGACCGAGGCCGTCTGGCCGGCGTAGACCCGCATGCCCTCGGCGCTGAGCCGCTGAACGGCTTCGGCGACCAGCGTCGACTTGCCCATGCCGGCCTCGGCAACCACGGCGACGACCTGGCCCCGCCCGGCCATGGCCCGTATCCCCTGCCCGAGCAGCTGCTCCAGTTCGGAGACCCGGCCGACGAGCTGCTGGGGCCGGTGGGACACCCGGGCCACCCGGTCGCTGGGTTGGCGGAGGAGGCGTTCGACCGCCTGGACTCCGGCTTTGCCTTTGACGGAGATGGCATCGAGGTGCTCGAAGTCGAAGCTGCCACTGACGCCGGACGCCAACTCGGCCGCCACGTAGATCTGCCCAGCGGGCGCGGCCGACATGAGGCGAGCCGCCAGGTTGGTGGCGTCGCCCAGGCAGGTAAAGGTGCGGCGGTGCCGGTGGCCGTAGGTTCCGCTGCGCAGGCGCCCTCCGGCCAGCCCGATCTGTAGGCCCGTGGCGTCGGTGCTTCTTTCCAGTTCCAAGAGGCCGAGGGCGGCTTGGCAGGCCCGCACCGCGTCGTCCTCATGAGCGAGGGGTGAACCGAACACGGCGTACAAGTAGGCGCCCTTGTCGCCGATGGTCAGCTGCAGGACGTTGCCACCGAAGTTGTCGACGATCCTCTGGGCCTGGCGGACGAAGTGGTCGAACGCGGCGGGAGCATCGTCGTCTCCGTCGAAGTCGAACCCGCCGAAGCGGAGGAAGAGGGGGATCACCGGCCGCAGCTCGGCGAGAAACTCGCCCCGCCCGGAGTTGAGCCTCTCGTAGACAGGAGGCAGGAGCCACTGGCGGACCACGGATCGGGGCAGGCGGGGGGCGGGCGCGGGCGGTTTGGGCGACGGCCCGCGGTCGACGAGAGCGGCCACCACGCCCACCCGGCCGGCGCCGACGCCTTTGAGGATGCTCAGCTCCAAAGCCGGCCCGAGGGCGTCCAAGGTCGGCCCGTCGACGAGGACCTCTCCCCGCTCGGCGTGGTGCTCCAGGTCCGCGATGCGGTCGAGCAAGGAGCCGGCCAAGACGTCTATCAACTGGATGTCCGGATCTCCCACCACGAAGCGCCGGGCCGGGCCCGCCGCCACGGCGACCTTCATGCCCAGCTGCACGATGGTGCCCGCCGGCGTGGTGATCGTCCCGACGCGCTTCACCGCCTCTTGCATGGCCAGGCCGCAGGAAACGGCCACGGTGCCATCGTCACCGTCGAACCAGCAGGTGACGGCATCGCCGCTGAAATAGATGGCGCTCCCGCCGCGCCGGTGCAGCTCGTGGAGCACGGCATCGAAGACCATTTCGAGGACCCGGGTCAGCTCCTCGGGACCGCGTAGGAGGCCCACCTCCCGGGCCAGGGCCTCGGTGAGGACGGTGAAGCCGGAAATGTCCGCGAACAGGGCGGCGCCCTCGACCCGGTCGGGCATCTCGAGCCCGTCGGCGAGAGCGCGGCGCCGGTCGCCCGGTATGTACGCCTCCACGTTGTCGCTAACCAGGTCGGCCATCCGGTTGCTGGCGGTCCGATCGGTCTGGCCGGTCTGGCCGGGCCGCCCTTTGCGATTCGGAGGCGGGCTTGGGCCTGGAGGGGTCGACCCACGCGCCGGTCTCGCCATCGGTCAGGCCTCGATCTCCGACTCTGCGGTGCTCCATCCGGCTCGCCCGGGGCCGGCCGGGCCAGAAATCCCCAACGTTCTCCCCCTAGAAAATCATGAGTTGTCGAGGACCACTGCCCGGGTCGAAGTCTACCCCGACGGGATGTTCCTGTCTCTGACGCAATCGTCCAGGCAGGTTGCTTTGCCTCGACGCCATCGCGTCCAGAAGTATTTGACACTGTGCCTCCCCGCGCCGGAACCGCCATCCGGGTCTGGTTGAGGCGGAAGAGCCAACCCGGAACGGCGCGGGGTCGAGGCCGTGAACAGGTCGGTCCGATCCGGATCCTTATGGGCAACCGCAACCTGACCTGGGTGGTCGCCGCCTTCGCATGCGTGACGATCGCGGAGTGGGGTTTCGTCACATCTCTCTCCGTCGACGCCTTCCGCCGGGACGGTTCGATCGCAGTGGGCTACGTCGGCCTCCGCCTATTCCTGGCCGCGGCCAGCAGCTTCATCAGCCCTGTGATCATGCACCGGAGGCCCCCCGGGCAGGCCCTGCCCGAGATCGCAACCATCCGGGCAGTCATAGTGGCTGCCTGCGCCGGCCTGGCCGCCTCCGGCGCGTCGCTGACTCCCTTGCTGATCCTGCTCGGCGTCGACGCTCTGGTCTCGGCGCAGTACCGCCCGGCCCAATCCGCGCTCATCGCTTCCTTGGCCCGCAGCCCCAAGGAGCTGGTGGCGTCGGCGACGGGGCTCAGCACGGTGAAGACACTCAGCCAGGCGCTTGGCGCGGTCATCGGCGCCACCCTTCTGGCCGTGACCACCCCCGCCGTGGTTTTCACGGGGGTGGCGGTCATATTCGCCGTGGCCGCCATAATGACCCTTCGTTTCGGCCGGGGCCGATTGGTCGCGTCGGATCAACGACCGATGCGGGTCCGCGACGTCCTACGCAGCACCGCCATCGTGGTGCGCAGCCCCAACGTTACGGGGATATTCGTAGTGATCGGTCTGCGCACATTCGTGAGGGGGATGTGGTTCGCGATCGCTGTGATCGCCTCGCTGAAGCTGCTGCACGCCGGGAGCACCGGCGTGGGTCTGCTCATGCTGGCGGCCGGCATCGGCTCGATCGTGGCCGCGCCCCTGTCGTCGATGCTCGTGACCCGGCCGCGTCTCGGAACTCCAGCGGCATTGGCCTTGGCCGGCTGTGGCGTTCCGTTGGCGGTGATCGCCGGCGTCCCGGTCTTCGACCTGGCCCTCGCCCTGGTGGCCGCATGGGGGATAGGCATGGCCGTATCCGACGTAGCGACGTCGTCGCTGTTGCAGCGATTGCTGGCCACTCCGACCATTCCGCGCGTCACGGGCGCCATCGAGTCGACCAAGCTGGCCCTGGAAGGGCTGGGCGGCTTTCTCGCCCCGGTGCTGGTCTCGACCATCGGGGTTCGAGGTGCGCTACTCGTCGCCGCCTTCCCTCTTCCGCTCGTAGTGGTCAGCGGCTGGAAGACCCTTCATCGGGTGGACGCCTCCGCCGGCGAACGAGCCGCCCTGCTCGAGATGCTGCACGACGTCCCCTGCCTCAAGCCGCTCGACATGGCCACCCTCGACTCGCTGATCGGCCGGTTGTCGCCTCTGTTTGTGCCCGACGCGGGCACCGATGTGTTCCGCCAGCACGACCGGGGCGACCGCTTCTACATAATCGAGGAGGGCGCGGCCGAGATCCTCGTCGACGGGTTCGCGGTCGGCCGACTCGGCCCACGGGATAGCTTCGGGGAAAGAGCGCTCCTGCGCGACGGACCGCGCACGGCCACCGTCCGGGCTCTTTCTCCCCTTCATCTGTACGTCCTTCCGCGCCACGACTTCCTGGCCGCGTTGACTGGCGCAGAGAATGAAAGCAAGTGGACCCAGAACGTCGAGCTCGTCGAACCCGGCGAGCTCCCGGGGTTCTTCATGGGCTCACACGAGTGGACCCGGTCCCAGCAGATGGAGCTGCTGTCACACCTGAATCTGTTTTCCCACCTCGACACCCGCGCCATCGGCGAGCTGGTCGATCGGTGCTCGATAGACCGATGGGATCAAGGGCAGATGATCGTCCACCAAGGCGACGAGGGGGACCGCTACTACGTGATGCTCGAAGGTCGGGCCAACGTTTTCATCGACAACGCGGACGTAAACGAAGTTCGGCCAGGCGACCAGTTCGGCGAGATCGCCTTGTTGCATGGCGTACCTCGCAGCGCGGACGTCGTGACCACGACGCCGGCGATGACGCTGAGCCTTGGCCGCGACGACTTCCTGCCGGCATTGCGGACCCGAGTTCTCACCGGCTGAGGTCGGAGGCTGAGGTCGGAGGCTGAGGTCGGGGGCTGGGCGCTGCCGGCCGACGCCGTCGGCTCGCTGTGGACCCACGTTGGGCGGCCAAATGTCGGTCACACTTCGTCGACTTCATAGGCGCCATCCCTCGTTCTCGTTGGCGGACTCCCGGGTACGCACGGTCGATCCATTTGCTCGCCTCTCATACGGGCGCTCTCGCGGATTCGGATGCCTGGTTGCACATACGGGGGTTGTGCGCTGCCAAACTGGCGACTGATGGTTCTCCTCGCCGCCGACTGGACGACGATCTCCTCCTTGGCAACCGCGGCCGGCACCCTCGTTTTGGCCGTCGCCACGTTCTCAGCAGTGCGGTCGTCCAACCGGTCAGCTCGCATCGCGGAGGCGGCGCTGCAAGAACAACGACGACCTCTCCTCGCCCCATCCCGTCTCGAGGACCCCAAGCAGAAGATCATGTTCCTGGAGGGTCATTGGGTAGATGCGTCAGGTGGCCGTGCCGCGGTTGAGCACCTGGACGGCGTCGTATATCTGGCCATCAGCCTGCGAAACATTGGTAGTGGAATCGCGGTCTGTCAGGGGTGGGCGGTCAGGCCGGGGCGAAATACATCGTTGAACTACCCCATCCACGCCCCGATAGAGGAGTTCCATCTTCAATCGCGGGATCTCTACGTCCCGGCAGGTGACATCGGCATGTGGCAGGGAGCGCTTCGTAACCCGGACGATCCGATTCGGGCCCAGGTCGTTGACTCGATCGAGAGCGGAGAGCCGATCACGATCGAGCTTCTCTATTCCGACCAGGTCGGTCGCCAGCGGACGATCTCCCGGTTCGGCCTGACCCCTGCGCAAGACACGTGGCTGGCGGGTCTGAACCGCCATTGGTATCTCGATTGGCAGGGCCCCCGCTCGGAGAGCCTCACTCTTGCAGCGGCCGAGGCGGTTCTTCGCGATCATCAAGCCGCTACTGAAAGAAGAGCAGCGACGGAGAGCGAGCGCACTGCCACGGACTCCAGCGGCCAAGCAGATGCCGACGGCGGGAGCACCCGGCCCTAGCTGCGGCGGACGCGCCTTCTCTCCCGCGGCCGGCCCGGACTCTCCCACGGCCGGCCCGGACACCTCTACCCGACGGTCCCGCGGTCCGACCTAGCGATCGTTCGCCAACCGGCCGTCTGCTGCCTGCGGTCTGCTGTGTGCCGCATGGAGCTTCTTCGGCACAGCGCCAAGCGACCCGCTCAGGATCCCAGCGGCTGACGCCAGTACGGACGGTCGGGATCGGACTTCTGCATCAGAATGAAGACCACGCCGTACGGGTCCTCGAACCAGGTCGTCCTCAGTCCGGCCACGCCAGCACCGGCCGCGGCTCTGGTCAGGAAGCGAACTCCTTTGGCCTCAAGGTCTGCCCTCGTTGCGGCCAGGTCATCGCAGACCAACCCGACGTGGCTGGCGCCGCCGTCGGTCAATGCACGCGATTGCGGAACGGAAGGATGGCTCGGGTACTCGATCACCTCGATCACGTGATCCGAGCGGTCGAATCCAACGATCGCACCCTTGAGTTTCACGCTCGGAATCATGTCCCCCATGTCTTCATCGATGGCGGGCCCCTCGATCAAATACGGCGGCGAGAGGACCCCCAAGCCCAACACGTCCCGGTACCAGGCCACTGCCTGTTCTACGTCCGGCACGCATACGCCTACATGCGCGACGCCCACGATGGTCATGGCTCGTAGCGTATGCAGAGCAAACCGCTCCTGTGATAGTCCCTCAGCCCCGGGAGGGTCGGATCCGAAACAGGGGATGTCTTTCGGAGCACTTCGGGTGGGCGGGTGCGCGCAGGCGGCTTTCTTAGGGGGATCTGGAGGGGGAGGTGGACCGGGTGACCGGGGGCCGGGTGGTGTTGCGGGGGTGTTGTGGGTGGTCGGGGGCGACGAAGGGTCTTTTGCCGGTGCCGGCGACGAGGGCCCAGTTTTTTCGGGTTTTGAGGGCGTGGTGGTGGGGGCAGAGCC